>SNQW01000001.1_pt1 | contig 570693 bp, 576 predicted proteins | sample 2580511 | NCBI WGS metagenome assembly SNQW01 (sample SAMN10953775, study PRJNA522744) | food fermentation metagenome | isolation source: 8-hour incubation of native-enriched microbial consortia from nixtamalized... | place: Mexico | collected 2017-09-24
GGCATCACCGGGCCTACAGGCATCACCGGGCCTACAGGCATCACCGGGCCTACAGGCATCACCGGGCCTACAGGCATCACCGGGCCTACAGGCATCACCGGGCCTACAGGCATCACCGGGCCTACAGGCATCACCGGGCCTAATATTACAACAAACTCCATGTTCGCTAATAATACGTCAGGTGGTCCCATTTCAGTTATATTAGGCGGAACTAATATTCCACTTTCTAATAACCAAAGTCTCGGTAATTTTACAGTGAATGCTTCAAATGATATATTTACAATTCCTGTTACTGGGAGATATTATTTAACCTATCAAGTTAATACAACAACTGCACTACTTGCTGGTACAAGGCTACTATTAAACTCTTCGACTCCACTTTCCGGATCTATTTTTTCTCCCGCATTATCAACTTCAAATTATAATAATAATTTAATAATTAATTTAACTGCTGGTAATACAATTTCACTTCAACTATTCGGCGTATTATCCATAGTTAATTTAGTTGGAGGTGGTTCAACAGGTGCCTCTTTAACAATTATACGAATCGATTAAAAAATGATTCATTCTTTTTATAATAATCATTCTTAAATGCTAAAATAGTAACTACTAGGTCATTCCTTTAGTTTATATTTTAATAACTTCACGTAAGTGATTATGCAATAAGAAATACTTTGTACTATATTCATAGTACAAAGTATCTATACTAAATTTTCCGTATATACATTATCAATTTACACTCCTCACTGCTAATGTTACATTGAACATGAAGATAGTTTCTCAAATGCGAACCATCTCAAAACATATTTGAGAAACATACTCCAATCCTATACGCGAGAGCAACACTATGTTGACACTCAAATGAGTGTCTTTTTTTTGTGGATTATAAAAAATAAAAACCATCTCTTATAGATAGTTTTATCATTACGCCTTTCTTTGTTTTTCAAGGTAGCTGTAAATTTATGAAGTTGAATAATAAATAGTCATATTTAACCGGGTTTGCGTTCTTCCAAAATTACGATAGGAATGCGGTCTATCCGCCTTAAAGCGAATTGAATCCCCGCTATTTAATTTATACTGACAATCATTTATTTCAATTGTCAATTCCCCTTCAAACACCGTTATAAATTCTTCAGTCCCTTCTTTATGACCTTCCGAATTTAACTTTCCTTCTGTTTCAATTTCAACCGTATAGATTTCAAAGTTCCTATCATCTTGGAAAGGAAAAGAAGGATACACTTTATATCTTCCATTGTCTTCTGATAATACTTGAACATCATTTCGTAAAACAACTTTCGTATCCGGTTGCGGATTATTGATTAAAGAAGTAAAAGACACTTTCAAACCATTCGCAATTTTCCATATCGTTGTTAATGTTGGACTTGACTCTCCACGTTCAATTTGTCCAATCATCGTTTTACTCACACCTGTTAATTGGGAAACCTTTTCTAAACTTAATTTTTCTTTTTCTCGAATTGTTTTTAAATTTTTCGCCAGAATAAGTTGAATTTCTTCCATAAGAAACACTCCTACACTATATACAATATAACGACCGTTATGTATAATAAAAAGCACACGTTATATAGTTCTTTTCAGTCATTATAACATACAAAATACTTAGGGGGTTTTGAAATGCCTATATTTTCTTTTTTGTTATTTGTTTTTATAAGTAGCTTCACACCCGGACCTAACAATTTTTTAGCTATGACATACGCTAATCAACATGGTTTAAAAAGGAGTATGCAATTTTGCTTCGGAGTAGCTTTCGGTTTTTTCATCCTCACTTCCTTATGTAGTTTCTTTAATATTGTATTAATTAAAATCCTACCTATAATCGAATTCCCTTTAAAAATCTTAGGTGTAGCATATATGCTATATTTAGCTCTTAAAATACTCACAAGTAAAACTAGCATAAATCCCGATGAAAAATATAATAAAAATTTATTTACAGTTGGGATTTCCCTTCAGTTTATTAACCCTAAGGGAATACTATTCGGACTAACTGTAGTATCAACTTTTATTCTTCCTTACTACAATTCATATTCAAGTTATCTACTTTTTTCATTATTTCTAGGTGTAGTTGGATTAATGAGCACATTTAGTTGGACATTATTCGGTTCCATGTTTCAAAAAATTTTGTTGAAGCATACTAAATCATTTAACATCATTATGGCCGTTTTATTAGTTTTCAGTGCGCTTTCCATTATAACCAATTAAATTTCCTTTATTAAAAAAAAGAGGATTACTCAATAAAAGTATCCTCTTTTTGAGGCCGAGTGATTTTTCTGTTTTACTAAAATAAAATTTTTACTTAACTTCATACCACCAGCCTCTACGCTCAAGGTAATCCGTCATTCCTTTAAGTTGCAGCCTCTACTTTTTATCATTCATTTTAAAATCTCTTTATAATAATACAGAAAAATACGCTATAATATAAGTTATTGTTCTTTAGGAGGGGTTTAATGGCTGATAAGTATAAATTTTTAATTCTTGTTGTTACAGCATTTTTTTCTTTCTTTTCCTTAATAAAAGATTTCCGTAACACTTCAAAAAGTTTCTTTTGGGGAAGCTTTGCAATCCTAACAAGCTTTATATTATTATTAACACACGCTTTAGAGTTAACTCCAAGACTTCTCCATTCAGCCCAGATGGCTCTTGAGATTATTACAATACCTCGTAAATTATTGTTCCCGTCTGGCACTGAAGTTGCTAGTATTTGCTAACAATTCGTGTATCTAAAAAAATTCAAGTCTATATTTTTAATTATCTTTATAAATATAAAAATGCGGTTTCTCCTTTCTAGAGAAACCGCACCCTATCAAAAATTCTTCTTAAAATTTAAACTGACTCGTATACAGATCAAAGTAAAATCCTCTATCTTCCATGAGAGATTCATGGTTCCCTTTTTCCAAAATACTTCCATCTTTTATAACAAGGATTTGATCTGCTTTTTCAATCGTTTTCAGTCGATGAGCGATTACGAAACTTGTTCGACCTCTCATTAAATTGTTTAGTCCTTCTTGTATTTGTAATTCTGTTCTCGTATCAATATTAGATGTTGCTTCGTCGAGAATTAATATATCTGCATCTGCTAAAATTGCCCGTGCGATCGCAAGAAGTTGTTTTTGTCCTTGACTTAAATTCGATCCTTCTGAAGCAATTTTCGTTTCATATTGATTCGGTAAATGTTTTATAAAAGAATGTGCAGATGCTGCCTTAGCTGCATTGATTACCTCTTCATCACTAGCATCTAATCGGCCATAACGTATATTATCCATAATCGTCCCAGCAAATAAATACGTATCTTGTAAAACGACTCCTATTTTACTTCGCAACGAATTCATATCATATTCTTTTATGTTTTTTCCATCAATATGAATTTGCCCTTGCTGTATATCGTAAAAGCGCGTTAGCAAATTAATGATTGTTGTTTTACCCGATCCAGTTGGTCCTACCAAAGCAATTGTTTCCCCTGGCCGCGCTTTCAGACTCACTTCTTTTAAAATCGTTTTATTTTCCTCATATCCAAATGAAACATTCTCGAGTGCAACATGGCCTTGTAAATTTTGTACAACGAATGCATCTTTTTTATTTTTGATTTCCGGTACTTCATCCATAATTTCAAAGACACGTTCCCCACCAGCAACTGCCGCTTGAATCGTATTCATTAAAGTTGCGAATTGACTAAGTGGTCTTGAGAACTGACGAGAATAATTAATAAAAGCTGCAATGACACCTACAGTTGTCATTCCATTTAAAACCATTACTGATCCAGTTCCAATTACAAGTCCCATACCTAAGTTGTTAATAAAGTTCATACTTGGAAAAATAAAAGCTGAAAATGTATCCGCCTTCGTTGCTGAAACTCTTAGTTGTTCATTAATTTTATTGAAATTCTGTACGGTTTCTTTTTCTTTCCCATATAACGTTGTAACATCCGCTCCTGTTATAGCTTCCTCAATAAATCCATTTAATTCTCCTAAATCTTTTTGACGCTTTGCAAAGTTTTTACCACTATAAGCAACTAATTTTTTTGTAACGAAAAACATAATAGGTACTGTAATTAGTGTAACAATTGCTAAAATCCAATCTAATGCGAACATCGCAATTGTTACACCTATAAAGGTTAATGCTGATGAAATAATTTGTACAACACTTTGTGTCAACGCTTGATTCAAATTATCTATATCATTTGTTACACGACTCATTAAATCCCCTTGAGAACGTACATCAAAGAACCGTAAAGAAAGTGTTTGGATTTTCTCAAAAATATCTTGTCGTATTTTTTGTATCGTTTTTAATGCAACATTAACCATTACAAATGTTTGTAACCAAGTTAAGAATACTGTTACACCGTAAATCGCGATAAGTAACAAACACATTCTCGCCGTACCGCTTAAATCTTTCGGTACAATATATTGATCGATAATTACTCCCATTAAATACGGACCTAATAACCCAAGTAACGTCGTAACAAACACTAAAAATATAACGAACGTAAGAGCAGCCTTTTGATAGCCCATATAGTTCCATACTCTCATCACAGTTCCTTTCGTATTTTTAGCCTTCCCCATCTTTGTTGCGTTACGCCCACCTTTATTAGCAAATTGTCCTTGAAAATTACGCATGTTCTTTCCCACCTTCTTTATGTAAATTGCCACCTTGGGAAAGATAGATTTCTTGATAAACCTCACATTGTTCTAACAGTTCTTCATGTGTACCATCACCAACTAATTCACCGTTATCTAAAACGAGAATTTTATCAGCATCTATTATTGATGAGATTTTAGAGGCAATTAATAATGTTGTTGTTCCTTTATATTCTCTCCTTAATGCTGATTGAATGTTAGATTCTGATTTAGCATCAACTGCTGATGTAGAATCATCTAATACAAGAATAGATGGCTTTCTCACAAGCGCCCTTGCAATGGATACACGTTGTTTTTGTCCGCCTGATAAATTCGTCGCACCTTGTGTTACATGATATTGATAAGAATCTTCCAGTTTGTTAATAAACTCAGTCGCACAAGCTGATGAAGCCGCCACTTCCAGCTCTTCCTTCGTTGCATCTTCTTTTCCATAACGTAAGTTCTCTTCTATACTACCTGAAAACAACAATGCCTTTTGAGGTACGAACCCGATTGAACCACGAAGTTTTTGTAAATTGTATGCCTTAACATTTATTCCATCAATACATATTTCACCTTGATCAACATCGTATAAGCGTGGTAACAATTTTGCTAAAGTAGATTTACCACTTCCTGTAGAACCGATAACCCCTACTTTTTCACCTTTACATATGCGAAATGAAATATCTTTTAAAACATATTCATTATTTTTCGTATAACTATAACTAACATTTTTAAAATCAATATTTCCCTCAATTTCCTTAGGTACAAGCGCATTTGTTTCGCTTGTAAAATCAACCTCAGTATGTAAAACTTGCTGTACTCGATCCGCAGATGGAAATGCTCGCGCGATTTGCATAAATACCATACTGATAGACATAAGTGCCATTAAAATAATATTCAAATAATTTATAAACGCTAATATAGCTCCTACTTGAAGAGTCCCGTTAAATACTTTTTCTCCACCAATCCATAATGTTGCGACAATCCCTCCGCTTACAACTAACATTATGATTGGCATCATTAAGGAAATAAGCTGCACCGCTCGAATATTTATCTTCGTTAAATTTGTATTAACATTTCCAAACTGATTAATTTCATATTTTTGTCTTACATACGCTTTAATAACACGTACTCCAGATAAATTTTCTTGTAACTTTGTATTCACTTTATCTAATGCTTCTTGCACCTTTTTGAACGTCCCGCTCGCTTTACTCGCAATGAATATAATCGCAAGTAATAAAATTGGAACGACTACGAGTAATATAGGAAATAACTCGCGTGCTGTTACAAAAACAATTATGATACTTCCGATAAATAACAAAGGACCACGAACGAGAACACGTAATGTCATCGTCATCGCCGATTGAATAGATGTAATATCATTTGTCACTATCGTTAATAACTTTCCAGTTCCAAACGAATCACGATTTTCACTAGAAAATGTTTCTATTTTCGCAAACACATTTTTTCGTATGTCAGTAGCGAAATTAACAGCTGCTTTTGTAGAATACATCATACAGCCAAGCCCTCCAACTAAACCGAGTACTGCAGCTCCTATCATAAGAAGTCCCATTTTTATTACATAATTCATATCCCGATTTGCTATCCCAACATCAATAATATGTTGCATAATAGTCGGTTGAATTAAGTCCATCGCAACCTCAAGTACCATAAATAGTGGTCCAATAATAGCGAAGAACATGTATGGTTTTAAATACTGTAATAATTTACGAAATGATTTCATACATAATCTCCTTTTCCCATGAAATTACCCCCGAATAACTCATATCCCTCCTTATTTAAGCGCTGTAGTTTGTAATTTCTTTCTTATTCCTATTATATTATGTAAATTAATATTTAACATTATTAAATGATAAGCATTAATGACTTTACGGTCAATAAATGTGCTTTTTATTATATACATATAAAAACCGCATTCCTAATGAAAAGAATACGGTTTTTCATCTATATTTTTTCAGTTGTAAACTCTAAAAACTCAGTCTCAAATCCATTATTTTTAGACGGACTACACGTGTAAAAACCTATTTTAATAGGCTTATTTCCTATATCCTCCATCAAATGAGCGATTCTTATTTGTTCCCATTGGTGGATCTTCTTCACATATATTGTATAATCACCACGTTTACGAACAATTCGAAAACGAAGTTGCTCGTTAGCTAATTCTGTCGGAAAGTCTTGCGTGGACCAATCGGAATATCCATTATTCGTTACGACAGCTCCTAAATGAGATGGACCATCTGGAATATATTCTAATGAAGTTTTCAGCCAACACTTTTCCGAAACCATAACAAAAAGACCAGCTTGATCGAATTTTGAATTTGGATTCATACGCAATTGAACTTCAGCTTGAAAGTCTGTCATCGTCTCTGTATAAAATACATGACCATTCATTACTTCGAATCCATAATGTGTTTTAAGCCAAAAATCTGTTTCGGCTTTCGAGCGGACAATAAGCGCATGATTGTTATTAAGCTTATAATATTCAGGTACATTCATTATAGTAAGTTGCTCAATATGTTCTGGTATATGTGATATTTTCATAGTTCCTCCCTATATAAAGCATCTATATACATATTTAAAATTCTACTAATACTGGGAATTTATAACCTTTCAAATCCAACTCTCTATTACTTCGAATCATTAAATACTTACTTGACTGTAATTCTGTAAACTGTACATCCTCAACCCCTAATTGATCTGGAGAGAAGTAAAATTCGATTTCTGTAAATCTTTCAGCAATTTCCCCGCATATTTCATCTAAAACTGGAATTACTGGTGCAAACACTCCATATAATTTCAACTTTTCATTATCTACTTCATACACAATTAGAGCATCTAGCCTCTCTGAATAATACAATTTTCCATTCCATTCCGAATCATACATATTCAAATAAAACGAAGGACGGAAGTTTAATGTTGAAAAATTATTTGAAAGTCTTTGGCTACTATCTATAATTTCATGTATTAATTTTCTATCCTCTTCCATATAATAATCTAGCTCTCTAAGTAAGGAATCATTATTATTCTTTTTATCATATGGAATAGTCATCAAATACTCCTGCACAACTTTAAAACCATATGATGTATATAGTTCAGGTTTTTCCGTAAACAATAATGTGCATTCACATTTCTTATCGATTTCTTCTATCATTTTACTCATTAATTGTGTCATGAGTCCTTGTCTTCGAAAATTAGGGTGTGTCATTACCGATTGAATGCCTGCTGCATTTATTCTTTCACCATTCACTAGCAATGGTAACGAGAATACCGCAACGTTTGCAATCGCTTTATCTTCTTGTAAAAATGATAAAGCTTTATATGTATCATCCCAATAACCTCTCTCTGAAAAATCATGCAATGTTTGACTTGAAATCCCAAACACTTCTTCAAATAAAGGAAATAACTGCTCTCTTTTCGGTTCTTCTAAAAGAAGTTTTTCAAAACTTTCAACATTCCCCATGTTGTCCCTCCATATGTTAATTCCATCAAATTAGATATAGTTGTAGAACCTGCTCTTAAAGTAATAGGTCTTACCAATCAATATACTATCATAAAATATAAAAAAAAAGTCTAATTAATTTTATGTTTCGACTATTCGAAAATAAGTCGAATAAAAAGATATTAAGATTTTTGAATATTAATAAGTTTATAATATAAAAATAGCGCTTTCTAATTCGTTTTTACTAATAGAAATGCACCATTTATAAAAAAATATTTTTTATTATTTTTTTCCTTCTAGTCTTTCCTTCGTATTCATTTCTTCTCCTCTCATTCGCTTTTCAAATGTATTTCTCCAACTTGTAGAAAGTGCATGTACTTCTAAGATCCTCTTTACCCCTTCCAAATTTTGTTTTTCCTTATGCATAATACGATTAGCAAAAGCTACTGTCACACCTTTTAGATCCGACTTCAGTAACTTTAATGTATCAGCAGGTGATACCCATCCTTCTTTTAATACGCGAAAATAAAACCCCGTATATCCTGTTTCTTGAAAATATAGTGGTAACTTCGGGATATTGTATTTCTTAGCTAATTTAAAACAAGGTTGCCTTGGCTGCGTTACTTGTACAATTGCTTCCCCAATTTGAAATGTATCACCAATACAAACATCCTCTTCACACATACCACTAATTGTTATATTTTCTCCAAATGCTCCATATATAAGTACTTGATTCAACTCTTTTTCCCAATATCCATAATGTTCCCCCGAATACACACAAACCGCTTTATCTACTCCACCATGATGAACTAAATCCGCTTGACCATCTCCATTAAATTTTACAAAGGATAAAAACACCGGTTCTTTTACTTGTTTCTTATTTATTCCTGTATGAATTACCTTTCCTCCGTATGTAACCTCTTTCGGTAACCCTATATTTAAAGATAATAATTGATATTCATTAGCCATTCTATTTCCTCCTTTAAGATTGTTCCATGTATTTTCTCACTCGATTTATTTTCACTACTATCTCTTTTATATAAAGATGATTATAAAACCTAAAAAATCATTGTTCAATCCAATTATTTATATAATAATAATAGGTAAAACCTATCATTATACTTGAGGTGATCCAAATCGAATTACGACAACTTGAATATTTTTTAGCTGTTTCAAAAGAATTGCATTTCACAAAAGCAGCTGAGAAATTAAATATTTCACAGCCTTCACTTAGTCAGCAAATACGTTCATTAGAACATGAAGTTGGAATGCCCCTTTTCGATCGAATTGGTAAAAAAATATCTTTAACCGAAGCTGGGAGGATTTTATTATTACATAGTAAAACAATTTTTCATGAAATTGAACAAGCCCGTTCTGCTATTCAAGATTTAAACGGATTACAACAAGGTTCCTTAACAATTGGATCATTATTAACCGTCGTAAATTACTTACTACCACCAGCTATTTTAAATTTTAATAACTTATATCCCAATATAGAACTTTCTGTATTAGGACTTCGCACAGGAGATATTCGTGAAAAATTATTACAAAACGAATTAGATATTGACATTACATTTCTACCGGTGCAAGATAAAGAAATTATTTCTACCCCTCTCTACAAAAGTGAACTTATAATAGTCGTACCAACTGGTCATCAATTAGCTGAACATAATCATGTATCTATTGCTGAATTGCAGAATTACCCTTTAATTCTTTTACCTAAAAATTTCTTTTTAACCGAATTAATTACATCCCATTGTCAAAAATTCAACTTTAAACCAAAACCAATTTTAGAAATTAGTACAATGGAATCTTTAATCCAAATGGTTTCAAAAGGCATGGGAATTACAGTTTTACCAAAACCGTATATAGACTTTTTACAAAATAAAAACATTCAAGCTATTAAAATAGAAAATCCTACTCCAACAATAGAAATAGGGCTTATTTATAGAAAAGATAAATATATGTGTGCTGCAACTCGAGAATTTATTAAACAATTGAAACTAACCGTACATTCTTTACAAAATTAAACGAACAAAAGAGATTATCCTATGAAGTCATTTCATAACGACCTAGTAGAATAATCTCTTTTCATAATGAAATAAAGTATTAACTATAAATTTCAGTGTACCTTTTTGGAAATTGGAATATATTTTGTAAAATAAGCCCCAACTAACAATAATACGATTGAAAATAGCACTGTCAACATACCGCCGAACTGAAACCAATATGCGAACAAATTAAAAATTGCAAGTGAAAAGAAACAAATTGAAGTTAATGCACTCTTCAATCCTTTTATTTCTGCTTTTTTTCTTTTTTGATACGCAATATACATGGAAACGGCTAAAAAAATGATAAAAACAATCATTAATAAAATATTTAGCATCGGTAATCCCTCCAGTATAAATAACCTCCTTCGGTGCTACCATATTACCCCATTTACCCTTTTGGAATCAATTTATTATTCTCTTCTCTCCAAAAATCAGTATAAGTTTTATTTTCAAAGTTCACATTCACCTCAGAAAAAGGAAGACTCCCTCCAACCTCCAACGAGTACCAATCATTTAAAAGTGGAGACCCGAAACAAATATTCATTGTGCATTCATGCAAATCAAACAATACGGAATGTAAAGTTCCAAACCATTCTTCATAATTATGCACCGTCAGCCCGGCAGGATATTCTTTTTGTACTAATCCTTTTAAAGACTCTATACTCACTTGTTCATTTCGATTTAAATGTTCATACAATGTGTGATATCGGTTTGTAGATTGTTCTAATCTTCTATTACTCAGTTTTTGAATAGGTAAACTGATTGCATGGTTTGTTGATACGATAAAATCTTGGCTTTCCTCATCAATTGAAGTTATTGATTTATATCCGTCAAATATTTCAATACGTGCTGCGTCTAATGAATCTGCTACTATTAAATTTATATTACTAGCAATCGGTATTTCTTCTAATAGTGACTTAGCCTCCTGCACATTTTTGCATTTCTCCAATAACAGTCGAATTACTGCAAAACATTGTAAACCACTTACTACTGGCTTTCGTAGACCTTCAATATTTCCTACTGGTTGACCACATGCTGAAAATGTAACAGCTAATCCATGCTCGTTAACCCCTTCCGTTCGGCCAAAATATTGAGTAGAAAAGCCACTATGTGCATACGCACCTTCAACATGAGTTGAACAAAAACGCATATCATCTATTTTTGGTGACAAATCATAATTTCTTAATACATAAGTATGCTTTAAATCTGTCTTTTTAGGTAAAACAGCACAATGGCTACAACCTGCTTTTAATAGTGTTTGATAATAATACATCATATTTTCAGATGGAATTTTTAATACTTCACAAAATCCTTCAATCTCTTCATTAATTCCTGGACAATAATTATGTAATATGTTCCTAGATTCTGTCCAATGCTGATGCGATATTAAATTTTCTTTTTGTATAAATTGCGGAATAAGGTAAGGATGTTGTTTTACAAATTCCCCTTGTTGCTTACCAATTTTATAATGACTTCCTTTGAGCGATGAAAAATACCCCTTTACTTGATACATCTAATTCCCCCTTATTGAATTTATCCATATCATACCAATTAAACTTTATTCATTCTTGATGTTTTTTACTGTCTTTCCTTAACACCCTCCCGTTTCAAAATCTCAACTAATGATTATTTACTAGACAATTAAAGTTTTGTTAATATTGCTATAATAGCTTGATTTCAAAATAAAGTAGTTTGGATATCAAATGAGCAAAATACTTTGTTAAACCCACTTATAAGCAATCATCTAATTCATGAAATCAAAAAACTTATTTATCAAAATAAAAGGAGAATTTATGTATGAGTAGTTGCAAACCAATTGATAAATTAACTATTGAGGACCTAAAACAAAACCCCATTTGGGAATGGGCAATAGATGAAGAGGAAAACGAAGCACATGACGAAACATGGGTAAAACCAGCGGCAACTACTAATTTTACAGAGGAGTTAAACGGTTCAATCGTACTAGGCGAACTATTCTTACATAATGGTGAAAAATTCCCTATGATGTGTGAAATTGACATTGAAAATAACGAGGCAGTAATTCGTTCTGTTGTTTATTATAACGAAGCAGAAAATGAGTATATTGCCATAGAAGATATTGTGAAAACGGTCGAAATGCCGTTATCAATTATTATTAACCTTACAATTCATGCAGAATCCAAAACCTTACGCTTCACTGCACATAAAGTAGATATTTATAAAAATTCAATAACGACTAATTTAAAGTAAAGTTGGTTGAAATATAGAAAACCATTATGAAATAAAAACTGGGAAATCATTAACGATTTCCCAGTTTTTCAAACTAGATTAAAGTATTCCCTTTTCTACTAAAATCTCTGCGATTTGAACTGAATTCCAAGCCGCACCTTTTAATAGGTTATCAGAAACAATCCAGAGGTGGAATCCGTTTGGCATATCAGGATCTTTACGTATTCTTCCGACAAATGTATCTATTTTCCCTTCTGCATATAATGGCATTGGATACAGCTGTTTACTAGGGTTATCCTGCAAAATAACACCTGGTGCATCCATTAATACTTCCTTAATTTCCGTAACGGTAGCTTCTTTTTCCAGTTCTATATAAACCGATTCTGAATGCCCTGATACAACTGGAACACGTACACAAGTAGCTGCCATTTTCAGGTTTGGGTCTTCTAAAATTTTCTTCGTTTCTTGAATCATCTTTACTTCTTCAAAGGTAAAATCATTATCCGTGAATATATCGACTTGAGGCAATATATTGAATGCAATTGGATAATGTTTTTTATCTTTTTTCGCTGGTAATATAGTACTCTCCACTTCTTCACCTGCAAGTATTGACTTAGCCTGTTCTTTTAATTCTTGAATTGCATGAATACCAGAACCCGATACAGCCTGATAAGTGGAAACGATAATTCGTTCTAATCCGAATACTTTTCGTATTGGCTGAAGAGCTGTTACCATCTGTAATGCTGAACAATTCGGAACTGCTATTATCCCTTTATGTTCCTTTAAAGTGTGCGCATTCACTTCCGGAACAACGAGCGGTACATCATGTGCCATTCGGTATTCGCTTGTGTTGTCAATGACGATGGCACCGCTAGAGACAGCTTGATTTACAAATTGTCTAGAAACTTCTCCTCCAGCGCTAAAAAAGGCAATATCTACCCCTTCAAAGCTATTTATTTTTGCTTCTTGTATAATGATCTCTCGCCCTTTAAATTGTACTGTCTTACCAGCTGATCTTTTTGACGAAAGTAACGTAACTTCAGCTATATTAAACTTTGTTTCTTTTTCTAACAGTTCAATAATTTTCTGACCTACTGCACCCGTAGCCCCAACAACAGCTACATGATAGCCCTTTTCACTCATCATTTCTCCTCCAATGTTAAATGAATAAATATTTCTACAATTCCATTTTATAAGGAATTTAATCATTTGGAAAATTGAAATACGTGATATAATCATTCACAAATCATGATAATAAAAGAGGGATTGTTTATGGAAATGAGACACGTTAAAACATTTTGTGCGATTGTTAAGTATGGTGGTTTTTCTAAAGCTGCTCATGCATTAGGTTATGCGCAATCTACAGTTACAGCGCATATGAAAGCATTAGAAAACGATTTACACCTCCCTCTTTTTGATCGATTAGGGAAAAAAATACTTCTTACAAAAGCAGGTCATCAATTTCATCCTTATGCTTTAGAATTACTTGCAATTTATGAAAAAGCGCAAGAAATCCCTCAAAATACCGATCAATTAGAAGGTACATTGAGTATTACATCAAACGAATCATTAGCAGTGTACCGTTTACCACAATTATTACGCGCTTATAAACAGAAAAATCAAAAAGTAAATATCGTACTTGAAACAAACACAAATGAACAAGCATTACAAAAATTACGTGAAGGAGAAACAGACGTTGTCTTCATAATTGGAGAAAGTATAGAACATAATGATTTTATTACGCGTACTTTTAGTAATGAAACATTTGGATGGATTTTACCAGCTTATTCCTCTGCGCATACAAATCCATTCCAGTTATTACAGGACACCCAGTTCATTTTTACAGAACAAAGCTGCGGCTATAGGCCAATGGTAGATCGTTTTTTACGTCAAAGCGGGAATATTCCAGCTAAAACATTTGAAACTTCCAACGTTGAAGTTATTAAACAATCCGTTATGTGTGAGTTAGGAATTTCAATTCTTCCTTACATCGTTGTACAAGAAAGTTGTCAAAAAGAGCAACTCTGTTTTCAGCCTATTGAAACTCCAACAGTTATTCAAAGCCATATAATCTATCATAAATCTAGATGGATTTCCCCTGTAGTACAGTCGTTTCTTTCACTATTAAAGGTTATGAAAGTATAAAATAATATGAAAGAAAACATGAGTTGAAATCCTTTAAAGAATATCAACCCACGTTTTCTTTACTACCACTTATGTAGTCATCTTCTTTTTATTAGGTGATGTTTTTTCTTTAACTAGAACAAATATGATTGGAAGGACAAGTAAACTAGCAATTGCACAGATTGTTCCTAAAGAAGAAAACGGAAATCCATTACTTATGGCAAGTGACGCTATGCCAGAAGCAATAGTCATCCCAATATACATGGCAGAGCTATTTAATGCCATTACAGTCCCTCGCACAACTGGTTTTAATTCTGAAATTAGTGCCGTTAATGATGCTTGGCCAAATCCAATAAATAAACTCCAAATGATATGTAAAGTAATTGCAATTACTAGATTTTCTATGGAAAGCGAGAACAATATTACACTTATTGAGGTTACAATACTCGCAATGGATATAACATTCTTCTTTCCTATTTTATCAGCTAACTTCCCACCCAAAATGTTACCAGCTACACTACCAACTCCCGCCAAAAAGATTACAATACCTATTTCACCAACGGAAAGGCCAAAATTATTCCCATAATAAACACCTATGTACGAAAACATGCCGTGTAATCCAATTGTCCATAGAAAAGTTGCTAATAATGCAAATAAAACTGAAACCATTTTAAATTGTGCACCTAGCGTTTTCACTATAGAAACATGCACATCATTTCTCTGTTTTTCATTTCTTAATATGTGATTGACTAGTAATGTAAGAAATAAAGTTAATAGTCCTATACTATAAAATGTCCATTGCCAATTTCCTACTTCAGATAAAAATGCACCTATAGGTACTCCGATGACTGTTGAACCTATCATTGCTCCCATAATCGTTCCCATCGCTTTTCCTCTTGACTCATATGTAACTTTATCACCTACTAATGCAAAAACACTTGGCATAATCATCGCACCAGATAAACCTGTTAGGCCGCGAAATAATAAAAGAATTTCAAAACTCTTCGCTAATCCCGTACAAAATGTAGAAATAGAGAAAATAGTAAATCCTATTATGATCATACGTTTCCTTCCAACTCTATCAGACATCGTTCCAAGTACAGGTGCAGTTATTCCATAACAAAGTGCATAAATAGTAATTAATAACCCTCCACTCCCATCAGGGATACGAATTGTTTCTGTAATTACTGGTAATAAAGGTGCGACTAATAATGAATCTAATCCAACAAAAAAAGCTACAATTGCCAAAATACGTATCATTGACTTTAACTCCATATATAACTCTCCTTTATTTCATATATGAAATAATTATTTATTATTATCCCTTCTTTAATTTTCACTGTACTAGTTTTTATTTCACATATGAAGTATTTATATAAATAAAAATGTAACAGAATGTTACATTTTTATTATATTTAATTCAAGTGCTTCTTCCACTTTAATAATAGAGCCTCTAAAAGCCCCTCTTCTTCTTTCGTAAAACAACCACAATTCTCTTTTAAAAAATCACTATATTGCACATCGACTTGCTTTTTCGTCTCTTCACCTTTTTTAGTTAAATAAACGAGCGTTTCACGTTGGTCATTCGGGTTCTTCTCTGTCATTACGTAACCATCACGCTTCATCCGTTGAATCATTGTTGTCATATTACTTGGAACGCATCCCATGTTTTCAATTAACTTTGACATAGATACTTTCCTAGATTTTGCCAGTACTTGAATCACTCCAAATTGTACGTAACTTATATCATACTGTTCAATTGCCTTATCTAGATTTTTTTGGAGTAAATGATAAACATCACGAATATTACCGTAAAGCTCTCTGTTATTCATATGTAAGCCCCTCTAATTTATTTCATATATGAATCATATTCCCATTTATTTCTTGTGTCAACAAAAACACCTTTGTATGCATAACAACAAAGGTGTTTCAAAATCAACATACTTCTTATTTATTAGTCTGTTCTCCACCTGCAATTAATTTACTGCCTGAATATGTACTTTTTTGCATAAACAGTTGATTAATTAACTCTTTTTGTTCGGCTTCTGACATTACACCTTTTCCTTCGCCTAAATTTCCACTTTGTAATTTCCAAATCTTGTTGTGATCCGCATCCATTTTTTCATATTTTCCTTGTTTCCATCTCTCTAAAATATCTGCATATGTTTTTCCTTGTACTAGATCATTGCTCTTTACAATATCAAGTAAACTTTCAATACGTTCTTGTGTAATAAAAATGTAGCCCCACTTTTGATCAGCTTTCGTTTTTTGATGTGCCATTTCATGTAATGCTGTCTGTATATTCTCATCAGTCCATTTAAAATTTTTATTAAATCCGCTATTTGGCAATGAATGATTGCCATTTTCTAAAACCTTTGCATCTTCAGCTTTTACATTGCTATCAGCGAGTACTTCTGCTGCCGGTGCAGCTGGTGATGCCTTTTTAGCAGCTGGTTTACTATTATTCAAATAATACATCATACCATATGTTACACCTAAGCCGATTACCGCCATACCAGCTATAATACCTATTATTTTAAATAATGTTTTCATCTTGCTTGTTGCCTCCCGTATATCCCATTTCATATTTTCTATTTTCTAAACCACATATGTATTTCCTCATATTATATTTCTTTTCTTTATAAATTGAAAGATTATTCTGTAAAAACCCCCATCTTTTTCAAATGCCATCCACCTCTAAGCATTTCGTTTTAAATTTATAAAAATATATGCTAGCCTAAATATAAAGGAGATGAATAAATATGAGTTTATTGCATAACGGTTTAACATTTTTAAACTTTGATGATACGTATTTATTACAAAATAAACTACATTCTTATTCACATGAAGATATTGATTTTACTCATTTAGAACACGCAAATCTATATTGCGAAAACACTTCTTTAATGCAAATCAAAAGGGCATTAAATCGTAGAAAGAAAACAGGGATTACTTTTATCGGTTCTGGAAATTATCATTATGTATCTTATTTATTACTAGAAGAAATAGACAAACCTTTTACCCTTATACTATTTGATCATCATACTGATATGAACTTAAAGGAAGCAAATGAGGAGACTCTTATTTCCTGCGGATCTTGGGTATCATTTTCCCTTCAAAATAATGGTAATTTAAAGAAAGTAATTATTATCGGACCTTCTTCTCTAACAATTCATTCTAATGATTGTTCATACGTAGAAGTTTTTCCAATTGATATCTCACATGAAGTATCGATACATACAATACTTTCACATATTCATACAGAAACAATATATGTAAGCATTGATAAAGATGTTTTAGATCCAAAAGTTACTATTACCAATTGGGATCAAGGGCACATGAAATTATCTAGACTTTTACAATTTATTCATTCTCTAATTATGAATAAATCTATTTATGGTATTGATATTTGCGGTGAACTCCCAGTTTATCCTTCTCAACTTTTCTTACCTAAATATAAAAATGCTATTCAGAAAAATGAACAAGCAAACTTACAAATTTTAAAAACAATTTATGAAACGAACTTACATATTCAATACGCATAAAAAGAACGAGTACCTTACAGGTACTCGTTCTTTTTATGCGCGATTTTCTTTTAACCACTTCGTAATCGCATCTAATCTCGAAACATCAAAACGACTCTCTTCACACACATGTAAACTGTTTAAGTTATTTACAATTTCTAGTTCATTCGTTTTTACACTTTTCGCTTCAATTATTTTGCAGTACCCGTCTGTAATGGCATTTAAATTTTCATAATAACGTTGAAACGATTTTGATATATGTAAATGTTTTTCAAAGTTTCTTCTTCTTTTTGTCTCGTCAAATTCTTTCCGTTTTCTAAGTTCTTCATCATTCGTATATAAATAAAAATATTGATCAGGAAAACCAATTTCCCTATTAATCAGCTTTTCTTTATAAAAGTTTTCTATTAAAGATAATGGCTGATCAAATATTTCAAAATGGAAACACCAATTATAACTAAGTGGTTGATAAATATCGCCATCAAGTATTACTATTTCATATTGCTCTGACTTCTGCACTGCTATTTTCCAGCGCTCTACTTGTTTTTCAAAATACCATGTTCTATGTTCATTTTTTGGTCTTTCAAATAAAAAATTCACTTCTGGTATAATATAAGCACCATAATTCTTTTCTAACTCACGACACGTTGTGCTCTTACCAACCGCACTCGCTCCTTCAAACGCTATAATCCCCATAGTTTCTCCCTCTTTCATTAACTAAAATCTCGTTGTTTCAATTTTCTCCCCCATAACTGTTTCCATAAAACAATTGAAGCGATGGAGAGCATTATTGTTGTAATGATACTGCCTTCAATACCAAATGTGCCTCCATGCAATATTTCTGGTCCATTTGTTATAGACTTAAAAATCGGAGTGGAATACACATTTGTACCACTAACGGCGAAACCATATACATTATATTGCGCCCAATTCCAAATTGAGTGCCATGCACATATTCCCCATAGACCATCTTCTTTCAATACGTATAAAGCTGCGTATACTCCAACTAATATTATATTCGATATAGATAATATTGTAATTCCCGGATTAAGGAGATGAAGAAATCCAAATAAAAAAGAAGTAACAATTATTCCAGCCCATATACGACCTCTAATAGAAAGAACCGGGAATAACCAACCTCGCACAATAATTTCTTCAGTTGCCCCTTGTATTAAAAATGCAACTAAGGATCCTAATATACCTACTATTACTGTTGAGGTAATATGTTGTACTTGTAATTTTACACTTCCCATTAGTAACAGCAAAATAACTGGTATTGAAATAAATACAAACCCTATTAACGCACCTTTTAAATACTTTCTCATCCATTTCTCTTTCCAAAAACCAATGGATGAAAATGGCCTTTTTTCTACAAAATGAATCCATATAAATAAAATGAGTATAGCTCCTCCAAATGTTAACAGCATTCTAATATTATCATAAATCCCTTTCATGAATGTTGTTTCAACTTTCGGTAAAAATAACATAAATAACATAAATAGTTCACCTAAAGTTAAAAATATAATGGCTAATATTACAGCAAAGATTGGATGGACTTTTTTTCTCCCTGTTTTTGCTGCTTCAATTATTTTAAATGAATTATTTTTCACTCTCTTTCCTCCTTTTCCTTTATTAATATTTAATTCCCACCAGTTAACAACCACATTTTACCACAAGTGACCTATTAATAATATTTCACTCCATTTTTTACATGATTTTGCATAAACCAAAATTAGGAATAATATATAAATAAAAGAGATGTTTTTGTGTCTTTTACCATCCTATTTCAGACTGGTATTACCAGCACTTGCTATTTCCCACCATTTGTTGTAAGATATTAATTAAGGTCAATTTAACAGTATATTTTCTTTGCATATTATCAAGTATCAATCAGGAACATTTTATATTCCTTATGGGTTTTTGATAATATGTGAAATTTTATTTTTCATTCAAATAAGGCCGAACATATTGTAATCTTTTTAATTTTTAGGAGGCATTACCATGACATTAACAGGTAAAGTAAAATGGTTTAACAGCGAAAAAGGTTTCGGTTTCATCGAAGTTGAAGGTGGCAACGACGTATTCGTTCACTTCTCAGCTATCACTGGCGACGGCTTCAAATCTCTTGACGAAGGTCAAGAAGTTAGCTTCGAAGTTGAAGACGGTAACCGTGGACCTCAAGCTAAAAACGTTGTAAAGCTATAATTCAAACAATAAAAAGGTTGTTACCAGCACGGTTAACAACCTTTTTAATATATAACTAAAATTTTTTACATAAAAGGAGTGGTTACATGTATCGCAATCGAAAGAACGATGTAGCAGAAGTACCACCAGAACAAACCCCTGTCTGGGAATGTGAAGCAGAGGATTGTTTAGGATGGATGAGAAAGAACTTTTCATTTGAAGAAGAGCCTAAATGCCCTTTATGTAAAAGTAGCATGAAAAGCGGAGAACGTTTATTACCTAAGTTAGGTTAATTTTTTACTTAACCCCTCTTATTTAAGAGGGGTTTTTTATTATAAATTTATATCTTCAACATCCGTTCGAACTATAGAATACAATAATGCATCATGTTGCTTATTTCCTTGATGAATATATCCACGTAATAATCCTTCTTTATGAAAGCCTATTTTAGATAACATTTTACAAGAAGTAACATTTTCAGGGTATGTAATAGCACCAATTCTAAATAAGCCTAAATCTTGAAATCCATAACGAATAATTTCCCTGGCTGCTTCTGACGCATAACCATTCCCCCAATAACGAGGATGTAAGTCATATCCAATTTCAGATCGTTTACTCCATAATTGTAAATTATTTAATCCAATTGTACCTATTAAAGTATTTGTTTCTTTTAATACAATCCCCCATCGTATTGCCTTTTTCTCAAAGTAATTTTTTGAAAAAGATTCAATCATACGTGAAGCTTGTCCAAACTCTGTAAAAGAATTCATACCGTAATAACACGTTACCTCATCCAATGAAAAGATTTCATATATTTTTTGACAATAAGATTGTTCTATTTCAACTAAACGCAAACGTTCTGTTTCTAATATAGGAAATGTCATAGGATCACTCCTTTCTTTCTACTTATTCATTATAGCAGAAAACATATTTATAATTAGGAAAGTCCTCAATGTCCCATTAATCAAATATTTCAAGAGTAGCCTACCCTCTTAATTCAATACGAACTAAGAGTAACCCTTCTTGCATTTACATGATGCGAAAAATAAAGAGATGATCATAGTACACTGATCATCTCTTTATTCCATACTCACTTTTCCCCTCTAAAACAACACCCTCCCCCATATATTTATGGTAAAATATAGTCAATACATTATTTTATTGTGGAGGTGTAAATTTCCTTTGTATATATTCATTGGTTTATCCCTCTTACTCATATTACTCATATTTTTATTCGCAAAAAAGTTCACTCCAAACTCATTCATGATGACTAGTTTTAAAGGCAATAGCTTTAAAACTTTTTCAATCGGTATTTTAATTGCAGCCACTCTTTCTCTTTCATATGGAATCTATCACGCAGCAACATATCAACCTAAACATCTAGATATCACATTACAAAATCAAAACTTTACTGTTTTCGGTAACGTCGGAGAACTTGGATATTTCTCAGAAGAATTACTAAAAAAAGATAAAGAAGTTAAGCTACATTTTGCCTCTTGGGAACCAATGCAATTAAATAATCCAGAAATAATAGTAAACTATCCTTCCGGTAAACAGGAAACATGGAAACCGAACATAACATTACTTCCTGCCAATAAATTAAAAGAGAAACATGGTATAAAAGAGCTTTATCAACTCTCATCATATTCATTTAAAGAATCCGGTAACATAACATTAATGATTACTGAGAATCATACAACGAATAAAAAGATCTCAATTCAAGTGAAATAAATAAAATGTCCCTCCAGCATAACGGAGGGACATTTTATTTATATATGTATGCTATATTAATTTGTCGGTTCATTTAATGTTGCAATTATCTTATTTGCAGTGTTCTTTCCATTTCCAATACACGCACCAATACCGACACCGTAATATGAGGCACCCGTTAAGTATACATTAGGATATAGATCCGTCATTTTTTCTTGTAATGTTTGAACTGCTTGATTATGTTCTAAATGATATTTCGGCATTAAATCTTTCCATTTTGTCACTTCAACTACTTCTGGTTCACCTTTAATTCCGAGACTCTTTTCAATATCATATAAAGCGACTCGTACTAGTTCTTCTTCATTATAATTTTTAATCGTTTCATATACCGGATTCGTACTCTTATAAAACATTCTCACTAATAGCTTTTGGTTTCCAGATGTATGTTTCCACTTCCGGCTTGTCCATGTACAAGCATCACAATGTAAATCACTGTTTTCTGTTACGATAAATCCTGTGCCGTCCGCTGGTAATTGTTCATCTAGTATGTCAAATCCTAAGTAAATACTTATAAGTGATGAATTTTTAAATGTATGAAACTGCTCGTTTAACTCATTAGACTGTAATAAAGTTTCTGCGATATCATGCGGAGTTGCTAAAACAACATAATCAGCTTGGATTGATTCTTGATTTGCAAAGGAGACTTCATAGCGATTATCTTGTTTACTTACAGCTGTCGTTACAACACCCTTCTTAACAACCGTCTCAGTCAGCACTTCTTCTAAACGATCAATAATCGTAGATAATCCACCTTTAAATGATACGAACTTTTTATTTCCTGCTGATTGAAACTGCTTTTTATTCTCTTCAAAACCTTTAATAATACTTCCATATTTATTTTTATAATCCAGTAAATACGGTAGTGTAGACGCCATAGTAAGCTCATTCAATTTACCAGAATATACACCTGAAAGCACCGGAGCAATTTGTCTTTCTACTAACTCTTTCCCTAAAAAGCTTTCTAAAAATACAGCAAGAGAAGTATCTTTTGTAAACTCTTTATTTTTCGTTATGAAATCTTTTAAAGCAACAATTTTCCCTTTCGTTGATACTAGCGTACTGCTAAACAACGACTCGACACTCATCGGTATCCCAAATATAGTGTCAGAAGGAATTGGATGTAAAATATTATCAGAATATATGTAAGAAATACCCGTTTCATTATACACCATTTCTTCTTCTAAATTTAAATCTTTTATAAGCGGCATAACATGTTCATTACGAGCAACGATAGAATCTGCTCCGGATTCCATAATAAAATCCTTTTCTTCTACACTATGGATTTTCCCACCTAAGTACTCTTCTTTTTCTACAAGGATTAAATTTAAATCTATATTATAATCCTTTTTTAATTTTTCTAAATAAAACATAGTAGAAAGTCCCGTTATACCTCCACCGATGACAACAACTGTTTTCATATGTATTGCGCTCCTAACCGATACAATTAATAATTCCTTTATTATTATACCCAAAAGTCCTTATATTCGACTAGCAACTTGCGCATTCTGTAAGAAATTAGACAATATATCCGAATAGATTTTCGGTTGATCATTATGTACTAAATGACCGGCAAACGGAATAACGGCAATATGAATATTTCCGTTTAATTGTTTGAACGTTGTAGCAGCTGTAACTTCATCTTCTGAATCTCCCCCAACAATACAGAGTGTAGGTATTTGAAGATTCGCTACATCACCAGTTTCATCGAAAGGATACCAATCTTTAACTTGCCACGATTCAAGCAATGCTTTCCAATCACTTTTTTCATGAATTTGATTCATATACGTTATAACTTCTTCATTTTTCATCAATTGCTGATGACACTTCGCTTCATACTCCAGAGACTCTTCCCAATTATCCCTCTTAACTGGAAATATACCTGAAAAAGTTAATGTTCTCACTTTCTCTGGATACTTTTTTGCAAATAATAAAGCGACTAATCCTCCTAGTGAAACACCAGCTATATGACATCTATCAATTTGTAGATGCTCTAACGTATCATATAAGTCCTTTACAGAACGTAGGAAATAGTTCTCCAATATCCCCCCTGATTTTCCATGCCCTCTTAAATCAGGGCGAATGACTTGATAATTTTGTTCTCCAAAAAGTGCTGCCTGCTCTTCATATTCTACTAAACCTGTCATACCTCCAGAGTGTAAAAGTACAATTGGTTCTCCTTCACCTGAAATGTGTGCATGTAATATCATATATTCCCCTCTCATAAAACAGAATATTCCATCTATTATTAGTATATAGAATATACATCTGAATTTCCAAATAAAAAAGAACTATAACATTTTCACATCATGTCATAGTTCTTCCTATTTTAAAAACATAAAGTAATTAATTAATTTGTCTATTTCTTGACTTAATGCCAATACTTTTTCATGTTGAATTCCGTAATCTGATACTAAATATAAAAGTTCTTCTTTCTTTATTTCAATTACTTTTTCCAATTTTACTAATTCCATGTCGTTTTATTTCTCTCTCCAATACTAAAATGTATGTATTTTAGTATAGCCTATTTACATAATTAGTAAAAGTAAAATACTCATGTAAAATCTTACATATTTTAAAATAATATACTAACAACAAATAAATTTATATTTTTGTACCTTAATACAGACCATTAGGCTTCATTACGTCTTCATAACAAATCGGAATTTCTCTAAAGTTATATCTTTATATTTTGGAGCCCTCTTAATATGATCAAAGTAACTATATGAGAATTTAAAGACATGTCCAAAATCCCAATCAATTGACAAGCCACCTTTTAAAACAGTTTTATTTTCTATCTTTTTATCCCCCGTAATAAAAATCACTTTATACTCATCCTAAAGATGGCGTCAATACAAATAAAATATGATTGGATTCATCACTTTTATTCAAAAAACGATGTTTCACATTTGGTGGAATACGTACAACATCTCCTTCTTCTAAGAAGTACTCTTTTCCTTCTAACTCCACATAAACTTCTCCTTTCATAACAACAGCAATTTCTTCTTTATCTTCATGTGAATAGTGATTTTCCGTTGTATTTGCTTGTTTATTTAGGTCCATCATTAACATTTCAATACGCGCTTTCATAAAATCAGGTGTTAATACATCGTATACGATGTGATCGTTATTTTCTCGATATACTTTCTTTCTATCTTTCTTCTTAGAAATGAGTGAATCTGTATCAATCTCATTAATAAATAGTGTAAATAGCGGTACATTTAACGCTTTCGCTATTAATTCCAATACACTTAACGAGGGATTTGCATGTCCTCGTTCAATTTGACTAATTAATGAAGTACTAATTCCTGCATAATCCGCAAATTCGCGAATTGTCATCTTATTTTTCTTACGATAACTTAATACAGTTTGTCCAAGCCTATCATGTATCATAGTAAATCCTTCCTTCGTCCATCATAATATATATTTTATCGCTTTTGTGCTGACTTACTAAACAAAGGCAAATAATCCTTTTCTATCGTCTCCGAGACTTATATACTTACCTTTGTACATTTTATCATATTTAGTTTATTATATTAGACAATCTATCGGAGGGACAAACTTTGAAATCACCTATTCTTTCATATTGCATCTTATTTTTCGGTGTATTCGCCTTATCAACTTCAGCGATTTTTGTAAAATTGGCAGATGCTCCTGCAACTATCATTGCTTTTTATCGATTATTTTTCGCTGCATTAATTCTGTTACCATTATTACTTTTTAATCGAAACAATCGAAACGAACTAAAAACAATAACAAGAAGACAATGGGGATTCGGATTCATTTCTGGGCTATTTTTAGCTGCACATTATGTACTATGGTTTGAATCGTTACAATATACTTCTGTAGCAAGCTCTACTGTTATCGTAACGTTACAACCTTTATTCTCAATGATTGGTGGTTATTTTTTATTCAAGGAGAAGTTTGCGAGAGGCGCGATTATCGGTTGTCTCATTGCTATTTCAGGAAGTATCGTTATCGGATTGCAAGACTTCCAAATTAGTGGAGAAGCTTTATACGGAGATATTTTAGCGTTTATTGCGGCCGGAATTATTACCGCATACTTTTTCATTAGCCAATATGTTCGTAAAGATTTATCACTTATACCGTATTCGATAATTAGTTATGGGAGTAGTGCCTGTTTTCTTGGTGTATTCTCTTACATGCAAAACGAATCTTTCATCCACTACTCTACACAAACTTGGCTGTGCTTTATTGGCTTAGCATTTATTGCTACGATTTTAGGGCAAACGATTTTTAATTGGTTATTAAAATGGATGAGTGCTACTGTAATCTCCATGAGCATTTTAGGAGAAACAATTGGGACTTGTATACTAGCGTACTTTATATTAAATGAGACTATTTCTTTACAACAAGGACTAGGCATTACAGTTATTTTTATTGGTCTTGCATTATTTTTATTACAACCAAATTCTAATAAAAAAGCATGACATTATACTGTCATGCTTTCACTATCCATTATGTACAATTAAACCATCAGGTCTAAAACGACTCATCATAATTTCATTAATAAACTTTCCGTGAGCTTTCAAATTTCCTATCTTTACTCCCTCTTCTACAAATCCGAATTTTTCATATAGAGTTTTCGCTTTCGAATTCGTTTCTAAAACACCTAGTTCTACTCTCTCTAACATTAACCAATTATCAGCCAAATCAAGCATTTTTGTAAGAAGAGCTTTTCCAATGCCTTTATTATGATATTCACTATCTACCCCGATAAACAAATCACCCGAATGAGATCTACGTCCAGGACTTTGGGTTAACCCAACAAATCCTACAACTTCCCCATCATACTCTGCGACAAATTCAAATTGATTTGGTGCTAAATTTCGAATTCTATTTTCCATCGCATCTACACGCATGCTAGGTAAGAAAACCATATAAGGTAAAACGTCATCTTGTATGCATATACGGTGAATCGCTCTGGCATCTTGTATTTCTACTGCTCTTACTTTGATCGTCATATTTTCTTCCCTCCGTATTCTTAACAATACATATATTCATTCTAGCCTCCTGTATGAAATCCCTTCTCTCCTTTATTTCTTTATGTTATTTTTATATAATTATTTCGGCATAATATTAGCTTTACGAACAAACTTATCTACATTAACCGGTTAACTTTTTACTTTATTATATAATGCAAGCAGCTTTTCCATTGGAATACCATTTACTTTCATACCGGCTATATCACAATTTTCTATTTCAATATTCTTCAAGTTACTATCATGTATTACACTACCTTGTAAATCACAATTATCAAATAAAATAGGTTCCTTCTCATCTCCAAGACTTGTATCTTTAAATTGAACTCCACCTAAAGTCACCAAACTAAATTTACTGCCAGAAAGATTTAAATCTGCATATGAAGAACTTCTAAAATTAATATTTCGAAACTTGGATTGACTTACATTACAATTGCTCATATTGATATTCCTTATATTGCTGCCAACAAATGAACTATTTTTTAAATTTACTTGATAATACTCGGTATTTTCCAAGTTACAGTTTTCATATTGGCTATTTTTCATGTCTTCATTTTTAAATACACTTTCTTTGTTTGAGCTCGTCCCTATTCTTTTCACGTAACAATACTCATCTTCTGATTCAAAAATTGTTTGGTAACCCATCTTTTTATAAAAATGGTGATTATTAATTTGTCTACTCGATGTTTCGAGATCCCAAATCCTTATGCTTGGATACTCCGCTTCTATTAATTTAATAACATTTGATCCAATTCCTTTCCCTTGATAAACAGGCTCTACAAAAATACGATCAATCCGGCCATATGACTTACCTGAGATCGTAACTATAATTCCCCCGATTATTTTTCCATCCATTATCACTTTGTAACAGTTCAATTCTTCGATTGAATATCTCATCATTTCTACTGAAGAATACCCTGGTGGTTGGATGTTATAGTCAATAACATCACCTTGACCACATAACCATCGTTTTGCTTCTTCATCAAATGTTCTTGTCATTATTTCTGTTAACTTTTCTGTATCTAAAATTGTAGCTTTTTCTATAGATATTATTGTCATTTTTGTTTTCCCCTTTATTATTACAAGATAATATTTTTGTAAACAATACAGTTATAAAATAAAGAAAATTAAAATTAATCACTCTACTTATTATTAAACTACAAATCAACCTATATTTTCCACTGTTCTTTAGATGAATAAAAAAGAGACCATGCAATATAAACATGATCTCTTCTATTATTTATTTTCACTTGTATATAATTTAAAATTAGTTTTTATTTCAGCCACTCGTTGCAACTATTACTTAACTCCTGTAAATCTTCTATAAATCGACTCGCATGATATCCATCACAAATCGAATGATGAACTTGCAATGAAACTGGTAGCATAATCTTATTTTCTTCATTAAAATATTTCCCACAAGTTATAATCGGTAATAGAAAATCACCATCATTATTAATATTAAGATTAAATCCAGTAAAACTAGTCCAAGGTATGCTTGAAATCGGAAATACATTAGGCGGAATATTTTCTTTCGGGAAAAGACCATGAACACTAGCATAACATCTCATATCTTTTTTATAATTTTTATAGAAAATGCGAAAATCACTTGAATAATCCGTCCATATACTTGAAAAAAACTTATCATCTTTATGAAAGATTGTATAACTCGGGATCATTTCCTCCCAATAGCCTAAAACTCCTTCATCGTTAAAACATGTTCGAAATTCTTTATGTTTATTTATTATTCTCGAAATTATATAAATAAAAGTCGGATAAAATTTAATTCCCTTTTGATGTACTTTCTTTATCAAAAGCGTAATATCAACATTTACTGTCATACTAAACGTACATTTTAATTCTAAATAGTGTTCAAAATACTGCTCTCTATTCCAATTTTCCCTATCAATTACGTGAAACTTCATTTTAATAGCCTCCTGAAATTTTCTTTTTATTTTAGGAGGCTAATTTCCTTGCTTTCACCATAATTGTTCACTCCTAACAGTTTACATTTCACCCTAATTGTTTATTTAATTATATTACATCTATAAGAATCAATTCACATATTTCTGGAAATCCATCCACATACTATAAATAAATCAAATGAAATTTGGAGGATTCACACATGAATAACAAAAATGTAAATAAAAAAGAAAATGTTATCGAAAACGCTACACCTATTCAAAATAATAATACTGCAAATCTTACTATCGAAGAACAAGCAATGAACGGCTTATATGGAATGCCAGAAACCGATATTGAAGATGCTGATCATGCTGCATCTGATGATTTGACTTCAAAAAATTAATTACATTGAAAAAAGCCAAGGAAAATATCCTTGGCTTTTTCAACTACGCATCCACTTTTTGTATCTCTTCACTCTTCCTTGAAAGTTTTCCTGGCCAAAAAGCAAAGCGGCCTAAAACGACTGTGATTGCCGGTACAAGTAGTGGTCTTACAATAAACGTATCTAGTAATACACCAATTGCTGTTACAATACCAAATTGAACGAGCACTTGAATTGGAAGTGTTCCTAATACAGCAAAAGTTCCGGCTAAAATTAAACCTGCAGATGTAATGACACTACCTGTTTGTATAACGCCATTTTTTACTGCATCCAAATGATTTTGTGTCTTTCTGTTTTTCCATATTTCTGAAACCATAAAGATATTATAATCTTCACCTAAAGCAACTAGAAATACAAATGCGTATAACGGTATTGCACCTTGAATGGCCGGTGCTCCCATACCGAAGTGAAGTAATATCCATCCGGCTCCTAATGCAGAGAAAAATGATAAAACAACAGTTACAATTAAATAAATCATCGCGACAATTGATCGTAGGTAAACAAGTAATAATAAAGCTATAATACTAATCATTACTGGAATAATAACCGCTTCATCACGTTCTGTAATTTGCTTTGTATCATATAATGAAGCCGTTTCTCCGCCAATCCATAGTCGATCTTCTGCATTACTAACTCCAGCGTCTTTTAGTACTTTTTCTACACGAGTTTTCAATTTAGGGATTTGATCTAATGCTTCAATTGAGTATGGATTTTCAGCTAAAGAAACCTCATACATTTTAATTTGCTTATTTTCTTTCCCCTCTTTTGGGTCTTTCACTGTTTTTACGAAAGAAAATTTCTCTAGTTCTTGTTTAATAGGAAGCTCTTTTCCTTTCGTGTCAACAACAACTTTTACTGGCGCTAGTTCACCAGCTGAAAAATGATCACTAATTAACGTAAACCCTTCGCGTGAAGGCATATCTTTAGGAAACGATTCTAATAAGTCATACGTGTATTGAATACGTGGTACAAATGATGCCAATCCACCTAATACAAATACAGTAAGCATAATGATTGTCCACGGTCTACGTACTACAACATCTCCAAGTTTTTTACTAAAGGCACCTTTTGATTTTTTAACTTTTACTACTTTCTTTTTCCTTCTTGCTAATTCCTCATTCATCGAAGTTGTTCTCGGTACAAACGGGAAGAATGCAGCTCTACCGAAAATTAATAATAACGCTGGTAAAATTGTTAAAGCAGCGATTCCCATAATAAATACAGCAACACTAAATGGTACTGCAAATCGATGGAAGGCACCATAATGAGCAAGTAATAATGTTCCTAATCCAAGTACAACAGTTAACGCACTCATTATTATTGCCCCGCCAGAAGCTTTAATTGCAAGTTGCAGCGCCTTATATTTACTTTCTTCTTCTAGCAAGTATTCCCGATATCTCGAAATTAAAAATAAGCAATAGTCCGTTCCAGCACCAAACAATAACACTGTCATGATTGATATCGCTTGGGCATCGACTTTAATCCATCCGTGATCAGCTAAAAAACCGAGTGTAGGACTAATAATACCGTATGCAAAGCCAACAACAAGTAAAGGTAAAATTGCTAAAATTGGTGAACGGTATAGCAAAATTAATAGGACTAATACGAGTAATACAGTTGCAATTAATAATTTCACATCTGCTTGACTAAATAAACTAACTGCATCTGTTTGAATGCCTACTGGTCCAGATAATCGAACATGTAATCCAGAATCACTTATTTTTTGTTTAAATGGATCTACATCCACCTTACTATTCACTATCTTTCTTAAATCATCAAGATTTCCTTTTAATATATCTGTTCCAGCTGACTTGTTAAAGAATACTGGTGTAACAAATGATGTACCATCTTTTGATGCACTTTTTGATAATACTTGTTCCGGGATTGTATCAAATGGTGGTAACGTTGATTGTTCCTTTAAAGGACTAGCTTTTAACTCTTTATAAACGTCTTGTATGAGTTTATAATCCTGCGACTGTAATCCACCATCTCTATACCATACTACTAATAAAGGATTCCCTGCATTATTCGGAAACTCTTTTTTCATAAGTGCTTCCGCTTGCTGCGACATAGCTGTTACGGGTAAATTTTTCGGGTTCGGTTCTTTCGTACTATTTACTTGTGGTAACGTAAATGAAAGTAATAATGTAATAAGAATCCATACCGATAAAGTGATCCATTGCGTATTTTTCCCTGCTACAAGCCTCCCTAACATATGTAACGGGTGCTTTTTCATAAAAAACCCACCTTCCTTTTTTCCTCCACTATTAATTATATATACTGGTCGGTTAATTAATCAAGAATGAATAAAAATTATGTTATAATTATCTAAACAATACATGTCAGGAGCGAATGGATTTGGAACAAAAACAACGTCCTCTCGGAAGGCCTCGTCAAAATAAAAATATAAAATCTACAAAAGAAACCATTTTAGAAGTTGCAACTCGGTTATTTCTTACTCAAAATTATCAAGTCGTTTCTATGGAGGAAGTAGCAAAAGTTTGTGGTGTTACGAAAGCAACCGTCTACTATTACTATTCAACAAAAGCAGATTTATTTACCGCTACTATGATTCAAATGATGGTACGTATACGTGAGAATATGTCGCAAATCCTTTCTACAAATAAGACTTTAAAAGAAAGATTATTGGACTTTGCTAAAGTTTACTTACATGCCACAATGGATATCGATATGAAAAATTTTATGAAAGATGCAAAACTATCTTTATCTGAAGAACAATTAAAGGAATTAAAAAAAGCTGAAGATAGCATGTATGAAGTGTTAGAAAAAGCACTCGCTAAAGCGATGCAATTTGGAGAAATCCAAAAAGGAAACCCTAAATTTGCCGCTCATGCATTCGTATCTTTATTATCAATTGGGAATTTTAAAGATGAAAATGACAATCCTATTCTTACAAATATAGATGAATTAGCACAAGAAATCGTTTCTTTTTATTGGAACGGATTAGGACGTTAAAATCACATGGGTTTCCTTTAATAAAAAAGCATGTTTGTATTTCTTCAAACATGCTTTTTTATCATTTAAGTGTTTTATGTATATACCAACAATTAGACTACACTTTAGCATCCATTATTAAAAAATTATTATCTTTACCTTTTACAAATTTTGAAGTTGAATCTTTATATTCCCCTTACTTAATCCCCCGTGGTAACAAACTACAGATTCAATATCTAGATTTAAATACTTCTTCAAAGACTGCCGTGCTTCCATAATATTTAAAGTTGTTGGAGCATGAACTCCTCCTAACACTCCATTCACGCTATACATCGAGTCTCCAGCGACAAGAATTTTGCTTGGTTTCAAATATAAACTAATATGCCCCGGAGTATGCCCTGGAGTATGGAGAATTAGTATTCCACCACAATACGGAAGTTCTTGCCCGTCAATCACTGTGTCACTCACTTTTCCTTTTGGTGGATTCTCTACATGTACATCTTTCAATAAAGGTAAATCTCCCTCAATATATGGCTTATCTAACTCATGCGCATATACTTTAATATCGCTTACACCATTCTCCAATACATCAGGAAGGCTACCTATATGATCTATATCCTGGTGTGTCAAAATCACAACTTTTAGCTTATCAACAGATACCCCAACTCTCTCCATCTCTACTTGTATATCTTCGAATTGTCCAGGAAAACCAGTATCTATTAAAACTGCCATTTCATCATTCCATAAAAGAATTGGGTGAATGATAAATTCTTGAAATTTAAGTTGTAACATTTCTACCCCTTTAGCAATCTCCATACAGCAATTCTCCTTTATAACTGAAGTTTGAAAATATGTACGAGTAAACTGAAAATATAAAGCACCGCTATCTCATAATATGTTTTGTCATCCCAATAGAGAATGCTTCAAACCCTATAGATTCATAATAAGATTGCAATTTTTCCACACACATAAGTTGCGGAATAACCTTGTTTTGTTCGCAGTGATGGATTAATCGTTTCACTATGTCTTTTCCAATACCAATATACTGATACTCCGGCATTACACATACACCGCAAATAACACCTGTTATTACACCATCTGATATAACACGCCCCATACCAATTAATTGTTGCTCTTTAAATGCGTATATTGCATACCAACTTTGTTTACACATTTGTTCTAATTCATTCACTGTTAATTTAAGAGAATTCCATCCTAAAGATTCATATAAAGCTAATAATTCATTAAATTTTGTAGGATGTTCACTTGTGTAGTGTATACTATTTTTCATGTAAATACTCCTTATTCTATAGTTTGTTAATGTTCCATAAAATTCCCCTTATGAAAATTGCGATTGACGTGAAAATAACTAGAACAAACTTCAATAAGAAAGATAGAATTCCTTCTCAACCTAAAATAAAAAGAAGTTATCTCACTTGAGATAACTTCTTTTATGTAAGACTCTCATTATATTATTAACCAAAAATTATACAACTACATACGATAAGCACAAACAAAACTAATAAACCATTTGAGAAATAACCCATAGAATACTGCCCCTTTATTAAATTATGTAAAAGATTTTATCATAAAATGATTTATAACATAATAACTGAAAAAGACATTGTATTCATTAGTTACGTATATTTAGTAATATTTTAATTTCTAGTCATACTCTCATTGTTTTTTATTGTACTAGAAACTAAAAAGAATTCTCTTCTCCTTTTCATCCCTCACCTAAAAGTCCTTACTAGACGCTTCTATTCTATAGAAAATTACACTTTTATAAATCCGAAAAGATTAATATATGGTAAAATGGATTAAACAACTCTACACTTTACTTTCAACAATAAGGAGACCTGCTTATGAAGGCGAATCTAAGTACAATAAAAAAATACTTAAACAGTGAGGAAAATATTCTTTCTACACTCTACTGCGTAATAAATTTTGGTTATATGAGCCGATCTGGCATTTTAGCTGCTACAAATAAAAGATTATTGTTCTGTTCTGATGCTATGTTTGGAAAAGGTCTGAAATGGGAATTCAAATATACTGAAATAGAAGATTTCAGTCATACGGATGGGGTTGTATTAGAGATGTCTGTAATTCCCTTTATCAAAAAAATAACTATGAACCATGGAGACGATTTTATTGTCTTTGATAATTTTTCAAGCCCACAAAACGTACAATCCTTTTTTAAGTTGGTTCAATCCAAGCAATAAACATATCAAGACTCTTACATATACCATATTCTTTGGCACGGTAAAGCTTATAGAATGTACAAAGAGGGGTGCATTTGCCCCCCCTCTTTGTACATGTCACTGTTTTACTTTAAAATCTCTTTTTCACACATAGCTCTACTTATATTTTTTTGACTCATAATACCTTCTTAATTTTCATAATGTTTTCACCTAACTAAACGTATGATTTAGATTATCTTCATTATGCATGCTACAATCTTTCAATAGATCACATTTAATATTATATAATTTTTATAGTTAGATAATACAAATTTATTTACGCTACTTTTACAGCTTTATTCTTCAAAACAAACTTTCCAAATAAAAAACGCACAAGCGGTCCCATAATAATTAATTGTAATGGATATGCCATTATGAAATTTTTAATAAAAATCGAAAAATAAATTGAAACAAATGAATCTCCTTGTAGTCCACCATGTAAATGCATCATAGCCATACCGAAAAATGACATAAAGAACACCATTCCGATTACCATAGTTGTCGCCATTGCAACGATAATATTTATTTTCTTAGATTTATCAAATGGCAACATGAATACAATTTTTTTCGCACAAGGTCCAACAATACTTATTTCAATTAATAGCGCAATAATAAATGCAATTAGTAGTTCTAATGCGATCTCCTTAATATGAATTGGCCCTCCTAATCCATTCGTTAGTAAATTGTAAAACGTCATTACGATAACCATCCCAAGGCACATCATCATACCAAATTGGAGGTTTTCCTTTCTTGTTGTTGGCAAAATTCATCATCCTTTCTCTTTGAGTCTTTGTCATTATATCGATATTGGAAACCTCTTCGTAAGTGAACATTTTGTGAACAAATTTAAAACGCTTTCATATATTTTCTTTACTTTCAACTCAAATTCTCACTTTTACTTATAAAGGTTTTATATATTTCAATGTTGAATTACTAAATTGAAACATTACTACTAGGAGGAGAACCATGAATGAACAAGGATTTTTCGTATATCATATCGTAACAAGGAAAAAAATGAAGATCGGACAAAGCATTCAATTTAATAAAAATCAAACGAATACGCTATTCCACTTCTTTTTTGAAAGAAAACATTTAAATTCTAGTGGTGAAGATTCTATACAAATTTTAAAAGAACATTATACAAATGAAGAATTACATATAAAAAATGAAAATGCTACAGTAGTTATGAATTACATGGATCAAACAATTAGAGCCATTAGAGAAACGATTGTGGAAATGGTTAGGCTGCAAGAATATCCTGATTATCCATCAAGATTGTCTTGTTTATATGCTGCTAAAAGCTATGGAGATGCTTTAAAATGGAAAGCATTATTTGATTCTTACAATCGAGAAGTTTTGCAGATTGTTAAACTACGAGTAATCGGAAGTTCTTTTGAAGGTGACGGGAATCTTTTACCGAAAGAAGATGCTATTCCTTTTTCCCAAAAAAATGGAACAAGCTAGAGAATATTGGAAAGGAAATGTGAATAACGAACTCCCTGAGCTACTCATTAATGGCGAAATTGAAGTAGTCGAAATTATTGATGACTTTTCCTCAATTCATGTTTAATTTCTAACTAAATCAAATAGGATGGAGATTACAATGATGAAAAAAGTGTACTTCAATCATGATGGTGGTGTAGATGATTTAATTTCACTATTTTTATTACTTCAGATTTAACTATTGAAAAGAGTATTGAATTAAAGTTCAATACTCTTTTTGTGCAATTTAATTATATTGGATTCATGTCGTGTCTTATTGATTATTCATTTCATAACCATTTACAAAAAACGTTATTGTTTCTAGTTCATCTTCATTTAATTCTCTATCTATGTCTCGTTTATACGCTTCCTTTATCTTCCCTTCATCGCCTTTATGTATTTCAGTATAAGTTCCTACTGTTTTTAACATACGAATCTCTTGTAAAAACTCCTCTCGATTTATCGCTTCCCCATGAGAGAGAATATATGTCTCAGCATCAAATTTTTCTAATTCATCTATTAATGCAAACGTTCTTTTCGTCGTGTAGTTCCACTTCGAGGAAAAAATATCTGCATATATACAGTCTCCTAAAAACAATATCTTTTCTTCTTTTATGTACATAACAACTGAATCATGTGCATGATCTCCGCCCACATGTTTTAACACGCAGGTCACCTCACCAAGGTCTAATTCAATTTGATCCTGGAACGTTAAGGTTGGAAGAATAATTTTAATATTTCTCGCTTTTTCTTCAAACTCTTTTTTGATGCAATCCGCACAAAATGCAATTTCCGTACCCTCTTTTACGCGTGCGTCCAACGCTTCATCTGTCCATTCATAAGATACTATTGCCTGCATTTCTTTTTTCGTTTCAGCGTGTGAAATAGTTAATGCATTCTGTAATACAGATAATCCAAAAATATGATCCCAATGCCAATGCGTTAGTGCTACAAAATCAGGATTCGATACATTTTTTTCTTTTAACATTTCTAAAAATAATTGTGCATGTTCCTCTGAATTCCCTGCATCGATCATTAAAGTTTTTTCTTTTCCAATGACCATTCCTAATATAGGTCTATCTGTTTCGGAAACGGGTGTCATATACCAAAATGAGTTTCCTATTTTATTAATTTGTTGCATCATTTGTTCCTCCATTTACTATTACTCTCTTGAATTATTATCTGTAGAACCTTTATCAAGCACATAGGGTGAAATTATATTGCTTTCTTTAAAACGTAATAACTTTTTCTATCCATTTAAATAAGTATCCCAATCATAGTCTTCAATCTTATAAAAACTACCTTTATCATTTCTTTCATATGCACATAAAGGTGGTTCCTCAAGAAATTTCAAAATAGTATCATCTATATTCAATATGACTCCAATTGAAATAATTTGAAAGTTTTTAGGATCATTCACATAGTCATCACTTTCATAGCCACTTAAAATTGACCAACCAGAGTCACCTTCTTCTCTTGAATCTTCTTTAAGCATAAAGTTAAATTCTCTTTTTTCAAGTACATCATTACTAACAATTACCTTCGTATCAAAATAAAAATCCCAATCTTTTGAAGATGGATCGTCATATTCCGTATCACATATATTTTCAATCCCAAATGAAATTTTATCACCTATTTTTAAATCTAAGCGATATGGTTCATTGCTCAGTTCCCCTACAAACTTCTTCTCATTTCTTTCAATGATTTCAACCCACATTCTTTCACCATTAAATCCATCTTCTTCCTCATTTTTAGATACAAAAATTAGCTTTACCAAATCCCCAACCTTTAATTTCTCCAAAACTTCTGAGCTAGGAAGGTAGAATGTATAGGGCGCTTCTTTATTTAATTCATAAACATTATCTAAGTACCAAGTCATTTTTTCCTCTCCTTAAAGGCTTTTCACATTCATATTTTTAAAATAATACTATTTTTTCTTCCGGCAGACTACTACCATAGAATAGCAATCTTCTCCCAACTCATTGCCTTCCCAATCATTATATATATGTAATAATTCTAAACCATTCGCTACTAATAATCTTTCTAACTCCTGCGGATATGTATAGCGAAGATCAATCGTTGTTTTTAGTTCATCTACTAGCGTATCCCCCTCATAAAACTTTCTTGTTGTTATGTAGTGCTGTATTTGCTGAATTGAATCATATGTCATTTCAGTATATAGATCACATTTCCTCCCCTTTTCATCACTAATTGTTGTCCAATATTCTTCTGTAGATGGCTGTATTAATTCTTCTTTTGAAGGAAAACGTGTATCGAATATAAATATACCATTCTCTGCTAACACATGATGAATAGATGTTAATAACTGATCTTGATCTGTATTCGTAAGGAAATGCTGGAACCCGTGCCCCACCATAAATGCAAACGGAATCGTTTCATTCATGCTTAATTGTAAACAGTCTTGTTGTAACCATTTTACCTTCTTACAATCCGTAGTTTTTTTCTTCGCTTCAGCAAGCATGCCTTCATGTATATCTACACCAATCATTTGATATCCATTTTCTATAAATGGAATTGTAACCCTTCCTGTACCACAGGCAAGATCTAAAATCCATTCATTTTGTATATGTAGTTTTTGTGCCCATGATAGTAAAAACGGAAAATCTGATAAACTTTTATTTTCTATATCATATCGTTTTGGATTTTCATATTCAGATAAACTCCACTTCGTTTGCAAAATTATTCCTCATTTCATATTTACACTTAAATTTAATATATAAATTATAACGAATTATTAGTTTTTTCTCTATAATCAAACACAATTACTTGGACTAATCTAACTTTCCTTTTCGTAAGCTAAAAATAAGGCGGAAGAATCGGAGTGTGATACGATGGAACGATTATGGATTCCTATGATAGTTACATTTTTTTCATTTGGTGGCTTATTATTAGGCGGTGCTGTTGGCATTGCTACGCGCCAGCTAATTGAAGAAAAAATGCATCGTTTATATGCATTATGTGGCGGAATTTTACTTGGACTCTTACTACTTGAAATTATTCCTGAAACATTTTCAAGCTATGAAATGATTGGACCTATACTTGGTATAGCTATCGGTATTTTAATTATGAGCTTATTAGACAACTATTGTCACCATCCAATGATACATAAAAAAGATCAACAGGCATGGCAAACCTTCCTTTTTCTCTCTTTCGCTATATTTATTCATAATTTGCCGAGTGGATTTGCTTTAGGTACTGCTTTTATTAATCATGCTGACTCTGCCATACCTTTTTTAATAGCAATCGTCGTTCACCATATTCCTGAAGGCTTAGCATTAATTATCCCCTTTCTCTTTACAAAACATAAATATATTTCCTTTTTATTAACAACTTTATTACTATCTCTTATTCTCGGTACCGGTACAGTTTTTGGCATTTTAATGGAAGGAAAAGCGCTTCATTTACAAGGACTCATTATGGGAAGTGCTATCGGTTCACTTGGCTATGTCACAATTCATGAAATGCTTTGGAAAGCAAAGAAGCAGCTCTCTTTCCTTTCATTTTTAACATGGGCATCTAGTGGATTTTTACTAATAACAGTATTTACACTATTCGCTGGTCATCATTAAAGATAATAATATTATCATTTGTATATTTTTCCTTTTTCTCCAAAACATAATAGTATCTACCTGATTATAAGGAGGAAAAATTATGCTTGGGAAAACAGCCGGTGAAGCACTAGTTGACCTATTAATTGACTGGGGCGTAGAACACATATACGGTATGCCTGGAGATTCCATCAATTCTATCATTGAAGCTTTAAGAAAAAAACAAGATAAAATTAAATTCATTCAAGTTCGCCACGAAGAAGCTGGTGCATTAGCAGCGGCTGCCTATGCGAAATTAACAGGAAAACTTGGCGTTTGTATGGCAATTGCAGGACCTGGTGCTATTCATTTATTAAATGGTTTATATGATGCGAAACTCGATAAAGCCCCTGTTCTAGCAATTTCAGGTCAAGTAGAAACCGATTTACTCGGAACGGATTTTTTCCAAGAAGTAAATTTAGAAAGAATGTTTGATGATGTCGCGGTTTATAACCAGCGTATTATGTCAGCAGAGCAACTACCTGCCGTAGTGAATCAAGCAATTCGAATGGCTTATACGAAAAAAGGTGTATCCGTTCTTACAATTCCAGATGATGTCCCGAAATTCGAAGTAAAAAATGGTGCTCGTATTACAAATACTTCTTTTACTTTGCCTGAGTTGTTTCCACAAAAAGAAGATTTAGATGCAGCGAAATTCGCAATAAATGAAGCGAAAAAGCCTGTGATTTTAGCTGGAAAAGGAACAAAACATGCGAGAGAATCTTTACTTGCATTGGCAGAACATATTGGTGCTCCAATCGTACTTACATTACCAGCTAAAGGAATTATTCCTGATGAACACCCTCTTTGTATTGGTGGATTAGGATTAATTGGAACGAAACCTTCTTATGAAGCAATGAAGCATGCAGATACTTTAATTATGGTCGGTACTTCTTATCCGTTCACAGGCTTCTTACCTGAAAAAGCAAAAACAATTCATATCGATACAGATCCTGCCCAAATCGGAAAACGTTATGCGACAGATATTGGTTTAGCTGGTGATGCTGATAAAACATTACGATGGTTAATTGAAAATGTTGAAGAACACACAGACCATTCCTTCTTAGAACATCACCAAGACATGATGAAAAAGTGGGAAGAAAAATTACACGATCAAGAAGAAGACTCTTCCATTCCAATTAAACCACAACGCGTTATGCATGCTCTGCAGCAAGTAGCACATGATGACGCAATTCTATCAGTCGATGTCGGAAATGTAACAGTATGGACCGCAAGGCACTTCCGTATGACAAACCAGCAATTTGTCATTTCTAGCTGGCTCGCAACACTTGGTTGCGGTTTACCTGGTGCTCTTGCTGGAAAAATTGCATTCCCGGATAAACAAGTATTTGCAGTTTGTGGTGATGGCGGATTTGGAATGACGATGAATGACTTCGTAACAGCTGTTAAATATAAACTACCAATCGTTGTCGTCGTATTAAACAATAATAAAATTGCGATGATTAAATTCGAACAAGAAGTGATGGGTAATATCGAATTCGAAACAGACTTAACGAACCCTGATTTTGCAAAATATGCAGAGGTATGCGGAGGTATTGGATACCGTGTTGAGAATTTAGATGAACTACTTCCCGCTTTCGAAAATGCAGTAAAACAAAATAAACCGTGCATTATTGATGTAGTTGTAGATGCTAACGAAGCACCAATGCCAGCAAAAATCACATTTGGTCAAGCCGCTGGTTATACGAAGCATATGATAAAAGAATTATTTGAAGAAGGTAAGATTGATTTACCACCACTATAAACAGAAAAAGATAGCTGAAAACAAGTTGCTTTCAGCTATCTTTTTATTTTTGTATCTCTCTATAAAAAGAAAAGTCATTCGTAGTTGGTTGTACTTGTTTCTCTGCTTGCACTTCTCTACCTTTCCGCTCTGGCCTTCTCGTATTTCCTAACTTAATCGCATCTTGCATACTATTACTAACTAGATTTCCTGCGAGAATTGTCATACTATAAAAAGCAATCGGTATAAGTACAATCCATGTATGTGTAGTTAAATGGCGGAAGTTTTGACCAATTAGGCCAGTCCATTCTTTTGTTACACTATCTGGATCCATTCCACTGAAGGTTATTGTTCCGCCAAAAAATAATTGTAACAAACCAAGATGTAAAAGAAGTAATAACGTACTTACAAATTGTTGTGCTACTAATAAAAGAAATGGTGGTAACATATGAGGCCATATATGGCGCTTCAACCTCTGCCACTTACTACCGCCGAGCACAGTGGCTGCCAACATAAATTCTTCTTTCTTAATACGTTTTACTTCTTGCGCTACATACAACATCACTGTTGGTACAGCGAGACATACAAGAACTATAATTTGAAATGCCACACGCAAATATAACGGCACAACTTCTGCTCCACTATCAAACGTTAATACTTCATTTAACATAAAATAAGAAATCATAACCATCGGTACAATACTAAAAGGGTCAAAAAAGGATGAAATAACTGGAAAAGAACGTTTACCATACATACCAAGAAGTAAACCAATTCCCCCTCCAACTATAACTCGTAAAATCGCTATAATTATACTTGCACCAACTGTCCATTTTGCACCTTCTATTATTAATTGAACAAGGTCACGACCTTTCACATCACTTCCAAACCAAAATTTACTTGATGGTGCAAATGGAGCTGCCTCTAGTTCCCTTTTTTCGTTATACATCATCGTAAGTTCACGAATATTCCCATCAAAAAACAACGTATATCCAATACTAACAATCATTAGTACACTCAAAAAAGTAATACCTATCCAAAATCTCACGTCTCTTTTTACAACTTGCCACATGTTACACACGCTCCTTTATAATATTTTGTAAGAACGTATGTAATAAACGAAACAGTATAAAAAGCGGTACGTATAATATTACTAGACTCACTGTAAATATTTCTAATTTCGAATTTTCTTTTACAAAAACAAACATACCGTACGTATTAAATATCCATTCAATAATATATAAATTTGATAACATAAATAAAATATTTGTTTTTGCATAATAGATCGTTGTTAACAAAACATTTCTTGAAATATGATGTGTTAAAATATGTCTTAAACTAAGCCCTTTACTTTTAGCAAATAAACTATAATCTTTCTCTAATTCTTCTTTAAACCGTAATAACAACAGTTTAATAAACAATAATGTTGTTGGTATTGTAAGACATATAATTGGTAACAAGCGTATCCTTTCTTCCCCTAATCCAGCCAGTTTGATCGGCATAAATCCTGTTTTTTGAAACATAATTACGACAAAAAGTTGCGATAATAAAATAAGTAATATATCTGGTATACTCTCAAGCGTAAGAAAAATCCCGTTCCACATTTTCTGTTTCATATGAGAACGCTGTAATACCCAAATGACAAGTATATACGCTATAAGCAAAGAGAGTAAAAAAGCTGAAAGAAATACAATCATCGTTTCAATATAATGAATCCATATTTGCGGAAATAATTTTCTTGAATCCCGAAATCCATATGTAATTTCACCCGGTTGAAGTAACTTCCCTCCAAGAAATACAATCGTATTCCAAAAACCGATTAAATCAATTTGTAATCCCTTAAATAAACGTGGTAGCGCTCCTAGGCAGATTATACATAAAATTGCAGCTACTAGTTGTAAACAAGTAATCCCACACCATTTAACAATTCGCATCAACATAACAATTTCCCCTTACCATACAATAGAATATTCAGAAATAAAAAAAACTAAATATATCACATCTCTTTAGCTACTGTATGTACTTGCTTTTGCCCACTTGGTAAAATAGCTTGATATAAACATGTAACAAACAATAATAAACCAAATAAAATAATATACAATGTATCTGCACGAATCCATTTTGGGAATAACATCGCTATCGCACCGAGAGATAAAAGCTGGAATCCTGTCGTTAATGGACTAAGTAAGCTTTGTACACGCCCCATGAATGACTCTTCTACAATTTCATACATCCAGCCCATGATTGCAACATTAATAAACGGTAAAAAGAATGTCGCAAAAGCGATACATACGTAAAAAGACCATACGTGGTTTACAAAGTAACACATACCGAAAAAGACCCCTGAGCCCGCCATACCAAATACAATAATAGGTTTGGGTGCATATTTCTTACCTACACTTGTTGCTACTATACTTCCAATTAGTAATGAAATCCCTCCAACCACACCGCCTACCATTGCTAAACTTTCATACGTTGCTGGTGCTAATTTATATTTTAATATGTAAGTTGTGGATACGCTTAAAATACCATTTAATAGTCCAAACACGATAAATCCTAAAAGTAATTTTTTTAAAGTGTCATTTTGATATATATACTTGATCCCTTCTTGAAACTCTGTTATTAACATTTTCAAATTAACTTCTTTCCATTTTGTTATACCGTTTGGCAAACGCACTTTTTCTGGAATGGAGATTGTTTGAATCAAAATACCACTCATAATAAAAGTGAGCGTATTTACTAAAATACTCCCGTATATTCCAAAAGTCCAGTACACCATCGTTGCAATTCCTACACCGAACAAAGCATACAAACTATTCACCATTTGATTCACACCTGCTGCTGCACCGTATTGGTCGGATTCAACTACACCCTGTATCATCGACTGTTCTGATGGAGAGAAAAATTGTATACATGCATTTTCCAAAAATAAAAATATAAAGACGAGTATAATCATCCCGTAATAAAGCGAAATTAGAATTCCAATATTACAGAGCGAACAACATATGTTACTTACCGTGCATATACGCTGTCTATCAAAACGATCCACTACTGTCCCTACTAATAGAAAAAAGATTAATGCAGGTAATGCCATCATAATTTGTGTCATCGTTGCGTAAACTGGTTGTTTTCCATATTGATCTAGCAAATAAAACATTAAAGAAACTCCAGCAATCATAGAACCGAGTCGCTCTAAAATATTTGCTAGAAAAAAACGTGCATACACTTTGTTGCGAAATAACTGTAGCATTTCTTTCATACTTCGTATCCTTTCTCTCGACAAAATTTTATTATTCTAGTCATTTCTTGGAAGTTATATTATATTTTTCGACTATTATCCAATCTTTTCCTTCTGTATAGAGAACATTATAAAAAAGACTCTTATTTTTTTATACAAGAGTCCTTTTTATTTGATTTCGCTTTATGTAACGATACATCTCGCTAACGTTTTTAATTCTCTATAGTTCGGATACACTTTATTTATTTACGAATGTATCGCACATCCACTCATAAAACTTTTCCTTCTCTTCAAATTGCGGATAATGCGCGGATTTTTCAAAAGTAATAAATTCTTTTTGCTCTGCTTCAATCGTATCAAAATATGTTTTTGCCGCATGAAATGAAGTATTATAGTCATATTTCCCCATAAGGAAATAAAACGGTAACTTCAGTTTCTTCACCTTAGTAGGTAATGGATTCTTTAAATCTTTTTCTAATAAGACAGTCTGAGAGTGTGATAATCCAACGTTATAACGGATTACGTCTAACAAGTTATATTCATTACTGAGTAACATCCCGATGTTATCACCATCTGGATTTTCAATGAGTCTTGATGTTCCACCATATTTCGCAACATAATTCCGCGGAGTGTATGTATCACCATTTTTAATTTTTTCAGTTAATCCATTAAAATAGGAAACTTCATCTGTATTCCTAGCATTTTGTGCCTGTTCAATTACATAGTTTAAACTATCCATTTCACTTTCTACTGTATCACTCATCTGCCCTATCCCAACATACGCTTCGTATTTTTCCGGTGCTTTATTAGCAGCTTGCATTCCGATATATGTACCGTAAGAATGGCCAATTAATATTACCTTTTCTTTTCCCATACGTTTTGAAATATACTCTGTCATAGCTAATAAATCCTCTACAAGAAGATCTGATGTAAGATTTGAATAGTCCTCAAAGAAATGATACGATTTCCCGCTTCCTCTTTGATCATAATTAACTACGGTGAATTTCTCTTCCAATAATTTTTGATACTTTTGAGCATATGGTATTTCTGAAGTACCTGGTCCACCATGTACAAAAATAATAATCGGATTGTTCTTATCTTTGCCACGTATCATAATTTCATGACCACTTCCATTTATCTCTATTTGTTCTAATGTACTTATACTGTTTTCCCCTTTTATTTGCGAAGTCCATGTAGGAAATACTAGTGCTACGATTAATGTTAGTGTAGTTATGACTCCAATAAATGTTATTAATTTTTTTATCTTCTTCATAGGATATATCCTTTCTTATAAATTTGTAAAAATAACAATTTAATTCTATAAAACTACATTAATCGTAGAAAAACTTAATCACATGTATTACAAATATAGAAAAAAGCCCTTGTTTTCAAACAAGGACTTTTTTCATAAACTATTTAGCTACTTCTTCTTTCGGCATTACCATACCTTTATAAAGTTGAACAGTTATCCAGTAATAGATGAAATAAATGACTAAGAAAATCCCAATTGGCACCCACACTTTTACAAACGGGTCAACTAATATGAAGCTAAATAAGTTAAGCCCTACTAACACGTGAGAAATACCAATGATTGCTGGGAAGATAAATAAATATGAAATTTCTTTATATATACTTTTCGTTAACATACTACGTCTCACACCGATTTTTCGTAACATTTCATAACGGCGTACATCACGAGAAGCACCTGTTAATATTTTGAACATAAGGGAACTTGCCATCATTGCTAAAAAGGCAATTCCGAGGAAAAATCCCATAAACATTGTTCCGCTCATGAAGCTGTTCATAAATTGATAAATTGTCATTTTCGTAAATAAGTCTACTTTTGCACCTGTTGTTTTTTCAATTTGTTCTTTTTGTCTCTTATCTATTTCGATCAACAACGGTTTATACTTTTTCATATCATCTACTTTTGCTAATGTTACAGTGTGTTCTGTTCCTTGAATTCCTTTATAATGTGCTTCATCTGCAATTCTTACAGGTTTTCCGTTAAATTGATTATGTGTAATTTGTATTTCTCTTACAATTGCATCTTCCCAATCTCTCGGCATACGAGGGAATTTTGCTAATTCAGGAGCCTCTAAAGCAGAATATACAGGTTCAGTTAAAGGTTCAGTCACACGTTTACGAACAGGCTCTTTTAAAGTTTTTGTATCAAAGTGGTCTGAAACAAGTGGCGGTTTCGCAGTTAAATCGTTACGTAAGTAATAAACCGCTTCTCCATCTACTTTATACTTATACTGGCTTTCTTCAACAATTTCCATTTCTTTTAATGCAGCTGTATCTTGTTCATTCGGATCATGAATTACGACATCATACACACGTGAGAAGTCTGTCATAATACCTACATTTTTTTGGAACGCCATACCTGCTGTCATCGCACCTGCCCCTAATGCAATTAACATCGCTACAGTGCCTAATACTCTCGATAAACTATTTACTCGAAAGCGTAGCTGTGCGTATGTAAAACTATTTAAGCCCGTTTCATTTCGTTTTTTATTTCCTTTAATTTTCATCACAAAAAATGGGAGCAATGAACTAAAGATAAAATATGTTCCAAGCGTTGTAACGATTGTCGCTATTATAAAACCAAATTCAGCATATATTTTTACATTGATCATAAAATAGTACCCTGTACTTACTAGTAATACACCAAGTACAGTCATTATAATAATGCGAGTTTTACTTTTCTTCACTTCATCTAGTGTTTCATCTTCACGTATTAATTCTAATTCTGTTTTACGTAATAAACGGATGCTATTCATTAAACCAGTAATAAAAAATAATATTAAGAAGAATATAGCTGTAACTATGATTGCTGGTGTATATACAGATGAATAACTACCCTTTGCTGAAATTTCCATACCATTCATTAAAAAGTTTCCTGCTACACTTGCTAGTAACATCCCTACTAAAATCCCGATAATAATACTAACAATACCCATCCCGAATGTTTCAATAAATAATAATTGTGCTACTTTTTTCTTTTTCGCACCAAGCATCATGTACATACCGAGTTCTTTTCTTCTTAACGTGAGTAAGAAAGAATTGGCATATATAATATAAAATACTGTAATGAAAGATAATAGTATTGCACCTACCCAGAATACGAGTCTTATACTACTAATAAGACTATTATCTTTCGTAAATTCACTATTCATCGCCATCGTTTGGAACATGTAAAAAATACTAATACTAATAACGAGACCGATAAGTAAAACCATATAATCTTTTAACATTTTTTTCATACTATGACGTGATAATTTGAATAACATAGTCTCTCCCCCCCTACTTAGACTCAGCAGCTGAGCCCATATGAGCGAGCACACCTAAAATGTCTTGATAGAAACTTTCTCGCGTTCCTTGACGCTTTAATTCTTTATATAGAAGACCATCTTGAATAAATAATATACGCTCACAATAACTGGCACTAAATGCATCGTGTGTAACCATCAAAATACTTACATTGTGATTTTCATGTAAATCTTGCATCGCTTCTAATAAGCTTTTTGCATTTTTACTATCAAGTGCTCCTGTCGGTTCATCTGCTAATACGATTGCTGGATTATGTACTAAAGCTCGTGCTGCCGCTGTTCTTTGCTTTTGTCCACCAGAAACAGCAGTTGGATATTTCGTTAAAATTTCAGTAATCCCTAACTTCTTCGCAACCTCATTCACCTTTCCAGTAATCTCACTTGAAGGTACGCCTTGCAAAGAAAGTGGTAAAGCGATATTTTCATAAATTGATAAGTTTTCAAGTAAGTTAAAATCTTGAAAAATGAATCCTAATTTTTGAGATCGAAAATCTGATAATGCATTCCCCTTCATAGAAGTAATATTTGTACCAGCTATTGTCACACTACCACCTGTCGCTTGATCCAATGTACTAATCACATTCAGTAAAGTCGTCTTTCCAGATCCAGAAGGACCCATAATCCCTACAAATTCCCCTTCTTTAATACTTAATGACACACCCCTTAATGCTTTTGACTGATTCTCATTTCTTTTCCCATACGTTTTTTCTACACTTTCTACAGTAACTACATTTGTTGACATCTCTTTCACTCCATCCCTTTTGTATAAATTTAATTTCTCACATATTCCTTATTTTTTCTCATATGAATTATTAATATTTTTTAATTATTCATTCTATTAGGATTACACAGGCTACATGGACCTATTTCCTACTTCATATTCTCATTTTTCTACAACTCGTTCCTTCGATTTCGCTTACATTTACCTTACATTTTTGTAAGATAAAAAAGAAAACACACCATTATGAAGTGGTGTGTTTTTTTTCAAACTCTATTTTCGATTTTTTATTTCCTCTTTCATACTTTCCACAAATGCATCTAACATAATAACTTCCGACTTCTCTTCCCCATATTTACGTACATTTACAGCAACGTTTTCCATTTCTTTATCACCAATAACAAGAACATAAGGAATTTTTTGCATTTGTGCTTCTCTAATTTTATATCCTAATTTTTCATCTCGCATATCTCGTTCGACACGAACACCAGCTTGTGCTAATTTATCTGCAACCTCATCTGCGTATTGTACATGGACTGCATTCGAAACTGGAATGACTTTCACTTGAACTGGTGCCACCCATGCCGGGAATGCACCACCAAAGTGCTCAATTAATATTGCTAAAAATCGGTCTAAAGATCCTAATACTGCTCTATGAATGACAACTGGTCTTCTCTTTTCATTCTTCTCATCTATATAATTTAAGTCAAACTTTTCGGGCATTTGGAAATCTAGCTGGATTGTTCCGCACTGATGACTTCTATTTAAAGCATCTTTAATATGGAAGTCAATCTTCGGTCCGTAAAATGCACCGTCACCTTCATTTAGTCTATATTTACAATTCAATGAATGTAATACATTTGCTAACGCCGCTTCTGCTTGTTCCCACAACTTATCATCACCCATTGAATCTTCTGGACGAGTAGAAAGTTCTACTTCATATTCAAATCCAAAAGTTTTATATACATAATCGATTTGCGCCATTACAGATTTGATTTCATCTTCAATTTGTTCTGGAGTTACAAATAAATGTGCATCATCTTGGCAGAAAGTACGTACTCTTAATAATCCGTTTAACGCCCCACTAAATTCATGGCGATGTACTTGACCAAACTCACACATACGAATCGGTAATTCGCGATAAGAATGCAATTTATTTTTGAACATTAACATATGACCTGGGCAGTTCATTGGTTTTAATGCAAAACTTTTATTATCCACTTCTGAGAAATACATATTATCTTTATAATGTCCCCAGTGCCCTGATCTTTCCCATACTTCTTGGTTCATCATGAATGGAGTGCGTACTTCTTGATAATTATATTCTTTTTGAATTTCTCTTAAAAAAGCTTCTAATTCATTACGAATAATTTGTCCCTTCGGTAAATAAAACGGCATTCCCGGAGCCTCTTCAGAAAACATAAATAACTCCAGTTCATTGCCTAACTTACGATGGTTTCTTTTGGCTGCTTCTTCAACGAAATGTAAATACTCTTCTAATTCTTTCTGGGAAGAGAATGCAACACCATATATACGCTGAAGCACTTGATTATTACTATCTCCTCGCCAATATGCACCGGAAACGTGAGTTAATTGAAATGCTTTCAAATAACCTGTAGATGGTAAATGTGGCCCTCTACATAAATCTACAAATTCACCTTGCTTATATAGTGTTACACTTTCCTCATCAGGAATTGCTTCTAAAAGTTCTAATTTCAAACGATCATTCATTTCTTGAAATAGTTTTGCTGCTTCTTCTCGAGACACCTCAACTCGTTCTATCTTTATATTTTCATTTATGATCTTTTTCATTTCTTTTTCAATTTCCCGTAAATCTTGTACGTTTACACTACTTGGAAGATCCATATCATAATAAAATCCATTTTCAATAACAGGCCCTACTCCAAGATTTATATCACCATACAATCTTTTTACAGCTTGCGCTAAAATATGTGCCGCAGAGTGTCTTGCAATTTCTACACCTTCATCTGAATCTAAAGTAATAATTTCTACTTCCGCATTTTCCTCAATATTTCGGCGCAAATCATATAACCCATCATTTACTTTCCCAGCGACTGCTTTCTTTTTTAAACTATTGCTAATGGATCCCGCAATTTCTTCTAAAGTAATTCCTTTTACAAATTCTTTCACACTACCATCTGGAAATTTAATTTCAATCATTTGTTCTTTCATTTTTCATCTCTCCATTTCATAATAAAAAGCACACTCATCCCTACAATAGGGACGAGTGTGCTTATACCCGTGGTTCCACCCAGATTCCCATCATAAAAAACATAATGGCTTCATTTACGGTAACGTCGTTTGCACGGCACTAGATACTTCATTTCCCCAGTGCAGCTCTAAGGTGGTAAGTTATTTTTCTGCGTTAGGAAGTTCTCAGCTTTCCTTCCTTCTCTGTATAACCGGGGAAAATAACTCGTGTCCTTTTCTTCGCTTATTTATTATGAAATTGAATGCAAAAAAGCATATTCATCCCTAAAATAGGGACGAATATGCTTATATCCGTGGTTCCACCCAGATTCCCATCACAAAAAACATAATGGCTTCTTTTGCGATAACGTCGCTTACACGGCACTAGATACTTCGTTTCCCTAGTGCAGCTCTAAGGTGGTAAGTTATTTTTCTGCGTTAGGAAGTTCTCAGCTTTCCTTCCTTCTCTGTATAACCGGGGAAAATAACTCGTGTCCTTTTCTTTGCTTTTTTTAAATACATCCATTAATTGTTATTTACTATATCTTATTCATTTTATTTTTGCAAGTGTTTGGAAAAGATTTTTTATTTAATAAAAAAGAAACCAAAAAATGTTTTTGGTTTCTCCTTCTCAATTTTACCAATCTTGTGGTTCGTAATTTAAGTCTGCAAATAGACGTCGTTTCTCTTTCTTCGTTAAATCTCTCCACTGTCCAACAGGTAAATTATTCAATTCAATATTCATAATTCTCGTACGTTTTAACGTGTATACTTGATAACCTAAAGCTTCACACATACGACGAATTTGGCGATTCAACCCTTGTGTTAAAATAATTTTGAACTCATATTTTGATAACTGTGTGATCTCACAAGGAAGTGTTTTTGTACCTAGAATTTTAACACCCGCTGCCATTTTTTCTAAGAAATCAGGTGTAATTGGCTTATCTACTGAAACGATATATTCTTTCTCATGTTTGTTTTCAGCACGTAAAATTTCATTAACAATATCACCATCATTCGTTAACAAAATTAAACCATCTGAGTCTTTATCAAGACGTCCAATATGGCTAATTCGTAAAGGGTGATTCACTAAATCGATAATATTACCTTTTACTGATTTTTCACTCGTACATGTAATACCTACTGGTTTATTTAAAGCGATATATACGTGATCTCGAGCAATACGAAGTTGCTCTCCATTTACGCGTACATCATCACCTGGATTCACTTGGTCACCAATTTTTGCAACCTTACCGTTAATAATTACTCTTCTCTCATTAATTAATTTATCTGCTCCGCGTCGGGACGCTTTTCCAGCTTCACTAATAAATTTATTGATACGCAAATTAGGCACATCCTTTTCTAAAAAAATTTCAAGCTCACACTGCTTCTACCGTACAATACAAAAGGGTAAGCCTCCTATTATAACTTAAATATATTAACATGAAAGGGCATATAACGTCTTCTATTAATTACTTATTTATAAGAAAATATCTTTATTATACATTCATTTATGCACTTTTTCCGTGCTTAATATACAAACCATTCTTCCTTACATACAACTTGTTTACCTCTCATATCTTCTATATCTTCATGAATATTAGCTAGTTTATACAACTCAGGGAAAATCTCTTCTACATAATTTTGATGTGCCATTCCATCTTTCCAATAAGTTAACACGATGTAACGATTTTCATTTTGTAAAGACTTCCCAACTCCCCCACCTAGCATCCCTTTTATATTTTTCATTCCTTTATTCCAAATTGTTTCTTGTTTATGTAAAAATTGCTTTTCTTTTTCTTCCTTTACATCACATACAGCCGCCCTTACGAAGGATCCTTCTGTAACAACGTCTTTCAAAGGCACTTCTGCTATATCATACAATGTTTGAAATAATTCGATTTCACATGAAAGAAACGTATCCTCTTGATTACTATTTATATAAATTGTATCGTGAGCACCATTCATAAATGATTGATATGCATTTCTATCTTCCCATAAAGTAAATACACATGCCTCATTTTCATTCCATCCACCAAATTGTCCATAAAAACCATCTAGATGCTGTATATCACGCCATTTTTCTTGTGCTTTTGAAAACAATTCCTTTTTCTCTTCTTCCACCTTACAGTAAATTGTTTTTAGTAGCATGTTTAATTCCCCCTTTAGCATATAATTTATCTTCTTCTCACAACAATTAGTTCACATAATATTTTTATAATCACCCTATTACTCTTTATAGACATATAGAACTAATCATATTTATCACTACATCTATCAAAACATCTATCGAATTTAATTTCAAATAATTCAGAATGCGAAAAAAGATGTAACTCTTAATGAATTACATCTTTAGCTAATCTCCCTTATTCATCTTTTTCTCAAATAAATAATACGTAATTTCTCCCGGATAATGTAATACAGTTACCTTCCGCTCCCCTTTTTTAAAACTAACAGTATGCCCGTTTTCACCTAAGTTCTCCCATCCACTTACCTTTGTAATAGGCATTACACTTATATATTTATAATCCTCTTCCTTATCATCGTTAATATGTATTGCTGACATTGGTACTGGAAAATCTTTAATTTTAGATTCTTTATTCATAAATATGAATGCAATTAAACAAACTAATAACATAGCCATTGAAATATTTGAAACTAGTTTTCTTCTATTCATTTCCACTAAAAATCCTCTTTTCTTACATATTATCATCATTTTACTAACTTTAATTATTTATGTATATAAAAAAAAATATATTATATACTTTCTAACCTATTTTCTCTACTTAAAACAACATTATTGTTATATATTATAATTATAAGTTTTTTAATTTTGGAGGCGTTACATATTGCAAAAATTACTTTTTACTAAATGGACAGTTGTTATTTCTATTTTCATCATTTTCGGTACAATTTTCTACGTTACTAATGTTAAAAATAACAAAGAAAAAGCACCTGTAGAAACAACGGATACAAAAACTTTCAAAACGAAATTACAGCCTAAAATTAATGAATTGACTACTAATTATAATGATATCATCGAAAAAGATTGGTTGCCTGCCTGGGAAGAGATTAACACGAACAGTGATTCAGTAGACAGAGATAAACTATTAGTTACAATGAATGCTGTTTCAAAACAATATGAAAACATTATGAATGAAATAGACATTTTGAAAATTAAAGAAGATATATCGGAAGTACAAATACAAGAACAACTTCTTTATTTCACAACTGAATTTAAGGCTGCTTCTAAATTTATGAAAAACGCGGCAGATTTAATTATAGACGGAGCCACTAACTCTACTCTAAACAGTGCAACAATTGAAAATACGAAACATGCTTTAGGGCTTGCAGATCAACATATTGTCATCGCTTTATCTACTTTAACTGAAGTTGAAGAGAAATTAGGACTTTCGAAAAAATAGAATTCTTTACTATTTTAAAATAAAAAATGATTGCATTTCACTAATTGTATATCTATAATGTGTTTATTGATTCTATACACATTCAATACGTATAGGTTATTAATTTTATAATTCGGATGAACCATTCAGGAGAAGGTCTATTGATCTACCGACGGGGCAAAAAGTTGTTAACCGGCTTTGAAACTCTCAGGTCTTGTTTACAAGTAGAACTGCATGGGGACGAATCTCTGGAGAGACTCCCTCTCGCTTTATATAGCGTAGAGGAAAACGAGCACCGAAGGAGCAAATCCGCTACTATAGCGGATAATCTCTCAGGTAAAAGGACAGAGACAAGCGAAAGAAAATGCCGATTTGTATCGGTTTATTTTTCTATCCCTTGTTTCTCCAGAGACCATTTCATTTACTTGAAGTGGTTTTTATTTTTTCTAAAAAAGGAGAATAAAGATGGAGACAGTAAGTAAAGTATTAGAACAAATCAATCACTATGTGTGGGGATTACCAACGTTGTTGTTACTCGTTGGTACTGGTATTATTCTCACAGTGCGTTTAAAAGGTTTACAGTTTAGTAAACTATTATACGCTCACAAACTAGCTTTTAAAAAATCAGAAGATACATCTTCCTCTGGAGATATTAGCCACTTCCAAGCACTTATGACAGCTATGGCGGCAACGATTGGTATGGGAAATATAGCTGGTGTTGCAACTGCTGTGACGATTGGTGGACCTGGTGCCATCTTTTGGATGTGGATTACTGCTTTGTTTGGTATGGCAACAAAATATGCCGAAGCAATTCTTGCGGTGAAATACCGTGTCAGTAATGAAAATGGTGAATATTCAGGTGGACCCATGTACTATTTAGAACGTGGTTTAGGTAAGAAATGGCTTGCAGTTTTATTTGCTATATTCGGTACAACTGCTTCTTTCGGTATCGGTAACATGGTGCAATCTAATTCAGTTGCAGAGGCAATGCGAATTAATTTCTCTTTCCCTCCTGCTTTAACTGGTATAGTAATGTCATTTTTAATCGCTATCGTTATTTTAGGCGGTGTAAAAAAAATCGGGAAAGTAACAGGATATGTTGTTCCTATTAAAGCTTTCTTTTATATCATTGCTGGTCTTATCATTATTTTCTATCACTACGATCAAATTCCTGAAGCATTTTCACTTATTTTTTCTGGTGCGTTTAATGGTACTGCAGCTGCTGGTGGTTTTATCGGTGCAACAGTTGCATCAGCTATTCAAATTGGAATGGCGCGCGGCGTATTTGCGAACGAAGCTGGTTTAGGGAGTGCCCCTATTGCCGCGGCGGCTGCAAAAACTGATTCCCCTGCAAAGCAAGCTTTAGTTTCAATGACTGGTACTTTTCTAGATACGTTTATTGTATGTACAATTACAGGGCTAGTATTAATTACTACAGGTGCATGGAAGTCTGGTAAAACTGGGGTTGAAGCTACAACACTTGCGTTTCAATCTGTATTCGGTACTGCTGGTAGTATGATTCTTGGTATCGCAATTATTTTATTCGCCTACTCTACTATTTTAGGCTGGTCGTATTACGGTGAGAAATGCGTGGCTTATTTATTTGGAGAAAGTGCTGTTAAATATTATAAAGCAATCTTTATTGTCATGATTGCTATTGGTGCGAATTTAAAATTAGGCATCGTATGGACATTTGCGGATATTGCAAATGGACTTATGGCGATTCCAAACTTAATTGGTCTTATTGGGTTAAGTGGTATTGTTGTTGCTGAAACGAATCGCTTTTTACAAGCAGAGAAATTGAAAGAAAATAATAAAAAACAGGCAAGTTAATCTATGAAAAAAGGAATGACTCATACATGATGAGCATTCCTTTTTTCATCCCCTCTTTCACTTTATTACTATCATTAAAAATATATTTATATCAATGTTTACTCCTTTTTATTCCTCCAAAAGTTTTTCATATAAATGTCATAAATCGTATGGTCTAACTATATAGTTGAAAAGGAATGCGACATTAAAGTGTCGCTGAAAAACTCATCCAAGAAAAGGGAGGAAAAATCTTTTGAAAAACAAAATCATTGTTTTCCTATCTGTTTTGTCATTTATTATTGGTGGTTTCTTCTTTAACACGAATACTTCAAGCGCTGAAACATCATCTACTGATTACGTTCCTAACCAATTAATCGTTAAGTTCAAGCAAAATGCATCTTTAAGTAATGTGCAATCTTTTCATAAATCTGTCGGAGCTAATGTCTTATCTAAAGATGATAAGTTAGGTTTTGAAGTCGTTCAATTTTCAAAAGGTACTGTAAAAGAAAAAATAAAGAGTTATAAAAATAATCCAGATGTGGAATATGCAGAACCGAATTATTACGTTCACGCCTTTTGGACTCCGAACGATCCATATTTTAAAAATCAATATGGATTACAAAAAATTCAAGCTCCACAAGCTTGGGATAGCCAACGAAGTGATCCTGGTGTAAAAGTAGCCATTATTGATACAGGAGTTCAAGGCTCACACCCTGATTTAGCTTCGAAAGTAATTTACGGGCATGATTATGTTGATAACGACAATACATCTGATGATGGTAATGGTCATGGTACACATTGCGCTGGAATTACTGGAGCACTTACGAATAACAGCGTCGGAATTGCTGGTGTTGCCCCACAAACTTCCATTTATGCTGTTCGCGTATTAGATAATCAAGGAAGTGGTACTCTCGATGCTGTAGCGCAAGGTATTCGAGAAGCTGCTGATTCGGGTGCAAAAGTAATTAGTTTAAGTTTAGGAGCTCCAAATGGTGGTACTGCATTACAACAAGCCGTTCAATATGCATGGAATAAAGGCTCTGTTATAGTTGCAGCTGCTGGAAATGCTGGAAATACAAAAGCTAATTACCCTGCTTATTACAGCGAAGTGATTGCAGTTGCTTCTACAGATCAATCAGATAAGAAATCTTCATTTTCTACTTATGGTAGCTGGGTTGATGTTGCAGCACCAGGTTCAAATATATATTCCACATATAAAGGAAGCACGTATCAATCATTAAGTGGTACATCTATGGCAACACCTCATGTCGCAGGAGTTGCTGCTCTTTTAGCAAATCAAGGATATAGCAATACACAAATTCGCCAAATTATTGAGTCTACTACAGATAAAATTAGTGGTACAGGTACGTACTGGAAAAATGGTAGAGTCAATGCATATAAGGCTGTACAATATGCGAAGCAATTACAAGAAAATAAAGCTTCTTAAGAAATAAAGTAAAACTTTAATCAGTTGATCTACCATTCATGCGGAATAAAATAGAAGGAGAGACTTCTACAACTAAAGCCTCTCCTTCTTATAAACTATATTACTCTCCCTGCTTTTTAACCATATGTAAATACAAAACAAAATCCATCATTGTCGACGAATGACCAAGTTGACGAATCATCGCTGTTATATTTCCTCTATGATATGTACCATGATTTACAACATGTTGTACTAACTCTAAAATTGAAGTTTCTAATTTTCCTGCATATGGATTCTCGATAACAAATACAGCATTCACATCTTGTATTGTACTTAAAAAGTCTTTATATTGATCTGCCATATTTTCAAACATTTTTTCTAATTCATGTAACGATTTGTTTTCCATTTGTTTTCGTAAATCTTCTCGGTCTTGTATTGCTTCATTCATACTTTTACCATGCAATATGTGTAACCACACTTGATCTGTAATATAAATATGGGCAAACGTATCCTTGATTGATGGAAATACGCTCTGCATCTGTTCAATAAAAATCGTCTCATAGTTTGGTAATTCTTTTAGTCGATTGAATAATCGTAGATTAGCCCAAGCATGGTAATCCACTTGTTTTAACATGTACTCTTTCAATCAAAATCGCCTCCTTATTGTATGAAACGAATAGTTTGTTTCTTTATTTCTGATTCTCTATCAGCTTTTGCAATTCCTTTTTCTTCAATTTCTTGTTTATTTATAGTTTTATATTTTACATACGTATGAAATTCCGTTTGAAATGGAAACGGTGTAATCCGAATTGTTTCCTTGTCCACCCATTCAGCTTGTATAGGTTTCTCCTCCTTACTATTAAACATTTCTGTTCCTTCAAAACCATCTTTAAACAAATCAATTTCCTCTTCCTTTTCTACACCTGGTTTATTCATACAGACATATAAAGAAAGTTCATCGCAAAACTTTAATAATCTATAATGTTTATCGAACATCGCAAATTGTTCTTTTGTTAGCGTCGTCAATATTCTTTTTTGTCGTTCTAATTCCCCTGTATAAAATGACATCATCTCTTCATCTTCCTCATTTAATGGAAATGATAAAAAATGCTTACTACAAAGTAATGCTCCGTATGGATTGGAATCCTCAATTTCATTCAAACCAATCGTATAAAAGACAAAACGTAATGAACTTGGACAATCCATAAATGTATATGGGATATTTTTAGCATCATTTAAAATTGGTACTTTATCAAGTTCTATCCATCCTCTATCATGCTCATATATTGCATCAATTGTCTCTTTTAAATATGTGTCATCTTCAAAAAAATCTTCTTTTATATGATTTGCAATCTCTCCAGCTAAAAAACCATGATCATGTTGACGAATTAATGTACTTTCTTTCTCATCCTTTTCACGAAAAATCATCCGTATACTCCCCCTCATCCTCATATTATAGCGTTTTGTATGCATCATTTCTTAATTAATCCCTAATTATTAGCAGGGATTCAGTTTCCTGCAACGAAATTAACATAACTATATAGCATTCTTTCTAACAATATAAAGAGCTTTATCTTTACTATCTATTATACTAAATCATTCATTCCAAAAAATTTTTTTATGAGGTGAAAACATGAACAAAACAGAATTAATTAAAAATGTCGCACAATCAGCTGATATTTCTCAAAAGGATGCTTCTGCAGCTGTACAATCTGTATTTGACACAATTGCTACTGCATTACAATCTGGTGATAAAGTTCAATTAATCGGCTTTGGAACTTTTGAAGTGCGTGAAAGATCTGCTCGTACAGGACGTAATCCACAAACTGGCGAAGAAATTCAAATCGCCGCTGGTAAAGTTCCTGCATTTAAAGCAGGTAAAGAGTTAAAAGAAGCTGTCAAATAAACAAGAAACCAGCCATTTTATAGGCTGGTTTCTTGTTTATTTAAGTAATTCTTTTATATTCTCAGCATGATATACTTCACAAATATAAAATATACATTTGTAGTTACTTACAATTTGATATTTTCTAGTTGGATATACATTCGCTGTAACAGAGCATCCATCGAACAATTCAATAATATTCCCAGAAGGCTGATATCCTTCATATAATACGTTCCTTCTTACTTCCATCTTTTCTATAAGTTTTTCAACTGGAATGTTTCCACTCTCTAGCTCCCTCTTTATTGTATTTGGTAAAAACGAGGTATCCCCAAAAATGAGATTTTCAGATAATACTTTTCCTTTATAACTAATATTGGATACACGGTAAAGAAATGTTCCGTTTTTATCAAAGAAACTCTTTGCTTCTTTTGGGATATACTGTCTATCCAGCACCTCTTGTTCTAGAACATCAAACTGAACTGTATCATTCAATAACTTTTCTAAAGCATGAATAGATGATGTATCTCCAGAAAATAAAATATTTTTAATCGCTTGTACATTATAAGTGGATTCATTTGTTCTATTTTCCGCTACTAGCATGAGGAACACCTCTTCTATAAAATATTTTATTAAACTTATTTATAATTTAAAAGCGCTACTGCATCCAGCTGTATGATTTCTGTGACTTCTTTACTAAATATTGCAATTGAAGCCATATAATCTACACTTGGCCTTAAATCTCTCATCACTGTATTTTCTACTAACTCTTGTCTATCCTTAAAAACTAACAAGTTTGGAGAATCATTTGGAGCTGATATAGTAATATCCACTGGTGGAATCATTAGACCTTCACCTGTCGCTTTGAGCACAGCTTCCTTTCTAGTCCAATATGTTAAAAAACCTTCTATTTTTTGTTCATTAGGTAATTTCATAACTTGCGCTATTTCAATGTCGGTTAATACGCCTTCTGCCATTTTCATAACATCAACATTTGGATTCATTTGTTCAACATCAACGCCTACAGGTACAGACTTTGTAAATGCAACAACAACCCACTCACCCGAATGTGAAACCGATAACTGCGGCATCCCCTCTGGTAATTGTGGTCTACCATGTTGCAGCTTACATACTGGGCACATTCGATTAATTGGAACTTGAACTGGCGACATAGAAAGCATTTTACCTAGAACTAATCTACTAATTACACAGCCTATTATAAAACGGGCACGATCTGCCGAATGATGATATGAATTTGCTTTTTCTCGTTCAACATCATTTAGTAAATTGTAATGCCATGATTGTAAATCCGAAATCCTTCCCCACCATATTTGACAATCATTCTCATTCAAAATCGGTATAGAATCTACAACTTTACTTTCTATCATGTAAACTCTCTCCTTCTAAATACCCAATGTAGATTAATTCCAAAATACCATTACCAAACTTATTCATTGACAATTTCTTTCTCTTTTTGTAATACAGGTAACGGTTTTTTCTTCTTTTTTGACATTACCTCTTTATCAGAAATACGTAAAGAAAATAGTAATGCTACGAGTAAAAATATTGCTGATCCAATTAATGCTGCTTGATATGGCAATAAATCTGAATGAGTATTATGTTGTACACTGCTATTTCCAAAACCGGCTAGTATACTAGCTAAAACAGCAACTCCTATCGCTGAACCTAATCGATTTTGCACATTAAATATAGTAGTTGCTCTCCCCATAGAAGGCGGCGTTATATTGTTAAATGCAGAAAATTGAACTGCTCCAACTGATTGGCCTAAGAAAATACCTATGCCAAACAATAATACCCGTATTTGCCAAGGGTTCGTATCGTGATTTACAAAACTTAATAAAATAAAGATAATCGCCGTACAAATTAACCCTATAGAAATTACCTTACGAGCTCCTAATTTCTTATATGACCATGGTACGATCTGTGACGATATCATTAATCCAATGGCCTCTGGGAATGTAGTAAGGCCTGATTCCAGTGCGGATACCCCTATTACATTTTGATACATAAGTGGAAAAACAAATAACATTCCTAGTAAACCAGCTGAAGAAAACAATGAAATAAGACTCATTTTTCTAAAGACTGGTTCTTTTAATAAGTTTAAATCTAGCATCGGTTGCTTTACTTTAAGTTCTACAATGATAAACAGTGTAATAAATACAATCCCAGCTATTCCAGTACTTATAACCTCTGTAGAAATCCAGCCTCTTGATGGCCCTTGACTGAGCGCATAGATTAGCATCGCAAACCCTGGTGCTGAAAAAACAAAACCGAGGTAATCAAAGCGACCAGCTGATTTTTCAATATGCTCTTTTAAAAATAGAAGACCGAATAGCAATGCCATAATTCCAAATGGTAAATTAATATAAAATGCCCAGCGCCAAGACATTTGATCTACAAAAAAGCCCCCAATAATTGGTCCTACTGCCGGTGCAACAGCAATTGGCAACACAATAAACCGAGAAATTTTCGGCCTTTCCTCTGGTGAAAATGTTCGGAATAACATCGCCATCCCAACTGGTGTTAAAAGCCCCCCACCAGCACCTTGAATAATACGAAAAATATTCAATGAAGTAATATCGTTCGCTACTCCGCATAATGCAGACGCAGTTGTAAATACGAAAAGAGCAATTAAAAATACCCTTTTCGTACCGAAGCGATCTCCTAACCAACCGGAAATTGGAAGGAAAACAGCTAGGCTAACTAAATACCCAACATTAACTGTCCCCATTGCGGATGGCGGCACTTGTAGTTCTTTACTTATCGTTTGGAGTGCTACATTCACAATTGTTGCATCCATTGCAGCCATAAACATCGCTGTTATATATACGATGCTTACAACTACTTTTGGATTTATTTTTGCCTTCATTATCGTTTTCCTACTAATATTTTTTCGCCAACTTGATTACTTTTTGGATTCAAATCTTCCCAGTTATTTTCAACATATTGTAAACAATCATTTCTACTAGCCTCTTCATGTACAATATTCCAACCAATAGGTACATCAAGAAAGATAGGCCAGAGAGAATACTGGCCCTCCTCATTTTTTAATACTCTATATGTGTAATTATCATTTTCAAATGGATTCGTCATACTGTACTTACCCCTTTCTTATTCTGCAAATATTTTGCTAATACTTGTCCAATTTCTGTAAGTGGTCCTGGTTGACATAAATCTTTATGTCTACAATCAATATCGTATTGCACAATTTGCCCATCTAAATAATTTAGCCACGTATTTGGAGAAATAGGAGTAAACCAGTCTGGTATAACAGTAGATCTAAAGAATAAAATATCTCCGTTATAAACTTTCGGTACATATTTCCCTAACAATCCTACTGAATTTACATATGTTTCTTTCAAGTTCAAAATCGTCTCTTCTTCAAGACTTGCTAATGCACTTCCATCTTTACGAAGTATTTCAATCGCACTTTCCATCGTAAGTGGTTTGCCATCCATGTTGTCTGGATCATATCCACCTAGAGCCAGTAGTGCGATTAACGCTTCTTCTTCAGTAGGCGCTTCCGTATTCGGTAAAAAGTGACCAGGATAAGAATCTAGCATAACGAGTAAGTCTACTTCTTCCCCTTCATTTTGCAGTTGCGCCGCCATTGCATGCACAACATTTCCTCCAAGTGACCAACCGAGTAAACGATATGGTCCGTGAGGCTGTACTTCACGAACGTGTTTTAAATAATCCGCTGCCATTTCCTCTAAACTTCTTGGAAGTTCTTCATTTCTAGCGATACCACGTGCTTGTACACCGTAGATTGGATAATCTGTTCCTAAAGATTTCATAAGTCCTGCATAGCACCAACTTAATCCACCTGCTGGGTGTACACAAAATAGTGGCAATTGGTTTCCACTTGCTCGTAACGGAAGCAACACATCGAGTGCACTTTGTCCATTTCCCACTTCAAGTCTTTCAGCAAGGCCTGCGACAGTAGGTGCTGCAAATAAAGTTCCGATATTTAATTCGATCCCAAGTGCTTCTTTAATACGGCTCATAAGCTGCACTGCAAGGAGTGAATGACCACCTAAATCAAAGAATCCGTCATCAATTCCAATTTGAGGTACACTTAGCACTTCTGTAAACAAGTCACATAACATTTCTTCTTGCGGTGTTCTTGGTCCACGACTAGAAGATGATACGATAAATTCTGGAGCTGGCAATGCCTTTCTATCTAACTTACCGTTCGAAGTTAAAGGGAACTCATTTACTACTACAAAAGCGTATGGAACCATATAATCTGGTAAACTACCACTAGCAAACTGACGCATTTCATTCATATCAATCGCTTCATTATTTGATGCGACGATATAAGAAACTAATCGTTTATCCCCTGGTTGATCTTCCCGTACAATAACTGCTACTTGCTCAACTGTAGGGTGTTTCATTATGACCGCTTCTATTTCTCCTAATTCAATTCGGAATCCACGAATTTTTATTTGATGATCTGCACGTCCTATATAATCTAGCATCCCATCTTGACGCCAACGTGCTAAGTCTCCAGTACGATACATTCTTGTACCTGGCTTGCCAAATGGATCTGCAATAAAACGTTCTGCAGTTAAACCTGCCCTTCCTAAATATCCACGAGCAAGCCCAGCACCTGCAACATACATTTCTCCAACTACTCCAGGTGGCACTGGTTGTAAATAATGATCTAATACGTATACTTTAAGGTCAGGTATACTGCACCCAATTAAACTATTTGCTCGTAAAGAAACGGTACTCTCATCTAGCTCAATATAACTAACATGTACTGTCGTCTCAGTAATACCGTACATATTAATAAGCTTCGGTGCGTTATGAGGATGTCGACTATACCAATCTTCTAATCGACTTAGCTCAAGTGCTTCACCTCCAAAAATAACATATCGTAAAGATAATTGTTGGCCAATTTCTTCATTTTCACGATCTGCTTGCATGAATTGATAGAATGCTGATGGAGTTTGGTTTAAAACAGTTACCTTTTCTTTAACAAGAAGCTGTAAAAATTCTTTCGGCGATCGACTTACAGTATGTGGAACTACAACTAAACGCCCTCCGTATAATAAAGGTCCCCAAATTTCCCAAACCGAGAAATCAAAAGCATATGAATGGAACATCGTCCACACATCGTTTCCATCAAACTGGAACCAATGATCAGTTGCTCCTAAAAGTCTTACTACATTTTGATGAGGTATCATAACGCCTTTCGGTCTACCTGTTGAACCTGATGTATAAATAACGTAAGCAATATGTGATGGAGTTAATGGCTTCACGCGCTCCATTTCATCAATATTGTCTTCACTATGTTTCTCAATTTCTTCTATTACTTTTACATTATCAACTAAAACTTTTAGTGCTTCATTACATTCAATTTCCACTTCTGAATTCGTTAAAACACATGATGGTTTCGCATCGTGTAGCATAAACGAAATACGGTCTGCTGGGTAATCTGGATCTAACGGAAGGTATCCAGCACCAGCTTTAAGAACAGCTAATAAGCTTACAACCATATTTAATGATCTTGGCATCGCTAAAGCAACGAGTTGATCAGGACCAATTCCTTTTGCTATTAGGAATCGAGCTATTTTATTTGCTTTTCTATTTAACTCTTCATAAGTTAATTTCTTATTTTCAAAGACGACAGCAATAGCATTTGGATTAATATGAACCTGCTTTTCAAATAATTGTGGCAATGTCATGTCTGGTGCAATTTGAAAACCACCATTCCACTTTTCTAACACTGTATTTTTCTCTGCTAAAGTTAATATTTCTAATCTGCCAATGGATTGATCTGGATTTGTCGCCGCATCATCTAATAACAAAATGAATCGTTCTATTAGTTTTTGAACCGTTTCATGTTTATATAAATCGGTACTAAACTCTAGTAATCCATGTAAACCGTTCGGAGTACCATCAACCCCGTTACTCTCACTAATTTCAAATGTTAAATCAAACTTCGCAGAGCCAACACTTTGAATTTCAAGTCTCGCTTCTATATCCGGGACATCAAAGATTGCTTCTGGCGTATTTTGGAAAGCTAACATAACTTGAAATAGCGGATGACTATTTCGAGTACGCACCGGGTTTAACACTTCAACGAGTCGTTCAAATGGAACATCTTGATTTTCATAAGCTGCAAGATTTGCCTGCTTCACTCTATTTAATAATTCTTTAAAACTTGGATCTCCTGAAGTATTTGTACGTAACACTAATGTATTTACAAATAAACCAACAATATCTGAAAGTACATCATCATTTCTTCCAGCAATCGGACTTCCAATTGGTATATCAGTGCCTGCACCTAATCTTGTAAATAGCGCACTTAGTCCTGCTTGCAATACCATAAACAAACTAACTCCGTTTTTCCGTGCGAGCTCTACTAACCTACTATGCATACCTGCATCTATATGAAAATGAATTGTTTCTCCTCTGTAACTCGTTTCCATTGGACGCTGATAATCTGTAGGTAACTCCAATTGATCTGGTAATCCCTTTAACTCTTTCTTCCAAAAATCTAATTGTGTTGAAATGAGACTTTCTTGTGTAGTTTCATCCCCTAACAATTGCTGTTGCCAAAGTGCATAATCTGCGTATTGAACTGGAAGTGTTTCCAGCTGTACGCTGTCACCTTGACATCGTGCTTTATATGCCGTTGTAAAGTCTCTCGTTAACGGTTGTAATGACCAGCCATCCCCTACAATATGGTGCAATAGAATTAGCAATACATGTTCGTTTTCATTCACTGTAAATAGTTGCAAACGAACTGCTGGCTCAACATCAAGGTTAAAGCTATATCTTATCGCTTCTGCAAGCACACTTTCTAATTCCTCTTTACATATTTTTGTTTTAATCATTTCTAGATTTAAATCTTCTATATCTAAAATTTTCTGATAGGAACTACCTAATACGTTAGGGAAAATTGTTCTCAGTGTTTCATGTTTCTCGACTACATCATAAAAGGCACCTTGTAATGCTTCCTCATTTAACTTTCCAGACAAACGAATGACTAACGGAATATTATAAGTAGGGCTTGGACCTTCTAAACAATGTAAGAACCATAACCTACGCTGTGCAAATGAAAGTGGAACTTCACTTGGTCTACTTACTTTCTTAATAGTTGGTCTAGCATTTTTTGCTTGATCCAATTGCTTCGCTAGTTCAGCAACAGTTGGCGATTCAAATAGTTTTCCAATTCCTAATTCAACACTTAACGTTTCACGAATTCTTGCCATTAAACGCGATGCAAGAAGCGAATGGCCACCCATTTCAAAGAAATTATCATCAATGCTAATGCGAGAAACATCAAGTACTTCTGCAAATAAATGACATAATATTTCTTCTTTCGGATTTCTAGCAACTCTCTCATTATTCATGCCATTAAAATCAGGCGCAGGTAATTTCTTTCTATCAACCTTTCCATTTGGTGTTAATGGTAATTCTTCTAGCAATACAAGTGCTGATGGTATCATATAATTCGCTAAACTTTCTGAAACATAAGAACGAATTTCTGAAAGATGAATCGTTTCCTTCTCTTCGGCAACAATATAAGCAATGATTCGTTTATCATTTGGGCGGTCTTCTCGTACCATTACTACTGCTTGCTTAATATTTTCATGGCGTTGTAATACCATTTCAATTTCAGCTAATTCAATTCGAAAACCACGAATTTTAATTTGATGATCTGCGCGGTTCATGTACTCTAAAACACCATCACTGCGCCATTTTACTAGATCACCTGTACGGTACATGCGCTGCCCTGGTTTTCCATAAGGATTTGCAACAAACCGTTCAGCTGTTAACTCTGGTTTTCCTAAATATCCGCTTGCAAGTCCTTCCCCTGCAATATATAATTCACCAATAACTCCAGGTGGAACTGGTTGTAACCCTGCATCCAATACATACACTTCTGTATTGCAAATTGGCTTTCCGATAGGAGGTATCCCCTTTTCACTTTCATCAATGTTCATGAAGGTAGACCAAATCGTCGTTTCAGTTGGTCCATATAAATTAGTTATTGAGCAGCCTAATTCTCTTAATTTATTTGCTAAATGCCCTGGAAGAGCTTCACCACCAACGAGCACATTTAGCCCTTGTATCCTCTCTGGATATTCAGTTACTAACGCCTGCCAGAGCGTCGGTGTAGCTTGCATAATTGTCACTCTTTCTTCTTGTAACAGCGCCGTTAACACCGAAGGTTCTTGAATTACCTCTTTTGGAGCAATTGTTATACTTGCACCGCTAATAAGAGGTAAATAAATTTCTAGAGCAGAAATATCGAACGCAAATGTTGTAACTGCTAATAAATGATCATGTTCATGTAACGAAAACTTTTGTTGCATAGCCATTAAAAAGTTACTTAAACCTCTCATAGGAACAATTACACCTTTTGGGTTACCCGTTGAGCCTGAAGTATATATTGTATAGGCTGGGTTTAAAAGTGATACATCATTCTTACATTCTATATTCATACGAGAATATGTATGTAATGCTAGTTTCGTTTCTTCGTCATCTAATACAATTTTTTTCATATCATTTTCTATAACTAACTTAGATGAAACAGATGAATGTGTTATGATACAAACTGGTTTTGCATCATTTACTATATAATGTATTCGTTCAGCTGGATATTCTGGATCTATCGGTAAATACACTGCACCAGCCTTTAAAACTGCTAGCATACTAGTTACCATTTCTATTGATCTTGGAAATACTAAAGCTACAAACTGATTTGGTCGTATTCCTTCTTCTACTAAATAATGTGCTAGTTCATTCGCTCGTTCATTTAGCTCTTTATACGTAAAGTTTACACCGTCACAAGTAATCGCTAGTTTATTTGGAGTTTTTTGCACTTGTTTTTCAAATGATATAGGTAGACTGATTAACTCATCGTCTTCCTTCGTTTTATTCCATTCCAATAAAACTTTATGATTTTCTTCAGGAAGAGTAATATTTATTTTTCCAATCGACTCGTCTTTTTGATAAGCATTTATCATTAATTCTAATAATTGCATAAATCTTTCTTTATGCAATGCTAGCTCCACACCATTATATACTTCCGGATTCGCATCAAAATGAATCATTAGCTCATTTTGATCAAAACGTTTATATACATTTATTGATAAATCATCGACAGGTCCTGCTGATAAATTATGTGTAATACCACGATTCCCACCAAAGTTAAGCCCGTAATCAAAAGGCATAACATTCACTAACGGTCCAAATAATCTTTGATTTTCACCTAATAACTTTAAGTCTCTTCTTAATTCCTCATGACGGTATTTATGATGGCGACGTACATCTTGGATTTCTTTAGAAACTTGCTGTAATAATTCTACGAGAGTTACATTTGGAGTTACAGTAAGACGAAGTGGTACTAAATTCATTACCATACTCGGTGTATGAATAGATGCAGAACCGAGACGCCCCATCATCGGTAAACCTAAAACAATATCATTTTCACCTGTTAATTTATGCATATAAATACTTGTTACAGCGACAATGAATTCCGGCCAACTTGTTAACGAAATATTGATATTTTCTAGTAAAGTTTTCGTACTAGAACTAGATAAATAAGCTGTTTCACGTAAAAATCCATTTGATGTTCTCGGTGCTCGTTCTGCCAAACTTACAACTTCTGGTTCATCTGCAAACTTCTCTAACCAAAAGATACGATCTTCCTGGAATTGTTTAGATTCACGATACTCTATGTCTTCTTGTACAATTTTCGCAAGAGAACCAAATGGCTTCTCTTTCTTATTTGTTTCTTCTATAAGTGATGTATACTCATTCGCTACCTTTTGGCTAAGAAGTGAAAATCCATAGCCATCCATCACAATGTGATGGATGCGCTGATACCAAAAGAAACGGTTATTTTCAACTTGAATAAGTGCTTCAGTAAATAATGTATCTGTTTTCAAATCGACTGGCATAGATAAATCATTTTTCATCCATATTTTAGCAGCCTCTTCAGGATTTTCTTCTTTACGAACGTCAATAAAATGCATATGAAACTGTAATTCCTCAATAACTTGCCATGGACCAATTTCATCCTCTTCGAAGCGAACATGCAGTGCTTCTGCTTCCATTACAACTTTACGTACTGCTAATTCAAAAATTTCTTGATTCATATTTCCGTGTATTTCTACATATTCCCCAGTATTATAAATCGGATTAAGCGGATCTAATTGTTGCGCAAACCACATACCAGTCTGCGCAGATGATAACGAATGACGAACCTTTTGACTATTAGGCATTCTTTACTACCCCTTTATTATGTAGTCTATATTAAAGTACACGTTCTGTTTGCGGAGATAATAAGCGGTACCAATCCACAATGGTTGGGTTCTCTGCTAAATCCGCAAAAGTGATTTCTTTCCCTTCGCGACGCCACTTCTCTACTAAACTCATAATTCTGACCGAATCAAGTCCTCTATTTAATAAATCTTCATCCGTCTCAACACTCTCTACCGGTTCGCGAAGTAATTGTGCAACTAGTTCATGTACTTCCTGTAAAGTGATTCCTTTACTCTCATCACCTTTTGCACTTTGTAAATCTTTTAACAGTAAGTTAGTTGATGTCGTTACTGCACATCTATTAGATGCATACGCTAACGCTTGTTTATGATGCTCTAGTGAAAAATCAGCAACTGCATCTGCTACAAAGAACGGCTCTATACCATCCATAAACGCTTCACAAGCTGTTAATAGGCAGCCAATATGCGCATAAATACCGCAAATAATGAGTTGATCTCTTCCCTGTTCATTTAAAATTTCTAATAGATTTGTCTTTTTAAATGCACTATATCTCCATTTTGTTAAGAATATATCATCCTCATTAGGAGAAAGTTCATCGACAATCTTCTTTTTATCTGGTCCAGCAGGAATACCGTCACCCCAGAAGTCTTGTAATAATCCTCGTTGTTCTAGTGTTTGTCCACCTGGTTGTGCTGTATAAACAACTGGTATACCAAGTTCCTTACATTTTTCTCTTATCACCTTAATATTTGAAATGAGTTCTACTTTTGGCGATTCTTTATCGCTATATGCATCAAGAAAATATTCTTGCATGTCATGGATTAAAAGAACCGCACGTTTTGGATCCGGCGTCCAGTTCACTTTATTTTTTGGTAGTTCGGATTCAACTGGCATTTTGTATACTGAAATAGATGGGATAGCCATCTAATCACTTCCTTCCAATTTTTATATTTTTATCGTTTTACCGTAATAAGTTTCTCAGCAATGACTTTACGTAACTCTTTTTTACTTACCTTTCCAACACCTGTTTGCGGAAATGCTTCAATAAATTCAATTCGATCTGGAATCTTATAAGCTGCTATACCGCGTTCTCTTAAAAACATTTTTAATTCACTTACAGTCGGAGCTTGTCCGCGAGCTATTACAAATGCACAAGTACGTTCTCCTAAATAGTCATCAGGCATCGATACAATTGCTACATCATGCACTGCATCATGTGCTAATAAATGATTTTCCACTTCTTCCGCGGCAACTTTCTCACCACCACGATTAATTTGATCTTTATCTCTTCCTTCTACAATGATGTAACCTTGTTCATTTACTTTCACAAGATCTCCTGTGCGATAAAATCCATCCTTTGTAAACGATTGTGCATTATGCTCTTCTGCTTTATAATAACCACGAATTGTATATGGCCCTCTTGTTAATAAACTACCTACTTCGCCAGGTTTTACATCGTTGTCATTTTCATCAACAACTCGTACTTCATCGAGTGCAGACATTGGTCTACCTTGTGTATGAATAATAATTTCTTCAGGATCATCTAATCTTGTATAGTTCACTAATCCTTCCGCCATACCGAATACTTGCTGTAACGTACATCCAAATGTAGGGCGTATACGTTTTGCAACTTCAGCACTAAATTTCGCGCCACCTACTTGAATCACTTCTAGACTCGATAAATCGTTATTACGTGAAGATGCAGCATCAAGCCATATCATTGCTAATGGCGGTACGAGAGCAGTAATCGTAACTTTTTCTTTTTCAATAAGTGCAAATGCCTCATCTGGACTACCTCCAGTTGCCAGCACTACTTTTCCACCCGCATAGAAAGTTCCAAATGTTCCAGGAGAGCTCATCGGGTAATTATGTGCTACTGGAAGAACGGCCATATAGACACTCTTTGCACTTAAATTACAAATTTCAGCGCTTACACGTAAACTATAAATATAATCATCATGCGTTCGAGGAATTAATTTAGAAAGTCCTGTTGTCCCCCCTGATAATTGGAGAAACGCAACATCACTTGGCTGAACTTCTGGTAATGGAACGGGATCTATATATAAATCACTTATGTTCACAAATTCTTCTTCTTCTCCCACTACAATTACATGTTGTAAAGTTGGCACTTTCTCTTTCACTTCTCTTGCTAGTTTTCGATAATCAAAACCGAGAGCTTTATCTGAAATAACGTAAGCACTCGCCTCACTAAACTCACAAAAATAACTAATTTCACTGCTTCGATGTGAAGGTAATGCAAAAACAGGAAGTGCCCCAATTCGAAATAGCGCAAAACATACTTCGAAAAACTCAATAACGTTAGGTAGCTGGATTACAACTCGATCCTCTTGCTTTATTCCTAAATTCAGTAGCCCTGAAGCTAATCGATCTACTTTTTTATCAAACTCACTATACGTAATATGCGTATTACCACTTACAACTGCAATTTGATCGCCATATTTTTCAGCTCGCTCTCTTAACATCCCGCCAAATGTTTCCCCAAGCCAACACCCTTCCTCTCGATAACGATCAGCAAATTCTTTTGGCCATTTTGTATAACCTGTTAGCATTCTTTCTGCCCCCCTACTTTTCATTAAGTGAACTATCATTTAATCCTAATGCTTTCAACATTGTTTGGAACTTAGCTGATGTTTCTGCTAATTCATCTTCTGGTTTTGACTCAGCAACAACGCCCGCTCCTGCATATAAACGGAGTGTATTTTCTTGTACTTCAGCACAACGAATTGTAACAATCCATTCACCGTCTCCATTTAAATCACTCCACCCTAGCATTCCTGTAAAGAATTCACGGTCAAATGGCTCAATTTTTTGAATCGCCTCTCTCGCTTCTTCCATCGGTGTGCCGCAAACTGCTGGCGTCGGATGAAGAGCAATTGCTAATTCCAAAGAAGTAGTATTCGGATCCTTTAGTTCACCTTTCACTTCAGTAGATAAATGCCACATCGCTTCACTATGAATAACGGATGGCTTTTCCGGAACATGTAATGTATGACAGTACGGACGAAGCGCTGCAGCAACTGCTTCTACTACTACCGCATGTTCATGTAAATCTTTTGGAGAAGAAAGTAATTCCTCTGCTCTTCTCTTATCTTCAACTGAATCCTCACTACGTGGCCTTGAACCAGCTAACGGATTAGAAATAACTTGCATACCATTACGTGAGACGAGTAATTCAGGGCTCGCTCCAATTAACGTCTTACTATTCTCATTTTCATCTTTCGATACATTCACAGCAAATGTATATCCATGCTTATTATGCGCTGCTAATTCTCGAAGAAGTTTTTGCTTATCAATCTTTTCGGAAGAATTAACATCTAACGATCTGGATAGAACGATTTTCTTTAAATCCCCGCCCTTTATTTTTGCAATTCCTTGCTTCACACCATTCATATACACTTCAGGCGCTGGTACAGGCGTCATTTCGAATGTTAAGTTCTCATTTATTTCAAGCTGATTTGTTGTATCCAATTGTAATCGCTCAGAAGTCCTACTATATTCTGGTACGATAAGTTGGACTTCTTTTCTACGATCAAATGGCAAAGCACCGACAACGATAGGATTCGGATTTCCGGCTTGTTTTGCATTACATAATACTGCTTGTACAAGTTCTGGGAAACTTTCAATTTCATGATGCTTTACTGTAGTAAACTCTCCTTCTGCTAATATCGTTCGAGTTGGTGAAGCGAAAAAGAATGAAGATTCAGTCTTATAATCTTCTAGTAATTTTTCTGACAGTTCCTTTACAGCCGTAAATTCCTTCATTGTATAGTAACCCCCTGAATTTTTTATTAAACGCCTAATGTAGCTCCGCCATCAACACATAAATTATGCATTGTAATATGACTAGCTTTATCTGAAGCTAAAAACAATACTGCTTCAGCAATTTCTGAAGGCTGTGCAATTTTTTGTAACGGTATACCAAGTCTATATGTACTTTGAGAACCAGCAATTATATTTTTTTCTCCATTCTCATCAGCCCATAGTAGCCTTTGCATTTCAGTTTCAGTAGAACCTGGAGAAACTACGTTACAGCGAATGTTATACGCTGCAAGTTCTAATCCTAAACATTTCATAAACATCGTCGTAGCAGCTTTTGATGCAGCATATGCAGCCATCTCCATTCTCGGCGTATTTGCTGCATTTGAACCAACTGTAACAATTGTCCCTGACTTTCTTTGCATCATATGTTTACTTACTGCTCGGGACATATAGAAAACTCCTGTAGAATTTACAGAAAATGTTTTATTCCAATCTTCATCACTTAACGAGTGAATCGCTCCCATACGTAAAACCCCTGCAACATTTACTAATATATCTATTGGCGCTATTTCATTTTCAATATCATTTACCATCTGTTCAACTGCGGTACTATCACTCACATCTAAGCAAAACGTTTTCAAATGTATTTCATTTAAGAGTTCGTTTAATCCCTCTTCATTTTGATCAACCGCAATAACTGTAGCTCCTCTTTCTAAAAACATTTTAGCAACAACACTACCTATACCTTGAGCTGCACCTGTTACTAAAACAGTTTTCCCATCAAATTCCCCTAAGTTCATTTCCTCTATCCTTTCATTTAAAAATCAATCTAATTAAACAAATAATGATAATGATTATCATTATCGATGTAAAAAATAATACACTTACTAAACTAATTGGTCAAGTGTACTTTTCATTAAAATATTATTCATTGATAATGTTTTTCATTTAACGTTCTTACACCGAAATGATAATCTTTCTCAATAAACTTGTCAACCTATTTTTATTTTTCAGATAAAAACTTTAGTGCTTTTCAATACAATTACATCTAAAAGTATTAATAAATACTTACATTAATACTTTAATTCTTACCCCTCTTTGTAAAAATTGAAGATGATAAACTGAAGATCTCTTCAGTTACAAAGCCTTAACAAAAAGTCGAGCATTTATTTTCTCAATATTTGTCTGAAAATATATCTTGCAAACATCAATTCATATTTTCTTTATTATTTAAGATTTAATACATATTTCGAATACGATGTATCGATTTATTATATTCCAATATAATCCAAACGGATATTTCACTCACTTTTATATCAAAAAAAATAAAAAGTAATTTAACCTTGTTAAAATAATTCAAAAAAGCACCCTATTTAACAGGATGCTTTTTCGTAACTATAGTGTTATAGAAGATTTATATACTTATGCTACGCTGCGATACTCTTCTTCTTGTTCTTTTTTCTGTTTAGGTGCTCGAATTAAAATTGCGATAATGAATGACACGACACATAGTACACCAATCACCATAAAAGTTGGTTTGAATCCACCTAGAAGTGCACCGATAAAGGAACCTGCAAGCGCTCCAAATCCAAATCCTTGATACACAATTCCGTAATTCTTACTATGGTTTTTCATACCGAAGAAATCACCAACAATAGCTGGGAAAATAGTAATATTTCCACCAAAGCAAAACGCTACACTTGCTACACATACGAAGTAGATACCGTAATTCAAATCTACGAAACTTAGAACTAATACCGAACTCGCCATAACCACAAAAGTACCCGTAACAATTTTCAAACGACCAATCTTATCTGATAACGGTCCTAGAATAATACGACCTAATGTGTTAAATATTGCAACCATAGCCACCGCATTAGCTGCTGTCGCTGCACTAAGCCCTACAAGTTGAACACCAATGTCTTTTACCATACCAATTAAGTATAAGCCACTCATACATGATGTAAATAACATGATGAATAATAAGTATACTTGTTTTGTGCCTAACATTTCTTTCATTGTATATTCATGAGTGTTTGTTTCCTGAACTGCACCTTGATCAGCAGCTTGATGGATTAAACAAGCTCCAAGGACAATCATGGCTGTAACAATTAAACCCCAATATATAAACGCTTGCGATACACCAACGGAATCAATTAACTTTGCATTTATATATTTGAAAATTAAGCTACCTGTACCATATGCAGCTACAGATATACCAGAGATTAAACCTTTACGTTCAGGGAACCACTTAATTAAATTAGATAGTGAAGTAATATAAGCTGTACCATCTGCATAACCTACAACAACTCCTGCTAGTACATAAAGCAATATTAACGAAGAAGCTTGTGAACTAAGTACTAATCCTAGTCCTAATGCTAGTCCAGCTATCATAATAAGTTTACGAAGTCCCCATTTTTCTTGCAATTTACTTGCAAATAAAGTTGAAAATGCTAAGGAAAGACTAGTAATTGAGAAAGTTATCGCAACCGCGTTAAGACTCCAACCGTATTTACTAACTAAAGGCTGATTGAATAAACTCCATGTATATATCGTTCCAAGTCCCATTTGAACTATTACTGTACCAAGGACAACAAGCCATGGATTAACCTTTGATTTTTTCATACCTTTCCGCCTCCTCTTTCTATTTCAATGCTTTTCGCTAAGTCTTGTTTTTTTATGTTCATTTTGGTCATCTCTTTTGATTTAACACCTTCATTGTATAAGATGTTTTCAGTTATGTAAGCACTTACAAGACAAGACGTCAAAAACATGGAATCAGTTACAGAAAACGAAGGATGAAATACAAAAAAATGTTTTTTAAATACGTAATAGTTGTTCATATTGTTTTGTATAAGTTAAATTTATATATGTTTTTGAATCCTTTTTTCAATAGTAAAACAATAAAACCGTCTCTTTAATAAACATTAAAGAGACGGTTTTATTAAATTAATTCATAAGCCTGACTTTCTTTATACATTTATAATTGTTTCTTCAAATGTAATAATTGGCTCTACAAATTCCATCATAATGAAAGCGTTTTTAATACGTCTTGTTAAAACTTCTTTTAATTCTGCACACATAGACTACAAATATTTTTTTGATAAATAAAACTAAATATTCACTAATATACTTATACGTGGTTTAATATATATAATAAAAAATATTTCTGTCTTTAATGAGGAGGTACTATGAAAGCAAACGTAGGGGATACTATACTTTTTCAACGAAACAATTTAAAGATTACAGGATCTGTACTAAAACTTTATACTGAATCGGTCTTAGTTGAAATTACAAATGTAAGCGGTGGTACTTTTGAATTTGAACGAACAATTGTAAATCATAAAAACTATAAAATATTAAATACGAATACATAAAGTGAAACTTTAATCAGTGGGGGTTTTGTTCATCCCCCACTGATTATTAGTTGAACCAATCAGACGTTTACGGACAGCCTGACTCCCACCTAACTTCTTTGCTCCAACTGAATTTTGAGGTGGGAGTTTTACTGTCGGTTAACGCGTGATAGAACAACACAAAATAGCCCCTGCCCACCAGCAGCGGCTATTTTATATGAAAATACTTCATTAGTTTATATATCCTAAAACACTTACAATCTTACTCGCTTTTAAATTATTAATATGATAATAAATTTCTAAACCTCTTCTCTCAGCTCGTAACACTTTACCTTTCATTTTTGATAAATGTTGCGAAACAGTCGATTGTGGAATATTTAGTAATTCTGTTAGTTGTGTTACGTTACAAGTTTTTCTCGTGCTTAATTCATTTACAATTTGTAATCGGATTGGGTGCGCCATAATTTTTAAAATATCTACATCTTCTTCTGAAACTAAACTTTTTCTCATTTCACTCGTATATGTTGTCATAAGACATTCCCCTTTTATATGAATTCCTTTTATTTAGATCTATTTCCAAAATATTTAAAACTCCGATGTGAAACCTTTATATAAAAATAATAGAATTTTAAATTTTTAAAAACAGAACGAAATACAATTCACTTTATTTATTTGGTACATATACATAATACAATGTTAATATGTGCTCTATGTGAAGTTAGCATAAATTTATAATGAAGATTTTTCAAATAATTCACATCTAACTATATACTCCCTCTTAACACTATCCAGTGATTTTAACATATTTTAGGCGTTTGTATATACTATATACAAAATAAATGTTATTTAGGGGGAATTCAAATGCCTACAATGTTACAAGAAGAAGTTGAAGAAGCGCGCGAAACATATGTCAGTCGTATCATTTTGGTCGGTGGATCGGCTTTATTTTTAGTAGGTGGTGTTATCTCGGCAATTTCGGCTTTTAAAGCTTATAATCGGTTGGAAAATACGCCTCCTTCTACAGATAACTCATAGGTGAATTATCTAATTTTGAATAACAAATAAAGAGGCTGTCCCAAAAGATGCTTTTTAGCCAAAATCGTATAAAAAGTGAAAGGCAGAAATGTTGATTTTATAACATTTCTGCCTTTTCGATTTCATGTGATCTTACTTCGAAAGAGACTTATGAGACAGTCCCTTTATTTTATCAAAAGTTCTATACTAAAGAATCGCAAATAATATGAATTACAATTGAACTTACTTCACCACAAACCGTGTCTGACTACACCCATCCTTCTGCTTCGTTACTTCTAATACAGCTGGCATTGCGTTTTTCAGCTCTTGAACGTGTGAGATTACACCAATAAATCGACCTGATTTTTGTAAGTCAATTAAGGCGTCAACCGCTTTTGTTAATGACTCCTCATCTAATGAACCGAATCCTTCGTCGATAAACATCGTTTCGATTGAAATACCGCCTTCATACGCTTGAATGACGTCTGCCATGCCGAGCGCTAAGCAAAGTGAGGCATTGAATTTCTCGCCGCCAGATAATGTTTTTACATCGCGTGTTTGGCCAGTATATGCGTCGTATACATCTAACCCTAATCCACTTTGACGATTTCTCTTTTCAACTCGTTCACTTCGTTTTAAATAAAATTGTCCATTTGATAATTTACGTAATCGTTCGTTTGCAATTTGAACAATTTGTTCTAAATACTCAATTAAGATGTAACGTTCAAATGATATACGGCTTTCGTTATCACCTTTCATTACTTCATATAAGTCAACAAGTTCTTGGAAAGCTTTTTCTTCCTCATGAATTTGCTCATCAATACGTCTAATATTTTCATGTAAATCAGAAATATAAGTTACCGCATTTTGCGAACGTTGACGTTTTTCTTTAATGATATCAAGGTTAATTTCTAGTTCTTTAATGTGTTCACCTAACGCCGTAATATCCATATACTCTTTATCTTTTAATTCAGCATGTAACTCTTCAATTTGTTTTGCAAGTACTTCAAGAGATGAATAATAGCTTTGAATTTCTTTTTGTAACATATCCATCTCGGCATCACTTAATTTCGCTTCTTTATACGTAATTTGATCTGTAAATCCACTCTGTTCAAGCTCTTTCATAAAGCGCGTGAAAGTCTCTTCTTTCTTCGATTTTGCACTTTCAAATTGATTAGAAGCACCTTCCTGTTCTGCTTGAATACGTATATTTTCATTTTGCCAATGTTGATACGCCTCCTGCACTTTCTTCCATTCGTCCTCCATTAATTTGAGCTCATGCATAGCTTGGTCAAACTGGACTTTCCAAGCTTGGACTGTTTGTAAGTTTTCAGGAATGTTTTTCTTATCATGTTCATATGACGTACGAAGCTGCATACAATCCATTTCTATACGGTGCTGTTCTGTTTCTACCTCATGTTTTTGTTTCTGAAGTGCATCTACTTTTTCTTCTATGCTTTTTATTTTCGCAGCTGTTTGCTTACGCGTTTCTTCACTTGCTTTTAACGTATTCACTTCAGTTGCTAATTGTTTTCCTTTTTGAACAAGCGCACTATATGTTTCAGCTAATTCTTCTGAGCGATAGCCTCGCTTCTTAACCTCTTCTATTACTTGCTCATATTGAAGATGATAGAAATTCCATTTCTCCTCTAATTGAACAAATAGTTTTTCAGCAATATTTTTCTTATCTCTTAAATCATTTAACACTTTTTCATCGATCGCATCACTTTGCTCTGTAGCTTTTTTCGGATGGGTCGTACTACCACATACTGGACAAGATTCACCATCATGTAAATGAAGAGCTAATATACCAGCTTGTTCACTTAACCAGCGACGTTCCATATTTTCATATGCATTCACTGCCGATTGCATGTTATTATATGCCGCTTCTTTTTCTTTCTCGAATTTTTGTTTTTCTTGCCAAACATCATATGCTTGCTTTAAAACTTTTGCATCTTCTCGCATATTCGTTAGTTCTTCTACTTTAGCTACGTATTGTTCAAGTGCTCGTTCTAATTGCTGTAATTCATCAGACATTAGCTGTTTATGATTTGTATGCACTTCTAATTGTTGCTCTAAATTTTGCATACTTACTTTTAATTTCCCTACTTGAACTTCTGCATTTTGTAAATTCAACTGTTTCTCAGCTAATGATGCAATAATCGGTTGTAACTCTTCTAATCTTTGAACAAGTTTTTTTGCATTTTCTCTCTCAGGTTCTTTATTCTTTACTGCTTCATATTTCTCCTGAGCAAGTTTAAAGTTATTCGTTATATTTTCTTTTTTAGCGATTATTTGTTTTAACAAACTTTCAACTCTCTGCTCATTTTGCATTGCTTCTTCATACCATTGTTCAAATGGTAATAAGCGCTTCGCTTGTTCCGCACGTTTAAAAGATGTTTCTTTCATTTCAATGACTGTACGGTTTTCTTGTAATGTATTATATTTCTCATTCTTTTGTTGTAAATCTATAAATTTCTCATTTACAGACTTCGCTGCATGAAAACGTGTTTCAGCATCCTTTAATTGCTTCGTTTGAATATCTTGTTCTACTTGTAATTGCTCCACCTCTGCCTTATACGCAGCTGTCTCTTGTTCTAATGCCTCTACTACTTGATGCGTATTTACATGGTCTTGTTCCACTAATGTCTCTAATAATGCTCCATCACGAATTGGTAATTTAAAAACATTACGGAAATATAACTCTCGCTCTTTCTGTTTTTCTTGTAAGACGTCTTTCCATTGTTTTCGTTTTTGGTCAAGTAACTCACGCATTAACTTATAACGATCTGTTTTAAAAATACGACGCAAAATCTCTTCTTTGTTTTCTGTCTCAGATGTTAATAGTTTTCGGAATTCCCCTTGCGGTAACATAACAATTTGGCTAAATTGATGTTTACTTAAACCAATTAAATCTTCTACTTTTTTATTTACATCCGTTACATGGAAACGATCAACAGCCGGAATCTTCTCTTCATCAATTACTTCATATAATTCTACTGCATGTCCCGTAATCGTCTTGTTCCCTTGTTTTTTATGTCCCAGTTGTCGTTTTATTTCATAACGTTTCCCTTTTAATTGAAAGGTTAATTCTACGCTTGTATACACATTATCATCAGCAAATTGACTGCGGAGCATGCTCGTATCACTTCGTTCTTCTCCGCTTGCCTCACCATATAAAACATAACAAATCGCATCAAAAATCGTTGTCTTTCCGGCGCCCGTGTTTCCAGAAATGGCGAAAATACGATGCTCTCCCAAATCGTCAAAATCAATTACTTCTTTCTGTTTATATGGGCCAAATGCCGTCATAATAAGCTGAATCGGTCTCATCCTCGTTCACCTTCCCGTTCTTGCACTGTTTGTAATACTTCTACAAATAGACGTTCTTTCTCTTCTGATAAATCTAAGCCTTTCATTTCTTTATAAAAAGCCTTTAATAATGATAAATCATCCATTTTATGTCTTGAAACAGTTAATTCATTTGACTCAGTGAACTCTCGTCTTTGAATGGCTCTTTCAACATGCATTGCATTTGGATAAACAGAGCGTATTTTTTCCATTGGCTGCAAGACAGGATTTTCATCTAATAATTTTACAAACACGTAATCTTCACTTACTGGATGTTGTAACAATTCATCTATTTTCGCTTCTACTGTTCGCATTTTACGGCGTGGTGTAAGTAACCTTTTTTCAATTGTTACTTCACCTTGCTCGTCCAATTCCACAATATAATATCCTTTTTTATGTTTTTCTTCAGAAATAGAATATGCAAGTGGAGAACCTGAATACCTGATTGTCTCATTACGTACGAAATGCGCTTGATGTAAATGTCCAAGCGCTGTGTAATGAAACTTATCAAAATAATGACTATTCACGTATTCAGCACCACCAATTGAAAGCGGTCGTTCAGCATCACTTGTATTCTCTTCCGCTTCGCCCGCAGAAGTTACAAATGCATGACCAACAAATACATGTCTAGCTTCTTTATCCATCGTTTCAGAAAGTTCATTCATAAAAATACGCATCGCATCATCATGAGAACGTACGTCTTCGTTTTTCAATACATGTCTCAATATGCTTGGATCCGCATAAGGAATGAGATGGAAGTGAACCTCCCCATATTCATCATTTAATATAATTGGCTCATATGGAAATTGAAATTGCCCCACAATAAATAATCCTTGTTTCTTCATTAAACTACTTCCAAAATGAATACGATCTGGACTATCATGGTTTCCTGCGACTGCAATAACTGGTGTTTGTAAATCAATCACTATTTTTTGCAGCACATCATTTAATAAGTCTACTGCTTCCGTAGGTGGAATTGCTCGGTCATATAAATCCCCTGCAATAATTACGGCATCTGGTTTTTCTTCTTCAACAGCTTGTACAAACTGATCTAATACAATCTTTTGATCTTCAGTCATATACACGCCATGAACAAGCTTTCCTAAATGCCAATCGGCTGTATGAAATAACTTCATGGTTTCCTGCTCCTTTTAATTTACTGAATTTAGTGATACAAGTTGATAGTTTATTGTAGTTTTTCCGTTCTCCCATTCTAACTTTTGTATCATTGCACTACCGATTCTTTCTTCATTTGATTTATATAAAGGTAATATTTCTTGAACTGTAAATAAGTGATAACCATCCAATTTTAATTGAAATATGTTTTCTTCTATATGTAATCTTACTTCTTTTTCATTTGAAATAATTTTTGTGTGCATCTCAAATTTCATGATAGATACAACCCCTTTTTCTAATCTCTACACTATTAATAGTATATTGGCTATGCAAGATTGACAAGTAAATACACGGTAAAGTACATACTTTTCTATTGCGATATGTTTTTTTAATTTCACATATAATACGGTATGTGAAATTTTATTCTTTCCAAAAATAAAAATGTCTCATATGACATCTTTATTTTTGGATAAATTCTTTCATTACATAATATAAAACTGTAATGAAAACAATCGCTACAAAAAATGAAAATACTGCAACAATGTACCCATCTTTATTTAATAAAATGCAAAAAGAAATAGATATGATAAAAATCGGAAATACAAGTCGTACTTTATCCTTCACTTCCTCTGTCGTATCTGTATGATGAAAATATTGCGTTATCCCTATCATTAAAGAAGACAAAATAATCACCGACAATAGTAAAGGTACTGGCATTCCGATTTCTCCTTTCTCTATTTCTAATGAAAAGCAATTTTTCTTTCATTATAATCACTTCAAATACTCTTTTCGAAGTGATTATGTACAATTTACACATATATAATAGCGTGTTTATCATGGTAACTTCAAATAATTACAATTACAGTAATGTTGTAATATTCATTTTCAACCTCCAAAATCCTGCAAATATAACTCGTCAAAATATGCAGTGGATAAATTAACATATACCGCCAACTTTAGACAAAATTTATAAAGGACATTTCAGTACGTATAAAGAATTAAGAATAAGAAGATATGTAAGGGAGGATGAATCATGACTGAACACGTTTTATTTTCTGTTAGCGAAAACGGCGTTGCATCAATTACTTTAAACCGCCCAAAAGCACTTAATTCTTTATCTTATGACATGTTGCAACCAATTGGGCAAAAACTGAAAGAGTGGGAACATGATGAGCGAATTGCGCTTATCGTATTAAAAGGAGCTGGCACAAAAGGTTTTTGTGCAGGTGGCGATATTAAAACTCTTTATGAAGCACGTTCAAATGAAGCTGCATTGCAGCATGCGGAACGTTTCTTTGAAGAAGAGTATGAAATTGATACATATATTTATCAATATAAAAAACCGATTATCGCTTGTTTAGATGGAATTGTAATGGGTGGTGGTGTCGGTCTTACAAATGGTGCGAAATACAGAATTGTAACTGAGCGTACGAAATGGGCAATGCCAGAGATGAATATTGGCTTCTTCCCAGACGTCGGTGCTGCTTATTTCTTAAATAAAGCTCCAGGGTATGCCGGCCGCTATGTCGCTTTAACAGCATCTATTTTAAAAGCTGCTGACGTATTATTTATAAACGCTGCTGATTATTTTATTGCATCTGATTCATTACCAAATTTCCTTACTGAACTGGAAAGTGTAAATTGGCCTAAAAAAGATGATGTACATACTCATTTAAAAGAAGTCATTCGTACATTTGCAACTGCTCCAACATTAGAAAGCGAGCTTGCTCCTTCATTAGAAGAAATTAATTCACATTTTGCATTCGATACAATTGAAGAAATTATTCATTCATTAGAGAAAGATCAAAGTTCCTTTGCTTTAAAAGCGAAAGAAACGTTATTATCAAAATCTCCTATTTCACTAAAAGTAACATTAAAACAGTTTATTGATGGACAAAATAAGTCCGTTGAAGAATGTTTCGCTACTGACCTTGTACTTGCTAAAAACTTCATGAGACATGAAGATTTCTTTGAAGGAGTACGATCTGTTGTCGTTGATAAAGACCAAAATCCAAATTATAAATATAAGCAGTTAAGTGATGTTTCAGAAGAAGATGTAAATCGGTTCTTTAACTTACTTAATGCGTAAAGTGAGAATTTAATAAGTAGGGTTTATCTCCCTCTTATTATTAGTAGAAGCAATCGCCCTTTCATACGGGATTAAATTGAGGCTATATAGTCGTATAATTACACGCCTATATAGCCTCTTTGTCATTTAATAATTTTTAATAAAATTTAATTTTATTAAATCGAAATATGTGCTACACTATTTTTAATCAAATATTCTAAAAATAAAAAAGGAGGAGCGACTATGATTGAAAATTATTTTCTTTTCATCATTATGTCTATTTGTCTTATCATTTTACCCGGCCCTGATACTGCAATGGCTACGAAAAACACATTAGTTGCTGGTAAAGTGGGCGGGGTGAAAACAGTGTTCGGTACATGTATTGCACTATTGATCCATACTTTAGCAGCAGTAATCGGCCTTTCTGCACTTATTGTAAAGTCAGCTCTTTTATTTTCTATTTTCAAGTACGTTGGAGCTCTATATTTAATTTATATTGGTATTAAAGCCCTTTTAGCAGTAAGAAATAAAGAAGGCGTCGATACGAACGATATTTCTTTGCATAATGAAGACGAACACACTTCTTGCTTTCGTCAAGGGTTTCTTACGAATTTATTAAACCCTAAAGTTGCAGTCTTCTTTTTAACATTTTTACCGCAATTTTTAAATCCAAATCATAATACGTTTATCCAACTTCTCATAATGGGCCTTACTTACCTCATTTTAACAGTTATATGGTTCGCTTTTTATATATTTTTAATTGATAAAATTAGTGCTTTTATGAAAAAACCGAAGACGCAACGTTATATTCAAGGGTTAACAGGAATTGTCTTAATTGGTTTTGGTATTAAACTAGCTTTTGAAAAAAGTAATTAACAAAATGAAAACCACCACTATTAATAGTGGTGGTTTTCATTTAATAACTCATTTTGCTGTTTATTTTATATTAAAACCAGCGCTCAGTTACAACTTTTTTACGTGTATAGAATTGAACGCCATCTGTACCATTTGTACCTAAATCACCAAAGAATGACGCTTTATTTCCTGCAAATGCGAAGAATGCCATTGGTGCTGGAACGTTTACGTTTACACCGATCATACCCGCATCGATGTTATCACGGAACGTTTGTGCATGTTTACCGTTTGACGTATAAATAACCGCACCATTTGCAAATTTAGATTGATTTGTTAGTTTAATACCTTCTTCTAAATCTTTAACACGGACAATGCTTAATACTGGAGCGAAAATTTCATCTTGCCAAATTTTCATTTCTTGATTTACGCCATCAAAGATTGTCGCACCTACAAAGTAACCTTCTCCAACTTCTTCCTTAATTTTGCGGCCATCTACTAATAAAGTAGCTCCATCTGCTACACCGCTATTAATATAGCCCAATACGCGTTCTTTATGAGACTCACGAATTAATGGTCCAACATAATTATCTTCGTGGAAACCGTCACCTACTTTTAACTTCTTCGTCTCTGCTACTAGTACGTCGATGAACTCATCTGCAATTTCATCAACTACTGCTACTACTGAACATGCCATGCAGCGTTCTCCGCTACTTGCAAATGCGGATCCAATTACACCTTGCACTGTTTTCTCAAGATTGCAATCTGGCATTACAATCGCGTGGTTTTTCGCACCAGCTAACGCTTGTACACGTTTTCCATGTTTTGTACCTGTTTCGTATACGTAACGAGCTACCGGCTCAGATCCAACGAACGAAACAGCTTGAATATCTTTATTTTCTAAAATGCTATTTACAACATCTTTTCCGCCTTGTACTAAATTTAGTACGCCTTTTGGAAAACCAGCTTCATAGAATAACTCTACAAGTCTTTCAGCCAAAAGCGGCGTTCTTTCAGATGTTTTTAATACGAATGTATTACCACAAGCAATTGCAAGCGGGAACATCCATAATGGAATCATCATCGGGAAGTTAAACGGCGTAATTCCAGCAACAACTCCAATTGGGTAGCGCCAAATTGATCCATCAATGCCGCTTGCAATATTCGGAAGTGCTTGTCCCATCATTAAATTTGGAGTAGATGTTGCTAGTTCTACTGCTTCAATACCACGTTGTACTTCACCAGTTGCATCCGTTAATGTTTTACCATTTTCTAGCGTAATGATTTTTGCAAGTTCTTCTTTGTTTTCTTGTAAAAGCTGTAAATATTTATACAATTGTCTTGAACGATTCGGAACTGGTACTTTAGACCATGTTTCGTATGCTGCTTTTGCCGCTTCAACAGCTTTTTCAACATCTTCTTTCGGAGATAGCGGAACGTAAGCGATAATTTTTCCAGTCGCCGGATTTGGAACTGCTTCTACTTCTGTACCAGTAGATTCTACCCACTCACCATTAATATGATTTTTTACTCGTTTAATTTCAGTTGTAATCATTATATTCTCTCCTTTTTTATGATGTTTATAAGTCTATTATTTTTGATTAGAAATTAATTGTTCACTAACTTTCTTATATAAAGCAGCCATATCGTTTTCACCATACCCAGCTTCACTCGCTTCTTCATATACGTTTAATAGCATTTCGCTTACTGGTAAGTGAAGCTCACTTTCTTTCGCTAAATCTACTGCAAACCCTAAATCTTTCTTTAATAAATTTACAGTAAAACCTGGCTCGTAGTTTTCTGATGCAATAAAACTTTTATAATTGCGCTCATAAATTCTACTTTGACCATAGCTTACATTTAAAATATCAAACATTTTATCTAAATCCATATTGTTCTTTTTCGCTAATGTTAAAGCTTCACTCACACCAGCTGTATAAAAACCAATTAATAGGTTATTAATTAATTTAACTGTTGTCCCACTATCAATTTGCTCACTAACATGGAAAATGTTCGCACCTAATACACCCATGATAGATTCCGTCTTTTCATATACCTTTTTTGATCCACCAACCATAAATGTTAATGTACGGTTTTCAGCTCCAATTACCCCACCACTAACAGGTGCTGCTAAAAAGTCTACTTTCTTTTCCTTTGCAGCTTCCTCTAACTGTTTGTTTAACTGTGGAGATACAGTACTTGTATCAATTAAAACTACATTCGAGTGACTATTTTCAAATAATCCTTCTTCGCCAAAATATACTGCTTCAACAGCGCGAGGTGAAGGTAAACTTGTAAAAATTACATCGCATGTTTCTGCTAGTTTTGAAATTGATAAGCCGATAATTCCGCCTTCTTTTTCAAAAGAAGCTTCAGCATTTTTATTTAAATCCACACCATATACTGTGTAACTCGATTTAACTAAATTTTTAGACATCGGAAGACCCATGTTACCTAAACCGATAAAACCAATCTTTTTCATATCGCTTTCCTCCTATTTACACAATATACTTTCCGCGATTTATAATAGCTTTCGCAATTTCTCTCTTTTTTGTAAATACGTTCGTGTATAAAGGCACTAATAATTGACGAATTTCAGTTAAAATCACGTGTCTATCTTGTTCTTCTGTAATAGCCGCGGAAAGTATAGAAATCGCTGATTCTTCTACTTTGCGATAGCCTTCTTCACAAATAACGTCAGTTATCATTTGTTTCGTACGCTCTTTTTCTGCACCATTTTTACTAATTGCTTTACTCGTACGTAAAAATGCTGATTCCATGACGTACACGTCCGTTAACATATTTGATAATACACGTGAATATTCTTGCTCTTGATCAATTTTTAAACCTGGAGTTTTAGAGAGCGTTTTCAAAGATTGTTTCAACAATTTTTTCGCTAATAAAATGTAACGATGGTTTCTTTCGACATTTTCTACATCAATCTCTATTTCAGTATCTTCAATTTGTTCCATTTGCTTCATTAACATTTTGGCAACTGTTAATCTATTAATTTCGTTCGTCCCTTCAAAAATACGACTAATTCTAGCATCACGGTATAATCGTTCTACTTCATACTCTTGCATATAACCGTAACCACCATGAATTTGTACAGCTTCATCTACGATATGACCAAGTGTTTCAGAAGCATTTACTTTATTCAGTGCACATTCAATTGCAAATTGAGACATTTTCTTCATAAGATCTTCATCGCTCTCATGAATTGCTTCATCAATTACACCTGCTGTACGATACGCTGCACTTTCTGCTCCATATGTAGCAATGATCATATTTGCAATTTTCTCTTGAATCATCGTAAAGTCTACTAATTCCGTTTGAAACTGTTTACGTTCTTTTCCGTATTGAACGGACAATCCAATTGCTTGCTTTGCTGTTCCAATATTTCCAAAGGCAAGTTTTAATCTAGCAAAGTTAAGAATATTAAGAGCTACGTGATGCCCTTTCCCAACTTCCCCTAAAACATTTTCAGCAGGTATGACAACATCTTCTAAAATAAGCGTCGCTGTTGAAGAACCTTTAATCCCCATTTTCTTTTCTTCTAGCCCAATAGATACCCCTTCACATGTTCTTTCGACAATAAACGCTGTCATTCCTTTATTTGTCTTCGCAAAAACAACGTATACATCTGCCATATGAGCATTTGTAATCCATTGCTTTTCACCATTTAGCTTCCAAGCAGTACCATCTTCATTTAATACTGCACTCGTTTTTGCACTTAAAGCATCAGAACCAGCATTTGGTTCAGTTAAAGCATAAGCCCCAATCCATTCTCCTGATGCAATTTTCGGCAAATATTTTTCTTTTTGTTCTTTCGTTCCGTAATATATGTAAGGCAATGTACCTACACCTGCGTGTATATTAAATGAAACGCTAAATGCACCAGCGTATCCCATTTTTTCTGCTACAAGCCCTGAAACTGCCTTTCCTAATTCAAATCCGCCATATTCTTCTGGAACCTCGATACTTAATAATCCAAGTTCTCCAGCTTTCTCAAACAATTGACGAGAAACTTTATAGTTATGTTGTTCAATATTCTCCATTTGTGGAACAATTTCTTGTTTAACGAATTGTTCAGTCGTTTTTGCGATTAAATCTTCGTCTCCTGAAAAATCTTCTGGCGTAAAGAAAGCATGATTCACATCTTTATTAAGTGAAAAAAATTCATCCCACGGTAACTTCGTTTTCTCCATCTGAATCCCCCTATCATTTCGGCCTTACTTGCTACTACATATGCTCGTCTACGATGAGTGGAATATCTTATTTTTGAAAACAGAAGGCGATGAATTTTCACATCAAGCAGTTTGTCTTGCCAAAGATGTATTCTCATCGCCTTAGTTGTTTTATCCCGCTTTAATGGGCAGTAAGACCCCCGCCTCAAAATTCAGCGAAAGCAAAGAAGTTAGGCGGGGGATCAACTGCCCATAAAAGTCCGATTGGTTCAACTAATAATCAGTGGGGGATGAAGAAAACCCCCACTGATTAAAGTTTCACTTTATCTATTGATCCTCTGATAATACTGTTTTTGCAATTCCAGTATCTAGTTCTTCAAAGTCATGATATGAAATTGTTTCATATAACTCACTTCTCGTTTGCATATTAGAAAGTGCATCTTTTTGAGAACCAGTTTCCTTAATTAAAGTAAACACATTCTCATACGCTTTCGCTGCTACGCGAAGTGAAGTTACAGGATAAATAACCATTTGGAAGCCCATATTCGCAAATTCCTCTGCACTATAATACGGCGTTTTCCCGAACTCAGTCATATTGGCAAGTAAAGGTGCATTTACTTTACTATTAAATAGACGGAACTCTTCTTCTGATTGAAGCGCTTCTGGGAATATTGCATCTGCACCTGCTTTTACATAGGCGTTTGCTCTTTCAATCGCTTCATCCAAGCCTTCTACGCCGCGAGCATCTGTGCGCGCTACAATATATAAGCTCGGTGCAACTTCTTTAATCGCTTTAATTTTTTGAACTAATTCTTCTGTCGTAACGAGTTTCTTACCATTTAAATGTCCACATTTCTTTGGTAATTGCTGATCTTCAATTTGGACAGCTGCTACTTTCGCTTCCACCATTTCTACAGCTGTTCTCGCCACATTTAGTACACCACCAAATCCTGTATCAATATCAACAAGAACTGGTAAGTCTGTAGCCCTTACTAGATCTCTTGCTCTCTCTGCTACTTCAGTAGACGTCACGATTCCTAAATCAGGTAGCCCTTTACTTGCAGTATAAGCAGCTCCTGATAAATAAAGAGCTGAAAATCCTGTATTTCTCGCAACTAAAGCTGCCATTGCGTCATGAGCACCTGGAATTTGCAAAATTTCATTTGCTTCTACTAAAGCTCGGAAGCGATTCGCAAGCTCCTCTTGTGTTGACTGTTTATTCACAACCCAAGCCATTCTAAATTCCCCCTATTATTAAATTAAGAATAGATCTACAAATTCGTTTACGTTCATATTTTCTAGTTTCTCTTCATTTAAACAAGCTTCATGAATTTGTTCTTGTTGCTTACTAGAATAATGACCTGCCATATTTGCAGTGAATTTTTGAACAACTTTTGGAATTGCTTCGTCTCTACGGAAACGGTGACCAAGTGGATATTCACATTCCACGTTTTCTGTTTCAGTGCCATCTTTGAAATGGACTTGAACAGCGTTGGCGATTGAGCGCTTGTTCGGGTCAAGGTAATCTAAACTGTACTGTTTGTTTTCAACAACAACCATCTTATTACGTAATTCATCTACACGTGGATCATTTGCTACTGCATCCTCATAATCGTCCGCAACGATATCTCCTTTTAATAAACCAATTGCCGTAATGTATTGTAAGCAATGATCACGATCCGCTGGGTTATTTAATGGACCTTCTTTATCAATAATACGGATTGCTGATTCATGAGTTGTAATTGTAATACGATCAATTTCATCTAATCTTTCTTTAATTTCCGGATGTAATTTCACAGCACATTCTGCAGCTGTTTGTGCATGGAATTCTGCTGGATATGAAACTTTAAATAATACATTTTCCATTACATAAGAATCTAATGGTCTTGCTAATTTTAATTCTTGTTTATTGAATAATACATCTTGGAATCCCCAGCCCGGTGCAGATAATGCCGTAGGGTAACCCATTTCACCTTTTAGAGCAGTCATTGCAAGATGAACACCGCGGCTCGTTGCATCACCTGCTGCCCATGATTTACGTGATCCCGTATTTGGAGCATGACGATATGTACGAAGACTAGAATTATCAATCCATGCATGTGATAATGCATTAAAGATTTCTTCACGTGTTCCGCCAAGCATTTTTGCAACTACTGCAGTTGTTGCTACTTTTACATATAATACGTGGTCAAGACCAACTCTGTTTAAGCTGTTTTCTAAAGCAAGTACACCTTGAATTTCATGTGCTTTAATCATCATTTCTAATACTTCACGTACTTTTAACGGTTCTTTTCCTTCTGAAATACGAACACGGCTAATATAATCTGCCACAGCTAAAATTCCGCCTAAGTTATCAGATGGATGTCCCCACTCTGCTGCAAGCCAAGTATCGTTATAGTCTAACCAACGGATCATACAGCCGATATTAAATGCACCTTTCACTGGATCAAGTACATATGACGTACCTGGTACACGTGTACCATTTGGCACGATTGTTCCTGGTACAACTGGTCCTAATAATTTCGTACATTCTGGATATTGTAATGCTAAAATTCCGCATCCAAGTGTATCAAGTAATACGTAACGAGCAGTACTAAATGCTTCTGCACTTGTTACCTCTTTATTTAATACATAATCCGTAATCTCTTCTAATAATGCATCTTTTTGTTTAATTTCATTTGTTTTAATCATGCTATCCTTCCCTTTCTGTCGAAAATTCGTTATTATTAATGATGGGTGTCGGTCAAACACCCATCTGGCGGGCGGTGCTAACAACTCCCCAGTTGTTCTTATTTACTAAGCACATGTCGCTCGCCAATATAATTTACACGTGGACGGAACAAACGATTGTTCGCATGTTGCTCAATAACGTGCGCACATAGTCCTACTGTTCTAGAGCTAAAGAAGATTGGTGTGTACAGTTGAATTGGAATACCAAGCATCCAATATACTGGAGCTGCGTAATAATCAAGGTTTGGATAAATTCCTTTTTCCTTCTCCATAATCTTTTCTCCAGCTTCACACATTTCATATAGTGTATAATCACCTTTCACATCACATAACTGCTTTAAAGCTTCCTTCATCATTAAAGCTCTTGGATCCATCTTCTTCATATATACACGGTGTCCAAAGCCCATAATTTTTTCTTTGTTATATAGTTTCTTCTGTAATAATTCTTCAAACTTTTCAACATTACCAGCTTCTAAAAGCATGTACATAACCGCTTCGTTCGCACCGCCATGTAAGCTACCTTTTAAAGATGCAACCGCACCTGTTAAAGCACCATATAAGTCGGATTGTGTAGATGCAATAACGCGCGCTGTAAATGTAGAGTTTGGCATTTCATGTTCACTATATAAAACAAGGGAACGATCAAAGATCTTCTCCTCAAGTTCAGTTGGTTTTTTACCTGTTAACATATAGAAGAAATTCGCACTATATGTTAATTCCTTAAGTGGTTCGATTGGCTCTTCATTATTTAAAATATGATAGCTATTCGCTACAATGTTTGGTACTTTACTCAATAATTTGTATCCGCGGCTTTTGTTTACTTCTAACGAGCGGTTTTCAATATCATTATCGTAACCAGCTAATGCGGACACACCTGTACGCAATCCATCCATAGGGTGCGTTTCTTTCGGTAATGCCTTTAATACGTTGAATACACCTTCTGGTACCGCGTATTCTTCTTTTAATTTCTTTTCAAGTGTTGCTTTTTCATCCTCATTCGGTAGATGTTCTTCCAATAAAAGGTGCACAATGTCTAAATACTCTTTTGTTTTTGAGAGTTCGATTAAATCATACCCTTGAATTACAATTTCACCTTTCACTGTGTCAAGAAACGAGATTTTCGTCTCCGCTGCCACTATACCATCTAATCCCGGGGAAAATTTTTCTTCAGCTTTCATCATTATTTCCTCCAATCCTAATAGATCTTCGTGCACATAACTGTAAGCCTTTACAATATTGTGAAACTACATTTCTATTTCAATGTATCAGAGTTTTTAGAAGATTTCAATTTATTTTATAATGATAAGTTTCCTATACTTTTACCGATGTAACAATACAGTTTTTCAACAATAATTTTCATAGTTTATAAAGAAAGGACAGACTTCTCTTTATTTATCTTTAAAACAAAATATAAAGTTAATTCATATAACCCGGTTAAATATATACCTACTTTACAATTCCTTTTACTAAATAAAAAAACGAGCCGTATTCATATACAACCCGTTTTTTGCATTATATTTATTTCACTATTCTCTAAATATAATTTCCATATAAAATTTATTTATTTTTAATAAAGTTATTATTTTACGTAATTAAATTGAATTTCTTCCATTTCCTCATGATAACCTACAACTAAATCATAGTTTTGAAAGTACCAAAGATCATCAACATCCACAAAAAATAAAATACCTTCTTTCTCAACTGACACAATTTCCCCAGCTGCTTTCTCTGCAACAATCCCTAAAGAATAGCCTGGCTGGATGGAGCTATCTCCTCCCTACCTTACATTAAACCGTATAGATTCACCATGCTTTATACGTAATTCTTCTTTAAACCATTGTAGAGCTTTATGATCAATTGAAATTCCCATCTTTGTTCCTCCAGTTTACGCAAATTCTTTTTTACCTAATTGCTGTTTTACAAAAAACACAAAAATAATGAAAGCAATTAATCCTGAAATTGCACTACCAGCAAATAAAATACGGTAACCAAACATTTGTGAAACAACTCCAAGTAAAATTGCACCAAGTCCAATCCCTAAATCAAATGCGGTAAAGAACGAAGCGTTAGCAACTCCTCTTTTACTCGGATCAACAATTGTAAGCATCGCGGCTTGCAATGCTGGCTGTGCTGAACCGAATCCAACACCATATAATGTAGCTGCGATAACTACACCTATTAAATTATTTGAAATCGTTAGCACAACTATTGCAATAACAGTAATGCATAGTGCCGGAAGTATGATAAATACTTCTCCATACTTATCTAATAGTTTTCCTGAAATTGGTCTTACGATTGTTAAAACAATTGCATATACAAGAAAGAATGTCCCAGGATTCACATCAATTGACGATGCAAATAGCGGTAAAAACGTCGTAATGCCTCCATATGCAAATGATAAAAAGAATACAACTATCGTAATGGATAGAACGGATTTTTCAAACAGTTGTATTTTCCCTTTTTCTTTTTGTGGTGTGAATGGCATTTTCGTCATTAAGGATAATAAGACTGCCATAAAGGATAAAAGAGTTGCTAATAAGAAAAGGCCGTGAAATGAATAATTTTGTACAACCGATAATCCAATCATTGGGCCGATTGCCATTGCAATCGTCATAGCCATCCCATACCACCCCATACCTTCACCACGGCGTGAATCTGGAATAATATCAGTTATCGCTGTTCCAACAGCTGTTGTAGAAACAGCCCATGTTACTCCGTGAATAACACGTAAAACAGCTAAAAGGACAATAGTCGTCGCTAAATGATAAGAGTACATCGTTAACCCAAAAAAGATGAGTCCGAAAATAATAAAGGATCTTCTACCATATTGATCTAACATCCCTCCAATAATCGGTCGTATTACAACTGCCGCTATTGTAAACATTCCCATCATAAGTCCGACTTGTGATTCATTGCCACCTATCTCTTTAATAAAGAGTGGGAGCGTTGGAACAAGTAAATAAAATCCTGTAAATAAAAATAACATTGCGAAAGTCATTTGAATAAATGATTTCGTCCATAATCGTTCCATTCATATTCCTCCATAAACACGTAAGTTATTGCAATTAACACCTCCATTTTACAGTTTCTTCGTTCCTTTTCCCTCCGTAAATAGACGTATCTTTTTATAATAAATGGTCCAAAATCAATTTAAATTGGTCTTACAACTTTATACGTATGTTTTAGCCTAAAGTCCCATTTATTTGTACCTTTATATGTGTGAAAAGAATATACTACTTTATTATCGCAACTTAGGAGTGAATATTTTTATGTGGGTATCATCAAGAGTAACTGCCGTAGTTCCTTCGACCCCCGAAATACACGTTCCCGCTGTTCATACAGCTAGTTCCGATGTCGGTATTGAACTTCCCGCAACTTGGCAACACTATCAAATTCCCGGTCAAATTACTCCCTCATTTTGGCATCATGGCGCACATCCAAGTAGTCCCCCCTTTCAAAGCCACGCTTATCCTCCGTTACCTCAATCTCAAATTTTTTATCATTTTCCTTCAATTTATTTTCAAAACTTCTATGGTACTTTTAATATTTAAAATACATTGTCTCATAGCTACTGCATTTAAAAGAAAAAAGCACTTAAGATTGTAATTTTACAAATCTTAAGTGCTTTTTAATATTTTTTATAAAATTTTCTTATTGTCCATTATTAGCAGGGGCCTCTCCTGCATTACCGCCAGTTTCTGGTTGTGTGGTCGCTGGTGGAGTTGTATTTCCTTGGCCTCCTCCATTATTTGCTGGAGGTGTCGTATTCCCTTGACCTCCACCGTTATTTGCTGGAGGTGTCGTATTTCCTTGGCCTCCTCCGTTATTTGCTGGAGGTGTCGTATTCCCTTGGCCTCCTCCGTTATTTGCTGGAGGTGTCGTATTCCCTTGGCCTCCTCCATTATTTGCTGGAGGTGTCGTATTCCCTTGGCCTCCTCCATTATTTTGTTCATTTTGTTTCTTTTCTTCTTCTTGTTTCTTTTGCTCTTCTAGTTTCTTTTGTTCTTCTTGCTTCTTAAGTTCCTCTTGTTGCTTTTGTTCTTCTTGTTTTTTCAGTTCTTCCTGTTTCTTTAATTCTTCTTGCTTTTTCTCTTCTTCAGTTTTTTGCTGTTGATCTTGTTTTGGTTTTTCCGTTGTATCCGGTACGCTCGTATTTGGAGAAGAATCACGTTTTTCACCTTTTATACGCAGCTCACTACCTTCTTGAATTACACTACTTGGCATTTTAAATCTTGATTTATCTGTAGCCATCTCGCTCATCATTGCTTTAAAGATCAACTGTGCAATTTTCGTATTTTTACTACTAATATACTCGTCTTTACCATCTTTCATATACCCAGTCCATACTGCCATCGTATATTGCGGCGTATAACCTGCAAACCAACTATCACGAGTTGCACTTTCCGGAATATTAAATTTTGCTAATTGTTTTGAATCATAGTTTGTTGTACCTGTTTTTCCAGCTACATCTAAAGAACTTATATTTGCTGCTGTACCAGTACCTGATGTCACTACTGAACGAAGCATATCAGTAATCATATATGCTGTAGAGTCAGCTATAACTTGTTTTGGTTTTTGCCCGAAACTTTGTGACTTACCGTCTGGATAAACTACTTTCTTAACAAAATGCGGTTTTGCATACTTTCCACCATTACCAAATGTCGCATAAGCACCCGCTATTTCAGTTGGTGATACTTCGTTTGTACCAATAGCTGTAGATTCTGTTGGCGCTTTTTTAAATGTAATACCTAATTTCTCAGAGAATTCCTTTGATTTATTAAGTCCTACTTCTTTTGCAGTTTTAACTGCTGGAACGTTACGTGACATTTTTAACGCCTCACGCATAGTAATTGGACCTAAATGACTTCTGTCTGCATTTCGAAGTTCTTGTCCAGTTGAATATTTAAATGGAGAATCATCAATTTGATGATACGTAGCCCATTTTAAGTATTCAATTGCAGGACCGTAATCAAAGATTGGCTTCATCGTCGAACCAGCTGCACGATCTAATTCAATGGCCATATTATGCCCTTTAAATACGGCTTTATTTTCACCGCGCCCACTACCTATAGCACGAACCTCTCCGGTTTTCGTATCCATAAATGTGAAAGCACCTTGGAACTTATCATTTGGATAATTAATAATATTTTCATTTAAAATCTTATCAGCAAAATCCTGTGCTTTCGTGTCTAATGTTGTATAAATTTCTAAACCGTCAGAACCAATATTAGCATCTGGCAATTCTTTTTCAACTTCTTTCACAACCGCATCCATAAATGCAGGATATGGCATTGCTTGTACAGTTGCAGTCTTAAGTCCATCTGTTACTTTAACTTTCGAAGCTTCTTCCATTTCTGCCTTCGTAATATAACCATGTCGATTCATTAATTTTAGTACAACATTTCTTCTTTCTGTTGCTCTTTCAATATTTTCTGTTTTCGTCGGATCATAGTTATTCGGTGCTTTTGGTAAACCTGCAAGCATCGCAACTTCTGGTAATGTTAACTCTTTCAATTCTTTACCATAGTAGTTTTGTGCTGCTGTTGCGATACCATACGAACGGTTTCCTAAGTTAATTTTATTTAAATACATTTCTAAAATTTCATGTTTTGAATATTGTTGTTCTAGTTTATACGCTAAATAAATTTCCTGAACTTTACGTTTTGATGTTTTTTCCATCGATAAGAAGTAGTTTTTAATAACCTGTTGCGTTATTGTACTTCCACCTTGTGAACCGTAATCTCCTTTAAGACTCACCAAAACAGCACGGGCAGTACCTTTAAAGTCTACTCCGCTATGCTCGTAAAAACGTGCATCCTCTGTTGCTAAAAATGCATTTTCTACTAATTTAGGAATTTGATCATACGTAACATTCGTCCGCTTTTCTTTCCCGTATTCATATACCAAATCGCCATTTTTATCATAAATTTTTGAGGATAACGGATTAACAAGTTTTGCTTTCTCAAGTTTTGGTGCATCCTTAATCATTACAAAGAAGGTAGCAACTCCCCCCACTAAACCAACAATACCAAGTAATAAACAAGTAATTAAAAACTTGCGAAAAAATGATGTTTTACCTTTTGGTTTTTGTGTTTTAGAAGCTGGCTGTTTTTTCTTTTTAACTTGTCGTCGCTCCTCTCGAGAACGATAATTTTCTGACATGTTACTTTCTCCTGCCTTTCAATTCTCCCGTTGATTTACTTAAAAATATTGAGGTCACTTTCTAAAATAAATTTAATTAAGAAAGTATATTGACCTGGAGCATTCAATATTTTGCTAATTCACAGATTATAAATTTTAGAATGCTTGTTACACAAAGTATTTTCACTTCTATTTTTCTAATAATGCTGCCCCTTTAAGCATAGAATGTAAAAAGTGAATTTTTAATACCTCGTATAAATAATATACCTTTTTTTCAAATGGTCAATATTTTCTTATTTATAAATCAAAGGTGAAATAAAAATAGCACAACGATATGTACTTCGTGTGAACTTCCCTATAATTACGTATAACGAACATTTAATATATTGCATATAAGTATAATACCTCTTTAATTATAAAGATTTCAACATCACAACCTCAACATCTATAATAAATTATTAAAAATGAAAAGTGAGGAGTTGCGTAATGATGGAGTTATCTCCCGTGATTTCCAAAACTATAGTTGCTGTTGGATATAATCCTTTTTCTATGATTTTACGCATTCAATTAAAGAATGGACTGTACGATTTCTTTAACGTTCCTGAAAACATTTACACCGGTTTACTAAACGCACACTCTAAAACGAGTTATCACAATACTTATATTAAAAATTCTTACCGCTACACCAAAATATAAACTTAACCAGAATAAAAAAAGAAAGGAGGTGGTCCCCCTTTCTTTTTAAAATCGTTTCACAACTCAGCTATCTTCTGTTCTTTTTATTTATTTCATCATATGCTTGAATTTGTTTTTTTAAACGCCGATCTGCTTTTTTATCATGTACAACTAATATCGCATGAATAACGCCTGGAACCCAAAATATTAATGTTAATAGGAAATTAATTATTGCTTGAAATGGTTTTCCACAAAATAATACGGCTACAGGCGGTAGAAGAATTGCCAACAAATACATCATCTCTTGAAAACTCCTTGTTTTGTATTTTTCTCTCTCCATACGCTATACAAACCAATGACTTTTGCATTTCTAATGTTTTTATTAACCACTAATAACTGTTCTACTGTTATATATTCTCTTTCAATGTCAAAAAACCTACCACTTCAACTTTTCTACTTATGTAAAATTGAAATTTTACATACAATCTTTCCATGAACAATTTCATATGATTATTTTTTCTAATTGTTCTTCTTTCTCTATTATAGTTAATCCAATTGCAGAAATAACAGTTCCTATCGCTTGTATCCAAACACCAATGAGTGCTATTATTCTCTCATCTTTCTGATCAACTATACTGTCTTCATTTTCGATTCTATTCTTCATCACATTAATAATGCCTTGATACGCTTGAAGTCCAGCCCCTAAACTTTGCAGAGAATTGCCTAGTATTATAATTTTCTGTACCGTTTTCATCTGGAGCAAAGCCGCTTCTACTCCAAAAAAAGCTCCAATCGATTGTAAGCTATTCCCTATAATAATGAGATAATCATTCTCTTTCAATTGTTCCTTTATATTAAAATATGTTCCTATTACATTTGATATATTCCCTAACGCTAATAACTCAATGCCCATTTTATCAAGCATTTCACTTTTATTCTCCAAACACATACTTTGATTTTCTCTTTCACCTTCATCTTCGGTTTCATTACTCGCTATAATTTGCAATATATACCCGAGGGCTTGTAATGAGCTTCCTACAATTACAATTTTCGATTCAGCTTTCTCCTCCCCCATAAATCCTCTTGTCGTCCCAATTGCCGCTGTAAGATTTCCTCCTACTTGAAACCATGCTCCTGTCACTTTTAAACCACTTGGATTCATTCTTATCACCTATTTAGAAGTTTTCTGGTGCTTTCGAAATACATAAATAGCCTCCTTTAACTCATATTTATTATCTATATGTAATTTTGTGCATTCTATAATGTGTTAAAAATACAAAAAAGAGTAACCCATAACAGTTACTCTTTCCTATATATCAAAAAAATCATTATTTATTTCGTTATTGCTTTTAAATTTCAACTTCTCTTTCCCGCACTTCTCACACCTATACACATAAGCTACACCTAGCTTACCACTTTTGAAATCTTCATTATCCTGCATCTTAATAAAACTATATTTATGTTTACAGTGAGATTCGTCTAAAAAATTTTCAAACCATTTTTTCAACATAGAACTGTTCACCTCTATGCAAGAATCTTCCTCTTGCCTTATTACATACTTTTACTTAAATACTCAATCTCATGTTGTAACTTTTTAAATTGTTCAAAATGCATAGTGATAGATTGACTGTTTCCATACTCAGCACTATGCTTCACCAATAAAACACCCGTGTCATGAAAAAACGCGTCAAGCTCTTTTCTAATGGATACTTTCATTATATGCGCTGTTTTAATAGCCGATAAAATTGCAATTTCATTAAACTTTAATTTTATTTCCTTTGGACAAAATGCTTCTTCCACCAATATAACTTCATTGCTATAAATAAGTGCAACAAGATTACTTGACTTTGCATCTGTTAAATCTACTTTTTTTATAACTTTATTCATTACATTTTGCCTCCTTTGTTTTCATATATGACAATTATACAATTTCCATTTTTAATTACGTAACCTTACATTTAGTTTAACACACTTTTATTATGGGATTAAGCTACACTTCAAACGTTTTATTATTCCGCAATTTTCGTTAGATGAACCATTTGGACTATAAGACCATATAGTAGTGTTAACAAATGATTGTAAAGTGGGTGAGAACTATGCCCTCAGTTGTAGGGAATTTAGTTGTACAAAATAGTAACGGTTCATTTAATTTAGGTGATTTCTATAACGTTTCTCCAAAAGAAAACACGAAGGCTTATAATGGATCTGGTGCTTCCAACGTTGGTTTTGTTGTTAATACTTTTAATGGTGTGAGTGCGACTAATACGTTTGATTCTGACCTTGCGGATCAAAACCAAGTCGGTACAGCTTAACCCTATTTTTTCATCGTTCTGTTTAAGAATTTTTAATTTGCCCATACTATAATCAGGCTGTTATACAGCTATTGTTGATTTTTGGAGTACCCTATCTTTTTCTCCCTTTCCCTGGGGCTTAGCAGCTAGTATGAAGCTAGCTGCTTTTCCGTTTCATTTTTCTGTTTCACATATAACATAGCTTACTTTACGCTATTTCAATAATATCCGTGGTATTAAATACGTAAGTTTTATAAAACGCGTCAGTACACATTACAATGCGCTTTAGCGGATTTATATGTACAACTGTCATGTAGCTTGTAAGTATGTATCCATCTTCAAAATATGTCACCAATATTTCTTTCTCAGACAATAATGACATTAATAATTTATCAGAAATTCCCTCTTTTGCTTCTTTTGTTAAAAATGGTTTTTGTACTTTAAATTTCTCCCCAATAACCTTTCGCATACTTAATAACTGTTCCGACATTACTGTAAATGGAACCCATTCTCTTTTTGCTCTTTGCATCTTTACATCATTCATTTCTCTATCTCCTCGATTATTTATCCATTCTATTTCAAACATATTGCGCTTCGATTATTCTTTAATAATTGCTCGGCTCATATTTCCCCCGCATGAACAGGTAAGAAATCTCCCACCTCAAAATTCACAACATACAAGGAAAGTAAGTCGAAAATCAACTCCCCGTAAACAGCCGATTGGTGAAAATGTAATTAGTGGATGATGAACACACACTAATTACATTTTCACTTTATTTCTAAATCGTATACTATCTACACATGCAAGAACATTCGTTCTAATTATACACGAACTTACGTTCTTTTGAGAAGGAATTTATTTTTTCTTCATCAAATGAGCCTTTTTCCCATTTAATAGGAAGTTCACGTATCAACTAAAAAACGACTTCACTTAAAGAGAAGTCGCTTTTTCTAATCACCTATATTTCTATATTTATTTTTCTATCCTAACAAGTGTTCTTTCTGGAATACGAATCTCATCTATATTAAAATGATTTATTTTTAACTTTAATTCTCCCAATCGTTCCTTATCTTCATCACCAACCCAACAACTGAATAATTCAAAATAGTCCTCATCATTTAAATAACCTTCCATAATCGTGCATAAGGCTAATAGCTTTTTTTTAGCTTCTTTCTTCTCTCTTTCAGTTTGCCACTCAACAAGTTCAATGCCCCAACTCGTTGAAACTTCATATGTATAACTTGTTTGGAATTGAAACTCTTGTACAATTTCAAGCATACTTTCATCTGAAAAACATGGCCCAAAAACAATTACATCATTAGAATCTGGATCCGTTAATGGAATTTCTACATTACACCCTATATAACTTGCTAAACTCATTTTTACTCCTCCAATATTCACATAAAATAATTTATATGAACATTTATCTACCCAAATATAAAATCCCTGCCTAAATTCAAAAAATCTATGAAAAGAGAGCAATTTAAACACTCTCTTTTCGTACATACTGCGTAATTTTATTAAATATATTTTGGTTGTACTATTATATGTAATTCCCTCTCCGTTACTGCTTTTTTAGGATTCCGAAAATACTCTAATTCGTATTTTAATACTTTATAGTCAACCATCCCAATCTTAATCCCTTTCGTTTCTTTTAAAATAGCTAAAAGGTTATTTATATCTTCATCATACGATTCGAAAATTTTCCCTCCGTCTTCTCTTTGAAAAATTACTTTCACATTTTCTCCCCCTACATAATTTATTTATCTATTCAATAATTCATTTAAAAGTATTCATTCTTCCCCTTAAAATTTCATACGAAAAAGAACATTCATCTTAATAGAATGCTCTGCTTTTCACTTCATTTAGCGTCAATATTTTTCAATATTATTGTATGTTTCATTCTGCAAATTATGTTTATCCACTTCAATAAAGTAAAACTTAAATCTATTCAAGTTTTGTTCATTCCTGTTTAATAATTAGCCGACGCAAGTCGTATTGTCTAAAAATAATGGGATAAAATTAATAAATTCGTTTTATATTTAATGAAATAAAACAAACAAAACATTATAATATCAACATTCTATGAAGTGATGATTATTCCACTTTAAAACAATTACATAAATTCCCATTGTAATTCTTAATATTTATATGTAATATTGTATTGTCTTACTATCTATTTATAACTCACACACTAACTAGAAAAGGGAACCTTTAAAGGTTCCCTTTTCTAATTACAGTCATTATTTCTTTTCTAGAAATTCAAATGTATTTTTAAACTCTTTATCATTCACCTTAATATCGGCATCTTTCAATAATTCATTGACTACTTGCTGTTTCCATTTACCTGTCGTATCTTGCAGTCTTTGCTGTTCTATATCTTTACGAATTGAATCTTTTACTTCATCAAATGGCTTTAATTCTTTTTTATCTGTCACTTTAATAATATGGTAACCGTAAGTTGTTTTTACTGGTTCACTTACTTGTCCTGCATCTAATTTATATGCAGCTTCCTCAAATTCTTTTACCGTTTGCCCTGGAGCAAAACCAGTGATTTCCCCGCCCTGTTCTTTTGAACCAGTATCCTCTGAGTATTGCTTCGCTAAAGCCGCAAAGTCTTCACCATTATTTACTTTCTCTTTCACTTCTTTAGCAGTCTTTTCATCTTTTACTAAAATGTGACTTACCTTCATTTCTGGTTTATAGTTATCTTTTACATCTTTTTCTGTAACAGTCGCTTTAATCGCTTTCTCAAATGCAATTTCTGGCTTCATTTTTTCTTTTAATTCATCTTCGTTTTTCAATCCAAGTTGTTCTAAAGTCGCTTTAAAGTTCTCACCCATTTTATCTTTTGCTTCTTCTACTTTCTTTTTTGCTTCCTCATCTGAAACTTTATATTTATCGAGCAACGCCTTACTTAACACCATTTGGTATAAAGTACTTTCCCCATATTTTTGTCTTAATTCTTTACTTAACTCTTTCTCTGTAATATTTCCTACTTTTGATGTTACTACGTTGTCTGAGGAACCACATGCAGATAATGCCAGTACTACGCATGAAATAATTGTTCCTAAAAATAGCTTTTTCTTTTTCAATTCAAAATACCTCACTTTTATTATTATACAAGAATAACTATACAATGTTCTTGTGTAAACAATGTGTTTTCTACATGTAATTCATTTCATTTGAAAAAACTATGTATGAAGTTCTTTTTGTTCAAATATGAAAAGTCATCTTACTATGTATGAGTAAAATGACCCTTTACGTATTCATAAAATATATAACTACTTATAGTTACATACTCTTTTAGTATCCAATTTTTTTGTCCAATATGTACCGTATTTTTCGCTCTGCCCCACACATGAAAAAGTTTTAATCCATCAATATTCCCTTAATAATTTTTACATTCAGGCTTTGCATAGTAGTTAACTTCATATCATTATCAACTAAAGATTCATATTATATTAATACGCCTTTATCATCTACACAAAAAACGCAGTATACAATACTGCATCATAGGAGCTGATTTCATGGAGAAAAAACCTATTGTTTTCAAAGTTCCACCAAATTCAAAATTAAAAGTTACATTTTTCGGTCCTTGTAACGAGGTAATTACAAATGTTTCTATAATTAATCAACTTTCCACACCAAAATGTCAAACTATTACGCGATATCCAAACTATACGAAATACGAAACTGAAGTGAGATCGTTGTCCAGTTGTTAATTTATTCTATACACACTCCTTATAATTTGGTTAACTACACGACTTTAATAATAGACTAAAATTACTCATTGCATGATATTTCATTGATAATCTATTGATTTTTTACACGTTTTGATGAGCCGAGCATATATTATCGTATGGAGATTATCCACTCATAAAACCTATCTTTCTTTAGAGCGTACTTTTTATGTATGCTCTTTTTTATTTATCCCTTATTTTGTACATATAAATGTAATCACTTTTATATTTCACGTAAGGTAAATCGACCAGCCCTTTATAAACAATTTAGTCAAGGTGCCTCCACATTACTTCTTTATTATACATTCACTACTCTGTTTAATTAGTGTATCCATTCTAGCATCATTGATCTAATATATTTTCCTTCTAAATTAACTAAAGATGTATTAAAATTCTTTATATACTCAAGGAGGTCAAATATGTTCAAGTTGCATCCCATACTACTCATCTTAGGATTTATTTTATTTTTATATAGTGTACTTACCGTAATGTTATTCCTTTCCATACAATAGCAATACCTGCACAAACCAATGTTAAATATGTAATTTCTATATAGCAATAAAAAAACAAGCAATTATACGAACATAAATGAAGATGTCTTTTTATTACCTGTAGAAAATCTAATACTTAAAATAAGAAAGCCCTTTTAATATCAAAACGGCAAAAAATAATTTTAAAACTTTATCTTTCATTTATTATGTAGTCCTCATTTCCATTTTTATTTTCATCATTACATCCTAGCATGCGAAATGCTCCTAAAAATAAACTACATTTAATCTATTCCCTTATATATTTTAGAAAAACAATAAAAATCCCCCACCATTTGGTGAAGGGGATTAACTAAACATACTGCAAAGTAATTTATTTTCTTCATTATTCAGTTGGAGAAGGGAACCTCGCAGCTTCAAAATGTGAGCCATCTTCCGAAGTACTTAAAACCCCGTCTATGCTACTTTGCGCATAAACCTCGACTTGATCTCCTTCATTTAATTGAATAATCGTCGAAACACTTACTACATTTCCAAAGTTTATTGTACCAAAAAAATCATTATCTATAGCTATTGCTGCGTTTCCATTCACACGAATTTCTACACGCGCTCTATAATCGAAATTTGAATTATTTGGAAAGAAACCAATTGTTCCAATAATAGAGTAAACACCTCTAGTCTTCGGAATAAAAATAGACGTTGCTGGATTATACTCATTTGCTAAATCAAATTGTTCATTTTGAAACAATACTTTTACAAAAGTATTAGCAGGAACAGGTTGATTCACTGTATTTCTAGCTCTAAATGCTGATGCCCTAACAAGACTGTCCTTGTTGTCATTACACTTACTATTGTTCTTACAACAGTTATGCTGTTTCTTTTTATATTCTTTACAATGCTTACAGTAGTAATAGCAAGACATACTAGTTCCCCTTTCATGCTTATTACTCCATATTATGTAAAAGGAATTTGTAATGGTTGGACGAGCTAATATTTTTTCTAATAAGGGCGCCCTATTCTTGCACCCTTATTTTTCTCTACTTATAAATTAAATACAGCTCCATATGGGATAGTAAGAAAAGAACCTCCATACGGTGTAATAGTTTGCACTGGATAAAAATACTCCATAGATGAATAATACGGCTGGATACCTTGTTGCTGCATTTGCATTTGTTGTTGCATTTGTAACGCTTGTTGAACAGCTTGAACTGTACTTTGTGCTCCACTATACGTTATAGATGTACCATAAGCAGGTCTCATCCCCACTTGAGAAGCAAAATATGAATAAAACATTATTTTCAACTCACTTCCATATAAGTTATTACAAAGTATGTTATGATTCTTTGTTTCAATGAGTGCTGAAAGCTAGTCTATTGGCTTTTATTAAGCTTAAATATTTCTATTATTTCTTATACTTTCATATTTTTACAAGTTTTCAATATTTACTTTACTAACTAAAAAGGTAAAGAATTCACTATTACTAATTCAATTTGATTACTTTCGAAACTATAAAAATGAATTTTCAAGATTGATAAAAGTAAATTATCTATCTATACATTCTCCACAAAATAAAGCATCCTAAACGGATGCTTTATTTTTCACTACTATAATTCATTAGCAATAATTCAGTTGTCCACGAATTTCACCATTAGGATGTTGTACAGTGTGAACATTAATATAAATGTTTCCAGATATAATTTCATTTGTAAGAGTACCTAATGTTTGACCCGCTAACGGCCCAACCAAATCTTCTTGAGTAATCATTCCCGTAAGAGTTGCACACTCTATTGAAACCGGATTTGTTATAGGTCCAAATAAAAAAGCTACAACAGGACCATTAGTTCCTTTTGCTCCAATATGCAGATGGGCAGCTACTACATCCTCTATATCGAATAAATCTAACTTAAATTTTAGGCTAAGCTCGTCCCGGCTTAATTTAAAGAAAGCCTCCCCTCGAGCGTCTGTTTCTACTGGAGGAACTTCATTTCTACCACGTAATTTTGCAAAAAACATATCTATCACTCCTATGCTTTTATATACTACTAATATATTCATACCCTTTTTATAAGGTGACAAAAAAGCAGAGGCTAGGCCATTAAAAGATCATTTTATATAATAGATTAATTTATCAATTTTATTAAATTAATTAATTTATTTATTACGTTTTTAAATTAAATTCATATACTATAGTAGATTATTAGAAAGGAGGTGTAAGTATGGAAAGTTGTGTTTTGTTCGTTAATGGACAACCTCTTTTAGTGGTATCAGTTGCTGGGATTGAAATTGCTAGATTAGAACTTTCTCTTCAAGTAGCATTGACTTTAATAGCATTAGGAATTCCAATCTGTGCATAATAGTTAGGTATTTATTAAAAAGAGGGCTTAAGCCCTCTTTTTTTATTTATTCCTTAACAAAAAAGATACCGCCTAAATCATGGTATCTATCGCAATAATCAACATCTGTTTCATTAGTACTAAACTAGCAATCCTAATTTGCGTATAATTCCTGAAAACGAATAACCATATGCAAAATCTACAATACGAATTCTTGGATTCCATTTATGTTCTAGATCTTCATTGTACGTTCTCTTGTAATACGCTAGTTTAGAATCTATGTTATATTTGTCGTTAATAATTAATTCATCGCTAGAAAATCCATCTATTTTAATCTGAACAGCTACATACTCTGCTCCTTCATTTAAGGCTTCATTATAACACCTTTCTAATTCTTCTAATGTCTTTCCCAACATTAACCTCCTATTCAAATGGGCGTTTTGTTCAATACAAAAGCATTTTCATCAGTAGTTGTGAGCAACAATTACAATGAGTATTTAATAGTTTATAAGCTATTTGCTTGTCTTACAAAGTATCATATGATTTTTATATGGGAATGGTTCATCAAAATGAAAGTTATTCATATATCTTTTCACACATGTTTTGCTAACACTAAAATACATCAATAAACTTGATATTAGCGTTAGTGATATTACAATAATTTGTTAATTTAAAAGAACTTTCCATAAGAGCTCTTTTTCATTCTCTCAATTTATATTTACTATTCCTTTATCAATAAGTACATGTTGTTTTCCATTTTTCACGAGAGTATTTAGCTTTTGCTAACCACTCTTATTAAACTACTCTAGTTATCGCTCCCTTCTAACTCCTCACTTTCTTCACGTATTTGTCCAATTAATGAAAATACAGAACCTACAGCTTGGATCCAACTGCCTATGGTATCTATTGACTGTCCTTCTTTCTTTTTATCCAGCTCACTATTTACTTGATTGTCTAAATTCCCCTCCGTATCATTTACTAATTCGTCTTTACTATCCAGCCGCTCTTTTCTAATACTTTTCAGCTCGTAAATTCCTCCAATTGCCTGCAAGGAATTCCCTATAGCTTGCAATAAGTTTCCTATAATATTAAAAGATTCATCTTTATCTGAAGCATCTTCAAATTCGTCCGCTAATGCTGTAAGTCCTCCTAAAGCCTGCGTCCAATTTCCAGCAATCACTAATTTAATTTTTGTTTCATCTTTAAAATCAATAACCAATCCAGATATTACAGTTACATTACCAGTTGATTGGATTTCATTTCCGATTTTTTCAAGAGATATTCCCTCTTGACCGTCAGCCTCTAAAGCGTTACCAACTGCTTGTAATGTGTTTCCATATATATTCAAATCCTCCCTTACATTACTACTTATAAAATAGAACGGTGTACTTCCAATAGCGGAAGTTATTGTACCTATAGCTGCTATCAATGCACCAAATATTTCTTTCAGTTGGTTTTCCATTTATAACCTATCCCAACATTAATTAAGTAATTACTTTCATCCTATTCAATTACACGTATACCTGTTAAAAATTCAGACTGTTTCTGTTATCAATACTGCTACAAATACGGTTATAGATATGGTCCCAGTAGATATTGCTCCAACTGGTATAGCAACCGGAACTATTTTCTTATGCTCCTTACATACTTCATATTCATAGCTACCTTATCTACGTACTTCGTATTAATTGTAATATACATAGAAGGGATATTATTCAACTCATTTCATTTTTCTTATGTATACTTCTATACATTTATTTGTTAAGCCCATTGTATTAAAAGAATTGATCAATTATCTTTACGAGCTTAAAAACAGTAACAAATTACCTATATCACCCTATAATCTTATTTTTCTAACCTCCTATTCATCACCTCCATAAATTTCTTTACAAAATATAAAAACTGCTGTTACGCTGCTTTACATTCATTTTATCCCCAAGAGAAATGATATATATACTCTCCCATTACACCTTGATTAATCCCAGCAATTCTAGCAAACCTCATTAAATCCGCACCTTGAAGAAAATACATCGCAAGCATTACTGGAACTTGTGACCACATAAATTGATAAAACTCCTCGACTCTCTCGTTTGTTGAAACAATTAAATCATTTACAGGCCCTTGATTCCATACAGAAGTTCTAACTGAAATAAACGGAAGATCTTTTCCATTAACTACGATTCGTGCCATACTTTGAGTTATGTCCACACCAATTCCCTCCATCATTACAAAAATCGGACCTGCGTATTTACTCCTTTCCTTATTAATATTCTTAAATTTCATAAATGTCTAAGGCAAACCTCTATTTTTCGCTTCTATTCAAATGAATTTATCCTATACCGTAAACAGGTAAATGAAATTTTAGTATTACTCTCCCTCAACTTCAGTATTATTTACATGATTAATACCCTTGTTACTTTTACAATCCGGTATGCAAAATTACATATCTTATTATCTCAATATTATTTTATTTACTACAAGTTAATAGAAAAATAGTCAAATCCATTGATAAATCAACATTTGTAATTTAATCCCTTATTTTAAATTACACCTTTTTATTTTTAAACACTATATTCGAATAATTATATTGGAATTTCTTGTTGTATACACATCTATCTTTTTCATGTATTATATACGAGAAGAGTAAGGTAAGAGTTACTCTTTGCCATTTTAGGAAAGGTCCTGTTGGAAACAACAGGACCTTTTTTCGTATTAACAAAAGTAATATTGATTTACTCATTCAATACATCTATCGCTTCCAACAATATATTTTCCCTCCTTTAAAACATTGTTGCTACTGAGATATTATTCACGTATGATTTAAGATAAGTATTTCACTTTATCGTTTTAAAGAAAGGAGAGTACCAAAATCATGAAGAAAAAATCAATAAAATTTGTATCAAACGGATATGGGTACTCGACTGCTGTTTTTTTCTAAAATTATTTTATAGGGTGAAGTGTGTCTAAAATGATATAGAAGAAACCGCAGTAAATTTTTTTATGATGAGGTGGAATAAATGAGAAACGGAATAATTATTAGAAAAAACCCAACAAATATGCCAGAACCAGTGGGAAACTATACGCATATTACTAAAATTCCTAGAAATGCAGAGTTATTTGTATCATCAGGACAGATTGGGATAAATCAGAATGGCCAATTCCCAAAGAGTATGAATGAACAAATGAGTAACACCTTTAAAAATATAATTAAAGTTTTAGAGTCTGAAGAATTAACGGCTGCTAACATTATAAAAGTGAATGTATGGGCGACAGAAAAAATTGATTGGGCGTACTTGGATTTTGAATGGGAACAATTATTTAATACTCAATACCCAGCAATGACAATTGGATATATTTCAGAATTAGGATTACCAGAAATTAAAATTGAAATAGAGATATGGGCAGCTAAACCATAATATAATTACACACTTCATTCCATTTGGAGAGCAGTTAGCATTTGCTAGCTGTTCTTTTAAATTTCACATATACAATTGCTTGTCCATTTCCTTTGACTCTACTCCCACATTTATTATTAGTAATACGAACTTTTCAGAGGTGAATGATATTGGACGAGTTTTAATCCTCCACTGCATTAAATCCGGGTTCAATCGGTCCTACCTATGCAACATTTTCACTTCCCTATAGGTCCCACTCTGGCAACACTGGAAACCAAACAGTTGTAATAATTCCCTCTTGTTCTTGCGGATCAGCTTTACAATAGCCATTGTGCATGAACATCAGTTTTTCTAACGTCTCGTTCACCTCCTTAAAAATGCAGGATTTCCCTTTCCACTATCGAATTAGTAATGTTCGGAAAGGGGGTGTAACATGGCGGAAATTAAAGTGGGACTTACACAATTTTTAGACTTTACACTGAAAAGTAGTGCGGCTAAAACAAATTTTGTTAAGAATCTAAAATCTCAACCTGAATATCACCCAGTTTTTGATTACTGGAAACAATTACGAGAAACTGTTATTAAATTTCATAAAAACAAACTATCTTTTGACTGTTTCGAAGCATTAGTACAAGCTGTTGACCAGAAGAAAAAGCAAAACTACATTGATGTTTTAAAGCAGTACAAAAAATTTATTACAAACAAAGACGTCTCTTGGTTTGATCCAGGTAAATCACATTGGTTATCCGATAATTTAACCGTCCGCTCATCACCTGAACTCGGTTTGCTCATTAATGATGAGCCGCATCTTATTAAACTGTTTTTCAAAGGAAAAAAAGAGCGAATTGATAAATATAACATTAACTCAACACTAACATTATTAAACGAATCAACATTTTCAAATGAACATAAAGATGTGAATTATACGGTCCTTAATATCCAAAAGAATAGAATGTATACGAATAACTCTATTAATAATAATCATGTAATAGCTCTTGAATCAGAAGCTCACCAGCTTTGTTATTTATGGAATAAGATGTAAGGGGTATAGGTATTTCTTTCAATACCTTATTCATGCATAATTTGGGCACAATTTTTACAAATCCTATTCGTTTCAGTTAATTGAAGCTCACCTACTTGTTTCTCAAAAACAATGTAGGGTGGGCGTTTTTTGAAATTGTTTCCTTACCCATTTCAAAAAACGCCCACTCTGAAAGAATAATGATATCTTTCTACCACGCTTTCCCCCGCATTACTTTATTCGGTTGTGATTGTTGCTGGAACGCAGATAACGTCACCCTAATCTCTTATCTCACAACTTCATAAATAAATTTTTATAACGATTCCTCTAAGTTCATACATGCATTCCTACATCATTTTTTGAATTTCCTGCTTGTTGTTCCATTCACTCATAAAATTTATGAGTAATGATCATCCATCGTTTACCTTCTCTAAGTGCTGGAAAGAAATTTCTTGTTTTATCCGACATTACATTATAAACATCTCATAAAAATATCTGAGGAAAATAACGTTATAGCAATGGTTATTATGAATACAATTTGATTTACCCTACTTATAATAGTAATCTTACCATTTCAGAAGTTTGACACAGCTCTAGAAAAAGCTTATAAAGAAAAGTGAGGTTCCTAATATTCATTTCTAGGATTTAAGGTGTATATCCAAAAATCGCAAATGAATGCTCAGGACATAAAAGTAGGATTACACCGGATACTTACTCACATGTTATACAAGGACTTCAAGAAACTGGGTGGATTAATTTGCTAACGAATTATTCGAAAAGAAAAACTCATGTTAGAAGTTTTCGTTTCAAAGCAAATACACCAACTAAATAACCAAAAATATTGATAGTGAAAAAGGAGAAACAAAACATGAAAGAAATCAAATCTGAACAGGAATTCAAAGACATCATCGCAAGCGAGGAACCAGTAGTTGTTAAGTTCTTTACTACATGGTGCCCAGATTGCGTACGTATGGACAACTTTATCGGAGATGTGATGGAAGAGTTCAATAAGTTTGAATGGTATTCTATTAATAAAGATGAGTTCCCAAATATCGCTGAAGAGTATCAAGTAATGGGTATTCCAAGTTTACTTGTATATCAAAATGGGGAGAAGCTAGGCCACTTACATAGTGCTAACGCAAAAACTGAAGAGCAAGTTACTGAGTTTTTAGAAGCATACTAAGATGAAAACCCTCTGAAAAATATTTTCTAGAGGGTTTTTTTATTTTTTCCAAATCAGCTGTCAGAAGTGTACATATTTGTACTCCCTTCTCCTTCCCCGGTTATACATAGATCTAAATCGCTTGCATACCCTAACTTTGCACTTTACAACATATTTTTCCTTCACGAAACTTTGTTATCCACTTCTTAAAAAGCTATAAAACGTCAACAATGTTTGTATAGACCCACACGACTTTCGTTTGATACTCTATTTATAGAAAGAAATTCCTTGTAGAAAGGTGAGTGATTAAAATGGATACTCTTTCTCATAAAGAAGCTGATAAAGGTGCTATTGTCAGCATTTTGGCCTACATATTTTTATCCTCTATGAAAATCATCATCAGTTATATTACCCTCTCTAGCGCATTACGTGCTGACGGTTTAAATAACTTAACCGATATCGGTGCTTCTTTAGCGATATTAATTGGTCTAAAAATCTCTCGGAAACCTCGTGATCCAGATCATCCATATGGGCATTCGCGTGCAGAACAAATTGCATCACTTGTTGCTTCTTTTATTATGGCAACGGTCGGATTAGAAGTTGTTATTAGTGCCATTCAATCTTTTTTAAATCCGAAACAAGCAGCACCTAATGTACTTGCTGCATGGGTAGCTTTATTTTCTGCTGTCGTTATGTACTGTGTGTATTTGTATACGAAAAAGATTGCAGCACGAACAAGAAGTAAATCATTAGAAGCAGCTGCAAAGGATAATTTATCAGATGCTCTCGTAAGTATTGGTACAGTAGTAGGCATTGTCGGTTCACAGTTCCAAATGCCTATTTTAGATCCTATCGCCGCTTTAATTGTCGGCCTTATTATTTGTAAAACTGCATGGGAGATTTTCGTAGAAGCTTCGCATATGCTAACGGATGGAATCGATCCAGATAAGATGGAAGAGTACGCTGATGCTATTGAACATATTGGTGGCGTGGAAAATATCGTAGATATTAGAGCGCGTATGTACGGGAATCAAACGTACGTTGATATTACAATTGAAGTAGATGCTCGTATGGATGTTGGTGAAAGTCATTGTATTACTGACAACATTGAGGCTATGCTTCGGAAAAAGTTTGGCATTTATCATGCACACATTCATGTTGAACCAATGGAAAAAGAACCTATTATGACATAGGTTCTTTTTTAATGAACGTTTTATGAAATATAACACATAAAACGAGCCAGCTACCGCCCGCTGCCCATCCTGCTAATATGTCAGATGGATAGTGAACGCCAAGATATATTCGGCTAACTGAAATAGATAATACAACAAAGCTCGCTATAAAAATAATCAACAATTTTTTATGCAATGTAATACGTTCTTCTGTAATTGTGACGTATGCAATAAATCCTAAAAAAGCAGTAGCATTCATCGTATGACCGCTCGGAAAACTATATCCAGTTGCAGTAACAAGTTGTGTTACATCAGGTCTTGCTCGTTCGTACCATAGTTTAAGCATACTGTTTAAATAACGAGATCCATAATAATTAATTGTTAGAAGTAATGCACTAAGCAATTTTTTTCTAACGAGAAAATACATTACAAGAATGATGAGTAATGGAAAATATATTCTTTTGGAACCGATAAAAGACATCCAAGTAAAGTAGGTTGTCAAGTAGTCGTTTCGAAAACTTTGAATAAAATGCGCGACTATATTGTCAAATTTCTCAATACAAGCGGTATGATACGAAAGTGATAATACGACAAAACAAATGAGTAGCGTAAAACTTAACAAGTATAAATGTCGATATCGTTTCACATACATAACCTCACTATGCAAAAAAATGGAGCGGTTGTTTTAGTTTTCCTCTCCATTTCTTTTTTATGCATAGTTTATTAAAAAATATAATTGTTAATTGTTTCTTTCATTGTTGGAATATCTTCATTCGTTACTGTAAAGCGAATCACTTTCTCATCAAGATCAAGTGCTTCTGCAAATAAACCTGCTAATCCGCGAGATTTTCTGTCTACTTCCATAATAATCTCTAGGCGATCGTAAGCACTTGGCAAGATCAACAATTCTAGTTCATCTAATTTCCCATAATACTGTCCGGAAACAGGAACAAACTCAAATTCTTGTGCGAATGGAACTTGCTTACGTAGTCGATACGGTAATTCTTCACACTCAATATGACGCGCTTTAAAGCCTAATTGATTGACACTCTCTAACACACTATTTAATAGTGCATTCGGCAACACTTGAATGTAATCACGATCACTTGGATCTATACTACGTTTAATATCAAGGCCTGTGTGTATCCAAACTGTTTTCATTCCAAGAGTAAGCGGTGTTTCAACTGGCATTTTAAATGAAAATGGAATTTCTCTTTTTTCATTCGGCTCAACAGAAAAAGGTTCTGTTAAACGAACTCGCTCTAAATCATATGTTGTTGTTACTTTTTTATCATCTACTTCTCGTACATACGATGTTGATAGCGTTAAGTAAATGCTTTCAATTTGTTGGCTAACGGAACCTCCAGTTATATGAACCTTTCCGTATATCTCTTCACCAACAATATACTCATCTTTTTCAAGAACTGTATCTACTTTTGCATTACCGATACCAACGCTTGCTAAAAACTTTTGAAACATGGATCCTCCATCCTTTCTAAAGCAAAAGCTACATCTTTTTTTAAATCTCGTACATTCTCATAGTACGGCGTTTTCATTTGTAACATTCGCATCAGCATTTCACGGTTGTAATTCTCCAAAGTTAATTCGTCATACCATGGTTTTTCATATTTTTCATTAGATTCATAGCCTGCATATAATAAAAATAATGAGAAATGACCAAGCGCATAAAAATCGCTACGAAAGTGAACTTCTCGCATCAAAGCTTGTTCACCTTCATACGTTGTAGCTCGTTCATCACCCTCACCTTTCAATTTCGCCAACCCAAAATCAATAATACTAATTTGGTTTTCTTTCATTAATATGTTTGGAATGCGTAAATCTCGGTGAATAATACCTTTACTATGAAACACTGATACAATTTCTAATATTTCATATAAAATTTTTAAAACTTCACGTTCTGTATATACATGTCCATCTAAGAAAATATAATCTTCAAAATTTTTACCAGGCATATATTCCATCACAAAAAAGCTTTTTTTCTCCCATACGAAATGATCATATAAACTAGGAATTGCATGATGATTTAATGTTTGTAAAATCATTTTCTCTTGTTCAAATGATTTTCTACCAGACTCATATCTTTGTTTACTTTGTCTTAATTGTTTTAAGACTTTATATCTATTTATTTGTAAATCATTAACGACATATGTAACCCCATAACTACCCATTCCAATTACTGATTCAATTTTATAACGTTCTACAACAATTGTATTTTTTCGCAGTGGTCTATCAAATAAAGCTAGTATACGACGCCATTTCATCAACTACTTGAAAAGAAGCTACGGCTTTTACGTTTTCTTTTATAATGATGATGCCCATAACCAGATGAACGTCGTTTATAATCGCTACTTGAATAAGAGCGACCTCTATGGCGATAATCACTACTAGAATACGAACGATATTTTTTCTTTCCTAATAAAGAATCAATAATTTTTTTGAACATCCCTTCACCTCTTGAGTAAAATTTTCTTTTAATTATACCAAGTATTGCTGGCTACATTTGTGACAAGTTTGTAAAGAGTAAAAAACGACGAGTTAAGCCCGTCGTTACTTTCACTCATCCTCTTCATCAAACACTTCATCAATCATACATTTCTCTAATAAATACTCGAATGTAATATCTGCGAGATCTTCAATTTCTTCTCGTTTTGGGACGTATCCTCTTTCAATTAGTTGCTCATAAAAAAACTCCGCAATCTCTTCCGTATCAATTACGACTTCAATTTCCTTCATGAGCATCACTCCTTTATTTCTGTTTTATGAAAAAATCTCAAAAATATGTATATGAGATTAGAAAAATAGTTTTTCTTTTTTATAGGTCATATCCTTTGGACAAGGTGCATACGATGGTAGTACAAGCTATCAAAAAGGGGGATTATAATTATGGAATATCAATACGAGGTAAAGCAAGAAGTAGGACAAACAAAAGAAGAGTTCATGCATGAAGATCAATGGGCAGACTCTCTTATTAAATGGCTTTTTATTTTTTTAATAATTGTAGGCATACCTTATACTGCATATGTTGTTGTTCAATTCATTCTCTCTTTCTAGTTAACTATTTTTTCTCTGTCAATTTAACTAAATAATTATGAACAACATCCATAACAATTTTGTATTCTTCATCTTTAAATGTATCAAATAACAATTGATAATCGTTATAAATATCAAGTAATCCATCAATGATTTCTTGACGATTTGTCTTAACACTCACTTTTTTCGAGTTGTTAATTGACTTTAATTTTCCTAAATCTAATTTATTCATACCTGCTTTATCTTGTTTCATTTTCTTCAAAATTGCATTTGCCGTTTGAGCATTGGCAAGTAACGTTAAATCTGACTCATCCGCTTCTAACCATTCACCATCCGTAATTCGTGACAGTTCATATATTGTATCTTCCCATGCGTCATTTTTATATCTCCATACTTCTGTACGAAAACCAACAATTCGAAACACATCTTTATCGTATCCTGTTACTTGCACGAGATCACCAAATGTGAAATTATAGTTTAATTCAATCCACTCAGTTTCACCTTTTTTCATATCTTGCTCCGTAACGTGCTGCAATGTTTGCTCTACGTAAAATCCATCGTGATTATTGACTTCGTATACGTAAACTCCATCTAAAACCTTCATATTTGTGATTTTACCAACGGTTCCATATAGCGTAATCACGACTATGTCCCCTACGTTATATTTAGGTTGCTTTTTCCTTGCCATCTATATCTCTCCTTTTTTTGACGTCGTGATTTTGATAACAGTATATGCAACCTACTTAAAAACGCTTATCACAGAAGCGTATATTCATAAATTTTTTCAATAAAAAATATCATCATATGAAAATTTATTTACAACGTAAAAAAAGCTAGCAAATAGACTAGCTTCATGTCGAAAAAAGTTCATATAGTTTTTATCTATCTTGTATGTATAAATCCCACGCTTCATCAAATATAGACATACTTTCTAGCATTCCACTTAGCTCTAAGTATGAACTAATTTCATCGTAATCTTCAGATTGCTTCGGAAAACTTAAATCATCATACATTGCCTCTGCTAAATTCGATATTTCATTACTAAATAAAGCTGCACGATGCTTCATCATATAGTGGTAAAATGTCTTTTTCAAAAATATTCCCTACCTTTCTAGCTTGGGTACATTATACAAGGCAAAAAAGAAAAAAACCAGCATAAAAGCTGGTTAAAAGTCGAAATAATTTCTTTTTAATAGACGTGGTCTTCCCATTAATTCTTCATATGTTAGTTGTTTTGGTAAGTCTTTCGTATAAATTAGAAACAATTGATCTTCTATTTCTTTCACTGTTTGATCTGATTGATAGTCCATACCACATGAGGAACAAGAAATGCATGGTGTCTCTTGGATTTCAATGGCTTTCGTACCATCTGGTAATTCCCAATATACAGTATTTAAGCTTTCTTTTGCTTCTGTACTGTCACACCACATACAATTCATACTGCATCACCCTCAGTTTTTTTGTCGTTTTCTTCTAATTTAGCCATTTGTGCTTGATATTTTTTATCTTTCAATTGGTCGCGCTTATCACGTTTATCTTTTAATGTTGCATGCGTTTCATTATCCTCATAGTCTTTACGACGGTTCATACGCTGTAAATCGTCTGGAACAAGATTAAATTTCTTATCGCTCATAAGGCCTGCGATACCAACATCTGAACGTTTTTCTTCGTAGTTTGGATAAATTTCTTTAAAGTACCCTTCTGCTCTTCCTGGAATGTAGCTTTCTGGCTCTGGATACGTTGTAATAACACCTTCAAAGTTACGAAGTACAACTTTATCTGCACTTTGCGAGATTAAATAGTTTGGTTGAAGCGCAATTTTACCGCCTCCTCCTGGTGCATCAACAACGAATGTTGGTACTGCATAACCAGACGTATGTCCGCGTAAACCTTCAATAATTTCAAGACCTTTAGAAACTGGTGCACGGAAATGACCAATACCTTCAGATAAGTCACATTGATAAATATAATATGGACGTACACGGATTTTTACTAAGTCATGCATTAGTTTTTTCATAATTGGAACGCTGTCATTAATACCAGCTAAAATTACTGCTTGGTTTCCGACTGGAACACCAGCATTCGCTAACATTTCACATGATTTTTTCGATTCTTCAGTAATTTCAATAGATGTATTGAAATGTGTATTTAACCATACTGGATGATATTTTTTAATAATGTTACATAAGTTTTCTGTAATACGCTGCGGGAATACTACCGGCGCTCTCGTTCCGATACGAATAATCTCAACATGCGGAATCTCTCGTAAATTTTTTAATACATATTCTAAAATTTTATCGTTAATAAGAAGACCATCACCACCAGAGATTAATACATCTCGTACTTGTGGTGTTTCACGAATGTAAGCAATTGCATCATCTAATTGTTTCTTCGGCACACCCATTCCAATTTGTCCACTAAAACGACGGCGTGTACAGTAACGACAATACATAGAACATTGATTCGTTACTAAAAATAGTACGCGGTCAGGATAACGATGTGTTAACCCTGGAACTGGTGAATCTTCATCTTCATGAAGCGGATCTTCTAAATCATATTTTGTTTTATATAACTCTTCCGAGATCGGTACAGATTGCATCCGAATCGGACAGCGTGGGTCATCAGGATTCATTAACCAAGCATAGTACGGTGTAATATTTAACGGGATCGTTTTCGTTGAAATTTTAACGCCCTCTTCTTCATCAGGTGTTAAGTTAATCACTTTCTTTAAGTCATCTAACGTTTTGATCGTATTCGTTAATTGCCAAACCCAATCATTCCATTGCTCTTCAGTAACATCTTTCCATAATTCGATATCCTTCCAGTGACGATTTGGTTTGTATACATCATGTAACATTGCTATTCCCCCTTTTTATACGCTCATCCTTTATATAAGCAATAGTTATGCCAACTTTACTTTATTGATAAGTAAACGTACGGATAACCCTATTATATAAGCGAAAAAAATATTTTTAAGCACTGTATGAAATCCATACATACTATCATATTCATTACTTTTTATATATGTAAACGCTCTTTTATTGGTGCAAACACACAAAAACCGCCAATTATTCGGCGGTTTTGTCGTACTTACTCAGTTTATATTGAAGCGTCTGACGAGGGATACCTAACATTTTTGCAGCCTGTAATATATTCCCTTCTGTTTCAACTAACGCTTGATCTATTAATTTTTTTTCCGTTTGATGAAGTGCTTCTCTAAGAGGCAATATGCCCTTCTTCTTTGGAAAACTCTCTTTCCGAAATGTACGCGGTAAACAATTGGCTGTTAATGTATTCCCTTCTGCAATAATGACAGCATGTTCAATCGTATGTTTTAACTCCCGAACATTTCCAGGCCATTGGTAAGCTTGTAGTCTTTCTTTCGCTTCCTTATCCATTTGAAGTACACCTTTTTTATAACTTTTATTATATTCTTTCAAAAAATAAGACGCTAACAATAATACATCCTCCGTTCTTTCACGGAGCGGCGGAATATATAATGAAAAGACATTTAATCGATAGTATAAATCAGTGCGAATTTTATTCTCTTTTAAACATATTTCTGGCGGCTGATTCATTGCGGTAATAACGCGAACATCTACTTTTCTCGTCTTATTATCACCAATACGACGAATAACACCATCTTCTAATACACGTAGCATTTTCGCTTGTAAATCGAGTGGCATTGAATTCAGTTCATCTAAAAACAATGTCCCTCCATCTACAAGTTCAAATAATCCCGCTCGTTCAATTGCCCCCGTATAACTACCTTTCGTCGTTCCAAACAATAAACTTTCTAATAGAGACTCTGGCAAAGCTGCACAGTTTTGTGCAATAAACGGCTTATTCTTCCGCTTAGAGGCTTCATGAATCGCTTGTACAAATAACTCTTTCCCTGTTCCTGTTTCCCCATATATTAAAACATTCGCATCAGTTGGGGCTACTTTTTGTGCTAATTCTTTCGTCTGTTTAAACCGAGCATCATTCGTCACGATCGTCTCAAATGCAACATCCTTTTTGACCGCTTTTTTTCTAGATGACCGCTTTATTTTCGACTGCAAATCGACTATTGTATCGGTAAGTTTTTGTACTGTGGAATAATCTTTTGCAATTTCAACAGCTCCAGCAATATTTCCATCTATGAAAATAGGTAACGTCGTATTTACTGTACAAATGTCTTCCCCATTTAAGTTTTGATAATGCTGCACTTGATGAACGATTGGCTTTTTTGTATCTAATACTTTCATCAACGTACTTGTTTCCCTAGATAAAGAAGGAAACGCTTCTAACAAATGTTTACCTAACACTTTTTCAATTTTTGATCCATCGTGTTTTGCAGCTACAGTATTATAGAAAATTGTAATACCATTTTCATCTACTGCGTGTATAGCCTCATCAATACTGCCCAAAATCGCCTCAATGACTTCTTGTGTCGAAACTGCTAGCAATGTCATCCCCCCTCTTGCCGAAAATTCAGCAAATACTATGCCGAATTTCCGGCATACCTATGTGCGATTATAAGCATGACGATTCCGCTCTATTTTTATAACGTACTATTTAGACAAATCTTTTACCCATATATTCATATCTTCTAGCTTATCAAAAATGTAGCAATTGTTCGCCAATCTTCCTGTATACGTATAGCCTAACTGATGAAAGGCTGCATTCATTCCGAAAGAAAGCGATCGAGCAATTGTATAAGAACAGAAAATCGATTTTTCTTTAAGTTCTTCTTCTAACTTAATTAATAAACTTTTCATAAACCCATGTTTACGATATTCGGGTAAGGTCGCACAATTCGTTAATTCTGCATTTCCTTCTTTTATATTCATTTCTGCAGACGCTGTACTAATTATTTTCCCCTCGAATTCATACACATAGTAAATTGTATCGTCTTCTTTCATCGTTTGTTTTACATAACTCGCTTCGTTTAAAGGAGTCGGATACACTTCAAATACTTCTCCAAAGACAGCTGCTAATTCTTCTGCGTCCTCTTCTGTCGCTTTTCTTAATAGGAATTTTTCCGGAACTATTTTTTCCTTTACTTCTTTTGCTTTTACACCGCTTAAAATGGTATCTTCCTCAGCCCAATGAATACTATTTCGTCTTTCATCATTATTAAATTTCACGAAGAAGTATGCATCGTGACCTTGAAAATAATGTGGTATTGTTGCTTCTAATAAAAAACCGAAAGAGAGCCATGTTGAAACATGCTCTCCCTTTCCTTTAACAATACATTTAGTGAAAGAATGTTTCTCTGCTAATTCGTCAATTGTTTGGATGATTCTCTCAATATTTCCTGTGTAGTGGTCTACTCGAATACGTTTATTAAAATAGTCCAAAACGCCTTCTACTGTATAGCCATTCGTCTGTTCTCTAAAAGATTCATAGTATTTCATTTTTTCACCTCACACCAATCTAGTAATGTACATGCAATAATTTTCGCGGCAGCTATCATTTTATCAACTTCTATATATTCGTTTGGATAATGCGCTACTTTCGTTTCTCCTGGGCCAAATACTATCGTTGGTACACCTGCGATTTGTGTAAATAAACCTCCATCAGTCCCCCACGGTGATGCTTCAATAATCGGTTTGTTCCCTTCGATTTCAACAAAGTTATGTTCAAGCGTTGTAATTAACTCATGATTTTCTTCTAGTTCACCTGGAACCCATCTTGCTCCAAACCATTCCACTTCTACAGGATTTTCAACAAACCAACTGTCCACATCATTTAATTCAGCGATCCAATTCTCGAACTCTTCTTTTGCTGCCTCTATAGTCTCATTCGGCGCAATACCGCATCTTCCTTCTAAAATTAACGAATCAGGAACAGAACTTGGCCAGCTACCGCCTTCAATTTTCCCAATATTAATTGGAATTGGGATCGGGATTCCTTTAAATAATGGATCTGTAATTCGGTCATTTCTCTTCTCTTCCAACTTTCTCAAATGATCTATAACAAACATACTTTTTTCAATTGCACTTACTCCTTCATAACGCGTCCCACCGTGTGCTGCTTGCCCTTTCACATGTAGACGAAACCACATGGATCCTTGTTGTTTCGGGAAAAACTTCATATTTGTTGGCTCCGGAATAATAACACCATCTGCTTTATATCCTCGTAATATAGTTGCTAATGTTCCTGCTCCGCCGCTTTCTTCTTCTATTACACTTTGAAAATAAATATCTCCTTTTAATTCAATACGAGATTCAATAATTGCTTCCATCGCAAGCATTAATGCGACATTGCCGCCCTTCATATCTGTCGTTCCACGACCATATATACGATTTCCTATTTTCTCACCACTATAAGGATGATAGTCCCACTGATTCACATCTCCTTCTGGTACGACATCAATATGCCCATTTAATATCATAGATTTCCCGTCGCCGCTTCCTTTAAGGGTTGCCACAATGTTCGGGCTATCTGAAAAACTTGTACGCGGTGAAACAAAATAAGGATGATCTTTCATTTTAGAAAATGATGGCTCCCATATATCAAGATCTAAGCCTAGCTCACGTAATTTTTCAATCACAATTGCCTGCGCACCACTTTCATCACCAGATACGCTCTTTTCTTGAATTAATCGTTTTAAAAATTTTACGCTTTCTTCTTCATGACTCTCAATATAATCACAAACTTGTTTTTTTAATTGCTCCATATATTATATCTCCCCTCATTCAATTACTAGTAAGTTAGAGCCAATTTTAAAATCCGCTTCTGTATGTTGTTTTATATCTTCCACTGTGTATGGGCTCATCAATTCTTGTAAAATAAGTCCACCCTGCGTTACTTCCATTACTGCCATATCCGTAATAATTAAATCTACGCATTTTTTTGAAGTTAATGGTAATGTACACTCCGAAACAATTTTTGCATTTCCGTATTTATCGACATGATTCATCACAACAACGACCCGCTTCGCTTTTTGAGCTAAATCCATTGCTCCTCCAATACCTGGAACACGTTTCCCTGGAACAATCCAGTTTGCTAAATCACCATTCTCGCTTACTTGTAATGAACCAAGAATCGTTATATCTAGTAAACCTTTTCGAATCATCCCAAACGCTGTGCAACTATCAAAATAACTTGCTCCTGTAATAAGAGAAGTTGGCAAACCTGCTGCGTTACATAAATTTTCGTCTTCATTTCCTTTGCTTGGCGTAGGTCCCATACCTACAATTCCATTTTCCGCATGAAACATAACGTTTATATCGTCAGGCAAATGATTCGGTACAAGCGATGGTATACCAATACCTAAATTTACAATCATGCCATTTTGTATTTCTTTCGCCGCACGTCTAGCAATTTTATCTCTCACTTCTACGCCCATACCCATTTCCAATTCACTCCTTCCGACGGTACGATATAATTTACAAATACTCCTGGGACAACAATTTCTTCTGGATCTAAACTTCCAAGTGGAACAATTTCTTCTGCTTCTACAATCGTTATATCCCCGGCCATAGCAACGTGAGGATTCATGTTACGAGCGCTCTTATCAAACACAAGGTTACCGAACGGATCCGCCTTTTTCGCATATACAATCGCAACCTCAGCAGTTAATGCTGTTTCAACTAAATATGTTTTACCATTCATTTCAACAGTACGTTTTCCTTCTTCTACAATCGTATCAACACCTACATCAACTAATACGCCACCAAGTCCTACACCACCAGCGCGAATACGCTCTGCTAATGTTCCTTGAGGAGAAAACTCAATTTGTAACCTTCCTTCGTTTAGCTGTCTTCCTGCATTGGGATTTGATCCAATATGAGAAGTAATTAATGATTTTACTCTTTCATTCGTAACGAGACGACCGATTCCTACATCAGGAAATCCTGTATCATTTCCAATTAAATTTAAATTTGTAACTCCTTTTTCTAAAATGGCCTGTATTAAAGATGGAGGGGAGCCAATCCCCCCAAATCCCCCAAACATTAATGTCATATCATCGTGGAATAAAGAAATTACCTCCTCTATCTCTTTTAATTTACTGAATGTATTCGTAATAGTTGTCATGCGATACTATGCCCTCCTTTTTGCATCATTTCTTCAACACTTTTTGCAAAAATTGAAAGTAATTCATCTAACTCGGAATATGTAGTTGTCATTGGCGGTGCTACAAGCAGTGCGCTATCTTCTTTTCCTGCTTGCCCTGAAACAGCTTGGTATAAAAGAAGACCATTTTTAGCTGCAACCGAAATAAGTTCCGACGCTTTTGTAAACGGTTGCAATTCTACTCCAATCAGCAATCCTTTTCCACGCACATCAGCAATGATTGTCGATTGTTGCTGAACTTTCTGTAATCCTTTTATTAAATACTCTCCCTTTTCCGCTGTTTTTTCAGGTAGATTATGTTTCTCCATATATTCAATAACAGCTAGAGCTGTTGCTGCAGATAATGGATTTGCACTTAACGTATGTCCACTCATAACAGAACGCGATCCTCGTAAAATTGGCTCCATAACACGGTCACTTACAACCGTCGCTGCCATCGGTGTGTATCCAGCTCCTAAACCTTTACCAAGGGTCATAATATCCGGTTCTACACCCCAATGCTCCATCGCAAACCATGCACCAGTACGCCCAAGCCCAGTCATTACTTCATCAGCAATAAATAAAATATCGTAATGACTACAAATGTCTTTAATAACTTTATAATATTCTTTCGGCGGAACGACTGCACCTCCAGCTGCTCCAATAATCGGTTCAGCAATAAAAGCCGCAATATGTTCTGCTCCAATCCTTTCAATTGATCTTTCTAGTTCAGTCGCACAAGCAAGCTGACAAGTTGGATATACCTTTTGTACTGGACATCTAAAACAATATGGAGCTGGAATAGTTGGATAATCTTCTAAAATTGACACGAAACGTTGTCTACGCAGTGGATGCCCAGACATTGATAAGGCTCCCATCGTAATACCGTGATAACTCATCCATCGTGACAATATTTTATGTTTCCCTTGAATACCTCGCTCTTGAAAATGCTGGATTGCAATTTTCATAGCTGTTTCATTTGCTTCCGTACCACTATTTACAAAAAAGCTCCAGTTCAAATCTCCTACACTTAAATCGCTTAGTTTCTTAGCTAATTTTTCAGCTGGTTCACTCGTAAACTGTGATCTATAAACGAAAGCAATCTCCTCAGCTTGCTTTTTGATAACGTCCGCAATCTCCTTTACGCCATGCCCAATACCTGCCGTAATTGCTCCTGACGAGCCATCAAAATATTTATTTCCGTTTTGATCATACAAATAGACACCTTTTCCATGTGAAATCATTGGATACGGCTGACCAACAAGTGGTTTAATTAAGTAATCGCGCATAGCGCTCCCCCATTTCTCCAATTTGTATATATATATGAAGAAAATTGACGTTTCTTTCATAAAAAAGAACCCTCTGCGAAAGCAGTGAATTTATCAAAAAACTATTATAAAATATACAAATGAGTGCTAAATACCAATTTTAAAAACAGAAAATTCAGAACTTAATTCAAAGACCAACCCTTATCTATACGCTCAAATAACCCTCCCTTATATAAAATTAACGCTTCACTAAATGTTTTTCTAACATAATGTCAGCTTCCCTCAAATGCCGACATTGTGTAAACTTCGACGAAACTCCCTTTAAACTCCTTCCTGTTCTCCTACTTTATATTGCATATTTTTAAACAAATCTCGACAATTAATCCTACTAAATGCATAGCAATTATTTTTATAGAAACCAATATTTCACATATACTTCGCTCTGGTTTATACAATAAAAAAAGAACCGATTAACCACATTAATCAGTTCGGCACGACGCTCTGTTATCAGTTAATACCGTCACTTGCTAACATAAATAGAAACAATAGTATTACAAAATCACAATTCATCCTACAGTATAAAGCACAAAACCGTCCATAACTCCATTCACAATTCCTTGCGGGATATCCCCATCCCAAAGTTTCATTCCTTTCCTTAATTTCAAACTACCTTTCCTTTATAATTTATGTAGGACAATTATTACTTTGTATGTGTATTTGCCCATAATTAAAAAAATCCCTAGTTTCCTAAGGGTTTCAGGACATGGTTTCGACATGTCACGTGTTATGCTCTCAAATTTTTCATTTCGAAATACACACTTCCTCTGCCAATATGGATGATATATTTTTGTATCCTCTAGAAAATTATAACTCTCGTTCACCTAAACTTAGCTTATCCTTAAAAAATACTTATTATTAATTTTCAACCTTTCTCCTTTAAAAAACAATTTTTTCGCATAACCTCATTCTTGCTAAGCATATAGTTTTAATGATGACAAAGGAGGAATGTTCATGTCTCAATCTGAAATCGAAAAATATGGACAAGAAGCTGCACGTTACGAACAGCTCGCTCGTTACTATCAATTTCATAATCCAAAAAAATATGTAGAACTATATATGAAATATTATGATGCGCTTACGAATCTTGTACAGGCATACGAAAAAAGAAATTCACAAGAAGCTGCTTTACCATCGCACATAAGATTTTTTCACTCTGCTTCAAATACACCTGCCGTTGACATTTTAGTAAACGGGCAAAAGGTAATTAAAAATATTTCATTTAAACAATTTAGTCCTTATTTAACATTAGTACAAGGTAAGTACCGAATAGATATCGTTCCTGTTGGAAATGAAACGCCCATCTTTTCAGCTTTAGTACCAATAATGGGAAATCACACTTATACTTTTGCCGCAATAAATAGTGATAATCATCTACAATTACAACCTATGCTTGATAATACTCATTTACCAGCAGGCCAGGCAAAAATACGCTTTGCACACTTTTCTCCCGATACCCCTGTTGTAAATGTAAGTTTAAAAGCTGGCGATCATTTATTTGAAAATGTACTCTTTAAACAAATAACAGATTTTTTAGAAGTTAGCCCTGGTACAGCGGATATAGAAGTTTCACTCGCAGATCATCAAAGTGTCTTACTAACTATACCGGATTTCAAAGTCGAACCGAACATTATTTATACAATTTCAATTTTAGGTTATTCAACGAAAGATCCTAAATTAGAAGCCGTTATACTTACGAATTAAAACAGTCTACACCATTCATTTGGTGTAGACTGTTTATTTTTGAAATGCAATTTGAAATTCTGTCCAATCATTATCTGAACGACACATGATGGACCCATTATGCTTTTCTACAATTTGTTTACATACAAATAACCCAATACCAGTTCCTAACTTTTTAGTAGTTACAAATGTTTCAAAAATCGTTTCTACATTTTCAGCTGGAATCATTGGCCCGTTATTTTTTATTACAATCCGAATCGATTGATCTTCTTCAAATACATCAATGATAATTTTTCGTTCTTCTTTCATTGATTCAAGAGCGTCAATTGAGTTCATTAATATATTTAAAAATACTTGTCTCACTTCACTCCGATAACCAGTAAGCGGAATTGGATATGGCAAATTCTTTTCAATAGAAACATTTGCATTGACCAAACTCGGATATAAGAACTGTATAATGTCTTGAAACAAATCATTTAGCCAAAACCGTTCAGATTCAGTCCACATTTCTTTTTTTGATACGAGTAAAAATTGCGAAATGCGAAAATTTAATTGGTCTAATTCATGAGAAATAATATCTAAATACGATAAACTAGGATGGTCTGCCTTTAATAATTTGACAAACCCCATAATGGAAGTAAGCGGATTACGAAATTCATGTACAAAACTAGCTGACATTTGCCCTAAAATTGTCAGCCTTTCTTTATGTGTTTCGTTAATATATTGCTGTTTTTCCTCTAAATTTCTTGATATAATTTCCGAGTATTTTAAAACAGTGTAATAAATTAATTTGTCAAAACAAGTATGTATTTGGGCCATAATTGGTTTCAATTCACGTGCACTAACATCTAATTCACACATCGCTTCGAAAAGCTCATTTCTTCCTACATTTGCATTATAAACAAAATCACCTATATTCGCATCTGCTCCTGCACGTTCAATAGCAATTTTCTCGCATAATGGCTGAAGATAATTTATATCTTTTTCTTCCATAGTAAGTTCAATAATAAACTCTAATAAATCCTCTCCATTTTGAACTGCTTCTAGTCTAAATGGATCTTTATCGGAAATTATCATTTTGTTTTTCCAGTTCTCAACGAATTGGTGCCTGTTGTTTTTCAAGTGCGAACAAAATACTTCTTTAATATCCTTATCGATTGGAAAAACCTCCATTCCTCCATTTCCATGCGACGAACACCCTTTATATTTTGAATATTAACACAAAAAACATGATTCGTTAATAGATTATTGTCACATTTTGTTAATATGTGTTGATAAAATTTTTATAACTTTATTAATTGTTTAGATTGATACATTCCATTTTCCTTCCTTTCATTCAAATTTTTTATATTCGATGCGACTTTTTTTGCATCCTGCTTCATTCTTTCGTACAATAGAAAAGGAAAGGTGTGAAAAATATGGTAAATAAAAATGTGGAAGATTATCTCCAAGAAGGCATTTACGGCCAAAAGCAAAACAAACCAGAAGAACGTAATATGTATTTAACTACATTACGTGAGCGTGTAGAAATCGCTTTAACTATCGGTCAAGTAATGCAAAGTAATGTATATTCTGAAGTAGCTAGTAGCATGCGCTCTTCTCAATCATTACAAATATTCCTAAATGGTGGCATTGCTTACCCACATTTATCAAAATACATTAAATTAGCGAACGAAAAAAATGTTCCTTTTACAATTGTTCAAAATAAAGGTACAGAAACACCAATCGGTTTAGTATTATCTCATAGCACTGCTGTCGACAAAGAACAAATTTATGTAGAAGATGCTATTTTCAAACAAGAAATGAAGTAAAAGGTACACTTGATTAAATGAAATCATTCTAAGAAACGTCAAATAAACAAAAAAAAACGAGTATGGAATCGTAAACATTTCCTACTCGTTTTTTTGCGATGTTTAAGTTCTAGTTCCTTTATTTTTTAATACACACTAATTTCATTTCTGTCATTTCTTCGATTGCATATTTAATTCCTTCACGCCCCGTACCACTTTCTTTCACACCCCCGTAAGGCATATGGTCTACTCTGAACGTTGGAATATCATTTATCATGACACCACCAACTTCAAGCTCATCAATTGCACGCATAGCTTTAAACAAATTATTTGTAAATACACCTGCCTGTAGACCGTAACGTGAATGATTTACTTGCTCTATAGCCTCATCAAATTCTTTAAATGTATTTACTGTCATAAGTGGACCGAATACTTCTTGGCACTGTACAGATACATGCTCTGGAACATTCGTTAATACCGTTGGTTCAAAAATCCTTTCATCACGTTTGTTACCACCATATAAAACATTCGCTCCTTCTTTAACTGCTTCTTGCACCCAGTTATCGATACGGTCGACATCTTTTTTCGAAATTAAAGCTGATACATCCGTTTCCTCAATCAGCGGATCACCAACAACAACTGTTTCCATCGCTTTCTGTAACTTCGATAGAAATTCATCCATTCTCTCTTCATGTACAAAAACACGTTGCACCGAAATACAAACTTGTCCATTATTAACAAATGCTCCCCATTTTACACGTTCAATTAATTCATCTGTTAATTCTACATCTTCATCAATAATAACTGCAGCATTTGATCCTAGTTCTAACGTAACTCTCTTTAACCCAGCCTTTGCCTTAATTCCAATTCCAACTTTCGGACTTCCCGTAAAAGTAATGGAAGCAACATCATCATTTGTAACAATCGCTTCACCTACAGTCGAACCAGGACCAGAAATAATATTTAAAGCTCCTTTTGGCAATCCTGCTTCTTCAAATAGTTCAACTAAAGCGTAAGACGATAGAGGCGTTTGATCAGCTGGTTTTAATACAACTGTATTTCCAGCAGCAATTGCAGGGCCGACTTTATGTGCCACTAAATTTAACGGGAAATTAAATGGTGTAATAGCCCCTATAACTCCGATTGGTTTTCGCATTGTGTATGCAATACGTCCATCTGCACCAGGTGCTGCATCAAGTGGCAATGTCTCGCCGTATATACGCTTTGCTTCTTCCGCTGCAAATTTGTATGTCTGAACGGTACGATCTACTTCTCCTCTCGCAGCACGTATTGGTTTTGCAGCCTCTTTTGCAATAATCTCTGCAAATTCTTCTCTTCTTTCATCCATTTTTTGTGCGACTTTCTCTAAAATAGTCGCACGATCATATGCAGATAATGTATTCATTTCTTTCATTGCATTTTTTGCAGCAGTAACAGCCTCTTTTACATCTTCTTCCGTTCCTTGTGCAATTTCCGCTAATGTTTCTTCAGAGTATGGTGCGTATAATGGTTTATACGTGTTTACAGACTTCCAATCTCCATTTATATATAAATGCTTTTTCATAATTCTTCCCCTTTCAAATATATGTATACAACAATACTTCACCTAGTGAAAGGTCTGACTTATTTCATTGTAACATAGCCCTTATTCTGCCAAAAACATTATGCTCAAAAAAAACTCTGCCATCTAGCAGAGTCTACGAACTAATTTGTTCTTGTAATGAAATTTGTTTTTCATCTTCTAAAATAACAATTGATTCTACAGTTTTTGTAACTTCTAGTCTCTTTATATAGTGTCCATCTAATTCTTTCACGCAAAACTTATAATTTTCGATTTCAATGAAATCCTCTTCGGCAATTTCTATATTTTTCGTTAAAATCCATCCACCTATTGTATCAACACCATTATCATCAATCGTTAAACCTAATAACGTATTTACTTCACTAACAAGTACTTTTCCCTCTAGTATCGTTTTCGTTTCACTAACTTGTTGAATTTCTGGCTGTTCATCTGTATCAAACTCATCTTGAATATCTCCAACTATTTCTTCTAAAATGTCTTCAACAGTAACAAGTCCAGACGTACCACCATATTCATCTATCAATATAGCAATATGTGTTCTTTCTTTTTGCATTTTTAAAAATAAGTCGTGTATTGGGATGGAGTCGATAACTAAAATAATCGGCCTCATATATTGCTCTACTTTCTTATTACTAACGGCATTATGCTGCACAAAATCTGTGAAAATATCTTTAAAATTCACAAAGCCTATTACGTGATCTTTGTCGCCATCAACAACTGGATATCTCGTATATTTTTCCCGAGACATTTTTTGCAACGCTTCTTCAGCAGGCATTTCTTTACTTATAATATGCATCTCGGTTCGGGGTACCATTATCTCTTTTGCTATACGATCATCAAATTCAAAGATTTTATTTACATATTTATATTCAGACTGATTAATCTCTCCATTTTTGTAACTTTCTGAAACTAATAACCGTAATTCTTCTTCTGAATGAACTTCATCGTGCCCTTTCGGTGGTTTCAGCCCTAGCAACTTCGTAATTATTCGGGCTGATCCATTTAATAGCCAAATAAATGGAAACGCCATACGATAAAAGAAAGTTAACGGTTTAGCAACAAATAAACTCACCTGTTCAGCTTTTTGAATCGCAAATGTTTTTGGAGCCAATTCCCCTATTACAACATGTAAAAATGTAATAAACAAAAACACTAAAATTACAGCAAAAATATCTGCTAGTTGAGTAGAAATGTTCAAATTCACAAAAAATGTGTCAAACATTTGCTTTAACGCAGGTTTACCGAACCACCCAATTCCCAGTGCTGTAACTGTTATTCCTAGCTGACAAGCAGATAAATATTCGTCTAAGTTTGTAATGACTGTTTTGACAGATGTTGCGCGATTATTTCCTTCTGCAATTAAATAGTCAATTCTTGAACTTCGCACTTTAACAATTGCAAATTCTGCTGCAACGAAAAATGCCGTTAAGGCAATTAAAACAATCACTATACTTATACTATATATGTCCAAATACTTTTCCTTACTTACATTGTAAGCAAGGAAGCCACCTCCTACTTAATTTTATTCAAGTGAAGTAAGCATTCTAATACTCTAACAAAATTCTACATTTGCAACCACCTTTTTATATATTATATGCATACATAAAAAAGATATTTATCATTATGATAATCTAATTCATTTCCCTCAGTCAAATTATTCTAAATTTTAAGATAAAAACTTTTATATTCACGATATATTCTTCCTAGCTTCATTTCGTGAAAAAACACTTTCTTTGCCGATTCCACACTTCTTTTGTCACACTGGAAGGGAACTTACTTCATAGATCGAAATCATTCAACAGGATATATATAGGAGGGATTATTTTGGAATATAAAACACCATTTATCGCAAAAAAATTAGGTGTTAGCCCAAAGGCTGTTGTCCGGATTGCACAACAATTAAATCTTACTATAGAAAAAAATAAATATGGTCACTTTATTTTTACACAAGATGATTTAGACCAAATGTTAGAATACCATCTTTCACAAATAGAGAAGTCCCAAAACACTCACCCTACTCAAAAAACATCATCAAATGATGTTGAAGAATTGAAAAATCAAGTAAATACAATTGTTCAAAACATATCATCACATGATTTTGAGCAATTAACCGCTCAATTAAACACAATTACGAGAAGACTAGATCGAATGGAAGAACAAATGCAAGATAAGGCAAATGATGTTGTTACGTACCAACTTTTACAACATCGCCGTGAAATGGAGGAAATGTTAGAGCGAATTCAAAAACTAGAAGCTACCCTCAAGAAAGAAGAACCAATCTATATTACTCCCGATACAAAGCCAATATATGAACGTGAAAAGAAACCGAAGCGCCGTAAAATGATTTTTAGTATATTTGGATTATAATTTTTAGACCCTTATTAAAATAATAAGGGTCTTTTTCATGAAGAATGATTTCATTTTAAAATCGCATTCTCTTTATTATACATATTCATTTCGTTTTATTTGGTTAACATAATATTCTTACTGTATTCTGCGATTAATGCCTGTGCATGGGCATTTCCTTGAATTACATCTCGAAATTCTTTTAAAGAATACAAATGCGTAGCCCCTTTTCGGGCATGAATTCGTACTGGTACACCTTGTAAAGTATCATGAAATTGAAATGGCTTATCTATCGGTTCAATTGGGAAACCGAGTGTTAATAAATACATATACATTCTTTTTGTAACCGCTGCGATATACCATTCTGCTTTTGTTTCTAATGCATGCATAAATAAAATAGCTGTTAGTCTTTTGAAGTGTCCTCTCCCACGAGACGTTTTCGCGATACTTAACTTGCCTATTTCATATACATTTTGCAAATCTTTCACTAAATCATTTTTAGAAAACGGATAGAAAAACTCAGAATTTGATTGTTCTGGTACCGTATACTTCATACATTCTACTGTACCGATATGATGTTCATCTTCTATTAATAAAAATCGTGATGGATTTAAATTACGTTCTACGAACATTAAGTTTCTTTCTTCACAAAAATCTCCCCACAGTTGCTCGAACCAAAAATGTTCTTCCTTTGTTTGAACACGCTGGAACATATTTCCCCGCCTTTCCCATCGCCGCTCTGTTTTTGATAACGCTTTCACTATCTATCATATAAGAACAAATCTTCGTATGCAACTAAAAACATTTACGCCTTATTATATTCTGCAAAATAAATTAAATTCCATCATAATCGCCTTTTATCCCTCATGTACCGTTCTTCTCAAAATATATTTCTATCACTTGCAAATTCATATCATATGAAGCTGTCTCCCATACTGCATATAATTCTTCTTAATCTAAAAAAATCCTTTATAAAAAAGGATTTCTTTTACTTCTTTATGCTTTTTAACCACTTCTCAAAAATTTGTACCATTCCATGTTTCCCCGCTAATTTCTCTTCTCCTTGTTTCGTTTTATATGGATATAATTGCAAAAAAACACCGCATCCAGACTCAATTTTTTTACTATGCATATGACTTCCTGGGTATACACAAATGACTTCATAAATGGCCCTTCGATGATAGATTCGCTTTCCATCCTGTTCTTCTACAAATTTTATAGACCAGTACTTATACATTTGCTCAGTTGCTTTCGTATTCCCAACATGTTGAAAAATATTGTACATTGGGCTATACTTCACTTCAATAATAATAGAAGATTGATATACGTATTTCTCTTCCTCCTTTACATAACAGTCTAATCGAATATCTGGCTTCTTCGTGTCTTCTCCATTATAAAAATTACTCCCTTTACTTAATGCAATAAGAGGATGTGTTTCAATTAAATCATTAAATGCGACATGGACTTTCATATCATCTCGATGTAAAACTACTGTCGTTCCATCTTGTAATCCATCTACATAAAAATGTTCTTGTATTTGTTCACGAATGGAATTTCTAGCTTCAAAACCAATTTGCTCTAACATGGAAATAACGATAAAAAAAGCGTAATATTCATACACTAAAAAAGTTGGTTTATAAACAAATAATAAAGATGGAGATTGATCTGTATATTGTGGAAGTAAATCTAAATGCTGTAGTAATTGTTGATGTGGTATCGGTAAATTATATGAATTCATCTTACCTGTTTCAGAAACTTCTCTCCAAAATGGAGAATGCATTAAAGTTTGAAAGTATTGTACACTATCATGTACAAAATGTGCTAAAATTTTATATTCTTGTATCTTCATAGAACTTTTTCGTAAATCCGCCTCTTTTAGTAAATGTATATTTTTATATTTTTGTTTCTCTCTATCGGTCACTGATCCATTACGCTCAATTGTTTGTATAATCGTTTTTACAGCTTGAAATTCTTCTGATTTCTTCTTTTTTTCTCTTTCTAATATTTCAATTGTTTGACACAAAAAATTTTCCGCTTCAAGTAAATAGAGATAAAATTGCATCGCTTTAAATTTAAGAAATGCATTTTCTATACTATTTTTTTGTTCGATAAACTTACGATTATAATATTTTGCATACGGTTTTCTTTCCGCCACTACCGCTCCTTTCCTCGTTGCTTTCCGCTCCTTTTCTTCCCATTTATATTCATGTATAAATTTTGAACTTGATTCTATTTTCTTAAAAATTTGCTTTATCTTTTTCATTTTTTGCGGCAACTTTCTAAGTAACACTAAATAAGAAGAATCTTCAATATCGCTAAGTGCAGAGAAAGTCTTTTTATAATAACCTCTATCTAAAATCAACTCATTTAAAATCGACTTCACATAGTTTTGAATCATTTCAAATTGATCATCAAAAAAATTTTTGGGAACGACTTGAAAAGCGCCATAATACGTTCGCTCTTCTATATTCACTTCAAAATGATATAAACCACAACGCCATGGATAAAAGAATTCCGTTTTTCCATGTTCATATATTAATACCTTTTGTTTTTGGTCATTTATTTCATATTTTGTCTCTTTTATATTCTTCTGTCCCTCATATACTTTATTCCATATAAAAGTAATATTCATTGGATTTTCATAATGGTATTGCAATCTAATTGGTTTTAATTCTTGCACTTTATAAATACATTGAGCTAATGCTGTTGCAGAGGTACAAAGACGATTTAATAAAATATATTCTCCTTTTGACTCCGTTCCAATAATTAACTTTAATACAAAAGGAAACGTTTCTTTCGTATCAACGATTTCTGTTTCGTATCGTCCATCATTTTGCATAACCATACAACTCCAGTTCTCTACGCTTTTCTCTTATATATGCTAAAGAGTGTTCAAATGTAGATACTCTGTTTGCAAGTGGAGATTGCAAAAGAGGTACTAATGTTGCCCCCCTTTTTACTTCCTCTGAAAGTAAAGACCCAACCATCATTTCAGTCCCTCTTATTTTCGTCAATACACGTTGCTTTATTTGTAAATCAAATCCTTCCTCTCTACTAATCATATAAGAATGATTATTTTGGAACGGTATATTTTGCAAATAAGTAGCAATTGCATTTGCACATCGAAAAGAAATTCCCTTTGACGTATCGTGTGATGACAATACACCATGTAACTTATCTAATAGCTCTAACTCTTCTTCAGAAAACACCTCAATCATCGTTTTATTCCTGACCCAATTTATGCGAAATTCTCCTGCAGTTACTTTCAGAGGTGGTTGTAATACAACTTTCTCTTGCTCCATACACATCTCACAAAACGGAATCTTTCGTAAAGTTATTACATTCGTCCGATCTAATAATCGATCTGAGAGCTCCTTCGTTGTTTCATCAAAATTCACAGTACCAACAAATATAATATTTTCTCCAATTTCAATTGTTGGCGGAATTGAATTTTCTTTTTCTTGCACACCTTCATATAAATTTAAAATACGATTTTGTTTTTCAAGTTGAAGAACAGATAGAAATGGAGTAAACCAATGCTCAATATGTGACATATTCATTTCATCAAAAACGATTATATACAGCTGATTTTGATTTTCTTTTGCCTTCATTAACGCCCTAACTAATTTTGTTTCACTTTCAATAAAAGTACCATTTGGATGAAGGTAACCAAGTAAATCATGTGGTTCTTGATATGATGGTGAAATCGGGATCCAAACCAATTCTTCCCCGTATTGTAATCCAAGTGCTTCTGCATAAGCTTGCACAAAACGGGATTTTCCAGCACCTGGTATCCCCCCCAGAATCGTCAACATATTTGTTTTTGTACTTATATGAAAGTTATAAATATCTGTTTCATCCAGATATAGCCCTTTATTACGTACAAAACTTTTCACATACTGTAAAAAGACGGATTCACGCTCATCCCATTCCCATTCATCCTTTTGCACTTTTATTTCCTCTACCTCTACAAGCTTACCTTCTTCAGTTATTCGTTTTTTTAATTGTTCATACACATGATTGCTTACAAAATATAATTGATCTTCTACCGCTATTTCTACATACTTCATCCAATCATTAAGTTCTATATACTTACATTCCCGCTGCTGTTCAAAATATGCGATTGAACTAATTGACGATGACTTTAAAGATATATTTCCATATAACCTTCCCTCATGCCACAATAACTCAGGAGGCTCAAAGTCTTTCGGATATTTTGGCATTAGAAATGACAAATAACCATTACTAAGTTTTCTTTCTAAAGACTCTCCCTTTTTATAATCGGAAACTTTAGGTACTGGAATCATTTTATAACCGTTTGCTATTTCTCGCGCTTCTTCTGTACAAATTAACTCCACGTATATATGTCCTCTTTCATAATAGAGACGAAACATAATCAATTGCTTTTCTAGTTTTCTTTTCTTTAATTCCGAAAAGACTTTTTCATTCTTTTTATTGCTACATAAACCTTCAAATACATATGGTTCATTTTTCAATTGTTCTTGCAACGTGAATGGTATTGGCGATAGGCATTGTACAAAGAAATTCTCTCCACTCTTCTCACTCTCTGCTTTTGTAAACTTCCCAATAAACCTCATATAGTACATTCGTTTTATAAAACTTGGCTGAAGAGCTTTATGTAATTTCACCTTCGTCACCTTCTTTTTTTCATACTATTCTTAGTGTATGAAAGAAACGCAAAACTAGAAACAAAAAACCTGACGTTATCCGCCAGGTTCAAAATGAAATCGTATATTAATGAGATGGAAATGCGTTTTTCTCTTGTAAGATGGCATTATGAGCAATTTTCATTTTAGCAAGTACATATCGTAAACGATCTTCAGCGTTTTCATCTTTATGTTGCTGTAATTCCGCCAAATTCTCTACCGCACTCGCTAAATTTTCAATCACTCCTCGCAGTTCAGGATGATGATTAAAAAAAGATTCTTGCACTAACACTTTCCTTACTTCACTCGCTAAATCAACAATTCTGTTCAACTGTTCTTTTCCTTCCATTTTCATCCCTCCTGAATATCTTATGTATTAAATATTCTATAGACAAAGAAAAAAGCCCTTTAAATGAAAAGGACTTTTACATTTTTATATTTCCAGTCAATAACATATAAAGAGATGTAACAGCTGCTACAACAATTGCCCACATTACATATCTCTCTATACGAGTAAAACAACGATTTCCTTTTTCTTTTCTTGCGTACACATAAACAATGATCCCAATTCCGTATACGATTGAAACGAGCAATAAATTCTTCAAACCAGCTGCATAAATAAGCCATACAGAGTAAAGTGAAGCAATTAAAGCTAGCGAACCATTTTTCACTTTTGCATCTTTTAGTTCATTTGTAATCACTAATTTGAATTGGAATAACGCTGATAATAAATATGGTACTAAAATTGATGTTGACGCTATGAAATACATAATTTGATATGTTGACTCTGAAAACAGAACGATTATAAATATAACTTGGGCAACGCCATTTGAGATCCATAATGCCATATGCGGCGTTTGTTTTTTATTTGTTTTCGTAAAGACTTTCGGAAACACACCATCTTTTCCTGCTACATGGGAAATTTCAGAAACAAGTAAAAACCAACCTATTAATGTACCTACAAGTGAAGCAACTAACCCGATGTTAATCGCTACTGCGCCCCATGTCCCAACAACATGTTCTAATACATGTCCCATTGACGGCGTTTCTAAAACAGAAAGCTCTCCTCTTGTCATCGCTCCCATTGACAAGACAGAAATTAAAATATAAATAGACATTACTAAAATAAGTCCTAATACTGTCGCTTTACCGACGTCTCGACTATTTTTCGCTCTTCCAGATAATACTACCGCTCCTTCAACCCCGATGAAAACCCAAAGAGTTACAAGCATTGTATTCTTCACTTGACCAAGTATAGAGGAAACTGAAATAGTTCCTTCTCCCCAAAAATCATGTGTAAATGTATCCCAGCGAAACGCTGTTACCATTACAACAATAAATAATACGATTGGAACCAATTTCCCTATTGTTGCAATCACATTCATAATAGATGCTTCACGAATGCCAAATAAAATTAGAAAATGAAGTGTCCATAATAAAAGTGATGCTCCTACGATAGACGCAACACTATTTCCACCTTTAAAAATGGGGAAGAAATAACCTAATGTACTAAACAGTAACATGATTGTTGCAACGTTTCCTAAAATTCCTGCTAACCAGTATCCCCAAGCGCTATTAAATCCGATATATTCACCGAAACCAGCACGTGCATAACTATAAATTCCGCCCTCAAGCTCTGGTTTTTTTCTTGCTAACGTTTGATATACGAGTGCGAGTGGAATCATTCCCATCGCTGTAATACACCAGCCAATTATGATAGAGCCGCTATTTGCTCCTACTGCTAAATCATGCGGTAAACTAAAAACACCGCCACCAACCATTGTTCCGACTACTAATGCAATTAATGGAAAAAAACCTAACTTCTTTTCTATTTGTACCACCCCATCTGTCATTCTAGGTGTTATGCTCGTTCAACTATTAAAGTCACCTTTTTCTCTAATAGACGTTTCTCTTATATTTTTTCAGGAAAACATTACTTATTCTAAAAGAAAATGAAGAAAAATGGAATACTTTTTTGAAAAAATGTATAAGTATGCACAAAAAAACCGTTCATTTTGTAATGAACGGTCATTTCATACATATAAATTTGTATATTTCTTGTAAAATTAACGAAGTAAATTCTCTTTTTGTAAAAATCGTTTTGCGACTTCTTCACTACTTTTACCATTCACATTTACTTCATAATTCATTTTTCGCATTTCTTCATCTGTAATCTTCCCAGATAATTCATTTAATACTTTTTCAAGTTCAGGATATTTTTGTAATGTCTCTTTTCTTAATAACGGTGCACCTTGATATGGTGGGAATAACCCTTTATCATCTTTTAACACTTTAAGTCCGTACTGTTCCAATTCACTATCTGTTGAATATGCATCGATTACATTAACATCCCCTGATTGAATTGCACTGTAACGTAATTTCGGTTCCATCGTTTTCACATTTAAAAATTTATAGTTATATATTTTTTGCATTCCTTTATAACCGTCTTCACGATCAGCAAATTCTAATGTGAACCCTACTTTAGCATCCTGTGCAATATTTCCTAAATCAGAAATTGTACTTATATTCTTTTGATCTGCTATTTTTTTCGGCATAGCTAGTGCATATGTATTGTTATACTCCATTGGTTTCAACATAACCATACTATATTTCTTTTCCATTCCAACGCGAGCCTGCTCATATACTTCATCCCGATTTGTACTTTTTGGCTCTTCTTTCACGAATGTAGATAAAGCTGTTCCCGAAAACTCAGGGTATATATCTACTTCCCCTGATTTCAATGCTTCGAATACAAATGCTGTTTTTCCAAGACCTGGTTTTAATTGTACATGTAAATCGGTATCTTGTTCAATAAGCTGCTTATACATTTGAATTAAAATTTCAGGTTCTGATCCAAGTTTGCCCGCAATAACAATATCTTTCTTTTCTGTATTCCAAAGAAATGGAGAAGCAACCATTATACAAACAATACATATCGTCAATATAACACGCTTAGACGAACGTTTTGGACTCTCAAGTACCCGAAGTACTATATCAAAGAATAAAGCAAGTAACGCGGCTGGTACGGCCCCTAAAATGATAAGTGCATGATCATTCCGATCGATACCAAGTAATATGAGTTTACCGAGCCCACCAGCACCTATAAGCGCTGCTAATGTAGCCGTTCCAACAATTAATACCATTGCCGTACGAATACCGGCCATAATAATTGGTAACGCAAGAGGAAGCTCTACCTTCCACAGTCTTCTCCAGCTATTCATCCCCATAGCTTTCGCTGCTTCGATTAAAGATTCATCTAACTCCCGTATTCCTGTATATGTATTGCGTAAAATAGGTAATAGTGCATACACAACTAATGCAATAACGGCCGGGATTTTTCCGATTCCCACTAACGGAATTAATAATCCGAGTAATGCAAGTGATGGCACCGTCTGCATTACTGCAGAAGTTCCTATTATAAATTCAGCCATTCGCTCTTTTCTCGTTAATAAAATGCCAAGCGGTACCGCAATAATTACTGCAAAAAATAATGAAATAAGCGATATTTGTAAATGCTCACTTAATGCAGTTAGTAATTCTATTTTTCGTTCTTGAAACGTTTGTATAAAATCAGTCACTGTTTAGCCTCTTTCCTTCATTTGTTCAACAATATAATTGACAATATGACGACTCGTTAAAGCTCCAACATATCGACCATTTTCTTCAACTGGAACGACTTCATCAGCTCGCAGACGAACTAATGCTTCTTGTAAAGAAGTATGTAATGATAGTGCCTCTCCTTCTATCCGCATACTTTCATCAAGTGGCAATACATCTTCTATACTTTCCCCCTCATACCAAGGTCTTCCACGATTTCCAATGAATTCTTCTACAAATTCATTTTTCGGGTTATGTATAATTCCTTCTGGCGTATCTAATTGAACAACTTTTCCTTCTTTCATAACACAAATGCGATCTCCAAGTGATAATGCTTCTTGCATATCATGTGTTACGAATACAATTGTTTTTTGAATCTTCTTTTGCAATTGTACGATATCCTTCTGAAGCTGTTCTCTACTTAATGGATCTAGCGCACTAAATGGTTCATCCATAAGAACGATTTTCGGGTTTGCGGCTAATGCCCGCACGACACCTACACGTTGTTTTTGTCCTCCTGATAATTCATCAGGCATGCGATCGCGATATACGTCTGGATCTAGTCCGACCATCTGAAGCAACTCATCGACACGAGCTTTTATTTTTTCTTTGCTCCACTTTCTCATTTCAGGAACAACTGCAATATTTTCAGCAATTGTCATATGAGGGAACAAAGCGATTTGCTGCAACACGTACCCTATATCCCATCGTAATTCATTAATATTGTATTCTTGAATATCTTTTCCATCGATTAAAATTGAGCCTTCTGTCGTTTCAATTAAACGATTAATCATTTTCATTGTCGTTGTTTTCCCGCAACCACTCGGACCAATAAGGACAAAAAATTCTCCCTTTTTAATTTCTAAATGCAATGAATCCACTGCTTTTGTGCCATCTTCATATGATTTTGACACTTGATTAAACTGAATCACAAATACAACTCCTTTATCGTTGTTTCCTTTATTTTGATGGAATATGGAATTCATTTCAAATGATACGCATTATTCAACAAAAAAAGAGCTCACATTTGAGCTCTAACGGTCTAACAATATTGTTTTCATTATAGCGGCATATTCACGCACATACATTTTTCTCTTAGAGCGCATTGGCGTTTCAGCAGCTAGTGCCTCCATCCTCATGCCTAAACGCTTTGCAATTATTTTCGTTCGATATAAATGATACGTATTGCTTACAACTACCGCATGTTTCACATCATATAAATCTATACTAAACTTTACATTCTCATACGTATTTGTAGATTGATCTTCTATTAAAATACGACTCTCATCTATACCATGTACCATTAAATAGTTCCTCATACTATGAGCTTCCGGTATATCTTCATCTTCTCCTTGACCACCTGAAACAATTACTTTCACTTCAGGATGAGAATATAAATATTCCAACGCTACATCTAACCGATTTTGAAGAGATAAAGATGGTTTATCTCCAAATAACTTTGCACCTAATATAAGAACGTATGGAGAGTGATGACTCAACTTTTCACGAGCAGCTTTCTTCATTCGAAACGTCATATAAAGGATGTATAGTGGAGGTAATAATAAGATGATAGGTAATATCCATTTGTTCATAAATAAGTTTTCGCTCCCTTTCTTTTTATTATATAAAAAAAGAAAGGGAGGCAGAAGTGTTTTTTCAAACGATTGATTTATTAGAAACATTCGCCGCTACTTTACGTTGTGATAGTACATAATAAATAGCGATTCCTAATGAGAAGATCAATATACAGCTTAATACGTAAAACGGGAGCATTACCCCATCTTTAGATACACCAGCTGTAAACAGCATTAATAATACGATTCGTATCCCTGTACCAATTAATCGAAATAAGCTGTCTACACGTCCCATTACTTCGTTTGGAATTTCCTCCATCATCAATACATTTCTCGCCACTCTTGTCCCCGCATTTCCAATCGCATGAAAAATCGCTAGTCCATATAACAACATTACGGAAGGTTCAATAATCATTGCGGTAATTGAAATTACATAAATGAACATCGTCATAACGATTGAAACTTCTGTTTTGACATATTTCATTATGAGTGGAATACAGATTCCTGCAACAACAGCTCCAACACCGTACATCATTCCCTCTACCGCGTATACAGAGGCATTAGCTTTAAGTATATCCGAAATATAAACTGGTATTAAATAATTTGCCATCATGACACCTATAAACGGCATATAAGTAGCAAGTAAGAACCAAAAGAGCTTAGGACGGTTTTTCATAAAGTGAATTCCTTCGAACAATTGCTTCTTAAATGTTATTTTCTTTTTAATCTCTTTTTTCTTGACATACGGTATACATAAAAATAGCAAAAATGCTCCTGCAAAAGTTAACATATCTACTAACAATATCCACTTCAAAGACACAACTTCAATTAGGAAGCTCGCGGCTGCTCCTGAAATAACTTGTGTTAACTGTCCCTGTATTTCCATCGTTCCACTTAAACTTTTATAATGTTCTGCTTGAAAAATTTCTTGGTTGAACGCAAAAATTGTAGGATAAAATAATAGATAGTAAAAAGAGCCTGCTATATAAATAAGAATATAATGAACAGAATGATAGGATTGCCCAGCAAATCCCCATATAACCATTATTCCGATTACGGCTATCCCAATACCTTCATTGCATAATAATAAAGATTTTCTTGAAAAACGATCAATACTTTGCCCGATAAACGGAGTTAACAAAAACATAATCAGTGTTGAGATGATGGAAACATAACCAAACGTTGTCTCTCCTCCACTCTCTTTAATTAACAACCATGGAATCGTTATCATTACAATACCAGAACCAATAGCTGATAGACTATTGGCCCCTAGAATGAAATACAAGCGTGAATCTTTATAAAGAGATGACATATCACTCAACCCCTAGTTGCTTTTTCACCTCTTTATATACGCTCATATATGCTTTCAATTCTTTAACTACATCATGAATTAATGGTTTTGCATCTTCCCCAAGTTCACCATCTTGCACATGTAATCCATCAAGAACAACTTGTTTTGGAATTGCATTTGCATAAACACCTCTAGCGACCGTTCGCATGCTGTTTAATGCATTTATTCCACCTTTACCGCCACCAGCAACCGCTAACAACGCAACTGGTTTATGAATAAATTCATTACTACTTAAGTAATCTAAAGAGTTTTTCAGCGCACCGCTCATCGCATTATGATATTCTGGTGTACATAATACAACCCCATCCGCAGCTTTCACTAACGTTTTTAATTTTTTCACTGCCTCTAAATCACGTTGTGACTCTTCTCCATTGTATAAAGGTAACTCCTCAATTGCTAAATCATATAATTCCCCTTCAAATTGATCCGCAATATATTTTGCCACCACGCGAGTTCTACCAAATTTTCTTGGTGTACCGTTAATAACAACTAGTTTCATGATTATTTCTCCCCTTTGTTTTCAATTTCTACTTATATATTATCAGAAATTTCTACACAAAACACAATATAAAGAGTTAACTTGTTTCATAAAATAGTATGATAAACAAAAAAGAACTCATACTTTCGTATGAGTTTCGTACAATTACTTTGTTTCATCTCTCATGCTCAATGTACCTAAACTTTCATTTGCTTTAAAATGGTTATATGCTTTTTCCGCTAATCTTTTCCGTTCTTCTGATAATTCTATATATTTCATTACGTTTTCAATTATTTTTTCATACGGAGTAAATACAATACCCGGCCAATCTATTTCGTCCTCTGGGTTGCTATTTTCCGAAATAATAAATTTCTTATTTGCCACTGCATAAGAAACTCGAGGAGTTTCGAGAATACCAGATAAGTAAAAGTGGATATTTAATATAATTTTAGACCTGGCAATTAACTCATTTCTAACAATTCCCCATGCATTATTTTTAAAAACAATATTTAAATTCGGGGCAACGACTTTTAATTGATCCAATATAGCTTGCCGCCTTGGGTTAAGAGCACCTATAAACAGTATATCAATGTCTTCAATTAATTCTTCATCAAATGCATCTTTTTTTATTTCTAAAGTTGGTGCATAGTTCATGCCTACATGTTTTATTTCTTTTCCTACTCCTCTTTGTTTTAACCATTCTATATTTTGTTTACTATAATCCCAAATTTCCTTATCTTTTAATAACATTAAATAAAGAGGATGCGCATAAGGGCTTCCTTCATATAGCTGTTCTAAATTATAAATAATTGCATTTTTCGGAAGGAGATGTGGGCTATGTGCATATGTATGCGCTCCAAAAACAATTGTATTCCCCACATTTTCGAGTATTGTTTCTGATATGATTGCTGTATTTCCCTCTTGCTCCAATCGCCATTTCAAAGCTCGCGCAACATCTATAAAACTACCATACGTCTTTGGACATATAAACAAACAATAATCATATTCTTTATTCAAATAAGCTTCCATTAGCCTTAAATTATTCTTATATAAATCTACATCCGGATATTTCAGTAAAAGATCCTTTGCATGTTTTTTTGCTACTTTATATAGTCCAGCATAATAAGCAGCAATGCACCTTCTTAATTCAATTCTTTGCTGATGTTCATCTGATACGTCCATGTTTAACAGAAGATTTGCGATACAATACGCTTTTAAATGATCACGATCATAATAATAATCTAGTAGTGGCAACAATTCTTCATACGTATTTCCATGCACAGATTCTCCTAGTTCTAGCGCCCATCGTATTAATTCCATTATTACTCCACTACTCCTTTAACCGAAATTGTATTTAATAAAATTTCGCATTACTTTCTACCATATTTGCTATATGCAACGGTAACTCATCTTTTTTCGATTCCAAAAATTTTTGTGACACTGCACCTAAATGCTTTTTATGTGGTATATAAAAAGCATTTATAGAAATTTCATAGTCAAATAAGTAATCATACACATGATAATCTACAAATAGAAGATCATTTTTCGGAAAAGGAATTTCCTTCCCTTGCAGAGCATACATCAAAGCAATATTATTTTGAGATTTTAATCGATACATTCTTGCAAGTTGATATAATGGCTCAGCCCTAGTTGGTCTATATTCCCACGCTTTTTGGAAATAAAGAACAGCTAATGCTGTATATTGCTCTTCTTGTTTCTTAGCATTTTCTTTTTCATCCACTTCTGTTACTTCAAGTTGTTTATTTGCTGAACGAGTTGCTAATTGTTCATAACAAAATCCTATTCGCAATAACGAATAAAATACCTCTTCAACCCATCCCCCTGCTTCCACTCGTTTTTTATACCATTTAATCGAATCTTCAAATTGACTTAAATGAAAATACGTTTGGGCTAAATAAAATAAATATCTTATATGCAAATCTGGCGTAGTTTCTGGATCACTCAGCCCTTGTAACAACAGCCTCTCATCTCTTTCAAATTTATCCGCTTTACTCCCACCATCACCAGGGTCATTAACGACAAGCGTCTCCAGTCTAGCTACTCTCGTATTGTAATCCTCTCCAACTTTGGAACGATCTATATCCCAATACTCATGAGTAACACCGACTGATTTCCATGGTAAAGACGCTTTTAAAAGCCGTGTAAGCCAATACTTAATATGAATATCATATTGTAATGTAAGATAATGGTCTTCCGTTAAGCTCGTTTTATCGAAATTCGGATCAACCTCTAAAATCATATCCGCATCTAATATTAATAAATAATCTGCTTCTGGGTATGTTTTTTGCGCTAACGATACAGCTAAGCTTCTGTTATAACCAAAGTTTTTAAACGGCTCATGATGAACCGTCCCAGGTATCTCATTTTCCTTACACCAATTTTCAATAATTTCAGGCGTATGATCAGTTGATCCAGTATCACAAATAGAAACAAAATCTACAATTGATTTCGTAGCATTTAAACATCTTTCCATAATTCTAGACTCGTTTTTAACAATCATACAAAGACATAACTTTTTTTCTTCCCCTACATTCTTCACTTGCTCATTTCCCATTTAACCACCTCATATTTTTTTAACACGCTCTCTCCATATGTAACATCATTTCTTAGCTACACTGATGACATAATCATTCTTTTACTATTTATGAAAACTTCATTTTATTTATTCTTATTTTTATGTTGGGATATATTTCATGCATCGTTCCTCATGCTAAAACTATTGCTAAAAATCCTAACGTATTACCAAGTCCTAGTTTAATAGAATCAATAATCCCTGGATCTTTTGGTGAAGTTCCAATCGTAATTGCAGCTGAGCCAGGCGATATTGCACCAACGCCTACATTCGCAAGAACTCCATCACTTGCACCAATAACAACTGGAGTATCTTTACGAATCCCCATCTTTGGTGCTAATTCTGATTTCATACCCGATAAAATATATGTAGTTGGTACTGGAGTTGATAATTGTTATGTAGAAATATTTAATATTCCCAGCATATCAACATCCCAATTTAACGTTTCTAAATTGAATAACCCTGTAGCAGAAGCAATAGAATCATCAACTACGTAGCGTGAAAATAATTGATAAATCCCATACTCTTTAATAGAAATAAATTTATAAGTACTTTTATATAATTCTGGCTCCTCTTCTTTCATCCATAACAATTAGAAAATTTTTTCATCACAAAAAATAAATCCCCTTATTCCATTTCATTTACATACTATATGTAGCTTTTCCGTCCGGTAAAGTTACATAATATCCGTTTCGAAACACACTCTTTTTCTAGTTTTTAATTAACTTGTTCTTTAGCTTAATGGATATGTGGTTTGTTGTACAAACTTAAAATTTTTAGCAAGATTGCGTAATATGTTAGGGGAGAAAAAGTTTTAGATTCCTTGAGCAAATTATAATAATAGATTAAATAAAAAAACGCCATCCTTTCCTATGATTCTATAGAAAGAATAGCGTTTTTTCATTTTAGATAGAATTTTATTTTGTTAACTTGATGATACTGTGCTTCTATCCCACATCGTCTCTAATTTGAAAACATTTATTCCATTTAATAATCCTTTAATGAAAATAACCTAACTGACATATTCAAACAACTCTATTGACACTTAACACTACACTTCATTAAGGTACATTATTCTAAATTTATTGATGTAGTTGAGATGGACTCACTTTTTGAATTTGAACAAGTATATCAAACGCTTTACCTAATGATATATCAACTGTTTTTGGTATATCAGGCCCTTCGGTAGTTACTCCAGCGAAAATTGGATGTTGTTCGTTCAACCAAGTTTTTGTCACGCCGTTTGCCTTACGTAAATCAATAAAAAATTGATCTTTTTTAACTTGTCCAAAGATGTAGTTATAACTGTTTGGATCATCCGATTTTAATATTCCATATGGGCCAAATTCACCATTGCTATTCTTGACATTGTATTGTCCTTCATAAACTGATGTTCCAATAGATACGTACCGTTTTCCGTAATACTCTGCTAAATACTGCCCAGCTACTTTAGGGTATACAAAAGGAAGCATATTTGTTTTCGAAACGTGGCCATTATGCCCCCATACAATAGTTTTTCCTAAATGTTCTTCAGTCCACTTTGCATTTTCATACATTGCGATATCATGTTTCAAATATAAATCAGATGGTTTATCAGGAAGTGACGTTAACATTGTAGTAAACTGTTCAATAATACGAGCATTTTGTTTTATCCATGCGAACTCTTTAGATTTCCCATTTAAATAACTTTTATTTTCCTCTAATAAAGCACTAATTTGTTTAGCATCTGAAATATACTTTTCTTTTTCTTCTTTCGTAAGGCTTTCAAAAGTATTCATATCCTTTGTTACAGGCATAAGACCTTTTATCTTCTCTTCTATCCTCGGCACAAGTTTTGAATTGGTTCTTTTAACATATTCTATTATATTATTATAAACATTCTCGTTTACTGATTGAATGTCCATCCCGATGATACGCACTTTAGATTTATGTTTTGGATTAGCATTATATTGCCGAATCCAATCAAGTAAATCTAACATTTCTTTCGTCTTAAATACAGGTGATAGATGCTGGCTTGGATTTCCTTCACCAGTAAGAACATACCGATCAAGTTCTAAAGCTCTGTCCCACCCCTCTTCTAAAACTAGGTTGGTAAAGCCCTTTTCAGATACTAAATAATTCACAATACGGTTTTTCATCGTAAAAACTTCATGAGCCCCATGCGTAGCTTCACCTAAACCTACAATTGAAGCAGAACCTACCATATTCTTAAATGGTTTTAAATCATTAAAAGGTGCATTTGGATTGGTTGTTTTTAAAGGCTTCGCGTGCATTTCTAACCATTCCGCTATTTGATTTTTATTGTAAGGAGCTGTAACAGAAACTCCTATTTTCGAGTCTGCATAAGTACTTCCTACAAAATTAGTCAGTATTATAGCAGAAACACCAAGTGCAGTAATCATTTTCTTTTTCATAAAACCCTCCTGAAATATTTACTTAAAACGATAGAGTTCTTTTATACTTAATTACGAGTATTAAATTTTTTTGAGCAAGTTGTTTTTTGCACCAAAATGATATATTTTAAACTATAAACCTATGACAAAACTTATCCATTTCGTCTTTTTGCCTACTTCCTAAATTCAGCAAGTAAAATACTTTTAAAAGGATCAGGATTACTAAAGTTAAAGCTGTTCAAATTGACGGCCAATGTATGCTTGCCTCCAAGTGTTCCACCAACAAAAGTGGAAAACCCTAGAACGCTACCTCTGTGTCCCCATACCGAGACACCGTTCGGAAGCTTAAATTCAACGATTCCAAGACCATATCCCGCTCCTTCTCTATCTGTAGGAACTGTAGTAAGCATTTGATTTAGCTGCTGTTCCTTCAGCAATTTACCACTAAGTAAGTATGAGAAGAATTTATTTAAATCGTCAGCATTAGAAATCATATCTCCATCCGAGCTACCTGGGTTAATATACGTAACGTCTTTTAGCTCACTTGCTCCATCTAGTTGGATATAACCACGGGCATGCTTGGTGCCTGGAATCACGCTTGAATTACCAGGTAGGAATGTATTTGACAAATCAAGAGGTTCAATAATCCGATTTTCAACCTCTTCCGCATAGCTGTTGCCAGTTACTTTTTCAATAAGGATCCCCAGTAATACGTATCCTGTGTTTGAATAAGACCACCCCTTTCCCGGGGCAAAGTCTGGGGGAAGGGAAATCCCCATCTTTACAAATTCTTCAGCCGTATACGATTTTTTTGTATCCATAATATCGAAGTCTTTTGAATTCATATATTCAGCAATACCACTTGTATGATTCAATATTTGCCGGATAGTAATCTGGTTACCATCATATCCGTTTCCTTGAATGACACCAGGCAACCATTTTTCAATGGAGTCGTCTAGATTCAAACGGTTCTCTCCAGATAATTGAAGTAGAACTGTTGCAATGAACGTTTTCGTTACACTGCCAATGCGAAAGCGAAAATCTGCTTTCATTGGTTTCTTGGTTGTCAGATCCGCTATCCCAGCGGTATAACTCCAAGTTTTACCACCCTTAGAAATATTAGCGAGTATTCCCGGGTATCCAAGTTGCAGTGCATCCCGTATTGCTTTCTTAACGGGAGCACGATCGCTTTGCGTACTTGTTTGTAACGAACTTGATACATTTTGCGACGGTTCTGCTTTTACAATTGAGGCTGGTGTTATGTATAACAGGGAACTCCCAGCTATTAATAGCGCTAGACTTCCACATATAAATTTACTGCGTGTTTTCATAAAGCATTCCTCTCCTCTATTTAAATTGTATTGCTGGTTGATAGTTATGTCATATGCTAATCACACAGCTATCAACCCTCCCAATGATAAAAGTCAATACTGAATTTGCAATCATCTATAGATCAATCATTTCTACAAGCAACGCTCTGACCGAATAAATAATTAATCCCTCTTCTTCAGATATCTGTTAACTTCTATAATTTCTTCCATATCGTTTTATTAATTAATTTGTTTTTATATAAATAGATAGTAACTACTCCCCCTCCCGTTCTTCTCTATATTTTGATCATACACATTGAAAATCTCTTTTTTCTTACTCCTTCCTTACAAATTCCTTACGTTCCAAACCACTTCTATATTTCGGTGGTTTTTGTTTTAAGAAAATTTAGTTCTATTAACTTGGTAACATTGGAATAGCAGCAAATGCCAATCAATTGAAGTAAAGTAAATGCTTCAAAAATAGAAAAAATAGGAATTCCTCTTGATAGACATAGAAATCCGGTCCTCAATATAGAAATTTCCTTATGTAAATATATAACGTATTATAATTATAAAACTTAATTATTTTCTTATTTTTCAGAAAAATAAGAAAATATCCCAGAATTTATTGTATAATGTTGTAAAAAGATGTCGGAGGGATTTAATGTTACATAAAATATTTCAATTCACAATTAAGCTTTCATCAATTCTTTTATCACTCTTATTATTATTAAATTTACCTTATTTATTTATCACTCAAAATGGATTTACCTTTCAACCCATTCTTTTTTTTAATCAGATTGTTACTATGTTAAAAGATGTTTTCTCCCCTGAATCATTAGTAGTGATAGGATCAGATCCAAAATTTGGTGGTTTCAAAAAAATACCCTTATTCCCAACTGTTTTAGAACCTTACCTATATTCATTTACTGTATTATTTTTAGCCTTTTTACTTGCGCTCTTTCTATCATCCAGCATGGCATTTTTTTATTTTTTAGCAAAAGATTATATAAAAAAATGGATAAACCGAATTGTGTTCATATTAGAAGCTGTCCCTGATATGATGATGATGATTTGTTTGCAAATATTTTTCATATGGGTACTTAGGAAATTCGGGGAAGCTCCTTTCACCATTATTTCTTTTAATGAAAATCGAGCTTATTTACTCCCAATTGTATCTTTAGCAGTCTTACCTACATTACAAATGTTTCGGATGATGGTGTTATACATAAAAGAAGAACATGGAAAAGATTATGTAGAGGTTGCCTATGGAAAAGGCCTTTCATCAAGTTATATACTATGCATTCATTTATTCAAAAATATATCTATCCACTTCTTCCACCATTTAAAAACGATTTTTGTTTTCTTACTTTCTAATTTATTCATTTTAGAATTTGTTTTTAATATGGAAGGCATTATTCAATTCTTATTTAATAAGGCGTTTATTTCACCTCCAGCTGCATTTATCATACTGGTTATGATTATTTTACCGTTTTATACTATTTTTCAAATAATCTCATTCATGATGAATAGATGGCAAAAGCACTTGAAAGGAGTAGCATTATGAAATCTATTTGGAAATCAAAACGCTTTTTAATCGGCTTTACCTATTTATTTATACTTATTTCAGCTAGTTTTATTTATAGTTGGTTCTTTAAAGATAACATCCCAAAACCTCCTCAGTTACTTTACAATGACAATAACGAATTACTTGGAAAGGCTCCCTTTCCGCCGTCGTTAATTCCGCCTTTTGGATCTGATCGTTTTGGAGAGTCTGTTTTCTTTCAAATTATAGAAGGAGCAAAATTTACTATTCTATTAGCCGTGGCAATTAGCTTCTTTCGAATTTTATGCGGAACATGTATAGGAATCCTCTTAAGTTTATATGCTCCAAAACTCAAGAGATTTTTCCAGGCATGCTCAGAAGTTTTTTATTATATTCCAACTTTATTTATCGCATTCATACTCATCACACCCGTTAATATTGTAATCACATCAAATGCTGATGGGTTAAATCCAAATATTTCATTTACGTTTTATCAAGTACTCGTACTTATTTTCGTCGCTCTGCCTACACTTTCTTTATATATATCCTCAGAGGTTGATGAATTTATGAAACGAGATTACATTTTAAGTTCACAATTATTGGGTGCTAGCCGTTTTCATATTATGAAAAAACACTTACGAGTCTTATTACTTGACCGCTTATTTGTATTATTTATGGAACATATCGTCCAAACACTCATACTCGTTATCCATTTAGCGTTGCTTAACATTGTAATTGGCGGGATTCAAATGCGTGAACTATATGACGGAGTGCTCAAACCTGTTTCTTTATCTAATGATTGGGCAGGTCTTATTGGCTTAAATCGTAATGAAATGAATCTTTCATGGTGGATTATTTTTTATACTCTCGCTTCTTTCTTTATTACGATTCTATTTATTAAGCTTATGACAATCGGGATTCAAGATGCACTGAAAGCAAGAGATTCGCAAACTGTAGCAATTCAAACCGTTCCTGATCATAAAAAATTTGTTAAACATAAAGATTCTTTTTCTTTTGCAAATAAAGTGAACCTTTAATCCTGTCTCATTAATCAAGTATGGATTGGCATTGATATTAGTAGAATATAAAAAAGATGATCCCTATTGCATACAGGGATCATCTTTTTATGCAGTCTAACTTTTTTACATGTACTTTGTTAAACTCATATTTTTTATATTTAATGTGAATTATTTGCAATCACAATTATGCTGTTTAAAATCGATTACCATACGTCCTTGAATTCGACCTTGTTCCATTTCTTCGAATACATTTTGTACTTTATCTAGAGAACAAGTTTGAACAACAGGCACTACTTTTCCTTCTGCACCGAACATAAATGCCTCTTCTAGATCCTTACGAGTACCGACTAGAGAGCCAACCACTTCAATTCCATCTAATACAAGTCGCGGAATGTTTAAATCCATCGTTTCTACTGGTAAACCTACTGCAACGACTTTACCACAAGCACGTACTGCATCAACTGCAGAGTTGAATGCTACTTTTGAAACAGCTGTTACTACAGCAGCATAAGCACCACCAAACTCATCTTGAACAATCTTATCAGCAGGACCTTGAGAAATTGGATTGATTGTCATATCAGCTCCAACCTCTTTTGCTAAGGCTAATTTATCGTCATTAATATCTACTGCAATTACCTTTGCACCAAATACGTTTTTAGCATATTGAATAGCTAGGTTACCTAATCCACCACAACCATAGATGACGATAGGTTGGCCAGGTTTAATATTGGATACTTTTATAGCTTTATATGTAGTTACACCCGCACATGTGATTGATGATGCTTGAGCTGGATCTAATCCTTCTGGTACTTTCACCGCATAATCAGCTGTCACAATACATTGTTCAGCCATACCACCATCTACTGAATAACCAGCATTCTTAACTTCACGGCAAAATGTTTCCCTACCTGTTACGCAATATTCACAACGTCCACAAGATTGGAACATCCATGCAATACTTACACGGTCCCCCACCTTTAGTGAAGTAACATCATCAGCGATTTTCGTCACAATACCTATACCCTCATGACCAAGAATACGGCCATCTGTATTTCCAAAATCGTGATTTGCAACGTGTAAATCAGTATGACAAACTCCACAATACTCTACATCTACTAGCGCTTCACCTGAGTGTAACGGACGTAATTCTTTTTCAATAATTTCAATGTTTGCTTTACTATTTTTATTAACTACTACTGCTTTCATATGTGATCTCCCCTTTAGTGTTTTAGAATTTTTCATGAGTTCATCTCACAACTTCTGTCTTCACTAGTTTGGCTAATCATTGTGCCAAGTTTAAGTGTTCAATCATCATTACATGTTCATCATAACATGACACTTCAAAAACAAATTGTGAAATTATGAACAATATTTGAATTGTTGTATAAATCGTTTTATATTTTTTTAATGAGAGTCATCACTGGCTATAAGTAAGTCACATATTTCTACAAGAAAATAAATAAACAAACTATTCACTAATAAAAAAGGGGCTGTCTCATAAGTCTCTTTCGAAGTAAGATCACATGAAATTGAAAAGGCAGAAACGTTATAAAATCAACATTTCTGCCTTTCACTTTTTATACGATTTTGGCTAAAAAGCACCTTTATTAGACTTAACTATAACATTTTAATTGCTCTTATGTATTCTGTCATACTATGCGAAACATTTATTCATACTTATTATTATTTCCCCCATGTTTCACTGCATACAATGCAGCTTGCGTACGATCATCTACTTCTAATTTAGCTAAAATATTTGAAACATGTGTTTTTACAGTTTGTTCTGTAATATGAAGCACTGCTGCAATTTCTTTATTACTTCGCCCTTTCGCAATTTCACGAAGTACTTCTTGTTCTCTTTTCGTTAACATAGAAAAAGGGTTTTCTTTTTCTTTCTTGACTACTGATCGTCCTAATAGTGCTGGTGTTACTTTCGGATGAAAATTCGTATTTCCTTCATGTACTGCAATAATAGAAGCTACAAGTTGCTCAGGTTGTACTTCTTTTAATTGATAACCATCTGCTCCGGCTTCAAGTGCTGGTAAAACATAATCTTGCTCTGAAAAACTGCTTAATATTAGTATCTTTATTGTTTCATCATATTGTTTTATCTGTTTTGTTGCTTCAATACCATCCATCTTCGGCATTGATAGATCCATTAATACTACATCTGGCCTTTTTGTTTGGACGAATGTTAACGCATCTTCTCCATTTTCTGCTTCCCCAACAATTTCAAATTCTTCTCTCGTTTTCAAAAAGAATACAAGTCCTCTTCGAACGATATGATGATCCTCAACTAGTAGTAATTTAATTTTCAACCTTCTTCTCCCCTTCAAACTGGCAATTGAATTTCAATTTTCGTACCCTTTTTCAGCTCCGTTTTTATTTGAAATGATCCCCTCATTAACTGAATACGTTCCTTCATACTTTTTAAACCGAGTGCTGACTCTCTTACTTGCTCTTGTATAAATCCTATTCCGTTATCCTCTATGTAAAAATACAACTGGTTATCTTCTATTTTTAAAAGAACATGTACCTTTTCACATGAAGCATGTTTTTTACAATTATGTATCGCTTCTTGACTAATACGCCATAAAACTTCTTCTATTTCATCACCAATTGAAACCATTCCATCAATTCGAACTTCCACGTGAATTCCTAACAACTTTCCGTAATTTTTAATTGCTTCAGCTAACCCTTTCTCTAATCCTTCCGGTCTTAATTGCCAAATCAAGAGTGTCATCTCTTGTAATGCTTCCTGTGATAATTCTCCAATATAGCTCAACATCTCTTGCAAGTCTCTATCTTGCGTCATATTTAGAGTACCTTTTGCGGTTAACATGATAGAAAATAACAATTGTTTTACTGAATCATGTAAATCACGTGCAAGTCGATTTCGTTCTGCTACAACTATATATTTACGTTCTTTCTCTACTAACTGAATACGTTGTATAGTTGTTCCTATTTGAAATGCAATTGATTCTAATAATGCTAATTCTTCCTCTGAAAAATGTGTTTTTTGAGGCGCGGCCACATTTAAGAGACCAAACTTCTCCAACCCGGACCTTAATGGAATTGTCGCATGGTGCGTAACATCTTCGGTATCTCCCCAATTACATTCAATCGCATCCTCTATCCGCTTACATTCAATAATATTAGTCGCTTTTTCCAACCTGCCATTCACAAAACGCTCTACACACCAGCAATCTCCTTCACACATCGGCTTCTTCTCTTGCCACGTAAGAGCTGGCGGTAAGTTTTCATCCACAAGCATACGGTGCTTTCCACTTTCATCAATAAAAAAGATCCAGCCTGTTTGCAAATTCATAACTTGTAACAATGTATGTAACACTTTTTCCAACATGTCTTGTAAGTCTGTTGCTTCATTTAATAATTCAGCAATTGCTTTTAATGCCTCTAAACGATGCATCTCTTTTTCTTCAAAGTTCATTTTCATCACCATCTATCATTATAACATTAAGAAATTTCTAAATTCTACAAATTAAAAAGAACTGAATTTCTTCAGCTCTTTTTTATATCAATCATTTTATTATTATTTTTCTATCCAATGCTGAAAGCAGCATTTCCGTTACCAAACTATTCTACTTTAGCTGTCCGATAAAGATTGTCCACCTTGGCTATGCTGTAAACTTTCAGTAGTAACAACCATATTTGCTGCTGGCATTTGCACTTGATTCTTATGGAACATAGACATTAATTCAAATCTTACTTGTCTAGAAGTTTCAAAATAATCTTCCGGTTTTATTAAACCTGTAATACAAAATTCATATCCAACGTATTTCAGATTCGGATTTAAATCTGTAACACCTACATATTTAAAAGGTTCAACAGCTTCATCCTCTACTTTATAAAGACTTGGAGTCAACTTTTCATTACAATTCACACAAACTTCCTCTAACAATTCCTTAACTCTTGTCGGATCTTCCTGATAACTTACCGTAATTCGTTCAATTACACGCATCCAACCTTTATTAAAATTTTGTATCGTTCTAATCTCTCCGTGTGGTATGGTAAGGAGTTTTCCTGACCATTCACGAATTTGCATAAAACGAATACTAATTTCCTCAATCGTTCCTGAGTTTGTTCCGTTAAAAGTAACAAAATCGCCAACACGAAACTCTTTGTCCGCTAATCTCGCAAAGCCTAATATAACATCTTTCAGCATCTGTTGTGCAGCAAAACCGATAACAACCCCCGCTATCCCTGCACCTGCAATGATACTTTTTATATCTACAAATTGGCTAATTAAATATATGATTAGACTAATGATAATGATATATCTAAAAATAGATCGAATCACACTTTGAATCGTTTGCTCTACCTCTTCATCAAAAAAGCTTGATTTCCTAAAAAACCAATCAATAATGCGGTTTATGACAAATGAAATAATGATTAGAACGAAAGCAAATAGTAAAAATCTTAAAAGTAAAAACTCTCTTACATAATTAAAAAATTCTTCAGTATACGTTAATAAACTCATCTAACCACTTCCTTACTAATTAAAAAATTCATAATCGTCTCAGTTTATTCTAGGAAAATCTATTATCTTCTCTAAAACGTCGTTACCCTTACTATGTATTTTGACTTTATTACTAATTCACTTTAAACAGTATGTCTAGATGTTCTTTTCCTTTCCCTTTAAATATACCCTTTTTAATAACCTAAGGGGAGCTAATCGTGAAATTTTTTAAACGTTAAAACTTTATTCTACTCATTACGATTTCAACTAATTTATTCATTAACTAGATAAAAAAAGAGCTGAATTTATCAGCTCTTTTATTCGATATTAATTGTTGTTTTACTGTTTTTTTCTTCTTTCAATTTTGGCAATTCAATTGTCAGTACGCCATCTTTATAATTTGCTTTAACATTTTCTTCCTCAACTCGTTGAAAATTAAAGCGTCGAGTTACAGAACCTATAGAACGTTCTTTACGAATATATATGCCATTCTCATTTTTTTCTTCTACTTCATTATGATTAGTTGCTTGAATCGTTAATACATCTTGTTCAAATTCAACTTGAATGTTTTCTTTTTGAAAACCCGGTAAATCTGCTTTTACTGTATATTTATCAGACTGTTCATGAACATCTACTTTAAAAGTATCCATGTTCATCGGTTTAAAGAAAGCATCTGTCATCCCTTCTAATAAAGAAGGCCCAAAATCAAAAATACCATTTTGACGTTTTGTTATCTCTGGAAATAAATTACGCATATTTTTTCCTCCTTATTATTTATGAATGAAAGATTATCTCTTTCTGCCTTTATTATAACACTTGGTCAAAAAAGGTCAAAGATTTTATTTGACCTTTTTTGATGTATATTTTACCAAATAAAACAAATAAGTTATATGACTTCTCTCCCTCTTATAAAGAGGAAAATATTCACATAACAACGAATAGTATATTTGCTCTTATTTTTTCTTACGGAGGTTACATACAATGGGGTATATTGAAGAACTTAGAAAATTTGTCGGATCAAGACCACTCAATCTAGCAGGAGTTGCTGTAGCTGTTTTCAATGAACAAGGACAAATATTACTTCAACAAAGGCGAAATGGTATTTGGGGTGTTCCTGGTGGATTCGTTGAACTTGGTGAATCAACAGAAGAAGCTGGGAGACGAGAAGTGCTCGAAGAAACAGGGATTGAAATAGGAAGCTTACAGTTAATAAGCGTATTTTCTGGAAAAGAATTTTTTGTAAAATTACCAAACGGGGATGAGTTTTATCCTATAACAATCGCATATCTTTGCAAAGACATTAAAGGCGGCTTGCTAAAAGCTGATGGGATCGAATCATTAAGTGTACAATTTTTTGATTTTGATAAGCTACCAGAGAATATTAGCCCATTTATAAAAAAGTTAATTGAGCAAAACCTCGTCTCAATTTAAACGCAAAAAGAGACCTTTTTTAAAGGCCTCTTTTTTTCACTTCACTTCTGCGTTTAAGCAAGATTTAAAATGTCCAAGTGCAAATTCATGCCCTTGCGCATTAAAAGATGCAACCGCCTTTTCATAAACTACAATTTTAAACCCTTTATTATAAGCATCTACTGCTGTATGAAGAACACAAATATCAGTGCAAACACCTACAAGATGAACTTCTTCTATTCCTCTTTCTCGTAACTTCATCTCTAGGTCTGTTCCTGCAAATGCACTATATCGTGTTTTATCCATGTAATATACATTCTCTGCATTTTTATATGTTTCATACACATCTTGTAATTCACCAAATAAATCCCTTCCATTTGTACCGGCTATGTTATGAGGCGGGAATAACTTTGATTCTGGATGATATACATCGTTTTCTTCATGTTTATCGATTGCAAAGACTACGTAATCTCCATTTTCAATATATTGCTTCGTTAAATGGACAATTTCCTTCTCAATTTCTTGTCCTGGTTTTCCGCATGTTAAAGCACCTTTCTCAGCTACAAAATCATATGTATAATCAATATTTATAAGAGCTCGTTTCATTACTATCTCTCCTTCTCCTGTTTCACAGTAAACAATAGAAAATTTGTTATTACGACATCGTATGTACTATTCGACATTTCAAATGAAATACCTACATTTTTCTTCTGAAACTTACCTTATTCCGAGTTTATCATATAATAGCTAAACAATGGTAAAACAAATAGACCCTATCGATAAGTCATAAATTTGATAATGGAACTTAACTTGCATCATAAACCAAATTACTGACATCATCATATTAATCAAGAAGATACAAATACACCAGTTCACCTCTTCAACCGCTTTTTCTGTCATAGTAGTAACAAGTGGTCTCTTCCTAATTTAATCATATTAGAAAACGAAACAAGTGATTCACTATTACAACCTCTAGTATAAACAAAAAAGTACACTACTTTTTGAGTAATGTACTTTTTATTCTTCTTATGACGCTGGTTTTGTTTCGAATGTTGCTTGATTAAAACTAATAACCTTTCCTTTCGGATCATTGTTTTCATACTGAACTGCCGTAATCGTATGACTACCTGTTTCAAGCGTCTTTTCTTTTAATTGTACTGTTGTCTGTGTTGTACTAGTTACTTGATATTTATCTGCAAACACTCGATCTACAAATACGAATGTTTCTTTATCATTTTGAAAATTAGAGAGCTCTAATTCAACGTGTTGAATTAAAGTATCCTTTTTAATGAATACAGCTGGTATATTACCATTCTCAGAAGTACCGTCTGGTGTAATAACTTTTACTTTTCCTTCTCCAATTGGCATTACGCCTTCCGGAAATACAACTATATTCTCATTACTTGCGTTTACGACTTGTTCTTCAGGCTTTGATTGTGTACCCTCTTTTTCCTTTGGAGCACCGCAACCAACTAATAACAATACAGACAATCCAGTGATTATGAATTTTTTCAAAATTCATCCCCCCTGTCATTTCATTATAATTTATTATACAAAAATAACTTTTAAATTTTAAGACTACTTTCAACACTTTCATGAACAACTAGAATCTTACTCACGATTAATGTATCATACTTTCCTTAATAGAACATTAATTTTTTTTATGAAATAAATAGTAATTCCCTCTTATCTATCATTTTAGCCTAATGGATTAATTACATACCTATCCAAAATAAAAAGACATTGTTTCATTCAATGTCTTTTTATTTTCGGCTTTAAAAAACAAATGTTGTAATCTCATCCACTTCTTTTCTTGGAAGTTTCTTCGGCTTATCTTTCGGAAAACCGAGTGAAATAACCATATTTATTTGTTTTTCAGGCTCAATTTGTAAATATTGTCGTAGTTCATCTTGAGCTAACAATACCGGTCCTGTCATTGGGCATGTACCAAGCCCCTTCGCATGTGCAGCTAACATTAAGTTTTGTGCCGCTAAACAGCTGCTCTTAATTCCTTCTTCTTCCCAAACTGAATCTGGAACAAAAGCAATCGGATCAAATATTTTTTCACGAAACTTTGATTCATATGGCGTTGCCAAACATACGATTAATACTGGTGCCTCCGAGAAAGCTGTTGCATATGGTCCAAAAGAACGTGTAAGTAATTTCCCTGCTTTCTCTTCTCCGTTTTCTGCCGCTTTTGCCGCAAGTTTATGTAATGCATCCCATGTCATTTGTTCAATTTCTTTAATTTTCTCTCGGTTCATAATGACCAAGAACTCCCAAGTTTGTGAGTTCGTATCACTCGGTGCATAACGAGCACAATCAATAATTTCTTTTATATCACTAGTGGATACTTCTTGTTCTGTGAACTTTCTAACACTTCGTCTACCGTGAATTACTTCTTTAAAATCTTCATAATTCATACATTAAATCCCCTTTTTACAGCGTTTTCAAATCTTGTCCTATGTTTGAATTATATCATGAAAAAAAGCTGGAGTAATACCAGCTTTTTTCTTCAATATTAGTTCGTAACTTTAAACAAACGAATACTTTCTTCATATGCAACTTGGAGTTTCTTTGTGATCGGTCCTCTCTCCCCGTTCCCGAACTGCTCGTCACCAATTTGAACGACTGGGAATATTTCAAGTGGCGTCGCTGTGAAGAAGCATTCATCGGCCTCATACACTTCTTGAAGTGGAAATTCTCTTTCTTCTACTTCAATATGTAACTCTTTCGCTAATGTAATAACGTAGTGACGTGTAATGCCGTGTAGAATGAAATTGTCAGCCGGATGTGTAATCAATTTATTATTTTTCACCATAAAGAAATTTGAATGACACCCTTCCGTTACAATTCCATCTCGTACTAATATCGCTTCTTGATAGCCTTGTTCGTTTATTTTATTTTTAATCATAATATTAGGTAGCAGGTTTAAGGATTTTATATGACAGAACTTCCAGCGTATATCCTCTTCTACAGTAACTTTTATTCCTCGTTCCATAGAAGCAATTGGTCGTGGAAAAGAAACAATGTTTGCAAAATATGTTGGTTGCATATTTGACTCATATACATGATTACGTGCTTGAGCCCCTCTTGATATTTGCAAATATACATTCCCATCTTCTTGAAATTTATTTTTTTCAATCATTTGATATAACTCTTCCACTAACTCTTCCTTAGTAAACGGTGGAATTAATTTTATTTCTTCCATAGAATGAAAAAATCGTTCTAAATGTAAATCTAATAAATGTGGCTTCCCATCATATAGTCTGAATACCTCGTATATACCATCACCAAATTGAAAGCCTCTCTCCTCTAATGGAATCATTGGCTGTTCTTCCTTCGTATTTACAATTCTTCCGTTAAATAAAATCCAATCTTTATGAGTAGCTTTCATTTATTCCCACTCCTTTATTACATGATTGTTTTAATTGTACAACTTATGCACGATCAAAAGAAGGAATTTTCTGTATTTTAACGAAATAAAAAGTGCATCACCTATTTAAAGTGATGCACTTTTTATTTACTTCAGAAAATATTTTTCAATATCATCTAACATAAGATTTGCAGCTACAATACCACCTGCTGTATTCCAAATCACTTCATCTACTTGGAATACTTTATTATCTTTAGAAGCCTGCAGTTGTTTAAATAGTGGATCTTCTGTCCATTCTTTTGCTAATGTATTTCCTTCATTATTCTTATCCGCGTCTTTATCAGATGTGAAATAGAATAAATAATCCCCGTCCATATTTGGAATTTGCTCTTTTGTAATTCCTTTAATTGCAAATTCATCTTTATCTTGTAATGGTGGTCTTTTAAATCCAATATCATTTAATACAACACCTGAGAATGAATTTTTTTGATAAATACGAACGTCACCAGGGACGAAACGAATAATAGAAACTTTAGAGTTAACTTTATCACCTAATTTTTCTTTTATTCCTGCAATACGCTTTTTATAATCATTAAGAGCATTTTGCCCTTCTTTTTCTTTATTTACAGCTTTCGTATAAAGTGTAAAGTTTTCTTTCCAATCACCGCGTAATGTTTCAGCATATACTGTTGGCGCGATTTCTTTTAATTGCTCGTATATTTTTTCGTGACGCATTTTATTTCCGATAATTAAATCCGGCTGAAGCTTCATTACTGCTTCTAAATTAATGTCACGCTCAGTTCCTACTACTTTCGTATTTTTTAACTCTTTCGCTAAATGAGGATACCATTCATCACCAGCTCGTGGTTTCGTCGTTCCAACCGGCGTTACTCCAACAGATAAAAGTGCCTCAGCGCCCTCATTTGTTAAAACCACAACTCTTTTTGGCGTACCATTTACTGTCGTTTCTCCCATTGCATGCTTTATACTATAAGAATCTTTTGCCTTTACTAATGTATCTTTATCTTTCTTCTCTTCTTCTTTACCGCACCCTGCGATTACGACCATTAGTAACATAACGCAAAGTATAAAAATATTTTTAGTGCGTGTCATAAGCCCTCCTAGATGAAATTGATTATCATTTACACTTAAAGGTTAATGTATATCTCATACATTGTCAATAGATATATCAGAAAACTTTTTCAATATATATAATTACACCCTCATTTTTATTCAAAATATTTTTGTGCCTATTTGCTACTCAAATTTTTTTTAATCGTAACATACGAAAAATAAATGGACATAAGAAAGTAATTGTAATTCCAGTCACTGCATAACGTAAATAATACATATCAGGTATTACTTTTTTTAGTATAAACTGCATTATTAGCATGATACTTAGGCCCAATACTGTTTTTACCACTTGCATTTTAAAATCATTACTTTCATTCATATTAATAAAATGATTCTCTAACATGATACCAATCGTAGAACCTGTCAAAACTCCTAGTAATTTAAGATTATCTACTTGGCTTGTCATAACATACATAATGAGTGAAACAGCCAATATAATTCGTTGTAACAATATAAATTTCCTATCACTTAATCCCATTGTTACCTTCGTATATAAATAAACAACTATGACACTAAATAAAACGGCACCTATTATGTCACTGAGCCAATGTACACGTAAATATAGACGAGAAATAGCAACTAATATAATAAAAACAATACCAATGATCCAAATGATTCTCTTTTTACATAAAATCATGAATGAACCCCAAAACGTTGTTGCTAACTGCACGTGTGTACTTGGGAAAGAATAACTTGCAGCTGATTTTTCATATAAAGATTGAATTCCGTCGTATGTATACGGTCGCGGAACTTTCATAAATTCTTTTATCACTATCCCTATATATCCAGAGAAACAAAGCATAACAATCATATGAAATGCTTTTCTTTTAGAAACGCACCAATACGAAATTGAAATAACAATTAAATATAATGTTTCATTTGCAATAATAGATACAAGTTTAAAAAATGCTGTAAGTACACTTCCCTCCAGACTGATCATCCATTCAAGAAATAACATATCAATATTAAACATACAAACACGATACCTCCCTAAAATTTAATTCTGCTATTTTTCAGCACTTCATATAAAGTGAAACTTTAATCAGTGGGGGTTTTCTTCATCCCCCACTGATTATTAGCCCTCACCAATCGGACTTTAATGGGCAGCCCGATCCCCATCTAACTTCTTTGCTTTCGCTGAATTTTGAGGTGGGGTTCTTACTGCCCATTAAAGTGGGATAAACTAGTTGATTAACATTTCAAATTTATACACCTACTTACTTTACATGTTAAGAACATATAGTACCACATACTAATAATAGATAATATATTAAAACATCCAATCATTTTTATATATTTCCAATGATTTTTGGGCTTTATATACAAAATCACTCTAATTACAAATAAAAAAACCGCCCTTAAGTAAGGCGGTTTCTATCATTTTGCTTTAACCAATTTAATATAAATATATACGATTGATAGTGAATATAACGTATGCAAAATAAAAGAAATAAAAGGGCTATTCCAGTGGTACTATACAGCAAACCGAACTTTAAAAAAACATTTAAAAGCGGTGAAAAGTTCGTTATGCTTTGTAATGTAAGTAGCATACAAAACAAAAGGAAAAACACTGGAGCATATTGTAATTCATACGGCTTTCTCTTCTTATTCATTCTTTTTCGAATAAACATATGGCTTAGCTCCGCTACTAAAAAACACCCTCCAATTAATACAAGACCAGAAGTCATCGTCATACATCCACCTGCCTTATTTTTATCCCACATAACTACTCATCGCTATATTTTCTTCACATATATTCCGTCTTCCACATTAAATCCAAAGCTCTCTATGAAAGATTTCGCTTGTTCTGTTAATTCCGTTTGTAATACCTTTATCTCTTTCACATTTCTTTCTTTCATCATCATTTCAAATGTGAAATACGTATTTGTCCCATAACCATAACTTTGATAGTCAAAGTGAATAATTAACTGAGATAAAATCGCAGTCTCCTCTTGTACATTATAGTCTATTACACCGATATATGTATCATCAACCTTCACACAATACTGTACTTGATTCTCAGTTAAACTATGTGAGCGAAACATTTCTTTCACAACGTTTTCATTTTCTACAGTTACTTTTTCAAACGTAATCATATGTTGTCCATCCTTTTACTATTATTGTATCAATAATACGTCCTATTTATGAAAAAAACCTTAAGACCGTATGCGATCTTAAGGTTTTTCTAATTAAACTAAGCTATACGCACGTTTCGTTTCTTCGTGGAACTTATTCGTATCGTATTTATGCTCAACATAAATTTGATGCCATACCATAAACGCAAGTACAGTCCAAATTTTACGGCTATAATCGCCTTTATCTGCACAATGTGCTTCCAGTAAGTTTAATACATACTGTTTGTCGATTAAATGCTCTGTCTTACTCTCGTTTATAATATTGATAGCCCAATCATGCATTTCGTCTTTTAACCAGTGACGAATTGGTACTGGGAATCCAAGTTTTTTACGATCTAATACGTGATCTGGAACGATTCCGCGTGCTGCTTCACGTAAAATAGCTTTCGTAGTTCCGTTAGCAATCTTAAATTCAGTTGGAATTTTAGATGCAACATCGAATACTTCTTTATCTAAGAACGGTACACGAAGTTCTAATGAGTTTGCCATTGTCATTTTATCAGCTTTTAATAAAATGTCACCGCGTAACCATGTGAACATGTCAATGTACTGCATTTTGCTTACATCATCATAATCTTTAATTTCGTTATACAATGGTTTCGTGATATCCATATAGTTAACACTTTCATTGTAATACTTCATTAATTCAGCTTTCTCTTCTTCACGGAAGATTTTCGCGTTTCCATAGTAACGCTCTTCAATTGGCGTACATCCACGCTCTAGGAAGCTCTTTCCTTTAAATCCTTCTTTAAGAGCACCACTTAGTGCTTTTAGAACGCTCTTACCTGGGCTAGGAATGTAAGAGAACATTTTCAGTGAGTTTGGCTCACGATAAATGTTATAACCACCAAATAGCTCGTCTGCACCTTCGCCTGAAAGAACAACTGTTACATGCTTACGTGCTTCTTTTGCAACGAAGTACAACGGTACAGCTGCTGGATCTGCTAAAGGATCATCCATATGCCAAATGATTTTTGGGAATTCATCCATAAACTCTTTCGCTGAAATGAATACGTTATGGTTTTTAACACCTAATTTCTCAGCAGTTTCTTTCGCAACATCAACTTCACTGAAACCACGTTGCTCAAAACCAACAGAGAATGTTAAAAGATTTGGATTCATTTCTCTTGCGATAGAAGCGATGATAGATGAATCGATACCACCCGATAAGAATGAACCTACTGGTACATCACTGCGCATATGCACTTTTACTGAATCATATAACACATCACGAATTGCTTGGATATGCTCCTCTTTCGTTGCACTTGAAGCATTGAAATAAGGTTTCCAGTAGCGATGGATTTCCATCTCTTTACCGATTTCTTTTACGAAATAATGACCAGGTTCGATTTTATTAACATCAATTGTTAATGTTTCTGGCTCTGGACCATATTGGTACGTAAAGTAATGTTGTAATGACGTTGGGTTAACGCCTTTATCTTCCATCACATGCATAATACTTTTCTTCTCAGATGCGAAGAATGTAGTATCACCTTGTTGTGCGATGTATAAAGGTTTAATACCGAAGTGGTCACGTGCACCGAAAAGTTTCTTTTCTTCACGATCCCAAATCATAAATGCAAACATACCACGAAGGTAGTCTACACATTTTTCTTTCATATGTGCATACAATGCAATGATAACTTCTGTATCAGATTGCGTTGCAAACGTTGCACCTTTTTCAAGTAACATTTCACGTAATTCTACATAGTTGTAAATTTCACCATTAAAAATAATTACATATCGATCATTTTCATAAGTTAGCGGCTGATGTCCTGCCTCTAAGTCAATGATACTTAAACGGCGGAAGCCAAATTGTACATGCTCATCACGAAAATATCCTTCGTCATCTGGACCACGGTGGAAAATCATCGTGTTCATATTTTCAAATTGATGTTTTTCTGTTTCTGAAAACTCTCTAGGGTTTTCACATAAACATCCTACAAAACCACACATACTTCTTACCCTCTTTCAGTTTTCATTCTGTCTCTATACTACTATATCAACCCTATTTATACTAGCATAATCAACTGAATATGGCGACCAAAAACTATAAAAAAATCACTCCATTTCACATTTTTAACAATTTTTTATGAAAACATGAAAATTAGGCAATCACCTTTCTCCGCTTTTGTCATATGATATTGCAAATTGATTTCTAGGAGGGAATACCATGAGTGAAGAAAAAAAAGACTCTTCTCGCCCACCGGTTCGCAATTATTTAAAGCAAATTGATGATTTCTTCGAGCAAACACCACTTCGCAATGTAATTGCTGATTTAAATCATTTTTTCCAAAAAGGAAATCGTTTATTAACATTCCCTGTAGATTTATATGAAGTTGGTGAAGAACTCGTTGTTACAGCTGAACTACCAGGTATACAAAAAGAACAAATTCAAATTGAAATACAAAATGAATACTTAAAAGTCTCTGTAAAAGAAGAGATACTGGAAGAAGAAGAGCAAACATCCCATAACTATTATCGCCGAGAACGTTCTATTTCAGAAGCATCCAGATTAATTAAATTACCGTACTCCATTAATAAAAAAGCAGCAAAAGCTTCGTATCAAAATGGCGTGTTAGAAATTCGGGCTCCAAAATTTCCACAGCAACATGACATTTTATCCATAGATTAATGTAAAAAAGAAGGGTGCTTTAATCTGCACCCTTCTTTTTATTCTGCTAATCGCTTCATATCACGTATAATGTCCTCATACGGCGTATTACTAATACCACTGTACTTTTTCATTACTTTTCCGTTTTGATCAATTAAATAAAATGACGTACCATGTATCACTTGACCATTTTCAGGTTTATCTACAAGTGATTGGAAATTATCTTTTGAAAACTTTGTAATATCTTCTAACGAATAACCTGTTAACAGGTTCCAGTTACTTGTATCTTCTGTAAACTTTTGAATGAAAGCTTTCAAGTTTTCTGGCTTATCAAGGTCAGGATCTACGCTAAATGATACAAACTGAACATCTAATTTCTCTTCCTTTGCCATTTTCTGTAATTTCGCCATATTAGCAGTCATTGGCGGACAAACTGTTTGACAGTTTGTGAACATAAAATCTGCAACCCAAACTTTCCCTTTTAAATCTTTTGTACCAAATGGCTTTCCATCTTGATTCGTAAATTGGAAAGTTTCTAAATCCCAATTCAATGGTTTACGAAGCTTTGAACCTGATCCACTACATCCAGCAAGTACAAAGAGACAAAATACAACCATAAGACCAATTACTTTTTGATAACGCTTCATTTATAAACCTCTTTTCTCTATCCTAAATTTAAATAGGTTATGTTTATCATAACAAAAGTTAACACTACGAGAAAATTGTTTACTACATTTGTTCACGAAATCGTACGAATTTACGTATGTTACTTCTTTATTTCAAGCGAATTACTAGACAAAATAATTTTTTTACTATTATTTCTCTAAATAATCGTCGCAAAACTAATTTTATTGTTATTTTTGTAAATGCATCTTCCTGTTTTTTTACAATTATTTAAACATTCATCCATGTTATACACTGTATTCCTTAACAACATTTCGGTACAATACAATTACAACGATTTTAAATGAGGTGATGTTCATGGCAAAGCGCTATGAAAATATGGATAATGTGAGTACAAAAAAATCAATTCGCTCTTTTATACGCTGGCGTAAAGAACGAAAGCAAAACAAAAAAGATTTTTCTTTCTTAGTAGAACAATCACCCGTTAAACAAAGTGCATTTTTGCAAAGTAATATTGAAAAAACGACTGTCACATGGATTGGGCATTCTACTTTTCTTATCCAAACGAATGGACTTAATATATTAACGGATCCAGTATGGGCCAATAAATTGAAGCTAGTCTCAAGACTTACTGAACCTGGTCTTTCTATACAAGAACTACCTAAAATTGATATTGTCCTCATTTCACATGGTCATTATGATCATTTAGATTTTTCAACACTTCGCCAACTTAATGATGACGTATTATACTTAGTACCCATTGGGCTAAAAAAATTATTTACTCGTAAAAAATTCAACAATGTAGAAGAGTATAAATGGTGGGAAAGTACGACTATTGATGATGTTTCCTTTCACTTCGTACCTGCTCAGCACTGGACGAGAAGATCATTATTTGATATGAACACATCTCACTGGGGTGGATGGATTATTAAAAATGACAATGTGGAGGAAACCATTTATTTTTGTGGAGACAGTGGCTATTTCCAAGGTTTCAAAGAAATTGGCAAACGCTTTTCAATTGATATTGCCCTTATGCCAATTGGAGCTTATGAACCAGAATGGTTTATGAAAATATCTCACGTTTCACCTGAAGAAGCAGTGCAAGCTTATTTAGATTTAAATGCTACACACTTTATACCAATGCATTACGGAGCTTTTGCACTCGCTGATGAAACACCTCGCGAGGCAATAACAAGGCTTCGAAATAATTGGAATTTACGTATGTTACCGTGGGAACAACTGCATGTACTCTTTTTAGGTCAAACTTTCATTTATAATAGCGAAACACATTATAAGAAAGTGAATGAAAAAATTGAAACATTACATGTATAACGTAACTACTGATTTTCTATATTCAACATATAATATAGAAAATCATAAAGGGTGTTTTTTATGAATGAATATTTACAGATTCGCTATATCATTAGCGGGAGTGCCTGTATAGCCCTTCTTATTTCTTACTTTCTATTCACATAAAAAAGCTACTTGAAATAAATTTCAAGTAGCTTTTTTATTATTCTGCTAAATACATAAATCCGATTGCACCCGGACCTGTATGAGTACTAATAATAGGCGTTGTAAAGAAAATTTCTGATTTAGCAAATCCACTTACTTTTTCAACAGCCGCTTTTACATTTTCAGCTAAAGGAATTGCTTTCGCATGCGGAATTGCCACAGCTTTTACAACTTTTCCAGCTGTATCTTCCTCAAATAACTTAGCTAACGTTTTTACAATTTGACCTTGGCTACGCACTTTCGTTACAGGGTTATAAACACCCTCTTCAAGGCTAGCAATTGGCTTTATATTAAGTAGCGAACCGATAAACGCTTTTCCTTTACCGATACGCCCACCCTTCACTAAGTTTTCTAATGTATCTACTACTACATATAATCGAGTATTCTTCCTTACTTCATCTACACGTTTTAAAATTTCTTCTAGTGAGCGTCCTTCATTTGCCATTTTCGCAGCTTCAACTACTTGATATGCTAAAGCATGTGTAATAAATTGCGAATCAACAACTGTTACTTTTGTGTCGGTCATTGATGCAGCACTATTTGCAGTTGCCACAGTACCACTCATTCCACTTGTCATATGAATGGAAAGTACTTCACTTCCATCTTCCCCTAACTTGTCATACATTTCTACAAATGTACCCATTGCTGGTTGTGATGTTTTTGGTAGTTCCTCTGATTTAATCATTTCTTCAATAAATTCATCTGGTTGTAGATCAACGCGATCTAAATATGTTTGTCCATTTACAGAGATTGATAATGGTAGAACATGGATGTCATACTTCTCAATTACCTCTTGTGATAAATCTGCCGTTGAATCTGTTACAATTTTAATTTTTTGCATATTATATTCTTCCCTTTCCAATACGCTCTCCTTGTTATTATACTAGTATTCCCATTGCTTTCAACAATTTGAAACGAAATTTCATTAAATTAATTATATTTTTATATCTAAAATGAAAAAGACAGAGCTCTAAACCCTGTCCCCACTCTATATCATGCATTTTTTTCAAGAGTATTTGTTTTATATACATTTAAATAATCATTCCACTTCAAACAATTTTGTAAATATTCACGGAAAGAATACGAAAATCTTGGGTGCTTTTGTTTTTGAATTTTTGCAATAAATAATTGAAGACGAGACTGTATTAGAAACGATAATGGATGCTGCGCTTGTAGGACAGGGATTTCAAATATTTTAATACACTCCCCTGTTGAATGAGTGAAATAAAAACTTTTCGTAATCACAATATCAATCCTCTTTTTCATTGGATTTTTGAACTTCTTCTACTTTACGCTGTAACACGTTGTTTAAAGTGGCGACTCCCATTAATACAAAAGTATCCTTAGACAATCTCTGTAGTCCTTATGGTTAGAAGATTTATACTCTATTCATCTTCACCTAATCCATCCCCCACCCTAAATTCCTAATAAGATAAGGACTCGTTATCCGTATATTGCTTAATATATTCAGTATAAACTTATAAAAGCGCAAAGTTTGTCTAAATTTTGGAGATTCTATAATTTTTTTCTTCTCTATATTGTATACGTTTATAACTAGAGTATAACAAATAAATAAAAAAAGTGCCTTTATAACGAGGCACTTTTCGACTGAATTTCTTCTTCTCTTTTCTTTTTTCGCTTACTAACAATCTTTGATAAAGCGATACTAATTTCATAAATACAAATAAGCGGTACCGCAACTAAACTATGTGATAAAAAATCTGGCGGTGATATACACGATGCAATGATAATCAATGCTACGTAAGCATACCTTCTTATTTTTATTAGAAATTCCGCCGTCAATAGTCCAATACTCGTTAAAAACATTACTACTACTGGCAATTCAAAAATTACAGCAAATGGAACTGTTAAATTAAGAACAAAATGAAAATACTTTTCTGTCGTAAACATCGTATTAAACATTTCATTACCTATCGTAGTTAAAAAATGAAATAAAAACGGCATTACAACGAAATATCCAAAGCATAAACCTGCAATAAATAATATAGACAATACCGGTATATACATTAACGTCATCTTTTGTTCATTTGGATGTAAACCCGGTTTTACAAATAACCAAATTTGTATAGCAGCAAAAGGAATTGTACAAACGATAGCAAATACTGTAGCAATCGAGAAAAAAATCCACAATACATCACTTGGACCGAGAACAGTTAATTTCATTGGTAAGTCTTTTACAAGCCAAAAATAAATATCCTTCGTAAAAGTAAACCCAACAATTAAAAATAGTACAAAGGATAACACGGTATATATTACTCGTTTGCGAAGCTCAACTATATGTTCTACTACACTCATTTCCCGATCTTCCATCTCGTTCACCACACTTTATTTATCCATTTCGAAGAAAATTCATTACATTTTTTCTTTCTTTTCCTTCTCTTGAAATGCATCATCAGTCAATTCTTTCGTTGATTTTTTAAATTCTTTTAACGTTTCCCCTAAAGCCTTTCCGATTTCCGGCAATTTTTTCGGCCCAAATAAAATAAGTACAGCTACTAAAATTAAAATTAATCCTGGAAAGCCAATATTTGAAAACATTTCTCCATCCCCTTTATTAGTAGATTCCTTGTCCTACTATTGCATAATTTTATTTTGTCAAAAAAGTTTGAAAACGTCAACAAAACCATTACCTTTTGTCAAAAAAATTCAAAAATATAATCAATTATACAAATTTCATTTTCTATTGCTCTTGTGTATGATATGGTAAGGGAAAAGACATATTATTTTATCCCGCTTTAACGGGTAGTAAGAACCATCACCTTAAAATTCAGTGCAAGCAAAGAAGTTACGTGGGGGGTGGGCTGCCCGTAAAAGCCCGATTGATTCAACTAATAATCAGTGGGGGGATGCCCCCCACTGATTAAAGTTTCACTTTATAATAGTAGAAAGGATTACCATTATGACTGAAAAAATGACACGAATGACACAATTTGTGAAAGAAGAAATTGCAAATGCAATTACACATGGTATCGGTGCCATTTTAAGCATCCCTGCCTTAATCATATTGATTATTCATGCCTCTAAACATGGTACCGCATCTGCTGTTGTTGCATTTACGGTTTACGGTGTAAGCATGTTCTTACTGTACTTGTTTTCGACATTGTTACATAGCATTCACCATCCAAAAGTAGAAAAATTATTTACTATACTAGATCACTCAGCCATTTATTTATTAATCGCTGGCACATATACTCCTTTTTTACTTATTACGCTTCGTGGACCATTAGGTTGGACGTTACTCGCAATTATATGGACACTAGCAATCGGGGGTATCATCTTCAAAATTTTCTTTGTACGTCGCTTTATTAAGGCATCGACGCTATGTTATATCATAATGGGATGGCTCATAATCGTTGCTATTAAACCACTTTATGAAAATCTAACTGGACATGGTTTTTCACTCCTTTTAGCAGGCGGAATTTTATATTCTGTAGGAGCTATATTCTTCCTTTGGGAAAAGTTACCTTTCAACCATGCCATTTGGCATCTTTTCGTATTAGGTGGTAGTGCGATGATGTTCTTCTGCGTACTCTTTTACGTCTTACCTACAGCATAATAAAAAAGGTTTCAGCTTAATGTAAGCTGAAACCTTTTTTATTATTTATGTAATTGTGATGCGATAACATCCTGTGTATACTTCGTTAACTCTTTAATATCCATAGTCGCATACTCTTCAGGTGTAATCGGCTTAGAAATTGTTACTGTTGCACGAGCTCGCTTCATACGATTTCCATTTGCTTCAAACATTTTATATGTCCCATCTAATGTTACAGGTAAGATTGCTACACCAGATTTTACAGCAAGATGAAAACTCCCAGCCTTAAACTCTCCAATTTCGCCACCCTTACTTCTCGTTCCTTCAGGGAAAATTACGATAGAATGTCCATTCTTCAATAGTTCAATCCCATCTTTAATCGCTTGAAGTGACTGGCGACGATCGCTACGATCCATAAATACACAATTCATAAGTTCCATCCAAGTTGGTACAACTGGGAACTTTTTAATCTCTGCCTTTGAAACGAAGCCAATTGGTTTATTTAAATAACCTAGTAAAACAGGGATATCCATATTACTCTGGTGATTACTTACAACTAGTACCGGCTTATCTTTCGGAACATTTTCAAGTCCTTTAACTTCTACTGTTCCTCCAGCTACACGTACCATTTTCTTACCAAACCAATTTGTCGTTTTGTACACAGCATTATCTTTTTCTTGTGGCGACATCGTATTTACTTGTCTTTTAAGACGCCACATTCTCGGTGTAATCGCAATTACGATTAAAATTAAATAAAAGATTTTAAAAAACGTTTGAATCATACAGAACCCCCACCTATTATCATTCCGACCTTCATTATACTAGACAAACGAAGGAAAAAGAAGAAAAAATGTCCAAACAACAAGTGTTTGGACATTTTTAAGTATGATATATTAGAAACGTTTTGCTAATTCACGAGCATTAGCAATTGCTGCTTCTTTAATTTCTTGTGCTTTTTCAGGGTTTGCATTCATACCTTCAACTGCAATATATTCAGTATCATTTACACCGACAAATCCTAATACAGTTTTTAAGTGATTGCGTCCGAAGTCTACAGCTGCGTATGCTCCTTCAGAATATACGCCACCTGTTGCTTGAATGTGAAGTGCTTTTTTACCTTCTAACAAGCCAACTGGACCATTTTCAGTATATTTGAATGTTTTACCTGCGATTGCTACGTTGTCTAAGTATGCTTTTACTACTGGTGGGTAGCTAAAGTTCCACATTGGAGTTACAAATACATAACGATCTGCATTCATAAATGTTTCTAAGTTTGTGTTCATTGCTGCAACTTTTTGTTGTTGAGCTTCAGTTAAAGCTTCAAATCCTTCACCTGCTGCAAATTTACCCCAAGCAGCGAATACATCTGCATCGATTGCTGGTACTGTAGTATTGAATAAATCAATTGTTACAACTTCATCTTGTGGATGTTCGTTTTTATAAGCTTCGATGAATGCTTCCCCTACTGCCATTCCGAAAGAACCTTCTGCTGAATTTGGATTTGCTGTAATAAATAGTACTTTTGTCATTGTATTCTCTCCCTTTTCTACATTTTATCTTTAATTTGAGATTTATAATTTTAAAGTAAATAACTTACCTTATGTAAGTATAATACAAAAAGTTTCATTCGATGTCAATAAAAAATAGCTACTTTTTTTTCGTAAGTTAATGATTTATTTTGTTTCCTTAAAATTCAGTATATAGATATTAAGAATTCTTTCATAGAAAAAGGTTAGCTCTACAAATTATAGAGCTAACCTTTTATTACATATTATTTTTGAAATACATGTTTTACTTTTTCAGCTGGAATATTACTTCCGCCTCTACCTTTTACATCTTCAATCATCATAGTAATAACCATATCTGGTGAATTTAAATCAAATGCAGCGAACCAGCCTAGTTCTTTTCCTTCGGCCTCTTTTGATACTTTTAATTCTGCTGTACCTGTTTTTCCAGCAAGCGTCATACCATCAATTTTAGCAATTTTCCCAGTACCATCTGGATCGTTAATTACTTTTGTCATCGCAGTTTTTAGTATATCCTGATTGCCTTTTGAAATGACATTCTCTTTCCAAACTTTTGGCTGCTTATCTGTTTTAATAATGTATGGAGAAGGTATGTTTCCATCATTAACAATTGGTGCGTACGTTAATGCTAGATGGAGTGGTGTCATTAATACTTGGCCTTGTCCATAACCTGTGTCTGCCATTTGAATATCATTTTTAATACCATCATTTGCGATTTTAGAAGCTGGGAATCCATATTCAATTGGTAATTTCTCATCGAATCCAAATTTTTTCGCTTCACTCATAAATTTGTCTTTTCCGATTTTCAAAGCTTCTTGTGCGAAATAAATATTATCCGAGTATTTCATCGCCTTATCAAAATCAATCGGATTTGCATCTTTTACACGAGTTACATAATAATTACCCCAAGAAGAATCTTTTGTCCATTTTAATCCTTCAATTTTTAACTCTTCTTTTGGATCAATTGTTTTCGTTTCAAGACCGATTGCAGCTGTAATCGGCTTAAATACAGATCCTGGAACTGATAATTGTGTAAATCGATTCGTCATCGGTTTTTTCGGATCATTATTTACCGCATCACGTTGCGCTTTTGACGCCCCTCTTGTAAGGGTATTTGGGTTATAAGCTGGTGTGCTCACAAGTGCAAGTGTTTCTCCAGTCTTTGGATTAATTGCTGCACTTGATCCTACCTCATTTTTCATTTCATTATAAATTTCGCTTTGAACTGCACTGTCAATCGTTAAAGTTACATTTTCTCCATCAACAGCATCTGTTTTTGCTAAATTTTTAATTTCTTTTCCTTGTGCATCTTCTATGAAGACACGACCGCCTTTTTTACCGCGTAACTTTTCTTCCAGTACTTGCTCTAAACCAGCTTTACCTACTGGATCATCTGCTTGATAACCTTTCTTTTGTAACGTTTTTAAATCTTCAGCATTCACTTTTCCAATATAGCCAGTAAGATGTGCGGCTTCTTCTCCTAATGGATATGAGCGAACATTTACTGGTTTTGTTGCAACACCAGGTAAATCTATGTACGTATTTTGTGTTGCTCCTTCAGGCAATATTCCAATTGGTACAAGGTAATTTGGTTTTACCCATTTCGCTGCTAGTTTTTGATCAATTTCTTCGACAGACATATTTAGTAACTTCGCTACCGTTTCTTTCGTTTGCGGAGCTGTATCCCCTAATTTTTCAGGAATCAATCCGATTTCAGAAGCTTTACCATTTACCGCAAGATATTTACCGTTACGGTCATATATTTCTCCGCGCTTCGGCTCTGTCGTTTGCATACGCACTTTACTATCTTTCGTCATACCTGGGAATATAAAATCAGGAGTCCAATCTATTTTCCAAGATTCTTTATCTCCATCCTTTTCTTTCACCATTTTTGCTTCATGGGCAAAATTGATTTTACCACCAACAGTATCCATGCTTACTTTAAAAGGAACAGGACCTTCATCTTTTTTATCTTCTTTTACTTCTCCTGCTTCTACTTTTAAGTCTTTCACTTCAATGCCAGAATAAATTTTTTCATATTTCTCAGTGAATTCTTTCTTTGAAATATCTTTTTTTGCCTTTTCTGATAATTGATCATACATTTCTGCAAATTTTTGTTTATTCCATGCTTTTGCATATGTATCAAATGCTTCTTGTGGTTTTTCTTCTTTACCACATCCGACTAACATGAATGTTAAGCAAAGAAAAAGAATCCCCCATATTTTTCTCAATCGATTCTCCTCCTCTTTCTATCTTAATACTCTTGAAAATTTTAGCATTTTTACATGCTACCATTCATTATAGCACTATCGAATCTCATCTATAAACCTATATTGATGGATACAAATAAAAAGATTGATGTGAATTTTCACATCAATCTTTTTTACTATTGTTGCTTCTCATATACATGATAATAGTACGTATACGGATTTTTTTCATCCGTTAAACCTTTTTCAACAAAAATTTCTTTCCAATTTGTCATATCCATTTCTGGGAAGAATGTATCTCCTTCAAATGCATGATGGATTTTTGTTATATATAACTTGTCTACGTAAGGTAAAAAGAGATCATAAATTTGCGCTCCGCCAAAAATAAAGATCTCTTCTTCATTTTTGCATAGCTCAAACACTTCTTCTACAGAATGTGCTACTTCACAGCCTTCAACACGATACCCTTCATTACGAGTTACAATAATATTACGTCTTCCAGGCAGTGGCCTACCAATCGCTTCATAGTTTTTTCTTCCCATAATAAGCGAATGACCCATCGTTGTTTTCTTTACATATTGTAATTCACTCGGTAAACGCCAAGGTAAATTATTATCTTTACCAATTACTCTATTCTCGTCCATTGCGACCATAAATGAAACTATCATCTTTTCATCTCCTCTACAATTACACTGCAACCGGTGCTTTAATTGCTGGGTGTGGATCATATCCTTCAATCGTTAAATCTTCCATTTCAAAATCAAACACAGATTTCACATCTGGATTTAATGTAAGTTTCGGGAACGGACGTGGTTCACGCGCCAATTGCTTTTCTACTTGCTCAAAATGGTTTGTATAAATGTGTGCATCTCCAATTGTATGAACAAATTCTCCCACTTCAAGTCCGCATTCATGTGCAATTAAATGTGTCAGCAGTGAGTAACTTGCAATGTTAAATGGAATTCCAAGGAATATGTCACCACTTCTTTGATATAGCTGACAAGAAAGTTTGCCATCTGCTACATAAAATTGGAATAACGTATGACAAGGCGGTAATGCCATACTTGGTACATCTTCAGGATTCCAAGCAGAAACAATTAGGCGACGCGAATCTGGTGTTTTTTTAATCATTTCAATTACATCTTTTAATTGGTCAAGCGTCTCACCAGCTGTCGTTTTCCAGGCACGCCACTGCTTACCGTATACGTCTCCTAAATAACCATATTTATTTGAGAAGTCATCATCTTCTAAAACGTTCTTTTTAAACAATTCCATTTGCTCATCGTACTGAATCTTAAATTCCTCATCTTGTTGTGAGCGAAGACCGAAATCAGTCATGTCAGGACCCGTATACTCGTCACTTTCTACCCAACTCTTAAATGCCCATTCATTCCAAATGTTGTTATTATGCTGCAATAAATAGCGAATATTTGTATCACCTTTCATAAACCAAAGCAATTCACTTGCTACAAGGCGAAACGGCACTCTCTTTGTCGTTAATAAAGGAAAACCTTTACTTAAATCAAAACGCATTTGATATCCAAATACAGATACAGTGCCTGTCCCTGTACGGTCTTCTTTCTTCGTACCATGCTCCATTACATGGCGGCATAAATTTAAGTATTCATTTTCAGCATGTTTCATATGTAGAAAAACCTTCTTTCAAATCTCTAGTCTATATGGATTTTATCATAAATTTAATGCTAACAGATTGAACAAACTAAATTTATAAAAAAACATTTCTATACTTAACAAAATTCTACTTCTGTATGTTCTTACAAAATCTAAATTCATATGCGCCTGAACCTAATTTCATTTCAGGCATATCACTTGCCCTCCAATCATCTTCCACTATTCGTAATGTAGCAGATGTATTTGTTGGCACATCAACGTTTAATACTGCTTGTCCATGTTCTACACGCCAATCAATTTTAATTTCCCCATATGCTGTTTCACGCTTAATACAAACCCAATCTAGATTAGAATTAAAATGAGGCTGAATATAAAAATGTTTATATGCTGGTTTTGTTTCATCCACTTCTAATCCAATAATATATCGGTATATCCATTCAACGATAGAACCATATGCGTAATGATTGTACGAATTCATACTATCATTCCAAAGGGTTCCATCCTCTTTCACACCATCCCAATGTTCCCAAATCGTTGTGGCACCTCGTTTCACTTGGTATAACCATGATGGATAATCTTCATGAAATAGAAGCTTACAAGCAAGGTCATGACGGTTAAACTTGCTTAATATTAAATTTAAATACGGTGTTCCTATAAAACCTGTTGTTAAATGATTTTTATTTGCTTTTAAAAGCTCAATTAATCGATTAAATACTTTCTCCTTCACATTATCTTTCACTAGTTCAAAAAGAAGTACTAATATGTGGGCTGTTTGGGTATTTGAAATTAACCTACCATTCGGTGTAACGAATTCATTTTGAAACGCTTGAACAATATTTCCATGTAGCTCAGCATAAAACTTAGCATCTGTATTTTCACCTAAAATCTCAGCAACCTTTCGTAAAAGCGATGTAGAATACGCGTAATAAGCTGTCGCAATAAAATGCTTGTCTGTTCCGCCTTCATATACATCAGGTTTCGTATCTAATGCGAGCCAATCCCCTAAATGATAGCCTGTATCCCATAAATACTCATTTTCACCTTGTGAACGTATGTAATCTATATACTTCTTCATACTGTCATATTGCTCTTTTAAAATGGATACATCTCCGTAATGTAAATAGTGAACCCATGGACAAATAATTGCTGCATCGCCCCAACCGCCAGAAGTATGTAAATCAAAATCCGCTCTTTTCCCAAATGCATCTGGAATAACTAAGGGCACAGCTCCATTCACATTTTGATCTAATGATAAATCTTGGAGCCATTTTTTAAAGAACAATTGCACATTCATAATTTGTGTAGCCGCCCCAATGAACATTTGTGCATCTCCTGTCCATCCAAGTCGATCATCTCGCTGCGGACAATCTGTTGGCACATCAAAAAAGTTCCCTCTTTGAGACCATTCCACATTTTGATGCAGTTGATTGATTAATGGATTAGACGTTTCAAATTCAGTCGCTTTTTCCATATCTGTATGTAATACACCCCCTTCAAAATCTGCTATTTGAGGGGGCTGGGTTAATCCACTTATTTTCACATACCTAAAGCCTTGATAGGTAAAATGAGGTTCAAACGTTTCCTCTTCCTCTTCCTCTCCTTTTGCTATATACACTATTTTTTGTTTTGCCTTTCGAAGATTCCCAGTATAAAAGCTACCGTCTTTATTTAATATTTCAGCATGATGCAATTCTATCTTTTGTCCAGTATAAACATGACGGACTTTAAACCGAACCCAACCTACCATATTTTGCCCCATATCAATAAGCCATTCATGATTTGGTAGTTTTGAAATAGCGATTGGTTTTATAATTTTCATTTTACGAATTGCTTCATTTTCTTGTGCAACAATTATTTGTTTAGAATGCACAATTACTTCAACATCTTCTAGCACTTGTTCACTTTCTTCTAGCCTAGCGTCATAAACTTCTCCTTCATAAATTTCCGAATACAAAATAGGGCTTGGAGTTACTTTCCATGATTCATCTGTTACAATTTTTTCTTTCGTTCCATCTTCATATGTTATATGTATTTGAGCAATTATCGCACGTCTTTTCCCGTAATAATTACGTACATGCTGCATAGTAATCGGCCCTTTATACCAGCCGTTACCTACCAGAGTAGAAATATCATTATACCCAATCTTTAATACATGCGTTATATCATATGTTTGATACAATATCCTTTTATCATAACTTGTCCATCCAGGGGTAAAATAACAATCTCCAATACGCTCTCCATTTATAGAAGCCTCGTATAATCCTAAACTAGTAATATATAAACGTGCTTTTTTAACTAATTTTTTAATAGAAAAGCTTTTATTAAAAGACATTACCTGTGTGCGCTCTTTTTTCGCAGCAATCCAGTTCCCGCTCCAATTATCTTGCCCTTGTAATCCAGTCTCCCAAAATGCTACTTCTGACCAAGCTGACTCTTCTTCATGATTATCCCATGCCTTCACTCGGTAAAAATAGCGTGTTTCCGTACTATATGAAAACGAATTGATTGGTATATATAAACTTTGATCTGTCTCTACCTTCTGCGAATCAAATACTATAGTTTGAAACTCTCTATCCTTCGCAACCTGCAATTGATACGCAAGTTGTTTTGCATTTCGGTTACTCGACTCGAGTTGCCAACTAATTTTAACAACTTTCGAATCTATACCTATCGGATTATTTTTATTATCACAGAGCAATTTTTTTATTGTTAGCACACTTCTTCACCATCTTTTCTAAATCTTAATTTAAATTAATTATAATAAAAATAAAATTCTAAATAAATAATAACTTTATTCATCCTTACAAAATTATTAACTTTCCATAATTAAAAAGGTTTTCATTTTCTATTACCGAAAGTATAGTGCGGTAGAACAAAAATTATATTTGGAGGTTAAAAGTATGTCTAAAATTGAAACTCCTGTTATGACTTCTTTACAAACAACGGTTGAAAAAATGATGAAGGATTTAAATGTTCCGGGAGCTGCTGTAGCTATTATAAAAGACGGTGAAATGATTATTTCAGAAGGTTTCGGCTATCGTAATTTAGAGACAAAAGCCCCTGTTACACCGCGTACTTTGTTTGCAATCGGTTCCTCAACGAAAGCTTTTGGCACACTTTCATTAAGCTTATTAGCGCAGCAAAAAAAGTTTAATTGGGATGCTCCTGTCCAGTCTTATATACAAAACTTCTCTTTATCTGAACTACTTGCTAGCTCACAAGTTACCGGACGAGATTTAGCTTCTCATCGAACTGGCGTAAGCCGCCATGAGGCTCTTTGGTATAGCTCTTCCTTATCTCGAAAAGATCTCGTTGAAAAAATAAAGCATTTACCACTTGATGCACCGTTTCGGACTTCATTTCTATATAACAACTTAATGTATGCGACAATTAGCTATATTGTAGAAAACATCACAAATCAAACGTGGGAGCAATACGCTACAGAACATATTTTAGAACCTTTAAATATGAGACATACAAACTTCTCTGTTACCGATTCACAAACGACAGAAGACTATGCTTTACCTTACATTGAAAATGATGGTGAAATAAAAGAAGTTCCATTCCGCAACATCGATACAGTCGGTGCTGCTGGATGTATTAATTCTACAATTGAAGATATGGCAAATTGGGTACTTCTTCACTTAAACAATGGAAAATTTGGAGATTACGAATTAATCTCCTCTGAATTATTACAACAAATGTATACACCACACAATTCCATTCCAGACCAACCGGTTTTATCACTCCCTGAATCTCCATTAAATAGTTACGGTCTTGGTTGGTTTATTAGCGCTTATCGTGGTAATAAGGTGATTCATCATGGTGGTAATATTGATGGATTTTCAGCGCTTGTTTCTTTCATACCAACAGAAAACATCGGCCTTGTCATTTTAACGAATGCTGGAGGCACATTACTGCCTACTTATCTAGCTAATCAAATTTATGACGAACTACTTGAATTAGAATCCATTGATTGGCATAAACGTGCTGTAGAAGATACTGAAAAAATGAAGGAAATGATGAAAGAAGCAACTGAATCCATTCCAGAACAAATTAAAGGGACTACACCTTCTCACAAATTAGAGGATTATACTGGTACTTTCGAACATCCTGCATACGGAACATTACAAGTATACAAGCGTGATGATTCATTATTTGTGCAATTCATGGAAATGGACATTCAATTAACACATCATCATTACGACATCTTCTCTGCAAAAGTTGACTTATTCCAAATGAAAATGAGTTTATTATTCGCTTATGAAATGAGTGTGAGTGGTGAATTTCCATCCCTTCAGTTACATGTGCCAGCTACACTTAGTACTCAGCCACTTGTATTTAAGAAAACAAAATAAATATTTTAATAGAGGGACGATAACTCTTCCCTCTATTCCCCTTTTCTCTATGCAAAAAGGATAATACATAAAGGATACCGAATTCTATTATTTATCTAATTAAATTATCTGGAGGAAAAGCTATGTACACAGAAATTTTTAAAGAAGTTGTTTCGATTACTCATCACGATTATTCCGGTTGTATTGATAAAAAAGGATGGGATGATCCTACTACTTATTTACAAACAATCGAGAAATTAGAGAAACAAGGTGAACTGACACCTGTTCACTTCACTGAAATTGTAAGTGATTACTTACTAGACTTTAAAGATAATCATATGTTTTTCAAAATGAACTCTAACAATCAACCTCTTAACAGTGTTGGCTTCCAAGTGAAAAGATACGAAGACCGCTTATATATTACATCTACTTCAGAAGAAAAAAGAGTAAAAAAAGGACAAACTATCCTTGCATTAGACAATATGAAGATTCCTGATTTATTAATAAAATATAAAAAGTATTTAAATGAGAATTGATATGAACGTGAAAAATGGGGATATGTTTTATCAAAGTTTTCAAATTGTACACTTATAGATGAAAATGGATTGCCCCAAACAATTACTTTACAAAAATATAAACAGAGCAAATATACACCTATATATTCAATAGAAAAATGTAATAAAAATACACTCTTAATTACTTTGACAGACTTCGCAAATGCTGAAGCTATCAATACATTATTAGACTCACACAAAGATGAGCTTAATGCTTTTCCGAATTTAATTATAGATGTGCGATTAAATCGTGGCGGAAGTGATGATGCATTTTTCAACCTACTTCCTTACTTATTTGAAGACAAAGAAATTTCTCTTTTCGATTCTTCAGAAACAATGCAATTAAATCATACAGAACGAAACTTTCATTTACGTATGAAAGACATGAAAATGGAAATGGAAGATTATGATTCTTTAGACGAACTTTCCAAATTATTCACTAATATGTTTATTCAAGATTTAAAAAAGAATTATAAAAAAGGATTCGTTACATTTAATACTTCTAGTTTACCAAAAGAACTTCAATCATTAAAAATACATGGACGAAAATCACCTAGTAAAGTAGTCATATTAACAGATGTTACATGTGGGAGTTCTGGCGATTCTTTTGTAGAAGTTGCAAAAAAATCATTGAAAGTAAAAGTAATAGGTCGTCCTACTGCTGGTGTAAATGATTATTCTAATTTAGCAGTAATGGAATGGGCTGATACATTCGCTCTTTATTATCCTACTTCACGACTTTCTATTATAGATAAAGGCGAAGGAATGTCCGGAATTGGTATACAACCACATATACATATTCCGTGGACTCCGGAACATATACAAGAAGATATAGATGTAAAGTTAGCATTACAACTACTTCAAAACGAAGAATGGTAAAAAATAATAGGTAGGTGTGAATCACACCTACCTTTTCTATTTCATATCAATCTTTTCTGGTTGAAACCAAATTGGCTTTAATAACTCAAAGTTTTTATGATCCTCTAAAACGATAGTAAGGCGTTCTAACGTATCATCTAACATATGCGGTGCTGCTCGTAATGACCAGACAACTGATGAGAAAACTGTCATACCTACGTACACCGCATATAATTTCCAAAACTCCTTTGGTATTATACCATTAAAGTATCCTTCTATTTGTCCGATTGAATACGGAATACTAATGTCTCTTGCAAATAGTGCAATTTTTACGAAATCATGAAGTGGATCGCCCCAATCATAACCATTAAAATCAACAACACCTACATATTTCCCATCCCTTACAATTATATTTTCTAAATGAAAATCATCGTGTTGAAATCGATTTGGGCGATTCTTTAAGTATATTTCATTTTCATCGATAAACTTAATGATTTTATCATCATTTTTTATTTTTATTCCGCACGTTTTATATGCCTCTACATATTTTTGATGTTTTTTCATTGCTCTTTCATACCATGGAAGAATATCCTCAGGAGCTTCATATGTATGCATTTTTGCTAAATCTTTCCCTGCCTCTATACCAATCTCATATTGTTCTTTTGGCGTATATGTAGGCAACAACTTTTTCGCATCTTCCCCCTCTATATATGAGAAAATACTATATACACCTTCTTCTTCCAATATACCTATTTCAATCGGCCTTTGCGCCTTTACGTTACGTTTTACCATTTCATTTAAAATTTGAAACTCTATTTTCCTTCTTTCATACTCTTGTACATCGCCAATCCGTACCATATATTTTTCATTATCAATTGTCGTAACTATATATTTCCTATCAGGTGAGAAACCTTTAGAAATTTCTTCAATATTCGCTGCATCTTTTACTATTTGTATATTGTTTTGCCATGTTGCAATTGTTTTCATGTATATTCCTCCTTACATTTCTACATTTGGTGTGTAAGCCACTTCTATAATAAACCCATTCGGATCATAAAAATCAATCGTATAGTACCCTTCCGAATAATGATTCATTTCCATCGGACCACGTATTATCTTTATTTTCGTGCTAGAAAGAAATTCTGCTACCTCATCAACTACTTTTCTATTAATAGCTTGGTAACAAATATGTCTTGGTCCTAAAGTTCTTACGATTTCTTCATCTACTTCTTTAAAATATATTTCACTTTCTCCTGTGCTATATGCTACTTCATTTAACTTTCTCCAGCCAATTATAGAAAATAACATATCATAAAAAGAAATGGACTCCTCTAAATTCGCTACCCAAAATTCAATATGATGAATACCTGCTCGAAGTGTATTCATATTAAGAATACGCCCCTTGTACTACTTGCACAATTTCCATCGGTGTATTCACCATATAATCTGGTGCATCTTTTTTCACTGTTTCAATAGCATCATACCCCCAAGATACCCATATTACATTCACCCCAGCCTTTTTACACGCTGCTACGTCTCGTTGTTCGTCACCGACGTATAACATATCTTTCTCTGTTATTTTTTTCGATTTTAAAAACCTTTTTATCATTTTATCTTTACCAAATAAATTTTTAGAACAATACACTTCTTGTATATTTTCTATGTCATTATTGTGTAAAAATGCCCGAATGTGCTCTTCTAAGTTCGATGAGATGACTGCAATTCCGTAGCCTTTTTTATGTAGTTCATCTAATACTTCTTTCATCCCATGGAACAAAACGAAATTTTTTATAGCAGGCTGATATAATTTATAAAATTCCAACGCTAATATCGGTAGTTTATACAGTGGTACATTAAGTTGTTTACATCTCTCTGGCATCGTTAATTTACGTAAATGTTCAATTTCGTCTTCCTTTACTGCTTTATACCCATGTTTTTCAGCAAGTTGATTATAAATCGGTACAAATATATTTTGTGAATCTACTAATGTGCCATCAAAGTCAAAAACAATATATTTTTGCATTCCCATACTCCCTTTGCCTCTTTTTCTAAACCTATCTTATTCAACACCGTAGTTGTCTTACCCTTCTATACACATAAAAAAGAACAAGATTTTCTCTTGTTCTTTTTAAGAAAGCCACTTTGGCGGTACATTCGTATTCCAATAAATATTCCCTAACTCATGGTGTCCAGAGTACCCATCATCAAAACGGTGATAGTGGAAATTAAAATAATACCCATCTTGCGGTGGATGATCTCTTCTTACGTGGAAACGCAATAAGTCATTTCCTGTTTTCGTATCGTAAACGTGAAAAATCTTTTCATTATTTCCACCCGCTGGTTTTTGAGAAATCGCTAATGATTGTAACGAATCTTCCGGTACATCATTTGCTAGTTCAGCAATTGCCTCTTCAATTTTTGGTAGTATTACATCCTTAAACTCATCTTCAATTACTGGACCAATTTTAGTGCCAAACTTTTGCATCGACTGCTTCTCTGCTTCTTGCATTGCGTAAGTAATAAAAGTATCGGTGGTTAACCTGTCATTCGTTTCTTCATATGTATAGGACGTACTCTCCAAATTTTGTTGCCCAGCTGTGCTTGTAGGCTTGTCCGCAGCTTTGGCATTATCAAGCAATATGGAAGGAGGCGTCACTAAACCAAATGTAAATACGGTAATTAATGCGACTAAGGTTTTTCTAAACCAATTTGGCATGTATGTTTCCTCCCCTTTCACTTATTATATTTTATATAACGGTTGTTTTCTCTATTATACAAAATGATTGTAATTTTTGCACTTTACAATTTTGTTAACGTTCACATATTTTTCACTTGAATATGAAATTGTAAGATTTCATACAATAAAAATACAACAATAATGAGGAGGAGATCCGATGACTTTAGATGTCATGTATTCCGCCGCAAGCATACTCGTTTTAGTATATTTTATTTATCAATGTGTTACGGATTAGAAAAAAGAGCCATTTTTCGGCTCTTTTTTCTATGGTAAGAATACTATCCAACCAATTAATACTATAAAAATAATCCCGGCAATTACAGCTGGCAATAAATAAAAATGAGAAAGTATAACTATTCCATACAAAAGTATTACTGGAAGTAATAAATAGCGATCTGCCTTCCATCTTAACAAGAGTAATTTGCCTTCATCACAATATAAATGAAGAAACATTTTTTTCGCAAATTCAACCCAATAATCGCGTGCATAGCGGGAAATTGCAAATAAAGCAAATGCAAGAATAATAGCTGCAATCCACCTAGGACTCATAACAATACTTATCGCGCTTATACATACAATTTGAATATAAAATATTCGTGCACTACTTGTACGGAAAAATTCTTTCAAAAAGGATTCAACAATACGATCATCAGTTTTCTTCCCTAAAAACTTTTTAGAACGTGGAAACATCCACGGCTTTTTATTCGAACTACTCGGTTTAGCTGTATGACCACCAACTTGCATAATCCCACTCGTCCAGCGCATACTTTCTTCTTTTTCTCTCTCAACTTCTTTAAAAAAGCAATTTTTATAATTTAATTTTTCTTTTATCAATATGATAATTAAAAACACTGCTAGACCGATACTTAGTATAGAATACAATGGATTTTTATAAATAAGAAACAAACTCAATCCAAAAAAGGATAGACTTATAGAAAATATTACATTTTTTATAATCCATAGTAGCCATCGTTTCCCCACACGTACATGAATAAATCTCGTTAATAACGCCAACAAAAATCGAAATACAGTAAAGAATAGCCAAAATAATACGACTTGTATCTTCGTCACTCCAATACTTTTCATCAACACTGGTAACATCGCAACAACAACTACTACATTCGTTATTGCTATTCGAATAAACGTATATGTCATGCCATACTGGATTAACTTTTTCATGTGAACAGGATACGAAATTAAAAATAAACTATCCGCTTGCTCAAAAAACGACCGAACTCCTCTTGCATATGTAATCACATAAAATGCGAGTAGGCCTAATCCGAAATAAACCGTCTCTCCTATCGCTAGTTCTTCCATCCATAGTGAACGATAATAAATTCCCATAAATATAAGTGCCGGAATAATAATATATAGCGCAACCGTCCAATCAGTTATAGAACGTATGGACTTCCATTTGCGCCCCAGTTCATGGCGTAACCTTTTATAAAATTGTTTTTTAATCATGCTGTTCACGCCTTACGATTACATCAAAACAATCTAATAATGAACTTCCTGGCATTTCTGCTAACGTTTGAATTGCCTCTAAATGGCCATCTGCGACTAATGTACCTTGAGAGATGAGTAAAAATCTTTCGCAAATTCTTTCAGCTGTATCTAATACGTGCGTACAAAGTAAAATTCCTGCCCCGCGTTCTTTTTCTTTATATAAATAACTTAAAAACTCTTTCGTAGCTACTGGATCTAGTCCGATAAAAGGTTCGTCAATGATATAAAAATCTGGTTCTGTTAAAAACGCTAATATAAGCATCGATTTTTGTTTCATACCTTTAGAAAACTTTGATAAATACTCATGTTTATGCTTATCCATTCGAAACATATGTAATAACTCTTCAGCTTTCCATTCCCAGCTTCCGGCTTCGTTCTCGCGAGCTGCCATTAATAATTCAATATGTTCCCAAAGCGTCAAATAATCATAATATGTCGGGTGTTCTGGCACATATGCATACGGATTTTTCTTCTCGCCAAATGATATTTCACCATCCACATTTACAAGTAACCCGAGCATCGTTTTAATCGTCGTACTTTTCCCGGCACCATTTGCGCCAATAAGAGCAACTAATTCGCCTTGCTCAATCGAAAAGGCAATATCATGAATTGTTTTTTCATCTATTTCATATCCAGCAGAACGGATATTTACTTCTAACATACATTCCCCTTCTTTCCATTCCAATACAAACTAGGAAAAGAATAACATATAACTATCTATATATCATTATAAAATATTTATTTTCATAGCAGGAATAAATATTTTTTAACAGAATACTTAATGTTTGATTACATTTAATTGGAGTGGATAATATGTCTTTTCAAATTCGTGAAGCTACGATAGACGATATAGATGCGCTTTGCTCTTTAACAACTTTATAAATAGAAAGGAATAAAACTATGACAAATATCGAAGCTATTTTTATTGATCGTGACGGTACAATTGGCGGTGACACAACAATACATTACCCTGGATCTTTTACCTTATTTCCGTTTACAAAAGCAGCTTTGCAAAAACTAAAAGCTCAAAATATAAAAATTTTCTCTTTCACAAATCAGCCAGGTATCGCAGACGGGATAGCAACTGTTGCTGATTTCGCACAAGAATTAAAAGATTTCGGTTTTGATGATATATACGTATGTCCTCACAAACACAGTGATGGTTGTATATGCCGTAAACCAAGTACAGGTATGCTGCTACAAGCAGCCGAAAAACACGGGCTTGATTTAACAAAATGCGCTGTAATTGGTGATCGCTGGACTGATATCGTTGCAGGAGAAACAGTACATGCAACAACGATATTAGTGCATACAGGCGCTGGATACGATGCTTTACATACGTACCGAGACAGATGGGCACATATTGAACCAAACTACATTGCAGAAAACTTTGAAGATGCTACAAATTGGCTTTTAAGTCAACTATAATGCAAATGAAAAGAGACGCCTTCAAAATGAAAGCGCCTCTTTTCATCTAATATTATTTAAAACGTTAATTCATAATGGAAATAACGATTATCTCTCAAATATCCATTTTCAGCGTATAATCGCTGTGCTGATAAATTATCAATCTCTGTTTGTAATTTTACACCTTTCGCACCATTTTCTAAGGCGAATCCTTTCGCAGCTTCTAATAATTTTTTCCCTGTTCCTGCCCCGCGCTTAGCAGCTTGTACAAATAAATCATTTAAAATCCATAATTCTTTCATCGAAATAGAAGAAAATGATGGATATAATTGCGTGAATCCAATATATTCACCGTCTTCAACTGCTACGAAGATAACAGATTCTTTTCTCTCCATTCGATTTCGTAAAAATACTTTTGCTCCTTCTAGATCGGAATCTTGTCTATAAAACATACGATAGTTATTAAAAACTGATGCTAGTCCATCTAAATCTGCAATTGTTGCCTCATATATTCTCATTTTACTCCATTCCCCTTCCAATACTGTCTCATTATATCCGTTGCCCATTTAGGCTGTACAATTTCTTCTTTCGGCATAAACTCTTTCATTATTGGCTTTATATCCAATATAGGGGTGCCATCAATAGCATCTAACCCCTCAACGATAATTGATTTACCTTCTCTTTTCATTACCTTTACAATGGTTGCTCCTATGCGATTCGGACGATTTTTCCCGCGCTGTGCAAAAATGCCTACTTTAGGATAATCATTATTATTTCTAGGGTGTCTAGCAACATATTGAATTTGTTCATCAGTTACTTTATGAAAATAAAAAACTACTTCAATATGTACAAATGCGATTGGTTGAACTAAAAACATACGCATTCCCCCTATAATGTAACCACTTACATTATAAAATATTTTCTGAATTTTTTCCACACATGCGAACTAGGTTACATAATATAATTATAATCTATTTTGTAAAGCGAAATGAACTGCTTTAACTGCATGTATATGGGTTGTGTCGAATATCGGAATGGATACATCTTCCTGCTTAATTAATAATCCTATTTCTGTACATCCTAAAATGATACCCTGTGCGCCTTTTTGCACTAAATCTTCTATAACTGTTTTATAATACTCTCTGGATTGAGATACGATTTTTCCTAAACATAATTCTGTATATATGACTTCGTTTATTTTTTCTCTATTTTTTTCTAATGGCACTATGACTTTTATATCATTCTCTTTAATACGTGATTTATAGAAATCTTGATCCATTGTATATTTTGTTCCAAGTAAACCAACAGTTTGAATACCTTTTCTTTTCATTTCTTTCGCAGTTGCATCTGCGATATGTAAAACTGGAATATGAATATTCTCCTTTATTTTCTCAATTACTTTATGCATTGTATTTGTGCAAATAATAATAAAGTCTGCGCCTCCCATTTGTAATGAATATGCTGCATTCCCTAGAATTTCTCCTGCACTATCCCAATCACCGCTAGACTGGAATCCTTCAATCTCTTCAAAGTCTACACTATTAATTAAACATTTAGCTGAATGTAACCCACCTAATCTACTTTTTATTTCTTCATTTATGATTCGATAATATTCAGCAGTTGATTCCCAACTCATACCACCAATAAGACCTATCGTTTTCATTAAACCCCACACCCACCTTATACTATTTATTCAAGATAATTACGACATTTTATTATGTATATTATATACAATAAAACAAGACTTTACGTTTAAAATATAAAGTCTTGCTTTAACTATTTCCAAGGAAATTTTATAAGAATATTCTGAAATTAACCACCTAATGTTTTTATAGAATCTTCATATCGATAATGAAAACATTCTCGATACAACTGTTTAATTTCATCATATGATGGCACACGTGGGTTATTTGCTGGACTTCCACTTTCAATTGCATCTGACGCCATTTTAGAAACAGCTTTTTCAAATTCAACCTCACCAATTCCGTATTCTTTTAAATTTGGAATACGAAGATCAAAACAAAGTTTTTTTATTTCCATCAGCGTGTAGTCGGCTACTTCTTCATCACAATAAGAATACATATCTTTATTTAAACAGCGGCCAATTTCCGCTAATCTTTTTACCGCACTACCTTTTGTATATTCTAAAACTGTAGGTAATAGTATTGCATTTGATATACCATGTGGTACATGAAATAACGCTCCTACTGGTCTTGACATTCCATGAACTAATGTAACAGATGCGTTTGAAAATGCAATTCCAGCTTGTAAGGAAGCAATCATCATCGCTTCTCTTGCCTCCATATTGTCTCCATCTTCATATGCAATACGTAAATATTTCATAATACTTTCAATAGCGGAAAGAGCGAGTACATCTGTAAGTGATTGTGAAACTTTAGAAATATATGCTTCGACTGCATGACATAATGCATCTATCCCTGTTGCTGCTGTAATATGAGGTGGTACAGAACGTGTTAAAATCGGATCAATAATCGCTACTTGCGGGGTAAAACTCGGATGCTTCATCATCATTTTTACATCTGTTCGTTTATTCGTAATTACTGCTACACTTGTTACTTCTGACCCAGTACCCGAAGTTGTTGGAATTGCAATGAGCGGTAACGGATCATTGTCTATTTCCATATCCTTTTGGACATAATCTTCTACTTCTCCGCCATTTGTATATAACACCGCAACTGCTTTTGCTGCATCGATACAACTTCCACCACCAAGACCGATAATAAAATCACACTTTTCCTCTTTACAAATAGTTAACGCCTCTAACACGTGTATATTTGTAGGCTCAGCATTTACCTTATTATATGTAATAACAGTAATCCCTTTCGTATTTAATTGTTGTATACAACTCTCAACATATCCTAAATTCTCCATAATTGTATCGGTTACTATAAAAGCTCTTTTTCCAAACTTCTTGGATTGTTCCCCCAGTTTTTCAAGCGAATTTCTTCCATATAATACAGACTTCGGCATACGAAATTCAGCAACTTCTTGCAAGTACTCCACCTCTTCTTTCCCTAATTAATATTTTCGTCTATAAAATATCTATTTAATAAATTCCTGTTAAAGTATAGAACGCGATAACTAAAAATACAGCAAGCGTTTTCAAAACTGTAATAGCAAATATATCTTTATAAGATTGTTTATGTGTTAACCCAGTTACTGTAAGAATAGTAATAATAGCTCCGTTATGTGGTAATGTATCCATTCCTCCTGATGCCATTGATACGATACGATGCATTACTTCTAACGGAATATCAAATTGATGAGCCGCTGCAATAAACTTATCTCCCATTGCACTTAAAACGATTCCCATTCCTCCTGATGCAGAGCCTGTAATACCGGCTAAAATATTCGTCGTGACTGCTCCATTCACGAGAGGATTTGTGAATGTGGCAGAGATGCCATCTCTCATAATCGCAAAACCTGGAAGTGCTGCGATGACACCACCGAATCCAAATTCAGCTCCTGTATTCATCGTTGCCAGTAGCGCTCCACCAATACTTGTATTCAATCCAGCTTGGAATCCTGTTACTACTCGTTTCCAATATAATAATAACGTTGTTACTATACCTATGATAAGTGCTAATTCTACTGACCAGATTCCAACTACTGCACTTAATTCTACTTTTCCAAATGCTTTCATACCAATTGCAGAAAAATCAAAACCATTCGGATACCACTTCGGTATCATAATAGTAAAAACTTTATTCATTACACCTACTAAAATAAGTGGTATAAAAGCAATTACTTGCTGCGCTCTTGTAATTTCAATATTTTTAACCAGCTGCATATCTTTTTGTTCTGCTTGTAAAGAAGCTGCCATTTCCGTATTCCCATCGTTAAAACCAAAATATCCTTCTCCAGCTGCTTTCGCCTTCTTACGTCTACTCTCTAAATATAGTAAACCTAACGTAAGTACAAAAATTGCCCCTACAATACCAAGTATCGGCGCAGCATAAATGTCTGTTTTAAAAAACGTTGTAGGTATTACGTTTTGAATTTGTGGTGATCCAGGTAGCGCATCCATCGTAAACGTGACCGCTCCAAGAACGATTGTTCCAGGAATTAAACGTTTTGGAATATTCGCTTGTCGAAACAACTTAGCTGCGAACGGATATACAGCAAACACTACTACATACACACTAACACCACTATACGTTAAAATAGCACCCATTAATACAATCGCTAATATTGTACGTTTTTCACCAACTAACTCTATAATTGTCTTTGCAATTGAGTCCGCAATCCCTGACATTTCTACTACTTTCCCAAATATTGCCCCGAGTAAAAATACAGGAAAATATAGTTTAATAAAACCTACCATTTTCTCCATAAAAATATTCGAAAAGAAAGGTAATACAAAACTAGGCTCTGTCAAAAATACCGCAAATAATGCAAATATCGGTGCAAATAAAATAACAGAAAACCCTCTATAAGCTACAAACATTAATAAACTAAGTGCTAATAATATAATAACTAGCTCCAAGTATACCCCTCCATTAAAATGAAAATTCTAAATTTTATTGATAAATTTATTCTAATCTTTTATTTCTGACATCCCTCCTCTAATTCATACAAATTTTTCATGCTAAAAATGTCTAATTATAAGTATTCGATTACATATAAAAAATCCCTTTAAACATAAACGAATTCATCGTCATCTGTTATAGAGGGATTTTTAGTCTCTATATTTACTTCTTTACCAAACTATTTTCTACACAAAAATAATGTAATTCTTTTACATCATTTACTATATGAGTCGCACCAACTTCGGTCAATTCTGTTTTACTACCATAGCCATATAAAACGCCGATTGATGCAATTCCATTCTGATTCGCACCAATTATATCGTGCTTTCTATCTCCAATCATAACAATTTCTTCTTTATTAAGTTCTTCATTTGTTTGTAAAATATGAGCAATAATTTCTTCTTTCTTTATTCTTGTACCATCTAAATTACTTCCAATGATACCTTCAAAATAATCCGTTAGTTGAAAATGATCTAGTACTTGTTTTGCAAATACAGTAGGTTTTGAAGTAGCTATAAACAAACGATTGCCTGTATCTTTTAATTGTTTTAAAAGATTTGGAATACCCTCGTAAACATTATTCTCCAACAATCCTCGTTGCTTTACATACTCTCTGAAATAAAAAACAGCTCGTTCAACTTCTCCTTCATTCATATTATATCTCTCTACGAATGATTGCTGGATGGGCGGACCGATAAATGAATGTAAATCGTTTATATGTAATTCTTCAATTCCAAGCTTTTTTAATGCATATAAAACTGAATTTACAATGCCTTCTTTCGGATCCGTCAATGTTCCATCTAAATCAAATAAAAATGTTGTGTACACGTTTCAATCCCCCACTCATTTTACTTTATAAGTAACCTATAACAGATTTCCCCTCTTTCCCTTCTATTATAATACTATCACTATCTTTTTTCTGAAAAATTACTTTTCCTATGTCACATACTTTCAGTTACAAAATGTAATAGATATGATAAAGTAAAAAAGTTACAATTATTCTAATAGAAACTGGTGAAACAAATGTCAATTACGTTAATCTTTATAATGGCTTTCACGATTGTAATCCACGCAGTTGAAACAAGCTCTTATAGTATTCGATTAGCAGGAGTTCGTTTAAAGAAGATTGCTGTTGCATTATCTGTCGTCGGAATCGTATTACTCATTTCAAGAACGTCAAACTTACTACAAGCCTTTTTACTTGGCGGGATTGTCGATGAAGCAAAACTAGATTCTTCCATTGATTTAGAGAATATTATGCGACTCGTTCTATTATCGGCTTCTGTTGGTACGTTGCTTGCGATTATACTATATCCAACTTTGACAAAACTATTTGGATACGTCATTCAAAATTTTGAAACAGATGGTTCATTCATTCGAATGATGAAGACGAATAACATTCAAAAATTAAAGTACACAAAAAAATATATACGGTTTCCAAAATTCGAAATGATTCATAGGCTACGTATCGGTGGTATTCCAAAACGTATTATGCTTATTAACATGTTTGCTACTGCTATTTATACAGCGGGGGTTCTTTCCGCATTATATGCTTCTTTTTTAATTCCAGCTTTCGCAACAAAAGCCACTACAGCTTCTGGTCTTATTAATGGTTTTGCTACTATTTTATTAACAGTGCTATTAGATCCACGTATTGCTCTTTTAACAGAGCGTGCTCTTCAATCAGAAGAAGGTGCTGAAACAATGAGTAAAATGTATGCTTGGCTAATGATTTCTAGACTTTTTGGTACATTACTAGCTCAACTGTTATTCATACCAGGTGCTTACTGGATTACATGGATTATAAAGCTTATGAATTAATGCACTCTCTAAAAAAGAAGGTGAGATAACAAATGAACATACAAACAGAGCAAGATATAGTCCGCTTAATAGAAAACGACGAATGGATGATAAACGTATTACAATTAGCAAAATCACTAGAGCTACCTGATTGGTGGATTTGCGCCGGCTTTGTTCGTTCTAAAATTTGGGATACTTTACATAACTGTGAGACTAGAACTGCTCTGCCTGATGTTGATGTAATTTATTATGATAGTCTACATAAAGATGAGATGTACGAACAATCATTAGAAAATAAATTAAAGAATATTGATGCTACGATTCCTTGGTCGGTAAAGAATCAAGCTCGTATGCATGTAGTAAATAATATGCCACCGTATTCTTCTTCTGTTGATGCTATTTCTAAATTCCCTGAAACAGCAACGTCTTTAGGAGTTACATTAGACGAAAAAAACAATGTTATATTAACAGCTCCGTGCGGTATTGAAGATGTTCTTTCCTTACAAGTGAGACCAACAGCCCATTTTCTTGAATCGAAAGAGCGTATACATATGTACAAAAATAGAGTTATGAAAAAGAATTGGCAAAGTAATTGGCCCAACATTACAATCACATATCCATAAATTAAAAAAGGGTGCTTCTCATTTATAGAAGCACCCTTTTCTTCATTTCAAAAAATGTATGACTGTTTCTGCAAACCTATCTGCTTCCTCATAATGAGGTGAATGACCGCTCTCTTCAAATGCGATATACTTACCGTTTCGAACTTCTTTATTAAACGTTTCAATTTGTTTTTCACACGTTACTACATCATGTTTTCCTACAATTAATAACATTGGGTTTGTTATATCTTTTATCTTAGGTAATAATGAAGTATGGAATGCTCCTTCTAATTTTAATTTATCAAAATGAATCTTGGAGCGATTTGAAAATACTTCCCACTCTTCATCACTATACAAACTCTCGTCTGTCACATCTTCCTTATTATTGTAAATCTCCATTCTATTTTCTTCTAGTTCTTCACTTAATCTTATATAAGCTTCTAACAACTCTTCTGAACTAGCATTGCTAGATGAATAAGCAAGAGACTCTTCTGCTACTTCTTCTTTTCCATACTTTTTTAATAAACGCCCTGTCTTTTGTAACAAGGCCTTACTTGTTAACGCGAAATCGAAAGTTGGTCCTTCAAATATGATTTTCTCTATTGAACTTGGATATATCGATGCATATAACAACGCTACATATCCACCGAAAGAATGTCCGATTATAGACCACTTTTCAATTTGTAATGATTTTCTTAATTCCTCACAGTCTTCAATCAAATCATTTAATCCAAAAGCTTCGTCTTCAGTAATTTCTTCTGAGCGACAAACACCCCTTTGATCTATCATAATTACATATAAAGAATCTTTTAAACGTTCCGCTTGATGAAATGAAAAATCATAGCAACTTTCTCCCGGTCCACCATGTAAGTATAGAACTGGTTTATTTTTAGGGTTTCCATGCGTTTCAACGTATAGCTTTTTGCCTCTAATATGCATGTATTTCCCTGCTTCTATCAAATTCGCCTTTATGATCATCACCTTCTTTTTTACTGAATATTATAACACTTCACCTTAAATAATCCCTATTACATTTAAAAAGACGATGATGATTGCAAGCGGTGCTATAAATCGAAGTAAAAACGCCCAACAAGTAAATACTTTCTTTCCATAATTTCCACCTACAAAAAACTCTGCTTCTAGCATCTTCTTTTCCATTTTGAATGAAACGAAAATACTAATAAATAGTGCACCAAGTGGCATTAATATATTACTAGATAAGAAGTCTACTGCATCAAAAATATTCTTTCCGAAAATCGTAATATCACTCCATACTCCAAATGATAACGCTGATGGTATACCTACTAAGAAAATGCCGAAACCGATCATCCATGATAATTTCGTTCTTCTTTCCTGTTCACCATTTGTCACTGCTGAAACAACTGTCTCTAATAGTGAAAATGCTGATGTTAATGTCGCAAATGTAAATAGTGCAAGAAATACTGTTAAGAAAGCCGCGCCAAATGGAATTTGACTAAATACTGATGGTAATACGATAAATAGTAATCCAGGCCCTTCTGTTGGCTCCATTCCTAATGAAAATACGGCCGGAAAAATTGCAAGTCCTGCAAATAATGAAACAAATAAATTCAATCCAACAATTGTTATTGCTAATTTTGGTAAACTTTCTTTTTTATTTAAATAGGAACTATACGTAACCATAATTGAAATCCCGATACTAATCGCAAAGAATGATTGCCCCATTGCGAACAAAATACTTTCCGAAGTAACCTTTGAGAAGTCCGGTTGTAAGAAAAACTTCACACCTTTCATTGCATCATCAAGTGTTAATGAACGAATAATAAGAGCGACAAATAAAACGAACAATGCTGGCAACATATATTTACTTGCTTTTTCAATTCCGTTTTGTACACCCTTTGATACAACCCATATCGTAATGAACATAAAAGCGAAATGTCCCATAATCGCCCAAGTCGGATTTCCAATTGTTTCAGTAAATAATGCTCCGTAATTTTGTCCCGGAGTAATAAGTTGTCCCGTTACTCCCCTGAATAAATAAATTAAAACCCATCCACCTACAACACTATAAAACGAAAGTAATATAAAACACGTTCCGACGCCAAGGCGTCCAATCCAGTGCCACCCTGTATTTGGTGCAATACTTTTAAATGCTCCAACCGCTTGTTTCTGTGTACTGCGTCCAATCATAAATTCAGCTATAAGTAGTGGTAGTCCAATTAATACTGTAAATAATATAAAAATTAAAAAGAACGCTCCTCCCCCGCTCTTGCCAGCGATATAAGGAAACTTCCATATTGCACCTAGTCCAATTGCTGATCCTGCTGCTGCCATTATAAAACCTAATTTCGAAGTCCATTGCTCCGTTTGTTTCATTTCATTTTCCTCCTAATTAAATCTTTTTATATAAATAAACAAATTTTATAGACCAATTCAAATAAACCCTCCATTTCTATTTCTATAAAATAAAAAATGGCCCAACGTCTCTATATAAAGAGACGCTAAGCCATTTGCTTAACGCGGTACCACTCTTATTGATTCCATTATGAATCCACCTTAGTAGTAATCGTTTGATTACAAACCTAATATCGAAGGTTAACCGTTAAGATTTACTAAGAATGTGATTCCGTTCCACCTTACTGCTCCTAGGCGAGTTCAGGATGTCATTTGACTATGTCACACCAACCCATAGCTCTCTGTACAAATATACGACCTTACTATTCCTATTCAACACATTTTAATATTTAGAATATATTTTCTTTTGAAATTAATATGAAGTATATCGGTTATATTTGTAACTGTCAAGGTATCTATTAAAATTTAATGAGAAATCCTTTTTTATTTTTCATTATCCTTCGTCATCTTGTTGTTGTGATGACTCCCTTTGTTGAATAGCGTTATTTACCGTTGTAGTAGACATAACTCCACCTCTTATTATATGTATTCTTACATTACCCGTTAAAACGTACTTTACGATGATTTCAAGAAATAATACAACCCTTTAGTTTTTCCTCTACTATCATCATACACTGTACAAATCCATTACAGTCTATAAAATTTAACACTTAATACACTTATAAAATTATACGTGTACCAACTTATTTCTACGCTAAAACACAAAAAAGCACTTGTTCCCTTTAATTGACAATCAAGTGCTTTAAATTCATATGTTTTTAAGTAGCATAAATTTGTAAATCTTGCAGTAAAAATATGATACCTTTTGTATGTCATAAAAACTACTACGTTTTAACTTACGAGTTTGTACGAGTTCATTAGTTTCATATACAGTTCATGTGTTTATATTCATCGCCCAGTAAAATGTTATCTCGCCTAAGCTCGTACTTCTTTTCCTATTCTATCATTGCACATAATACTCTATGATGGTACAACCATCATGAAGTATGTATTTTCAAACACACTATTATTTTTTCCTATCCACTTCACATATATTTTGTTTTCCATAGATTATAGTTAAAGCTTATATCCGTAAAAATATTTTTGTCCCTTTTCCCAGTTTTCACTTGAAAGTTCGTTTATATAGTCAATAAAATCTTTATAATTACTTGCACTAATAATAGTGTTGTAATCCGCAGGTACTCTTTTACCAGTCCAAATTGATAATAAAGATGGTATTAATTCCATTTTTAATTGCTCCTCATTATTAGCAGCAATCATAACCCGCTGAATCAATTTTTTAGCTAAGTCTCCAGGAAAAGCTAAATTCTGTTGAAAATAATAACTATTTGTATCCTTCTCCTGACAATACTTAAAATAAAAATTTCCAATTTCATCTATAGTTGCATCTTCACCAATTTGATCTTCAAAATTAATAAAGGAATCAATAGAGTCTCTTATAATAGTAGCTGTATCACTGAATTCCTCCCACTCTTCAAGTAAAGCCAATAAATATGGAATTACCTCAAGAGAAAGTGAGGTTGTGGCTGCTGATGCAAAAGTGTCTACTGTTTCTTCAGTTACCTCACTAAGAAAACGGAGATTATTTGAATCCCTTAAGTCTTCATGTGTTGCGACAGATAAAAATACTCTAATACATAAATTCAGAACTGCTTCATCTTTAGTCTGATTCATTAATTGAACTAATATTGGTTTTTGAGTAAAATCCCCCGTTTTAAATAATTCTATTAAGTTAAATAAAACTTCCGTTTCTGTTAAAGATTTTAAAATTTTTTCTTTTATTTCCGATTTAGCTAAAATTGTTTTTTCTCCAAACCATATACTATTCATAAGATTTCTCGTTTCTCCCATAAATACACCTACTTTCATTAAATTATCTCTTTCCATTTTCTCGTTGCCATTTCAGAACTTTATTTTGAAAAACAGTAACCTCAGTATGTTGTGGATTATTACCAAATACAATAATCCCATTTTCATTCTCATGTATTTTTAGTACCTTAGCATTTTCTTTACCATAACCCATTTCATGATAAAAATCCAAATTCAAATCATCAATTTTCTCTCGACGAATAGTCGATTCTCCTGTATTCTTTATATTTGAACTTACATTCTCTCTCCCAAAAGATAAACCTTGTACATGGTGACCTTTTTCAAGTTCCCCTCTTCTAACCAACGCTTGATAGTCTGCTCTTGCTTCCTTTAGTTATTTCCCCTTTACTATTGTAGATTCATCAGGATTAGGATACCAATCAGGGTTAGTTTCGTGTAATTTTTTTGCCTCATCATAATAAGGTCCATAAACATCCTTACTCGAAGAATTATTACCCGTACCCTTAGCAAGTTGATAAGCGTCATAGCTGCCGTACTTGCCTTTGAAAACTTTCCAGCTACTTCTCCAACAGTTGAAGATTCTATATAAGGAAGCTTCATTCCTATTCCAGTATCCACCGTCCTAACTGCTACTGGAATAGGAGTATTTTTCATAGCATCTAGTGTATTCTTTAAAGTGTTATTTTCCTTAAGCGATTGTACCACATTATTTCTACGCTAAAACGCAAAAAAGCACTCGTTGCCTTTAATTGACAATCAAGTGCTTTAAGTTCATATGTTTTTAAGTAGCATAAATTTGTAAGTTTTGTAGTAACAATATATCTATTTTGTTTTCTGTCCACTTCAAATATATTTTGCTATAGATTTATCAGTATTTATGTTTTTATAGATGTACAGTAAAATACACTTAAAACAAGCATAATTGTATAAACTACCCCTTTAAAGCTAATATTTCTTCTCTATTATAGTCAATCATTGCTAAAAAGTACTCGTCAAAGTTCTCAAATCTATCTATTTCTTCGCCCGCAAACCAAATAATCTCTCCTGGTCTAGAAGAAGAAGGTAGACATAAAACAAATAAATCCCTATCAAATTTCGAAACTGCAATTGGTAGTAGCTCATGTCTTAAAACACCACTACCCTCTAAAACAACATCATCTATAGCTTTTAATAGCATCTGAGCATAATCCATTATAGAAGATTCCTTTAATTGCTCCGTACCAAATAAATCCACCGTTTGATAAAAACCTGCCCAACCATTGGCATATTGAAGAAATTCTCGATACATTGAATCAAGTTTATATCCCAATTCTTGTTCAATAGTGCAAATAGATTTTTCATTTGCTCCCACCTCTGGAAAATGGTGTGGCCATATTTTTTCTACATCTTGTTTCATTAGCTCCTGCTTCACTAAAATCATTGTAGCTATCTTATCTTTCCAATTATTCACCGTCTACTCCTCCTCTACAAACTTAAATTTTGTAGGTTTATAACCAATTGGATATTTATTAGCCTGTCCACCTATGCTCATATTAACTTTTGGGTCAAGGTCTAACCAACTATGAGGATCCGGTTTCCCCATCCAAGTTGTATCGGGAACATGACCAACATGTCCCTTGTATGCTTCTCCATTATCGGCAGCACGCTTGCCTTCTAGTCTTGCCGCACGTGAAGCTTCTTGTCTTAATTTACCTTTAGTTGATACTCTTCCTGTTGGTGATAAAGCACCCGCTTCTAAAGCTTTATTAGATCCCTCAACATAAGCCTTAACTTGTGCTATCTGTTCATCTGTCGCTCCTGGTGGTGCTTTGACTTCAACAGGTCCCCCAGTTTTACCCGTACCCTATGTTGTAATCTTAAACCCTCACAATAAAAAAGCAAACCATGTACACCTTATTAAACTACTTCTTTTTCTTCTACTACCGGCAATTCATATGCCGTTTTATGTTTCATCATGCCATATACAATATTTACAAGCCTTCTCATAATACACACCAAAGCCTGTCCTTTTGTTTTTCCCTCTTTTAATTTCTTTTGGTAGTACGCATGAAACACTGGATTCCGTGGTATCTTACTTCCTTTCGCTACTTGCACTTGCTGTACAGCTAAATTATAAAATAAAGCGTGTAGCGCCCTGTTTCCTTGTTTGCTTTTGTGTGTCTTACCTTTCCCACCAGAACCAAAGTAAACAGGCGCAATCCCCGCAAATCGTGCTAATTTGTTGGCATTTGGAAATCGCCTTACATCTCCAATTTCTGCAATTAATGCTGATGCAGTCACAAGTTCTATTCCCGGCATTGTATCTAATTGATAATCTAGTAGTTTTACTAGCTGTTTTAATTCTCTCTCGATGTATTTCATTTCTGTCTTTTTAAACTCAATATCCCGTACAATACTTCTTACTAAAAAGTCTCGTGTTTCTTGATATTCCTTCATTGTATGTCCATCTTCTTTTACAAGGTTTAATATGTCGCTTGCTTTCTTTACTGAACATGTATTGTTGCTAACATCTAATAAAAAAGCTGTTAATTGCTTTATATTTGCCCCCTCTAAACAAGAGGGTGACGGATATTGCTCCCAAAACGCTAATGCTGTTTTTCCATCTAACTCTGAGAAAAACTTTTTATAACTTGGATAATGGTGGATTAATTGAATATGTAATTGATTCTTTAATGCACTTTGTGCTTTTACTAATGCATTCCTTCTTGAAACTAGTTGTTGTATCGATCAAAATAAATCGTTTGGTTTTGCATCTGGTAATTGATTAAATTTGTTTACCAATATGCGTGCCACACATTCCGCATCCCAACTATCATTTTTTTGTATCATCACTTGGCTCTTTCGTTCTAAAAATGATAAAGCTGGATTTACTTCTTTCACCACTCGTTCATGATCTACTAAATATTTCGCTAATGCTCTTCCGTAACCACCAACATCTTCTAAACCAAATACAACTGATAAACCATCACTCACATATGTCTCTACTTCTAATAAAAACTTCGAAAATGCAGCTGGTTTATTATTGAATTGTATTTCTCCTAATTTTTCTTGCCAACAATTAATCATAACAGCCGTATGATGCTCCTTATGTAAATCTACTCCTACATACAAATAGTTCTGTCTATTATGCATAACTCATCCCTCTATTCAATGATTTAGTCATATATAAAAATGTCGGCAACCTTAGTTCGAGCGTTCATCTTCCGATGCGCATAGGTACGCAAGCCTATCCATTTTCATAATTTCATAAGTACATATAGTAAAATGAGCTAATTTTTTAAGTGAATTTATAAAATAATTGCTGGATGTTTCCCATTTGTTTGTATTTGTCCGTATGTATACACCCCTCGATAAAAGTTCTCTCGGTCTAACATACGTTTCACTTGTACTTTCGTAAACAGCTTTCCTTTCTCTGTACGATAACCATCCCTATTCAATCTTTCTGCCAATTGAGTTAGCGACCAATGTTTAAAAAAGTGTCTTAATTCAAATAGTCTCCGTACAACTACTGCTTTCTCCACATCTACTTCTAACACTTTTTGTCCTTTCTTTACTCTATAACCAAACATCACACCGCCACCTGCATATCCCCCTTGTTCCGCTTTCTTTTTTCTACCTCGACTTAGCTTTAATGCAATCTCAAGACGTTGATATTGATCTAGTAGTTCTAACATGCCATTTACTAAAAAGTCATTTGGGTCATGCGTGTATATACTATAATTTGGTTGTTCAATTGCTTTCACATCTACCTTGTATTTCTTTAGCTCTCGTTGTATTAACACTTTTGCCATATCAGAGCGCCATAACCGAGATGTATTGAGTACAATAACTTTGCTCACTTGATGATACGCCATATCTGACAATAATCCTTGTAAACCTTCACGTTCAACTGTTAATCCATCTTCATCTACTGTCGCTCCGCTAATTCCCTTATCTTCGTATATGTGAATAAGTTGTAATTTATTTCCAGTGCAGTACCGTTCGATTTCTTCTACTTGATACGTTAAGCTATAACCTTCACGCACTTGTCCTTCTGTTGAAACTCGTACATAACCAACTACTTTCTCTTCCATATTGATTCCTCTCCCGTTACAGCAATTAAAGTTCCTGTAACGTTTACCCGTTTTTTGCGGATAACGTGTGCATAACGTCCATCCGTTAAAACGTACTTTACGATGAATTCAAAAAATAACACAACCCTTTATTTTTCCCTCTACTATCGTCGTACACTGTACATAGCCATTACAATCTATAAAACAACAATAAAAATTTAACACTTAATGCACTTATAAAATTATAATGCTCTTTTAAATTTTTACGCTAAAACGCAAAAAAGCACTTGTTTCCTTTAATTGACAATCAAGTGCTTTAAGTTCATATGTTTTTAAGTCGCGTAAATTTGTAAGTTTTGTAGTAACAGTATGACACCTTTTATATGTCGTGACAACTACTACGTTAAAACTTACGAGTTTGTACGAGTTCGTTAGTTTAATATACATTCCATGTGTTTATATTTATCGCCCGGTAAAATGTCATCTCGCCTAAGCTCGTACTTTATTTTCTATTCTATCATTGCACATAACACTCTATGATGGTACAACCATCATGAGGTCTTTACTTTTTAACAGCCTATTCTTTTTCGTTCTCATGCCTTACCTGACTGTGTATACAATTTTAGTACCACATGCTTTATCACTCTAGTATATAACCTATAAGTCCTGTAATAAATACTTAGGCAGTTACTATAGCTAATTGTATTGGTTTCCTTCACTAAATCACAAACTATTCATCCCATTCCTCATATACAACTGACCCCATATAAATTAAATTTCCACTTTTAAATTTAACTTCATCTATATCTCCATCGTACTCAAAATCATATAATCTAATAACAGAATCATAGATTTCTGGCAATTCTTCCCCATAATGTTCCACAAATTGTGATAAAATTTCCGCTTCGTAAGAGGAACCACTTAAAAGGGTAGTCAACGATGTAGTGGAGCCCTCTATCAAGATACTCTCTAATAAATCTTGGTTATAATCAATAAAATCAATATTAAAGTCTCTCATGAATTTAGATTGAATTCTGTCCCCAACTTCATCAAACTTAATTTCAACATATTCTTTTAGACTTTGCTTAGTTCTAAAATTACCTATCCATAAAGACATTACGCCCGGTTTTTCCATAATGAATCCCCCTATATATAAATTATAGTAACATCACTTATCTTAAGCCTTCAGGTAATGAATTTATTCCACCTTTCAATCTAAAATGTGCCCAATTTTTTAATCTTCTTTTAAATGTACTATAATCTAAAGAACTATCAATAATTTTTAACAACTCATTATGTGTTGTAGTAGAACCTATATCACCATGTTTACCTATTGGATTAACAAATTGTCCCACTCAAATATTAGCTTATTTAATTTAAACTAAAGTAAAAAAACCTTGAAAGGCAATCAGCCACTCAAGGTTTTTAATACGCTTAATTTAACTCATATACTTTCATAAAGTTAAAAAATTACCATCTATCATCTACAGTAATTGTATATTGTGCCACACCGATAAACTTCAAATCACTATTTTTAAATTTACCTTTTGTTTTTTGAGCATCATATTCCAAATTGTAAATTAGAATAGCAGTATTAAATTCTTCACTATATCTTATAGTATCAAACTGTTCTAAAAATTGATCGGAGTAAGAAAATCCATCTAATAAATCCTTCACACTGTTTGTCGATTTACTAATCCATTTCTTTTCAATTAAATCGCGATCATAATAATCTAAGTTAAAGTCTTTTTCGAAAGTTGAAGAAATACTGTCTCCATCTTCTGTATACTCAATATTTGTATAATTCATTAACTCTTCCTCATTCTCAAAATTCCCAATCCATATTGATACATGGTCATTCATAATTTTACTACCTCCTTAATTCAATTGGTAATCCCATCTTTCCGCTTTCCAATCTATCTTCTGCCCAATTATTTAATCTTTTTACAAAGGTTTCATAATCTTTTGATGTATCTATAATTCTTAGAATTTGATTATGAGCTACTGTAGAACCTTCGCCACCATGAACACCAGGTGGATTAACAAATTTTACATCTTTTGTTAAAGTTCTCATTTCTTTTATATCATTCATTGATATTCCCCACTCTTTAAACTTTGGAGTTCTTGCCACCAAATGCCACTCATGATATCCTCCCGGTCTTCGAATTCTATCTTCAATCCTTTTTCTTAACTTAGGGTTCTCCCACATTTTATTAAACTCTTTTGAAGATAACTCGTCAAACCATTTATTGAACTCTCCATTCCTAATAGAAGGAATATTTATTTTCCCTATAGCTTCACCCGTACCCTTAACAACCTTACTCTCCATATACTGATAAGCCTCTTTCAGAGAATACTGTCCTCCTCCTGAGACCTTTCCTACTCCAGCCATGGCGAAGCCTTTTCCCTCGCCTGGGATCCATTTGTAATCCATTAATGTTTTTACTGCGTGCTGGATCTTTTCATTCCCCTGCAAGAAGGTTGTTTTTACGGTTGTGGCACCTTTGTTCCATAGACTTCCGATTTTGTCGGCAAATCCTTTTGCTGTCGAGGCTACAAAGTTTACACCTTCTGTTACTTTGTGGCTGGCTGTTTTTATGCCATCAACAGCTGCTTTTCCGGCTACCATTGTTACGCCTTCGCCTAGTCTTTTTCCTGCTTTTACAATCGTCTTCCCAAAGCTAGAAGCGACATACTTTATTCCTTTTCCAGCAAGACTTGCCACTTTTCCAACAGGAACAAAGTTTAGGAGTGTCCAACCTGCGGCGATGAGTCTTTCTTTTGTTGATAATTCTTTTCCTGTAATAGGGTCTTTACCGGTAACTGCACGAATTGCATCATTTACTCCAATGAATTCAGCTGCTCCTTCTATTCCCTTTTCCCACCATGATTTTTCATTTTTCTTTTCTTTTTTATGGGCTTCTTTCAATTTTTCATTTTGTTTCTTTTGATATTCTTCATCAGCTTGACGAAACTTTTGAGCGATACGCCGTAATTCTTTTTCTGTAACTTGTAAGTTACGTATGTAAGATTCCATGAGTCTCATTGATCTCATATATTCCCCATAAAAATGCTGACTCGTTGCTCCTTGCCATTGCATTTGAATACTAAACATAGATTAATTGAGATTTTGTTGTATGTTCTGGCTGTGTGTTTGCATCTCTGATATGTTTTTGGCAATTTGTTCGAGTTGTTCAGGTTTGACCTTAATTTCCAAACCTTCTCCCACCTTCCTCTATTTTATACCAAAAAGAAATAGAACTGCATCAATTTTTACTTATTCCCTTTAGAAAAAATATCAAAGATACTGTTATCACAAATCGCTTCAATTTCTTCCTTTACAAATAATTTTTGAAATTTTGTTCCTGGGTTTAATATTACATTTGCCTCTAAATCTATCGTCTTTAATAATTCAACTGCATTCATAGAGACATACGGACATTCTTCTGGAATAACCATTTCTAAATGTTTCAAATCAGAATATAGTGGTAACATTAATCCTTCTTCCATTTCAAAATAATGAATTTGCAATTGTGTATTTTCAGTTGAAATCAAATTCCCTTCTTCATCTACAGTTGTATCTCCCTCTACAGAAGCAACAACGTACAAATTTGATTTCTGTAATATCTCATAAAAACGAACTCTTTTTTCTTCATTCTGTAAAGCCTCCACTAACGCCTCATCTAATGGACAAATTTCTAGTAAATTCATTGAACTTCACTCCTTTTGCAAAATTTAAATTCGTTATTTTTGAATATTGATTACTGGTACTTCTTTTGAATCATTAGTTCTATTCACTAGATTTAAATAGAAATGTGATACTGTAGTAGTATAATATGGCGTAATCCAAAGATACGGAAGATTTAGTGTGAATATTCCCACCAATGAACCTAAAATAAACCAACCAATGAAACTTAACCAAGTGATAAATAAATCTAACTTATGTCCTTTCATCATCATTTTACTTTTTTTAATTGCTTCACTTGCTGTACATTCTGGATCCTCTAACATAATGTAGTAAGCCATAGAATAAGAGAAAAATTTAATAATACCTGGAACAATGAACAAAAGACTCCATAAGCTAATAAATATTGTTTGTAAGATACCTAATTTCATAGCTCTAAATATATTATTTGAATTGAAACCAGCAAATAGATCACCTATTGTGGTAGATTCATTTTTCGCTAAACGTAATGTGATTGTATAATAGCCGTAACTCATAACACTTTGTACAACAATATAAAGAATAAAAATAATAGCCCATACAATAATTTGAGATAAAATCAATCCAAAATTAATTTGAGGTTCGCCATATGAATAATATACAAAGTTCTCAGGTCCTATAATATCTATAAACAAACCAAAAATTAGAAATACTACTATACCAATGATATACATACTTGCTACGGGAATGAGATAATTAAGAAACGTTGAACCTACCCCTAATCCCCATCGGCCTTTCAATGAGGCCAATGCCTCCCTTTTTAAATTGCTAATCATATTTTTTCCACCTTTCAAATTCTTTATTATACATAGTGTGGCTTTAATGAATAATCAATGAGTTTAGTAAAATTCAAATTTCTACTAAACTCATTAATATTTACTCATTATGCGAAATAATTTCGCCATCTTACGCAATGTAAGATGGCGAATGTTAAAGCAAATTATTTTTTAACGTTCATAGATTTAATTGTATCTACATTCTCTTTTGCTTGTTTCGTTATTTCTCCATTAATAGCATTTGCATATTTATCACGACTTAAAAATTCAAAACATTTATATGCATTATTCGTGTCAGTTGCGGACATATATCCTGCACCTTTATTCAACATTTTTAGAGCTACCGTATTCATCCATTCTTTTGCATCTGCTTCTGGATATCCTAGTTTCATAGAGTGGTAAGTTAATTCAATTGCTGAAGCTAAATCTTCAATCGTATCTTTATTTCCACTTACCTTTGCAGCTTCAAATGTACTCAAATACTCAATTGCCGCTTTTACCCCATCTTTAATTCCTAATTCTTCGATACCTGGTGTTTTATATAAAATTTGATAGTTGTTTAACGCTGATTTATATTGCGTTTTTTCTAACTGTTTTGCTTCTTTAATTACAAGACCAGCAACATTAGAAAATCCTGTTTTGTCAACAACACCGCGTGAAGCTGCTTGACCATAATAATGTAAAGCATTATAAAGGCTCGTTTGTCCTTCTTTATTTGCTTCATCACCTGCTAATTGCACAAGCTGAATTCCCTCCATTTTTTTGGATGCATTATCAATCATATTCATACCACTAATTTGACCAATCGTTTTATCAATATCTTTTAACTGTGCAAGTAATGTGTATGATGGTAATAATGTTTTACCTACTTCACTTTGCCATCCTGTCGTTCCATTTATTTTATTCCATTCATTTTCTGTATCTATCCATAATTTATTCGCATAATTAACCATTTCTTCTCTTGAACGTTCCAATGGGTGCTTTGTACGAATTGCATTTGCAATATTTAATACCGCTGTATAATATTCTCCATTATTTGCAGCATCGTTTGCTTTTCTTTCAAACATTAGCGGCATTAATAATTTATGAGATTCATCTTGAACAGATTTTTCTACTCTTGCCGTATTTGCTAATAAATTCGCTTTATTTATAGCATCTTCGACTTTGAAATTAGAATCTTTAATTTGTCCACGAAGTCCCTCTACAGCCGCACTAAATTGCTGTTCTAATTTTTCTTTTTGTTCTCCTATTGCACCGTCAATATACTTATTTGCTAATAGTAAAGCATTTTCATATTGTGGATTCGCTGGATTTAAATAGGTTTCTATTTGCTCGATTTCTTGACTAAATGGTTCAGATTTCACTTGTGCTTTTTGAGTACTTGAATCGATATTACTTGTTTTCTCGTTATTTTTGGCACCTTCAGTCTTTGCATCTTTTTGGTTTTTCTCAGCTAGTGTACTTGTTGCCTCATTTTCTTCTGTAACTACTTTTTCTTCATTACTACTAGTATTTTCTTTTACCGGTCTTGCATTTTCTTTTGTTTCAGTTGTAGACTGCACTACTGAGGTTTGGATATTAAGTTTCTGTAATTCTTCTTGTAATAGCTTGTTGAAAATCTCTTCTACATCTTGATTCGCTTTTTCTACTAATGCAGGATCTACACTTTCAAATACTGATGTAACTAAATAAAATTTACTTAATGCTTGTTCTAAAGATGCTACATCCCCTGTATTTGACCACTCTCTTTTTTCTTTTGTTGCTGTTTGATAAACTTTTTCTGCTACAGATTTAATATAATCCTTCTTATTTTCACTTAAATATCTTTGTAGCTCTTCTTGAGTGGTAACCGATTCATTCAGTACGTTCATTTGATTACGTAAATAGAATAGCGCTCTCTCATTTGAATATTCACCACTTGTAAGAATTTGTTCTACATTATCTAATGCTAACTTATGTTCTACTATCGATTTTGATTTTGATGGTGTATTCAATTGGCTAACGAGCGTCCAGTCTTCTTTTTTACTATAGTAGTTCGTTAAATTATTTAATGCATTTTCATCTAGTTCTTTTTGACTCGTATAAAAATCATTAAAGAAAACAGACGAGTAATATTTTCCATTTCCAGCGTACCACTCAACTAAAATGTCACCCGTTTTTGGTGATACTGTAATTGTTGGGTGTGTTGGTGTTGGATCCGGTTTTTGTTCTGGTTCTGGTTTTGGTTCTGGTTTTGTTTTTTCTGTTTCAGTTCCTCCTGTTCCAGTTCCTCCTGTTTCAGTCCCTTCTGTTTCAGTTCCTTCTGTTCCAGTCCCTCCTGTTCCAGTCCCTCCTGTTCCAGTCCCTTCTGTTCCAGTTCCTTCTGTTCCAGTTCCTCCTGTTCCAGTTCCTCCTGTTCCAGTTCCTCCTGTTCCAGTTCCTCCTGTTTCGGTGTTAGTTTTTGGCGGTTCTACAGTAGATGTAGGTATTTGAGCATTATCATTATTTTTACTTGGTTCCGCCACAGGTCCAACCACATTAGTTGGTAAATCTAGTTTTTGTGGAGTTGGTGCATCCGATAATTTGATTTGTGGATCTTTCTTTTCCACCGATACTTCATCTGGTTTATACGTTACCGGTGTAATTGGTGATTTATTATTTCCAATTAAGTCTGCTAAATTAATAGTTGGTTTTTCGCCGGGTTTTTCATCTTTTTTTGCAGGATCAGCGACTAAATTTGGGAACATAGACTGTAAATCGCCCCCTGTAATACGATCATCTTTTTTCTCTTCTGTATTACTTGCTAGTTTTACTGGTTCTTTTCCTGCTGTTTTAAAACCTTTGTCATACACAAGATATCCTGATGTTCCTAGTAATGCTACCGACATTACTGATATAGCGACTTTTTTCCCTAAGTTATTATTGTTTTCCTCCATGTCCTTTTCCCCTTTTCCTATCTTTATTGAATCCAACCGTTTGTTTTCATTTCTGTTAGCTTTTCTTGCGCGGCTTTTACTTCAGATTCATTTTCATTTGCTTGCACTGTTTTTCTTAAGAAACGACTTGCTTCCTCGTATTTTTTCTGTTTAATTTTAAACATCCCGAATGCAAAATTCACATGCGGATTTTCATCGTTTTGTGCGTATGCTTCTGTGAAAAGCTTCTCTGCTTCATTCCCTTGTCCCACTTTATCGTATAAAATCCCTATATTTACAAGCGTATTTATGTCGCGTGTTCCACTGCTGACAACTCTATTGTAAGCTTCTAACGCTTGCTGATATGCAGCAGTACTCTTTGCACCATCTCGCGTTTCATAAAATTGACCCGCTTCGTAATACACAATTCCAAGTTGATTTAACAACTCAATATTTTTCATATCTTTTTGAATTGCTACTTGTAAAATGTGAGATGCTTGTTGATAATTCATTTCTTTCTTCGCACTATCAATTAAGTTTGTTTTATTCCAAAGCACATATAAATTTGAAAGTTCAATTGTATATATGGCATTCTTTGAATCTTGCATGATAGCTTCTTTAAAGAAAGATTCTGCTTTGTCTAACTGTACTGTTGCGGTTGATAGTTGACCTTTTAAATATGAAACAATTGCCTTATCCTCATTTGTTTTCGTACTCATTTTGACAATAACATCTTCCGCTTTTTCAAATTCTTTCATTTTCATATGACTTACAGCTAAATCTCGCATTGCATCTTTTTTGTATGGTTCAATTCCCTTTGCATTATTCGCTAGCGCTTGTTCAAAATTTTGCACTGCTTCTTGATATTTCCCAATTCGGAAATTTGCTGAGGCTAATAGATAAGCAGCTTCATTATTTTCTTTATCTATTTCTCTATCTTTTATTAGTTTTGTAATATAATCGATTGCAATTTTATTTTTTCCTTCAGCAACGTAAATCGTTGCTAATTGGAGATAAGCCTCGTCTTTACTCTTCACAGCAATTGCCTGTCCAACAGCTTCTTCTGCTTTTGTATATTTTTTATCATCATAAGCTTGTCGTGCTTGTTCCATAAACTTTTGATATTTCGCGTTTGTTGTGTAGAAATAAAACAACGTCGAACCACCTATTACAACAACTACAGTTGAGCTAATAATCAAAATCCGTTTTTTATTCTTTTTCCACCATGTAGAAAAAGCCGATGGTTCACTTTGTTCATGCGCTATTGTAAGTGGTTGATTTGATGCTTTTGCATTTAAAATCTCATCATCTATATCATATTCCACTTGTTTTTTCGTTTGTTTCCGGCTCTGTAGAATGCTATTTGGAACTGTAATTGTAGCTGCTACTTCTTGCTGCGACTCTGTTCCTTCGCCTTCTTTTATCTCTTCAATAATGCTTTCAATTTCCTGTTTTAACGCCTGATCAATGTTTGGAAATTGTACGATTCGTGAATAGACGAAACAAGCAAATGCTGCATTGTTTTCTCGTTCCAATTCAGTAGCTAATTCCAAATAATGTTGTAGGACCATTTTATTATTTATTTCAGGCTCTTGACTCTCCATAGTTTGAATAATATATGCGAGTTCTTTTTGCAGAGCTGTTGATGGATTGAGTGAATTGAAAATTATTTTATATTCATATAATGCCGCTTGTTTAAATCCTCTCTCTTCTAATAATCTTGCAATTTCCAAACATTTTGATACAAAAAGAGAGTGTTCTTCTGCTGACTGCCTTTCCGCATCAATTTTTATTCTTTCTCTCACGCTATTAAATACATCGTACCACTGTGCAAAGCTTGGGCATTCTGCGAAAGAATTACTACTCCATGCCTGCTTAAATAATTTTGCAATTTCCCCGTTCCATTGATTATGTAATACTTGCTGAAGTAACGTATATCTTTCACATTCTGTCTGCATTTCTTCCGTTTTAAAGTAACTTGCATCCGTCCATTTTTTATTTCGAACCTCTTCACTACACCAACTTAATATTTCTCCTAATAAAATAGCCCCAGCAAATCGATCGGCTTCTTTTTGCCATACTCCACTTGTCAAATACTTTGGTGCGTAACCCGCTGAACCTGCTGGCAATAATGAAGGTCTTTTCGTTTCTGGGCCATACATTTGCTCAACATCAACAAGTTCTATATTGTGTTGGCCTTCAATTGCATTTTCACTTAAGAAAGGTACAAGTACGTTGCTAGACGATAAATCATTATGAGCAACTTCATTTTCTTCCATCATTTTAAGTGTTGTAAGAAATGCTTCTGCAATAAAGAAACATTGTTCTTTTGATAACATTCGTTGTTCTTGTAAAATATCAGCCCAAGTTGGACCTTCAATCCAAGGCATTACAATACTATTAGCAAGATCTTCTGATTTTTCGATAGCAGATGTATGTTCTTCTTTAGTAACAATATAGCGTGAACATACTTTCAGACCCACTAAGGAAGAAAGTGGTTTCAAAAATGCTAGTTGATGTTTTTCCTCACGATAGCGTTCCTTAAAAACTTTTAATGCAATTCGTTCTACACCATTTTCCTGTTGTAATTGATAAACTGTTCCTTGTCTTCCCTCTTGACCATAGGGCATCTCAATACCAATTACAGCTGGGTGTTTCTCAAAACGATAAACATCTTTATTAAGATTAATTTTTTCTCCTACTTCTGGTCGGAATCCCATTTTATCCCCTTACTCTCGTATAACAATTTTTCAAAAAAAGACCAGGAACAATAGCTCCTGGTCTTTTGCAATTGTTCTATTCTTAGTATGTGTTATCTGTACTACGGAATTTCTCAGCAATACGTTTTAGGTCTCTCGAAATTCCTTCTAAAATAGGAATATATTGTTGCATTTTTTGTTTAGAATTTTCAAATTCCCCTCTGAATTTCGCTTGTGTTGACCCAGCCCATTGACCATCTAAACTTTTAATATCGCCTTCAAGTCTATTAACTTGACTTTGCGCTTCCGCAGCTGCGTTATTAAAGTTATTAGCAATTCTTTCAAGGTCTTCTGGTCTAATTTTAATTTCTGTCATTGTATTAATTTCCCCTTTCAAATCATAAATGATACAACAATTAGATTATAAACTATATTCATACAATTTTAAAAGAGTTAAATTGCAAAAAAATTCTATTTTATAGTAATTTAACCCTATTTTAATATTATTTCACTTTTAATTCAGACCATTTCACACTAATTTTGTCTATCATCGTGCGAAGTAAATGTAACGGTGTATATGCACATTTTATTTTTATTGGCTTTCTACGTATGCAATATCCATCCCCACTTAATAATTCTTGATCCATTTCAGCATGTGGAAGTTTCATATTAAAGAAATACACATCGTTATTGTGAGTCGTTCCTAATAAATAACCAATACTTCTCTTTCTAATTTCCGCAAACCATTTTTCATGAGAAAAGTTATTTACACTAGATGTTGTAGCCGCCGTTAAAAAATGAATCCCTTTATTCTTACAATTTTGAACTATTAGTTCCATTTTATTTTTCGCCTCATAATCAATAGATAATACAGTTAACATTTGATCAATATCATCAATTGCAATGATTATTTTCTTATATGGAAACTCCACTGTTACGTTTGGATCTATAGAAGGTACTACTGCTTCTCTATTATTTATTAGCTCTAACAATTCATCTAACATTTCTTTTAATTGCATATCATTTGTAACTTTCTTCTTCACATGAGGTAAATCTCCAAGAGCTAATATGCCAGTAGGTCTTTCACCAAGGTCTACTAAGTATAGCTCAACCTTTTCTGGAGAGTATTGGTATGTAGTAGTGAAAAGAAGTGTTTGTAATAATGATGTTTTTCCACCTTCTATTCTTCCACCGATAAATATATGATTCATTTCGTCCAATGAAAAATTTTGCAAACAGATATCATCTGTTTCAACTCCTGCAGAAATTTGAGTTGGTTCTAATTGCTCAACTAAATCTTCTACAAATATTTCTTTAGGAACCATTGGAATCTCTTTTGCTTTTTCACCATTCCATTCACTGCCCATTTTTTGAATAATCGTTTTTAATTGCTGTGAATATTCTAATTCACTTTCACCTATAAACGGTAGTGCTGCTTGGAACAATTCAGGTGGTTGACCTTTCATTAACCCACGGCCAGTAGGAACTTCAATTAACGGGAAATTTGGTCTACCAACTAAACTAGGATATTCAGCTCTATCTTGCAATTCAAATGTAATTGCCATCGGTATATTATTACGAACACGATCAAACATATCAATTGTTTGATTAAGTGAGAAATAGAAGTACACGCCATATGTGCTTGATTCGCGTAATAACATTTCTAATACTTCATTCTCTTTTTCAAATTCATTTTTAAATCTTATATAACCATCTACCATTACAACGATAGCAGGAATTTTCTTTCCAACCATTCGATTATACATAGAGAATGACTTTGCACCTATATTAGAAAAACTCTCTTTTCTATGCGTGATTTCCTTCTTTAAAAATCCGAATAGACGTTTCATTTTTTCATTTTCGTCCTCTTGTACAACCCCGCCTACATGAGGTAAATCTCTAAAATCTAAGAACATACGACCAAAATCAATAATATAAAAATTCACTTCTTCTGGTGTATGAGATACTGCTAAGGACATAATAATTGTTTGTAACATCGTTGTTTTTCCTGTTCCTGGCATACCATAAATATTTAAATGTCCTTCTTGTAAATCTAACTTCAACGGAAATTGCGCTTGATTTGCAACATCATCAATTAATCCTATTGTTACTTGTAAATATTCTTTCGGTTTATTCCACTCACCAATTGTCCAATTTTCCATAGCATAAAATTCTTTTAACAATAATTTTTCCGGTAATGGATCCAGCCATGGTCCTGGTAATGCTTTAATATTTTCTTTTTCTGATACGCTCTGTACATATTGAATAAAAGCTTGTAATTGCTTTGGACTATTTGTCATTGGTTTTGGACGCTTTTTCACTTTTATTCTTTCACCGGAAAGCTTCACTTCTGTAAAGTCAACAATATCAAGAACTTTCTCTTCATCTGGGTTATAAGGTGCTCCGCTCCATGCAGATTGGAATAATTCCAACACTTCATTGCTACCAACTTGGAGATATCCTCGTCCTGGTACATTGATTTTAGATGCATCTGGAATCTTTAACATTTCACGACTATCCGCATCATCTTGGACACGTAAACAAATTCGAAAACGCGAGTTACTCCAAATCTTATCATTTACAACCCCTGAAGGTTTTTGAGTTGCTAATAATAAGTGAACTCCTAATGTCCTTCCTATTGCAGCGACACTAATTAGCTCGTCCATAAATTCTGGTTGTTCCTTTTTCATTTGAGCAAACTCATCAATAACAATAAATAAATGTGGTAAAGGTTCTTTTTCACGCCAGCTTGTTTCATAATATTCATCTAGATGCTGAACATTTCCAGCTTGAATGAATAATTTTTGTCTCCGTTCTAATTCTGCCTTTAATGAAATTCTGGCACGCTCAATTAAGTTCGGGTCCTCTAAGTTCGTAATAGATGCAATAATATGCGGTAATCCCGCAAATGTGTTTGACATCCCACCACCTTTATAATCGATAAGCATAAATGCCATCTCATGAGGGTGATAGGTTGCTGCTAACGCTGCTATTATAGACTGAATTACTTCACTTTTTCCTGATCCTGTTGTACCAGCCATTAGACCGTGTGGACCATGCCCTTTTTTCTCTATTTTATCGTGAATATTTAGAAAAACAGGTTTACTTCCTTCTCTTACACCAATTGGAACCGGTAATGAAGTCGGATATCGATTTTCTTTCCATCTCTCTAGCACTTGTAACTCTTCCATATTTTTAGCTTGAAACAAGTCTAAAAATGTTAATACTTTCGGAATGTTGGCTGCTGTAGAACTTTTCATTCGAATTGGAGCAATGCTTCGCGCTCCTAGTTCACATCGCTCGAATGAAAGTCGATCCACTTTAAAACTAGCACGCGTTGTTCCACTATTTTCAGCTGAGCTTGAAAACGTTTCTACTAACTCACCATTTTCTCCATTTAAGCTTATTACAAGATCACATTCCATCGGTAAGCGTTCCTTTTGTTCCGCAAAAATAAATGTAGAAGCTCCTACACTTTCACCTTCTCTAAGTAACATTGGAGTTAAAGGATCATCTTCTAAAAATTCTCTCGCTGATAAGAAAAATACATACATCGGAATTAAAGGAACTTTTGCATCTGCTTGCGCAGAAGAATTATAGATTCTACGCATATTAAGTGGGGTAAATAGTACTTCAGCTAATTTCTGTGCATCTTGTTGATTTTCAGATAAAAAGCGCATACTTCTCTGTTCATCCCATACGTGAGGAAGCCACCTCATCCAATCCCACTGCTTTTTCTCCTTCTCATGATAAAATGCTGCTATTTTCACTTCATTTGGTGCATGATGCGTCATAATTTGCGTCGTTACAATTCGAATAAAGTTTAGTCTATCTTCTTTATTTCCGACTACACCAATTACATCATTTTTTTTCAAAGAAATTGAAATATGGCCATTCGGTATCGTATTGAAATCCCTTTTCACATTTTGTGCTTCTGTAACTAATGGGTCTTCTTCATAACCTTTCTGCTCAGGCACCTTCAATTCTACAAGGAATGGTCTTTCTCCAGTTCCAATACGAATATCTAAAAAGTCCGGACTTTCAGGTGTTCTCTCCCATAAATTACTTTCCCGATTTTCAATTCTTTGTACACTTTTTAATGGGCTTGGATTTTGTGTAATTAAATATTTTGCTTGTTCAACCTTTAACGTATCTAATTCCACTCGATGCTTTTGAATTTGCTCTAAATATCTTGTTTGTAATTGTTCAACCATTTGACGATGTTCTTTCTTTTTACGGAAATGTCCCATCGTTGTAATTATATATGATCCCAACATCGGAATACTTGAAACCATCATTAATGGCATATAACTTGCATTCATCTTCATAAATTTCATCATTACAAAATATAATACTAATGTTAAAACCGTCATCATTGCAGGCATTAACATTGTTTCAATTGAAAACTTCGGCTCCTCCGGTATATTCGGTGGATCATGAATAATAACATCCCCTGTTGGTATATCTACTTTCACACGCGGAGAGCGTTGAAAATACGGTGACTTTTGCACAAAACATTTCTCCTTCCCCATCCAAAAACTATTACTCAATGATTTTCCATACATAATCTTCTTCACTAGAAGACATATCTTGTTTAACGGGTTCATTATAAACTTCTTCTGCTGGCATCATTTCAAAAGAAGGGATAATTGCTCCTTTTTTATGTAGCATTACATATTGTCCATCCCACACATCATTATCGCGCAACGTTTCATCATTTCGAATAGAATGCCATTCTTCTTTATCTTTTGTCACTCTAATTTCATACATACCGCTCAATGTTTCATCTATTTTTTCATGATGTAAAATTGCTTCAATAATTTGTACCGCTTTTACGTCATTTGGAATTGCAATATCAATTTCTTCATTTGACTGTTTTATGTATGTCACAATAATCTCTTCCACGTTTATTCACCTTTTTTCCATCGTGTTTATTACCAAGAAACATCTAAAAATGAAATATCATCGCTTGTCGGAGAGTTCTGTGCCCTCTCAATTTCTTTTAACACTTCCTCAACATTATACTGCTTAAGCAGCGTAAGTCCGTCTGAGTGAATAACTATCCGATTCGCTTCTTGTCTAGATAATGTCTTTGAAAAAACCGCCAATTCCCCACCAATAATGCCTCGCCGTGTAGACCATCTTTTCTCTATATTTCTCTCAAACTTCATTACATTCGAACAATTCTCTTTATCTTGAAACAATTGTACAAATGAATCGCCATGTGTAACTATCGTTATTTGTACTTTATCTTGATTTGGAATAAGTTCTATTTTCCCACCAATAAACATAGCTTCACTACCTTGTTTTCGCTTTTCCTCCAAGACATCGCGAAGTAACCACGGTGTTTGTTCTGGCAATCGAAATGCATTCACTTCCTCTGAAGCTTCTTCTATCCAATTATTTAACTGTTCATTTAATAATGTAGCAATATCCAGTCCACTTCCTTGACATGTATCAAACAAGTTTACTAACTTCATACCAAGAAATTCTGCAGCAATTTCACCATGAAAAGACAGCCCTACACCATCACATAACGCAAATATGAAACGAGTTCCATTATCTTGAAATGCTAGGAAGTCTTGTCCACCTTCATTTAAATCCTGCGTTTCCTTTGCTCTTACATAGCTATATCGATATGTAAAATGTTTCATTTTCTTTTCTTGCAATATCGTTTCTTTCTTTTGCGAGAGGATATATTTCAACATACTCCCCCTCCTATCGAACCGGCGTTGCGGCAGACATTTGAAATCCAAGTGATACTAAGTCCGCATTTGTCCCTGGAAACATCATCACAGCACCATCTGCAATATGAAACCCATGCTCCGTCATCATCTCACGATAGCTTTGAGGTATAGGCGATGAAAGTCTTTGCAACTTTGCACCATATTCATCTGTAATCTCTGTATTTGGCATAATCCCTTCCCACTTCTTTATATTAGAAATTTGCTCTTGCATAATTTCATCTGAAATAAAAATATTTTCAATTAGTACGTTTCCATCAGGTACAGACATATTCATAATTCTTCGTACAATTAATTCTGGATCTTCACCAGTTGAAGCCCCATCTGTCATATGACAAACAACAGGGGCTGGTCCATCTTGTAAATTTGGTAATTCCTTTTGCAATAACTTCTCCACTACAGAGAAAGCTTTTGCTGTATCAGTTAAACGATGCGTTTGAATTTTTTCTAATGGGCGCAGTCTTGCTACCTCATCTATTGTTTTCACACCACCCAATAAATCAAAAACATGATCGCTATAGGCTAAAATAGATAACTTATATCTCGGAAGCAAGCGACTACCTTTTGTTGAACGAAATACCATTTGGCGAATCGCTAAAGAAAGAGCATCCGTTACAATATCAATTCTTCTTTTTTCTTCTCCGCCTGCATCCATCATTTGGTTCATTGATGCGCTTACATCAAGAAGATAAATTATATAAGCTGGTGTTTGTTGTGTTGCTTGAGTTTGATATAACATGTTTCATACCCTTCCATACATTATTATATGAACTTTTTTTATATTCATATTTCATTATAACTTATGAATTTTCTTTTTCTCAATTCATTATAAAATGTTCTTAATATAATTTACATATTTTCACACAAAAAAACTATTATTCCCTTTAACATATGTTGAAATACATAAACCCCTTCTGTAATATAGAAGGGGTTTAATATTATGGTATAAGACGAGTACAATCTCTCGGAAAAGCACTCGCTTCTCGTACATTTGTTAATTCTAATAGTTTATATACAACTCTCTCTAACCCAATTCCAAAACCACCGTGCGGGGGACAACCGTATCGAAATGTATTTAAATACGATTGAAACTTATCGGGATGTAATCCTTTTTCATTAAACGAAGCGAGTAACATTTCATAATTATGAATTCGCTGTGCTCCTGATGTTATTTCTAATCCTTTATATAGTAAGTCGAACGAATCAGTTATAGCTGGATTCTCTTTATTCGGCATCGTATACATCGGTCTCGCTTCTTTCGGATAATGTGTAATGAAAACAAACTCACTCTTATATGTTTCCTTCACATATTTCCCTAGTAACTTCTCACCTTCTGTATCTAAATCACCAATTGGCGATTCTTTCCGATACTTACTTTTTAAGATTTCTTGTGCTTGTAACAATGTAATTTTCGGTATTTCTGTAATAACAGGTACTTCTATTTGTAATAGTTGTAGTTCTTTCTCACAGTTTTTTGCTACTTGTTGAAACATATATCGTAATACATCCGTTTCTAATTGCATCACTTCATGAAAATCATTTATAAAGCCAATCTCTACGTCTAACGATATATATTCATTCAAATGACGGGAAGAATTGTGATGTTCCGCTCTATATACAGGTGCAATTTCAAACGCACGTTCTAATCCTCCCGCTACCATCATTTGCTTATAAAACTGTGGTGATTGAGCTAAATACGCTTCTTTTTGGAAGTATGGCAACTTAAAAACATTTGCTCCTCCTTCTGCCCCTTGCGAAACAATTTTTGGAGTAAATATACGTGTGAAATCGTTCTCTATAAGGAATTTACTAAAGCTCTGGACGAGCGTAGATTTCACTTTAAATATAGCCGCGGTTCGCTCATGTCTTAATGATAATACCCGTTCATTCAGTAGTTGATCTAAGCCAACTTGTAACTTCTTTTTATTTATTTCAAATGGAAGTGGTTCTGCGCCATTTAATATTTTCACTTCGTGAGCAAGCACTTCAATCCCTAATTCTGTTTTCGAAGTCTCTACTATTTGGCCTACGACTTGAATAACACTCTCCACATCTACTTTAAATCCAGCTAGCTCGTTTTCTAATACGCATTGCATAACCCCTGATCGATCCCTTATTAATAAAAAACTAACATTACCTAGATGACGAATCTTTTTTACCCATCCTTGAAGTAATACAACTTTTCCGCTTTGCTTTGTACATTCTTTTGTGAGTGAACGCTTCATTACATTTCCCTCCAGTAAATTTATATTTATTTACGTTATTGTTATCATCGTCATCATCCACGGTCACTCACCTCCCTTCAAAGAATACAAAAATCCGCCCCTATAAATAGGGACGGATTTTTCCGCGGTACCACCCAAATTGTCATAATGACCATCTTAGCCCTGATAACGGTAGGTACCGTTTGCTTTTACTAATTATCACGTTCAAAGCAACACTCACAGGTGTCTTTCCATCATGCGGTGTCGCAATCTTCTCAGCAACCGATTGCTCTCTGTAGACCTTTGCATCATGTACTTTTCCTGATCATCACTTTTTATATTTACAGAGTATTCTATCTCTTCATTTTATAAATTGCAAGTAATTTTTAAATATATTTTGATTTTTCAAATCCACTTTTGTACAATCTCCTCTAAAGCCATTCCACGTGAGCCTTTTAATAATACAACATCATTTTGCGTTATAATTTTTAATACTTCCTCTGCTATCTCGGCTTTATTATCAAATGATTGTACTTTTCCTCCATGATAGTTCTTTCTTGCTTCTTCCGCTACAATTTTGGCTAACTCTCCATACGTAAATACATATTGAATGCTCTCCTCATTTAACATTTTACCAATTTCTCTATGATATGTTTCACCTTTCTTCCCTAACTCCAACATATCCCCAATCACTATCATTTTTTTCTTATAGGCATTTAACTTCTGTAACGTTTCAATTGCAGCCTTCATGGAGGAAGGACTGGCATTCCATGCATCGTTAATAATTGTAAAACCTGTTTTAGCGGTTAAAAACTGAAAGCGCATTTGTGTAATATTTATTTGTTGCAATGCTTCTTGTATTTTTTCTGTAGAGACTTTGTAAAATTGCCCTACAGCGATTCCGACAATCGCATTTAAAATATTATGTTTTCCATGTAAGGGAATATCGTACTGTATTTTTGTATTATTTAATTTAAAATGAACACCATATTCATCTAATTGTACGTTCGTTGGAAACAAATCATTTGTATACTTTCCACCAAATGACTTACTTTCTATACTTAGCATATTAATATTTTGAGAAAGTAATGGCTCGTCGCCATTATATAGGAACAGTCCATCGTCATTTAATCCGTCTATAATTTCAAATTTAGCCTTCGCAATCTCTTCTCTTGATCCAAGCGTCTCTAGATGTGACTGTCCAATCATTGTAATAACCGCTACATCTGGCTGTGCGATTCGTGATAAATTTCGAATTTGTCCTTTTTCACTCATTCCCATTTCAAGTATCAAAAACTCAGTATCTCGTTCCATTTCTAAAATTGTTAACGGTAAACCGATTTGACTATTAAAATTACCTTTTGTTTTATGCACTCTATAAGTTGAACTTAAAATACCTTCTATTATATCTTTTACCGTAGTTTTGCCATTACTACCTGTAATTCCAATTACTTTTACATTTATCTCTCTTCGATAAAATTGTGCCAATTGTTGCAAAGCAAACAAAGTGTCATCTACAAATATAATTGGAATCCCTTTTGGCGGAGTACCGTAAGACTTTTTCCATAAAGAAGCGACAGCTCCATTATCCATTGCCTCTTTCACATAATCATGTCCATCTTTCACTCTAATAATTGGGACAAACAAATTCCCTTTCTTAATTTTCTTGGAGTCAATGCAGATACCTTGTATCTCTATATTGTGAAATGATTCTTGTAACCCTTCACCACCTACTACCTCTTCCAATTTATTTAATTGTATTTGAATCAAATCATCACCTTTTCCATTTTATTACATAAAAATCAAGTTTTTTACGCATATTAATTAACAAATTTAAAGCGAGGTGTGTATATGAAAAAAACAATAAGTTTCTTTCTCCTTTTGTTATGCCTAATCGTAGTAAATGAAACGTACGCCTATTCACCAAAATCTTTACCGATCTCCCAAAACTCTGATCAATGGCAAGTAAATATTGATGAACCGAAGAACATAGATAAAAATAAGCTTCAAGCTAAAAAAGATGAAGTTCAAACGTATCAATTTTCTGTAAAAAACGTTGGCAACAGTGAAGTATATAACGTACAAGTCGAAGTATTCCGCAACGAACCAAAAACAAAAACGAAATATGAACTCTTTTCTCTAAAGGAAAGTCGTTTAGCAAGTGGAAAAACTGGATTTGAACATGCTAATTTTCCAGTTGCTACAAAAGCAGATGAAGTTGATGTAATGATTACTTGGCAAGAACACCCTTTCCGCTCCATGCGAAATGGTCAAAAAGTGGAGTCTAGAAAATTTAAAGAGCATTTTGTTTTTAAAGACGAAAAAAAATAAATGAAATGCGAATAAATTCACATTATCATTCATATAGCTTACTTTACTAGTACCAGTTCTAAGGCAAATTAAAAAGTCGTGGCTTATACATGCCACGACTTTTTATATTAATTCGTACTAATTCCTCTCGCTGCCCAAATACGATCGATATCAGCGGCATGTTGTCCGCCATATAAAAGAGCATCCGCTTGCTTAATTGCTTTTGCTCCATCACTGAATTTAGAGTTTGGTGTTAACGACCAGTGCGATTGTAAAATAATTTTCGTTGCAACATCACGACCAAATGCTTGCGCCATCTCATATTGTCCTTGAGCCCAAATTTCTCCATCATCATGTACTTCATTCGTAATATCTTTCGGATACACTTTATTATTATCTAATCGGCGTAAGCACGTTGGATCTGAACTAGAATAAGCAGTCGCATCCCATTCTCCAACACATGCTTTTCCGTAGCCTGTTGTCGATACTGCATCTTCATACGTAGCACCTAAGAAATCACCAAATCCTTCTCCCATCGCTCCACCTTCTGCAGAACTACCGAAGCCAGGAACTTGGTTATCTTGAATTGAATGTCCATATTCATGTGCGATAATACCTGCATCTTCTGCATCATCTACTCCGCCAGTACCAAAGGTTAAAGCTTTCGTTGTCGGAGAATAAAATGAGTTGTCCGCCGTTGTTCCATTCACATTCACTTTAATAGAGCGATTATTAATATTTTTAAAACCTAGACTTTGAATGTAACGTTGTAAAGTATCAATATGATAATACGACATGACATCTTCAAAGCTATCATTTGCACGTGTATAGTTAAATTGTAAGTTTGTAGATTTCGTTTTTGCTTTTGAAGAAATCGTTACATACTCTCCAATTAAAAATCCTGTCCCATCTAAACCTTTTAACGTAACAGTCTTTAATTGGTTCGTTAATGCTGTTGAATCTGCATCATTGTTATCTTTTAAACCTACTTTACTACCGCTAGATACGACTGGATTAGGTAAAAATACTTTTCCTGATCCTTCTGCTTTACGGTTTATATCAACCTTTTTAATTAACTTTCCATTTTCTGCATCAACAAATGTTTCCCATGCACCAAATGGATTATTAGAATGGACTACAACTTTATATACTGGACGAGCAATTCCTTCTTCAACAATATATCCAAATTCTTTCTCTGTAGGAGCCCATAAGTTTTGTTCACTTACTTCTCCAACATACGCCATTGATTTTTGTATTGCATCTTTTTCACTAATTTTTGTTGTAACTTCCTTCACACCTTTAACAGATTGATAATCAGAAACAGCAAGTACTCCTTTTCCCTCACCGTTAAGAGTAACTGTAATTTGTTTTGAAAATACAGGCGCACCATTCACAACTTGTTGGAATCTAACATATGAAGCTACTGACGTTTCTGTTGTAGAAATATATTGTAAGTCTGAAAGGTCTGCTTTTAATCCATACTGCGCAGCATTTTCTTTTAAATATTCTGTTGCTTTTTTCTGCGGCGAATAAGCTTCTAGCTTTACTTGCTGTTGTTTTTCCAATGCCGAAACTGTAGAAATTGTCCCCATTACTAACGGCACAGTCATTGCCATTGCCACCATTTTTTTATTAAACATAGAACCACTCCCCCTAATAAAGTAGCTCAACCTTATCCCATTACCACTAGGCAATCATTCCCCACAAAATGGGGGGATAAAAATTGAATCTACGAGTAATTCTCTATGAACATTTCTATTACCTTTCCATTTAGGGGGAGTGAAATTTTCTCAATATTTATTTGTAAAGCGAAAACAATACTGTAGAAATAAATTTTAACAGCATTTTAATTAGCGTGTTATGGAGAAAGAATTTTTCTAGAGGTCCTATCGAATGTATTATGCGGAAAATAGCCGGATAAATTTCCATCATACAAAAAGGAAGTTGGAATCATTCCAACTTCCTTTTCTTTAATTAGCTGAGCTTAATTTAATGCGGATTTTTGTCTCACCTAAAGAAATTTCATCGTCTTTATTCGTTAAGTGACCAAATGTAAATTGTTTAACGAGTAAGTTTTCTTCCAACAACTCTTTATGATTCGTTAACGTTTGCTGTAGTTCTTCCTCTGTATCAAGAATTACATCTACTCGTAAATTAACAGGTAAATTCAACTGCTTACGATATTCTTGAACGGCGCGAATGAATTCACGTGCTACCCCTTCTTGTAGCAATTCTTCCGTTACATTCGTATCTAACATTACTGTATATTGTCCGTTAGTTGTATTAGAGAATCCAGATTTCGCAACTTTCTCTACTAATACATCTTCAGTCGTTACAACTATTTCTTCTCCTGATGCTACTTCGTAAACTGCTCTTTCTGTAGAGACAAAGTTTTGTACCTCGTCTTGTGATAATTGTTTTAGCCAGCCATTTACTGCATTCACATTTTTACCGAACTTCGGCCCAGCCGTTTTAAAATTCAGCTTTAATTGATAAGATGTGTATTTCGTTTCATCGAGTTCAACATGGAACGCCTTCACATTTAACTCATCCATAACGATATCACGATAAGATTCCCAATCCATATCATTTTCATTATGCTCAAGTAATACAAGTTCCGCTAACGGCTGTTTTACTTTTAAAGAATGTTGATTACGATTACTTCTTCCAAGTTCAACAACTTGTAAAACTGCATCCATTTCCGCTTCTAATTTCGGCTGAAGTAGTGATTCATTTACAACTGGATAATCGGCTAAATGAACGCTACTTCCAGTTAAATTCAAATGAATATCTTCAGCGACAAACGGTGTAAATGGTGCAATTAGTTTACTAATTGTTACAAGCACTTCATGAAGTGTCTCATACGCAGCTGCTTTTTCAGCATTCATACCAGATTCCCAGAAACGATTACGTGATCGCCTTACGTACCAATTACTTACTTCATCTACAAGCGCCGCGATTTCACGAGCTGCATTCGTAAATTGATAATCATCAAGTGCAGTTCTCACTTTTTTCGTTGTACTATGCAATCTTGATAATACCCATTCATCCAATTTCGTCCGCTTTACGTCATACGTTTCGTTCGGATTATACTCATCTAAATTTGCATATAAAACGTAGAAGCTATACACATTGACTAATGTATCTACAAATTTAGATTTTGCTTCTAATACTGTTCTTTCAGAAAAACGCTTCGCATTCCACGGAGCACTGTCAACGAGTAAAGCCCATCTTAAAGCATCAGCACCAAACTTCTCTACTAAATCAACTGGATCTAGTGCATTCCCTTTACTTTTAGACATTTTCTGTCCTTCCTCGTCTAGAACATGCCCTAGTGATAGCACTCGTTTATACGGCACTTTTCCAGTATATAGTGCTGATACAGCTAATAAACTATAAAACCAGCCGCGTGTTTGATCAATTCCTTCTGCAATTACATCTGCTGGAAACTGTTCTTCAAATAACTCTTTATTTTCAAACGGATAATGATATTGCGCAAATGGCATCGAACCACTATCAAACCAAACATCAATTACTTCTGGTGTGCGATTCATTGTACTTCCGCATTTTTCGCAGTAAACTTGTACTTCATCTACATACGGCTTATGCAATTCTAAGTCTTCAGGTGTCTCTTTCATACTATGCTTTCTTAAATCAGCAATGTTTTTCGGTGCGAATTGATGATCGCAACTTTCACATTCCCATACGTTTAATGGTGTTCCCCAATATCTATTTCGGCTAATATTCCAGTCCACCATGTTTTCTAAAAACTTACCAAATCTTCCATGTTTCATATGATCTGGATACCAAGTAACAGTATCGTTGTTTTGTAAAAATGTATCTTTAATTGCAGTCGTTCGGATTAACCAACTTTCACCTGCATAATAAAGAAGTGGTGAATCACAGCGCCAACAATGTGGGTAACTATGCTCATACTTTTCTTTATGATAAAGTAAACCCTCCTTCGCTAAATAACGAACGATATCTACGTCACAATCTTTTACAAATTTACCTTTCAAAAATGGTACTGCTTCTGTATATTCACCTTTCTCATCTACAACATGTAAGAATGACAACCCTTCACTTTGAACGACTCTATAATCGTCCTCTCCATATGCTGGAGCAATATGAACGAGTCCTGTACCACTATCTGCCGTTACAAAATCTGCTCCGATAACGCGGTACCCATTTGTAACTTCTTTCATCGGAAACGGTGCTGTATAAGAAGTATTTAATAATTCTTCTCCTTTATGAACAGATAATACTTCATAGTTTTCTTTTAATACATCTCGTACACGTTCTTTCGCAACAATGTATACATGACCTTCTTGTTTCGCTTTCACGTATTCCATATTTGGATGTACAGCGAGTGCAACATTTGCTGGAAGTGTCCAAGGTGTTGTCGTCCAACCTAGGAAGTATTCATTGTCACTATCTTTCACTTTAAACTTAACTGTTGCACTTAAATCTTTTACTGTTTTATACCCTTGGGCAACCTCATGTGAACTTAGTGAAGTTTGACAACTTGGGCAATATGGTGAAACTCTATGTCCCTTATACAATAATCCTTTTTCATGAATCGTCCCTAAAATATGCCATACACTTTCGATATATGGATTCTCTAACGTAACGTATGGATCATCCATATCTACCCAATAACCGATACTTTCAGTGAATTCACGCCACTGTTTCTCATATGTGAATACACTCTCTTTACACTTCTGAATAAATGGTTCAATTCCATACTCTTCGATTTCATGTTTACCAGAAATACCGAGTTGCTTCTCAACACCTAATTCTACAGGTAAGCCGTGCGTATCCCATCCCGCTTTTCTTAATACTTTATAACCAGCCATCGTTTTATATCTTGCTACTACATCTTTAATTGTTCGTCCAAGTGCATGACCTACATGCGGTAGTCCGTTCGCCGTTGGTGGTCCTTCATAAAACACAAAAGATTGTGCGCCTTCTCGATTCTGAATTGATTGTTCGAAAATGCTCTGCTCGTTCCACTGTTTACGAATACGTGTTTCTCTCCCTACAGCTGACTCTTTTACATCTACTTTCTTCATCTACAATCACTCCTTTTGAATGTTTTAAAGCACACAAAAAACCCGTCCCTATAAAATAGGGACGGGTTTACCCGCGATACCACCCTAATTCTATTAGCTCTTCACTAATAGCACTTAGCAACGTACTATCATACGTGTTCTTTGTAACGGTAGACATCCGTCCGAGCTTACTCATTTTCAGCCTCGGCTCCTCGGAGATGATTTTCAAATAACGTCTGCACACCGGCTTTCAGCAACATACCGGCTCTCTGGGGAACAGTACACTATTTTACTCTTTCTCGTCTTCAGATTTGTATACTTTGTTAAAAGCTATTTTATGCCATTAGTCGATAAATTGTCAACTAATTCAAAATATATTTTATTTATATCCTTTTTCGCTATCCTTATACAATTACTTTTCAAATTCTCGCAGTGCTGCTAAATTTTCATCATCCTCGATAAGTTCAGCGAAAAATCCCGACTCATCCTCACGAAGTACAATTTCAAACTCTTCCTTCGCCTCTTCATTTCTGTTTAACTGCGCTAAATAACAAGCACGATCGTATCTCGCTAACAAATCACTCGCATCAATTTTTAATGCTTCATTTGCTATTTCTTCTGCCTTTCGTGTTTGGCCGGCACCATGATAAGAAGATGCTAAAGAAAGAAGAATTGCTGTTTCATTCGGATGATGTATAGAAGCATTTTCTAATACATGAATTGCCTCTTCAAACCGTTCTTGACTTTGATATATTTCTCCTAAAGCAAGAAACGCTCTACTTACAAACGGTGTTTGCTCCGTTAATTGTAAAGTAATCTTTTCTGCTTTTCTTTCTTCTCCCATTTTAAAGAATACTTGTGCTTGTAAAAGAAGCGTATCATAATCATCTGGTAACTCTCGAACCATTTGCTTCGTTAATTCTGCAGCATCCCGTAATCTATCTTCTTCCTCACACTCTATGAAAAGATTTACAAGTTGCTTCGCTACATCGTAATCCCATTTACTTTCTAATGATGTTTGCAATACATCTATCGCCTCTTTATACATCGCCACATTCTCATAAAATAGTGCAAATCGCTGCGCTGCCATACTATTTTTTTGATTTAACTTTAATGAGATTTCATATAAATCAATGATTGTAGTAATAATCGAAATTTCTTTCGCACGGTTTTTCATGCGATAAAAAGCTCTTGTAATTATGGATTTCTTCGGCTGTTCATTTTGTTGACGTTCAATCCACCTTTCTGTAACTGCAGATGCTGCATACATAAACGCCATACTTCTTTCTGCCTTTTTCACTTTTAATATATGAAGAAAATCTCGTATGTTAGACCATTTCTTATGTTGTTCTATCGCTTTTACATATACATCAAATATACGTTCATTATTTACATCTTTTTGTATAACCTTCATTGCAATTTCAATTGCTTTTGAATTTCTATTTTTCACTAATACTTTTGCATAATGGTATAAAACTTCTGTATGCTCGCCATCTAATCGTAGTGCCTCTTCAATCTGTGCTTGTTCTTTATCTATTTCATCCATCGCTCCATACACATATGCAATCGCATCTAATCGCCATATTTCAGGCACTTCGTCTGCTAATTGTTCTAGTTCAGTTAGCAATTCCTCCTGTAGATTCATTTCTACTGAAAGCTGTGCCAAATATTCCATATTAATATGCAACGGCTCTTCTTTCATCGCCTGAACCATATGACTTTGTTCTTTAGAACGATTTTCTTCTTTTTCATATATTTCTGCAAGCTGTAAATGTACACCTACGAAATTCCCATCAATCTCTAAACATCTTTCATACGCTTGTTTTGCTTCCGTCAATTGCCCTAATAGCATAAGTGTTTCACCAATTCGGTAATACGGTAATGCCGTTTCTTTTTGTTCTATCGCCCTTTTATATCTTTTCATCGCTTGGCCATACTGTCCGATAGATTCATATAAAATACCTGTATAACAACCGTATTCACTTACTTCATTTCTTTCTTTCTGCAACGTTCTTAAGAATGCTATTCCTCGTTGTACAAATACTGTTCCTTTCATTCGATTCACATATTCATCTAACGCACTTGCTACATTATATTCGCTCTGCTTTATACCACTCTCTAACTTAGACAATGCTACTTTAAATCCTTCTTCACTTCCACCAAGTTCAATCTCAGCATCCCATAAAACCATTCCTGCGTTCATAAGGAAATCTTGACTCTTTTCAATTTGTTTTTCAATACTGAGAATATATTCTTTCGCTTCCTTATATTGTTCTCTTGCCATATAAACTTGCGTAAGTCCGAAGTGAGAGTATACATCATCATGATTTTCTTCCAAAGCACGAGTATACAATGTTTCTGCTTCTTCCAGACTATCCTTTTGAAAATGGTAGTCACCGAGTTTTACGTATAGAGGTGCCTTATCATCACAATTCTCAATACCTTTTAATAAAACTTCTTTCGTACTTTCTTCATCCTTCAAATCAGATTCGTATATTTCTGCAAGTTTCGTATAAATGTATGGTGCATTACTATCCAAATGAATTGCTATTTTAAGCCCTTTTATCGCTAAATATAATTTCCCTAAATGATGCGCACATCTCGCTCGCTCATACCATACATGTGCTTCATTTTTATATTCTTTTAACAAATCATTAAAGATTTCATACGCTTCTTCGTATCTTTCTAAATCTATTAATATTAACCCGTGATTCGTTAAAGTGAATCTTTCCGGGCTACGCTCTAAAGCTACTTGAGAAAACTGCAACGCCTTTTCAGATTGATCGATATACATATATGATAAAGCGAGAAAACTCCAAGCAATCGGCTGATCCGCGTCTAATTGTAACGAGGAACGAAAACTTGAAATTGCTTCTAAATAACTTTCCTGCTCAAAAGCATACCTTCCGTTTATTAAATGATATAAGGCACGACTATTTTTCTTCTCAACACTCGCAAGCATGTGCCCAGCTTTTTCTAACTCTTCCAGGCGAATAAAGCACTGTGCACCATGTAATTTAACAAAATCTGAGTTAGGAAATTTCTCCATTAACTTTTCTATACAATATAAAATAAATTCTTTATCTACTTCAACATCTAAATGCTTAACCGTATATAACCATGTATTCGGATTATCACTCGTCCCTTTTAAAAACTGTACTAAGTCATGAATCCCCTCTTTATCTTGTTCATCCAAATGATCTGTTAAAGAAAAAATAGATTTAAAATAATGATGTTCTTCTTCATTTAAAAATGATAGTAGTTCCTTTTTTTCTTTCGGAACAAACGTAATCGCTAAGCAGCCTGTATAACGATATTTTTCTTGTAACTTCCTATATTCCACAATAACTGGTTCGATAAAGTTCGGATCTTGAACATAAAATGCTTGTAACGTATCATCATATCCAGCTAGCACTTGCACATGTGAAGCATGCTCAATATCTATACTTAATAAAACGGGAATCCCCTGATCTAACAGTCTCTTATAATTTTCTACATTCCCTTTAAAATAACGATATTCATAACCTAATTCTTCTAAATAAGAAACAGTATCTGAAAACTTGGATCCTGTCATATCAAAAATAAACTCTGCTATTTCATCTTGTGTACGTTTTTCTCCCCATAACTGCAACATCATTTCTAAACTTGTCGGCACACAATAATTATCCTTTTGTACAATGGGAACGATCGGCAGGTGAACCTTTTTTCCATCTGGATTTTTTTCTAAATTATGATATAAAGACCCTTTTAAACTTTTTTCTTCTTTTAATAACTGTTGTAAATCTACAAGTTTATTCATTTTGTACAGTGCTTCTGCTCGTAAATGTACGAAATAAGCTTTATACGCATGATAAGGAAGCTGTTTATTTATGTTATCTATTACTGATAACATATCTTCGTACTCCCCTAAATCTAATACATATTTTATCTTTTCAAAATGAAAATATGGTACTTGCGGGAACTTTACAATCGCATCATCAATTAGCTGTAATGCACGTTTTTGTTCTCCTTTATTCGCATATAACTGTGATAATAAATAGGTAGATAACTCTTCACAATCTTTATGCTGCATACCAGCTATAAATTGTTCTTCTGCTTTCTCCCATTCACCTGTATGCATATAGACGTATCCCCATTTATCAAACACGGCACGTTCACTGTACTCCTCTGCTTTTTGCATATAGATTAGTGCTTCTTCATTTCGTTTCATTTCTAAAAGACATCTTACTAACGTAAAATATGTTTTCGCTAAAAAATCGGCACCTATTTCTTCTTTATTGCTCTCTTCTAAAGCGTCTTTTAGCAACTGTTCTGCTTCAAGAATTTTCCGCTCATCAATTAACTCATCACAATATAAAGAGAGCGTTCTCATATTTGGGAATTTTTTATAAGCGTAGCGAATGAGGAATGAACTGTATTGGTGCATAAGCCCTTCATCAGTAAGACGAATTAATATATCAAACTCCTTATATGAAGGAATATTAGCAAGCCAATTCTTTACATAAGATAAAGTATTCTTTTCTTTTATATATGAAATTTCATTATTTATTTCCTGTAATCCCTCTATAAATCTCTTGTCTTTCAAACAAGCATCTAACTGCTTAAAATCTAGCATGTATTCACCTCGAATAATTTTTTGCACTGCTACTTGCTTAGATTTTACACATCATATTGTAGGTATTCAACTAAAATCTCCTATAATAGATAGTATTAATTAATATTATTCAAATTTATAACAAAATATAGTAAAAATGATTGTTTTTCTCCATATTTTGTTTGATTAAATGGGATAACGTTACATGCGGACCTTATCTTTATATAGTTGAAATCAGTACATGAAATTATATCGGCGATAATTTAAATATATCAGCGATTCTTTCATTTTATCGGCGATTTTCAAAATATATCAGCGATTGTATGTCGAATATCGATTTATCGACATTCAGCGACATGTTTCATCGTATTACTACCTATTAACATACTATTTCACCAAATGTAATTTTCATATTTGGAGCGTACACTACTGAAGAATGTATATGAAATGCTTTAAAAAATCGTAGTTCAGCTTCATATTGAGCTAGCGCATCATCATATGTTAATCCTCTGTCTATTAAACGTCCTATAAATTGCTGTTTATCACCTGGATTCCCCGCAATCCCCTCTTCCTTTAATGAATGATACAACTTCGCTTTACCATGATGGTGCATATTAGAATCTAAAAAGTTCACTTTATCACTTACTCTACATTCAATATTTTCCACGCCGAATTCACTTAAATACATCGGTATTTTCATACCAATATTTCCATCTCTTCCGCTTCTCTGCGTGTCATTTTCAAATAACTTCTGCAAAGTGCCTAACCTAATAATTTCAGATTGATTCTCTCCATCTAAAAAGTATGAAGACATATTTGATATCCAATGTGGCTCAAAACAAATTATTTTCCCTCCACTTTTAACTGAATGCATCATTTTTTGTAGCATTGTTTTTGGTAAACTCATATGTAATAAGAAGGCATGACAGATTGCTATATCGTATGTATCGTTCAATTCAATTTCTGTAGCATCTCCCTCAAGAAATTCTGTCTCATATGGAAGTAAACGAAACAATTCTCTCGCTTCAGCAAGTAATGTTTCTCCACTATCAACGCCTGTATACTTTGAACCTCCTGGAAGTAACGGCATTAATAATAAGCCTAAATAACCATATCCACAACCGAAATCAACAATATGTACCGGCTTAGTAATCTTCCAAACTGTATTCACTAAAAATCTTACATAATCGACATTGTAATATAAATCTCTTGTGTTTTTTAAGTATGTTAGTTTACTGTTCCAATCGTACGTTTTCAAGTTTAACGCCTCCTTTATATGACATTACAATTCTCCATCTTATGTGGACATTCCTACACCTGAAACAATTCCAAAAAATTTTAGACTTTATAAAATATAACTGTTACTTACATATTTTCTATAAAAATAAATAGGCATACATATCTATTATGATACGTATACCTATTTATTTTACATCTCCTCAGGAGCATCCACCCCAAGTAAACGTAACCCCTCTTTTAATACAACCGTCACAGCATACACTAATGCCAGTCTACTGTCTTTCTCTTCACTCTCTTCTAATATACGCACATTCCCGTAATATTTATTAAACGATTGTGCTACATCTAATACGTATTTCGAAATAACCGATGGCTCATTTTTGTTGAAGGCTATTTCAATTACTTGTGGGAATTTATTAAGTAATTTTACAACGCTCCAGCTATGATCATCTTTTAATGCAAACGTACACGTTTCAAATTCTACACTTTCTTTTCTTAAAATAGAGCAAGCACGTGCATGTGTGTACTGTACGTAAGGTCCTGTTTCCCCTTCAAATTTCAGCATATTTTCTAATGAGAATTCAATATTATGCATACGCTCATTTTTTAAATCGTGGAAGATAACTGCACCTACACCGACTTGCTTTGCTACTTCTTCTTTCTGTTTTAAGTTTGGATTTTTCTCTTCAATATTTTGTTTTGCAAGTTCGATTGCCTCCTCAAGTACTTCTTCGAGTAAAATAACTCTTCCTTTACGTGTGGACATTTTCTTACCATCTTTTAAAATGAACCCAAACGGTACATGTTCCATGCCATCAACCCAAGTGTAGCCGAGCTTTTTTAATACAGTGAAGAATTGATTGAAGTGTAAACTTTGTTCTGGGCCAACTACGTATAACGCTTTATCAAAATTAAATGTGTTTTGACGATATAGTGCTGCCGTTAAGTCACGTGTTGCATAAATTGTTGCACCATCTGATTTTCTAATTAAGCAAGGCGGCATGCCCTCTTCTTCTAAATTAACGACTAATGCACCTTCTGACTCTTCAAGTAAATCATGTTCCTCTAAAATCCCAATAAAGTCTTCCATTAAATTATTATAAAAAGCTTCTCCTTGAAAATTAGTAAATTCCACACCGAGAAGTTCATAAATACGAGAAAATTCTTTTAAAGACTCGTGACGGAACCAATTCCAAAGCTCAACCGCTTCTTCATCACCTTCTTCTAATTTCTTAAACCAAGCACGTCCTTCTTCTTCTAATTCTTCGTCGACTTTTACCTCTTCATGGAATTGAACATATAACTTAAATAGTTCACGTATTGGATCCTCTTTCACTACTGCTTCATTTCCCCATTTTTTATAAGCCGTAATTAACTTTCCAAACTGTGTTCCCCAATCCCCAATATAATTAATCCCTACAACTTCATACCCACATTTTTCAGCGATATGTTTCAATGAATTTCCAATCATTGTAGAACGTAAATGCCCCATTGAAAAAGGCTTCGCGATATTAGGAGAGGAATAATCGATAACAACCGTTTTTTCACATCCAAAATGATTTTGACCGTACTCTTCTTTCTCCGCTAAAATCGTTTTTAATACTTCATCACTTACTGTTTCACGATTAAAAAAGACATTTACGTAAGGACCAACAGCCTCTACTTTCGTAAAAAACGGATCACTTAATTTCTCTGCAACTTCCTTTGCGATAATAGCTGGTGATTTTTCATATTGCTTCGCAAGTGAAAAACATGGAAATGCAGCATCTCCGAATTCATCTTGTTTCGGTGTTTCAATTAAATCTAAAATTTGCTTTTGCGTTAATTCATTCGTAAAAATATTAGATAAACTTTCCGCAAACTGTGTTTTATAATCCATACTACAACCTCCTTATTTTTTAAAACACAAAAAACTCGTCTCTAAAAAAGAGACGAGTTTGAACCCGTGGTACCACCCTTGTTGTTCATTACGAACCACTTTCCCGTTTATAACGAGGACAGGGGGCCTCGGCTTTCTCTACTATTCGTTCAAGAAGCATCTCCGAAGTGCGCTTCATCTTTTTCTTCCGCACTAGGCTCACACCATCCCTAGCTCGCTTTCCTTCTAAAAAAGACTACTCTCTTCATCACAGACAGTATATTTAATTAATTATTGCTTATTATACATCTTTTCAAACAATTAGCAAGGGTCAATTACACCAAAGTGAAACTTAGCACTTTTTCTTTTGTATACGTAAAAATTATGTTTTTCAAATCTAGAACTACGGAAATGGTCTTTCAGAACGACACGCTTTCTCGCCACACGCTTCGCTTCCGCAATTGTTTCATCAGTAATATCATGATACAAAGCGAAGTGTTTTAATCCTTTTATTCCATCTGATTCTATAACAGTTTCTTCAAACATCGGATCAAGGTACACAACATCATAACAATTGTCTTCACATTGTTTTAAAAACGCGTAATGCTCTGTTTGCTTCACATCGATTCGTTGCATTGATTCATCAATTTCAGAAACAGATGAAGACCATGTTTTCAAACCATTTTCCATAATATAAGCCATATACTCATTGCCTTCAAGTCCGGTTACTTTTCCGCTTTCCCCAACAATATAACTCGCTACAATACTATCTGATGCCATACCGAGCGTACAATCTAACACTGTCATTCCACTCTCTAATTGCGTGGCTTGTACAAACGGGTCGTGTTCTCCGCGCATTAATCTTTTCACACGAAACATCGCTGAGTTTGGATGAAAGAAAAATGACTCTTCCGTACCTTTCGGATAAATAGCTAATCGGCTTTTTCCTACAACAAGTACATCTTGTTCATACTGCTCATGCAGTTTATGTACTGGTATGTCATTACGTTTAACGAAAGAAGTATTTAATTCTGCTGCTACCCTGTTTGCATAATCTGTCATTTCTTTGTTCGTTCTTCCTGCTGTTGTTACTATCATTGTTTCACCTCTATATAAAGAAAAGAGGGAGATTTACTCTCCCCCTTCTTTAGCAATTCTTTTCGAAAGCTTGTTCTAAGTTCGTAATAATTTCGTCCATAGTTGCACCTTCAATTTCATGACGGTGAATGAAGTGAACAACTTCTTTTCCTTTTAACAATGCCATAGATGGTGAAGATGGAGGAATTTCTCCGAAGTATTCACGCATTTTTGCAGTAGCATCTTTATCTTGACCTGCAAATACAGTTACAAGATGATCAGGTTGTTTTTCAGCACGAACAACCGCTTGACCTGCTGATGGACGTGCTAAACCAGCTGCACAACCACAAACAGAGTTTACAACTACTAAAGTTGTACCTGTTACGTTTTCCATAAATTCTGTTACAGCTTCTTCTGTAGTTAACTCTTCAAACCCAGAGCGCACTAATTCTTGACGCATTGGGATTACCATTTGGCGCATGTATTCTTCATAAGCATTTGACATCTTGTAATCTCTCCTTCAACTTTCATTCCAAATTCATCATATCACGCTCTATTAATAGGTGCAAAAGAAAGATAACGATGATTTTATTTTTTTGTAGGGATTTCACAAATCCCTTCGCGGCAATGTCCAACTGGGACAAGTTTTCTATTGTTAGCGATATAATCGTATACTTTACTTCCAAAACCAAGTACGATAGATAGCTTTATAAAAGGAACTGCAAACCAATAAGATGGAACGGCCTTTGCTAATACATGTATGCTATGAATGCCGTCATACCACTTATTATTTTTAAAAATATACAATCTTTGTTCCATCTTACTTTGTAGTTCTTGAGAAAGTTCATACTTCTCAACTACATCTTCATCTCGAAATGAAACAAATTTCACCTTACCTTTTTTATCTAATTTCTTCGTACGTTCTGCAACCGCCGTACACATCGGACACCAACTATCATAGAAAACAATCATACATTATTCCCCTTTACGAGACTCCGTCATTTGTTTCCATACAGAACCTTTTGCTTCCTCTCCGCCTTCAATACGCTCTAACGCTAGACGTGCTTGCATTGCTACTTCAAACTCTGGATCATCTTGCGCTGCTTTTAATGCTGGAATTGCACTTTCATCTCCAAGTTCAAATAAGAACATCGCTGCACGCCAGCGTACTAATTTACTTGGATCTTTCAGAGATTTAATCATAACGAACATCGCCGCCGGATCACCTACATCTGATAAACAATCTCCTGCAGTACGACGAACACTTACAGAGCGATCTAATAAGGCTTTATATAATAACGGTAATACTTCATCACCTTTTACCATACCTAAATATGCTGTTGCTAAACGGCGAATCGAAACTTTTTCATCATCTAACGCCATCTTCAACACTGGAATATCTTCTTCAGTAGGATCCATTTGTTCTAAAGCTGCAAAACGTTTTTTCCAGTCAGCATCTTTCATCATCTCTTCTGTTACTTTATATGGCTCACGCTTTTGAATCGTTACTTCAACAGCACCTGCTTGATTTAATAATTCTTTAACCGTTTCATTTACACGTTCTTCCGGATAAGCAGCAACAATCTCTTCTACTACTTCTTTCCCGATTTCTTCAAAATTACCGTAACGTGTACTTTGTTCCACCCATTTACGTTCTTTTACAACGTTTGGTGCAGACATTTGCACTTTCATAATTGATTCTTTAAAACGGTCAGGTAAACCAACACGTTCTTCCGTCGTGCCATCTGTTAACTTTACTTGCATTGGAATAGTAAAGAACATTTGAACAAATACTTTCACTTCTCCAAAATGAGCAAGTTGTTGTTCTTCACTTTCTTCTACTACTTCTTCACCAAAAACAGCACGAACTTGCTGTAATAAAACTTTCCAGTCATACTTTGCATTTCGCTCCACTGCTAAAAAGTCAGCTACATGATATACACCTTTAATGCCTTCAATTTTCAAAATTTCTTGCACTTGCATTGGCGCTTGTTCTTTATTTTCATTTGTATAATTATTACGTGCTCCTGATGGTAATACTTCATTCAAAATAACTTTCATTGTATTTGGACTTGGCGTCGGTTCAATTGCTTTAATCTTCACGTAAATAACTCTCCTTTATTGCATGTTCTTAGCTGTATTGTAACATGTTATCACGCTATACTCCTACTCGGATGCTTAATTTTACTATTTACTTTTCTACATTGCTGGAAAGTTTCATTCATTCTATTTTCACCTAATCATTCCATAACTATAGTTAAAAGTATAATTGACAATTACATAAAAAGGGATTAACCTTAACTCATAAAATGACCGAGGTCATTTTATGAACAAAGTCATTCAAAGGTGGAGTGATAACAAATGAACAATGTCATAATTATTGGTGGCGGTATTGCTGGACTTTGCGCAGCAATTTCCTTACAAAAAATAGGAATAGAAGTAAAAGTATATGATAAAAACAATGAGCCTACTGTTGCTGGTGCGGGTATTATCATTGCTCCAAATGCAATGCAAGCACTTGAGCCATACAGAATTTCTGAGAGAATAAAAAAATTCGGCAACGAAAGTAACGGCTTTAAACTTGTATCCGAAAAAGGAACTATTTTCAATAAATTGATTATCCCAGCTTGTTATCCTAAAATGTACTCTATTCATAGAAAAGATTTACATCAATTGCTACTTTCTGAACTACAAGAAGATACTGTCGAATGGGGAAAAGAATGTGTAAAAATAGAACGAAATGAGGAAGACGCCTTAAAAATAGTATTTCAAGATGGTAGTGAAGCATTTGGCAATATACTGATTGCTGCCGATGGTATTCATTCTGTCGTTCGAAAACAAGTAACACAAAGGGATAATTATCGTTATGCAGGATATACGTGTTGGCGTGGCATAACTCCTACTAATAATCTTTCTTTAACAAATGACTTTATTGAAACTTGGGGAACGAACGGTAGATTTGGTATCGTCCCTCTTCCCAACAACGAAGTATACTGGTATGCGCTCATAAACGCGAAAGCTAGAGATCAAAAATACAAAGCTTACACAACAGCAGATTTATATAATCATTTCAAATCTTACCACAATCCCATACCATCTATTTTGCATAATGCATCGGACGTTCATATGATTCATCGTGATATTGTAGACATTATGCCAATGAATCAATTTTTTGAAAAACGCATCGTTTTTATTGGGGATGCTGCCCATGCACTTACTCCGAATTTAGGCCAAGGTGCTTGCCAAGCAATTGAAGATGCGATTATTTTGGCGGAATGCATCAAAAATAATGCCCATTATCGTCAAGCATTTTTAGAATATGAACAAAAACGACGAGATAGAATTGAAAAAATCTCAAACACTGCGTGGACAGTTGGAAAAATGGCGCAAATAGAAAGTAAACCTTTAACTATAGTAAGAAATGAAGTAATGAAACGTATTCCAAAATGGATTTCTGAAAGGCAAGCACATGAACTATACAACTTTCATTTATAATAAAAATAAGAAACAGCATTCTCTATCCTTCTTTCAATTACATTAAACTTAATCATGAAGTAAGATTTTATTTGAGATTATCTATTAAACATATATAATTGTTTGTGTTAGGAGTAGATTATATGCTGAGAGAAACGAGAAAAAAAGAATTAAAAGAACTTATATTCCTAAAAGCAGTACAACTCTTCCAAGAACGCGGGTACGAAAATGTAACGGTTCAAGATATTACTACTGCATGTGGGATAGCGAAGGGTACTTTCTTCAACTACTTTCCGAAAAAGGAGAACATATTATTATTTTTAGGTGATTCTCAAATTGAGCTATGGAATGAAAGTTTAAAAACTTACGAAAATGTGGAACATCCAAAAGAAAGAATCAAACTTGTTTTAGGCGATTTACTGGATCGATTTACTGGACATGGTGATTTAATGAAGCATGCCGTCTTTGAGATTATAAAGTCAAACTACTTAGTAGAAAATGAATTAAAAAGTATACAACAGCTACAAGAGGGTTTGTCTTCAATTATTACAGAAGCGAAAGAGGCAGGAAAATTAAACAGTCAATGGGATATACATATTATCACTTCTACTGTTATGAGCACTTATTTTTATACATTAATGTCCCATTCACTATTACATGCTAATGAAATAAACGTGAAAAATACACTCAACCAACAATTAGATGTTGTTTGGGAAGGGATCAATCAAAAGTGATAGAGGGCTATATTACTAAGCCCTCTTCTTACGATGCGCCCTCCCTCCTTCTCTCCAAAAATGTAATGCTCTCAATCACAACTTCCGTTATATATATTCTCTTTCCTTGATTATCCTCGTAATTCCTCGTATGAATACGTCCAGTAATTCCAACAAGTGAACCTTTCTTACAATATTCAGTTACATTCTCAGCTGACCTTCTCCATACGACGCAATTAATAAAATCTACTTGTGGCTCACCTAAGCTATTTCGAAAACCTCTATTCACCGCAACACATACTCGTGCATAAGCGACACCTTGCTTTGTGTAGTATAATTCTGGCTCCTTTGTCAATCTACCGATTAATACAACTCGATTCATCATAAGTTATACCACCTCACATATTTTTCTTCATTGTAAATAAAAATATATGAAGGGTAAAAAGCGTAAAATAATATATTTTAAAGTAAAAAAGATTATTTTTTATGCTATAAAAGAAAAAAAGAAACCTTACATATTTTAAACATGTAAGGTTTCAAAATTTATACTTCACTGCATGAAATGTAATATCCTCCACGGGCCATCTTTATTTCCGCACGATACAATACTTCTTCTAAGTAAAAAGTTATCGGTTTTACTTTACTCTCAAATTTCAGTTGTTCATTACATTCAGCTGCATAACTTTCAATAGCTGAAGTAATAACTTCTCCCGATGGATACGTTAAAGCATCATCTAGTTCTATGAAAAAACTTTTAGAAAATAGCTTTTTCATAATCCCTTTCTTCTCTTTCATCATATTCCATCCCCTTCAATTTAAGGTTACCAACATCCATATTATACCACATCATCAATTTATCTTTGAAAATAAAAAAATCCTGCATTTTTCATGCAGGATTTTTTATTAGTCATTTTTCGTAAAGTAAGAAACGAAACGAAGAATTTCTAAGTATAACCAAACTAATGTAAGCATTAGTCCCATTGCAGTGTACCACTCCATATATTTCGGAGCTTGACTACGTACACCATTTTCGATTAAATCGAAATCTAGTAATAAGTTTAATGCAGCAACTACGATAACAACTGCACTAATAATAATACCGATCGTACCACCTTGGTGAATGTACGGAACAGTTACACCAAACATGTTTAGTAGAAATACGACTAAATACATAACCATAATTCCAAGTGTTGCTGCCATCACTCCTGTACGGAATTTATCCGTTACTTTTACTACGCGCGTTGCATATAACACTAACATTGCAAATAGAATTGAGATTGTTAGTAAAACAGCATTTAAAACGATAGAATCTCCAAATTTCATTGTATAAACCGCTGAAATACTACCTAATACAACCCCTTCTACTGCCGCATAGATTGGCGCACCAAAAGGTGAAATACGCGGGAAGAACATAGATGCAAATGCGATGATTGCCGCAACGATTAAAGCGCCAATTAATACTGGCATCTTCATCGTACCCTCCATCATCTGTATGTATGAATAGACAGACGTTGCAAGTAGCAAGATAAGCATAATAAACGTTTTGCCTACTGTTCCGCCAATAGTCATCGCAGAAGCACTTGCTCCTTCTTTACGGAATGCCTCTTTTTTCAACATTGGATTAGATGTTCTCATTTTTTCCCTCCTAAAATAGGTTCTACCAATAGTGTAAAGTTTTTCTCTTTACTTTTCAATATATGCAGCTTGTTTTTATTTTAATCCTTCAACAATGTCCGATAGTTCACTCCATCTTTCCATCGTTTTTTCTAGCTCTTCTTCTGTTTTTTGTTGTGCTTCAGACAATTCTTGCGCTTTCGTAAAATCAGAACCAACATTCGCAAGCTCTTCTCCAATTGATTCTAGCTTTTCTTCAAGTTCCGCAATTGTATCTTCAATAGTTTCCCATTCGCGCTGCTCGTTATATGAAAGTTTACGCTTACGTTGTTGTTTCGGTGCTTCTTCTACTACTTTTTTCTCTTTCTGCACTTCCGCTTTCTCAATAAGTTCTCTCGTTTTTTCCATTTCTAAGTAATCCGTATAACTACCTAAAAATTCACGTACTTCTCCTTCTCCCGTAAAGATGAACAATTCATCTACTACTTTATCTAAGAAGTAACGATCATGCGATACAGTTAAAACGACACCCGGGAAATCTTCTAAATAATCTTCTAATACAGTTAATGTTTGTGTATCTAGATCATTCGTAGGCTCATCGAGTAATAGTACGTTCGGTTCTCCCATTAATATACGTAATAAGTATAAACGTCTTCTCTCGCCACCAGATAATTTGCCAAGCGGTGTACCATGTGAATGTGGTGGGAATAAGAAACGTTCTAACATTTGAGACGCACCAATTACTTTTCCGTCTGTCGTATGAATGACTTCCGCGATTTCTTTAATGTATTCAATCATACGTTGATTTAAATTCATCTCTTCATTTTCTTGCGTATAGTAAGCGATTTTTACTGTTTGCCCAACTTCAATTTCACCACTATCAGGAGATATTTTACCTGCAAGCATATTTAATAGTGAAGATTTCCCGCTTCCATTCGCTCCAATAATTCCGATACGATCGCCTGGTTTCACGATATGATTGAAGTTGTTTAATACTGTTTTATCGCCAAATTTTTTCGTTACATCTTTTAACTCAAGTACTTTTTTTCCAAGGCGACTACCGCTAAGCGCAATATCAACTGACTGTTTTGCAGCTGGACCTTCTTGACCTTTTAACTCTTCAAATCGTTGAATACGTGCCTTTTGCTTTGTCGAACGAGCTTTTGCACCACGGCGAATCCACGCTAGTTCACGGCGATATAAGTTTTGACGTTTTGATTCTTGTGCAAGTTCTTGTTCTTCACGAAGTGCTTTCGCTTCTAAAAACGTACTGTAATTCCCTTCATAACTATACAATTTTCCATTATCTAATTCGAAAATACGATTCGTCACACGATCTAAGAAATAACGATCATGGGTTACAAGTAATACCGCACCTGTGTACCTTGCTAAATATTCCTCTAACCACTCAACTGTCTCATGGTCAAGATGGTTCGTAGGCTCATCTAAAATTAATAGATCCGGTGTTTCAATAAAACACTGCGCCATCGCAATACGTTTTTTCTGCCCACCAGATAAATTTCCAACAGTTGCTGTGAAATCCGTAATTCCTAGTTTCGTTAATAATGATTTTGCATTCGCATTTGCTTCCCACGCACTCATTGCGTCCATACGTTGTTGCACTGCAAATAATTGTTCCTGTACCTTTTCATTACTTGGATCTTTTTCGATATGTAATAGCGCCTTTTCATAATCACGAAGAAGACGAATTAAAGGTGTATCACCATGGAAGACTTGTTCTAATACTGTTAATTGTTCATCAAACTCTGGTTGCTGTGATAAATAACTAATTGTATACCCACGTGAATGAGTCATATCACCTGTGTCAGGAATTTCTGCCCCTGCAATAATTTTTAATAAAGTTGATTTACCAGTACCGTTTACACCGATAATTCCGGCACGTTGTCCTTCTGCAATACTAAATGATAATCCATCAAATAACGGTTTCTCTCCATATGATTTTGATAAGTTTTCCACAGTTAACATTTTCATATTTGTGCATTCCACTCTTTCATAAATTGTTCAATAAACTGTTCCATATAACGATGACGAACTTCAGCCTCTTGTTTTGCTGCATTCGTATTCATTAAGTCTTTTAGTTTTAAAAGTTTTTCATAAAAATGATTTAAAGATGGGTCATTATTTTTTCTATATTCATCTTTCGTCATCACTTCACGAGGAGGAATAGTTGGATCATACATTAGTCTCCCTTTCGCCCCGCCATACGCAAATGTGCGAGCTATTCCAATTGCACCAAGAGCGTCTAAGCGATCTGCATCTTGAACAATCTTCCCTTCAATTGACTCCACTTTACCGCCATGACCACCTTTATAAGACATATTGGCGATAATATGAAGAACATGCTTACTTTCCTCTTCTTCAACATGTAACTCTTCTAACCAATCAGAAACTTTTTTCATTCCTGCTTCTTCACTTTCATTTAACTTCTCATCTGCCACATCGTGAAGTAATGCTGCCATTTCAATTATAAAACGATTTCCTCCTTCTTGCTCGGATAAAGAAATCGCCAGTTTATGTACGCGCTCAATATGATACCAATCATGCCCACTCGCATCTTTTTCTAAAATATGTTTTACAAAAGTAATTGTTTTTTCTATCTTTTCTTGTTTTGTCATTTTATCTTCACCCAGTTACTTATTGTAACACGCCCGCATTTTTTCATCACATATTTTCTTGTCCGCCCATACACTAGGTGGTAGGCATCATCATGAAGGAGGAATAAATATGTTCTATAATAATCAACCGCCTTACCCACAACAACCATTTTACCCTCAGGTGCAGGAACAAGAACAAAGATATACAGAACAATATGAAGAACAAGAGCAACAATATGAACAAAATCCATACGCAACACCGCAAAACCAAGAAACTAATTATCAACAAAACGCATACGACACACGTCCAAATTATGAATACCCTCAAAACCCATATGCAGCACCACAAAATCAAGAGCCACAATATCAGCAAAATCCATATGCAGCACCACAAAATCAAGAGCCACAATATCAGCAAAATCCATATGCAGCAACGCAAAATCAAGAACAACAATTTCAGCAAAATCCATATGTAACACCGCAAAATCAAGAACAACAATTTCAACAAAATCTATACGCAACTCAGCCTCAACAACCACAATATCAGCCGCAAATGTATCAACCAAACTATGACGCGCGTGTTTCACCGCCTAAACCACCAACAATTGATCCTACGCAACCACAAATTTTACCGCCTGGTCCTACAATCGATCCTACACAACCACAAATCTTACCACCTGGACCAACATTTGATATAACACAACCGCAAATCTTACCACCTGGACCGATTACAGAACCAACGCAACAACAAATCCAGCAAGTTGTCGGTACACAGTTTTTACCTTTAAAGAAACCTGTATTAGATTTCGTAAAACCTTGGGTAGATTACGGTTTAAATGAAGCAAAACATACATCACACAAACACGCTTTAACAGAAGTTGCGGCGATTATGTTTTTAGTTGGGAAAGGATTTAATCCGACAATTGCGCATTATATTGTAGAATCTTGGGAGAAGAATGAGCAGTTTTAGAGTTGTTTATTTTATGTTCTGAAAAACTATAAAAGCGTCACAAATGCCTGTTATACAAGCATTTGTGACGCTTTTTATTTATTATATTGTATTCTACTTCAAAAGGGTATTTCATATTTTTTCACATGTTTTTATATTATTTGTGAGCAAATAATAACCTTTTAATTAAACTGTATTAGCTTGAATTCTAATTTAAAACGATTCTTTTAACATAAATTTCTACGATAAATCTTGAATTATAATCATTTTGATAAATAGCTATTACCGTTCCCATTGTTGAACTTGCGTACGGAAAATATACCTTCCTATCACTTTAAAAAGGGAGTGGGCGACGCTATAGGTGATGAATTATTAGGACTTGCAGATGCAGTTATCCATCCAATTGACACATTTAATAACACGATTGAAGCCGTTTCTCACCCAGTCGAGACGTTCAATGCGATAAAACAAGCAATTTCTGATTCTTGGAATCGTGATGTTACCAATGGTGACTCGTATAGTGGTGCAGAATGGTATGGAAGCGCGGCTGGTCATACTATATTGGCTGTTGGACAACTATTCGTAGGAACAAAAGGCGTGGATAAAATTGCAATGTTGAACCCTGGCACAAAATTAGCTGAGATTTCACGAACTGCTAATCAAAGCTTGCAAGACGCTGCATTCGTAATTACAATGAGTTTGCTTTCGCTCGTGGAAATAATATACGCTCTGTATTTGATACACCTGATTTTAGAGCAGCTGAGGAAAAGCTATCGACCTATCAGTTTGCTACAGGAGAAAATACCACTGCTGTGAAATCCGGTGATATCAGTTCGCTTACTCCTGGAGGTGGACTAGCCGCACATGAAGCTAGGGGTGGACATTTACTTGAACGACATGTAGGAAAAACGGATGAAGAACTATTGCAAAGAATGCAAAGTGATCCTAGAATAACAGGTGCATCTACTTTTACTGATAGGGCATCAGCTGAAAAAATAGCGACTACCGTCTTGAATAACCCTCGTAATCAAGTACGCATTCAAAGTTGGTTAAATAGTCCAAGAGATAATAAATTAATTTTACGTTATCATGGTACTGAAATAATTGGACGAGGTGTAATAAGAGGTTCTACAACAGCTGAAGATATGTCAAATGCAAAAATTGTACTGAAGAAGGATATAAATGGAAGTTTTATTTTAACTGGATATCCATCTTGATAATAGGAGGAAGATTATGTTATTAGAAGACAATTTCGATAATCTCGAAGATGATGAGGTATTTCAATTTCTAGCAGGTACTTTTCACCAAGATACTTCCTATGAAGAAGCGCTCCAAGAATTACTAGAAGAGGTATCAAAAGAGTATTTGCAAGATGCTGTTATTTTTCTAACTGAATTTATTCAAAGCGATTATAGTAATACAGAAAAAAATGAATACATACGGTATTCTGCAGATGGAATATATTTTGATGGGTTAGAAGAAACACCATTAGAATGGCTTGAACAAACAGTTAAAACGATAAAACAAGCATTAAAAAATAATTAGTAAAAATTGACCGCCCGTAATAGGCGGTCTTTTGTTCATATTACTTCACATACACATAGGCTTTATTTACAATTACATAAATTGTTAACGAAAAGATGAAGATAAAATGGGCTACCTATTCGTTTGTTTTTAGATGGTAACGGTAAAATTATTTCTGCATTTCCAAGACAAGGTCGATAATTTAATTTTTAAGGGAGAAAATAATATGGATTACAAATTTGAGTTACTTAGTACAGGAAGTTTAGTTATTAGACTACCAAAGGAATTCGATATTTTAGAAGCTTTTTTAAATGTAGAGGTATCTGAATTCGGTGATTGGATAGCAGAAACTGTAGATAAAGTTTTAAATGAAAAAAGTGATTATGAAAAAATAAGTGCGAATATTTTTAGGGCAGATGTTCGAAGAGATAAAACTGTTATATTTAATAAGTATGATGAAGATGAAATCGAAATCCCTCTTGAAATAGAAACTATTACATTAAGAAATCTAATAGATATTTGGTTAAATGAATACACAAAATTGAAAACCGAAAAAAATAACAATTAAATGATGTTACATACAACACGAGAAAGGCCGCCTATAATAAGGGGCCCTTTTCGTTAAATTAACGCACATTCACATACATATCAATAGCCGTAATATAGAAAACTTGCCCATGACTATTATGCACTTTATATTGATACGAATCATTTACACTTATCTTCGCATCAATTATAAATCCTAATCCTGCATCTACAGAACCAGCCACATCTTTATCCTGCCAAGATGGAGTATCGTAGAAACGTAGATTGTTAACTTTTGAAACAACACGCTTTCCAACAATAGAAGAATCTACTGTGCTTTTCTTACTAAACTTCACATAAGATGGATCGTTTTTAATCCATTGCTCACCGCCAAGATTTAACCAACCATCCATTTTACCCCACACCATATATGATTCTGGTTTATTTAACTGACGAATCTTAGAATAGCTTGTACCTGATCCTTTACGTAAATTTACGTTATATCCTTCAATGCATGCCACACCATCTGTTACAGCTGTTGGCACTTCTTCTGGTTTAGGTGGCTTTTTAGGAACTGAAACTTCTACATTAGAATTATTGTATGCACATTGCACATCAACACGAAATTGAGCTTCTAAAACACCTTGACTACGCAAGTAATCAAGTGGATCTTCATGATCTGTTCCACTTAAAAATCATTCATTATTTCTCTGTTTATTTTTTCCTATTATCTTATAATTTAAATTAGGAAAGGGAGGAAAATATATATGTCTAAAAATGAAACTGTACTATTAAATCAGATTGAGATAGTAATTGAAATTTTAAAAAATATACAAAAAGAAGATCCCTTCTATAAAGATTTATGAAAACGATTAAACCGTTTAGCCACTTATCTGCAAAGTAAATCTCGTGGAATTAAAGGCGTAGTGAGTGCCTTTACTGAAACCGATCTCGTAAAAAGATTTGACGATCCTCTACTTATTGAATTAGATAAATTAGAGACTATGCTAAATGAAAATAAATAATATTAAACCGACTTCGAAAAATGACTCAGATATGTAGAAGAACAAACAGATAGAATATTAAAGGAAACTTGCATGTATCCCCTTTTTAGAAAAACAAGTGAAACTTTAGTCAGTGGGGTTTTATTCACCCACCACGCAAGTAAAGGTGTGAAAAATTTCGAGTAATATGAATAAAAGCCGAATTGAAATTCTAAAAATGAAAGCAAAAAGAACTGGTAGTAGAAAAGAACTGATAGACGAACTTTCTAATATTGTTACAGTTTCTATGGACTCATTTATGGAGCCAGAATCTAATGATTTATTTTGTAAAGACTTATTTAATACGCTAACACAAACTTCAAACATAAAAAACTTTGGTAGCACTAATTATGAAGAAAACAGAAGACTATCAATAGTACTGTTAAAAGAAACAGCTAAAACCATTAAATTTCCAGTTGATCAAGGGAGACTCTTTTTCTCTAAGGGTGGTAAATTTGAAGCAGTTAAACTGAACATTGGTGAAGTATTTGAGAATTTAGAAGAGTTATCAACCATATCAAGATTTCTAACTGGATATGCAGATTTTGTATTAGCTAGGGATGATTTAGAATTCGGGATCGTTATTGAACGCACTGAATATCACTACGAATTCAGTATGTGGGGTGTATCCACAATATGAAATACGAAAATACAAAAGACCACTTCAAAATGAGAGTGGTCTTTTTATTACTTTATCTATCAGTTTTTTCAAATCCCACTTATCAATACTCTTTTTAAGAACGTTTCTTCCTAGGACCTATAATCAATTTAATCGCCGTTCTTTCTTGATCATTAATAGTAACCTCTTGAAATGCTGGAACAAAGGCTAAGTCAATACCACCTGGAGCAACAAATCCTCTTGCGATTGCAATTGCTTTAATTGCTTGGTTTAATGAACCCGCTCCAATCGCTTGAATTTCTACATTTCCACTTGTTCTTAGTACACCTGCTATTGCACCTGCGACTGAATTGGGGCTTGATTTTGAAGATACCTTTAATATATTTTCCATGTAAGTTGCTCCCTCTATTATTTAATTACTCTTTTGTTACCGTATAAAATATTTCAACGTATCTTTAACTACTATTCACACCAAAAGCAAACAATACTACATATGTACATTCATTCGATACTTTTTGTCTTCTTCCTGCTGTGCTACGTAAATAAAGGTCAACGACTCCAAACCTTATATATACAAATATTTAAAAGACATAAATTCACTTAAACAATCACATTATTGCAACCGAAGATAATGGTTTTATTTTTGCAGGTGTTACTACAATATGAAAAGCATCCCTGCTGCATTTCAAGAATTCTCTACCAAATACTTAACCTTTGTGCCTTCAAAAATTCTCATTGTACCTTTTTGTTAATCTAATAAACATGAAAAAGTACCGAACTTTACTACTACAAAAGTTCGGTACTTTTTTCTCATTCTTTCTTACTCCTCCACATAAACTGACTTAACAATTGTACGACTATAAGGTTGTCCTTCTTTATTCATCCCTTTTATATCCATCGTAACGTTATATACTCCTGGTTGCTTTATATCCTTCAAAGCACCAGTAAACGTATTGTTATTAACATTTTGTAATTCATTATATTCAGAGACTAGTTTCCCTTCTTTATTCACGACTCTTACTGTTATGGAAAGATCCCCCTTCATTTCAGGTGCTACAGGTGATTTTTTCAGTTTATACTCAGGTTTATTTACTTTAACTTTTGTAGGCATTTGAAGAACAAATGGTGCGCCATTCTTGTAATCGCTTACAACTAAATATGCATCTTTCGACTGCTTCGCCATCATTTTAACTTTCCATTCTCCTACATCCATTTTATCAAATTTAAATGTTCTAATTGTTGCGCCACCAAAGAAAGATTCATCTTCACCAGTAGTTATAACACTATCCTTATTTGTATACACTTTTCCTTTTGGTGATATCATTTGTACTTCTACATCCGACGAAGCAGTTAATATTGAAATAATTCCTTCTGCCTTTTTATCAACCGCAACAGTTTGCTCTATCCACTGATTTTGTGGCAATTCTCCTCCTAAAATGTTTTGATTTGAAGTTGTATTTAATTGTTCTATATTTTCATTTGAACTAGTGCTGGATGCTGCTAAAGCTGGTACGGCTACATTTGATGTACGTAAATATGGTTCAATTCGCGAGAAAACAGCTGATCCTTTTCGTATATTATCATGATCAAATCTGGAATCTGTAAATAAATGAGTTCCATACGGCAGCTTAGCACTCCATTCATTTACTAGTCCATCATTTGAACCGTATGATGACAAATATAATCCGCCCATGGATAACGCCGAGAATACAGGGCCCCAACTAGTTCCCGTAACTGTATAATAACGGTTTAATTTAGCTGCTGGATTATTATCAATCGTTGAACGAAATTTTGCCATTTCGCCCATTTGTAATGAGTACGTACCATCATCTTTTTGACCTAATATAGAAGCAAGCCATCCTGCCCACCAACTATATGATAAATCCGCTAAGTTTGATCCATGATGTGGCGTCGCAAGTGTAATAACATTTCCGACAAATCGATTTGCCCCATATTCTACTAATGCAGCTTGTGTATCGATACCACCTTTACTATGTGCTACAATATTAACTTTTTTACCGAAATGATTATATATTTCTTCTAATTTTTGTGCTAACAATTTTCCGTTGTCCCACTGACTAGCTGATCCTTTTCCAGCAGCATCATATAATTGTATAAATACTGTTTGATAGCCTGCTTTCAAAGCATAGTCATACATATCATTTATATCGTGATACACTGTCTTTCCATACCAACTATCAGCATTCCCATTCCTTCCTTGCACAAAGAGAATTGGAGGCTTACTTTCATCATAATTAGCAGGTTTTTGACCTAAAAACCATTCTCCAGGTGTAAAGACTTCTTGATCTGGAAAGCCTGTTTTAAGCTCTTTTACAACTTCTGCTCGCACATTTGTGCTAATCATTGGAACCATGATAAAAAATACAATTAGTAAGGCAACACATCTTCTCATCAATCGCATGTTACTCCCCCCCACTTTTTTTGAAAGAAGGTGCTCGTTGTAATATTTTTTATCTTCTCTCTTAATACTAAATAATCTTTGTACTTAAACAAGATCCTGTCCCTATTCTTAAGAGATTACTAGTCCCCCTTCTTCCTTAACACACGTTATTCTCTTTGTTTCTATCTCTTCCTTTTGAGTGAATGCTACAAAAAAGTTTCTCAACAATTGTTAACTTTACTGAATCCAAATTTCCTTAAATTATTATTGTTTATATAGAGCATACAAATCTTGAAAAAACTTTAGCAAAAAAACACTTTATTACCAGTTAGTTATAAAAAAAGTTAATGAAGATATGTACTTTTATTTAATTAAATACAAACTAAATGAATAGAAGCTTATATTATAAGACTTTCCTACCGTTAAATATTAAACTGAAATTTCCGAATAGAAAATAATATTTCCAGAAACATATATTATGATAATTTTCGCAGACTTGAATTAAACTTTTAGAAGTACTAACCTAGCGGTGAGCAGAAGAAAATTCTGTAAAAAGAAAGGAGAATGCTTTATGATGACCGATTTACAAAAGGAGTTTTTTAAACGATTAAAAATTCCTGCAAAAGAAATAACATTTGATGATTTAGATGAAATTCTCTTACAAATGGGATTGATTCTCCCCTATGAAAATCTCGACATTATGGCTGGTACTATTAAAAACATCTCAAAAAATAACTTAATAGAAAAGTTACTTATTCAAAAACGAGGCGGTCTTTGTTATGAATTAAACTCCTTATTGTATTACTTTTTAATGGATTGTGGATTTCAAGTATATAAAGTAGCTGGTACTGTTTATGACCTTTATGAAAATAAATGGAAACCTGATGATGGTCATGTCATTATCATATTACATCATAATAATAAAGATTATGTTATAGATGCCGGTTTTGCCTCTCATCTACCTTTACATCCAGTCCCTTTTAACGGAGAAGTCATCTCTTCTCAAACGGGTGAATATCGAATTTGCAAACGAATTACCCGAAAAGGTACACACATTTTAGAAATGAGAAAAGGAGCTAACGGGGAATCTACAAATTTCTTGCAATCTGAACCTTCAGATGAATGGAAAATAGGCTATGCCTTCACTTTAGATCCAATAGATGAGAAAAAGGTGAATAACATTCAGAAAGTCATTGTAGAACATAAAGAATCTCCTTTTAATAAAGGGGCTATCACTTGTAAATTAACTGATTATGGTCACGTATCATTAACAAATAAAAATTATACAGAAACCTTTAAAGGCACAAAAAATAAACGGCCAATAGATTCTAAAGATTATGCTCGCATTCTTCGTGAATCTTTTGGAATAACGCAAGTGAAATATGTAGGAAAAACACTAGAAAGAGGATAGTTGATTAGAAGTATTTCATAATAAAGCAGATTCCATATTTAGAATCTGCTTTATTTTATATTTTGTTATAAAGAAATTTGTTTTGCTCTTATCCTTTAATTTTCAATGATATACTCATCATCATATTTATCGTATTGGAGCCCTGACCCTATTTTTGATTCCGTAACTTGATCTCTTAAAAACGGTGCAGCTTCCATTTTGCTAGTTGCAATTTCAATTCCATATTTCTTCGTTAAATGGGCTAATTCTATTAAAAACCACTCTCTTCGCAATGTAACTGGAATATCAAATGTCCTTCTTTTCATATATAATAGCACCTCTTTAATTTTCATAACTTAAAAAACATTATAGTATATGCATGTCCATTTTAAATGTGCTATTAATAAAATATAATTTTAGTTTACATAAAATTATTATGTAACAGTAAAAAGAGGCTTGTCCTCCTCTTTCTACTGCAAAGATTTAAATTAAGAACATCTTGGTACACCGAAAGCTAAGAATAAACCTGCTACTCCCGCTGTAATCGGTACTTTCAAAGTAATTACATCGTCTACCTTCGTTACTAGAAAGTAAGCATTACCTTCTTGTAACACACAATTCACTAACAATTGAAATTCCATTCAAATCTCCTCCTTTCAATCGATATACTATACTTTATGAATTCTCTTTAAAAACGTAATAGGAAATATATCTATTTTTCCTTATATACAAAATAAATGTTTATAAGTCTATTAAAAATATTAATTTTCTAAATTTATATAAATCGTGTAATATCCAGTAAGTTCCTATATAATCAATAATGAAAATCTTACAAATGGAGGTATAAAAATGGCGATTTTGAGTAATATTGGTGCAGCTTTATTTTTAATTGCTTTTATTCTTTTAATCTTATGTATTATTTCATTTTTCAAGAAAAATGGAAAAGCAACACAGTATGGTCGTCCTACTGTTATTCTTTTTATGATTTCGATTATATTGATGGTAACTGGCTCAACAAATTCAGAACATCCAGTCATCGAATTTTTTACTATTTTAAGTTTCATTTTATTTATTTTCTTCCTTGTACTAGCAATCTTATCTGTAATTAAAAAGACAGGTGTAGCAAAAAAACAATTTATTATCACTGCTATTTTATTTGTTATTTTTGGTGCGTTATCAAGTATTTCAAATCCTACTTCTGAAAAAACGACAGCAACTAGTAAAAAAGTTGCTTCTAATACTACAGAACAAAAAGATAGCGACAAAAAAGAACTAGAAAAAAAAGAAGCAGACGAAAAAGCTCAAAAGCAAGAAGATGAGAAGCGTCAAGCCGAGGAACAAGCTCGTAAGCAAGAGGATGAAAAACGCCAGGCTGATGAACAAGCTCGTAAACAACAAGAAGAACAAAAACGTCTTGCTGATGAACAAACTCGTAAACAACAAGAGGAACAAAAACGCCAGGCTGATGAGCAAGCTCGTAAACAACAAGAGGAACAAGCTCGTAAACAACAAGAAGAGCAAAAACGCCAAGCTGATGAGCAAACTCGTAAACAACAAGAAGAGCAAAAACGCCAAGCTGATGAACAAGCTCGTAAACAACAAGAAGAGCAAAAACGCCAGGCTGATGAACAAGCTCGTAAACAACAAGAAGAGCAAAAAACACAGCAAACTCAAACACAACCTGCTTCAGGAAATACTAGTAGTGCATATTACAAAAATTGTGCCGCAGTTAGAGCTGCTGGGAAAGCTCCCCTATATAAAGGACAACCAGGTTATGCCTCACATCTTGATCGTGATGGCGATGGAGTCGCATGTGAAAAATAGCAATAAAAAAGAAGCTTCTAGTAAGCTTCTTTTTTATTATTACGTATAAGATCTAATTACTCTTCCATTCTTTTAAGCCCTATATCAATTCAAAATGGCATCTTATTTTTTAAACACTTGTACTATTAACCATTAACTGGAGCAATACTCCAATTAATGATTTCAATATTTTTCACCTCCACTTTCCCTTTGACAAGAACATGTGGAATTAAGTGAAACATCCCAAATCTTCTACCAATTTTGTATTCATCTCTATAATATTCTTTTGTGTAGGTATTTAATTGCTTTAATTCTTTATATTCATTAAAATTGATGAATTCTATTTCACATTCTTTTAATTCGCTATTTGGTCCACCCCAATTGTGCTTTGAGTACTTGTATATTGCCATACACTGACCCTTCAATGCGCTAATAGGAATTCTATAAAATAGCTTATTTGTATGGATGTTTACTCCTATTTCCAATAATGCTTTATAAATCTCATAAGGATGCAGTGGTAAAAAATGCACAACATCATTCCATAAACATTCTAGTTTTGGTATTTTACGTGTTAATAAGTGCTCTCTTTGAGTATGATCTTTATATTTTTGCATATACTCATCATATAAATTTGGATATGCCCTTTTCAATTCATTTAATGGGATTAAATATTCTCCTTTTAGTTCTTCTGGTACCATATGATAAACATATTCCATAAAAAACCTCCTATAAAAGATATACTTCCTACTCAAAAAATTCTTCGCCATCTTTTCTATAATGTCCTCTGTCGAAGAATAATCCTATTATTCTCAAATCAGACACATAATAAGTGATTTCAATCACCACATTGTTTTTCATTTATCGCTATTCTTAATTTAGATATTACATTTAAACTTTATGGAGGCATTCATATGAAACATACATTTACTGAAACTTCAATTGTTGGTGAGATTGTTACACAATTTCCGAAAGCTAGTGATCTTTTTAAATCATATAGAATAGATTTTTGTTGTGGTGGTAATAAGCCACTTATTGATGCAATTCATGAAAGAAATTTATCAGCTACTGAAGTAATTACAGAGTTAAATACGCTTTATCATAATACGAAACGATTAAATGAATCTGAAATTGATTGGAAAAATGCTTCTTATCGTGAATTGATTGATTATGTAATTCATAAGCATCATCGTTATTTAAATGAAGAGTTACCACAGTTAAGTCCTTATGTGACGAAAGTATTACGTGTTCATGGAGCAAATCAGCCGCATTTAGCTAAAATTCATAAGCTATTTCATGAACTTAAAATGGAATTAGAACAGCATTTAATTAAAGAAGAAACCGAAGATTTCCCATTAATTTTAGAATTTGAAAAAAATCCAACTGATGAAAACTATGCAAAGTTACGTAAAGTAGTAGATGAACTAGAAAATGAACATAACCACGCTGGCAATATTATTAAAGAACTTCGTAAAGTTACACATGACTTTACTCCTCCAGAAGGAGCTTGCGGCACTTATCGACTTGTTTACAATCGCCTTGAAGCGTTAGATTCTGATTTATTTGAGCACATTCATTTAGAAAATAATATTTTATTTCCACGTGCCATTACGAGAGCGTAAATAAAGTGCAGGACATGAGTATACATACTGATGTCCTGCTTTTTCATTTCACAAAAAATATACATATCCTCCCTCACACAAATCCGAATTTTAACAATTTGTGAATCATTATAAAAATGTGATAAATATCACATCTCCCCCTTTCTTGATTTTCTATAATAAAAATATAATCCTTTGTTCAATATTTCACATAAAAAGGGGAAACGAAAATGAAAAAACGTTTAGTTATGATCGGAAATGGTATGGCTGGCATACGTTGTATGGAAGAAATATTAAAACATGATTGTGATTCATATGAGATTACTATTTTTGGAGATGAACCACACCCAAACTATAATCGCATCATGCTCTCTCATGTTTTACAAGGTAAAACAAATATACAAGATATCATTATGAATGAATACAGTTGGTATGAAGAAAACGAAATAACTTTGTATACAAATGAAAGAGTTCAAAGTATTGACCGAGAAGAAAAAGTTATTATTACAGAAAAGAATCGTACTGTTACATATGACAAACTTATTATTGCAACAGGTTCTAGTGCTTTTATTTTACCTGTTGAAGGTTCCACTCTTCCTGGTGTAACAGGTTTTCGAACTATTGAAGATACACAGTTTATGATGGATACTGCTAAAGAAAAGAAAAAGGCCGTTGTCATTGGTGGTGGATTACTTGGTTTAGAAGCAGCAAGAGGTCTTATTGACTTAGGAATGGACGTACATGTTGTTCATTTAATGCCTAGCTTAATGGAGCAACAACTAGATACGAAAGCCGCTTCTCTATTGCGCGAAGATTTAGAAGCGCAAGGCATGAAGTTTCTAATGGAAAAGAAAACTGTAAAGATTCTTGGTACAGACTATGTTGAGGGCATTCAATTTGAAGATGGTGAAGTTGTAGATTGTGATTTAATCGTAATGGCTGTCGGAATCCGACCAAATACGCAAATAGCAAGAGATGCTGGTTTACTTGTCAATCGCGGCATTGTAGTCAATGACTATATGCTAACAAATGATGAGTCCATTTATGCAGTTGGCGAATGTGCAGAACATGATGGTATTGCATATGGACTTGTTGCCCCTCTTTATGAACAAGGCTCAATATTAGCAAAACATATAACAAATTTACAAACAAATGGATATACGGGCAGTATCGTCGGTACTCAATTAAAAGTTGCTGGTTGTGATTTATTCTCTGCTGGCCAAATTTATGAAGATGATCAGACAAAAGCAATCTCAATATTTGATGAATGTAAACGTTCCTATAAAAAAGTATTAATTCGTGATAATAAAGTCGTCGGTATCGTTTTATATGGTGACACAGCTGATGGTACACGCCTCTTTAGCATGTTAAAGAAAGAAGAAGATATACAAGAATATACACCAGCGTCCATTCTTCACAAAGCTGGTGAAGAAAGTGAACTTGATGTTGCTACAATGAGTGCAGATGACACGATTTGTGGATGTAATGGTGTTACGAAAGGAACAATCGTTCATGCCATTTTAGAACAAGAGTTAACGACTTTTGAAGAAGTTAAAGGCTGTACGAAAGCCGCAGGGTCTTGTGGTAAATGTCGTCCGCTTGTAGAACAAGTTTTATCTCATACACTTGGAGATGCTTTTGATGCCTCTGCGCAATCTGTCGGTATGTGTGGATGTACAACTTTATCACGTGATGAAGTCGTAGCGGCCATTCATGAGAAAGGATTAAAATCTCCAAAAGAAGTACGAAACGTTCTTGGTTTTGCGCATGAAGACGGCTGTTCAAAATGTCGCCCTGCTTTAAACTACTATTTACGTATGGCGATTCCAGAAGAATATGAAGATGATAAATCGTCCCGTTTCGTTAATGAGAGAATGAACGGTAACATCCAGCACGACGGTACATTCTCTGTTATTCCACGTATGTACGGAGGCGTTACAACAGCAGATGATTTAATGAAAATTGCTGAAGTTGCGAAAAAGTATGATGTTCCACTTGTGAAAATTACCGGTGCAAGCCGAATTGGCTTATACGGTGTTAAAAAACAAGATTTACCTAACGTATGGGCTGACTTACATATGACTTCTGGATATGCATATTCAAAATCGCTTCGTAATGTAAAATCATGTGTTGGTTCTCGCTTCTGCCGTTTCGGTACGAAAGATTCATTAGGACTTGGTATGCTCCTTGAACAATCATTAGAAATGGTAGATACACCACATAAAATGAAGATGGGTGTAACAGGCTGTCCGCGTAACTGTGCGGAAGTATTAACGAAAGATTTTGGCGTTGTATGTGTCGAAAATGGATACCAACTTTATATTGGCGGAAATGGTGGTACAGAAGTACGTGAAGCTGATTTTGTAATGATTGTCCCTACTGAAGATGATGTCCTTCGCATCGCTACAGCTTACATGCAATATTATCGTGAAACTGGTATTTACGGAGAGCGTACTGCCTACTGGACAGAACGTTTAGGCTTCGATCATATAAAGGAAATACTACAAGATACAAATATGGTTAGTACGTTAAATGAACGTTTCCAAACAGCTCGTAGTACATATACGGAAGCATGGGGACAAGCGCTAGAAACGAAGTCATTAAAAGCGATGTATGAAGTAGAAACTGTGAAATAAGGAGCTGTGATCTATATGATACAAACGAAAGAAAAAATAAAAGTTATGCGTGCGGAAGACCTTCCTATTCAAATCGGTAAAGAAGTGCAAATGAAAGGTATGTCTATCGCCCTATTCCGCCTTTCAAATGGTGATATTCGAGCTGTAGAAAATCGTTGTCCTCATAAAAACGGACCGTTAGCAGAAGGAATTGTGTCTGGCGAATTCGTCTTTTGTCCGCTGCATGATTGGAAAATCTCATTACTAACAGGTGAAGTTCAAAAACCTGATGACGGCTGTATTCAAACATACGAAGTAGAAGTTATTGATGGTGACATTTATTTATACATGTAATTTACGAAAGGAAGCCTCCTCTGGCTTCCTTTTAAATAAAAATAGATGAGGTGCAATTATGAACGGATATGTATATTTAGTTGGTGCAGGACCAGGTGATGAAGGGCTTATTACAAAAAAAGCGATAGAGTGCTTAAATCGTGCAGATATCGTCTTATATGACCGCTTATTAAACCCTTCCTTTCTTAATTATACAAAAGAAACATGTGAACTTATGTATTGCGGAAAAATGCCAAAGAATCATATTATGCGACAAGAAATGATTAACGCACACCTTCTTCAATTTGCAAAAGAGGGAAAAATTGTTATTCGATTAAAAGGCGGAGATCCATCTATTTTTGGCCGTGTTGGTGAAGAAGCAGAAACTTTAGCAGCAGCAAATATTCCATATGAAATTGTACCAGGCATTACATCTAGCATCGCCGCTAGTAGCTATGCAGGTATCCCCCTTACCCACCGTAACTACAGTAATAGCGTTACTTTACTAACCGGACATGCAAAAGGTCCTTTAACCGATCATGGAAAATATAATTCATCTCACAATAGCGATACGATTGCCTACTACATGGGTATAAAAAACTTACCTACAATTTGTGAAAACTTACGACAAGCAGGAAAGAAAAAAGATACGCCAGTAGCAGTCATTGAATGGGGTACAACTGGTAAACAGCGCGTTGTTACAGGGACACTATCTACCATTGTCTCTATCGTCAAAAACGAAAATATTTCTAATCCTTCTATGACAGTTGTTGGTGATGTCGTTTCCTTACGAGATCAAATCGCTTGGAAAGAACGTAAACCATTACATGGTAAAAAAGTTTTATTTACATCCGCAACAAATAAAACAAGTGTAATGAAGCAAAGGTTACAAGAAGCTGGTGCAGAAATATATCAAATTCCAACTTTCAAAAAGGAAGAATATACATTAACCCTTGAACAAATCAATGGAATTTTTAACGTTGATCGCCTTGTTTTTTGTTCAGCTGAAAGTGTAGAAATTTTGATGCAATCATGTAGTAAATACCAAAAAGATATTCGTTCCTTACAGGCAGAGCTGCAACACATGAACGTTGCAACTCAAAAAAAACTTATGCAGTATGGGCTACTAAGTAAACAAGCAGAGTTCTCTTCCAATACAACAGTTTATTTAGGACGAAATATTAACCGAATTGCTTTTATACAAGAAAAAATTGGTGCCGGTTCTTATATGATGACTCATGCGTATACTATTGATCATCGCTTCGATGAAGTCCATACTCGTATGCTTTCTGAATTCTCATGGGATAGCATTGTGTTTGAAGGGCGTGCCTCTATTGATACATTTTTATCAGAAATAAAACGACTTGACTTTATCGATATTCTTACTCTCCCCTTCTCATATACTGACGTTCCAACTTTACACTATGCGAATAAAGTCGGTTTTCATCATGTAGATGAGCAATTACAAAACATGATTATGAAGAAAGATTTGGTGCTGCGATGAAAGGAATTGTATATGTGGGACACGGGAGTCGCCTGCAAGAAGGTAATGAACAATTCATTCACTTTATCCAATCTGTTATGAAAGAACGTAACGAACGTATTCAAAAAATAGCTTTTCTAGAACTAACAACACCTACTATTTCGGATGCCGTTACAGAAACGATACTAGAGGGCGCAACTGAAATAATGATTGTACCTGTTTTATTATTTGCAGCAGCTCACTATAAACGTGATATTCCTTTTGAAATAGAACAACTACAAAAGAAATATCCACAAATCACATTTTCAGTTGTACCTCCTTTTAGTACGCATCCACATATGGTGGAACTTGTAGTGAAAAGAATACGTGAAACTATGCCAATACAAGGTAGTAGTATTTTACTCGTAGGACGAGGTAGTAGTGATACACAGCCGATACATGAGTTACAGCAAATTGGAGCAGCTGTCGAACGAAAACTCGGCATGCCAGTATCGTGTTCCTTTTTAACGAAAGGAACTCCCTCTTTTACTGCTGAGCTGAAGACTATAACATCGACTGCCCCCCATGTATATGTCATGCCGTATCTTCTCTTTACCGGACTGTTGCTTCAAAAAATTAAGTTGCATACGAAAAAATATGATTACGTTACGACTTGTAACTGTCTACAATTTGATCCATATATGAAGTTAACATTGTTAGAACGAATGGAGGAATGCATATATGTATAACATGTACCCTCTTATGCTTAATTTAAATAAAAAAGTGGTCGTTATTATTGGTGGAGGTAAAATCGCATATCGAAAAGCGTCTGGATTAAAAGATACAGGAGCTTTTGTCACCGTTATTAGCCCAGAAATTTGCGCGGAAATGAAGGAACTCCCTTATATTACTTGGAAGCAAAAAACCTTTACTAATGATGATATTAAAGATGCTCACCTTATTTATGCAGCTACAAATCAACATGCTGTAAATCTGATGATTAAACAGGCCGCCCACAATTTCCAGTGGGTTAACGTTGTAAGTGATGGTACAGAATCATCGTTTCACACACCTGGTGTCATACGAAATAATGAATATGTTGTAACGATTTCAACTTCAGGTAAAGATCCATCGTTTACGAAGCGTTTGAAGCAGGAACTAACATCTATATTTCCTAAACTTATAAAAAAGCTTTCTCGTACTCACAAATTATAATCTATTTCTTAGCTAAAATAGTAATTACCTTTGGACAAACGTTTTTTAGAAGCGTTTGTTCTTTTTATTTTGGTTTCTTTTTTGAATTAAGCCACTTGATTATCAGACATAGTACAATTGTAAACGACACCTAATATATCAAAGACTGTTTTCCTCTCATATCAATGGGATTTCCATCCATCATTTACCGCCTCAAATCCATTCGGTTTTAAACGTATATTCAAAACAAAATATATGACAAATAAATAACGACAGTTACTGTAATAATGCTGAAAAGTGTTGAAAATAAAACGATTTGTGCATGTAGTTCAGGCTCTATTTGATACTCCATAGCAATAGTTGATGTATTTCTTGAAGTAGGAAAAGAACTTGCAATAAATAATGATTGTGCAACAATTCCATCAATGTTTAAGAGGTAGATCATGGAAAGTGCTAATAATGGCCCCATCAGTAACCTTCCAATTAAAGACCATGTTATGACTCTATGGAAAAAATTAAGCTTAATGTTGGCTAATTGTGCTCCTAGCAATATGAGTGCTATGGCAACAAAACTATTCGCAAGCTGATTAAGAGGTAGAAAGATAGAATTAGGTATTTGAATTGTAAACGATTGAAAGAGAATCCCTAGTACTAGCGCATGAAATACAGGCAGTCTTATAAATGATTGAATAATACCTCCGATTGTTTTTGTTGCTGATAGTAAGTTATATATTCCATATGAATACGTTAAAAGATTCTGGAAAATAACAATGAAAATCTGAATGGAAACCCCCACTGGATTGTGACTGAAAATCAATTGACTTACTGGTAATCCATAATTACCGGAATTCATTAACGAAATGCTATTTTTCAGAGCTGCACTTTCTCCTTTTTCTAACTTTAATATTTTTGAAATGAGATGACTTACTATGATCAGACTCAGACTATAAAGCATTAAATAGTATATTATCTGGAGCAACAAATCTATTTCTATACGAATATCATATATATTCACAAATACAGCCGCAGGCATCAAGCAATAAGTAATAAGTGTAGATAGTTGCTTTAAGTCAAATTGAAACTTTCTTTGTAAGATTGCACCAATTAGCATCAATATTAATATCGGTAATATTACGTCTAATATAATAAAAATAAACATGTAAAACCTCATTCTAAATATATTTTAGTTGGATTAAACGCTTTACTACATATGGACACATTTAATTCAAATGTAGACCCTGATGCTACCCAAAATACCATTTAAAAGCATTCGTATACAAGATGTTATCGGTAGCTTGTTCATCAAATAGCTGGTGAATCAATTTGATATCTCCATACTCAAAAGGTCTTTTCGCTCTTGTAGATGGTAAATCTGTTCCAAACATAAGTGCATCTGGGTTAACTTCATAAATCGACTTTAAGGCATTCTCAACATCTAATTCGACACGACCAAAACCAGTAGCTTTCACATGTACCCCTTTATCAACTAGTTTTAATAAATGTGGTAAACCTTCTTCTGATAACCCTAAATGGTCAATTGATATAGCTGGTAATTTTTCTATAGTGGATGCAATTTCGGGTAACTCTTTTGCATCCATATAAAGCTCACTATGCCATCCTACTAAATCATGAACTCTTCTAGCAAAGTAATCCAGCTTCGATAAATCTTCTGAACCACCTCTTTTAATATTAAATCGTAATGCTTTTATCCCATTTTCATTTAAATTTAGTATTTCTTCATCCGTCACTGTAAAAGGTAATTGTGTTACGCCACAAAATGTTGAACCCAACTGTTTTAGTGCCTTTAATAAATAGTCTTGATCAAACCCTTGGAAAGAACCAGATACGATCGCTCCACCAATTACATTCAAATTAGGAGTTTCATTCTGATAATCTTCTACAACAAAGTTGGGTGGAAAATATCCTTGGTTCTCAATGATCGGAAAATTAAAATCAATAATATGAAAATGTGCATCAAAAATTCTCATTTCATTTCCCTCCCCTCTCTTTTCTTTAACATATCAAACATGACTCATAAAGAAAATTATGGATTATTTATACAAATTCATAATTTTATCTTATCGACCTAAACTGTATTCTTTATTTTAAGTGTACTTTTTCACAATATCTATTAGCCTTACCAAAAAATCTGGCCCTAAAAAAGATAGCAATAAAACATGTCGAAGTCTATTACTAAAAGAACCATCCTAGATTACTTTAGGATGGTTCTTTTTCTTTATTAATGATTCTTTAACATCACTAACAGCTTTTCTTGACTATACATCCATACTGTAATAATTAAACAAGCAAGTGCGACTTCTGATAACGCCATAAATCCTATTGCATAATGACCTGTTAGTTGGAATAATAATGTTAAAATTAATGGCGGGAAGAACCCTCCTAGTCCGCCTAAAGCTGAAACGAGTCCGTTTACAATACCAGCTTGTTCAGAGAAGTACATTGGAACGAGTTTGAAGATTGTACCATTACCAATCCCCGCGCAAAATGCAACTAATAAGCAACCAAATGTATACACATTCATACTAGGCATAAATGATAAAATAATACCTGAAAGTGTTAAACCGATAAATACAAAGATTAATATTTTAAATGGATTAAATTTGTCACCGAGCCATCCGCCAACCGGACGCATAATTGTTGCGAGTACAATAAACCCAGCTGTCCGCATACCTGCATCCACTTTTTCTAATCCGAAGTGAGATACTAAAAAGTTTGGTAAGTACACTGTAAATGCGACGAATGATCCGAAAGTTAAAAAGTAAAAGATACATAAAAACCAAAGTTTCTCATTTTTATATACACCTTTTATTTGTTCCATTAATGGTGTATTCACCTTTTTCTCCTTACGATCGCCTAATAAAAAGTTCATAAGTGCAAACGTTGCAAGTAAAACTAAATAACATTGTACTGTCGTTCTCCAGCCAACTGAAGTTGCGATAACAGGCGCTAAAAATGAAGTAATTGCTGTTCCAGCGTTACCGACACCGTAAATACCATTTACAAAACCGTGACTCTCTTTTGGAAAGTATTTTGGTAAAGAAGTTACTCCTACAGAGAATACAGCACCACCGATTCCTACAAATAATCCACCAATAATTAAATCCATCATAGAATTGGCAACACTAATATAAAAAACAGGAAATAATAATAGAATAAAACTAATAAAGAATAATTTTCTTGCTCCGAAACGATTTGTCCAATAGCCAATTGGAATGCGAAGAACAGAACCTAAAATAACGGGTACTGCTGTTACCATAGAAATTTGTCCCGCAGTTAATGGGATATCCACTTTAATATAGGGCATTAATGATGATAAAATAACCCATACCATAAAACCGATAATTAGATTAGAAGTTTGTAAACTTAATTGAAAATTAGGACTTTTCATCCTGTTCCCTCCTATGTATACGTAGTTATATTCATTCCCTCCATCCTAATCACGTTCTTACATGATTAGGATGAAAAGAATCAACCACCACTTACTGGCGGAATCATTGCTACGACATCGCCAGTTTGAATGATGTCATTCTCATTTGCATACTCTTCATTTATAGCGACCATGATCTCACTTGAAATCAATACGTTGTATTTCTTAATGAGTACTTCCTTCAGCTTCGCAACTGTAATATTTTCACAATCTATGTGCAATGACGACTTACTTACTTCTTCCTGTAAATGTGCAAATAATAGCACTTCAATCATATTCTCATCTCCTTTCTAGGCTCACCATTTGCATATGTTACCCGCTCTAACTGATCACCTATCCATGACTCACCATCTTCCCAAAACTCTTTCTTCCAAATTGGAACAATTTGTTTTATACGCTCCATAATATATTCATTCGCCTCATAGGCCGCTTTCCGGTGTGGTGTAGAAACAGCAACGACAACAGCAAGATCTGAAATTTGTAATGTACCAATGCGATGTGTAATAGCGACAAATGTCCCCGGCCACTTCTCTCCTACTTCAGTGCCAATTCTCTCAAGCTGTTTTTCCGCCATTGTTATATAAGCTACATACTCTAAATAAAGCGTACGTCGACCTTTCGTAAATTCTCTAACAGTACCAATAAAAGTAGTAACCGCACCACACTCACGACGAATTACTTTGTTTGTCACTTCTTCAATTGAAATAGGTGTATCAATTACTTCATAATACGTATGTGGCATTTCGCACCTCTTATCTTTGTATAAATTAGCAACCTATTTTTCTATTATTTGTATGAACGAAGCGATTCTTTCCATGGCCATTCACTTCCGCTGGTTGATTCTAATAACAGTACCGAAACAGTAATTCCAGCTTTAAATCCTCTCGTTCCCCCTGGCAAAACGATAAATGCATTCGCTTCTGCAAGTGAAGAAATTGCACTAGATTTATCTAAACCAACTGGTGTCGCTTGCAATTTTCCATTTACAATTTCCACTTTTCCTCTCACAAAACGAGTGAATGGGTTTGCTTTTGGAAAGTCTTTTTGTAAAATTGCCTCTGCACGAAATACGTGCGAATCTTTTCTATGCAAGTATGTTCGAATGACTGGCCTAACATATAATTCACAACCGACATAACAAGCAGAAGGATTACCAGATAAACCAAATAATAGTTTTCCCTCTAACTCAGCTACAGTTGTCACACTTCCTGGTCGCATCGCAATTTTATTGAAAAGTACATTAGCTTGTAATCTCTCATAAATAGCAGGTAAATAGTCATAGTCTCCTACCGAAACGCCACCAGTTGTAATTAAAATATCGACTTCTTTTATCGCTTTTTTTACAGTGTTATAGCACGTCTCAAAATTGTCAGCGAATTGTCCATAATACTGTACAACTCCGCCTGCTCGTTCAATTTGAGCAGCTATCATATAGGAGTTACTATTTCGAATCTTCCCTGGCTTTAATTTTTCATGTACTTCAAGCAGTTCGCTACCCGTCGTTACAATTCCAATAACCGGCTGTTTTACAACGTGTACGGAACTATAACCAAACGTAGCAAGAAGTGCTGCTACTCCAGGATTAATAACAGTCCCTTTTTTCACCAGAATGCTATTTTGTTTTACATCTTCTCCTTTAAAAGAAATGTTATCTCCAGCAACAAAGGAGCGTTTCAATTTCATATAAGTCTTTTCGTTTTCTTCAAATTCTTCCGTTAGCTCCAACATGACTACTGCATTACACCCCGCAGGAATTGCCGCACCTGTCATAATACGGACAGCTTGAAATGGTTCCACTCCTTCTGTAAAAACAAAACCTGCTCCAATTTCGCCAATCACTTCAAACTGAATGGGATTACTGTTACTAGCTTCTTTTGTGTCTTCCGCTCGAATCGCAAATCCGTCGTACGGAGAGCGATCAAAATGCGGAACATCATGATCTGCAATAACATCTTCTCCAAGCGTTCTACCGTAGCTTTCTATAAGAGAAACCTTTTCTATTTCACCTTGGTAGGCATATTTCATTACACGCTCAACCGCTTCTGCTACTGGAATTGGTATACGTTTATCTAACATTCTTTTTCACCTCGTTTTAATAAGGAGAAACGCTCTCTGTTCATCCTATATATTTTGCGTATAATCGTTTTGCTATTTTCACATCATTTGTCCCATGAATAAATGCCCTACCGTCTGTAAATAAAACGAAACGATATTCATCAATTAGAAATGATAGTAAGTACGGCGTTTTTTGGACATGTACAATTTTTTGTAATCTTTTTTGGATTTCGTTTAAATTTAGAACTCTCTTTATTCCTGGACGGATTTGAACTGTATTCCGTCCGCATAGCACCTCCGTTTTCACCTGTGATTCAAATGTTAAACTTGGATACGTACGAGTATTTCCACACGATGGACATGTATTTTTCTTCTGTCTATTTACTTTTAACGAGAGATATTGATTGTTCCAAATATCAAATGATAACATCGTTCCTCTTAGCGACTCATAATCATCCACCAATATTTTCATCGCCTCTGTAACTTGATGCGTAACAACCATCTGTACAGTTGGCTGAATGATTCCGGCTGTATCGCATGTGGCACCGCCCATAGGATGATCCATCAAACAGCGAAAACATGGTGTTTTTCCTGGCAGAACTGTATACGTTACACCGTAACTTCCAACGCATCCACCGTATATCCAAGGTATATTTTCTTTTTGTGAAATATCATTTATAAGTAGGCGCGTATCGAAGTTGTCAGTGGCATCTATAATGAGATCCACTTCTTTTGTTAACTCTTCTATTTCTTGCATTGTGACATCCATTACAACTGGTACAATTTCCACTTCAGAATTAATCTTTCTTACATGTCCTGCTGCTGCAATTGCTTTTGGTTTGCATTGCTTTGCATCTTCTTCTGTATATAACTGTTGCCGCTGTAAATTACTCCATTCGACATAGTCACGATCGGCAATTGTCAATTTCCCAATTCCCATCCTAGCGAGTGCTTCTGCATTCGCAGCCCCTAGTGCACCTGCACCAATTAAGAGCACATGTTTCTTTCTTATTTTCCTTTGTCCCATTTCACCAATTCTAGAAAACAACACTTGCCTTGAATATCGCTCTTGCATAAGGAATCCTCCTTTCGCTATCCACCAATGTAAGACATTTCAACTTTTTGACGTTTATTTGTACTTTCCGCCGTTCTTTCATCTGAATATCGATCTGTTCTATATCGCCATGTATGTTGGAGAATTTTTAGTAGTGAGGCATCCGAAATATTTTCTCTAAGAAGCGTTCGCAAATCCGTTCCTTTCGTTCCAAATAGACACGTAAAAAACTTACCGTCTGCCGAAATACGAGCTCTCGTACAAGAAGAACAAAATGACTCAGATACTGAAGTAATAAATCCAACTTCTGCATCGCTCCCTACATATCGATACAATTTCGCAACTTCTCCAAAATAACGAGGCGTAACAGGTTCAATCGGATATACGCGATTAATCTTCTCTATTAATTGTTCCTTCGTAATCACTTGTTCAAAATTCCATCCGTTCGTACTGCCCACATCCATAAACTCAATGAAACGAAGCTGAATTTCTTGTTCTTTAAAATAACGAGCCATATGAAGAATTTGACTATCATTCATTCCTTTTTTTACAACCATATTTACCTTTACTTCTAATCCAATAGCCTTTGCTGCTTCTATTCCTTTCAGTACAGGTTTTGTACTTACATTTCTTCCGTTAATTGTTTGGAAGACGTGATCCTCTATCGCATCTAAACTAATATTTACACGTTTTAATCCTGCTTCTTTTAGCGTCTTAGCTTGTTTTGCTAAATGAATTCCGTTTGTTGTGAGCCCAATGTCTTTTAAGCCTTCTAGTTTTGTAAGCCTTGCGATTAACTGAGATAAGTCTTTACGCAATAACGGTTCACCGCCAGTAAGCCTAATTTTTTCAACTCCCATACTTATAAATAACCTAGCTAGTCTCTCTATTTCATCAAAAGATAATAAAAACTCTTCCTGTAAAAAAGCGTAATCTGCTCCGAACACTTCAGCAGGCATACAGTATGTGCACCTAAAATTACAACGATCAATAACTGAAATACGTAAATCTTGAAGTGGCCGTTCTAAAGAATCTTTCATTTTCTCGTGCATCTATATCCCTTCTTTTCTGCTGCAACGCTTAGTAAGCTTTCGTTTTTTTATTTGCCTTCATTATAAAAAAGAAGCGACATATTCAATGTGACTTTTCTCACATTCCTTTCCCCATTCAAAAATTCTTCACAAATCCGTTCGCATTTTGTTCACATCTTCAGTCCCTACTCCTTACGGTCATTGAAATTTTACATCAATTTTGAAATAGCTCTTGCATTTTCAGCATACTTACACTCAAAATAGGAAATGTATTGCTTATAAGAAGAAAGGTGATTGCTGTGACAAACAGTATGAAATTATCTCAAGATTTAAAGGAATTACTTGCATCTGTTGAATATAAAATGCAGATAAAAAAAGGTAGTTTTATTTTTCAAGAAGGTATGGAGGCAACCGAACTCTATATTATCCATTCAGGAAAAGTACAAATTAGTAAACTTAGTGCTGACGGACAAGAATTAACACTTCGAATTTGTTCGGAATATGACATTATTGGAGAATTAACATTGTTCACGGATAATGCAAAATATTTATTAAACTCAAAATGTCTTGAAGATGTTGAAGTAGGTGTAATAAAGCGTGAAGCGTTAGAAAAAGCATTACTCCAAAAACCCGCTCTTGTATTTGAATTTATGAAATGGATTAGTGAACATTTAAGAAGAATGCAAACGAAGTTCCGAGATTTAGTATTACACGGCAAAAAAGGTGCCCTGTATTCTACTCTCATTCGAATGACAAATAGTTACGGTGTTTTAAAGGAAAATGGTATTCTCATCGATTTACCGTTAACGAATCAAGAACTTGCTAATTTCTGTGCAACTTCACGTGAAAGTGTAAATCGAATGTTAAATGAATTAAAAAAGCAAGGTACAATTTCTATTCATAAAGGAAAGATTACCATTCACGATTTACAATTTTTAAAATGTGAAATTGCTTGTGAAGATTGCTCTGCGTCTGTTTGTAGCATTGATTAACTTATACTTATAAAGAAAGCCGAGGTCTCCAATTAGATCTCGGCTTTCTTTATAAATTACGAAACATATAAAACTAAATTATTTTTTCAATTCATTTGGAATACGTCTTCTGTAAATTACATAACTACGGCTTATATATTTAATTGGGGCACTAAATACATGTACAAGTCTAGTAAATGGCCATACTGCGAATAGCCCCATTCCCGCAAGAATATGAATTTTAAACCATACAGGTACTTCCGTCATATAATCAACTTTCGGTTGAAAAACGAAGAGGCTTCGGAACCATGGACCGATCGTTGTACGATAATCAAACCCTTTTGAGTCGATATTTAAAAACGTTGAAGAAAGTCCTGCTAGCATTACGATAAGTAATAAAATAAGCGCAATATAATCCCCCTTCGTACTCGTTGCAATGATACGTTTTACTGTTACGCGGCGATACGTTAATATAATTAAACCGATGATAGAAGCAACACCTGCCGGAAGTCCGAAACTAATTGCCATTACGTGATACGTATGCTCAGAAATACCTATTGAACGGTATACAGCTTCTGGAATTAAAATTCCCATAACATGACCGCCAATTACGAACATGATCCCAAAGTGGAATAATAGACTTCCGATTCGGAGCATTTTCTTTTCTAATAGTTCACTAGATTTTGATGTCCATCCAAATTGATCATAGTTGTATCTAAAAATATGTCCACCGATAAAGATTGCAAAAATGATATAGGGAAACAACACCCATAGAAATTGATCCATCATTTTGACAACTCTCCTTTCTAATTTGTCTGTACACCCCATGTATCAATAGCGAGTAGAACAGCCGCAAGAATTGGTTCATACATACTATCAGCTTCTTTTAACTGAACGTGTAATGCTTGGATGTTCTCTTTGTATTTACTCATAATTGGTTCAATGTCTTGCTCATTTGCATTTGCAAAAAACTCTAGTAATAGCGGTAAATAATCAGGTAGTTCTTTATCTGTTACTTCAAAACCAGATTTTTTATAATGCTGTTTTAACTCTAGTAATTCAATACCTCTTTCCCTTTGTTCACCGGTGTTCATATACGTTAAATACATATTTGTCTTCTTACCGAAATCAAATGTATATACGTAACTATCAATAAGTTGATCGTTCGTTTTATCCAGTGCTTGTTTTATAAATGCTGTAAGTGAAGTTTTAACTTCTTCCTGTTCAATCGCTTCAATCTCTTCTTGCAATTCAGCTAAAGCTTCTCTCCACCCGAGTTCCGGGTAGGAGAGAAGGAATGAAGAACAAGAAAAAGTAATTTGTAGACTTTGTTTCATATTTTTCCGCCCCCATTATTTAAGAAATTGTCATGCAAGAGCCTGGACCACCTGCAAATGATAAACCACAGCTTCCTTGTTCATTGTATAAATCTGCAACTTGTTCGCGGTGAGACGTCGGGATAACAAAACGATCTTTATATTTTGCGATAGCAAGAAGACGATACATATCTTCTACATCCTGTTTCGTTAAACCGAGTTCTTTTAATACCGCTTCATTTGGTTCTTTATTAATTTGCAGTGCTCTCATATGAGTTCGCATAACAGCCATTTTTTTCAATGTAAGACGAATATGTGATTCATCTCCTGCAGTGAGTAAATTCGCTAAATATTGAATTGGAATACGCATATTATCGATAGCAGGGAAAATCTCTTCTGCTTGCCAGTTACTACCTTTCCCTTCCACCATATTCATAATTGGGCTAAGCGGTGGGATATACCAAACCATTGGCATTGTACGATACTCCGGATGAAGAGGTAGAGCAATTTTCCAATCGATAATCATTTTATAGATTGGTGACTGTTGTGCCGCTTTAATCCACTCTTCAGGAATGCCTTGTTTTATCGCTTCAGCTGCTACTTCTGGATCATTTGGATCTAAGAAAACAGTAAGCTGAGATTCATATAAATCTTTTTCATCTTCTACAGATGCCGCTTCTTTTACTTTATCAGCGTCATACAACATTACCCCAATATACCTGATACGTCCGACACATGTTTCTGAACAAATTGTTGGCATACCAGCTTCAATACGCGGGAAACACATTGTACATTTTTCCGCTTTATTCGTTTGCCAGTTAAAGTACACTTTTTTATATGGACAAGATGATACGCAAAATCTCCATGCACGACATGCGTTTTGATCTACAAGAACAATCCCATCTTCTTCCCGTTTATACATCGCACCAGATGGACAAGACGATACGCAAGATGGATTCATACAATGTTCGCATATGCGTGGTAAATACATCATAAAGACATTTTCAAAATCGGTTTTAATTTCTTCTTCCATTTTCTTTACGTTCGGATCTTGTAAACCCGTTATATGTCCACCAGCTAAATCATCTTCCCAGTTTGGACCCCATTCAATTTTGTCGATAAATTCACCTGTAATTGCTGATTTCGGACGAGCAACTGGCTGATGCTTACGCTGCGGACTATTTGTTAATGTTTCATAATCATAGTTCCACGGTTCAAAGTAATCATCAATTGTTGGTTGATCTGGATTGTGGAAAATATTCATAAGGCGCTTCATTTTCGAACCGGATTTCAGTTGAATTTCACCATTTTTTAATTCCCAGCCGCCTTTATATTTCTCTTGATCTTCCCATTGTTTTGGATAACCAATACCTGGTTTCGTTTCTACGTTATTGAAGTACATATATTCAGCACCTGGACGATTTGTCCAGGTGTTTTTGCACGTTACGCTACAAGTATGGCAGCCGATGCATTTATCTAGGTTCATTACCATTCCGACTTGTGCTTTAATCTTCAAGCCAATCTACCTCCTTCAGTTTGCGAATTACAACGTTTAAATCGCGCTGGTTCCCAGTTGGACCATAATAGTTAAATCCATAACTTAATTGACCGTATCCACCAATCATATGTGTTGGTTTCACTTGAATTCGAGTTGGACTATTATGCGTTCCCCCGCGATTACTTGTTAATTTCGTTCCAGGTACGTTAATGTGGCGATCTTGCGCATGGTGCATAAACGCCATTCCTCTCGGTATACGGTGCGTTACAACAGCACGTGCAACAACAACACCGTTACGGTTAAAGCACTCGATCCAATCATTATCCGCAACACCAGCTTCTTCAGCATCTTCTTTATTCATCCAAACGGTTGGACCACCTCTAAATAGCGTTAACATCGGTAATGAATCAAAGTACATACTATGAATGGACCACTTATTATGGGGTGTTAAATAGTTTAGTGTAATCTCTTTCCCTTCTACTTCAGGTCGTGATTTACGGAACGGTTTATGTTGCAGAATTGGTTTAAATGTCGCCATCGTTTCACCAAATTCTTTCATCATGTCATGATCTAAATAGAAAGATTGTCGTCCAGTGATTGTTCTCCAAGGGATGAGACGTTCCACATTTGTTGTAAACGGTGAGTAACGACGTCCACCTTTTTCTGAACCTGTAAAGGCTGGAGAAGTAATTACTGTTTTTGGTTGTGCTGTAATTTGTTCAAATGTGAAGCATTCTTCTTCACGTTCTTCTGCTAAATCACGTAGTTTTAAATCCGTTTGTTTTTCAAGTGCTTCCCATGCTTTTACAGCCATATGACCGTTTGTTGTAGAAGAAAGCGTTAATACCGCTTCAGCAGCATTGATTGCTTCTTTTATGTCTGGACAACCTTTCGCGATAGAATCTGTTCGAACAACTCCTAATCGGCTTTTTAATTGCTCATACTCTTTTTCTGCCGACCAAGAAATTCCTTTCGTACTAATCGGTTGTTTCCCAGCATTTGGTCCAAGTGCCGTCATTTTGTCATAAATCGTTTTATAATCCCTTTCGACAACATGAATTTGCGACATCGTTTTACCTGGTATTGGTTCACACTCACCTTTGCTCCAATCTTTAATCTTACCAAGTGGTTGTGCTAATTCTTGCGGTGTATCGTGAAGAAGTGGTGTTGCAACAACTTCTTTCATTGGTTCAAGATCAATTTTCTCTGCTAAATCTGACACAGCTTTAGAAAGTGAAGTGAAAATATCCCAGTCAGAACGTGCTTCCCATGGTGAACCGATTGCCGGATTAAATGGATGTACAAATGGATGCATATCTGTACTGCTTAAATCATGCTTTTCATACCAAGTTGAAGCAGGTAAGACGATATCAGAATAAAGCGCTGTTCCAGCCATACGGAAATCTAAATTAATGAGCAAATCAAGCTTCCCTTCTGGCGCTTCTTCATGCCATTTAATTTCTTCTGGTCGCAACGAATCCCTATCGTCATTCATTAATCCGTTCGTTGTACCTAACAAATGCTTTAAGAAATATTCGTGGCCTTTACCAGAACTTGAAATTAAATTTGCACGCCAAACAAATAAGTTGCGCGGGAAGTTATTTTTATTATCTGGATCTTCAATCGCAAATTTTAGTTCTTTTTCTTTTAATTTTTGTGCAACATATTTCCCGATTTCTTCTTGTGTTGTTGCACCAGCAGCAACAGCTTCTTTATATAGTTCAATTCCATTTTTCTCAAATGTCGGATACGAAGGTAACCAGCCAAGTCGTGCCGCTAATACGTTGTAATCACCGTGATGTTGATAACGAGAGTTTCCTTCCACTGGTGATGCTAAATGTCCAACTGGTGTATCTTCATAACGCCATTGATCTGTTACGAAATAGAAGAAAGATGTACCGTTTTGTAATTTCGGTGGCCCTTGCCAATCTTTTGCCATCGCAATTGTTTGCCATCCTTCTGCTGGTCGTAATTTTTCTTGACCAACGTAATGCGCCCAACCACCGCCGTTTACACCTTGTGCTCCGACGAGAAGTACAAGATTTAAAACGGCGCGATAAATCGTATCAGAGTTAAACCAATGGTTAATACCAGCTCCGACAATAATCATTGAGCGACCGTTCGTATCAACAGCATTTTGTGCGAACTCACGAGCGATTTGAATGATTAGATCTCGTTTCACTCCCGTCATTTTCTCTTGCCATGCAGGTGTAAACGGCACGTCATCATTGAAGTCTTTCGGCTCTTGTCCACCAAGCCCTCGGTTCACACCGTAATTTGCTAACGTTAAGTCATATACAGTAGTAACGAACACTTCGCCCTCTTTTGTCATAACCTTTTTCACTGGAATTGTACGTTCTAATACTTTGTTTCCATCATCAGAGAAGTACGGGATTTGTACAGTTCCAACATGATCTTCCATTCCAAGTAAAGAAAGACGTGGATCGATCTTTTCGCCTGTTTCTTCATCTTCTAAACGTAAATTCCATTTCTTTTCGTTATCCCAACGTGACCCCATTGTGCCATGAGGTGTTGCAAAATCAGTCGTGTTCTCGTTCCAAAGTACAGGTTTCCATTCTCCTAACTTTGTTTCGCGTCCAATATCAGAAGCATTTAAGAATCGATCCGCAACGAATTGGTCTCCTTTTTGTTTCAATGTAACGAAGAAAGGAAAATCAGTATATTGCTTCGCATACTTTGTGAAGTATTCCACTTGATTATCTACGTAAAATTCTTGTAAGATCACGTGCCCCATTGCCATCGCAAGTGCACCGTCTGTACCTTGTTTCACACTAATCCAATCATCTGCAAACTTTGTTGACTCAGCGAAATCAGGACTGACAGAAACGACTTTCGTTCCTTTATATCGAACCTCCGCTAAAAAGTGTGCATCTGGTGTTCTTGTCATCGGTACATTTGAACCCCATGTCATAATGTAACCAGAGTTATACCAGTCACTACTTTCTGGTACATCTGTTTGATCACCCCAAATTTGCGGAGAAGCTGGTGGTAAATCTGCGTACCAATCATAGAAACTAAGCATCGGTCCACCCATAAGTTGCATAAAGCGGCTGCCTGCAGCATGACTTAACATCGACATAGCTGGAATTGGTGAAAAACCAACATTTCGGTCTGGACCGTATTTCATTACTGTGTATAATAATGAAGCAGAAACGAGTTGTAACACTTCATCCCAATTTGCACGAACGAATCCCCCTTTACCACGTGCCTGCTTATACTTGCGTGCTTTTTCAGGGTTTTCCACAATACTTTTCCAAGCGTCTAATGGTGACTCGTTATTTTGTAATTCTTCTTGCCACATATTCCAAAGAACACCACGTACATACGGATATTTCACACGAAGTGGACTATAAATGTACCAAGAAAAGCTCGCTCCACGTGGACATCCTCGTGGTTCAAAGTCAGGCATATCTGGACCTGTTGTTGGATAGTTAAGCTCCTGTCCTTCCCAAGTTACAATTCCATCTTTCACATAAATATTCCAACTACATGAACCAGTACAGTTCACACCATGTGTAGAACGAATTACTTTATCATGCTGCCAACGCTTTCTGTACACATTTTCCCATTCACGATCTTCATATGTTTCTTGTGTATGATTATCGTTATAACGATCTATTGGTGAAAAATATTTTAAACGTCTCATTAGTGCTGAAGGTTTCTTCTTCATACTGTTCACTCCTTTAATACGTCTCTCTTACATACCCTTACTATAAGAGAGGTTGTAAAATACAGATGTGACATTTCGCACAGTTCAAGAGATTGTCAAAAATTCAGTAGAAAATAAGTTTGCGAGAAGATCTTTTGTTTCGTTGTGAAGATTTATAGTTAATCTTAATTTTTAGGAGAATAGTATGTTGAAGGATCGACTATTTTGCAAAAGAAAAAACGTAGGAGAAATTCCTACGTTTTTCTTTATAAATATATGAAACAGATTTTTAGATTTATTGGTAAAGTTTTAAAAAGGAAAATATCGAAATTTGTATGTTAGGATGTTTTTTCTTCGCGATATTATTTTATAGCAAGACATATTTCAATTAAAGCAGAATTCATTATTTACCATATTGCCCTTAGTTACTGAAACAATTATACTAGATATAATCAGAATAAATAATCTGAATATTCTCAAATTAAAGGTAAGAGTTTTATACTCGCACATAGAGAGGTACGTTCTATTTTCCACTAAATAGATTAGAAAACGATAATAAAATTAGGAGGATTACGATGCACCAACTTGATTCATTACATCCCATTATAGAAAAAATAATTAACAATATTGAAAAATTAATGGTCGGAAAAAGAAAAGAAACGATTTTAGCTTTGACAGCTCTCTTAGCTGAAGGTCATGTACTATTAGAAGATGTTCCTGGCGTTGGGAAAACAATGTTAGTACGCGCTCTTTCTAAATCTATTGATGCTGATTACAAGCGAATTCAATTCACACCTGATTTACTACCGTCAGATGTAACAGGTGTTTCTATTTACAATCCGAAAGAACTCCAATTCGAGTTCAAGCCTGGACCAATCATGGGGAATTTTATACTTGCTGATGAAATTAATCGTACATCTCCCAAAACACAATCTGCCTTACTTGAAAGTATGGAAGAAGGCAATATTACAATAGATGGTATGACAAGACCGTTACCAAAACCATTCTTTGTAATGGCTACACAAAATCCAGTCGAATATGAGGGAACATATCCTTTACCAGAAGCACAGCTCGATCGTTTCTTGTTGAAACTAAAAATGGGATATCCTACACCAGAAGAAGAATTTGAAATTTTAAACAGGATGGAAAAAACAAATCCCCTCTCCCATTTACAAGCTATTACTACAATAGAAGAATTACTTTATTTACAACAGAGCGTACGGGAAGTAAGTATGGATAAGGCAATTAAACATTACATTGTAAAGCTTGTTAGTCAGACTCGTTCTTATAGTTCTATACAACTAGGTGCAAGTCCGCGTGGCTCGATTGCTTTAATGAAAGCTTCACAAGCTTATGCATTCATCCATGGCAGAAATTATGTTATTCCTGACGATGTTAAATTTTTAGCTCCTTACGTGTTAGCTCACAGACTCATTCTAAAAATGGAGGCAAAATTTGAAGGAATAACAGGAGAACAAGTTATCGCAAAAATCGTTGCACGAACTACCGTGCCGACTCAAAGAAAGATGAACCTTTGATGAAACGGATACTACGAGCACTCTATCATTTTACTAAGTTATCACTCATTCCATTATGTCTAGTCTTAACATTTGTATACGCTATGCTTCAAGGAGGATTTGTAAGTTGGTTTTTGTTTTACAGTACGCTTCCTATTGGCCTTTATTCACTACTTCTCCCCTTCTATGCTTTACGGAACGCCGAAGTAAAACGAATAACAAATCAAGACGAATATATAGTAGGAGAGCCATTTTTAAGTACCATTACGATAAAAAGAAAATTCCCTTTCCCTTTGCTTTATTTAATTATAGAAGATGAACTACCATCACAATTTACAAATTGTAAGCAAACGAAGGTGAATAAAGTAATACTCTTTCCAGGGGTAAAACGAAATATTTCGTTTCAATATGCAATTGACACAATCCCTAGAGGAGAGCACACTTTTTCAAGCGTACGTGTCAAAACTGGTGATTTATTCGGTATGATGGAGAAAGAAGTAACTTTTTCAGTGCCAGATACATTTTTAGTCTATCCTCAGTATGTAGATATAACGTATCGGCAAATGGAAAATCATTTCGAACAAGGAGCACTTTCAGCAAATATCAATTTAGTAAAAGACTCTACCATTTCTGTCGGTGTGAGAGACTATAAACCTGGTGACCGATTTTCATGGATTGATTGGAAAGCAACTGCACGAACAAACAACATTATGACGAAAGAGTTTGAACAACAGCGCAGCCATAATATTATGATATTCATGGACAGAACTGAGTCCCCTCTATTTGAATCAGTCGTCACATTTACTGCCTCTATTGTCAGGGCTGTCTTGAAGCAAAATTCACCAGCGTCTTTCGTGTCTGTTGGAAAAGAACGAACTTTTTTCCCTTTAGACAATGGAGATAGTCAGTTGCATCAAATCTTTTGTCATTTAGCAAAAGTACAAGCGGACAGTATATTCCCGCTCTCCCGGAGTGTAGAAATGGAATTAAGAAAAATTTATGAGCCCGTAACAATTATACTCGTGACAAGCGATCTTTCTCCCGATATTCAAAAGGCAGCTGACTATGCCGCTATACAAAATAGAAAATTAATGGTGTTTGTCGTGAAAGAAAAAGCAAGTCAACTCTCACATCGAGAACTCAGTATTTTAGAAACTCTACAAAAAAGAAAAATTTTTGTAAATGTAGTTTATGGAAACCAGTATACAAACGTGTTTTTTGAGGTGAGCAAATGATAAGATTCCAGACAAAAAAACAATTGGATATGACTAGATTCTTCATGCATGCATGCGCATTTCTACTTTTACTAGAATGGCTAAGGCCTCTTATAGGTATTACAAACGTAGGTAGATTAGATATTTTTGTAATATTTATAGGGATTTGCTTCACTCTCTCTTTTTTTCAAACAAGATGGCAGATTCCTATAAAGATTGTCACAATTCTCTTCATCATTCATTTCCTGTATTATAAAAATACTTTTATAAATCCATCTTGGTTAACGAAATTTTTTAATGATATTTCTCAAAATTCCTCTCTGTTATTTCAAGGGAATTTGCTAGATATTTCTCCAGTTTTTCCAACACTTTTATTTTTTTTATCATTTTGGTTTTTGAGTGCTTTCATCTCTTTTTGGTTGATTCATAAAAAGCGTGGATTGTTATTTCTTATATTGACTATTATTTATATCACCGCTTTTCATAACTTACATTTATACAATGCAAACTACGCTATTATTCGTACCGTTGTCATCGGCTTTTTTATGCTGAGTCTTCTTCGCATAGAACATATAAAAGAGAGTGAGCACTTACAAAATTATGCTAGGGAAATCTCAAAATTACTTAAACCTCTTACAATATTTATTGCATTGTCAGCAACCGTCGCATACTTTGCGCCAAAATTTGGCCCTCAATGGCCAAACCCAATGGATTTTTTTAAATTCAACACATCCGAATCAAGTATAAAACAAGAAGTTTCTAAAATTGGATATGGTCTAGATGACTCAAAATTAGGCGGTCCTTTTACGGCGGATCCTACAATTGTTTTCACAGCACAAACGCAAAACAAACAATATTGGAGAGTAGAAACGAAAGATTTTTATACAGGAAAAGGCTGGGACGTTTCTGAAAAACAAAAAAAGGTTACTTTTAAAAATAATAACGACGTCGTGAGCTGGTACGAACAAAATACAAAAACAGAGACAACTAAGGCAACAATCACCATGCAAAAAAGGTATCCTCACCTTACCTATCCAGCAGGATTAATATCAGTTGAGGCTTCTTCTGATATATCATACAGCGTTGACCCATTTTCAGAAAAAATCTATACGATGGACGGAGACTCTTCCACTACTTTACATTCATATAAAGTAACATATGAGGTCCCGGAGTTTTCCATAGAAAACTTGAAAGCTGTAAAAACGAATGAAGGTCAAGAAACAAATCCTTATTTCATGACAAAGTACACGCAACTTCCCAAATCATTACCGCAGCGAGTCAGAGACTTAGCTGTAAATCTAACAAAGGATAAAGACACCCGATATGATAAAGTATTAGCTATTGAAAACTATTTCACCGACCATTCTTTTATATATGAAACAACGAATGTCTCATTCCCTGCCCAAAACCAAGATTATGTAGATCAATTCCTTTTCGATACAAAAAGTGGCTACTGTAATAATTTCTCGACATCTATGATCGTGTTACTTCGTTCTGCTGGAATTCCCGCTCGCTGGGTAAAAGGTTATACAGAAGGAACTCTTGATAATACGCTTGTGGGTACTGAAGGTGAGGATGTTTATAAAATCGCGAACGATAACGCACACTCTTGGGTCGAAGTATACTTCCCTGGCTACGGATGGATTCCATTTGAACCGACAAAAGGATTTACGAATCCCTATAATTTTATAAATAATACTCCTGCTCCTACTTTACAAAATAAAGAAGTATATAATTCTAATAACGAACCAATACAACAACGAAACAATGAAGCAAAGCTCAAAAGTTTAATAGAAGATACAGAAGAAGCTTCTACTAAAAAGATTCCAAATTCTAAAAATGGATTTTCTTGGTGGTACGTATTCCTCTCTACAATACCGATTAGTATTATAGGATACATTCTATTCATCACTAGAATGAAATGGATTACGTTTTTTATCATTCATTTCTATAAATATCGAAAAGATGATGCCGTTTATACAAAAGCTTACGATTCTCTCCTAAAACAATTTGCGCGAATTGGTATACGACGAGACGAGAGTCAAACATTCCGAGAATATGCTCTCCATGTTGATACACTTTACAACTCGGCCGATATGCAACAACTTACTTTCAGTTATGAGAATGCTATGTATCAAAAAGGACAAGCCGCAGCAGAATGGAAAAAATCCGTACACTTATGGGAAGTGCTTATGAAAAAAGCTGCTTCTCCACCTAAATCAAATGACTTCCATTCAGCGATTTAATATTGACAATGTGAATGTAAATAAAATGCCTCAAAGAACAAAATAGTTCTTTGAGGCATTTTTTAATAAAGTGAAACTCCTAGTTATTCGCCAAGTACCTTCTCAATCTCAACCTCTAAATCCACCGGCTTCGTTTGCGGTGCAAAACGCCCTACTACTTTTCCGTCTTTTCCAATTAGAAATTTTGTAAAGTTCCATTTTACTGCTTTCATACCGAGTAAACCTGGTGCTTGTTCTGTCATGTATGTATACAGAGGATGAGCCTTATCGCCTTTCACATCAATCTTTGCAAACATCGGGAAGTTTACACCGTAGTTTAACTCACAAAAACTAGTAATATCTGCTTCTGTACCTGGTTCTTGTCCTCCGAATTGGTTACATGGGAAACCGAGTATTTCTAGCCCTTGTTCTTTATATTTATCATATACTTCTTGTAATCCTTTATATTGCGGTGTAAACCCGCATTTACTAGCTACATTTACAATAAGAAGTACTTTTCCCTCGTAATCTTTTAACGATTTTTCTTCACCTGTTATTGTTTTAGCTGAAAAATCATAAACTGTCATTGTCTTTGCCCCTCTCTTCACTATCATTCTATGTTTATACTATACTACATTCGTGAATTTACAGCTCTTATTACGTATTTTCTCCCCACGATTGTAAACGCTTTATTTCTGTTCGAAAATTCGACACAAATTACTAGACTTTTATGTTGGAAAGTTTTACAATTGAATTGTGAACAAAATGTGACAGTTTATATTCCATTATAAAAGAAAAGGATGGTGTTCATTATGAAAACTGCACAACATGAAACGATTTCAAATCGCGAGTTTTATTTCGTACTATATATGATGTTATTGTATGTGATTGGCTGGGTAATCGATGTAAATGGTTTATTTTTAAGCTCCTACTTTAATTTAGCGGGAGAGATTATGCTTCCATTAGTTGGCGGCATTGTTGGACTATTCGTTATGTCTATTAATAAACAACAAAGACAATAAGAACATTACAAAAAGGCAGAAGACGAAACTTTCGTTTTCTGCCTTTTTGTATTTTTAGCGTATAATAGTTACATACCGTATATAAGGAGTGGTAAAGATGAAAAAAGTAGAACAATTATCTTCTCACCTATATCTGATTGATGATTTTGATTTACAACATAATGAACGAACTGGTACGTACGTTTTATTAGGTGATGATATTACTTTAATTGAAACTTGTGCAGCCCCTTCTCTTCCGTATATTTTAGACGGCTTACAACAATTACATATTGATTTAAACGAAGTTAAAAACATTATCGTTACACATGTTCATTTAGATCACGCCGGTGCTGCTGGTTTAATGATGGAAAAATGCCCAAATGCTACTTTATATGTGCATTCTCGCGGTGCTCGTCATATGATTGACCCAACAAAACTCATTTTAGGTGCAAAAGCTGTGTACAAAGAAGATTTCGATAAACTTTTTGATCCAATTCTTCCAATTGAAGAAGAACGTGTTCATATTGTACAACATGGTGATACGTTACAAATTGCAGAAGACCGCATCCTTACATTTTACGATACACCAGGGCATGCAAAGCACCATATTAGCATTCACGATTCATTAACAAACGGTATTTTTACTGGCGATACAATTGGAATTTATTATAGAGAACTCGCAGACCTTGGTGTAGAACTGTATCTACCATCAACGTCCCCTTCACAATTCCAACCAGATGCGATGATTGCTTCTAAAAATCACATTCAAAGTATGAATGTAGATACTATTTATTTCGGTCATTACGGTGCATCATCCAATGTTACAGAAGTATATAACCAATTGGAACATTGGCTACCTATTTTCGTTCATACTGGAAAAGAGGTCTTTGAACAGTATAATGAGTTTGATGAAGCGACTAAAGCTTTACAAACTGCGTTAATGGATAAGATTTCTTCCCACCTTACAAAGTTAAACGTTCCATCAGATCATTCCGTTTATAACATTTTACATCTGGATATAAAAATTAGCGCGATGGGCATTATAGATTATTTCACGAAGCAAGAAAAAACAAACTCCACTATTAACTAACCGTAAAAGAAGAGATATACAACAATAGTTATTGTATATCTCTTCTTTTTTTGAATATATTTTGAGTAAAGGATGGTGGAATATAATGCAAAAAGTGATGCTATACCTCTGCTTTACATTATTTATCGTCTTATTATTATTTGTCGGAGTGAAAATTCAATTTTATTTAGATACAGACGCACAAGTAAACTTTAAAGTTTATCCAAGATTATTCTACTTTACACTCTTCCCTCTTATAGTCGGCATTTTATTACGATTCCTTCAATCTATTAATCGTGAAACAAGTAAACAAAACTGGCGCTTTCAACCGGATAAATTTATCGCCATTACTGTGCCTACACTATTCATTTCCTTTTCTCCAGCTCTACTCTTTTCACCGCTTGGTGCGTACTTACCTTATTTAGCTAATATTATTCTTATCAATACAACTTTTGTTACGATAATTAGCTTAATAGCTGGTTATTCACTGTTAGATTCCTTTATACAAAAAGACATTGCAAATATGAAAAAATATAATTGATAACCAATACTTAAATGTCATTGGTTTCGGCGGTTTATTTATAAATGCAATATTACTTGTAATAGTCGCTACACATGAAAAAAGGAAATTTATGTTAAACTAAAAGGAATCACGTACTAAGTCAAATTACATTTCAATCAAGGGAGAATTATTATGTATAGATTTTTTGGATTCTCGTGTCTAATGTTTCTCGCAAGCATATTTTCTTTCTTTATTTTAAGAGGGCCTAATGCAAATTTAACTTTAATTATTTCGATACTGGGTATTCTCTCATTACTCGGCATTATTTTTGCGATAGCTTCAAAGAATTGGTTATTCGGAATAGTTGGTACAGCATTAAATGGAATAATACTAGTAGTTGCATATTTCCTATTGCTAGCAAAAGGCATAGGTGGTTAATATATTTACGTTTCAATAAGAAAAGCTCAGAGCTTAGACTCTGAGCTTTTTTTACTTATCTCACCTTTTCGTCTACATACTCCATAATCTGCTCTGCTTTCATAAATCTTTCTTTATATGCCTCAGGTACTTCTTCTAGTTTTATTGCACCGATTGATTTTGTCTTCACTCGTACGATTTCATGTGTCATTAAAGCTTCCATATAGCGATCAAACTCTTCTTGCGTTAATACTTCTCTACTTGATTTATGACCATTTAATTTATCAAAGTATGGTTGAAGGCCCATACTTACCTTTTTCATTTCTTCTCTTTTTGCTGGCGATAATGCATCATAATCAATATTGCCGTTCGAATCTCCGTACGCAAGCTTTGCATTTGTTAATTTCTTTAGTTCTTTTGTAAACACTTCATATTCTTTTGTACCCATTTCATCTTTCGCTTCTGATAACTTTGCACTAAAACGCATGTACGCCTCTAATGTCATCGTTCCAGCGTGTTTTTTTAGGTTTTCAAAAGACCCGTATATACCATCTGCCATAATAGATTGATACGCAAAACCAGTCGTCGGGATTAAAAATGCTGCTGCAAGCACTCCTGCGATAAGACGTTTCTTTCTCTTACGCCCCCCTTGATTCATTTTTATTTGAACGATTACTTTTTCTTTTAACTCCGGCGGGGCAACAATCCCCTTCGATTCTTCTTGTATAGATTCTTTAACTCTACAATCTAAACTCATTTCACATTCCCTACCTCTCCTAAAAAGATTTCTTCTACTTGCTCTTTTTGACGTAGTTTTTTTAATGCTGCGTGAATTCTAGATTTCACAGTACCAATTGGAATATGTAATATTTGTGCTACTTCTTCTTGTGAATAATCGTGTAAGTATCTTAAGATAATAACTTTCTTCAATTTATACGGTAATTTATGAATGAGTTCGATTAGTTTTTGGTTTGATATTTTACTTACAACATCGTTTGAAAAATCAATTTGCACTGGTTTTCTTTGCTCTTCTGCTTTTTTTATAATGCGTAGTCGCATCCACCTCTTTCTTCTATAAGAATGTATTTGTTTAATCGCAAGTCCAATTAGCCAAGGACGAAATGGCTTCTCGCTATCATACTTACGAAGCGATTCATATAGCTGTATGTATATTTCTTGAACGACATCATCTACATCTGTTTTATCTTCAATTAAAAAATGTGCTGTTTTATAAACTTCTTGAATCGTTTTATCATACAATTCGCTATACGCTTCTTTATTTCCTGATAAAGTCAATTGGATTAAATTTGTATACACTGTTTCATCCTTCACATACAATCCCTCCTTTGTCCTACACTATATATTGGCAAGTAATTACTATTTCGTTCGATTTTTTAAAAAGTTTTTTTATATAAATTAATATAATGATTCAATGCGTTCATAAGCTTCACTTATAACCTTGCATAACTATTATATAATTTCCCAATTTCTAATGAACATTTAAAATGATTTATATAGTCAAATTTAGGAGGACATATAATGAAAGCTATCGTTGTAACGTCGTTCGGTGGTCCTGAAGTGATGAAATATACAGATGTGGATGTGCCAGCTATTTCAGAAAATCAAGTTTTAATTCGCGTTGTTGCTACAAGTGTAAATTTCGCTGATATTAAATCCCGTTATGGAAAAAAAGGAAATAAAGCACTACCTTTTATTCCAGGGATAGATGTCGCTGGTATTGTAGAACGAGTCGGTTCTCATGTAAAAAATATTTATCCTGGACAACGTGTCATTGCTTTTCCTCAAAATGGCTCTTACGCAGAATACGTTGTCGCAAACGAAAACCTTACTTTCGCTTTACCCCATGAAGTTGATTTTCAAACTGCAGCGGCATGCCCTATCGTATCTTTTACAAGCTATAATTTACTCGCAAATGTGGCAAGGCTTCAACAAGGCGAGTCTGTACTCATTCATGCTGCGGCTGGCGGAATTGGTACAACAGCAATTCAAATCGCTAAACTATTAGGGGCTGGAACCGTTATTGGTACTGTCGGAAGTGAAGTAAAAAGAAAAATAGCTTTAAATGCTGGAGCTGATTATGTTATTTGTCATCAAAATGAGGATTTTGTAGAGAAGGTCAATGAGCTGACAAATGGCGAAGGGGTCGATGTAATTTTAGATTCTATTTCTGGAACGGTTTCGGAAAAAAGTTTAAAATGTCTTGCTTATTACGGTCGTCTCGTTCATTTCGGTAATGCTAGCGGTGAAATCGGTAACTTTCAAACGAAAGATTTACACGCAAGTTGCCGCTCTATACTCGGTTTTAGCTTTGGCACTACACGAAAAAAACGCCCTGAACTACTCCAAGAAACTGCAAATGAAATTTTCCGTTATTTAGGTGATGGCAGTCTAAAAATGAAAGCAACGAAACCTTTTCCACTTCAAGATGCAGGGAAAGCACATGAATGGGTCGAAAGTAGAAAAAGTACAGGGAAAGTAATACTAACTGTTCAGTCCCCTTCCTGAAATGAATACTTGAAACCGAGGTGTCATTCATGGGATCACGAATTATGCATGCTATTATCGCTAACAAGATTGCCGAAAAACTATGTATTCCAGATAAAACTTCTTTCATACTTGGAGGTGTAGCCCCTGATGCGGTTCATTCCACTGAAGAAAAAGGAACTTCACACTTTTACGCTGGCACAACGAAAAACTATACGAGAAGGATAGATTTCAATTCTTTTTTTCAAAAATATAAAGCTCAAATGGAGTCCCCTTTTCTCTTAGGCTATTACACCCATCTCATTGCCGATGATAATTGGCTAAGCGGCTTTTTTCTACCTTGGCTAAAAAATAGAATAGAAAATGATGAAACGATCGCACCTATGTATTATAACGATTTTAAATTGTTAAATGCAAAGTTGCTTCATCATTACGATAAAGAACAACAGCTTTTCTCACTTCTCAATCGAGAGGCTCACATCGTAGATATTGAAGAAGTTTCTAAAGCAAACGTCTTAGAATTTCGAAAATATCTTTTTGAAGATATGTTATATCCCGAGCAACATTTGCATGAAGACTTACAGGTGTTTACGTTTAATCAAATTGTCGGTTACATTGAAACAGCTATTGAAAAAGGAGCATTTTTTATTAAACAACTCTCTCATGAAAAATTCATTTCAAAGATTTAATCCCCCTCAATATATATGGGGGGGATTTTCACATAGCAATATTATTATTTGTTCTTTTCCATAACCGCAAAATAATTCTCTTCGCTATCAGCAAAGTTAAACACTTTGCCTGAAGGCATAGTTACCATTTCGCCAACAGTAACATTTTTATTTTTTAAATCTGTATATAATTGATCAAGATTTTCTGAGAAGAACATTAAGGACGGTGTACCAAGATTTAATTCTGGGCTCATTTTCGAAATAACTTCTTTATTATGTAATATAATGCTCGTTTCTGCACCGCTAGTCGGAGCGATTTCAATCCATCTCATTCCTTGCTTGTTATCTTCCTCTGCTACTACATGAAATCCTACTTTCTCTGTCCAAAAATTGACTGCCTCATCTTGATTGTTTACATACAACATAATTTGTCCAACTTTATGGATCATTTCATTTCCCCCTAATGGTTTTTATATTCTATGTAGCTTTCTACAGGTGCTACCGTTATTCCTTTTGAATTTATATGTACTGCTTTGCAAAATTTATCGACTGACTCATCCCATCCAATTCGTCAAAATAATCATTTCTTTCAATCATGTTATAACCGTCGAATCCAATTTCATCTAATACCTTGAAGAATATATCGAAATCTACTTCACCATTTCCTGCTGCTACTTCTATATACTTACTTGGACTATCACTTTTCACTTCTTTACAATCTTTAATATGAGTTTGTACTATATAATCTTTTAATAGTAATAAACCTTCTACTGGATTTTCATTTACATCACTTATTAAATTTGCTGGGTCAAAGTTAACCGCTAGTCCTTTTGAGTTTATCGTTTCTAAAAACCGTTTTATCACTATCGCTCTTTCAGATCCCGTCTCAATAGCGAAGACTCCTCCAAATTTGAAAGCTAAATCCCCTAGTTCAAAACAAATCTGTTCCATTTCACCATAAATCTTACCTTTTTCATCATCTGGAATTTTTCCAATATGAGCTGTTATTACCCTTGCTCCAAGCTCTAACCCTCTTTCAGTAACGTATTTAAATCGCTCTATTGTACTGTCAGCTTCTGTTCCTATAATTCCATTTTCTCCAAAGCTAATTGCTAATGACGGAATCTTTATTCCATTAAAGGATAATCTTTTCTTTAAAGCACTCCACTCTACCATTGGAATATTAGCTAAGTTGAAGTTTGTATTCATAGCATATAATTGAATATATTCTAAATCCCATTCCCTTGCTTTTTGTATTCCTTCGTTTACTTCAATATGTTTCGTATTCAAAAACATTCCTAATTTCCTATCCATATATGTACCTTCTTTTTATTATTTCGCATCAGTTTAATATTCGACTCTCTTCATATTACTTCCTTGTACATATGTTGATTTAAAAAATGATGACAGATACATTTTAATAACCATTAATAAAACTCCTTGTATTATTCAATTGCAAATAAAAAAGACGTAACTACCAATAGTTACGTCTCCCTAATTATTTATCTAGGCTTTTTCTTCCCAGTAAACGCTGGTTTCTTTTTCTTTGGTGCTTTCGGTTTCGTTTCTACAAACGATCCGTTGAACATTTCTTGCTTCGTAAATACGATGCCTAGTTTTTTTGCAAATTGAAGTAATTTACGCTCCTCTTGTGGTGTTACAAGAGATACGACAGTTCCTTCTTTACCCATACGTCCAGTACGTCCTGAGCGGTGGATATATTGGTCTACTGTGTCTGGTAATTCTAAGTGAATTACATGTGTTAAATCATCAATATCAATACCGCGTGCCGCAATATCAGTAGCAAGTAGTATTTCTAATTTACCACCGCGGAAAGCACGCATCGTCGCTTCACGCTCTTGTTTACTTGCTTCTGCATGAAGAGCTGCAGCTTTCATTTTACGGAATTTCAATTTCTGAGTAATTTCATCTAAACGGAATGGGTCATTTAAGAAAGCAACTGCTTTGACATCACCCATATGCATAATTCTTCTTACGTAATCATTTTTTTCGCGTCGCTCACAAATGATATACGTATGCTCAACTAAGCTTTTTGACTCTGCACGTGTTACACGTACTAATTGAGGTTCAACTGTCAAATCACGTGCAGCATCTTCTGCCGCTTTTGTCATTGTCGCCGAGAAGAATACTAATTGACGATCGCGCATTGTAGATTTAATTACATCTTGTACAGCGCCCATCATCTTTTGTTTTACAATTTGATCAAATTCATCAAATACAATTGTTTTCACTTCATGCATTTTTAGCTTTTTCATACGAATTAATTCTAAAATACGTCCTGGTGAACCGACAATTACTCTCGGATGTTTCTTTAACTTTTCAACTTGACGCTTAATATCTGCACCACCAATTAAAGATGCACCTGAAATTTCAGTTCCTGCTGTAAACTTTTGAACCTCTTCGTGAATTTGCATGACAAGCTCACGTGTTGGCGCTAAAACAACAACTTGTGGCTGCTTTACTTCAGGATTAATTTTATGTAAAAGGGGTAATAAGTACGCTAATGTTTTTCCTGTTCCAGTTGGAGATTCAGCTATAACGTCTTGTCCTTCTAAAATAGTTGGAATCGCTTGTTTTTGAATTTCAGTTAATTCTTTAAAACCAGCCTTCTCCCAAGCTTGTTGTAAAAATGGTTGCATATCTTTTATCATTTGTTTTTCTCCTTTATCTCTATTTTTGAAGAAAATGTTGTATTGTTCGCACCGTTTCTATCATGTGTGAAATAACAGCTATTAAATCATCAACATGGTCTTCTGTAATCGCTTTTTGAAATAGAACCTCTACCTTATTATGATATGAAATCGCTTGCTTATTATATTCGTATGAAAGTTTTTGCGTAATCATTCTTTCTTTTCCCCATATAGAATGCATGAAAGTTTCAATTTCTTCGCACGCTACCTCTGGCTTTTCTATCGGGAATGAAAATGCTAACTTCATTTCACAACCTGGTGTAAATTGTGGTACTTCTAATATTTCACCAGACAAGTTCTTTGCATCTACAGATAGTGAAAATGTTGCTTCTACTAACGGTTCGAATGGTTCTGTTAATTGAAATGAAATATGATATATACGACTTAATGAAGCAAGGTCCATCATATCTTTTCGATCTGTTACAAGAATATCTCCATGTAAATCAAAATCATAAACAGCGCCTTCTACGATTACTTTTAAATTATCAAAAGCAGTTGGATCAAACATAATTTCCTCCAAAAAACAGGCGCCTTTCGATGGAAAGGCGCCACTTGATGTATATATAGTTTACAGATAAACGAGATGAATTACAACCTTTTAGAATAAACCTACTGCTTTTCCATCTTCATTTACGTCCATTTGCAGTGCTGCTGGCTGTTTTGGAAGGCCTGGCATTGTTAACATTGTTCCTGTTAACGCAACGATAAATCCTGCACCGATAGATGGTTTTAACTCACGAATTGTAACGATAAAGTCAGATGGACGACCTAATTTTGTTGCATCGTCAGAAAGAGAGTATTGTGTTTTCGCCATACAAATTGGTAGGTTACTCCACCCTTCTCCTTCATATTGAGCTAATTGCTTACGTGCTTTCGGAGCAAATTCAATATCTTTTGCGCCGTACACTTTTTGAGCAATTGTACGAATTTTTTCTTCTAATGGTAATTCTAGTTCATAAAGTGGCGCGTAGTTGTTTTCACCTTTTTCAATTTCTTTTAACACTTTCTCAGCAAGGTCAACTCCGCCTTGGCCACCCTTCTCCCAAACTTCCGTTAAGGATACTGCATAGCCACGCTCATTGCACCACTCTTGTAAGTAAGCAACTTCTGCATCTGTATCTGTAATAAATTTATTAATTGCAATTACGAAAGGCACACCGAAGCTTTGGATTGTTTCAACATGCTTCTGTAAGTTTTCCATACCTTTTGCTAATGCATCTACATTTTCTTCTTTCAATTGATCTTTTGCTACGCCGCCATGCATTTTAAGCGCACGAATAGTCGCAACAATAACAACTGCTTCTGGTTTAATGCCAGCTGCACGAGCTTTAATATCTAAAAACTTCTCTGCACCTAAATCAGCACCGAATCCAGCTTCTGTAATAACATAATCACCTAATTTTGCTGCCATTGTTGTAGCGATAACACTGTTACAACCGTGAGCGATATTCGCAAATGGTCCGCCGTGAATGATAGCTGGTGTATTTTCTAACGTTTGTACTAAGTTTGGTTTTAATGCGTCTTTTAATAATAATGTTAACGCACCTTCTACACCTAAATCTTTAACCGTTACAGGTTGATTTGCAAAGTTATAAGCAACTACGATGCGTGATAGACGTGCTTTTAAATCTTGAATATCTGTTGCAAGGCAGAATACGGCCATAATTTCAGATGCTACTGTAATATCGAAACCGTCTTCACGTGGTACACCTTGAACTGGTCCACCAAGACCAATTACTACGTTACGTAGAGCACGATCATTTAAGTCAACACAGCGTTTCCAAACGATTTTACGCGTATCAATTCCAAGTATGTTTCCTTGTTGGATATGATTATCAATAAACGCCGCTAACGCGTTATTGGCAGTTGTGATCGCATGAATATCTCCAGTAAAGTGAAGGTTAATGTCTTCCATAGGTACAACCTGTGAAAAACCACCACCTGCTGCCCCACCTTTTAGTCCCATCGTTGGTCCAAGAGATGGTTCACGAAGTGCAATTACTGTTTTCTTACCAATTTTATTAAAAGCTTGACCTAAACCAACTGTTACTGTTGATTTACCTTCTCCAGCTGGAGTTGGGTTAATTGCTGTTACTAAAACAACTTTACCGTCTTTCTCATTCTGTAAGCGCTTAAAAATATCAAGAGATAACTTACCTTTATAATGCCCGTATGGCTCTAATTCATCTTCTAAAATATTTAAATCAGCTGCAATTTCTTGAATCTTCTTCATACTCGCTTCTTGTGCGATTTCAATGTCGGATTTAACTGTTGTAGTAGTTGTCATATACCCTAGTCCCCCTTTAATTGGTTCTGATGATATTGTATCAGTTTTTTGTATTTTCTGCACTTATTTACCTCCTAAAAATTCTTTCATTTCTTTATACGTTTTTTAACATGAATACCCATAAGAATGTTAACGATTGTTGTAATTCTGTAGGGAGTTGACCTAACATCTTCTCATTTACTCCGCGCTTATATACACCAATGCCATCTACAACTTCAAAACCTTGTTCTTTCGCTAACTGTTCAAATTCCCAAGGCATCATCGTATTACAAACAACGTCTTTGCCGTATAAACGAGGATAACTGTTCTCTCGAGGCTTTGCTGTCGGTCCTAAAATTGCAATGCATGCGTACCCATCGCTTTTTAAAACGCGCTTTATCTCATTTAATGCTCGTAATGGCTCCTCGGTCCATTCTAAAGAATTAATTGCCATAATTGATTCAAATTGCTCATTTTCAAATGGTAAAGAAGAAAGATCCCCTTTTATAAAAGATAAATTCGGTCCTTCTCCGCGCTCCTTCCCTTTTTGAATCATCACTTCTGATAAATCTACTCCAACTGCTTTATAGCCCGCGCGACTTAATTTATATGTACCGTATCCATCTCCACAACCAACATCGAGCACCTGAGCTTCTTTCTTCACATACTGTTCAAAAAATGGAATAATTGTACTCCTACTCCCGCTATCCCACATCTCCTGACTATTTTGAGTCCAAAATTCTGCACTACTATCCCATTTTTTCTCTGCTGATTCATGCCAATTAAATTTCGTCATACATTCCCCTACCTTCACGTTTTATCACTCATTTCATTCTACATCATTTTCCAAAATTCCTGTTTATCCCGCTTTAATGGGCAGTAAGACCCCCACCTCAAAATGCAGAGAAAGCAAAGAAGTTAGGTGGGGGTCGGGCTGCACATTAAAGTCCGATTAGTGAGGGCTAATAATCAGTGGAGGATGAAGCCCCCCACTGATTAAAGTTTCACTTTATCTTCATTAGGAGATGTACAAGCTAATAATGGAATCTTTATTCTCCAATTTTTGCTTTACTTGGGTTTAACTCATACTCATGTTCTTCTCTTTATGTAAGATACTATAGGTACACCCAATTGAAAGAGAGGGATGTACATGCGAAGAAAGAGAAATCATCATTTTAAAAGTGGTGAAAAAAACGAAGAGTATGCAGCTGAAATATCACCAGCTGGCTTACCAATTAGACATAAGCGTAAAGAAATTGCAAATGAAATAGAAGGTACAAATACCGGTGCAATGATAGGCTATGTCGCTTTATTTCTTTCGCTTTTCTCCATTGCATTTTATCCAGTTACACTCGGTTCCCTTGCGATTTTAGTCGGCTTATTAGCTGTCAATTTCGGAGCAAGAACACTTGGATATACAGCAATTGGTTTTGGGAGTTTTTCTGTTTTATTTACTTTACTTTATCCGCTTGCTTTGTCAGCGTTTTAAAAAAACACACCAAGTTATACTTGGTGTGTTCATTCGTGATACAACATAATATGACCGCATCCACAGCAATGTTTCGCTGTAATTTCTTGAAACACTGGATAATTTTCTTCATCCCTATGCTCAATAAACACCTTTTCAAAACGGTACATGTTTGGCGCATATGCCCAATCTTGTTTTGTACGTGCGTATAATGTAGAAGAGAAAAACTCCTCACCGCCACAAACAATACATTCCTTCTTCATCAATATCCCTCCTATGCTTGTCTTACTTCATCTATATGAACATAAGCATAAGAAAAAGACCTTCTATTACTAGAAAGTCTTCTCTGAAACAAAAAGAAATGTACCAAACATTCCTACCCCGCTATATTCTTTCGTAACATCAGCTTCTGTTTTAAATGTTTGCTTTACAGTCATAAAGAATACACCATTTCGTGCATCTGTACTTTCAAATTTTAGTTTTTCTTTTTTACCATCTACATTTTGTGTGCATTCAAAACTACCCTCGTCACATTTCAATGCATACTTATCTTCTAGATACAATTTAAAATCTGATTCTTTCGGACAAGTGATAAGTGAAATTGCCACAAGAATAATACTTACAATACCCACAATTGTATAATATTTCTTCATTTTTACTCCTTTCAAAAGACAAGAAAACTTGACTGCATGCGCCAAGTTTTCTTAATCCACAACCCATTGCCACTCTTGTTCTTTCTTATCAAAAATAAGCCAACCAGTCTCTGTTGCTTCTTCTTTCAATTCATCGATATTATCTAGTACCTCATCCGTACTTTCATACGAACCAACTACATATACCGGAATTTCAAGACCCCTTCTTGACTCAATTTTCCCTGCCAGATCAATATAAAGACCATCTTCCATTAATGGAAGAAGCCCCATAATCACTTCTTTTGAAATTGCTGGGAAAATTTTTGATTTTTGGAAGAAAGAAAAACGTTTCTTACCGAAAGCACCAAGTTTATAAGGAATGACTTTACTTAACATTCCTACAAAATCAGCAATTCTACGATAATACACTTTGTTGTACCATCCGTCATCATGTGAAAAATAAACAAATCTATTTTTCAATAACGGAAAGAACGTTCTTGCAAGTGGTTCTTTTTTGTGAGCCAAATATAAAAGCTCTGCAATTTCTTTTGGCTCTAGTTCATCTAAATCGCTTGCATCATCAAAATCTACCCAACAAAATTCATCAAATTCATCAATCTCTGCTTGAATTAACTTATGTATATTTTCTTCCTCAACATATTCAAATAAAGTATGATAATGAAAATCTGTCCATTCAAAGTTATGCTTCAAAAGCAACACTTGATGAAGCGGTGAAGGGATGTTACTTGCAAACTCTTTAAACGTAATTCCTGATGTAATAAAACAATGACCCCGACGATTACCATTAATATATATCATATTCTTTACTTGGTCAGATCCTCCAGACAAAGCACCTAGCCACCTTCGTTTTATATGTTTCAATTCTATAGCATATTTTAACATGAAAAATTTTAGAAACATAGAAAAAACTTCAAAAACTATTTACAATTTCATGTGTTTTATTACATAGTGATTACAAGAAAAAACACCTGCTCGTGAGCAGGCGTTTTTAAAGGATTTCATCTGGGTTTTGAGGATGATGATTTCCCTCTTTCTTTTCATCTTTTTGGAACATCGATTGAATTTTATCAATTGTTTGTGGAGCTAATTCAATCATTTTTTCCGCTAAATGTGTCGCATTTTGTAGATGCAGAATATTTACTCCATCTTTATTCACCACAAGAAATGCTACTGGTGTAATAGAAACACCACCCGCGCTACCGCCACCAAATGCAGGGTTACCGTTCGCTCTTTGTCCATCATTCGTTTGGAAATCAGAACCTCCTGCTCCAAAACCGAACGCTACTTTAGAAACCGTTAACACTACACCACCGTCAGCCGTCTGAACAGGCTCTCCAACAATCGTATTTACATCGACCATTTCTTTTAAATTTTCCATTGCTGCTTTCATTAACCCTTGAATTGGATGATCCACCGTTCATAACCTCCTTTGTCATATCTTTCCTAGTTTTTCCGAAAGTTTGTGAACTAAACATAAAATTTTATATTGCTTTCAAAAAACTCAAGTTGTAAAATTCAGAAAAATAAAAAAATATTCCATTTTATGATGATACGAAAATTAAGAAAGATCATGAACAAGTATCCACTTACCCAAAAGAAGAAGCAACCCATAACTGATTTATTATTGGAGATATAGAGTCTTTCGGTTATGAAACAGACTTTCAAGATCTGTGGGGAGTATTTCAAGAGAATGGAACATTAAAATCAATTTTACTCGGCTTCCATGATTCATTTATACCATGTAGTAAAGAAGAATTTGTTACCTCTCATTATGAAGCACTTCTTTCCGCATATAAGCTGATAAAACTCTCTGGAAAGTCAACTATTGTTGAACGATTTAAAACTGTTTCAAATATACAGCTCGGTGCTAAAAATGAAATATATTTTATAAATGTCTAGATGCCGACAACTTACCTAGTACGCCTGGCCAAGAAACAATTAAACTTGCCACACTAGATGTTGTAGAGCGAATTATACAATTGCGAAGTAACATCATTGAATTTCCTACAAGATCAAACTGCTGAGGAATACACACTATTAGGGGAGCGCCAGTATATTGGAAAAATCCACGTTAAGAGCATGCAAGATTTCATACAGGTTTTTGGCTAATTCAGTAACATACGAGAACCCTAAAACCTACGCTAGGATAGGGATACATATAAAGTTGCATAAAATTATATAAAAAGAAAAAGGCAGATTCCTTTTGAGGGTAGGTAGGATTTCTCCATGTGCTTGCTACCAATCAGGAGACGTTATGTTAATTGAGGATGAACACAATATATAATAAAAATCCCTCGTTTTTTCTTCTTATCACATGATAAGATGATTATAAGTGATAAATTTCAAAATCATTAGAAAATACAAAAGGATTGATTACATGAAAAAAGGATTAGGATTACTTGTAACTATAATGATTGAAGCTGGAATTGTATATAAATCATCTAAGATCTTAAAATGGAGTTTTGTTGATTTAACTTTCTTCGCTGGAATATGTTTTGTCATTATTACATATTACTTTAGCAGTAAAGGCGGATTTTCTAGCAACAGTGTTCGCCTTCAAGCTCAAGCTAGATTGGGTATTAAAGTAGAGGAAGAAAAATTTGAATTAAGTGTAAATCCTATTTTAATAGGATCTATTGTATATACAGTATTATCTTTAATACTTGTAGTAATAAGTTATTGGGGTTACTTTATCAAATAATTTCACTTCGAATAACGAGAATTATGTAAATGAGCTGTCCAAACGGATGGCTTATTTTATTTTTTACCTATCTTCCAATTATCATAATTAGGTGTTCTATATCCTCTATTTTAATAACTGTTCCAATTGGAACGATTTCATAGTTATTTATTCTCTTTTTTCATTGATTTTTTCCATGAGATTTTGAACAACTATATTCCACAATAAAGAAAGTGCAGTGACAAACAGTACTGCTAAAGAAAAATAAATTTTATCCTTCCATGTATCATATACAATCATACCTAGCATAATCATTATTAACGCACCAATACATATCATTATTTTCGAAAACTTTCGCATTTTATAATCACTCTTCTTTCTCAAATTTAAACGAAAAACCTCCACCATAACCATAAGAGACTATTCCCTACTTACTAATTATAGTAAGACTCTCTCCAACTCTTATGGAAAATTTATTATTAACATTTCTCAATCAATACAAAATTCCTAGGTGTTTATTCACCTCTATTTGTAATTTTTTTAGCTAAACGATTAAATAATACTGAACTTCCATATGCCAACATCCCAATACTAATCATACCAATACTGAAAAATAGTTTCTGCCATAAATTAAATGGGAAAAACCACCCTGCAATAACAAGTACCATTGTGCCAATAATAATCATAAATTTACCTTGCTTAAGCATATCGTTGCTCCTTTTTCTTTTTCAGATAAAATTAAAACTATAACGTTAAAAGAGGCAACTGGTAGGTCCCCCCCCAATTAAAACTATTAGTTATACATGTTACATATTTTCAGCTGTGATTCCATACAATCTATCTCTATTTTGCCTTCTTCTTTTTTCGATTTTTAAACATAATCTCTAACACTACCACTGTGGTGAATCCTACAGTTAGTTGTAACCCTATAAACAGCAGTTTATCATTTAAAGGAACATCAGGTGCACTCCACAGTAGTACCGGAGGGATAAGTATACCTATGATTACAAGGGTTCTCATTATGTTTCCCATTTTGTTTCCCCTTTCGTATTTTTAAAATCTATATGTATTTTCCAACTACTTTACAATTCTACTAATTCACTCTCAGTCATATATCCTCTATGCATTTCCTCTACAATCTTATCATGATTAAAACGTAATACTTTTTCATCACCTAAATAGCCCACTGGATAAGGAACACCTACATAATCAAAATCATGTTTATCTGCTGAAATGATCATTCTTCCAATAACCATAACAGGTTGGTTTAATTCTTTTAGCTTTACAACTGAACCAATCGGGAAAAGCTTCATCGTCATTCTTCATTCTTTTTAGATATATTCTTCGACTTGTTACTCAAAATTTCTAATAGATAGGAAATTCCAATACCTATTCCACCAATAATTAATGCTGCAATAGCTGTTAAAAACCTTTTTCCCATTGGCTGTGGAAAAAAGAATGAAGAAAAAAATAGCACCACGGTAAAAATACACATCAAAATACGTCCTTGTTTAAACATGTGTGCTTACTCCTTTTTTCAGCTTTCAAGAAAAAACCTCCTCCGAAACCTTTATGGGTTATCTCCCTCGAAATTGCTCTTAATAGATATTATTATCATGATGATTTCCCCCTATTGTATTTGCCTTATTTATGTTTAAATTTACTATGCGTTCGTTCATAAAATTTATTAGTCCCAAGTGCACATGCTCCTAAAATAAGAACACCTATAATAAAACCAACCTTTTTAGGTAATTCATAAGGAGACATTATAGCGACTACAAGAAATATAGCAATTGCAACATATGTAATATATTTCCCAGCCTTTAATGGTCGCATATTAATACACTCCTCTCTTAATCCTCAAACTTAATGGTATCGCCTACGACATAACCCATGGTCTCCTATAACTAGAGTAAAATCTAATATAAGAAAAGATTTCATTCAACTTCTTACTTATTAACCGTAACTTCTATTGCTAGTTTGGCTGTCTACATAATCAAAATTACATTTATGTGCCGATTCGACCATTATAACAATAATCATCAAAATTGTTTTAATCCCTCTAGTTTCACTACTACTCCAATCGACAAAAGTTTTATATATTTCACTTTTTATGTATCTTTTGATAAATTCGTTCAAATAAAACTGAAGACCACACAGCTATTACACCGAATAAAAATATTACGAGTACATTTATTAATCTTGTTTTATTGTCTGCTGGCACCATAAAACTCGCGATGAGCGTTACTAATGTGCCAATAACAATTATAATTCTTCCTTGCTTTAACATTTAGTTACTCCTTTTTCTTTGTCCAAGCTACCTTTATAGCCATATTAACTGAATTTGTATTCATCTACATTTAGAATAATATAATAAATACAAATTTCTCTTCATTTCAATTTATAGAAAAGAAATACTCGTCTAATTTTCCTTCTATCAGAAATACTCATTAATCCAAGTTTCATTTTTTTATCCTTCTGCTAATATAATCCATTAAAGTAATAGCTCCGATCCCCATAGCTCCCCAGAAAACCATACTACATGTATATATTACCTTTTCCTTAATTGAATATGGTCCCATTAGTCCAACAATGATTGAAATTACAACTACTATAATCATTACAATTTTCGCGATTTTCATCATCCTGCTGTTCCTTATCTATCTTTTTATTAAATTTTTGAATGATATTAATAACAACAGAGTTCCACACTAGAGAAATTACAGTAAATAAAATTGCAACTAAAGCAACTATAATTCTATCTTTCCATGTGTTCTGTACTACCATTGATAGTATCATCATTATTAATCCAAAAGTGCATATAAATATTTTTGTACCTTTACGCACATTCAAATTATCTTCACACTTCTTTCTAAAACTGAAAAGAAAATTTTTCATTCACCAGCATTAACAATTAACAGAATTATATCTACAATAAATCAGATCCTTACTTTCTTAAACAAACTAATTATTTCTATTCTCTCTAAATTTATTAGTTATGTATTCTACTAAGTTTGTACTCCCAAGAGGCATTGCATCGAATACAAGTATAAAAGGGAAAATTCTATTAGCAATAGCCATTACTATAAACCCAATAATTTTAATGATTTTTGACGATTTTAACATTCTCTTATTCCCCTTGTTTTTTAACTTTACAAATAGACCACCAACTATTTTTCCGATTGGTAAAATTTTTATTTATTTCTCTTTTCTTTGCTTTTTTATAATGTAATTTAATAATGTAAGTCCACCTAAACCGATTGCACCATAAAAAAGCATACCGAATGTATGTACCATTTTTTCTTTTAATGAAAATGGAGCTATTAGCCCTGCAATGATTACAATTACAATTGCTATAATCATTACTGCTCTTGCAATTTTTATCATCCTATGTCTCCTTTTCCGTCTTCTCAAACTATACAAATCTACACCTTTGAGTTTTACTACCTTCCCCACTGGAAACTTTTTATTTATCCTCTGTTATCTTTTGCTTCGTTAATAAAATTCATCAAATATGTAAATCCAATTGCTAATCCGCCAAAAACAAGTACAAAAAAGAAAGTAAGTATTCGATCTCCTAATGACTGTGGAAAAAATAATGAGAGTAATGCAATAATAGGTAATGTTATTAAATATATAGTTCTCATTCGCTTGAAAGGTCGCATTTATTTACCCCTTTTTCTATTGAATTTCTCCATAAGATTTATAACAAATGTGTTCCATACTAGAGAAAATCCAGTAAATATAATAACAGCTAGCGAAATAACAATTTTATCTTTCCACGTCTCTCCGGTTATCATAGCTAGTGTGATTAATAGTACTGCTGCTGCACAGATTACTATTTGTGTAACTTTGCGCATAGTAATCCCCTCCTTACACACCTTTATCATCAAATTTACCCACTTCTTTCATTAAAACTCCTTTCTCAAGTTCCTCCGACTCAATCACAATTGCCATCAATCCCTTTTCTGTACTCGTTTCATGAAATTCACCCTTTTCCCAAAACACAGCTTGTCCCGCTTCCACCTTCACTTTTTCTTTATTTGCCCCGCATACATATCCTTCTCCGTCCACAATAAGAAGCAGTTGCGATACAACTGCTTCATGATATCCAATTATTCCATTCTCTCGTAAATGCATAGCACCAATATGTACATTTCCTTTTTGGTTTAATATTTTCGACATTATGAAATTAGATTGAAAGGCTGCTATGTGTTTTCCTACTTTTTCACTAAAATCAAATATCTTCATTTCTAGTCCTCCTTATATGTATAAAACCATCCTTACTGTCTGCATCATATGTCCTTCAAAATCTTCTTCAAATTCTTCTAATTGTGCAAAACCTTTCGCATCATAAAAACGTTTTCCTTTTTCATTCGCTGCTTCTACATGAATGTATAGTTTCCGAATTCCTTTTAATACTGTTAACCCTTTTTGTAATAAAGCACTTCCTATCCCTTTCCCTTGTTGCTCTGGTAACAAATAAATTGCTCCTAATTCTGCTTCGTTTTGCAGTCTAACAGGTGAAAAATTTGCAAAGCCAATGACTTCTCCCTCTTCTTCTGCAACGAATAAATGTGTATTCTCAAGACGATATTTCATTTTTTCATCAGAATAAGCCTCGTCTAAAAAACTGTCTTGAATCTCTCTCGGAATAATGCCTTCGTATGTATCATGCCAAGCTATTTTCGCTACTGATTGTACAGCATGAATATCTTCCTGCTTCATTTCTCTAATTACATATGTCATCTCGATGTCTCCATTCTCTTTAAATTATATTCTGCTAATATACGAGAAGAAATGGCAGAACCATTTTCATAATTCACCTTTATTAATTTTAATTTCTCAATTGAAGCTGTTGCAAAATCAAATTTTTCATAAATATATTCCATTACGCTTAAAAACTGATTTGTATGTAATCTATTTGCAATCGTACAATGCGGAACCCACTTTCCCGGTACGTAATATGAATTTGGGTTGTCATGAAAATTGTTAAAATAATCATGATAAGAATGATGAAATTTTAACAATGCATCAGTAACAGTCGGTGCTAAAAAGACTGTTCCGTTAGTAGGAAAAACTCCAACAGAAGGAAAAGTTACTGGGTCCGTATTTTCTTGCATAACTACAAACTCCCCTAATTTCTCCTTATACAAATGAACATTTAACTCATTATAATCAGCTAACGTAATATGAGGTTCTGCTCCGGCTAATTGATTTGTGCCAATGATATTTGTTAATTCATTTTGTAATTCTGTAATTTTATTAGTAAATACACGATCAAATGTAGCAATAATAGCGTACATATCCCTTCACCCCTTTACACATAGCGCTTCCCATTCTTCACGAATCATTCCCATTCGAATAGAGTCATAGTACGTTCCGTTATAATAACGGCATTTTCGCATTCTACCTTCTAAGCTCATTCCTATTTTCTCCGCCACTTTCATCATTCGTTCATTGCCAGACCAAGTCGTGAGCCCTACTCTACCAATCTCCATCTTTTCAAATAGTAAATCCCGATATAACGTTAACGCTTCTGTACCGTAGCCGCCATTCCAGTAAGCCGGATTATAAATGACAATTCCCATCTCCAACCAACGCGTCGGTTTATACTCCCAATAAAATCCGACCGTCCCTATAACTTGACCGTTATTTTCTATAATTAAATTGGATAGCGGTTCTTCTTTTAAACGAGTTTGCATCTTTTCCTTATAGGATGAGTATTCTTGCATCGAAAACGGAAAATACGGTGCATCCCATTTTTTCCATTCTGGATTTTCTTCTTTAAACACGAGATTCCATAATGTTTTTATATCTGATTCTTCAATTGTACGAATTGTTACTCTATCCCCTTTTATGATTACGCTTTTCATAATTTCCTCCTACACTCCTCTTTATTTCATATATAATTATAATATTTTTTCTGAAAAATCAAAACAGATATCGTTTATTATATTGTATAATTTTGTTATAAGATACCAATTATTCATGTAGAAAGCTGGTGATTCAATGAATAATCGATTTAGTATTACTTTATTTCTCACTATTGTTACGACAAATATTATTCTCTATTTCTTCTTACCATCAAATATTGTTACGAAATGGGACTTCAATGGAACGCCTACATCAACAATGGATAAAGCTACTTTTGTTATCGTAAATATAATTATATGTTCCTTCGTATTCTTTTTATTTTTAGCTTTATCTAAAGCAGCGAGTAACCAGAAATTTCTCCATTTGATCAGCAACGCAATTTTACTATTCTTATTTTTTGTTGATATTGTCATTGCCCTTATCGCTCTTGGCTTTTCACTTCCTCTTGATCATTTCATATTTTTAGCATTAGGGCTTTTATTTATATTACTAGGTTATTTCAGCTCCAAAATTGATACGAGTAAATCAACAGTTTCATTGGAATGGAATGATAAGCACCTTGAAAAAAGAGCTTCAAATATTTGTAGTATTTCAATGATGATAGCAGGTATTTTTCTAGCGGGGCTTCCATTTATCGTTTCTGCTCCATATAGAGGTTATGCTATACTAACAATTATTTTAGGAATGACGCTTGTCATTTTACCGAGTACGATTTATTTACTTATTAAAGATAGCAAGCAATCTACTTCTAAAAAAAAATAGGAGGTTACATCCCTCCTATTTCAGCTAAATATTTTCTTTTTCGTCTTTTCTATCTCAACTAAAATCCCTTTCTCTATCCAGCCTTCTACTCCATCTTTTTTAATTAAATCATATCCTGAGCAGCTACCATCAATGAGAGAAACAATATCCCCTTTTTTTACGCTTATTTGCGCACAAGATATATCCGTTTTCACTGTGTATTCACCTGAATCAAGTTGCCTAATATATTCATCTTTCACATAAAGTAATGTATTCGTTTCCCTTTGCCTGCATATTGTGTAATCTTGCTTCTTCTCCATAGGCTCTATGTAATAATGTGGATAGGTAACCCCGCCCTGCATTGTTGCATCGGCATGAAAATCTGCTATTACTTCATATTCTGGAAAATAGTCTACATATGTATAAGAAAACTTATCACTTGCACTTGTCCTCTGAATGATAAATGCATTTAATTGTCCTGCCTCTTTAATCGTATTTCCGCCGTCAATTGCAATAATCTTTTTTTCCTTATCAATAACAGGATTATTAGATGGTGCCTTCTCTGAATAGTTTACAACAGGCCAATGACCGACAACTACATACTTATTTGCTTTATGTGATTGATTGAAAAACTCCGGCATTGCTATCGCATTTTTTCGTTCTGTCTCTTTCCAATCTTCTCTATCTTCAAGGCCAGCATGTACAAAGATATAATCCTCCGTTTCAATCGCTGTTGGTAATTCTGTTAGCCACTTTATTTCTTTTGAGAAATGACCCATCAATATGTTTTTCACTTCACAAATATCACTTTCTTCATGAACGGTAACATTCAATTGTGCTAGCCATTCATTTAAAATTGTATTCTTTCTCGTACATAAATAATTTATTAGCGCAGGATTTTCGTTTACAAGTGCTTCAACTACAACCTCACAATTCCCTTCTATTACATACACATTTGGCTTACTAACTACTAGATCCATCACATAGTTTACGACACCAATACTATTTCTTCCTTTCTCACAAAGATCGCCATTAATAATTAAATAATCTTCATCTTGAAAATTAACTTTATGTAGTAGTTCCTTAAAAAGATCTAATTCTCCATGAATATCAGAAATAATAATGACTCTTACATCATTTGGTATAGATAATTCCTTTATTTTTTCCAAGTATAAACGCCCCTAACCTTCCCCAAATTCAACATTCCCATGTTAATTTCTAATATTCGACAAATTATATGACTAGACCTGTCCCTAACCCAAATCTGAAAAAGAAAATAGGTTCCATATATTTTTACACACGGAACCTACTTAGTATTATAACGCTTTATAAAAAGAATAGCTTACCTTATTAAAGCCCTCTCTCTCATAAAAACGATGTGCATCCATTCTTGGAAACGCAGATGTAAGAACGATAGAACTGCACCCTTTTTCTTTCCCCCATTTTTCTACATACGACAGCAGAACATTACCATACCCTTTTGATCTGTGAGCTTCCGCAGTTACAAGGTCATATACATAAACATGTTTCTCATTATAAAAATTCGTACAAATTGCTACACCAGCTAGACTAACCACTGCTCCCTCTTCATTACGTAGCGAAAATAGTTTATAGTTTTCTTCTTTCATTTTTTGAAATAAACAACTTGCTTCTTCTCTTGGAAGTTTTGTTCGTAATTGCTGTAATACAGGAAATACATCGTGTAAATCCGCTTCTGTTACTACTTCTTTAATATTCATTATGATTCTCTCCTTACTATTTATAAAATTTTCTAAATGTTATATCATCATTATAGAAAGCGACTGCCCTTAGTTTAAGTGACAGTTCTATTCTTTTTTATAAGGCCAGTATAAAAAGGAGCGTCTACAAATGGATCTGACTATCCCATTAATGTTACAAAATAAAACACCTATTTACTTACAAATTTACGAATATATGAAACGAGAAATCTCTCAAGGATCACTACGTGCTGGTACACGCCTTCCTTCTCATAGAAATTTAGCTATGCAACTTAATGTGAGCCGTATTACAGTTGAATCCGCTTATCAACAATTACAAGCTGAAGGGTATGTAGAAAGCAAACCGAAACGCGGGATTTTTGTTGCGGAAGTTGATATTGATGTCATTCAAAAGAAACAGCAAATTGCGTCAAACATTGTTAACATTAAAGAAAGCGAACAATATGATTATGATTGTAGTCAAGGACTTATTGATCAAAAAGCTTTTCCCATAACAAACTGGAAAAGAGCGTTACACGAAACTTTATTTCAGTATGAAAATGAATTATTTGCTAAAGAGGATCCACAAGGTGAGCTCGTTCTACGAGAACATATTTCAAAATATTTATACCATGCTCGCGGGGTACATTCTTCACCTAATCAAATTATTATTGGAGCAGGTACGCAGCCTCTTCTTTGGCTACTCCTTCAACTACTTGGTTCAAAAAAAGAATACGGAATCGAAAATCCTGGATTTCACCGTATACCTGCTATGATTCAAAGTTGTGGCCTTCCTGTTCACCCGATCCCTTTAGACGATAAAGGGATTCATATTTCCGCTTTACGTGAATCCGGTTCCAATGTGGCATATGTCACTCCATCTCACCAGTTTCCACTCGGAATCATTATGCCATTATCTAGAAGACTCGAGTTATTAAAATGGGCGAATGATTGTAAGGGGTATATTATTGAAGATGATTATGATGGAGAATTTCGCTATATTGGAAAACCTATTCCTTCTTTACAGGGGCTAGATTCAAATGAACGTGTTATTTATATGGGAACTTTTTCGAAATCTTTTTTGCCTTCTTTACGAATGGGATATATCGTTTTACCACCTCATCTGCTAAAAACCTATAAAGAACTCGGTGGTATGTATAAACAAACGGTTTCTACCATGCAACAGCTTACCTTTGCTACCTTTATTCAAAGCGGTGATTGGGAACGTCATATTAACCGAAGTCGTATGTTATATAAAAGAAAACATATTTCTTTAATTAAATCTATTACAAACGAAATGGGAAATAACGTGCATATACTCGGTGAACAATCCGGACTTCATATTGTACTTCACGTTCATAACGGGATGAATGAACAAGAACTTATTCATTCAGCTGCAAAAGAACGTATTAAGTTATACCCTCTCTCCACATACGATTCTGTTCATAATGTGAGGGAGGAGTCATATGTATTGCTCGGTTTTGGCAGTATTCCAGAAGATTGTATCAAAACTGTTGTCAAATTACTGAAAAAAGCGTGGTTCCCTACATAAGAATAGCTCCACGTAAGTTATACTTACGTGGAGCTATTTTCATTCACTATTTTTCTGACCTCGCTGCCCTTCCCGGACGTTTGACACCAGTTGTTTCTGTTGAATAAGACGCTTCAATTATAGCAGTTGGATCTACAGAGAGAACGAGATCTTTCATTTTCGGATAAATGAAACGGTTTGTAATACAATAAATGATTCTCTTATGTTCTCCTAAAAAACCACCTTCTCCATGTAGATACGTAACGGATAATTGCAATTCTTTCATAAGTAGATCGCCTATTTCTTTATTTTTACCAGAAATAATCATAACGCTCTTTCCTTGATTAATGCCATCTAATATGAAATCAATCATCTTCGTAACAATATAGAAAATTGCTAATGAGAACATCGCTTGTTCAATTGAAAACAAAATGGCAACAAAGATGAAAATAACCGCATTTACAGCAAGTAAAAATGTACTAATCGGCACTTTAAAATGTTTATTCATCCAAACAGCTAACATTTCTGATCCATCAATTGCTCCGCCCATTTTTACTACAATCCCTACACCAACACCAAATAGAACTCCTCCATAAAGAACAATTAACAATTCAGAAGTTGTAATTGCTGGAAATGGTTTCAAATAAATCAATCCGAGTGTTGTCACAACATTTGCATAGGACGTACGGATAAAGAACTTCTTTCCCATTACTTTTGCAGTAAATAATAAAATCGGGATATTAATCCCCAAGAACACTCCATAAAGCGGCAATCCTGCAACTTTATTCGCCATAATAGCAATGGCTGTTACCCCGCCATCTACTAATCCATTAGGCGCTAAAATAAGCTCTAATGAACCTGCTACAATAATTGAGCCAATTGTTAATAATACGTATTCAAATACTTTCTTCATTCATTACCCCCAAAACTTATATATTTTCTTAGTATTATTTTAACGTAATTTCTCTACTAATACAAAGATATCAGTTTATATACACAAAAGTTTCACCTTTATAGTGATTTTCATGTAATTTTTTATTGAAGCACACTTACCCATTGTAGTAAGTGTGCCTCAAGCATTTATTTAAGTTTCAAGTACGAATTCATTTTCATTTTAAATATTTCATCAACTGCCCTTTTATATCCACCAGCATTTCGAAGTGACTCTCCAACTTTACGACTATTTTCCTTAAACGTTACATCATTCATCACTTTCTTTACAGACTCTCGTAACAATTCAGAAGTGAGTTCTTTACGATTTAGCCTTATTCCAGCCCCTACTTCATTTACTCGTTTCGCAACTAAAGGCTGATCTCCTGTTACCGGAATTACAACTAACGGGACACCGTAATATAGTGCTTCACTCGAACTATTCATACCGCCGTGTGTCACGAATACATCAGCATACTGTAATAGTTCTAATTGTGGCACATAATTATACACCTTAAAGTTATCAGGAATGTTTTCAAATTGACTTATATTTATCTTCTTACCAACAACTAATACGACTGTCGCTTCTACATCTTTAAAAGCTTCAAAACATTTTTCATATAGCTCAGGTTGTTCATTAAAAACTGTTCCCATAGAAATGAAAATCAATTTTTTATCTTTTAAATCTTCCATAGGAAATCGCCCTACTTCTTTACGCGTAGCAATTGATGGACCAACAAACTTATACGATTCATCAAATACATCTGAACGCGGCTGATATTCTTTTGAAGTATACACAATCGTAATATCACCTGGATGGTTCATAATATCATACATACTATTACATTTCATTCCATACTGTTTGTTCCATTTTTCCATTCCCGCTAAACAAGATTGATACAATGGATTCATTTCATCTACTTCTCTTGATTCATGTTCATCGTTAAAAGTAATGTACTGATTAAAAGCAAACGTTGTACAAGAAGAGACACTAGGTAATTTTAAACCATTGGCTATAATACGTCCTACTGGAAAATGATTATCATATATCAAATAATCGTACTTTTCCCCTTTTGTTTCTTCTACAATTTGAGTAACAATACGTTCTGATGCTTCCATCATATGAGACAGCATCGTCAAAGGACTCCCACCTTCATTTACTCGCTCCATAATATTAATTTGAGAGAGGAAATTCTCAAACTCTCGGAATTGTGCACCTGTTGCTTCAATCTTCTTTCTATAATCTTCAATGCAATACGAAACAACTGTCTCCCCTCGCCGAATTAACTCACTTACAATAGCTAAAGTCGGATTTATATGACCTTCTCCAGGGAAATTTATTACGAGTACGTTTGCCATCATATCCTCTCCTATCTAATATTATTAATAATTAATTATATTAATTAATTTAAAACTATTATAAAGGAATCTATTCTATTTCTTCACATTTTTCTCTTCATTTTATTATTGAGAAATATTTTTCATAACCTACATTATAACTCTCATAAAAGAACACTTAACTCTTCATTTACTGAAAAATAAGAGATTTACATTTGGGTATTTTTATAGATTTATTAACAGAAATTATTTTGATAATTCGCACAAAAATAGAAAAATATAATTTACACACTGATTTCTCACCATGAATGTATGTAAGTTCAATGTTATTCCTATCATTATCCACTTGGAACATATTCTGTTATATAATAAATTTATAGATTTTATAGAATTTACAGAAAAAGGAGCAACTTCATGCTACAACAACTATTCGCTTCACCTATTTTATCTATTCAAACTTTACACCCAGGTTATGAAAAACATGCAAGCGATGTGTTTCTTGTTAAAACAGCATTTGAAGAAGTTATTGTTCGTTCCTCAAAAATGACTGAAGAACCAAATAATGATTTTTGGTGGGGATGTAAAAACCTATTCGGAATTGATCCAAGGAACGTCCATCATTTAGAACTTATACACGAATTATTGAAAAAGCATACTAACTTGCCCATCCCCACTATTTTGCAAAAACATGTTTTAAATGGCCGAAAGTATGTTAGTGTCGAAAAACTAACAGGAAGTACGCTGCAATCCTTTGTCGGACAATCTGATTCAATTTTATTCAGCTTTGGAAAAGGACTAGCAGAAATTCATTCGTTTCAAGCAAATTTTATAGGAAATCCATCAGGTACTTTCCAAGTTCTACTAGAAGACTTTAAGTCTCACATATTAAAAGTCAGTAAAGAACTTGTAAATAGGTTTTATTCCGATAACACGAGCATCCGTAACGCATTTCCTACTTTTGAACAACAACTTTCTTCCTTACCGGTACCAAAGGAAGCAACGCTCGTTTTAATTGATATGGACCCTACTCAGTTTTTATCAGATGGTACAACTATTACAGGTTTAGTAGATACAGAAGCTTACGCAGTTGCTCCTCGAGAATTTGATTTTATCGGCTTAGAATATGTATTTACAGAAAAGGAAGCTCATGCTTTTAAACAAGGTTATGAAACCATCATGCCTATTCCTAATCTTGTAGAATGTAGACGTCCCTATCGATATTTGTACCGTTTATTATCTGTTCAGGGCAGTGTGGAATTAGAAAAGTGGCTAAGTCATCCATCCTATTTTTAAATGCGAAGGTGAGGGATTGTGAAATGAATATTGAACGAAAGAAATCTTTAACAGTAAACGAAATTCAGCAAATGAAAGATTTAGCTCATATTTGCGGGCAACACGATCAAATTGATTACTCGTCAGATTTACATGTAAACTTTTTAACTGCTCGTAATAAAGAAGAGATACATGACTTTTTACTCTATGACGATACTCAATTAGCCGGTGCATTAAGTATGTATGACTTTGAAAGACCTACCAAACTTGAGTTATTAGGCTTTGTTCATCCGAACTATAGGAAACAACATATAGGTACTACTCTTTTACAAACCGCAATGCAAGAAATACGATTAAGAGGGGCAGACGAAGCTCTTCTTATTATGAATGGAGAGTCTGCTTCTGGGAAAGAATTTGCAAAGCATATGAAGTTACCTTATTTATATAGTGAATATAGTATGGAGTTCCAAGCAACAGAAGTGCAAAAACCACCAAAGAATACTATACAGCTCACTCTTGCATCTTCAGAATCACTTCTTGATCTTATTGATCTTTCCAGTCAAGCCTTTGAAGATTCAGTAGAAAATACCTCTATATGGTTACAAAAAATGATGAATTCACCTTTTCATCAAGTGTATTGTGCTCTTATCGATGAAAAAGTGATAGGAACAATTACAATTTCTAAACAAGAGCAATCTACTATACTATCAGGATTCGCCGTTCATCCTTCCTATCAAGGTAAAGGATATGGTAAAGATATTCTTACGTCCATGGTACATATCCTTATTACAAAAGGAGTTTCAACAATTGAATTAGACGTCGAAACGAAAAATAACCACGCATTAAAATTATATAAGCAATGTGGTTTTGAAATGAAAATGAAGCATGACTATTATAATGTAATGAATTTTGAGGTGAATACATATGTCTAAAAAGCTAATTTATTCTGATTATGATATTTTCGCATCCATTTATAATAAACATTGGGGGCATTATGCTGAACAGGCTTATCTACTTTTTGAAAAACTCGTTTTACAATATGCACCACCACATTCTCATATTTTAGATCTTTGCTGCGGGACTGGTCACTTTACTAAGAAATTAATTGATAATTCTTTTGTAGTAACTGGTATAGATGGTTCTGCTCAAATGATCGAATATGCACGTCAAAACGCGCCAGACGCAACCTTTATTGTCGATGATGCTCGTTATTTCAATATAAATAAACAATTTCACTATGTTATCTCTACTGGTGATAGCTTAAACCATATTTTAAAATTAGATGAATTAAAAAGTGTTTTTCGTAATGTTTATTCTATATTACATAGTGAGGGTACATTCGTATTTGATATGAATATGGAAAAAGGTTTTCTAGAAAACTGGAGCGCGTCCTTTCACATTTCAGAAACGGAATATGTTTGTACAATCGATTCTACATATGATAATGACAATAAAAAAGCAGTCATGAACTTTATACTATTTCAACATGACATAGATAATAATTGGACAAGAAGTGACTTTTCTTTTGAAGAAGCTTGTTATTCCAATGAAGAAATAATTTCTTCGCTAGAATCCGTAGGTTTTAAGGACATTCAATCACACGGTACAAACAGAGCATTTTTCATTTGTCAAAAATAGAAAAAACTGAATCATAACGATTCAGTTTTTTCTTAGTATATTTACAATAGCAGCCGTTTCATTATTTTCTTTATACACTCGCGGGATTCTTCTGTCTAACATACATGTAACTTCATAGTTAATTGTACCTAACATATCCGCTATTTCTTCTACTGCGATGTTCTCTTCACCTTGTTTACCGTAGAATACTACTTCGTCTCCTACTTGCACTGGCATTGCTTTGGAAACGTCTAACATGAGCTGATCCATACAAACACGGCCAATAACAGGTACTCGAACTCCATTTATTAATGCATGCCCTTTATTAGATAACTGACGATTATAGCCATCAGCATAACCAATCGGTACAGTGGCAATCCATTCTTCACCAGTCGTTACATACGTATTCCCATAACTTACACCGCGATTTTTCTTCGCATGCTTAATATGGGCTACTTTTGATTTTAACGACAACGCAGGCTGCAGAGAAACAACTGAATGATCTACCTCTTTTGAAGGATACATTCCATAAATTCCGATACCGACACGAACCATATTTTGAAATGTATTGCTAAGTTCCATTGAACCTGCACTATTTGAACTATGAATATATGGAATATGAATTCCTAATTCTTTTGCTGTATTGACAGCTTTCTCAAATAAACTTGTTTGCATATTCGTATATGATTTATCGATTTCATCTGCCGTAGAGTAATGTGTAAACATTCCTACTACCTCTACATACTCCATACGTTTTAATTCTTCTAAAAATGGTTTAACCTCTTCTTCTTGTAAACCAATGCGACTCATTCCTGTATCAATTTTCACCTGAATTTGCGCTTTCTTTTGAAGACGGTTTGCAATTTCATTTATACCTTGTAAATCTTCACTTCTATAAACAGTCATCATAACGTCATACTGAATTGCATCTTCCGCAGCTGCTACTGACGTATAGCCTAAAATTAAAATCGGCACGTTAATTCCTGCTTCTCTTAACTCTATCGCTTCATCTACAAATGCAACTGCAAGCTGGTTTATTCCAGCTTCAATAGCAGCTTTCGCAACTTCAACTGCTCCGTGGCCATACCCATTTGCTTTTACAGCAGCCATCATTGCAATATTTTCATCATTCACACGTTTTTTAAATTCTTTTACATTATGTTTTACTGCATTTAAGTCAACTTCAACAATTGTATCTCTTCCATATTTCAAACTCATTGGTCTAACTCCTAACTCAATAATTGCATTCCATTCTACTTCACGTTTCATATGACCTTTTACAATATAATACTTTTCAATATGCTAGTCAAACTACTAGAATTTTCGGAATTTTGAGTACGATATAATACCCTCAAGAAACTATTATATACGGAGAAGAGGAGAATTACAATGTTTGTACAATCTGCATTGCATCAACTGAAAGTTGCTGTCGATACTTCTATTCAAATGCTTAACCAATATAAAGAAGACGAATTAAAAATACAACCAATTCACTCGAAGCGATCATTATTTGAAATGTGTGCACATCTTTCTCTTATTTGCCATGCTGATTTACTCATTTTAAATGGTATTACAGAAAAAGAGCTACATACTTTCTATAAAGAACAAACACCCGAAACAATTATGCAAATACAACAAACGATGATACAGGGCTACGATTTACTTTCTAAAACTTTTTTATCTTATTCCAATGAACAATTAGCAGAAATTAAGACTGCTTATTGGGGTATTTCTTATTCACGCTTTGAATGGTTGCTGGAAATTGTTACACACTTTTATCATCATCGTGGACAAGTTCATATTTTACTATGTGAGCATATAAAAGATCCTAACATACCTTTATTTCAATAAAGGTATGTTAGACGATATGAAACTTCTCTAAGGCAAATAAAATACCACCTTCACTCGCCTTCTTTGTAACAAAATCAGCTCTTGTTTTTAACTCTTCTCCAGCATTCCCCATCGCAATACCTAATTCTACATACTGCAACATCTCAATATCATTTCTACCGTCACCAAAAGCAACCGCTTCTGATTTACAAATATTTAAATGCTCCAATACTTTTTGAATTGCAGTTAGCTTCGATACTTTACTATTTTCCAATACATTTATAACGTAATTATGAAAACGATCAAATGTAAGCATCGGATATCTTTTAAGAAATTTTTGAGCTTCTATTTCATCTGCATACAGACATAAACAATAGATTTCTTCTGACAAATCCCTGCTTTTTTCTGGATACTTCTCTAAATTCAACGTCTCGCTAAGCGCTTGCATTACACGCTCATTATCCGAGGCTATTCCGTTCATTGCAAAATCCTCTGTAAAATAAGAAACACCGTGACCATGTAATTCTGCAAACTCTGAGATATCATGAACGATTTCACTTGAAAGTACTGATTTATGTAGAACCGTTTCCTCACACTTAATATGTGCACCATTTGCAGAAATAATTGTATGTATGCCCAGCTCTTTAAATTGCGAACATAAGCTATATGGTCTCCCTGTAGTAACAACTACGTGAATCCCTTTATCCATTAATCTTCGTATCGCTTCCTTTGTGCTGTCGTGCATACTTCTATCCATCTCACTTAAAAGTGTACCGTCAACATCGAAAAATACAACTTTGTACATAATTCTCTACATCCCGTGCAAATGATTCGTATCATTAATAAAATGTACCGTTTTTTGTTCACCGTCAATTTCAATTAAGCTTATTCCCGTATCTCCTATTTTAAAATAATAGTCCATTGAAATTGGCATTTTGAAAAACGCACGTAATAGACTATTTATTACACCACCGTGTGCAACAATTGCAATTCGGTTATATGTATTCTCTATTACGATTTTAGAAAAGATGCCTTCTATTCTCATTCTAAATTCAATAAATGATTCCCCGTTTTCAAATCGGTCATGAAGAAACTTTGGCTCTGGATATTTCTTAGCTTCTTCAAATGAAAGACCTGCTTGCACTCCATTATTAAACTCCATTAATTCCTGTTCTAATTGAATTGGGCACCCAATTCCTTCTGCTAACGTTTCACCAGTTTCGCGAGCACGTTTTAATGTACTTGCCCAAATGAAATCTGGCGGAAAATCTGCTTTCACTTTCTGTACAAGTCTTTGCACTTGTTTTCTTCCTTTTTTTGTTAATTCAAAATCAGCTCGTCCTTCATGTACGTTTAAAATATCAGCTTCTGATTCTCCGTGGCGTATTAGTAGTATTTGCATGTTTCTTCACTCCCTTTTTTAATATCCGAAAAATTCCATTATATCATACTCTGAATTTTCTATAATAAAAAAGAGAAATGGCATCCCATTTCTCTTTTTCACTCTTATTGTTCTTTTTCTGTATTATTTAAAGGCAGTTTCTTCGCTTGTTTTTCTTTAAAGATTTCTCCAATTGCCCCGAGAGTACCCAGTGTTTCAATTGCATTAGATGGAATAAAGACTTTATTTGCTGGCCCTTTCGCAACTTCAGCTAATGATTCAAATGATTTGTAAGCAAGTATACGCTCATCTAAATTTGCTTCACGAAGTAATTCAATTCGATTTTGTTCTGCTTTCGCAATTTCCTCAATCGCTCTTGCTTCCCCTTGCGCTTCTAATTCTTTTGCTTCTTTAATACCTTCTGCTTCTCGAATACGTGCTTCTTTATCCCCTTCAGCCATTAAGATTTTACTTTGCTTTTCCCCTTCAGCACGAAGGACTTTATCTTGTTTTGCAGCTTCAGCTTCTAATATGATCGCACGTTTATTACGTTCTGCTTTCATTTGTTTTTCCATTGACGCTTGCACATCTTTTGGCGGGTTAATATCGACAACTTCAACACGTTCAATGCGAACGCCCCATTTTTCTGTTGCTTCATCAAGCGCTAAGCGAATTTCAGTTGAAATTTTTTCACGACCAGATAACGTTTCATCCAGTTCCATTTTACCAATGATTTGACGCATCGTTGCTGAAGTAATGTTACGAACACCATATTCATAGTTCGAAATACCATATGTCGCAAGTTCAGGTTCAACGACTTGATAGAAAATAATCGTATCAATTTCCACTTGTACATTATCTTTCGTAATTACCTTCTGCGGTGGTACATTCGTTTGTTGAATACGCAAGTCGTGATATACGCGAACGCGATCCACAATCGGAATTAATAAATTTAATCCCGGCTGCATAACGCGCTGAAACTTACCAAATCTTTCAACGACTCCAACTTTTTGCTGTGGAATAATTTTAATTGTTAATGCGATAAATGTAACAACAATTAGTGCAAAAATAATCGTTAACGTTAATGCTACCATATTTATTCACTCTCCTTTTTTACTTGTAATATAGTACTATGCCTCTTTATAACAATAACTTTTTCTCCGGCATCAATTGGATCATCTGCAATAGCTGTCCAAGTATCTCCATCCACTTTCACAATGCCGTTCGCCTCATTTGTAATCGCTTGCATAACAATCCCTTTTTTACCTGCAAGCATATCTACTGTATCAGTAAAACCTTTTGCTTCTCGAAAGTTTTTTGAAATTCTTTTCGTAAAGAAAGTCAATGTTAAACTTACAATCGCACCAACAATAACTTGTAACAGTAGTGCTTCAGGAACAAACAAAGCAATAAGACCTCCGACAACAGCTCCAATTCCAAGCCAAAGCATGTAAAATGTAATCGACAACATTTCCGCAATAAATAAAATACCAGCTATTATAAACCAAATTACCCAAGCAGCCATATGCAACCCTCACTTTCTTTCTCATTTTCTATATGTATATGAAGAAAAGAATGGTTTATCCGCCCTTTCTCATACGTGGGCGCTTACTACAAGCTATTGTACATTTTCACTGTTACAATGAGTATTATTAAAATACTATATTAATATATTCTTCATTATACATGAAAATCCCTTTCAAAAAGTGACAAAAAATTTAATTCTTTCAAAATTTATTTTTCAAATTATAATTATTATAACTACTGTCATATTTTCCCCAGAAAGGGTGTGTACTTATTGCAAAAACGTTCATTGACTTACTATTTAGGATCGAAAATATGCATTACTCTCGCAGACATCGTATACATAATGATTATTACAACTCATATGTATATCACAACGAAATCAGCTACATTAACTGCTCTTTTTCCATTATTACAAGTCATAACTAATCTTATAGCAAATACATCTGCACCACTTATAATGAATCGTTTTCCATCTTATTCATTACTGTTTACACTACAATGGATAAAAACTGCTCTATTATTTTTATTAATGATATTATTCCCGGTCCTTTCCACAAACATTGTAGTACTATTCATTTTCATTTTTTTCATTTCATTATGTAGTGGCTGGAGCGCTCCATTACTATACGGTATTCTTCCGCGCCTTACACCGAAAGAAAAATTAGTAAAAGTAAATAGTATTTTTTCCTTTTCCACACAAATTGCCCAAGCCGCTGCTTATTCATTTACAAGTGTTATTGTGCTTCTTATCGGTGCTTCTTCTACACTCATGATGAATAATATTTTGATGATTTTCGGATGTGTTGCACTACACTTTTCATTACGATCCATACATACTGAACGAGTAATAGAGCCTTCTTCTTCAAAAGGTGATACTTTATTGGAAGGTTGGAAGCTCTTATTTCAAAACCCTTCTCTCCGTACTGTTACATGTATGGACTTAATTGAAACTTTTGCAGGGACGATATGGATCGGTGCTATTACGATGGCTTATGTAACAACTGTCCTTCATAAAGGAGAAGAATGGTGGGGATTTATTAATACAAGTTATTATGTTGGGACGTTAATTGGCGGTCTATTAGCGTGGAAAATGAGTACATACATTCAAAACAATTTAATACGCTCTATGGCGATAGGCTCTCTTCTGTTTAGTATTCTTACATTTTTATATGGTATAACAAGTAGCGGGTTTATTGCGCTATTCCTATGCATTCTAATGGGCCCATGTTACCAAATTAGAGATATTTCTCAAACAACTGTTTTACAATCCAGCGTTGCTCCATCTTTATTATCAAAGATGTATACAGCTCACGGCGCTCTTCTCTCAACAGCTTCTGGCCTTTCTATGCTGAGTGTTGGCATTATTACCGATTTGTTCGGTGTTCGTACAATCTATATTCTCGCTTCAATCCTTATATTGTGCTCTGCTTGTTTATCATTTAACTTATTAAAATATGATAAGACAAAGCAAAAAAACATGTTACTTTAATGAACAAAATAAATAAGACAGGATTTCCTGCCCTATTTATTTATGATAAGTTAGGAGATTTCCGATGCTTTGTCGCTTGTTCAAAAGCGTATGCGAGTTTAATTAAAGTCCCCTCACGAAAAGCAGTGCTTGCAAGCGTAATTCCAAATGGTCTCCCGTTATCCATATATCCCGCAGGTATTGCTATAGACGGATAACCTGCTTTCGCACATATAGTGGAGCCTATATAAGAAGGGAACAGAATCGCATCAAGATTATATTTTTCCAGTGCAAAATCAATGCCTTGTTCTTGTGAAAAATATATATCTTCTAATCTCGCATTCAAATACTCTGGATTTCTTAACGTATTAGGAAAATCTTTTCTTCTTTCTAACTTAGTTTGTCCATATTTCAAAGCCCTTTCTGCTATATTTTCATTAAACTCCATTAACTCTGAAATAGAATGTACTGGAATAGTAGAAGGTAATTTCGAAAGATAGTTATCTAAACTATGCTTTAGTTCATAGAGCGATACTCCCCAGCTCCATTCTCTATGAAAAGATGGAATATTAATATCCTCTACGACTGTCGCACCCTTACTATGCAATACTTCAATTGTTTCCTTAAACAAATTCTCATTATACTCACCAGATTTATAATAATCTTTTGGTGCGTTGTTATATACACCAATCTTTGTTCCATTTAAACCGTTAACCTCCAAATACTTTGTATAATCATGTTCTGCTATCCCTTCACTTTTACGAGTAGCTACATCTTTCTCATCTATCCCTGTTAAACTCCCTAGCAAAATAGCAGCATCTGTTACTGTTCTAGCAAATGGCCCCGCTGTATCTTGCGAATACGTAAATGGAATAATACCTCTACGACTAATTAAACCAACAGTCGGTTTAATACCAACTACAGAGTTTTGAACAGCTGGACTCAAAATAGAACCATCTGTTTCTGTTCCAACCGATACTACTGTAAAGTTAGCAGCAACTGCTATGGCAGATCCTGTACTTGAGCCACCAACAAACATATCATCCTCACCCGTACCGTAAGGGTTTATTGTTTGCCCACCTCTTGCACTATATCCAGCCCACATTTCAAATGACATTGCATTTGCTAATTCTGTCATATTTGTTTTCCCTATTATCACTGCTCCTGCTTCTCGCAGCTTCGTAACGAGAAATGCATCTTCACTACTTATATGTTGTTCTAGCGCAATTGTACCTGCACTTGTATGCATAGAGTCATTCGTTTCAATATTGTCTTTAAGTAAAACAGGTATACCGTGTAGTGGACCTCTTACACCTTTTGTTTTTCTTTCATGATCTAACGCTTCTGCAATAAAGATAGCGTCTGGGTTGATTTCTAAAATAGAATTGATTTTCGGTCCGTCTTGATCATACTTTGCGATTCTATGAAGGTAATACATAACTAATTCTTTTGAAGTTAATTGCCCAGCTTCCATCATTGCTTGTATATCATAAATTGTTAATTCTTTGTGTAATAGTGCATTGAACTGCATCTCCATTTTCATTCTCCTTCTATAAGTCCTTTTATTAATAACATGACTCTATTACTTTTTCATTTTCTCCGCCCCTCGCATATACAACTTCAATTCCTTTAATAGAATTCAACTCACTAATATAAAACCCTTTTATTTCCTGAAAAATAAAAAGAGTCTGAAACGAATGAATTTACGTTTCAGACTCTTTTATTACTGTGCGTATACTTCATCTAACAAATGTAAAAACTCACCTTGTTTCCCTGCTAATTCAGGGTATTTCGCAATATCAATCCATTCGTAGCAAAATACTAAGCCTTCATCTTCCTCACCGGCACTTACAATATGTTCCCAACTATCCTTTACATCTGTTAGTAATGTTACGTGGAAGAAATGACGTTTTTGATATTCCTTTTTTTCTTTCACATGTATGATGTAATCAGCTAGGAATCGTTCTATGCATAAATGACGTAACCCAGACTCTTCTTGTACTTCACGTAAAATCGCTGCTTCTAGCGTTTCCCCTTCGTCAACTGTTCCCCCTGGCACTTGTATACCAGCTTCAGGTATATCACGATGTTTAAAAACAAGCAGTTGCATAACTCCTTCTTTTTCTCTTGTCACATATGCGTGTACTTTTTTATTATATAACACCGTCATAACCCTTCTCTCCCCTCAACTGTTCACTGCGCTACTTCTTCAAGCGTGAGTTGATTTTCATATAAATATGTAGCTTGTGGATTCCCCACATACCTCACATGCCATGGTTCATATCGATAACCAGTAAGCGACTCCTTCTCTTTCGTATATCGAATGACAAAACCAAATTTATGGGCATTTTCAGAAAGCCACTGCCCTTCTTTCGTTTCACCAAAAATTGTCTCTAACTGAAACTTAGCAGATTGCGATGTAATATCCATAGCAAGCCCCGTTTGATGTTCACTCGTTCCAGGGACTGCACTCGACATTGCTGTTTTTGCTTCTCCATCTTGTTTTTTATACATTGTATTTAACGCTTTTTGTCGATCAAAAGATCTAAATCCAGAAACTGCAAATAAGAAAACACGCTCCTTATCCGCTTGCTGAAACATTTCCTCAAGCGCACCAGCTGCCTCTTTCCTCATTTTTTTCTTTTCTTGATCACCTTCACTTGAGTAGCGCACTTTCGGAATAACTAAATCTGGCGGTTTATACCCATCTGGTAAACGCCTACTTTTATTCACAAGCACAAGCATCGAATTCGGATTACTAATTACCGCAATATCCCCATCCATATTCGCAATCGTTTCTTTCGCTTTCGGAAATATGTTATTTACATTCACCTCGCGCGCCTGCTTATCCTTATACATTTTATAATTAATTCCTGCTACTCCAACAATGAGTATCATCGCTACGATACCAAGTAGTATCCATCTTTTTTTCATATAACGACCTCTTATTTTAATAATTTGGCCATTTCATACTCATCGATGTTCTCTCCATCGATAATAAGAGAAGCTCTTTTGACACCTTCTTTCTCAAATCCAACTTTTTTATATAGTGCCTGAGCTCTTGTATTGTGGGCCATTACCGTTAATTCTAAACGCCATATATCTTGTAATCTTGCCCACTTCTCGACCTCTTTAAACAATCTAGTCCCAATACCTCGCCCGCTATACTCTTGCAAAATACCAATTACAATACTTGCTACATGTCGCTTTCTTTGAATATGATTTCCATTCACTAAAATAAATCCTAGTATTCTCTCTTCTTCAACTGCTACGAATATTGTTGTATATTTATTTTCTATAAAGCGATGAATCATTTGTTCTTGTTGCTTGGCTGTAAATTTTCTTTCTCCTGGTTCGTATAACATAAATTTCGTTTCTTCATCTAATTGCTTACTTAATTGCAAAAATGATGCTGCATCTTCTATTTGGATTTCCCTAATCACTTCAATCACCCTACCAGTTTCATAATAAAAAGCTTTCCTTGTAAAAAGATTTTCTCTACTTTCCCGAAAATCCCTTTATAAATCTCCCAGTATAATTTGACAAATTTCGATATCACTATAACAACGGAAAATTATGTCTATTCTGTGACATCTCATCATTACAAAGAAAAAACGTAAGTATTACACTTACGTTTTTCAGACTCCCACTAATTTATGTTTCACTTTATCCATTCACCTTTTCTGCCTGCCAAAAATATTCACCAAACGCTTTAGCAAGTACATCAATCGATCGGTTTAGTTCTTCCTCTGTATTATCTACGCCACCAACTTCAATTAATATTGCTTGCCCTGACAGATCTTGATTATAGACTCCATTGCCTGTTTGGAACCCTTTTTGAATGACACCGCGGCTAACTCCTGGATACTTCTTATTAATTGTCTCATGTAAAGCCGTTGCTAATTGTAAATTCTTTTCATAATTTTTATTACCTTTCCCTATTACGAAAGCAAGCTTTGCATATGATTTATCTCCAATTGCTTTTGTCGTTACATTTTTCCGAGCGCTATCACGATGTAAATCAAAAAAGTACTGCAATTCCTTATTGCTAGTCATTGCTTCTTGTACAATTTCCCGTGACATTTTATAAGAACTATTGCTATTTAATCCTTTACTAATCAACTTTTGCCCAACATCAGTCTTGTCGTTAGTTGCTCCGATTCCTTCATTTGCTAATTGTTCACGAAATCGGTCGCCGACTATTGAAATATTCGTTACGGAACTTGTGGCTTTATTCGGATTTGGATCATTTGTTAAATTCAATAATGGCAAATAAGATTCCCAGCTATGCGAATGATAAATAAATGCAACTTGTCGTTTTCCTGTCGTTTGAGCTGGTTGCTTTTTCTCTTTATTCGTATCCGGCTTTTGAGCCTGTCCACCTTCTCCAGTCCGTTCTTTTACTACTTCTTCAAGTGGAACGCTCGACTCTATAGGCAAGTTAGAATAATTTGTTCCTTCACCCGCAATAACAATTTCTGTATCGTACTTACCGAAACCAGGTAGCTCTTTACCGACAAAACTGCGTACATCGTTAAAACGAATATTCGTAGCCATAGAAAAGAGAAACGAAGATATTGAAAAATCTTGATTTAAATTTCGATATTCCTGTGTAAAATAATGATTCTCTTTCCCAAGAACGTACATGTAACCATTCATTGATAACTCATTTAACCAATTATATAAATACGTTGACTTTGTCTCTTTCATAGAGGTTACCATCATACTAATAAGAAAAAAAGTCGCTAGTACTGTAGCAATAATAAATAATACTAACTTACGTACACTCGTGAATTTCACATAAAAAAAGCCTCGATTCATACTATCACCTCTCTATTTCAAGTTATGTACAAGCTCTAGAGAATAGACCGTCTAAATTCAGGCTATATTGTTAATGAGGTGAAATGAATTGAAACTACTAATAGGAACACTACCCGTTGTACTATCATTTATTTTTTATTGGCTTGCTAAGCATCCTACCATCCGTGTTGCGTTACATATTTCAGCATATCTAGCACTTTATGCACTCGGTACAATCATTTCTATTCATATATATGATGTTTTAATACAAGACTTAGTTTTTATGACAAGTATCCATGGGATTTTACTAAATCCATTTTTTCTTATATCAGGAGCGTATATAGGGATATACACTTTATACCTACTTTTGTCCTACATTATTACAAATATAAAAAATGGAGCGCAATGAAATGCAACCACCGTTCATCTGTCATACATGCAAAAAAAGAATTACGCGAAAGAAAGATCTTATTACTACCACATGGTACTTCCGCTTTTATGTATTTCATAGTGATTGTTTTAAACGACAGCAAGTGTTTCTCTCACGATTTATCCCTGTGAATACACTTATTAATTTCTTTCTTATTATATATGGGCTGATTGTTGGTAGCATTCTTATGACTGTAGAGCCATCTATCATTTGGCTTGTTTTCTTACTTCCAATTTTATATCGGTTTCTTTCCTATTATTATGTTGAACGTTTTTTCTCTAAATGAAAGTTAGACTTTCCTCTAGGAATACTTAAACATTCCCACTCATTTTCTTTTAGCATTTTACCGATGTAAATCATTTGTCCAATATGCAAAGCATAATGAGAAATTTGTCTTTCAATTGCTTGCATGACAGTATGTGCTTCACCGCGAATATATACTGTCTGCAATAAATGTTCCGGCGTTAGCACATTCATCGTTTTAAAAACATATTCCCATCCTTCATTCCATGCTGCGAGTACCTCTTCCTTAGAAGAATAACCACCTTCAAATTCAGCATCTCGGTTACGATCTATTTTTTCACCGTCAGATGTTAAAAAATCTGTCCATCTAGAACGCATATTACCGTGTAGATGCTTAATTATAATTGCTATGCTATTTGTTTCTTCATGATTAGACCATTCGATTTGTTCATATGATAATTGTGAAAGCACCCGTTCCCCTTGTTTCTTTGTTGCTTCAAAATTCGAAATGGCACACTGTACATATTCGCGTCCAATATCCATGTTCCCCCGCCTTTACATTAACTAATTTTTGTTCCATTTGGTAATTCCATATTAGGCTGCAGTAATACAACATCACCCGCTTCAGGTACTCCTCCTAAAACAAGTACTTCTAATTTAAATCTCGCTACACGCTTTGGCGGAAAATTTACAACAGCAACGATTTGCTGACCGATTAAATCTTCTGGGTTATATCTCTTCGTAATTTGAGCACTTGACTGCTTCATTCCAAGCTCTCCAAAATCAATTTCTAGTTTAATCGCTGGAACTCTCGCTTCTTTAAATTCCTCTGCATGTGTTACAGTCCCAATCCGTAAATCCAAAGTTAAAAAATCTTCAAAATTAGCCATTTTATCACTCCTTTCATTTATTACTTAGACAAAACAAAAAAATCCCCTTTAAAAAAAGAAAGGCGCCTAAGCACCTTTCTTTTGTAGTTCACTTGATTCATTTGATTTATAGAAAAAGAAACCGAGAATCCCGCCAATACATGATGGGATTAACCATCCTATTCCTTCATTATATAATGGTAACATTTGTAGTACGTTAGAAATCACGTCAATTTTAATCTTCGCACTTTCTAAACCGTTAAAGAAACTAATTAACAACGCACCTAAAATAGCTCCAATATAAATGGTATTACGCTTCCCAATCCATTTATGGAAGTAAGAAAGTACAATTAATACGATTGCAACTGGATAAATGATCATTAACACTGGTAAAGTAACTGCAATTAATTGTGTTAAACCTAGGTTAGATACAATTAAACTAAATACACATACCATTGTTACAATCGTTTTATGCGAAAGTTTTGGGAATAAGTTTGTAAAGAAGCCAGCACAAGCTGATGTTAATCCAACAGAAGTTGTTAAACAAGCAAGTACAATAACAAGTCCTAATAAAATTTTACCACTTGTTCCATATAACTCATTTACAACATTCGTTAAAATAAGTCCACCATTCTCTGATACCCCAAGTGATGTACTTGTTGAACCAAGATAAGCAAGTGATAAATAGATTAACGTTAAACCAAGTACAGCGATAATACCTGATACTACTGTTATTTTTGCAATTTGATTACTCTCTTTTATTCCTTTAGAGCGGATAACTTGTACAACTACAATTCCAAATACAAGCGCACTAATTGCATCCATCGTTAAATATCCTTGAATAAATCCACCAAAGAAAGCATTTTCCTTGTATGCCTCTAGCGGTGCAGCTGGTTCTCCAATCGGATCAACAATTGCCTTTCCGACAATTACAGCAACAATTAATACTAACAATGGTGTAAGAAATTTCCCGAACCAATCCACTAATTTTGATGGATTTAAAGATAAATACCAAGTTATTCCGAAGAAAATTATAGTGAAAAGAAATAGCATGTACCATTCGGAAACTAATGCCTCTGATAAAAATGGCTTCATACCCATTTCAAATGAAACGGCTCCCGTACGCGGAATCGCGAAAAAAGGTCCAATCGCTAAATAACTAATCAATGGGAAAACAAACGCAAATATAGGGTGAACTCTAGAAGATAGCGCTTTCAAGTCCCCCTCTACAAACGCGACAGCTGTTACAGCTAATAGGGGTAATCCGACTCCCGTTACAAGGAATCCAATTGTAGCAACCCAAACATTCTCTCCAGCTTGTTGCCCTAAAACTGGTGGGAAAATTAAATTTCCTGCTCCTAAAAATAGTGCAAATAACATTAAACCAATTGCTACCGTATCACCTGGCCTTAAACGTCCCTTCATGCTTTTCATTTGCATAGCACTTTTTCATTGTTTATCTCTATTTTCACAATATGCTATGCATCCTCCTCTCTGTTCAAGCTGATAAAATATGCCCCTTACAAAGCAGTGTCTTTCTCCATAATTTCTCCAGTCCCCTTATTTTTACTCTAATTATTAATTTTTGATTTTTTTGAATTTTTAAATCATTAGAGTGGTATTGCGTGGAGTATAGTTGTCAGACCTCTTTGTTTTTATCACACATATAGTAACATATTTAGTTGAAAAATAAAAACATATTTTCAAATTGACTTTTTTGAAAATCAAAATTATCTACATTTTTTATTCTTTTGCACAAATATTGTTTCAGACTTACTTATTATCCTATCGTTATTTTCAAATAAATTTATACTCGTAACATAACAAAAGCCATCCAACATAATTAGACGGCTTTTGCATATTATTCTATCGTTTCAACTTCACGTGGATTTTTCATCTCTTCCACATACACCACTCTAAATCCGTGATCTTCTAAATCTTTCAATAACGTCTCTAATTCACCATCGTTAAACTCTTCTCCTAATGTAAACATAATTCTACGAACTAATAAGGCATCGTTATCAAAAGTCATTAAACTTTGGATACCTGTATATTTTTTTAATACTGTCGATAATTTTTGAATAGCCCCATTATAATCTTGTGTCCCAATCATAACAGAATATTTACTAGAATGAACGCCCCAGGCATCTTCTAATAGCTCAAAAACCTTTTTATGCGTTAAAATCCCAAGAAAGACTCCTTTTTCATCAACTACTGATAAATAAGGTAATTTTTTTATTGTAAAAAATACTTTAAAGAACGAAGAATCTTCTCTGACATATCCTTCTTTATCGTTTAATAAACGCAATACATTTTCTTCCAGAGAACCTTTATATTCTAAAATATCTACTTTATATATATTCCCTAAATATTTCTCTTTTTTTTCATCTAAAACTGGTACACAACGATAACCAGTTTTATTTAAATGTTCTAGTGCTTCCCCTACCGTAATTGAACTTGAGCAAAATAAAACTTCCCTTTTCGGCACATAATTCCCTTTAATCCTCATAAACAGCCTCCTTATGTTAAAATACTTTCTGTGCCATAACTATATTATATTTTCAGAAAAAAATAAATGATTTATTTTACTTTTCTGAAAATTATTCATTTTCTTGTCATAATTTATTCACGTTTCATTCAATTCTATCCACTACAATACTAAACTTCTTTAAGAAAAATATATTGTAACTTACTCCGAAAAAAGCTAAAATAAGAATAATAATTTTCTGAATATTCAAAGAGTAGGTGATTACATGTCTTTATTGCGCTCACATATATATAAATTTATCGTTGGTGTTCTCATTATATTTATCATTAGTCCTATTCCAGCTTTATTCATTACACATAAATACTCATACATCACCGACTTTATAAGCATTTTCCATAACTTCGCACAACTTTCTTCGATGACAATTCCAAAGATTGATTGGATGCACGAATCTATCTTTTTCTCAGCAAATCAGATGGTACATACCGCTAATCAATCAACACCGTTATTCCCTTACATGTGGGAAATATATTTTTTATCGATTGTTCGTTTTACCTTTACTCTTGCAATCGGATTCTTCATCAGCTTAGGGATTGGCCATTTATTTTTTAAAGCACCTCAATCGGTTAAAAAGTTCGCTTCTTTATTAAGATGGATTCCTTATTCTTTATGTACTGTATTATTACAATGCGCAGTCTTATTACTACTCCTATACATCACAAAATTTATAAAGATTCCTTACTACTCATCTTTTATCATCGTTTGTAGTACTTCCATGATTATCGTTATGCAAGCAATAAAAAAATGGATTCCTTTCTTAAGTAATACAAATGAATATGAAATAAAACAAGCTTCTTTCCTTGTAGATACATTGTTTTTAGCGCTTACTTCGAATCATAAATCTATTTTAGGTTCCATTATTCTTTCATTCGTTTTTATGGAATGCGTTTTTCACGCAAGTGGACTATTGCAATTTATCGTTCAATTCGGCGGAAATGCACCTATTATTGTTACAATTAGCTTATTACTTTTGTATATCCCGTATTGTATACTCTCATTCCTTCAAACGCTATGGACGACAAACCACTTTAAACAACAATCATACGCTTTAACGAGAAGTATTCCAAAACCTTAATTTGAAATAACCCTCTAGAATCTGAAAGTAGAGGGTTATTCCTTTTGTATAGCGGACAAAATAACAGCAAATTCAAAAACCATTGCAGAAACATACCAATATTTACCCTTTTTCTTTGACTATTCTTTTCATTTGGATTTATTATAAAAGTATAACATAATTGCAGGAGGTGACATCTTTATTCCAAGCGACGGAATAGAGAATACACTTGGACATATTAAATATTTTTCTCATCATTGTACTTATCCTTATTTCCGGCTTTTTCGTTGCATCAGAATTCGCTGTTGTAAAAGTACGAAAAAGTCGAATTGACCAGCTTGCAAATGAAGGCAATAAACAAGCTTTAGCTGCAAGAAGTGTCATATCTAATTTAGATGTTTATTTATCAGCTTGTCAGCTCGGGATTACAATCACTTCTTTAGGGCTTGGTTGGCTTGGTGAACCGACTGTGGAACATTTACTACGACCGCTCTTTGAAAAGATTAATATTACTGGAACAATGGCAAATACTTTATCCTTTATTATCGCTTTTAGCGTAATTACATTTTTCCATGTTGTATTAGGTGAATTAGTTCCAAAGTCTTTTGCAATTCAAAAAGCAGAGGCAATCACACTTAAGTTTGCACGACCACTTATTTTATTTGATAAAATTATGTATCCGTTCATTTGGTTACTTAATAGTACGGCTATCTTTTTCACAAAACTACTCGGTTTAGAACCTGCGAAAGAAAATGAACTGGCCCATTCTGAAGAGGAACTACGACTCATTTTAGGTGAAAGTTTCAAAAGCGGCGAAATAAATCAAGCCGAATATAAATATGTAAATAATATTTTTGAATTTGATGATCGAGTTGCGAAAGAAATTATGGTCCCTCGTACAGAAATGATTTGCTTATCTACTGAAAATACGTTAGAAGAAAATATGGATATCGTCGCAACTGAAAAGTATACACGCTACCCTATCATCGAAAAAGATAAAGATGATATTATCGGTATGATCAATACGAAAGAAGTATTTCATGATCAAACGAAAGGCATTCATAAGCCACTTGAATCTTACATACATCCAGTACTAACTGTCTTTGAAACTGTTCCCATTCGCAAAACGTTAGTTCATCTACAAAAGAATCGCGTTCAGATGGCAATCGTCATGGATGAATATGGTGGTACTGCTGGACTTTTAACAATGGAAGATATTCTCGAAGAAATCATTGGAGAAATTCAAGATGAGTTTGATGCAGATGAATCACCTATGATTGAAAAACGTACGCCTAAACTTACTGTTCTAGATGGAAAAGTACTTATTTCTGAAGTAAATGATATGTTTGGCTTACATATTGATGAAAGCGACTTAGATACAATTGGAGGCTGGCTATTATCCCAAGCAGTTGACGTAAATATTGAAGCTGGCTACTCCATCGAATATGCCGGTTTTCAATTTAAGGCATTAGAACTTGATGGACATCAAGTGAAAAAAATTGCTGTACATAAATTAGATATAAAAAAGGAGTTATAAAGTGACTGTTTTCTTAACAATCTGTATCATTGCCTGTTTCATTATTTCATTCCTAGCTTTTATTTATCCTATTATCCCGGGCATCCTAGCCGTCTGGGCTGGATATTTCATTTACCATTTTGGTATAAATGGCGGAGAACTAACGATTTCTTTTTGGATTATTCAAACTATTTTCACACTATTCATTTTCGTTGCTGATTTTATTGCAAATGGATATTTCTTAAAGAAATACGGTAGTTCTAAATGGGGCGAACGTGTCGGAATGATTTCGATCATTGCCGGATCTTTCTTCTTCCCACCATTCGGACTTATTATCATACCATTTTTAGCGGTATTTATAACCGAATTAATGCATAACAAAGCGCCAAAAGACGCTTTTCTTGTAGGAGTTGCTACTGTAGTTGGTTTTTTAAGCAGTACAGTAGCAAAAGCCATTCTCCAAATCATTATGATTATCATATTTGTATGTTATATCGTCTTTTAACCATCCCATTTTCGGGATGGTTTTTTAATAGGAAATACCTACCCGGCTATTCTCATATTGGTTTTCACTACACAGGTTCCACGTAAATTGCGCTGTATCACCAACTGTTATTTTTGCTCCTCCTTCTGGTAATACATCTTTTTCAGTTCGATATATACCTGTCACATCACCGTCTATTAAATGTGTCGGACAAACGACGGTCCAACATAGATTACTATTACTAAGCGCCTCATATGCAGCTAAATGATCTTCTGCTGCTGTTGTCGACTTTCTCTTTGATTCCGTTGATTGAAAACGATATAAATTTAGATTTGTTCTTGCTTGTAAAATACCGGCTGTTCCTATTGTAATGATTTTACGAACTCCTTCTTCTTCCATTTTCTTTATAATTTGTGGCATACTCTTCGCTAACGTCCCATTTTGATCCGTTCCAAGTGCACTAATTACTATATCGCTTCCTTCTATCGCTTTCTTTATATCATTTTCATTTAATACATTACCTTCTATAACTCGTAATCTTTCATGATTTATTTCTACTCTACTTGAATCACGCGCTAATGCAGTCACTTCTGCTGAATCTTTTAATGCTAATTTAATTATGTTTGAACCTACTCGCCCTGTTGCTCCCAATATACATACTTTCATTTGTTTTCCCCCTCTTTCATTCTCTCTCTATTTTTCAATAATCTCAATCAATTTACAACAAAAAAGCTTCCTCACATAAAAGAGGAAGCTCTATTATTACATTATTTCTTTTCTTTAGAATCCGTAGACTTCTCAGTTCCACTTGTTTCTTTATCCTTTTTATCCTCTTGTTGTGTTGTTGTATCGTCTTCTTTCTTCTTGTCCTCACCTTTACTACAACCTACCATTAATAAAGAACTTGCAAGTGCCATAGCAGTTAATGATTTAACCCATTTGTTCATTTGCGTTTCCTCCTTTTGATAGAATATGTACAATCCCATATTACTCTCTATTTTTAAAGGAAAGATTGAAAAATAGTAAATAAACGGTAAATTTTTGTAAATTTTCTGATAAAAGATGTGTACATATAGTCATTTTTTCTCCACAAAAAGTAAAAAACTAAGGCGCCTATCTTTCCGCCTTAGTTTCTTATGCAAACTTCTCCTTTTCATATACATGTTTAATCTTATACTCTTTCTTCGCGACATATTGCCATACACTATAGGCATAACGATTCATTTTCAGGAAGCAGTTTTCTAAAAACGAGCGAAATTCTGGATTTGCAACTTCAACTGCCACTTGAGCAAACTTTAACGCTAACCGTTTCAAATGCGAAATATAACAAGTTGCAATATAAATATCACCTGTATATTTACTATCAGTTTCCTTTTCCATTTCATGAAAATGAAATGAAATTGGTTCACAAGTTATATGCTGTACATTCTCTCCTTCTTGAAAATTCACTTGTTCATTATATGCTTGCAACATATATGGTAAATGATGCTGTAATAGCTCCTTTAATTCTTCGTCTCTTACCTGTCCTGTATACTCCCCAACCTTATATATAAGCATATAACTATACCTCATCAATTCTTTCATACAATCCATGAAAGTGCCTCCCTACTTTTTGTCTATATGCTATAAATATGATGCTATAACATTTGCTATTCTTGCTAAAAACCAATCCCATTTACTAATTTTCTCAAAATCTTCTTCCGAAAATTTTTTTGATTTATGAAAGTCTTCTTTTAATCGGTTCCATACGTCCGCTGTTACTCCCTTATCATAGATAATACAATTAGACTCCGTATTTAAATAAAAACTTCTATTATCAAAGTTTGCGGTACCAATATCAACAATTTCCCCATCAATGATTGTTACTTTCCCATGAAAAAAACCATTATGATATTGATAAATCTCCGCTCCAGCATGTAACATGTTTTTCAAATACGGATAGGCAGCTTGTTTTAACAATACTGCATCACTTTTAAATGGTACGAGAATTTTCACATTGACACCGCGGTTTAATGCACCTTTTAACTCTTTCATCATTTCTTTACTTGGTACAAAATATGGTGTAGCAATAATTAAAGACTTTTTAGCCTGCTTTAAAAACGCTCCATATTTTTCCCATAACCCTTTTCCATCTGAAAATAAATATTGATATTTTACATTCCCAATTGCAGGTAGACTTTCATGTACAGGCATTTTTTCTCCCGTATCTTCTTTCCAGTCAGCAGCGAATTTTCTTTCCATATCCGCGGCACCATTCCCAATGACTCGCACATGATAATCACGCCACGGGCCAAATTTCGGATCTTGTCCAAGATACTCCTTTCCAATATTAAAGCCGCCGATATATGATATTTTCCCGTCAATCGTAACTATGCGTCTATGGTTTCGTTGATGCAACGAATAGAATAAATGTTTCAATTTAGGTTTTTTACTAAACGTAAACTGGACACCATTGCTTTTTAGTTGATGAATTATCTTTTTCTTCAGCTTATATCCACCTATTCGATCGACTGATAATTTTACTTCTACTCCACTAGATGCCTTTTTCTCGAGCAACTGCAAAAACTCTTTACTTATTTCATCTTTACCTACAATATAAAAATGGATATATATGTACTTTTCTGCATTACGTATATCCTCAAATAATTTCGTATATAACTCTTCACCGTTCGTATACAGTTGAAATTCACCTAATCGAACTTGTCCTACTTCATATTCACTAGCCATTTTTTTCCCCATTTCCACATCGATGTTCATCCAAATGAATACACCTATTAAACAAAGGATTACAACGAAAAAGTGTTTCATGGATATTTTCCTTTCTCCACTTACTGTTATTTCTATATCTTCCCTTTTTTAATACAATATCATTCAAGAAAATATGTCATTACATGATATATGTCCATATCAAACGATAGCTCATTTGCATATTGTATGTTGTATCTTAAAATAAAAGGAGGAAATAACAATGGGCTTCGCACATGGTAATGGATTCGCGCTATTAGTCGTATTATTTATCCTCTTAATCATCGTCGGTGCTGCTTGCTTCTGCTAAGTAGTTATCGTCATATGATATGTGGATGAAAAAACTATAAAAGCGGACACCTATTTTTAGGTGTCCGCTTTTCATATGAAAAACATTTCGGTCCGATATTCAACTCAAAAAGTTAATAATGTGGCTACTTTCTTACTCTCCGCCTTACGTATATGACGTTGTTCTGCACGCAACACAGCAATGCGATGTAATTCTTTCTCTTCTTCTGTTTCAGGAATTACTCGAGGAACTGGAACTGGATTATTATCCTTACTAAGTGCAACGAAAGTAACAAATGATGTTGCTGCGATACGTTTCTCACCTGAAATTAAATCTTCTGCTACTACCTTCACAAATACTTCCATAGAAGTTCTACCCGTCCAAATTACAAAGGATTCATAACTAACACAATCTGAAGAGCGAACAGGATGTAAGAAATCTACCCAATCCATAGATGCTGTGACACATTCTTTCCTTGCATGCCTCGTTGCTGAAATGGAAGCAACCATATCCATCTCGGCTAATATCTTTCCACCAAATAGCGTATTATGATCGTTTAAATCTGTTGGAAATACGCGGCTCGTTTTAAACACTCTAGACTCATTAGCTGTTTTTCCCTTTACTTCAGTCATTGTTATCACCTCTTTGATAATTTCATCCGCTATTTGCAGACAGTAACACTCCCACCACAAAATTCGGCTGGAGCAAAGAAGTTCGGTAAGAGTTCCATTTTTCATTAACACTAGGACAGTATGAGCTTACTATCACTACACGTTTAATATTAACAACATTCAGAACTCTTAGTCCATAAAAAAGAACCGATGTTATCAATCGGCTCCTCTAAATACATATTGCTCTTTCGGTTGTTCAACTTTATTCCATTTCGTTACTTCTAAAACAGGAATGTTCGCATGGAATGGCTGATAAAATTCCGTTGATATTTCTCCTTCAACTTGAATCCAATCATCATTGTTCCATTCTACCCCTTCTGGCTTTTTCACTAACATACCATATACACCAGAATCCGCTACACAATGTATAATACCGAAACGGAATAAGAAATATTGTTCTTTTTTAGAAGAATCATCTTTGAAAACAAACCCTTTAAAAGATAACTTTTTCCCAGTAAACTCGCCAGGGTAATTATAAATTGTTTCCATACCTTTTAGGAAGTTCTCATCATTTAAAGTAACACTATCTTTCGTTACAAACTCTTTCTTTCCTTTTTCCATTACACCACGGTATCCTTCTTTTCCGTAATATATACTCGTGTCAGGCCTTAAGAATTGCCTTCTCATAAATGGATCTGTACTTTCCGCTTGCGCAACAGGAAAATGAAATCCTTTCGCCTTAACAATATCTGAATCTAACGTTGCAATCGGGAAAAACAATCCTGAGACAATTGGAAAACAAAACAATGTGTATGAAAATGCTTTTTTCCACCATGTGTTCTCATCTTTTGAATGGTCATGTCCGCAATGGCTATGATCACAACTACAATCCTGTTTTCCTTGTTCTTTCTCATGTTCTTTTTGGAAAACGATTATAATTTGAACAACAGTTAAAAAACCTAAAATAATAGCTGCTGTTTTTGATAAGTAGGCATACTTCATATTAATATACTTCGTAATATTACCTGAAATATGAAGCTGCGCGATTAAGATTGTAAAACCTAATAATATATATGCTCGAAACATAACCTACCACCCCATCGCATAAATGAGTAGTGAGCTTGCATAAACAACAAGTGTAACTGTAACTGTAACGACAATTACAAATTTTGTTTTAAATGTCGCAAGCATCATAAACATATTTTTAATATCCACCATCGGTCCATATACGAGGAACGCGACAAGTGATGCTGTTGAAAATGTACTTTGGAATGACGAAGCAATAAATGCATCTGCTTCTGAACAAAGTGATAAAATGTAAGCAAGTCCCATCATAACAGCTGGTGAAGAAAACGGACCTTGTCCTATAGCAAGAAGTGTTGAAGTTTGTACGAACGTTTGAACTGCTGCTGCAATTAACGCACCTAATACTAAATATTTCCCCATCGAGAAAAATTCCTCAACAGCATGTGTACATACATCCCACATTTTTTTACGTAATGGACGCTTATGATTCACTTCTGGGAAGTGATCATCTCGTAATTGATGTTCTTTAAACATAAATGATAATATAATTCCAACGATAATTGCTACGATAATCGCTACAATAGAACGATACCATACCATGTGCATACTACTTCCAAAGGCAACGTATGTTGCAAATAATACGACTGGATTAATGATTGGCCCAGTTAACATAAATGCAATCCCGGCATATGGCGGAACCCCTTTTCCGATTAATCGTCTTACAATCGGAACAATTCCACATTCACAGCCCGGAAACATCATACCTAAAAAAGTAGCCATTAAAACAGACAGAAATCGGTTTTTCGGCATCCATTTTGCTACCATATCTTCTGTAACAAACATTTGAATGAATCCTGAAATAAATACACCAATGAGCACAAAAGGAAGTGCTTCGATCAATATGGAGATAAAGATTGTATTCATTTGCAGAAATGCTTTCGGTAATTGAAACAATTCCATGATGTATTTCCTCCAACTTTTCATTAACAATATGTAATTTTAACCCCATTTTATGAATTGGACAAGACTTATACGGAATTCGCCCCTTTCATATACATTACATTTTATAAGTTATATTCTATTCGAAACTTTCGATTTCATAGCAAAAAAGCTGCTCTAGCGCAGTTATATAACTATGCTAGAGCAGCTTTCTTATCGTTAAAAGTAACGTTTCTTCCAAAATACAAATGCTAAAGCGCAAGATAATGTTGCACATATTATGAGTACAATTACAAAACCTTGAGCCTCACCTTCAAATGGAACCTTTACGTTCATTCCGAAGAAACTAGAGACCATTGTTGGTAATGATAAAATGATTGTAATAGACGTTAACAGTTTCATAACACTGTTCAAATTATTCGATATAACAGAGCTAAAAGTATTCATCATTCCACTTAGAATATGACTATATATTTCCGCCATTTCAATAGCCTGTTTATTTTCAATTAATACATCTTCTAATAAATCTTGATCGTCTTCATACATTTTTAAAAATGTACTGTTACGCATTAATTTTTGAATTACAATTTTATTCGCCTTCAATGATGTTGTAAAGTATACTAAACTTTTTTCAAGACCTAGCAATGTGAAAATCTCTTTATTTTTCATCGACTTATTTAATTGATGCTCTAAATCGATTGTTTTTCTGTTAATTTGCTTTAAGTATCTTAAATAATAAGTAGAAATTGTATATAAGAGCTGAAGTGCAAATCGTGTCTTTTTAAACGTATAAAATTCTTTAATACGTTGATTAATAAAACGTTCAAATATTGGGTTTTCCTCTAAACAAATTGTCACAAAACAATCTGGCATAACAATCATACCTATTGGAATCGTGTCATAAATCGAATTTCCTTCTTCATCATGTCTAACTGTTGGAATATCCACGATTATTAAAGTATTACTGTCTTCCTTTTCAATACGGGAACGTTCTTCGTCATCTAAAGGGTCTTTAATGAAATCTAAGTCTACATTTAAAGTTTGTACTAGATATTGAATTTCTTCTTCCGTTGGATGAAGTACATTAATCCAGCAACCCTTTTGCATTTCCTCAATCTCTTGTAGTTTTCCGTTTCGGTCTGTTAAATAAATATTTAACATACTATCACCCCGATTCTTTTTACATGTAGGAATCTACCTCTCTTACATAACAGTTTTGGAACCGCCATTCTCAGCATATGAAACATACGTTTAAATTTCAATAGAAAAATTATTTTGAAAACGTTTTTACAAGAAAAATATTTTAAACAAAGAAAAAGACAGAGCGCTCTCTGCCTTAAAAAGCTTATGTTGCCTTTATAACATATTTAGAAAGCATCCACAAGTTAAAGCCAACTGAAATCGTGTAACCAGCGTATGTTGAAATAATAAAACTTACATAATCGAAATACGGAAGCAATACAATATTTAAAACTATCTTTACAATAATGCCAATTACTAATCCTAGCACAGTTTTCTGTTGTTGATTAATTCCTTGTAACATCGCAGCTGTTACTGTAAAAAGCGAAAATAGTATACAGGCAGGAGCGTAATACTGTAAAATAATCCTTCCCATCTCTGGATCATTTCCGGCACCGAATAAAAGAGTATATACCGGCTTTGCTAACATCATCATTCCAATCGCCGCTGGTACCGTAATACCTACTACTAATAGATTCGTCCTCGTAAAATGTTTGTACAGTAACTTCACATTTCCTGCTGTATAAGCTTTTGTCATCTCAGGTACGAGTGACATACTAAAAGCAGTCGCAACAGAAACTGGGATAAGTACAACCATCTGAACAAGTCCAATTATTGCATTAATCTTCTCTGCTTCTCCTTGCATATATCCCATTTGTATAAGCAATTTATTAATTGTAAATGTGTCAATCGTCTGATACAACGGAATTGCTAAACCAACCACAACAAATGGTATTGAATATGTAAAGAGCTCCTTATAGAGTGAGAAAAAAGATTTCGTTGTTTGTGGTATACTTGCCATTTCTTTTTTCTTTAAGTGCTTTCTCCTCCTTATGTAATACGCACTTAAAACAGTTAGTCCACCTATCGCTCCCATAAAGGCACCAAACGTTGAAATACCAACAGCTAGTGAGATAGAAGCTTTTAAAATATATAAAACGACAAAGCTTCCTATCAAAATGGTTAATACCCGAAAAAATTGCTCTACAACTACACTTAGAGCAGAAGGGCCCATCGATTGAAACCCTTGAAAAAAGCCCCTTAATAAACTCATTACTGGTACAAGTATTAACGCAAAACTTACAATTTGAATATTAGTAGTGACCGCCGCTACACTATTCCCCGTTTGATCATTTCCATCGATTACAAGTTTAGCCAAATGCGGAGCTAACATATATAACGTAAAACACGAAATAACTCCCATTATAAACATAAACACAATTCCACTTTTCAACACTCTCTTAACCGTATGATAATCATTTAATTGATCATATTTTGATACCATCTTTGAAATTGCAAGTGGTAGTCCCATTGTCGCAATGCTGAGCATAATTGTATATGGACGATAAGCATACGTGTATAAAACATACCCACTCGTACCGACCATAGCTGTAAATGGTATAACATATATAAACCCTAACATTTTAGATATCATTGTTGCCATTGTTAAAAATATCGTTCCACGTATAAACGGTGACCCTTTCATCACATTCCCCCGCTACACTTTATTATTACACATTATGGACAACTCTTTTTTTTTAGAACCGAAACAAGTAAAAAAAGCCAATGAAAAATCATTGACTTTAACGCGCTGCTTTTTTCTTTTTGAAATACTTTAAACCGAAGTATAGAGCAATAAAGAGAATCGCTCCTATAATTATGTAATGTGTGTAATCAGATGCATACTCTTTAATATGTCGCCAATTTCCACCAAGCTTTTCACCTAAATATATAAATAGTATTGACCATGGAATAATCGCAACTACTGTATACAGTGTAAATAATTTTAACGGCATTTTAGCTAATCCTGCTGGAATAGAAATTGCATGACGTACGACTGGGATAAAACGCGCCGAAAAGATTACTCCTGCTCCGTAACGCTTAAACCAATTTTCTGCTATATCTAAATGATGTTTATTAATAAGTAAATATTTCCCGTACTTCTCTACAACTGGACGTCCTCCATAGTATCCAAGCCAATATAAGAAGATTTGAGCTAATGTACCACCGATTGTTCCAGCAATAACTGCACCGACAAAGCTAATCTTACCATCTGCGACTAAAAATCCAGCATACGAAAGTACAATTTCACTCGGGATAATTTCAATCATTAAAGCTAGCGCTACTCCAAAGTAACCTAAACTTGCAAAAAATTGCAATAACTGATCTATTATGCTTGCTAACATTTTATTTTCTATCTCCTTTTTTCTTCACATACCATCTCATTATTACATAAAGGTTGCATTCTGCCAATATCTTCATTCCGACAATATCACCGCATTCGGATTATTAATCTATTAATGTTTCTTTCTGAGGTTCTTTCATGTAGGCGAACATTTCTTTAATTTGCTCTTCTGTATTTCTAGCAATCGATAAATTAGGCAATTCATTCTCACAAAAAAACTCTACATCTTCTGTTTCAATACTAGTTTTCTTTTCACCACCAATAATTTTACATCCAATAAAAATTTTATATACATGCGTTGCTGAAGGCGATGGTTGATGTTTTTCTTTATCAAATATAGCGAGTAGCTTAAAATCATCTACTTCAAACCCTGTCTCCTCTAAAACCTCTTTTGCTGCTACTTCTGTCGGCGTATAACCGATATCAGCCCATCCACCTGGCAATGCCCATTTCCCATCACTTTTTTCTTTCACAAATAATAACTTTTCATTTTGAAAAACAACTGCTCTTATATCAACTTTAGGTGTTTGATAGCCTGTCTCGCTTGCAAATAACTTCTCTACAACTTCCCAATCTGTCTTAGTGTAATGTGACATCATCGAAATGGAAATATCCCGTAATTGTTGGAAACGTTCTATATCATACACATCCTTAGAATACGTTAAACCCGCTTGAGCTATAGATTGTATTTGTTTTGCCCACTCAATCCATTTTACTGTCATGTTTCCACATCCCCATTCTTTATTAAGTATAATATTACGTCAATTCTACCAATACATCTTTATTATACAAAAAAAGAGATTGATAATGTTCCAATCTCTTTCAAAATTAATCCAATTCATGTAAATGATCTTGTATATACTTTCTTCTTTTATTTATATATTTCTCAATCACACCAGGTTCTTGATCAAAGGTTTCTAATTTTTCTTTCATATATGGATCTTGTAGTAAATAAGGACGTATTGCTTCACATAAACTTTCTACTTTCGGCATCATAAATGAAACTGTAAATTGTTCTTCTAATATTTCTTCCAAAATACTTCGGTATTGTTTTCTAAATACAGGTATATCTAACAATCTTGCACTTAACGTGTTATAACCTTGAATACGAATATATTCATGATTAAGCGGTCTCCCTTGTACATCACGCCCCCAAGTCGCATCATAATCCCACGGTATTACTTCAAATAAATTTGTTTCATCGTTATGGTATAATGCATAGTTATGAACAAAACCATCAAAGTTTTGTGTAAAAATAACGCCTGCTAACCATCGTAAATACTTATCAACATTTAGAAACTTCCCAATTTCTTTTTCATACGCTTCCCTCGACAAAGCGTTCGCTTGAAATACAAATTCACTCAATTGTTCTTCACTATGTTCATTCGAATATTTAAATTCATAACCCGCAAAAAGCTCAGTCTTAACATCTTTATCTCTTTCACTCATTAAAGAGAAATTCGCATCATCATCTATCGCATAATAAATAGAACCACTAGGTAATCCTCTATTTTTCAAAAAGTTTTCATCAACTGATTCTAACTGTAAATATACTCCTTGAATTTGACCATTAATTTTTATAAATACATGTTGTGATTTTGGTGAAAGTACACCAATATCATGAAAAAAATCTAAAGATAATTTATTTCGTATGAGAGACGGATCCATAAACTCAGAATTTAAATGAAACTCTTTCGCACCTTGAAATTTTTTTGGCTTATAAAACATAACATGATAAGACTTTTTCTCAAATTCACGAATATGAGCACCCCGATATACGATATCAATGTCATACTTCTTTTTTCCATAAGTTAATTTTGCTGGTACTGGACTGTCTGACCAAATGTCTTTTTTCAATTCCACTACGTACATTGGATGAATAAAAAAATCATATGAAGGTAGCATATTTTCACATCCCTTCTCAGTTCTCTTCATTCAATGTATGCACTTCGCCTTGTCCATACATCCGCTATCAACCATTTATATAAAATTACACTCTTGTCCTGTTCAGAAATATACCTACATACATATCCTGTTAAGGAAAAAGAATACCTTTCCAATTAAATGTATGATAAGGAGGATTTCTATGAAACGTGATATTAGAAAAGCTGTCGAGGAAATCAAAAGTGCTGGGATGGAAGATTTCTTACATCAAGATCCAAGTACGTTCGACTGTGATGATGATTGCACTACAAAAATAGAATGTAGCGATGATTGTAACTGCCCAAGAACACGATGTACTCGCGTGAAACATTGTACGTTCGTTACAAAATGTACTCACGTTAAAAAGTGGACATTTGTTACGAAATGTACTCGTGTTCGCGTTCAAAAATGGACATTCGTTACAAAAGTAACACGTAGAAAAGAATGCGTTTTAGTTACAAAACGTACTCGTAGAAAACATTGTACATTCGTTACAAAATGTGTCCGCTTTGAAAAGAAATTTTACTGGACAAAACGATGTTACTGTAAAAAATGCGAATTCTTCCCTAATGGACACGGTGGCTCTTGCGACGATTCGTGTGATGATGGAAAGAAATGGAACGACTGCAAAGGTGGCGGACATAAATTCCCATCTTGCAAAAACAAGAAATTCGATCACTTCTGGTACAAAAAACGCAATTGCTAGTTTTTCATACAAAAAAGGCCGTTTTCACGGCCTTTTTTGTATGCTTACTGAAAATGACTTATATCTGCAAATTGCTTCACTTCACCTTTATCTTCTTCAAATTCTATTATACTTAGACTAGCACTATGCATAAATGGATCATCCCATACATTTTCTATTTCAATACCCGCAAAATGTCCTACAAGTAATTTTGCTGCTGCCGCATGGGAGACAATTAATATACTTTCTCCTTTATGCTTTTCCAAAAGAAGATGCATCCCCTCAATTACCCTTTTATGAACAGCCTCAAAATTTTCTCCTGATGTTGACTGAAAAAGATGTGGTTCATACCAAAATAACTGTATGTCGTCTGGGTATTGCCTTTCTATATCATCAATTGTCTGTCCTTCCCATATACCCATGTTAATTTCATAGAAATGCTCATCCGCGATTATCGGTATATCACGTTCTCCCTTTATTAACTCTGCAGTATGAAGGGTTCTTTCACTCGGACTACTATAGATCGCATGAATAGATAAATCTTTCATTCGCTCTCCTAATTGCTTAGCTTGCAGTATACCATTTTCAGTTAAAGCAGAATTTTTTCGTCCTTGCATTCGCTTCGCTACATTCCATTCCGTTTCACCATGCCTTGTTACATATACCGTTGTCTTCACTTCAATTCCCCCTTACCATGTTGGCCGTAATTCCCACGGTTCTACTCGTCCTACAATCCATTCATCACATTTACTTTCAATTCCTTTTATTACCCCATCCGATATTTCTTCATGAGTAAGCCATCTTGCGTATGTATCTTCTAATATAAAACCTAAAATTATTCTATGATAGCTACATCGCGTACCGCCTATTTTTTGTGAGGCTATTCTCGACGCTTTACTGCCTAAAATATGAAAAACTTCGTATGTTTCAGACGACAAGTCTAATTCTCTACAAATAAGTGATAACGCATCTTTTGCACTTGAGTGTATCCATGCGACAACTAATGTTATTGGGCCATTCCGCTCAATTGTACTTTTAATAGCTACCTCTACATCGTCATCATTATGATAATCTAACGGAAGGCATGTGATATTTTCTGGTATAGCACTCTCTCGTTTAACATTTTCTAATTTCACTTCATCTCTTCCAATAATAGAAACATGAAACTCTTGCTCACAAAGCCATATAGAGACCCTCTTTAACATTCCTGTTCCGCCAATTACTAACGCATGCAACTTTCTTTTCCTCCTTAATAAAACGTCATATGAGGTTTATCTTCCCTATAGTAATTAAGCCTATCTTGCAATGTCCCTGAATGAAATTCAAACTTATGCCCGTCTGGATCAACAAAATATATAGATTCACAATCCCTTACATCCCGTTCTCTTCCTTGTAAAATATGAACACCGTTTTCTTCTAATCTCCGCAGTAGACGTTTAAAGTCTTTCTGCTCAACAGAAAACGCAATATGCGTATACGATTGATGAATCTCATTTCTTGGAATATGTATTTCTTCATTAAGCGCTATCCATACTCCACATATATTAAAATATGCAAGTTTTCTCCCTTTAACTAATAATTCTCCTTCCAATACTTTTTCGTAAAATGTAATAGAATCTTCTAAATTAGATACTGAAAAACAAAGATGATTGATTCCTTTTAACAACTCTAATTCCTCCTATACAAATAAAAGATGAGCGAAAATTCACTCATCTTTTATTATACTATTTTTTTGTAATATATGCCCATTTATAACTGAAGTCCCCACCAAACGTATGATTTGCAATTCCTTTTACGTATGGTTTCTCTAAGTATGCGGTACTTTGTTGGTACGTTGGCGAAATGGCAGCATCTTGACCAATTAAGATTTTTTCAGCTTCTGCTAGTGCATTCCAGCGTGCTTTATCATCTTTTAATAGCTCTCCTTTTGATTTCGCTACTAACTCATCATACTTCGGATTAGAATAATCCATTTCATTAAATGAGCTTCCAGTAACGAACATATCAATATAAGTCATTGGATCTGGATAATCTGGACTCCATGCAGATAAAGAGAATTCATATTCAAATTTCTTTTCTAGCTCTAACTTTTGCTTATATGGCTGTTGTTTTAAATTCACTTTAATACCAGGCAAGTTTTTCTCTAACTCTTCTTTAATAAAGTCACCTACTTTTTTACGACTACCGTTGTCATCATTTAGTAATTCGACTGTAATTGTATCTTGGCCAAGTTCTTTCTTTGCTTCTTCCCATAACTTTTTCGCTTTTGCTGCATTATCTTTACTGTCACGGAAATTTTTATTTACAGTACGGAAATCTTTCCCATCTGGTCCTGTCGTAAATTTTTCAGGTACTAAGAAATATGCTGGCAATGATCCGTCATTTAAAATAACATTTGCAATTCCTTTTTTATCATATGCTAGGTCAATTGCTTCACGAACTTTTTGATTTTTAAACGTTGCATTTTTTTGGTTAAATCGTAAGAAATACATACGTGGATCTAACTTCGTTTTAAATTCATCTGGCTTATTCTTTTTATATTTATCAACAAATTCAGAAGTTAAAATAACACGGTCCGCTTGATCACTATCATATAAATTTACTCCTGTACTTGTTTCCTTCACAATATTCACATTAATTTCTTCTAACTTCACAGTATCTTTATCCCAATAATTAGGGTTTTTCTTTAACTGATAACTTCGTTCATGTTTCCATTCACTCATCGTAAACGGTCCATTATATAATAATTTATCTGCTTCTAATCCGTATTTATCTCCTTGTTCTTTCACATATTTTTCATTTAAAGGGAAGAATGTTGGGAATGAAGTAAGCTCAAGGAAATATGGTGCTGGTTGTTCTAATTCTACTACTAACGTTTTATCATCCTTCGCTTTCACTCCTAATTGATCTAACGGTAACTCTCCTTTATTTACTTTCTGTGCATTTTTTACATCAAATAAAATAAATGCATACTCAGCTGCCGTTGCTTTATCTAATGTACGTTGCCATGCATATACAAAATCTTGTGCTCGAACTGGATCACCATTTGACCATTTCGCATCACGTAATTCAAATGTATATGTCTTTTTATCTTCACTAATTTTCACGTCTTTTGCCATACCTGGAGTTGGTTTATTATCCTTATCCAAACGATATAATCCTTCCATTGCATTTACAAAGGCACGGAATGATACAGAGTCTGTTGATTTTGACGTATCCATTGAAGGAATTTCTGCTGTTTCTAGTAAGTTTAATACTTGCTTATCTGCTACCCCCTTACCTGCTTCTTTCTTCGTTGTAGATGCCTTCTCCCCATTTCCGCAACCTGCAACTAATATGCTAGTCGATAATGCAACTGCAGCAATCGTTGTTACCTTTCTCTTCATTTTTCCTTCCCCCAATCTATATGTATAAATGAAAGCCAGTATAATACATATTATTATACAAAAGATTCAGATTATTTCAAATATTATTTTCGTATATACAAAAAAAGAAGCGGATAGAGAGCTCTACTATCCACTTCTTTTTCTTTTACTTGTAATCCATCCTCTATGTCAAATGGATTTTGAACTTTAAATATTTCGTCCATTATCTTTAAAAATTCTTCCTCATTTTTAGATTCGCCATTAATCATAAGTGAGTATGGCTCAATCTCACCCAATTTATAATCAACAACAAATTGGATCGTAACCTTTTTCCTTGGCATATCCGGACTATCCCCTTGGAACTCTACCAATTCTAATCCTTCAGTGCCACGATAATATGCCCAACCCGGATTTCTAAAATAATTTTCAAACGATTCACCAATTGAAAAGAATGGATATTCATATAGAGAGCTTGTACGAACTTTTTGAATAATATCTCGATCAGTCGGGAAGAAGAAATGGCTGATAAAAATACTAGCAACCGCTAAAATCGTAACAATTGTTGCTCCCATTTTACTCGTTCCACCACTATCACGAATGAGGTACTTTTCAACCGATCCATCTTGAATTTCTCTTGCTTTTATTCGATATATACGCCTTTCTGCAAATTGATAATATAATCCATTCGCAAAAATCGCCATTCCAAATAAAATAAAAACGAGTAATAGAAACGTAAGAGGCACCATATTAATGATCGGCAATGCTACGTTGAAGCCCATATAATAAGAAAACGCATCACACGCTAATAATAACACTACAAATAAAGCTGCAGGTAAATAGTACTTACGATATCCGAGCCAACCTACATTGAAAATAGCTGCCCAACCATTCCAGCTCCACCTAGCAATCCGCTTTTCCTCAAGCTCCCATTTCCTTTTGTAATACGGATATTGTCTCCCTACATATACTTCTAATTCCTTGTCTATTAGCGAACTTCCTTCACCCTGTTCAGTATGCAAAGTCCGCTGGCAACTTTCACAATTTAACTGATTTCCCTCGCAAAGTTGCCCACAATTTATACATTTCAAAACAATCCCTCTTCCCATCCATACGTCATTTCAAAATACCTTCGTGTTTTAATAACCACTCTTTCCTCCATAAACCGCCCGCATACCCAACAAGTTTCCCGCTCTTTCCTATTACACGATGACACGGAACGATTATTGAAATCGGATTGCGACTATTTGCTCCTCCTATTGCTCGTACAGCTTTCGTATTTCCGACTTTCTCTGCAATATCTAAATATGAAGCACTTACGCCATAAGGAATCGTATAGAGCGCATCCCATACATTTTTTTGAAATGCTGTTCCCTCAGGAGACAACGGGACTGTGAACTCTTTTCTATTCCCCTTAAAATATTCATCTAGCTCATTTATACATTGATCTATCATTTCATTTGTAATTTCTTCTTGTCTCTCATCAACAAATATTACAGACGTAATTCCTTTATCGTTCGCTTTAATTTCTAGCAAGCCTAATTCACTTTCATAATAAGCCTGGTACATATGTCAGCCTCCAATTCAATTCATATTCATTATTGTAACACGAATAGACAAAATTTTTCGTATAAGCGTTTTATTCGAGAAACAAAAACGAGAATGATACAATGTAAGAAAATTCAATCTAGGAGGCTATTGGATGAATTACAAACTTTTTTCACCTTATACAATTAAAGACGTTACATTAAAAAACCGGATTGTTATGTCACCTATGTGCATGTATTCATCGAAAAACGAGGATGGCCAAGTAACGAATTTCCATCTTATTCATTATGGAACAAGAGCTGCTGGTCAAGTTGGTTTAGTTATGATTGAAGCAACAGCGGTGTTACCTGAAGGTCGAATTTCAAATAAAGACTTAGGCATTTGGGATGACAGTTTAATTGAAGGCTTACATAAAGCGACAACTTTTATACACGATAATGGTGCAAAAGCTGCCATTCAACTCGCTCATGCTGGAAGAAAAGCAGAATTAGAAACAGATGCGTTAGCTCCTTCAGCCATTCCATTTAATGAAACAATGAAAATGCCAATAGAAATGAGCAAACACCAAATTAAAGATACTGTATTAGCTTTTCAGCAAGCTGCAGTACGATCCAAACAAGCTGGATTTGACGTTATTGAAATACACGGTGCTCACGGTTATCTTATTAATGAATTTCTTTCTCCACTTACCAATAAGCGGACTGATGAATATGGTGGTTCACCTGAAAATCGATATCGTTTCTTACGCAAAATCATTGAATCGATAAATGAAGTTTGGAACGGACCGCTATTTGTTCGTATTTCAGCAAATGATTATCATCCTGACGGGTTAACAGTTCAAGATTATGTACAATATACAAAATGGATGAAAGAACAAGGAGTAGATTTAATCGATTGTAGCTCTGGGGCTGTTGTACCTGCGCACATCGATGTTTACCCTGGGTATCAGGTACAATATGCTAAACATATTAAAGAACATGCTAACATTGCAACTGGTGCAGTTGGATTGATTACGACCGGGGCACAAGCAGAGCAAATTTTAAATCATAACGAAGCAGATTTAATTTTTATCGGACGTGAGTTACTTCGCAATCCTTACTTCCCAAGAATAGCCGCCAATGAACTTGGCTTTGAATTAGAAGAACCGTATCAATACGAGCGAGCGCCTGGGAAAATCAGTACAAATAAATAAAACCGAGAAGCTTTTCTTCTCGGTTTTATTTATTCTATCGTTGTAATTTCATTCGAATTATAAATGTGGATACCTGATTCTTCTCGCAATGCAGTTATATACATCCCTTTCGCCACATCTTTAGCGGAAATTGGTTTATACTTTTTGAAGGCTCCTTTAAATATAAAAGGAATCATACGAGATAATTTTTCCGCCATTCTTTCACCAAAGCGAAATTCTTGTCGATTTCCTACTAATAAAGATGGTCTAAAAATGTGAATACCACCAATTACTAACTTTTGCAATTCCTCTTCCATTCTTCCTTTCACTTGTGAATAAAAGAAAAACGATTTAGGATTCGCTCCCATTGAGGACACAACAAGGAAATTTTGCACCCCTTGTTTTTCAGCTAAACAAGCCGCTCGTAACGTATATTCATAATCTACCTTTTTGAAATTAGCTTTCGTTTTTGCTTTTTTGATTGTTGTTCCAAGACAACTAAATACGTCATCTACAGCAAAGAACTCTTTATATTCCTCTAATGCCAAATAATCTACTTGCTTTTGCTGTAACTTTTCATGTTGCCATTGCATTGGTTCTCTTACAAAAATAGTAACCGAATCGTAGTAATCTGATTCAAGTAATAGACGCGTTATTTCTTGCCCAACTAAACCACTTGCACCAAGTACTAACGCTGTTCGCTTATTCATATATGCATATACCTCTTATTTTACTTTTCTCTCCTTTAGTAACATACAACTTTTAGGAGTTTCCTTCTCTCATTTTACCACAAGTAAAGCACTATGCGTACGCATAGTGCTTTACTCACTCTTTTTTCTCATCTTTCTCTCGTAATTTTGTTACGGTTGATGCATCTCCTAAATTACTTATTAATCTTCTTAAAAAAATTAAGACTACGGCTAATGGTAGTACTACCGCTAATATCAATAAAATTGCTTCCATTAAGTAACCCAAACACTCATCCCCCTCTACACCCTCCTTTCATATATATGAACACTACGTTGGCACATATACATGTATTCGCAAAAATAACACATCTATATTTGACAACTTTATAACAAAATCAAATCGGAATGATTATTATTTATTGCAACTTTATAAAAGATGTATTATACTAAGTTCGCAAACTAAAACGTAATTATTCCGTTTTGTATTAAAATGATATTTTTTTCTATAATCGGGGAAAATATATCCGTAAAAAAAGAAAAGAGGAGAACTTCATGCCTAAAAGATTGACTATACTTTCATTCTTACTTATTTTCACTTTAATTTTTACTGGCTGCTCAAATACAAAAGAAGGTAATGCGAAGAAAGACGGAAAGCTAACTGTTTATACAACTATTTTTCCTCTTGCAGATTTCGCAAAAAAAATTGGTGGCGACTATGTAACTGTTGAAGCAATTTACCCACCTGGTGCAGATTCTCATACATTTGAACCAAGTCAAAAACAAACAGTGCAAGTTGCAAAAGCCGATTTATTCGTTTATAACGGCGCTGAATTAGAACCATTTGCTGAAAAAATGGAAAAATCATTACAAAAAGAAAACGTTAAAATTGTAAATGCATCAAAAGGTATTGAACTGCGTACTTCTACTGAAGAAGAGCATCATGATCACGGAGAGGGCCATAAAGAGGATGAACATCATCACGATAAAGACCCACACATTTGGTTAGACCCTACTCTAGCAATGAAACAAGCAGAAAAAATTAAAAATGCACTTGTAGAATTACAACCTGACCATAAACAAGAGTTCGAAAAAAACTTTGCAGCACTTCAAACAAAATTTACTGATTTAGATGATCAATTTAAAGCAGCAGTTGCGAATGCAAAAACGAAAGATATTTTAGTTTCTCATGCGGCTTATGGATACTGGGAACAACGCTATGGCCTGAAACAAATTGCTATCGCCGGTATTTCAGCTTCTGATGAACCATCTCAAAAACAACTTGCTGACATTACAAAAACAGTAAAAGAACATAATCTAAAATATATTTTATTTGAAACATTTTCTACTCCAAAAGTAGCATCCGTTATTCAAAAAGAAACAGGTACAAAAGTTTTACGCTTAAATCACTTAGCTACTATTTCTGAAGACGATGCGAAAAATAATAAAGATTACTTCACTTTAATGGAAGAAAACGTAAACACATTGAAAGAAGCTACTAACTAACGTTTGATAAGAAGCTGAATACGACATTCAGCTTCTTTTTTATGTGTTTCTGCTTGACTTGACCAAAATAACAAGTAAAATTATCCATATTAGCTTTCAAGCTATATCATTTTAGAAGGTGAGTTGGAATTATGACTCTTCACATTTGTGAAGTAACAGAAAAAAATTGGCGTTCGGTAGCTGCTTTAAACGTCGCAAAAGACCAGCAGCAATTTATTGAAAGCAATGCGTTTTCTCTAGCAGAATCATTATATGAGGGAAACGGAACGTCAGTAGGTTTATATGATGGAGAAACCCTTGTAGGATATGCAATGTATGGATGGTATTGTGAAAAACGTAAAAGCGTATGGTTAGATCGCTTTATGATTGACGAGCAATATCAAGGAAAAGGATACGCAAAACGGTTCCTTCGCTTGCTCATTCAATTCTTACAAAATAAATTTGAATGTAAAACAATTTATTTAAGTTTACATCCAGATAACAAACTTGCAATGGGATTATATGAATCATTTGGATTCCGTTTAAATGGCGATATTGATGATGAAGGCCATGTTGTAGGTGTTGTAATGGAGTTACTTTTAGATGAACATACAAGCCTGTGAAAACAGGCTTTTTTATTATCCTTCGTTTTTTGCAATCTATCATTTTTCTACAAAACGCTTATTTTCTACAAAACGCTTAGTTAATCCAAAAAATAAGCCTGCAATATGCGCAGACTTATTTCACACACTCCTCGAAATGTGCTTGGAACCATTCTTTATTAATATTTTTTCCGATGAAAACAACTTCACTTACTCGATCTTCGCCCTCTTGCCACTCTCTATCGTACGAAGCGGCAAATAACGTATGTACGCCTTGGAAAACGATACGTTTATCCACTCCATCAATCGATAAAATTCCTTTGTAGCGATATAAATATTCTCCTAGTTCTTGAACGACAGCTGACATCCACTCATTTAGTTTTTGTAAATCTAACGGACGCTCTTCGCGTAGTACAAATGATTTTACACCTTCTAGATGATTATGCTCTGTATGAGGATAAATTTGTAACGTATCTTTCGTTTTAAACGTTTGAATTTGTAGTAATGATGGAATATCTACATCACAGTTAGTCGACTGAATTAACTTCGCAGTCGGGTTTATTCCTTGAAGTTCATGCAAGAGGTTTTCTTTTTCGCTCTCTTCAATTAAATCTAACTTATTCACTAATACAACATCAGCAAATGCAATTTGCTCCTTCGCTTCTAACCCTTTTTCAAAATGTTTATGTATATGATAACTATCAACCACCGTTACAACGCCGTTAATTTGGTATGCAGATTGAATGACTGGATCTAAAAAGAATGTTTGAATAATCGGGCCTGGATTTGCAAGACCAGTCGTTTCAATTACTAATCCATCAAAGTCCATTTTCCCTTCTGTTTTTACATCCAGTAATTGTTTTAAAGCAACGAGTAAATCTTCACGTACAGTACAGCACAAACATCCATTCGTCATCTCCATAATCTCTTCTTCGACATTCATAATCAGCTGATTATCAATACCAATTTGCCCGATTTCATTTACAATCACCGCTAATTTCTGACCGTGATTCTCTGATAAAATGCGATTTAATAATGTCGTTTTCCCTGATCCAAGAAAACCAGTTAATATTGTTACTGGAATCATTTTGTACCTCTCCTTATAGCTATATGTTTCTACATTATATCATATAGAAATAATCGTTTTTGTAGCAAAACATATTTATTGTTTGTACGCCCCTCTAACTATATAATAATATATAGTAAGAAAGCCTTTTCAAAAATAATCATTCATCAAGGGGGTACTATAATGGAACGAGTTCAAATGGCCGAAACGCTAGAATTTTCTCGTATTATTCAAGGTTTTTGGCGTTTAGCAGAATGGAATATGAGAAAACAAGAATTACTTTCTTTCATTGAAGATTGTATGGATATGGGAATTACTACTTTTGATCATGCTGATATTTATGGTGGCTATACGTGTGAAGGACTGTTCGGAGAAGCGTTACAACTAAAGCCTTCCTTACGTGAAAACATGCAAATCATCACAAAATGTGGAATCGCTCCCCCATCACCGAAATTTCCAGAGCGATATGTTGCTCACTATAACACTAGTGCAGAACATATTATTCAAAGTGCAGAAGCATCACTTAAAAATTTACATACAGATTATATTGACGTATTACTTATCCATCGTCCTGATCCTTTCATGGATCCAAATGAAGTGGCAGAAGCGTTCTCACGCTTAAAACAGGAAGGAAAAGTTCGTCATTTTGGGGTATCTAACTTTTTACCTTCCCAATTCAATATGTTAAGTTCATACTTAGATTTCCCGCTTATTACGAACCAAATTGAAGTATCTGCACTGCAACTTGAGCATTTTGAAAAGGGAACAATTGATTTATGTCAGGAAAAACGAATCAATCCAATGATTTGGTCACCTCTTGCTGGCGGAGAAATCTTTACTGGTCAATCAGAACGCGCTGTACGTGTACGTGAAACCGTTCAAAAAGTCGCTACTGAACTAGGTGTTACTAGCATCGATACTGTTATGTATGCATGGTTACTTGCACATCCAGCTAATATGATGCCGATTGTTGGCTCTGGTAAATTAGATCGTGTTAAAACGGCCGCTCTTGCTACAAAAGTTAACTTAGACCGTCAACAATGGTTTACAATTTTTGAAAGCTCTAACGGACATCCTGTACCATAATGCACAAAAAGAAGAGCCGTTTCTCTACAGCTCTTCTTTTTCATATGTATTTCTAGTCATCGCAAATACACACATATCTCTTAATCCATTTCCATCTACTGCAACACTCGCACTTTCTAACACACCCTCTAATTTAAACCCTAATTTCTCAGGGATCGCTCTACTTTTCTTATTTAAAGAATCACAACGAATTTCTACGCGGTTTGCTTTCAGTTCAGAAAAAGCATAATCTGTTATCCCCTTTGCAGCCTCGACCATATAGCCCTTTCCACTAAACCTCGAATCAATCCAATACCCGATTTCAAATTGGGGTATATCCCAATTAATGCGATGCAATCCAGCTGATGCGATAAACTCGCCTGTTTCTTTCGAAAATACTAGTAACCTTAAATCCTCACGCTGTAAAAATTGAATATGCGATTTTCTAATGCTCACTTCTACTTCTTCCTCTGTTTGCTCTTTTTGCGCAAAAACCATCCATGGTTTTAATTCTTTCATAGAAGCTTGAATGGCATCGTATACAGCTTTACCATCACCTGGTTTTGGCATTCGAATCAATAGCCTTTCAGTATAAAATTCAGAAGGAAAATCGAATAATAACGGATTCACTTTCAACACTCCTTATAATTCTTTTATATATAATAATATCCATCTCAAACTATACAGTAAAGAAATTTCTGAATTTTATACATTTAATTCATTTACATCTACCGCAACACGAACGCCAGATTCAATTGCCCCTTGTATCCATCCGTGATATAACGTTGTATGGTCTCCAGCAAAGAATATTCTTCCCTCTGGTTTGACAATCGCTGGTTGCAACTCTGATTCTTGACCTGCCTGAAATAGAGCAAACCCTCCAAGTGCATATGGATCCAACGTCCAACTTTTTGATATACCAGATAAGAATTCATCATATACTTGACCGCCTAATATCGTTGCTAAGTTTTGTAATGTGTAATAAATACGGTCACCCTTTGATAACCCATCCCATAACAACGCATCATAAGACCATGTATAGCTGCCTAACATTATAGCAGGTCCTTTTTCTCCAATTCCATGACTTGGATAATATGCGTAACGAATTGGCAAATCTGTTATAATTCTGCCACCTAACTGTCCTTGTTCTTCCCAAAATCGACTTTTAAATTGAATTCCTATTTTTGTCGCTGGCATATAATGCAATTCACGAATTGCTTTCCATTTCTCATGAGATATAGAATCAAATGGATCTACTTCTACAAACCGCATTGTCGAAAACGGAATGGTAACAATAACTAAGTCCCCTGTAATACTACTATATTCAAACGTTTCTTCGTTTCGATAGAAAGCTGTCACACCATTATCATGCTGATGTAGCTTCATTAATTTTTGATTATATATAATATCTTCCTCTAATTGTGGTAAAAAAGATTTTGGCAATCTATCATTACCGCCTATTATTTCACAAAATCCGCTCTCCTCTTGCATAATGTATAAAAAACGTAATGTCTCAACGAATGACCTTTCTAAAAAACCTTCTAAATCCAACAAAACGCCAATCATCTCAATTGTTACTGGTGAAAAGTAAGTATTATATTGATAAGGGTGATATTTTAAAAATTGTCCTGTAGAGTATCTCCCAAAATCCTTTACTACAACATCCCAATTTTTCTCTGGGTTCTTTTTAATAAAATTTATAATAGGCTGTACCGCTAACAATAATAGCTCCTCAGACGTTTTCCCAACTTCATTCATTTCCACAGGATACTTTAATATACTTGGCTCTTTTTCATATTGTTTTAATGTCGTTTTTCGGCCGTTTACGTAAATAATATCAGTCTCATTCCTATTAATAAAAGGGCTTACCTGTAGCCCAAATTTTCTTATATATGCCATCGTTAATGTATGCGAATACGGAATTCTCATCGCCCCTACATCCAAATATAAACCGGTATCTTCCATTCTAACTGTCTCTATGCGGCCACCTACCCGGTTGTTTGCCTCAAAAATCTTCACTTCATGTCCCGCAGCTTTTAATAAAGATGCCGAAACTAATCCAGCCATGCCGGCCCCTACTACAATAATTTGCTTCGGGCTCGTCGTCTTCTTTAATCCTTTATCTATAATTTTTAATGTTTCATCCATCTCCGTGTTATACATTATATCTTTCTGCACAATTCCACCCCTTACTTCATCAAATGGGCATTAGTCGTTTAGTGCATTTTATTCATAAATTTCTATAAACATAACAACAGAGCAAGTTGAATATTCACTAAAAATACATAAGAGATAGCTCTCACATCTCTTTACGCTTCGTATAATATAGCAACAGCAAATAAGGAGTGGTTGAAAATGAAACCAACTTACGACTACAATGCTACAAAAAAGTATTTAGAAGAAAAGAAACAACAGCTATGCAACCAACTTAGTAATATGCATCTATCTAAAAAAGAACGTGAACAACTAAAACTTGAGATTGATAACTACGAATATATTCTAAATGTAGTCGAAATGAATCATTATGAACGAGGATTTTCACGTTAAAAGTGGATATGTAATTTATCCACTTTTTATTTTGAGCATTTCATTACGCATTTTTCGTAAGTAAATATATAATAGGATGTACATTAAGATTGAGAGGTATATTCTATGATCAAATTAAGTGTATTAGACCAATCCCCTATTTCAGATGGTAGTACGGCAGCCAAAGCTTTTTCACATACAGTTACGCTTGCGCAAGAAGCTGAAAAACTCGGATATACACGCTTTTGGGTATCAGAACATCACAATTCTGTAAGCCTTGCTGGCTCAAGTCCAGAAATACTTATTTCTCATATTGCAGCGAAAACGGAGCGGATGAGAGTCGGTTCGGGTGGTGTCATGTTGCCACACTATAGTCCGTATAAAGTTGCTGAGAATTTCCGTGTTTTAGAAGCGCTTTATCCGAATCGTATTGACCTTGGTGTCGGCAGAGCACCTGGTGGTATGCCCATTGCAACTCGCGCACTTCAAGAAGGAAAAATGCTCTCACTTGATCAATATCCAGAGCAAATTGCAGATGTTGCAATGTACTTACATGATCAAGTACCAGAAAACCATCATTATGCAAATTTAAAGGCTACTCCTGTAATTCCCACATCTCCTGACATGTGGTTGCTTGGCTCTAGCGGAGAGAGTGCAAAGATTGCCGCACAACAAGGTGCTTCTTTTGCATTCGCACAGTTCATAAACGGATACGGTGGACCCGAGGTAATGGAGGCCTATCAAAAACAATTCCAACCTTCCTATTTAGGAGATAAACCAAAATCAATCGTAGCTATTTTTGTTATTTGCGGTGAAACAACTGAAGAGGCGGAAAAAATTGCTTCTAGTTTAGATTTATCAATCTTATTACTAGAACAAGGAAAGCGTACAACTGGTACACCTTCTATCGAAACTGCTCAAAATTATTCATACAGCGCTTATGATTTATTCCGTATAAAAGAAAATCGTCAACGTATGATTGTCGGTGATCCCTCTTCTGTGAAAGAACAAATCGTAAACTTAAGCAAAGCGTACAATACTGATGAATTTATGATTGTCACAATTACTCATCGATTTGAAGATAAATTGAATTCTTATCGCTTATTGGCAAATGCTTTTCATTTATAATTTTAAAAAGGAGATACATCACATATGATGCATCTCCTTTTCTTACTACTTATCGTTTTCATTCCCTATATATTCAATAGCTTCTTTCAATACCTCTTCAAAGTGAATAGGATAATCATGATTTAAGTTAGGTATAATTTTATACTTATGTTCTATATTCTTATCTCTTAATAATTGTACAAATTGCTGTGCGCATTCGAAACAATCTTCATCTTGATCACCGCAGACTATATATCCCTTTATATGTTTATCCTGTAGTACTCCCAGCAACTCATTCCATTCTTCAACCTCTGGAAGCCACGGTGCCATAAAAATAAACCCATCCACAGCTATATCTTTTTGTAAAATTGTATATAGAGCTACTCTTGCTCCAGCAGAAAAACCGCCAATTATTACATTTTCTACTGTACGGTTCTCTATAAGCTTATCGTAATGCTCTTTTAGTTCTTCTTTCCCTCTATGTAAATCATCCCATACAAACCCATCTGAAAACTGGATTTTCGAAGACTGTGGTAAAGCTAACGTATAATTTTGTGCCAAAACAGATTTCCAATATGGTTCTATTATTCCTATATTTTCTTGATCACCATGCATTGCAATAAATAGTTTTTCTTTTTTCTTACTGTCTATATATTTCACATCTGCTCGTTCTGTTTTCTTTGCTAACTCTTCTCTTTCTTTACATAATTGAACCATTTGATGAAACTCTTCAAATTTATGTAGTGGTTTTAAATCGTCGTCCGAAATTAAATATTCATTTCCATACCAAAAACCCTTTTCTATAATAGCTTCCTTCATTAAATGCAACGCTTCTTCTTCAAGTCCTGCTGCACTCGCTAATGCATATTTAAAATTATATATTTGAGCCTCATTCCCTACTATACCTTTAGCATGCTCCATTATATAAGTATATGCTTCCAAACTTCCTTTACTTGCATAGCAATGTAACGTTTCATTTAATAATTGAATGTAAGTCATACTATTTTTCATGCACCCATCCCCCGTAACCTTTTATAATATTTATTTTTCAAACCTTTATACCATTCTGTAATCTTTGTATAAAACTCATGCTAACAATACTCTATTCTTGGCGTGATACTTAATCGTTACTCCTCTTTATCCAATAAGTTTAGTAAAAAGTTTAATAAACTGAAAAATCAATAATTTAATAACCCCAAAAAAAAGACAACAATATATTTATTGTTGTTTTCACTACATCTACCCACTCTTTTGTTTTTTTCTATCTGGTTTACTTGAAACTAAATAATGTTTTTCTGAAATATATAAGTCTCTTTTTAATATACGATCTAAGTAAGGTCCTAGTTTCATTCCGCATATGAGGCGATCTTCACTACCTTCTACAATTGGAAACATTTCTTTTTCTGTTACATATTGATCTACTGCCTTTTGTACAATATCAATTTCTTTAACTAGGTTTAGATTTTCTTCTGTATGTTCAAATACCTCAAGCGTTTCCTTCGTAATAAGAAAATGGTTTGTTGGAAATGCAGGTAAATACGGCTTTAACAAATCATAATTCACTGTATAATCATCATTTACTAATACTGTATAAACGATATTAGCATTCTTTTCTAGAAACTTGGCCATCGCTTGTTCCAATTCATCTTTCGTAATTTCACGCTCTTCTTTTCCAGTTTTGAAAAAGCGAAACATCGCATCGCCTCCTTTTTACTATATTATAGCATAAAAGAAAACTGAAAAATCACAAAAAAGTCATTGAAAGAATTTTTCAATGACTTTTTTCTTTATATTCTTATATTTATCCCGCTTTAATGGGCAGGAAGCCCCCCCACTGATTAAAGTTTCACTTTATTTTAAGAACGCACTTAGCATCCATACATGTTGTTCTAATGTTGTATGAATTGCTAACAACATGTCCGCTGATGTTTCATCGCCCGCTTCACCAGCAACTTCCATGCCTTCTTTTAATTCTTGAATCAATGCAGAGTAATCATTCACTAATGTTTGCACCATTTCTTCTGCAGATTCCTTGCTTGTCCCTTCATTCACACTAGATGTTGCCAAATATTCTTTCATTGTCGCTAACGGCTTACCTTCCAATGCTAAAATACGTTCTGCTAATTCATCAATATACGTTCCAGCTTCATTGTAAAACTCTTCAAATTTCTCATGTAATGTAAAGAAGTGTGGTCCTGTCACATACCAATGATAATTATGTAGTTTCACATATAACACATTCCAGTTTGCTACCTGCTTGTTTAATACTTCAACAACATTTGTTTTCGTACTCATACAATCCACTCCTCTTATCATTTCATAATGTTTGTCTTTTAAGAACCTAGTTACATATTACCATACTTTTCCTATCCTCTCGAACGATTGGCTCATATGTAACAAAGTTTTAACACCTTTAATACTTCCCTAATATCTTTTCATTCATGTATGTTTTCTAACAGTTCATACGTCTAATTGTCCAAGCTCATACATATGCATAATAGTAAATCAAGCTCATCGTAGTAGAAAGAGGGATAACATGGACAATCAACAATGGCAAGTAGCAAAGAAAGTCGCTGCTACTTATATTGGAACAGTCGTTGGAGCTGGATTTGCTACTGGACGAGAAATTGTTGAATTTTTTACAGTGAACGGATTTTATGGAACTATTGGTATATGTGTAAGTGGATTTTTTTTTATTTGGCTTGGCACAAAAATGATGTTACTCTCCTCGCAAATCGGTGCATTTTCAGCGCAAGAATTTAACAAATACTTATTTGGGGATGTATTTGGAAATGTTGTAAATACACTATTATTACTCGTATTATTTGGTGTAACGAGCGTTATGTTATCAGGCGCTGGAGCGGTATTTGAAGAGCAACTTCGTTTACCAAGACAACTCGGTATTTTCATTACAGTAATTGCCTGTCTCATTATAGGTAGTCGCGGATTACAAGGGGTTTTTGAAGTTAATACACTTGTCGTACCTATTATGATGATTTTCATTATCGGACTTACTATTACAACGTTTTTTCACGGTACAACTCCTATTCGTAACACTATTCCTGCAGAAAGCTGGAATATGAAGTGGATAACTAGTCCTATTACATATGTCGCCTTAAATCTTTCTCTCGCCCAAAGCGTCCTCGTCCCGTTAGCCAGTGAAGTAAAAGATCGAAAGGCCATTTTATGGGGCGGTATTTTAGGTGGGGCAGGACTTTCTTTAATATTATTATGTAGCCATTTAGCTATCTTATCCGTCGACCAATTTTATCAATATAACATTCCAATGGCTGAAGTCATAAGAAAATTCAATGCAACTTTTCACTTTTTCTTTGTTCTTATCATTTTCGGTGAAGTGTTCACAACTTTAGTTGGCAATGTGTTTGGAATGACAAAACAAATGCAATCCATCACTGGCTGGAAAAATAACAATATTATTTTCTTCATCTTACTAATAAGTTATTGCTTTAGTTACGTTGGTTACAGTGAATTACTCCATATTCTATATCCAGTAATCGGGTGGGTTAGCATCATTTTACTTCCGATTATTGCTTTTAAACAACTTCAAAAAACATAAAAAGCATCCATGTTATTGGATGCTTTTTATATATATTTATTCACAATCATCACATACTTCCCAGTACGGCCCCATTTCCAATGCCAAATATGGCTTTAATTGCAACCGAATCATTCGACTAGGCATACGTTCTAAAACAAATTGAATCCCTTCTTCCTCTTCGTCTAATTCAACTTTTGAAATCGCAATTCTTTGCATAGTAGAAATAGGCATTCCCTCTTTATATAAAGTGATTTTCACCTCATCATATTCATTAAAATACAATTCAACACTCATTTGATTTTTCAACATTTCATCAACAATTTCATATTTATCATTTCGTTCCTGGATTATATATTTCCAGCCACCTTTACCTTCTTCTTTCGGAGCTGCTTGAAATAATGTCATCAAATCCTCGTATAGCATAAGATAACCCCTCTCTTACTAAAAAACGATGAGTATTTTATATACTCTTTATCTCTATCACTATCCATATGTATTGTACCATATATCAACGTTCTAACCGTATTCATTTGCTTCATAAGTATATAAAACACTTTATTCAGTCTTCATTATTATGTGGCTTACTTTATTACTTAATCCCCCTTAAATTTTAAACCTATTCCCAAGCATTATTTGCTCACATCAAAAAAGGAGAGTGATTTACATCACTCTCCTTAAAAGAATTTCCCAGTAGCTGCTAACGCTAATACTAGTATTAGAATTGTAAATAATAATGATACTATAAAACTAAAAATAGGTAATGCTTTCTTTTCATTCTTCTTAAAGAGTAACTTTAAACTAAGAAAGATGTTTACTGGTACAAATATAAAATAAAAATATTTAACAATTTGCACTGAACTATTTGAAAGTGTTTTAAAAATAAACACTTCAATGAGAAAAACAATAAAAAATGAAATACTTAACCAAAATGAGACATAACTAAGCCAAGAATGTCTTTTGGTCCCCCAGTACACTCCCATATTAATAATCTCCTTTATTTGCATTCTATATGATTATAATTATACATAAAGTTAACAAATACCTCTATTTTTCGACAAATATTATACATGATATACCTTGAAACATCATAAACATACTCTCTATCACATTTCATGTTACATAGTAAAAACAGACTACCCCAAAATCGCATACTGCTATTTTTGGGTAGTCTGTCCTTTATTATACTTTAAATCTTTCAATTAACCCTTGTAATTCTTCAGCCATTTGAGATAATGTACCCGCCGCAGAACTAATTTCCTCAATGGACGCTAATTGTTCTTCTGCTGATGCTGCAACGTTTTGAGTACTCGTCGCATTATTCTGCGCTGTCATTGCAATTTGTCCTACCGAAATAGACACTTCATTTGCACCTTTTGACATCCCGTTAGCCGTTTCAACCATCGTTTTAATTTGATCGGCAATTTCGTTTGTAGATTGTAAAATCTCAGTAAAGTTTTGCTTCGTTTCATTTGCAATAACAAGTCCAGATTGAACTTCTTCATTTACATGACCCATAGACTTTACCGTCTTACTCATGTCATCTTGTATTTCACATATTAATTTACTTATTTCACTAGAAGATACGCTAGACTTCTCCGCCAATTTACGTACTTCATCTGCAACAATTGCAAATCCTCTTCCGTGTTCTCCCGCTCTTGCAGCTTCAATTGCCGCATTCAAAGCTAGAAGATTTGTTTGATCTGCAATATTTTGAATTACTTCTAATATGTCACCAATTTGCTTTGATTTATTATTTAGTAACTGAATAACCTCATCTGATTGTGAAACAGATTCTGCAATTGACTGCATTTGATTTACTGTTTTTCCGACTAGTTTTCCACCATTCTCTGCTTTTTCACGAGTATGAGCAGAAGCCGTACTAATTGATGATGAACTATTTGCTACATGCTGAATGCCTTCTGTTACATCAAATAGTAACATTGCACCATTTTCTACACTTGTCGTTTGCGTTGTTGCCCCGCTTGATATTTCGTCCATTGCCATCGTAATTTGCTCAGTTGCTTCACTCGCCTGTCTTACACTTGCCGTTAGCTCTTCTGATGCTGCTGCAACATGTCCAGCCGAAGTATTAATTCTTCCGATTAATGTTCGCAATGCATCTGTCATCTCATTAAATCCTTTTGCAAGTTGACCGATTTCATCATTAGAATGAATATCAATTGTTTGCGTTAGATCTCCCTCACTTATTTCTTTAGAAGTGACAACTAATCTTTTTAATGGCTTCGTTATAGAAAGCGTCACAAAATAAATAAGTGCCCCACCTATAACTAATGAAATGAACATAACAATTAACATATTATAAAATACAGGCTGCGCAGCTTCAATTACTTCATTTGAGTACATAGTCCCGCCAATTTTCCAACCTGTTTTTACATTTGTAGCAAATACCATTTGTTTTTCGCTACCATCATACGTATAAGAAAAAGCACCATGATTATCTTCATAAATTTTCTTCGCCCAAGAATCGGCTGCTTTTTCTCCTGATTTTTCTTGAGGGTGTGCAATTATTTTTTGTTTCCCATCTAAAATGAAAGCATATCCCTTTTTACCAATATTAATTAACTTCGTTGTTTTTAATAAATTATCTAAACTTAAATCTACCGCTACAACACCGTTTTTATCTTCTGCTTGTTTTGCAATCGTTACGACAATATGTCCATTTCCTTTTGCCTTATACGGCTCAGTAATTACAATACCACCTTGTTTTGCCACTGCATCTTTATACCAAGAACGTTCTGTTGGATCATAGTCTGCTGCCATTTGTATATTTGGTTCTTGTACAAATTTTTTATCATTGCCCGCAACATATACTTGTTCCACATCTTTATTCAAATTGATATATTGAGATAGCATTTTTCTTAATTCATCCTGATTATCCCCTTGATACATATTACCTTGAATCACTCGCGCAAAATTATTTACATCATTAAATTTCGCCTCAATCATTTGATTAATTAAATTATCTAATATTTTTATATTGTCGTGAGCACTACTCGTAATTTGTGATTCAAAATTCTTTTTAGCTGTTTGATAAGACATGCCTCCGATAATAGAGACAGCCGCAATTAAAATGATGAAAAATGAAATTAGTAGTTTTTTTGCTACTTTCATATCACGAAACGAATTTAATAGTCTACCCATTACAAACCTCCTGCTTTTCAATTTCAAAAGTTAAATTTAGTGAACTATAAATATTTCCCATTCCCTAATTATTATTTTCATAACCTATTATGATGAATACTTTGTAAAGTTTAAACAATTAATTTCTCTTTGTCCATATATATGAATAATATTATTATAAAATTTACAAATACAAAAAGCCAAAGGGAATCACCCTTTGACTTTTCACATTTTTTTATGCTGTTTAGAAATCTTTTTCCACTTATCACGCTCTGCTCTTGCAAGAACAGCATCTTGTTTTCTCATAAAATAGGCTAGTTCTCTTTGTAATTTTTTATAGCTTTGCAAACGATTTATCGTAATAATTCCGTTATCAATTGCCTTATGCACTGCACACCCTGGCTCATTTTCATGCTTGCAGTCCCTAAAACGGCACGTTTTTGCTAGTTCTTCAATATCAGAAAATGTTGTTTGAATCGCATCGCTTCCTTCCCAAAGCTGTAGCTCCCTCATACCAGGAGTATCAATAACTAAACTTCCACTCGGTAATCGGAACAATTCACGATGAGTTGTCGTATGTCTTCCTTTACTATCTTCCTCACGAATATCACCCGTTTTTGCTACTTCAATTCCAATGAGTGCATTTAATAAAGTAGATTTTCCAACCCCGGATGAACCGACTAAAGCAATTGTTTTTCCTGAAGTAACAAATTGTTGCAACGATTCAATACCAGTATGCTCTAAACTATCAACGACGAAGATCGGAACACCAATTGCTACAGCTTCTGTTTCTACAATTTTCTGTTCCACGTCTTCACATAAGCTACTCTTTGTTAAAACAATAACTGGCATTGCACCGCTTTCATATGCTAATAATAAATAACGTTCTATTCTTCTTACGTTAAAATCATGGTTCAGTGCATTCACTAAAAATAGATAATCTACATTTGCCGCTATTACTTGTTCTTCCGTTCGAGTACCAGCCTCTTGCCTAGAAAAAGAGCTTCTTCTAGGAAAAATACGATGAATAATTGCCTTCTTTTCATTCTCTATTTTCTTTATATACACCCAATCACCAACCGCTGGATAATCACCCTTCGTTACTGCTTCATGCCGAAACTTACCAGACAGCTCTGCCATATATTCACCATCATTACAAATAATTCGATATATATGCTTATGCTCGAGTAAAATACGCCCTACTTCAAAGTTCTCTACAGCTTGTTCTTCAAAAAAAGAATCCCAGCCGAACGATTCTAAAATATTTTGATTCAAATTGATATCCTCCCTAGTGTATAAGCGGAAGGATCGTGCGCTCACTTATATAGTCTCGCCCTTTCCATCCACCTTTGTATTTGGTTTATTATTCATATAAGTTATTTTCGCCATAATACATCACCCCGTTCTCATTTTAATTACTCTCATTATATGGAATATTTATTTAAAAAGCTACCTCATTTAACGTAATTTTCAAATAATTTATTTTTCATCATTCTAATTTGCCCACGGTGACTAATTTCATCTTCTAGCACGTGAAACCACAAATAGTACTCGTTATGCGCTACACCGTTAGGCCACTTTCTTTCTGACATTAGCCATGCATCATCTTGTTCACTCAAATACTTCAGAGATTCTTCTCGAACTTTTTGCAAAAGTTGTACATAACACTGTATTTCATGTCCGCGAATCGTTCTCCCCGATTCCCCTAAATAGAGTGCGTCTTCCCATATTTCTAATTCTTCTTTTGTAAAGTCACGTTCTTGAAATGAAATAAGTTGGTGAGCTTTTTCTATAGCCGCTATATGCTTTAATAAAGATCCGATAGAATTCCCACCACTTGACATAATTGAATCTAATTGCTCAACTGATAAATCGTTTATTTCCTGTAATGTTACAGCTCTCGTATGCTTACTAATTCCCCTATATGTTTTGTATAACCATTCACACTTCTTATTCGATAATCTATATTCATATCACGCACCCCTTTCTACATTCATATTAAGGAATAACTGCTTCATATAATAGACTCATATATATCAGATTTTTCTGCTATAATTAAATTGAATATAGAAAAACACCAAACAAACTTTCTCAATATGCTTCTATGAAATATTAAAAGGAATCAATATAAAATAATCGAATCTTATTCACTAAAAGGAGTGGATTCGATGGAAATGTATCAATGGCTAACTGCTGTTCTCGTTGGTGGCATTACCGGTTTCGTTTCCCATCTAATCAATAACCAAGGTAAGTTATTGCTTCCACGCCGTTTGAAAACTTTTTTTCACTTTGGGTTTTTGACTGATATTTTCACTGGCAGTCTAGCTGCACTTCTTGGACTCGTTTTATTCGATGTCACCTTAATAAAAGAAATTATTAAAGTATCCATTGTGACTGCTATTTCTGGTCAGACTTTCTTACTACATCAAGCGCTTGGTGGTGAGCAGGCTAAAAACACACAAATTGGGAAAGCTGATGAGAAGATTCAAGAAATTGACAAATTATTACGACGTTAGTCTATACTTTTTTTAAAAATTATTGCTATAATAAACAATAAATATTTTCTATTGCGTCGTTTGTCAGAAGAAAGGGTGTTTCGTATGACAAAAAAGAAAATAGAAGATTTCTTAACAAACACTGAAAAAGAGGAACTGCTAGAAAACTATAAATGTTTACGAGAAGCCCGCACAAAAAGCGAAGCTAACTATTTTGGTGAAGCAGTAAACCATCTATTAAATAAAGCAAAACAACGAATTATTAAAGATGCAGGCATACATGATGAAAATGCAGCAACCGTTCAATCAAAAAGAAAAGCACTGTTTTAGTTCAATTAGCTAAAACAGTGCTTTTCTTTTTGATATTTTTCACATTACTTTCACATCTATTTCACAATTATAAGTAGTCCTATATGTTATACTCAGTATATCCTTTTCCAAGGAACTATATGCCGATATATTAATCCCTATCTCTATAGGGATTTTTATTTTTAGGCTCTTTTTTTATTTGTAAAGACTTTATGACGCAATTCCTGTTTCACTACTTTCAGTAAGCTTTTCACTTTTTCTAAACAGAAATAAAGCTATAATATATAATAACGCAGTAAAACTACCTACAAATATAAAATTGTGAGATGTTGCAAATAACATTCCTGCTATTGCCGCTCCAATCATTTGACCAATATACATAGAAGCATTTGCAAGAGCAGCTCCTGTTCCTCTTGCTACATTAGACATGTTTTGTAAGTGCCTCATCATTAATACAAACAAAATTCCTGTCACAAAAAACAAAACAAAGAACAATAACTCCACCAATACGATGTTCTTTACATGAGGAAGTAATACATATAGCACTGCTGTAAATATAATTCCACCATAGAAAGAAAGATTATAACCCATTTTATTTACGATTCTAGGGCCAAAAATATTACCAGTTAAATTTCCTAATCCTAATACGAGCATAGCTGTACCTACTTCATGAACTTGTAAGCCAAATTGAATGGAAAGCCATACACCAAAAAATGAAAATGCAGCAAAATTACCAGTTTGAAAAACAAAATATGCAAAATAAGAAAGTAAAACCTTTGAATCTGAAAGTAATTGTTTATAGCGCTTTAAGATGTTTGTTTTATTTCCACTAATATGAACCGGTTGAATTTCTGGTAATACTACATAAATAAGAATGACAAGTAGTGCTGATAATATACCAACGACAAAGAATGGTGTTGTATAGTGTATCATTGCCAAATACGATCCAACTGGCAGTCCTAAAACTTGAGAGATTGATAACCCTGCTGTTGCAATTCCAAATGCCTTTACAATTTGCTCCTTCTCTATAAGGAGCGGCATAGATGCCCACACTTGTGGAGATACAAAGGCTGCACTTACACCTGCTAAGAATCTAAATGCTAGCATCCATAGAAAACTCGGTGCCATTCCACATAAAAATGTACTTAACGCAAAAAAACTCATTCCTATTACCATCACTTTTTTTCTATTTAAGCCATCTGATATAGGACCAGCAATAAGTGCAAATCCAGCGTATCCTAAAGCATATGAGCTCACCATCCACCCTGACAACTCAGTTGAAATATGATACACCTGTTGTAATGTGGGCAAAAGTGGTGAAATTAAGAAAGTATCTGTACCGATCATAAACATGATTGTAAAGAATACAGCTAGTACTCTTTTCATTTAAATCTTCTCCTTTTATATAAAAAGAGGGAACCATCCCTCCTTTCAACTAATCTTCTAAAATAGATTCAATCTCTTTCATGACATTTTCATTCAATGAAACTTCCACAGCTCTTACACTTTCTCTTATTTGCTCCGCTCTTTTCCCACCAGGAATAACAGTATCAATTCCTTTTTTATTTAATAGCCATGCTAATGCTAAATGCGATACTTCGACATCTTCTTCTTTAGCTACGCCTTTTAACTTCTCAACTTTTTTAAAGTTACTCTTATATGTATTTTCTTCAAATAGATTTACACTTTGACGCCAGTCTCCTTCGTTCAATTTAAAATCTTCTGTATATTTACCACCTAATATCCCAAAAGCAAGAGGTCCGTAAGGGATAAATGAAATACCTGATTCTATACAGTACGGCAAAAGTTCTTCCCCAGCAGCACGATCCAACATATTATACGGTGATTGTACAACATCTATGTGTCCGTGCTGATTCGCTTCTTTTAATTGCTCTACGTTTACGTTAGATATTCCAATTGAACGAATTTTCCCTTCTTCTTTTAGGCGAGTAAGTTCTCCAATTGAATCTATATAACTTGTTTCTGGATTTGTAAAATGTAAATAATATAAATCAATATAATCAGTTTGTAATCTTCTTAAACTATTTTCCACAGCATTTCTTAAATAGCTTCGTTCATTATTTATATACACCTCTCCATTTAATAGCGGCTGTATTCCACCTTTTGTAGCAAGTACAATTTCGTGGCGTTTTCCTTTCAGTACTTCTCCTACCAATTCCTCTGATCTACCGAAACCGTATGAATCTGCTGTATCAAAAAATGTAATCCCTTGCCCCATAGCTTCTTCTATTAATTGTTTTCCTTCTTCCTCATTCACATCAGCATATAAATTATGCCCCCCTACAGCGTTTGTTCCTAACCCCAACTTTGAAATATTTAGTCCTGCCTTTTGCAATTTTGTATATTTCATTTTTTCTCCCCCTATATTTCTATTGTTCGAATATGTTCGAACAATAGAAATATATCACTTTATATGTTATAGTGCAAATATATTAACTTATACAAGCAGGTGAAAAAATGCGTACTCTCTATCATCCAAATCGAGAAGAAATTCAATTCTCTTCTATTTTATATGCACTTAGTGATCAAATTCGTTTACAAATTGTAACTATGCTACTAGAGAAAAACGAACAATCTTGTGGTGCGTTAAACATTCCAATTGCGAAATCGACTTTATCTCACCATTTCAAAGTTTTACGTGAATCTGGTGTTATGTATACACGCCTTGAAGGCACACAACGTTTCATTTCAATTCGTGAAGATGACTTAAATGCTAGATTCCCCGGTTTATTAGATGTCATAATACATGCAACAAAACCATACTAAAAAACATCTCATAAAAATATGAGATGTTTTTAGTAATTGTTATTCTTTCAATAAATCTATTAATCCATTCCCTTCAGATGTACGTTCATACCCTAAAGGTACAGTTCTTTTAATAAGCTGTGCATATATTTCTGGTTCTGATAACTTTCTACCATATTCCCTTTCACACTGCTTTATGAGCAATGTCAGTGCCCCAGCAACATGCGGTGTGGCCATAGAAGTACCACTTAATACCGCATATTTCCCTTCAGGATACGTAGATAATATTTCATCGCCTGGTGCTACTAAATCAATTTCTTGATTTGAATTACTAAAACACGCGATTTTCCTTTCTAAATTGACAGCGCCGACTTCAATTACTTCTGAGTATGCGCCTGGGAAATCTAGTTCTTCCGTGTTATCATTACAATCTCCATTATTTCCAGCAGCACATACGACGAGAACATCTTGCTTTACCGCATTTTGAATTGCTTCATGTAATTCTGGAACATCTTGCGGGCCACCAAGTGACATGGAAATGACTCTAACTCTTTCTTTATTAGGGCCTCTCCAATTTACAGCATAATGTATCGCCTCAATAATTTGCTCATAACTTCCAGAACCATCTCCTGCTAAAACCTTTAACACTAACATTTTAGCGAGCGGTGCGACTCCTAAAACACCAACTCCATTTTCAGTCGCTGCAATTGTCCCCGCTACATGAGTACCGTGTCCGTTATTATCAAGATAAATATTTGGATCTCCTTCGTAATCTTTCGTGAAATTTCTTCCGCCGATAATACGATCCTTTAAATCTATATGATTCATATCACACCCTGTATCTAATACGGCAACAACAATATCTTTTCCTTTGGCACTCTTCTCCCATACTTGTGGAGCATGAATGAGTTGTACACCTGGTGGAATTTCATTTACTTGTTCAACTACCTTATCTACTGTAAAAGGAATCAATTGTATACCTTTTTGTTTATTCGCTGTACTACTGTTCATCGTAATCCCTCCTGAAAATATATTATTTTCATTTCAGACCACTTTTGAAAATGCTTACATGTAACATTCGTTTTAGTTGTTTCGTTTTCCTTCCTTAAAAATATTTCTCAATAAGGCTTACGAAATTTATACTACTCTTTTATTTATCTCGTAATTTGTAGACACCAAAAATCCGATTGGTACAACCAATAACCAAAATAAAAGGACCACTAAATTGGTCCTTTTATTGTCTTTAAAGAATGATATGAAATTTTTAAAATAATATAAATTAAGACTAAGCCTCACTCTTGTTTAAAAACTTCTCTATTTCTTTTATTAAATATTTCGCTCCATCTATACTAACAGTAATGTTTCCATTTGCTAATGATATGTTTTGATTTGAAACATCACCTGTTATTTGACAAGCATTGTAAGGTTGATATTTTTGTAAAATGACTTTGTCTTCTTCTACGAAAATTTCAAGCGGTGATTTGATTTGTATTCCCAATACATCACGTAATTCTTTAGGAATAACAATTCGTCCTAATTCGTCTACTTTTCGAATAACTCCTGTTGCTTTCATATTACTTCCTCCCTTACTTTTTATTAAATTTTCCACCTCGCTTTTTCCATTTTATCACTTTTTGGTAATACCTGCCTCTTTTTAGAGAATTTTGTACTCAAGTTAAAAAAACACATTTAACGAATATATAATCTCTCTTTCAATTGTTTTAAATAACGAGATCGAATCAGTAAGAAATATACAACTTGAATTCCTACGAAAATACTTAATACAATCGTATTTTCTTTAAATAGTGAGTACTCAAACATATGCCCGAGTGCAGTTAACGCTACTGCCCCGTGTAATGTTGCAACACCTATTGGAACGAAGAATAGAAGTCCCAACCTGATTGTAACTACTTTCGATAATTCTCTACTCGTTAAACCTACTTTTCGAATCATTTCAAACAAACGAGTATCATCCTCCAAATCAGAAAACAAACGGAAATAAAGGAAGCTTCCTGCACATACGAAAAATACAATACCGATAAAGAAACCTACAAATAGAATTGGTCCTGCAATTTGTAAACTTTGGTTTTGTGCGTACTCTTCTGCACTAAACGTTGCATGTTCTTCATAAGGTTTCATCTGATGCGTTAGTTCTTTACCAACCTCAATTTCATCTTTCGTTCCTTCTGTTTTGTATACATAATTTTTTTCCTCTTTAAATCCATCTTGTAATGCATCATACTGCTTGTTAGAGATTACATAAACGTTACCTCTTATTATTTTACTTAATGAAGAAGTATTAACTTTTTTCACTTTTAAAGGTTCATTCAAATATGGCAACGTAATTTCTTTTCTTTCTTTCATCGGTGGTCCCGGTATATCGACTGACAAAAATAAAACTTCTTTTTTAGATACCGCATGAAAGGATTCTCCTGTTAACTTTGCATATTTCTTATAGTCTGATTCCTTTATAAAAGTGGCGCTTCTTAACGACTGCTCCTCCGTTTTCTTCGTCGAAATATTAGTTTTTGAAGCCTCTATACTATGTTTCTTTAATCCTTCGTCAATCATCTTCAAATGCTGTAATTCATTACTATTTCCTTGCTTGGAGTGGTAATGAAACGCAATTGGCTTCTCCATAATCTTCTTTGTCATTGATGTAAAGCCAACTAATGTACCTATTGCTGAAAATGCTACAGTTGAAATTATCGTTACAATAAAGAACATTCTTGCGTTATCTCTCATACGGTAAGCTAAATCTGACAACGTAATAATATGTGTCTGTGTCCAATAAAAACGTTTACTTTTTTTACATAGTCTAATAATAAAGACACTCAACTGCTTGTACAGCAAATACGTACCAATAATGACTACCGTTGTAACAGGAATCATCATGAAAAATACCATTGCACCATGTGACATAAGCGCTCCTGCATATCCAATACTAAGTAATATAACTGCTAATATAGAAGAAATAATGGATGCTTTCGGTTCTGGCTTCGCTTCTGCTGATCCTCTAAACAATTTCATAATTTTATTTTTTCGAATCATTCCTGCACTAAACAATGAAATGATCATAAATAATACGAAAAACATAATACTCGTTACAACAATGGCTTTCATTGGAATGTAATAGGGTAAGGAAATATCTAACTTTAATATCATTGGAGCTATAAATATTAATATTCCGGAAAATAGCATTCCAGCAAGTATCCCAAAAATAATTGCCCCTATTCCAATCATAATATTTTCAAAGAAGATAAGACGCTTTAATTGATATTTCGTCATACCTAACATCATTAAAATTCCTAATTCACGCTTTCTCGTTTTTAAAAACATTCCCATCGAATATAAAATAAAGAAAAATGTGAATAAGTAAATAATGGACTGTGCAAAAGACATACTTACGAACACGTATCGTCCCAATTCTCCAGCGCTTAATGCCGGATGAAACGCAAAAAACGAATATACAAAAAAGGCCATAATAGCAAATGCACTACTTAAAAAATATGCTGAATATGTTCGTCTATTTCGTGTCACATTCCGATATGCGAGTTCTCTAATATTCATATTACTTCTCCGCCCTTCTACTAACTATGTTCTTATATTAGTAAAGTACGGAAATACCTTCCATCGATTCAAATGACAAAAACCTTACATTATTGAAAGGTTTCAAAAAAATTGCTTAAACGATGCAGTTTCATTATAATGACTACATTCATATTCATACACACATCCTATTGTATATTCGTTAATTTTGCGAAATAATAAAGGATAGAAGTATGTACCAATATACATATAAACTTATTTACCGCTTTAATATGAATAGGAGGAAAACATAATGACATTGCAAGAACAGATTATGAAAGCATTACACGTTCAACCTGTAATTGATCCGAAAGCAGAAATCCGTAAACGTGTTGATTTCTTAAAAGATTATGTAAAAAAAACAGGTGCGAAAGGATTTGTACTTGGAATTAGTGGCGGGCAAGACTCTACATTAGCTGGACGTTTAGCTCAGCTTGCAGTGGAGGAAATTCGTAATGAAGGTGGTAACGCAACGTTTATCGCCGTGCGCCTTCCTTATAAAGTGCAAAAAGACGAAGATGATGCGCAATTAGCATTACAATTTATTCAAGCTGATCAATCTGTTGCATTTGATATCGCTTCAACCGTTGATGCTTTCTCAAATCAATACGAAAACTTATTAGATGAATCGTTAACAGATTTCAATAAAGGTAACGTGAAAGCACGTATCCGCATGGTTACACAATATGCAATCGGTGGACAAAAAGGGCTCCTTGTTATCGGAACAGATCACGCTGCAGAAGCTGTAACAGGATTCTTTACAAAATTCGGAGATGGTGGTGCAGACCTATTACCATTAACGGGATTAACGAAACGCCAAGGACGCGCTCTATTACAAGAATTAGGTGCGGACGAGCGACTTTACTTAAAAATGCCAACAGCTGATTTATTAGATGAAAAACCAGGTCAAGCTGATGAAACAGAGTTAGGTATTACGTATGATCAACTTGATGACTATTTAGAAGGTAAAGCAGTTCCAGCTGACGTTGCAGAAAAGATTGAAAAACGTTACACAGTGAGTGAGCATAAAAGACAAGTACCAGCATCAATGTTTGATGATTGGTGGAAATAAATAAAACATAAAAAAGAAGCTAATCTCATTTAGCTTCTTTTTTATATGTTAACGATATACCCCTACCCTTTTCTCCAATAAATCTTGCAGGCAATCTTCATGCTGTTTACAAAATAACGGTGGCATGTCGTCTAACGGGAAAAACTTCAAATCCAACGTTTCATCACCATCTACTTTTTTGTCGCCTCCAACTATTGAGCATGAAAAACACATCACAATTGACTGCGCCTTGTCTCCATTTGGATATGATTGAAAATATTTTGTATACACTCCAATAAGTTCATTTATTTCTACATCATACCCGGTTTCTTCTTTTATTTCTCGAATTGCAGTTTCCGCAGCCGATTCTCCTATCTCCATTGCGCCTCCTGGAAAGCCCCAAGCGTTAAAGTCGCCTCTTTTTTGCAGTAATACTTCTCCTTCTTTATTAAATACACAACCACCGGCAAAGTTTAAGAAAACATAATCATGCCCTACTTTTTCGCGTAATTCTTTTATATAATTGGCCATTCTCTTTCCCCTTTTCATACTTCTTTTATCGCTATTCCTTATCTTTTTCAAGCAATTCAATAATTCGATCTAGCTTCTGATTCATATGCATCACTTGTTGTTTTTTTGCAGCACTGCTTTGCAATACTCTTTTAATGAACAAAGTAAATGATAGGAAACACAAAACGATAAGTCCGATTACTAAACAAGTATATATCAATGTAAAAATATCACTCTCGAACAAATTCATTTAGATTCCACATCCTTCCTCCTTTCATTTTATCATATAATTCTGATTTTCGCGGTAATACATAAGAAAAAGAGCCTCCTTTACAGATGCTCTCTTTCACCGATTAATACGTAAATGTAATTGTCGCTAATGAATACTCTGCCATAGCACTATATGGTGCTACTTGATAAGATACACGCTTTGCACCTTTTGGCCAGTTTATTTCATTTAACACTTTCTTTATATCTTGCATCGTCCCATCCATGGACTGCTTATATCGCACTTCTACTTTTTCTGGTTTAGCTGCAAACTGTTGCTGTAACTTTTTCTTAAATTCATTATAATTTTCTGCTCCGTATTCTGCAGATAAGTATTGTAGATTTGTTTCTTTTAACATCTGCTCATATACGACAGTTTTTGAGCTACCAGCTTTTATTTTATTTGTTAATTCACTGAAATAACTTGTAGTTGCCGCTGGATATTTGCTACGATCCCATTCGTGATCTTTACTTAACTGCTCGTCAGACATATTAAAATATGAATATGTTACACGTCCAGCTTTATCTGGCACTGGATCATCGAATGTAGTATCAAGGTGGTACCATTTGTTTTCAATGTTCACTAAATTCCATGCGTGAGCTTGTCCATTTCCTGTACCTGTTACAATATGGTTTTGGATGCCCGCTTCTTTTAGTAATTCATATGTTAATAACGTATATCCTTGGCAAACGGCAGAACGATTCGCTAACGCTTCATATGCTGTATATGCTCCATAAGACGTATCATACGATACATGTTTTACAACGTAATCATGAATAGCTTTTACTTTCTCATGTTCATCCATTCCTGGTTTTACAATCGAGCCTATAATCGCTTTCGCCTGAGATTTTACATATTGTGTTTGCTCTTTTGATTCACGGTACTTAACTTGCAGTGTAAACGTATAGTTTCCTGGTAATCCTTTAATAGAATATCTAGTAGACGCTACATTATATTTTACATACTCATCTGCATCTACAACTTTATTAAACTCGCCGTACAATTGGTCCATCACATTTCTAGCATTTCCATCTTTTGTTTTATATGTGATTGTAATATTTTCTTCTCGATTATCAACCTGTTTTTTTAATTCTTTTCTAAAATCATTTAACAACTTTGCATCTGATTGTGATGTCGCTACAGTTGAATTCGTAGCAGCATAAGATACAGATGAAGCCTGTAAGCCCCCCATTACTATCGTTGAACAAAGTGCGGCAGCTGTCACATACTTACTTGTCTTTCCCATCATGTCACTCCTTACATTCTATAACTATACGAAAAAGTATCGTATAGTTTCAGAGTATACAATACTTTTTCGTATAGGTCATATGAGATTATGCATATTTAACATTGTAAAAAGGCTGTTCTTTTTATAAGAACAACCTTCTTCATTAACAAGTTTGTAATACACAACATGCATTTTCAAAACGTCGATTTTTCAAGTCTTCATTTCCAATGCAGAAATAAAGCATCCCTAAATCTCCCCACATCATATTACAATTTTTAGTATCTGAGTCAATTTGGAATAAAAGCGTCATTTGTTGCGGGTCTACTCCCATATATTCTCCTGTCTCATATAACACTTCTTCTTGTACAGAAAACGGTTCTCCAAACATTTGATGGTTATCGTAGTTATCTGGGATTAGTTCTTCAAGTAATTGCAAGAAACGGTCCGAATCAGCCTCATCTTCAATGAAAAGCTCTGGCAATTTATACGTTAATTCAAAAGTAATTGCACACTGGTTATAATTCGTTTGCAATTCATCTGCTCTTCGTAATTGCTCTACAGGAACATCATAATAAAGTACACGACCCGCTTCAGTTAGATTCACATCTTCTTCAAAGTAATTTTCAATACTAAAGAAATATAGCATCCCTGTCTTAGGAAGATCGTGATCCATACCAACATGTTGTAAATCCTTTAAATTAAATTGGGCAATAAACTGTAACGGATTTCCTTTGTGCGTCGGATATTCAAATGCAAATGGCAAATCAGGAACTCCTCCCATTTTTGAACTACCTATCGCAACGGTTTCCTCCTGTTTTGGCACAACTTTTACACAAGGAAATACAGTATTAATAAGTTCCTCTTTTAAATGTGTCAGCCCATATTTATCAATTAAAACTTCAATTTGTTTATTCATACATTCTCCTTATATTTACATACTTATTTGTATCATCGCACAAAAATTATACTCCATTCTTTGCAAAAACAACAAGCCTTCAAAAAAACGGGCTCATCCTCCATACGCGAACAAGTTAAAAAAAGCATAGTATACATTGTTCCTACAAACACGATAGTTCATTATTTCTTCCAGTACATTTTCCCCTCATTCATTTTTATTTTTAATTTAAGGAGGAATTCCACATGGGTTACGGATATAGTTGCTGTGGTTACGGATATGGTGGCGGCGGTTGTGGTTATGGAGGTTTCGCTTTATTAATCGTTTTATTCATCCTTCTAATCATCATCGGAGCTAGCTGTTGGGGCGGCTTTGTAGGCTGCTAGTAAATTTAAAAACTATTGTAAAAAAGCACGTACAATACGTGCTTTTTTGCCATTTTCAAATATTTTATGTGAAAGGAAGTATGATGGATGAAGATTGATGTTGTTTTTGAAGGAGGCGGTGTACGCGGAATTGCGCATGTAGGGGCAATTTGCGCGTTAGCTGAAAAAGGCTATGAATGGGAGCGTGTAGCTGGAACATCAGCTGGTTCCATTATCGCCGCGCTCCTAGCAGCAGGATATTCTTGCTCAGAGTTAAAAACAATTATAACTGACATTGATTATAATAAATTTACGAAGAAAACCTTTATTGACAAAATCCCATTTATCGGCAAAGGATTAAGCGCATGGACTAGTCTTGGTATTTACTCTAATATTTTTATAGAAGAATGGATTGAAGAATTACTGCGAAAAAAAGGAGTTCACTTATTTACAGATTTACCTGATTTAAATAAGCTTAAAATTATTGCTTCTGATATAAGTAATGGTAAAATGGTTATCTTTCCTGATGACTTACCAAACTACGGATTTTTAAATTATCGCTTTTCTATTGCTAAAGCTGTAAGAATGAGTAGTACAATCCCCTTCTTCTTTGAGCCCGTAAGATGGAGAACCCCTAAATGGAAGCAACCTTGTTATATGGTTGATGGAGGAATTTTAAGCAATTATCCAATTTGGATTTTCGACTCTCCTACCTCTCCCCGCTGGCCCACTTTTGGGCTTCATTTCGTAAAAGATGAGATTCAAGCTGACCCAGCCCACTACAACGAGCCTATCTCTATGTTCAAAGGACTTTTTAAAACAATGATGCAAGCCCATGATTTACGTCATTTAGACAAGGAATCAAAAGCAAGAACAATTACAATTCCAACTGGGTCCATTACTAGTACAAACTTTGAGTTAACAAAGGAAGAAAAAGAGTGGCTATACAATTCTGGTTACAATGCTGCAAATAAGTTTTTACAATCGTGGAACTTCAGACAATATATTGATGACTATAGAAACGGAAATCAGGATCGAAAATCAAATCGTTATTTCCGTCAACTTGACTCATAATATTATTACTTTTCATACGAGAACACGTAACACTTTCAAAAAAATAAGCCTAGTAATAATATATTACTAGGCTTATTTACTTTCTGCATCATTATTATACGTTGTTTAAGGGTACGTTAACCCTGCTGCTTCCTCTGCAGTAATAACGGTGTATCGATTTCCCGTTCGTAATCCTAACAATTCTGCTTTTTCAATTGCTTCCTGCTTCGTCTCCGCATAAGCAGCTAAATATTTTTCTCCATTGATAATTTGGCAAATGACATATTGTTTCATTACTTTCTCCTCTTACTTTTTCATTAGTTGTGCAAGTTTTTTAATACCTATTTCAATTTCTTCTAACGTTGCGTATGAATAGGATAGACGCAAATATTGCTTTGCGCTTCTATCATACAAAGTACCTGGATTTAATAAAATCTTTTCTTTCAAAGCTTTGTCAAATAAGCTACGATTTGAAACGGGGATATTCATATATAACCAAATATAAAAACCACCTGCCGGCTCATACCAAGTTGCTATATCATGACAATATTTCTCTAACATTTGTAACATAAAATCTCTGCGTTTTTTCAACTTAGTTCTTACAAACTGTAAATGTTCATCATACAATCCATTTGCAAACCATTCCGCTGCAATTTGCTGGGATATAGAACTCGATCCATAATCTATTTGCATTTTTATGTCTGCCAATCTTTGAATGACTGGCTCAGATCCAACAATCCATCCAATTCTTAATCCTGGACTAATGACTTTAGACATACTCCCGATATGTAGTACAATTCCGTTTTTATCATATGCTTTTAAAGGCTTTGAAATAGGCTCATCAAACCATAAGTCTTGATATACTGCGTCCTCTATAATAGGCAATCCAATTTCATTACATATTTCCATCACTTCTATTCGTTTCTTCTCATTCATACTAAAGTTCGTCGGATTATGAAAAGATGGGATTGTATATAAAATAGATGCATTAAATTGCTTCTTATATTTCGAAATATATGATGCATGTAAACCATTCTCATCCATTGGTATACCAATTAATCGCATTCCTACTGATTGAAAAACATGAAGAGAATATAAATAAGATGGTTTTTCTAATAAAATGGATGCCCCTTTTGGTAGAAGCCCCATAGAAATAAGTTGCAAAGCCTGAATTGCTCCTGAAACAATTAATATAGAATCAGCAGTTACATATACACCATGTCCTTTTAAATAGTCCGCAATTTTCTTCCTTAAATAGAAATTTCCTTTTGGTTCTTCATACCCAAGTATCATGTTCGACTTTAAAAGCTTATTCATAATATCTTTCACCTTTTTTTCAGGTAAAAGACTTGGCGCAAGTTCACCTGTTCCTAAACGAATTACGTGCGGATAAAATTCAGCTTGATTTATTTCTTGAATAGCAGGCAGATTCGGATAATGGAGTCCTGTTTCTACATAAGACTGCCAATTAGGCGGGGGTGCGTATGTAGAAGCATTCTCATTATTCTTTACAACAATTGTTCCTTTCCTGCCATTCCCTTCGATGTATCCCTTTGCCACTAGCTCATCGAAAGCCATTACAATTGTACTCCGGTTCACACCAAATGTATGTGCCAAATCTCTTTGTGAAGGTAATTTCGTTCCAATAGTCCATTCTCCATTAACGATTCTTTCTTTTATATGCGTTTCTATTTGTTTATACAGAGGTGTCGCTAGAGACATATTCGGTTTCCAAAAAGATCTTTCCATCATATCACCTTATATTCTTTTTGGTTGGTAACCTCCCCAACCATATGGATGGTTACAAACTTTCATTTCTTCTATACAATATACACTATCATAATAAATTTAAATAGGAGGAAATATGATGAGTGAAGCAATTATTCATGGGATCATTCTTGCATTTGGTCTTATCATTCCATTAGGCGTCCAAAATGTTTTCGTCTTTAATCAAGGTGCGAGCCAACCAAACATTTGGAGGACAGCCCCTGTAGTATTAACTGCCTCAATATGTGATACGTTACTCATATTGATTGCGGTGCAAGGTGTCTCCCTTGTACTCCTTACTTTTTCTTGGCTAACTAACACGTTATATATAATTGGATTTTTCTTTCTCCTATATATGGGCTTTGTTATTTGGAGAAGTAACCCTTCCAACGATATAAAACAAGAAAACAGCATGCCATTAAAAAAGCAAATCCTTTTTGCTGCATCGGTTTCGTTATTAAATCCACATGCAATTTTAGATACAATCGGTGTAATTGGAACAAATTCTATCCAATACATAGGAAGTGAAAAATGGGCTTTCACACTTGCAACTATTATCGTTTCGTGGATTTGGTTTATAAGCTTAGCTTTCGCGGGGAAATTTCTAAAAAGAATGGACTCAACTGGAAAGACAATCGTGTTATTAAATAAATTTTCTGGTCTCATCATATGGGGTGTCGCGCTTTATATGTTAAAACAAGTTATTTATTCTTAATGAACGAAAGAGAATTGCATGTTACTGAAAACATCATGCAATTCTCTTTCAAATTATGAAGTAGGTTCCGGTTCCGATTTCTGGTTTACCGTCTTTGTATCTTTTGCTGGTTTTATCCAAATGATTGCTATAGCAGCACCAATCCCAGCAAATATACTTGTTAAATAAAATACTTCATGGTCAGCACCTTTCATGAAAAAAGAATATAGAGGTGGTCCAGCTGCTACACCGATAAAACGCATTGAACTATAAAATGACGTAACCGTTCCCCTTTGCTCCTTTTCAATCCCTTGTGTAATTAAAGCATCTAAACATGGGAGTGCCATACCAATTCCTATCCCCATAATAACGAGACAAAGAAGTAGTAAATAAATCTCTTTTATAAATAAAGGAATGATAACTGATGCAGCAGCCATTAAAAAACCAATATAAATACACTTCTTCATCACATTTTGATTATCTCCAATTTTTTTACCAGCCATATATGAACTAAGTGACAGTACAAGTAACGGAATCGCAAGTACACACCCTTTCCATATACCATGAATGTCATACTTTGATTCCAATATAGTTGACAAATAAAAGAGAATTCCGAATAAAATAAGCATAATAATTGCACCTAATGCAAAAATGGCAATCAACCATCTTCCCTTTTCTCGAAACGTAGCGACAATAGATTTGATAAACTCTTTAAGTGGCGGTACTTCTCCTTCTTGTTTCTTTGCCTTTACTAGAACAAGTAATAAAACAATTGATACTATGCATAAAACTGGAATCGCCCAAAATGGTAAGAACCATACAATGGCAGCAAGAGCAGATCCTAAAATAGGGCTCAACACTTTCCCAAATGTATTGGATGTTTCTATGATTCCTAAACCTGTACTAACTTGTTTTTCATCCTTGTATAAATCACCAACACACGGTATAACAACTGGCATTGCACCAGCAGCACCAATACCTTGAATCGCTCTACCAATCAATATCCAAGTGTAGGGATTATCAACTTTCCAAGATACCCAACCAGTTATCGCTCCTCCTATAGCCGCAATCAGCAAACTCGGAACCATTACCATCTTTCTCCCCCATCGATCTGATAAATAACCAGCAATCGGTATAAGTAGAATGGCTACGATAGAGTAAATTGTAATAATCATGGATACTTGAAACGATGAAATATGTAATTTTTTTTCAATTGTCGGCAGGATTGGAATGAGCATTGAATTCCCTAATGTCATAACAAGTGGAACTGATGCAAGCGCAATTAAACAACAGTTTTCTTTTTTTAACATGTTGGCTTCGAAACCTTTCATCATATATTTCTTACCATGTAATAGCCCTGCTGGAACGTAATTTTTCATTCCACCAGGGCTATTACATCTTTACTACTTCCCATTCACAACAAAAGAAATTGGGGAAAACATAGTATTATTCCTATTCTTTGAGTCCAGTTCACAATATATCCATACCAATTAATTGAAAAAAAAAGAAAGGAAGAATCCTTCCTTTCTCCTATAACCTTCTACAATTAGCGAGTATAACCGCCACCAAGTTGTTGTTCTGCCATCGCTACTAGGCGTTTTGTAATTTCACCGCCTACAGAACCGTTTGCACGTGAAGAAGTATCAGCGCCAAGTTGTACACCAAACTCTTGTGCAATTTCATATTTCATTTGATCTAAAGCCGCTTGTGCTCCATGTGATGCTAATTGATTAGAATTACGATTTCTAGCCATTACCAATCACCTCCTTATTTATATATAAATTGTGTTAAATTTTAATTTAAATACATGGTAATTTTTGGTTATTAATATTTTAAAAAAAGAGTCTCTACAATGAGAGACTCTTTCATCATTTTATATTAAGAAGTTACTACTTCTAAATTTCTATTTGTTAGTACTTTCATTTCTGCTTTTAATATATCTTTCGCATTATGTCCAAACCATTCGAGTGAAGCGAAATGATCAGTATCTCTCACTTCCTGAATAATCTCATCATAATTTACAATGCCTTCAAATAATGGAACCATACCAGTACGATTTCCCGCTGCTGCATATACATTATTCGGTTCGAACACATGTAAATAATCTGCTGAAGATATATTCTTAAAATGGTAATGTTGTATCCACGGTCTTAGTTGCTGGAAGCTGTCAACTGGATCTGCACCAGACTCCCATATATGAAGAAAATCAAGATTTATTTTCAAATTCGGATGATCTACTTCGCCTAATAATTCCAAAGTAGAAGGCAACGTATCCGTTAACGTATTTGGGTGTGTTTCTAAAAGTACATACATATTATGCTGAGCAAATAATTCACAAATCATGCGAATACGATTCACATACTCTTGTCTCTCTTGTTGCGAAAAATCTGCACTACCTTTTTGTCCAGCAAACGTACGAATTTTATTCGTTTTAAACCAGTTAGCTAGTATTGCAAGTTGTTCACATTTCTCTATCGTTTTTTCAAAATCTGCCGATAATGATATGTCTAAGTAATCACTTATCATCGTAATTTCCAAGGTTTTATCCTTTAAACAATTCAATTCTCGTTCTGTCGTTTCATACTCCTGCATATACAAATTTTGTGCATGAGTCCCCCATAATTCAATGCCTTCAAAACCATTTTCATATGCAAATTGAACAATATCAGTAAATGAAATTAATTGATGGCGAAATGAAATGGTACATAGTGAATATTTCATAGGTTTGAACTCCCTTATCTTAAATTCAGTAAAGTTTTTAAAATACTAAAACAGACTCATTTGATTTCATTTCTTTCCATGATAAAAACTGTCTCTCTAATTCAGTCTTAATTTGTAGTTCAATTGCATTCATTTCATCCAGCTTTTCAACAATTGATGATAACATACCTTTATTATTTGTCATTGCCATTTTAATTGCACGATACTGTACATTTGTAAATCCTTGTACAATATCTTCTACCCGATCACACCAATAATCAAATTCTTGCTCCGAATATTGCAACGTTTCACGGAAGTATGCAAAGGCATGTTCATAACTATATTTACGAATTGCAAGTACTGGTATTTGTTTTACTGCCGCTACAAGACCAGAAAGCAAATACCCTTCTTCTTCATTTGCCATTTTTATAATTAAGTTTTTCAGCTCCATAGTCAGTTCATTGTCGTTTCTTTTAAAAGTTTCTATGAAATAACTCGCTACCATTTCTGCTGTTGGCTCCTGAATTTCTTCTACATCAATGAAATATCCTCCACCAAATGGGTTATCTTGAACAGAGTAAAGTACTTTTTCTCTTTCCATATTCCCTTCCCAGCGAAAATCAGGATCTAGCATGAACCACTCTTCTTCTTTCTCTGTCTCCGATATCATTAAATAATGCGGAAACGGTTTTTGATGGAATTTATTTTCCCTCTCAGGTAATAAAGACATATCGACCATTACAATGACATAGCGATTCTCTGGCTTATTTTCTACTAATTGTAAAAATGTTTCTACATTACTATCTTTATCTTTTGCATGGTCATACCATTCGTTCACTTTCATACCATACAACTTTTCATACCATAATAAATAATGATCATGGTTAATATTTTCGGAGTGATACGAAATAATGCCACCTTCTGTTATATCAAAGTCTCCATCCCATAGTCCAAAATAAAATGGGCGAAAATCTATGTCGCTACGCCTTTTTATAATTTCACAAAAACAACTCACTAAACAGTGCACTTTAATTGAAGTCATGTTCTCATCCACTTTCCTAAAGGTTAGTTATTCACATTTACGTCCTGTAACGGCTGCAACTCCTCCATAAAATCAAGCAAAGATCCTACAGTAAGAAATGCTTTTGGGTCTACCTCATCCTCTGGAACGCATAGCTTTACATCCATTTCTATATATACAATGAGTTGTAACATCATTACTGAATCAATATATAAATCTTGATTTAAACGCATCGTTTCTTCTAAATGCGTTACATTTTTCAGTTCCATTTTTTCTGTCATAATTTTTAATACAGCATTCTTTAACGCTTCCCGTCTCATATTGTAACCTCTCCCATCTCTAGTAACTTTCTACTTACTTTTCCAGTTTTATTTTTCGGAATTTCAGTTACACTTTCAATCTCATGCGGAACTTTATAAGATGGTAAATGCTGCATACACCATTCTCTTATTTGAACTGGATCAATATGAGAGATTACTTTCGCTTTAACAATTTCCCCCATGACAGGATGTTTCCCTCGATATACAATCGCCTCTTGCACACCTTCCAATCGAAGCATCGTTTCTTCTACCTCTATAGGAAACACTTTTAATCCTGAAACGTTAATCACATCGTCCATACGTCCCATAAAATGAAGGCCACGTTCAGATTTATACCCTAAATCTTTCGTGAAAATTTCCTTATCATTCATTTTCACTACGATTTCTTCCGGTGCATTTTCATCTGAACCTATACTTATACTTGCATGAGGTAGCGGGTTTCCTAAATCTAAATGGCTTTTCATATCATGACATATACTAATACAACCTGCTTCAGAACAACCGTATTGTTGCATCATATATGTTGTCGTTTCTTTTAGTTTACAAAATAATGCTTCTGGCAAAGGTGCTCCGGATGTCATAATTTTATGAAACTGAAACGTTCCTTGCGGAAAACTCCCCATAATATGTAGCATAAGTGGTACTGCATATATAATATGTCTTTCTGTATTGCGAACTATATTTAATGCGAATTTAGGGTTTTTATTCGTAATGATGATAGGTTTGCTTCCCCTCGTAATTGCAGATAACGTACCACATATTAGTCCGTATGAATGTGAAACAGGAGCCATAACAATCGGTACTTCATCTATTTCACAGTTTAAAGCTTCATTATAAGCCTTAATTTCTATATCAACTTCCGTCCATGCTCTACGAATCAGTTTCGGTTCTCCTGTAGTTCCAGAACTATATTGCAATAAAGAAGGCTCTTCTGCTAAATAATTCACTACTTCTAATTTCGTAAAATCGCTATTTTCTCCATATAAAATTCCGATACAATTTGCACGCTTCGCCATTTCAATAGCCGTTTCTTTTGGCGTATCTTCATGTATAAGTAACACGGATGATTTCTTTTCTTTTAAGAAAAACACAAGCGTAATAATATCGAATGGATCTTTCAGACAAAGTGCAAATCTATTTCCTGCTGCTTCTTGAAATTGTTCCATTTCCTCATAAGCTTGTAATCTCAAATCAAAATCACTTTTGCTATACTCTTCTCTATTAACAATTAGCATAATTTCCCCCTGTAGCAACTGATTTTTGTATGTTAAGTTGTCTTGCTCTATACAATGGATTTGGAACTTCATGAACTAGCGATTCCACATCCATATATAATCGACGCTTCGTTAATTGCTCCGCATAGAATGTAGGAGTGTATAGCTGAATACTTTCAAATCTATCTTTCAAATGTGGATATTTTCTAAAATGATTTTCAATTTCTTCGACCACTATCATCCAAAAGCTTTCTTCTTTCCATTCATATTTATCCGCAAGTACGAAAGCTAACTCTCCTACATTAAATAAGAACAGTGCATCTAGTACCATCTCTTGTAAACATTCGATACGATCCATTTCAAAGAAATCATTCATTTTTCCATTCGCATACGTTTTATGCATTTTAGTAAAGTCCGGACATTTATTCATTTCTTTTAAGAATGGACGATAAAACTCAAGTCCTTCATGAAAGTCCTTTAATGCAATACGGACGGGTAGTCCTTCTTTATGAACTAAAATCATATTTTGACCGTGTGATTCGAGTGCGATCCCATGCTCTACAACAAGATGTATAACTGGTATAATTGCTTTTTGAATAAGTAATCGTAGCCAATTCTCTATCCCATATTTGTTTAACCATGCATCAATAATGGGTGTTCCATCTTTCTCTTTTGCATATAATCCGTTAAAAGGAACTGCATCCTCTTGCTCACCTAAATAATGATGAACACTTTCACGCCAAATACACCCTAATGAACCATATGTGGCTTTCTTATTCGTATCATACATTACGCTCGAAAATTCCTTTAACAAAATTACACGTGATTCATCCCTTAAATAAGAATCTTGACTTACGACATTACTTAACCAATTCGATATAGCTGGTGCACTCGCAACTGAATATGGTTTCAGCGTACGGAGTGTCGAAGTGTTAAGTATGTTCAGCGATACCTTTACATATGGTCTCTTTGGATTCGTAACATTTCTTAACGTTCTCATAGATTGTTGCGCACAATAATCATCCGCTGATTCCCCTAAATAAATAATACCTTTATCCTGTATATCCTCAGCGTAATTTGAAATGATAAAATTTTCCCACTGCCAAGGGTGAACAGGTATAAACAAATACTGCTTTGGATCACATCCCATACTGTGAATTCGTTCCTTATACGCTTCTAATTTACGCTCGCCTACTTCGCTTTTTAAAATTTTGTCATAAATCACTTCATTTTCATAACCTACAGTGGCATTTTTCTTATGCGCTGCGATCCATATAAGTTTTATTGGCCTCATAAATTCATATCCATATCGAAAATTGTCTCGATATTGAAACCCAATGCGCGCTTTATAGCTAGGATGATACGGGTGACCGTCAATTAAATGGTTTTCCAATTCATCGTATGATTTTTGAGTATATTTCAACTTATTACATCTTTCATATTGTGCAATCGTATCTTTAAATATCGTTTGTTCTAATTCGTGAATAAAAGAATCTAATTTCGTTTGTTCTACGTTAACAACTCGAAAAACTTCTTCCAAAAATTGCGCCACTGATTGTATTTCTTGTTTTCCATCTTGAACTCTTACTATTAATGAATCTATAGAGATACGTCCAAATGTTATTCGTTCTCTTCCGTAACATTCGTACGTGACACTTTTATTGTCCTCATCAAGTCCTTGTATAAGAAAAAGAATTTGTTCTTCTTTTTCTATACGAGCTGGCGTAATGATCCCCTCATAAATTAACGACTCTACTAATTGACGTAAAACTCTTCTTCGTACTGAAATATAATCTTCTGACTCAATCGCTTTCAATATTTTCGTATGATACATATCCATTCTCATACCCCTCTACCTTGCATAAAATGCCATTATTTGTATTACGTGAAATTTTAACCTTATTTATGAACGAACAGCCACTTCTCTAACGAGCGGATTTTGTACTTGTACGTAAATTGCTTGTTCTAAAGGATTACTTAACTCGTCGACATCGAAAAATCTCGTTAATAAATTTGCTTTACATGCCAACTTATCCTCTTCCAACAATTCTCTTAAAAAGGTAGAAGGTTCACGATTATATGGAAGGAACGATTCAAGTACAGTTCTTAATTCCGTGAGGAGAATTTCCTCCCTAATTAATCCAGCTGTACCAAATCCGTTAATGAGTCCAAACATATGATTAAAAATTAAGTAGTAACGAAATCTTTCATCTACAATATAGTCGTCATATAAATTTCCAGTACGTTCTCCAATACCAGCTAACTCATTATTAAGCATCTCTTTCATTGAATTACAGAAATAAAAACCCTGATTATCACGGAAATAATATTTGACCGGATAACCATCCTTTAGCTGAACAACGCTATTTTGCTGATGAGCTTCTAATGCAACACCATACTGTAAATACATCCATACCATCGGCTTTAAAGAAATATTCATATATCGTCTAAACCACTCTAAACTTACTTCTTCACAGCTTCTACTTTCTAAATCTGCTAGGCGATGAATAATATTTGATAAACGAGTACGTTCTCCAGGGATAGCGTCTTGCACTAGCCCTGCAATTAATGTAGCGTCATCAGCATGTTCGCTATAAAAAGGATTCTCTCGAATAATCACTTCAAATCCAGATTCTTGTGTTCCATAATTTAATGTAATAAAGGCTGGATCGCAAATGAAATCAAAGCCTGGAAACTTTTCTAACACTTCACCAATCGCCGTATTTAACATTGCCTTCCCTTCAAGACCACTCTCTAATTCCTTTAATTTATTAATGCGCATTGAATTTGTTACTTTTACTGGGAATGAAAACTTAAGCATATACTTTGCGTCAGGATGATATAAAGTCCTAAGTGATGATGTTGCCATATAACACTTACCGGTAGGACCGATATATTCAAGTACTCCTTGCTCTATCCAATCCTGAACGTAAGGTTGGTGTAATAACCACTCTGCCTGAAGCGGATGAATTGGAAGTAATGAATATTCATCTTCATTACAATACTTCGATATAAATTCCTTACTAACCATCTCATCATTGCGTAACTCTTCTTTTAAAATTACTGTTGTAGAATCTAATAATAATGATTTTTCATTCACAATACTTTTATGTGCCCGAAAATAATGCAGCTGGCATTCTCCTTTTAATTCTGGAGAATACATCGCACTTTTCCATTCCAAAATACCTTGTCTACTCTTTGGAGTTGGATGCGTTAAATGTCCAAATAATAAAGATTGCTCCGCCTCTATAAAGGATGTATGGAAACCGTATAATGCAGATGTATCTTCTTTTCTCTCTTTTGTAAATTCCTCAATATTTTGACAACTACGAATAACTCGAAGCATAAGTTCAGCAGGGTTCGTCCCTTCTCCGTAGTTGATAGACATCTCTTTTATTAAAAATGTTATAACTGTAACGTAATCTGCTTTCATAACAGAATTACTATCTCCCATTTGGTAATAAAATTGTTCTCCAAACAAATGGCGATCTGTTGGTGATTTATATATAACTTCTCCATACAAAGTAATGTTTTGTGCCGATAACCGACAGCATAAATAAGTAGAGCAAGTATCTCTTTGAAATGAATGGTAGAAAATATCCTCTATCCTTTTATCCTCTGTAATCCATTCTCCACTTCCTGTTTCTCTTAAATAACAATTTAAAAAACTTTGTATTGTTGCATGTTCCGCGATTTGTTTCGCATGCTTCATACTTGCCCTCCTCTTTCTATAAACACTATCGGAATTTCATATTACAATCGATAATTGAATATCGTTATCAATTATGATTCTAATTGATAACGATATTCAATTCAATAGTATATTTCAGAATTTTTTTATCTGATTTAATTTTTCTTGTTTTCCCTCTTTTCTTTAATCTAGTTAAAAGTACACGAAAAAAATACTCAGTTTCAAACTACATACTTACTATTTTTCATTAGTAATCTATCCAAAATAGTTAAACAAAAGAGGTATACCTTAATTGGTATACCTCTTTCAAACATGTAGTTTACATAATAATATTATTTATATTCTTCCAACAATACGCTGTCTCTTCCACCTGTACTCGCTCTAAAAATTTCTTATCCATTTTTTCTGGATTAAATTTTTCATAAAACTTTTTAGAAGGATTATTCGTAACAACCCAAACTAATAGTGATTGCATATCATTGTTTTTACAATCCGATAAGAAAGCTTGAAATAACTTTTGTCCTATTTTCATTCCTTGATACTCTTGTAAAAGGTAAATCGCATATAATTCTCCCTCACAATTGTATGTACCAGTTCTTTCTACTCCTCCATCGATGAATCCAACTATTTCTCCATTTAACGTCTCTGCTACAAATCTAAATTGATGGTTACTTTCTTTTTGAAAAATGTTTTCCCATTGTTTTTCTCGTTGCTCATATGTTATATTTTCTAAAATCTCGTTAGGGAATATGTCTTTATATGTTGTTTTCCAACTATCAGCGTGAACTTTTGCTATACATGGTATATCATCTTTTATCGCTCTTCTAATACGTACCTCCATCATTCTCTCCCCCCTTGTTTACTCATCATCATATCAATTTTCCCCTTAAAAAACCAAATAAAAAAGAGTGAATTTACTTCACCCTTTTTTCTTACAATTATCTACTTTCCACTTCAACTGAAACAACACGATCTATCTCTTTTAGTGAACTATACAGCTCAGTTGTATATAAATCTTCTGGAGCTAAAATAACCATCTCCAATTGCTGAAATGCTCCACTATCTATATCTTTAATCTTCACTCGTTTTACATGCATACCTAAATTTTTAATTTGCTTAAATATACCATCCAACTCATGATGCTCTTTTACAGTAATTTTTATAGATAAATCTTTTTGTCTTAATGAATACGGTCCTGCAATTTTCACAAGTTGCGGAAGTACATTAATTGCTAAAATAATTAAAATCATAGCAACCGTCGCTTGTAAATAAAATCCTGCTCCAATCGCAATACCTAAAGCTGAAGCAGCCCACACCATAGAGGCGGTCGTTAATCCAGAAATAACGTCATTACTTCTTCGTAAAATAACACCTGCCCCAAGAAAACCAATTCCGCTCACAATTTGAGCAGCTAAACGCATGGGATCCATATTTGTATGCCCTGGAACAGAATATACATGTACGGATTCAATTGAAACCATCGTAATTAAACAACTTGCTACAGAAATAACCATACTTGTTTTCACACCAAGCGGTTTATTCTTTAGCTGCCTATCTATCCCGATGAATAATCCTAAAAAGAGTGCTAAACCTAATTTGAGTAAAAATTCATATGACATATTTCCATTCTCCTTACTTTACAATGTTTCCCTTGGAATAATTCACTATAACTCTTTTATGATATCAATTCCAGTCTTTTCTATTCATTTAACGTAAAAAACCGAAAAAACATTTGTGATAATGTTTCTCCGGCTTTTTATTACGCTTAAAACTCTTCTTTATTTCTTATCTTTAATCTTAATCTCTGCATCTTTGTAGAATGCTAATTTACTGTCATTATACTCTTTTGTAAAATTGTTAAATTGCTCTTTTGATTTTTGTGCTTCCACAGTTAATTCATTAACAGCCTTAACTTTTTCACCAATCTCTTTTAATTTCGTTTCTTTTACTTTTAATTTTTCATACAATTCTTTTTCAGTCGCTAACGCCTTCGTATAATTTTCATTCATCTTTTGGAATGCATCATAACGATTTTTATACGACTCTTCTACTGCTTTCGCTTGTTTTTGTAACTTTTTATCTTCAAGCTTCTCTATATTTCCTTGAACGGATTTCGTTTCTTTCTGAGCTTTTTCTAGCATTTCTTTCTCATTTTTCAATACTTTTTCACGGTCATCTACATTTGCAGTAGCTTGCTCTATTTTCTTCATAACAGCGTCATTATGATCTTTACCTTCTTGCAAAATTTGAGAATATAGTTCTTGGCCTTCCTTCTCTAACTTCTCTAATTTTTTCGCTTCATCAACTAATGATTTTTCTTGTGTCGCCGCTGTTTCAAAAGCTGTATATAGGTTTTCTTCTGGTTTTTCACCGAAGCAACCTGTTAATAGTCCTACTGATAGAGCTCCAACTACTGCTACTTTTCCATACTTCAACGTTCATTCCTCCATTACATACGGTTATCATGCCAGAAATTCACTGGGAAGTGACTTTCTTCATGATAAGCTTCAAACTCATAACCCTTTTCTTTTAACCCTTTTAAAATTGCTGGCACAGCAGCTACTGATTGCGGATGAATGTCATGCATTAAAATGACTTCTTGTGGTTTTGTTGCATTTGTTAATACATTTTGAGCAATTTGTGCTGCAGCTGCATCAACTTGCATTTTGTTATATTTCCAGTCTAATGAATCAATTGTCCAATCCCACACTTTAAAGCCGCCTTCTACCACTTTATTTCGAAGACCTTCATTTAATCCTGGCATCGAACCGTATGGTGGACGTGTTAATTTAGGTGATTTCCCAATAATATTGGCGATTAAGCTTTGATCCTCTTTCATCTCATTTACATACTCGCCATTCTTATATAACTTTGCAAAATTATGCGTCATACTATGCATTCCTACATAATGACCTTCTGCATTTTCTCGTTTCACTAAATCTGGAAACTCTTTTACATTCGCTCCAATTAAAAAGAATGTCGCTTTCGCATCATGTTGTTTTAACGTATTTAATAATTCAGCCGTATATTTCCCTGGGCCATCATCAAATGTAAGATAAGCAACTTTTCTTTCCTTGCCATTAAAACGACTTGGTGCCGTTTTATTCATTTCTACTTTTGGTTGTTCACTTGCGAGTTGTACTACATTTTCTTGTTTTGCAACAGCCTTTGCTGGTGAAGTAATGGATTGAAACATGAAATACCCAATAGCTACTGCTGCAATCGCTATTAAAACGAATACTACTCGTTTAATTTTAAAAGCTTTTTCCATTCTATCGAATTCCTCTCCCTATTAATCTTATATATAAATCACCCAATATAATTATACATCTATTTATTTTATTACACTATATAAACAGACTTTATATGTATTATAATGGGAGTTTTATCAAAATGGTCGTTCCTATTCCTTCTTTACTTATAATATTTATTGTACCTCCATGAAGCTCCACCATTTTTTTAACGATAGCTAAACCAAGACCAGCACCTGTAGTATGATTATTAATCTGGTAAAATGACTGTTCTATATACGGTAAATGCTCTTTAGCAATTCCAATCCCATCGTCTTTCACCTTTATGACTGCTTGTCCTTCATTTTTAGTCGCTTCAATATATACTTTACCATTTTTATGTGAATATTTAATGGCATTTTGAACAATATTCAAGAAAATTTGCTTTAGCCTATTTCGATCTCCTATCAATTCAATTCGTTCTATAGTTTTGATGAATTGCATTTTCTTCTCTTCAGCATTAGGAGTTAATTGCCAAATCGTCTCCTCTAGTATATCGTATAATTGCACCTTTTGTTTATATAAATTAAAATGATTTGATTGCAATCTTGAAAAATCCAACAATTCTTCTACTAAGTGAATTAATCGGTCTGTCTCACCTGAAATAATCCCCATGCCTTGCTTTATTTCTTCTTCCGTTAAATGATCTACCGTTTTTAACGTTTCACTCCAACCTTTAATTCCAGTTAAAGGGGTTCGTATTTCATGAGAAATAGAAGCAATAAATTCATTTTTCATCTGTTCCGCTTTTTCTATTTTATCAGACATATGATTTAAACTATGTGCTAACTCACCTAATTCACCAGGATAATCTTCTTTAATTTTCTTCTTTAATGTACCTTCTGCAATTTGAGAAGAAGCATGAATTATAGATTCGATCGGTTTAACAAACGAATTCGCTAACCGTCTACTGATTAAGAATACAATTCCTGAAATAACAATACCTACAGAAATCGTAAACATAATAATTTCAATAATCTTGGCATTTACATGTGTTAATACAGTCGTATATTTTAAAACACCGATCGTTTGTCCTTGATGAATCAGCGGACTAATCACTTCTAATTGTTTCACTTTGTCCTTCGTAGTAGTCACTTGGTGGTACATTTCTCCTTCTAGTAACGAATACGGAATAACTACTTTACCCTCTGTCTTTTCTCCACTTGACGATTGTATAATCGTACCATGTCGATCAATTAATTGTAATTCGGTTCCTTCTAACTGAAAACTCTCAATTATATCCCCGCTATATTCTTGCAAACGAATAAAGTATAATGAATTGTATTCAGAGAAAAATCGTGTACTTGTCCTCGCATGAGATTCTACATACTGCACAATACCGTTATAATAATATCGATAAACGGAGACTGAAAATACGACTTCAAATAATACAAGCATAAGTATAATGACCGTCATAAAATATAAAGTCACTTTTCTTTTCATCTTATACTTTCCTTCCACACATATCCTTTTCCCCACACAGTAAGAATAAATTCAGGTTCTGATGGATTACACTCTATCTTTTGACGTAACCGCCTCATATTTACATCTACTACTTTCGTCTCTCCTACATAATTCGTTCCCCAAATCATATTTAAAATTTCATCACGTGAAACCGGTTTTGAAGCCTGATTCATTAAATACTGTAATATCATATACTCTGTAGGGGTTAAATCGACTAGTTGTCCACTTTTATATAATCTTTCTTCTATTATATTTAATAAAAACGGACCAGATGTGATGGTATGTGCTTTTTCATCATGTACTTCTATTCTTCTTAGTAACGATTGTATACGTGCAGTTAGTTCCACAGGACTAAACGGCTTTGCGATATAATCATCTGCACCAATTCCTAACCCTTGTACTTTATCTTCATTTTGTACGCGCGCGGTTAACATAATAATACCTATTTTTTTATTTTCTTCCCGGATTGCTTTACAAACTTGAAAACCATCCATTCCCGGTAACATTACATCAAGTAAAGCTACATCTACAGTATGTTCACATAAAATTTGTAACGCTTCTTCTCCAGTACTGGCTTCTAATACATAAAATCCAGCACGTTTCAAATTTAGGACAATAAAACTACGAATAGGTATTTCATCTTCTATAACTAAAATTGTTGGCATCATTTCCACCTCCCTACTCTTGTTGATAATCCGCTAGCGGCTTTACATATATTTTCACTTTTTCAAAATGTGGTTGTTTCGGTACAGCATATACGTGAGAAGCCGTTTTAACTGCTGCGCTGTATCCTTTTATTCCAAACCATTCTTTCCGCTTAAACATATGAACTTCAAGCCATGTTTCATTTGTACTTGTCTCCAAAAACTTTTGAGAATTTGATTCCTTTTGCTCATCTGATATCGTAATTTTCCCTATTAACTCTTTAGGAATTTTCACATAATATCCCTTTTCTATATCGATATATCTTTCTTCAATTGGCTTAATCCCCGATTCACTCCACTGTATGTAACGTTCAAAGAGCGGACTATCACCATGTGGTTTATCTTCCCAACCTTTTGGACGCACAGTACGAACAAATTCAATAATGCCGTCTTCATTAACATCTTTACTTTCTACAACATATTCATTGAACAAATCTTCTTTCCCATCTATAGGTAATACCTCATAATGATTCTCATCAAATTTTGCTACATACGTTATACCTGAATGAGCACCAACTCCTGCATCAATTACAATCGCCTTTAGTGATTTAGAAATACGGCCCATTTGTATTCTTTGAATGCTATTTATAAATGGATCGAATGATGCTTCAGATAACGTCTTAAATTGTTCAATGAACTCAACTATCAACTTCTCATCTTTTTCATACGTAACAAGACTTAAATCTTTCAGTCCATTTTTATTTAGATCGTCTATGAATAACTTCGTATAATTCCGATTATATATTTCCCTCATATCTTCATTTTCTTCCGAAAAAACATACATAACATGTTTTAACGATTCACGGTCTACAGAGATCCCGATTAACAACTCTCGTTTCCCGTTTCCTGTAAAATCACCAACTTCAACAATATCTACATCTCCACCATTAAATTTATGTGTAGACTTCGTTTTCCAACCATTCCCTTTTTTTTCGTATACGGCTAAATATACACTATGATCTGCATCCGGCAATTTATAAAATATAATGGCTTCTTTCTTATTATCTTGTTTAAAATCCATTGACCAAATCATCTGTTTATCTTTATTAGACATTGGAGTAAGCAATCGATAATTAACAGGCAAATCTTTATCTATTTGCTCTTTTAGTTCATTAATCCATTTCTCATTGGCAGGAGCTTCCATTAAATTTGTTGGAGCTTCAGACATTTTACATCCAGTCAATATAAAAATGATTCCCATAATGCCTATCCATTTCTGCATATAATATCTTTCCTCATTACAGATTTTCATTATTTCTCTTTACTTTTTGCTTCTCCAATATTCTCATACATATGAGTATAATTTTTCTACAATAAAAAATCGTTACAGAAAAGTTACAAATCGCGATAAAAAAAGATTGGCAGAAGCCAATCTTTTTTATTATTCATTTCGAACTGATTTTGGGGTTACACCTAGATGCTGATTCAATTTATTTGAAATGTCTTTTACATTTTTTTCGTTTGGAATGTAATAATAAATACCTCCGATACGTTTATCCGTACCTTCTATTTGCATTTTTTCCATTTCTAAATTAGATCCTGCCATATTTTTCGTAATAGCAAGCATATCATCGAAAGTTAAGTTCGTTTTCATATTTTTATCAACTGCATCAAGTAAAGAGCCCATTTTGCTAATTGATTGGACAGACATTGCTTTTTTTGCAATTGCTTCTATTACAAGTTGTTGTCTTTGGCCACGCATTGCATCACTGTCAATTTTACGTGTTCTTGCAAGTGCAAGTGCTTGTTCCCCATTTAAATGTTGGTAACCTTCCTCTAAATGAATCATACCCGCTTGGTCTTTACTATCTTGCTCTGTGAAAGTAACAGGTACATCAATATCAATACCACCAAGTGAATCGACAATTTGTACGAATGATTCAAAGTTAAACTTCACATAATAATCAACAGGAACATTTAAAAATCTTTCCACTGTATCTCGTGTACTTTCAACACCACCAAATACGTGTGCGTGTGTAATTTTATCTAATTTCTTTCTAGATGGAATATATACACGTGAATCACGCGGAATACTTACTAATTTAACTGATTTATCATCTTTATTAATTGTTGCTAATAAAAGTGCATCTGTTCGAACAGCTTCTCCGTATTGACTTTTTCTCATTTCACTACCATCAACACCCATGATTAGAATTGAAATATTATCCTTTAAAGGTTCAACTTCTTTATCACGCTTCGATGATTTATCAATTTGTGCATATGCATCACTTACTACTGCTTTTGCTTTATTATATATTAACGATCCATATCCTACTCCACCAAAAATAAGTAGGAAAAACGGAATTAAAATGAACCATTTTATTGACTTTCTTTTAGAACGTTTTTTACTGCTTCTCGTATTCTGTTCTAATTCAGAGCTCATATCCATTCGCCTCTCTTTCTCTTTCCCAATTATAATGCAAGTCTATTAACCTTCATATTGAATTTCCTTTCAATTACCTTACAATTTTGTAAGGTTACTGCGCAAATCCAATATGTACTCCATTTCACATTATACTCTCGTGCTTATTTTTGGCAAGTCACTATTTATATAAAATTGTTTTAAATTCATATATTATAATTTTATTAGTTTGGTGTATACATAGTTTGCTTTCCATTATTAATAATGAAAGCTGATTTTGCTTTTATTTTCGTCTTTTGTGTTTCTATCTCTTCATTTGAGAAATTCACAATAATTTCAATGTTTTTTCCATACGAAGCTGATTGTACTAACTTATCTTCTGACAAATATGCAAAGTTCGTCATTTCTTCTTTTACTGCCTTTTCATGAACTTCATTCCAAACTTTCAGATGCTGCGTAATTTCTTGTTTATGCTTATTCCACTCTACTTCATCTAAATGGTACAACGGAGGAACGTTATACAATAATTCATATAACATACGGTTTCCTACTTCATCTTTTACTTTCAAACTTCCCCATTCCCAGTGATGCGTTGTAATTATAGAATCATTGTATACTAATTTATATAACGGTACTGAATATACGGGATTTAAATACACTTGTTTATACTCTTCTTTTAACGGTACTTGTTTTGCATATTTTTCTGGAACATTTTGATTCGGTGACCAATATCCGCCTACATAATACGGACTTGTTTTGTTCTTCCTCATATCTTCATCGTCCCATTTCATAACAGGCGTTTCAATGCCATGAGCAAATGCTATCGTGCTACTAGCAAAATCATTTCCACCTTCTGAACCAACTACCATACCTTTTTCTTGCGCAATATAATCCATTCGTTGTAATCTTGCTTTTAAATCTTGTTCTTGTGTTGTTATATGTTTAGCCGAATAATCATCGTAAATTTCACCTGTTGCATCACAATCAATAAACCATGAATTGTATTTAGGTCCATTTTGTAATATATCGTTCATTCGTTCTTTTACACTAGGAAGAGATAAAGTTGGATTTAATTTTCGCCCTCTACCTAAAAAACCTTGTACCTTTTCTCCATTTTTCTTCGTCACAGTTGCCTCTTCATATAACGATGGATCAGTAAAAGAAGCTGTATTCCAATTTTTATCAGCTTTTTCGTGAATAGAATGGTATGAATCATACGGACCAACTAAATACCCCATTTTCTTAGCTTCTGTCACGAAATTAGGTTGCATAAATCCTTGTTCCCAGTTTGGCAGACCAATCCACGCTTTTTCTATTCCTGCCTCTTTCATTTCCTTTAGTATGTCCGTTCCATCTGCATTACCCCATTTACTTACCTCTTCAACCGCATCACCAAGTAGCGACTTTAATAAATGCTTATTTAAGCTATACAATTCTGTATTCGTTAAGTGACCTACACCTTTCTTTAATAGCACACTAGCTTCCTGATTAACGTTTTGAAAAATATCATCTTTATAAAATTCTTTCATAGATAACACTTCGTTTATATAACGTAAAATAACATTTTTTTGATACTTATCAATGAAATCTTGTTTACTTACTTGATCTAATACATTCAATTCCCCAGGCTCTGAACTATATTTTTGAATAAGCTCTTTTATATGGCTAAACAAAGGGCTATTTATTTTCTCTCTTAGCTTTGGCCAATTTACATTACTTTCTGATAAGCCATTTTGATTCCAAAAATAAAAATGAGCTGCGCCGTAGAGCTTTTCTATCTCTTTATTTTTTCTAGCCTTTTCTTTTAATGTTTTAAATTCACCTTTTCGAGCGATATTGTCTTTATACAGTTTAGCGATACTTACTACATCATTATTTGTCACATATACTTGAAATCCATATGTTTTATTTTTATTTATACGCGGAAATTCATGTATAAAATCAAATCCTATTTTCGAATCCGAATGAAATTTCAATTCATTATTAAACATATTGTTCGCAATATATACAATCGAATATTTCGAACCATTTAACGCGAAAAACTGCATAGAAAATGATTCACCAACTGAATAGGCATCATCCTTTAAAAACTTCTTCCAATTTTCATCATTACTCGGAATTTGTTTCCCTTCCCATAACGGAAGTATATAATTTTCAGCTTGTACTTTCGGCCAAGTAAAGCTTTCTGCACCAGTCGATTCCACTTCAATATTTAAGTGATCTTTTTTCTTCTCTACATTCACTTTTACTTTTTGATCTGGATATTCCCAAGATGTACGATCCTTATCTTTTTTTACATTCGACACCTTCATTTTCGGTAAAGGCTGTGATGCCAGTTCCTTTACGCCATCATGTTCTACAATTAACGTGAAAGTCTCTGGATTTACATCATAAGTAAACTCTTTATACGTCGCTTTCTTTATTTTATACTCTTGAACAGTATTGCTATCTTTTACATCACACCCGACTAAAGTCGAAAATGATATCGTTGTAAGAAGACATATTGCTATCATTTTTTTCATCTTCTGCACCTCCACCACTGAATATACAGAGGCTTTGTTACAGGAATGTGGCAAAAAAATAGAACCAGCATAATGCTAGCTCTATTTTGGGATTAAAAATAAATATATATGGACAACTATAATCTGCTTAATATATATAGTACAATAACCGTGTTTTTTCATCCTCACTAATTATAAAAGCAAATCATTCAAAGCTTTAACATGCATTTCTTAACTAAAAAAATAAGTGTATATAATATACGCTAAAACTAGCAATAAAATTACTAGCGCTGTACCTTTCCAATTCATACCACCCGTCATATCAACTGGACTTCCCGTTTCAGCTCTGTTGAGTCCATCCTGTAAAGAACCGGTAGGATTGTTTTTCAATTCACTTTGCCTTATACGTTCTCTTTTTTCTTCCGGTAACTCTTTCTTCATATGATCACCTCCAAATTAATACACTATTTACTAAATTGTACATTAATATTTTTCTTTTATACGCAAACATATTTACAACATAAAGAAAGCTAGCGATGCTAGCTTTTTTTTATAATCCAATATGTTCTTCCTTATTTACAGTAATCCCTCTATGATCAATTTCTAGCTCACACACTTTCATAGACGTAAATACTCTCGCTAATTGCTCAGCAATTTCTTGACGTTTCTCATACGGTGTTAATATAAAAATAGATGGCCCTGCACCGCTAAGCGCTGTACCGTATGCACCGAATTCTTTTGCACATTTACGAATAGATGGTAATAACGGTACAAGCTCTAAACGATACGGCTCGTGAAAATGATCCCTTTCCATCATTTCGCCTACAACTTTCCATTTCTTTTGACATAAAGCAGCTACTAATACATTACTTATTGCACTAGCCTTAACAGCTTCATGAAACGGGAATACATCTGGTAATACAGATCGACTTTCATCTGTATTTAGCTCTTCATTTGGAATAAGAGAAATAACACCTAATTCCTTACTTTCAATTCTTACAACCGAAACATTCTTCCCATCAAGTGCTCCGATTACAGTTCCTCCTAATATAGAAGCAGCAACATTATCAGGATGACCTTCAAAATTTGTAGCAATTTGAACTTTTTGATCAGTCGTTAAGTTCAATTTTCCGAGTTGATTCGCAAGCTCTATCCCAGCTACAATTGCTGATGCACTACTTCCTAGACCTCTTGTTAGCGGAATGTTACTAGTAACTTCTATTATATAGGGTGATAAAGAAGGACATACTTTACATGCCGTGCTAACAATTAAATTTTTATCGTCTGTCGGAATTGAATCTTCAAAGGAATGGATTACTTGCCATTTATCAGCTTTTTCTTTAACTACTACATGTAAATATAATGACAAAGCTATTCCTACTGAATCGAATCCAGGTCCAACATTCGCTGTACTAGCAGGAACACGAATACTTAATGGTATCACGACATAATCACCCCTTTAATATGCTCTTTAATTTGTTCTATATTATTTGAAACACTTGCAATATCTAATGTATTAGAAGAAATTGCGATATCAGGATCTTTCAAGCCGTTTCCAGTTAAAACTGCAACAACTGTTTCTCCTTTTTTGATTTTTCCAGATTGAACATGTTTCATTACGCCAGCTAATGAAGCATTCGATCCTGGCTCAGCGAAAACCCCTTCCGATTTTGCTAATAATCTATACGCATGTAAAATTTCTTCATCTGATACCATATCTATTTCGCCGTGAGATTGCTCAGCAGCCTCTACCGCATATGACCAACTTGCTGGGTTACCGATGCGAATCGCAGTTGCAATTGTTTCTGGCTCGTCAATTACATGCCCTTTTACAATTGCAGCTGCTCCTTCCGCTTCAAATCCGTGAATTCTTGGCTTCTTATAACCTTTTTCTTTCTCATATTCACAGAAACCTTTCCAGTACGCTGTAATATTTCCGGCATTCCCAACAGGGATCGCTAGAACATCTGGTGCACGTTGCAACTGATCACAAATTTCAAACGCTGCTGTTTTTTGCCCTTCAATTCGATAAGGATTTACCGAGTTAACTAATGTGATTGGCTCTTCTGCAGCAATATTTCTTACAGCCTTTAGTGCATCATCAAAATTTCCTTCTATTGAAATGATTTCAGCACCATACGCAACTGCTTGTGCTAATTTCCCATGTGCAATCTTTCCTTCCGGTATTACGATAATACATTTCATTCCAAGGCGTGCCGCGTATGCGGCAGCCGATGCTGATGTATTACCAGTTGATGCACAAATAATTGCCTCTGAACCTTCTTCTTTCGCCTTCGCAACAGCCATTACCATGCCTCGATCTTTAAAAGAACCTGTCGGATTCGCTCCTTCATACTTCCCGTATAACTGAATTCCTAATTGTTTTGATATATTTAATAACGGGATAAGCGGTGTATTTCCTTCCATTAAGCTCACATCTGGTGTGTTTTCATTTACCGGTAAATAAGAAGCATATTGGTTTAATAGTCCTTTATACATATTGTTTTTCCTCCTCAATAATGTAGTAACTGTTTATTTCACTTGCGACATCTTCTATAGCCCCTAAAACTCGTTCGAATTGATACTTTGAAGTTTGATGTGTTACAACAACGACTTCTGCAAGTTCACGATTTAAAGGTAATTGAATAACTTCCTTTAAACTTACAGAATAATTAACGAAACATTCTGTTATTTTTTGCAACATCCCTGGCTCATCTCGTAGTGAAATACGTAAGAAATATTTCGAAACGACTTCTTCATCCCCTTGTAATTCGTATGGCTCTGGTTCTTTTAACACACTTTTATTTTTCGGAACTTGATTCATATTTTTAACGATTGAAATAATATCACTTACTACTGCAGAACCAGTCGGCAATTTACCTGCTCCAGGTCCGTAAAACATCACTTCTCCTACCGCTTGCCCGTGAACATACACTGCATTAAATTCATTATTTACATTTGACAATGGATGATGACTTGGTAAAAGTGTCGGTTCTACACTTAAATGAATAGCTGATCCCTGTTTCTCTGCTTTACCAATTAACTTCATAGTAAACCCTAACTTTTCAGCCATTTGTAAATCTTCTTTTTCAACCTTTCGAATCCCTCTTACTTGCACATCATCTAAAGAAACATTCATCGAAAAACCTAAGTTTGCAAGAATCGCTACCTTTCTCGCCGCATCTAGCCCATCTACATCCGCTGTCGGATCTGATTCTGCAAAACCTAATTTTTGTGCTTCCTGTAAAGCTTCTTCATACGACCATCCATTTTGACTCATCTTTGTTAACATGTAATTTGTTGTACCATTTACAATTCCCATTATTTTTTCAATCTGATCTGATGCTAATCCGTCTGTTAACCCTCTTAACACCGGAATACCGCCCGCTACACTTGCCTCATAACATAAATCACAATCATTATCATTTGCCAGTTGGAGAAGTTCTGCACCGTATACAGCCATTAAATCTTTATTTGCTGTCACGACATGTTTCTTATTTCGTAAAGCCTTAACAATATGCTGCTTCGCTTCTTCAATTCCGCCCATTACCTCTACTACAATATCAATATTTGAATCATTTAGAACTTCATCGACATGACTTGTTACTACGATTCCATCAATACAAACATCACGTTCTTTTTCTAAATCACGTACAACAACTGTCTTCACTTTCACTTCATACCCTGTATCAAGTGCAATTTTTTTACAATGTTCTTTCAAAATATGGACAACACCACTTCCGACCGTACCTAATCCTAACACTCCTACATTAACAACATTATTCATCTTCTAATCTCCTCCTACAATTTTATTTTTTATCTTTATCAATCACCTTACTCTGCTTTTCAATCATGCAGGTGGTGGTTATTTCCGTACGTACAAATCGTTTCATGTTACAGCACCTCCTTTCAAAGTAATAAAAAAACACACTCATCCCTAGGAAAGGGACGAATGTGTTTTCGTGGTTCCACCCTTGTTCCAATCTAGACATATTTCTCTCTAGATTGCTCAAGTTCAGATAACGGCTGATTCCGTCAATAATTACTAGATTACTCGTTCACTATTGAAGTTCAAAGGTGGTAAAATCATTTCTCGTGTTAGGAAGCTCACACCCTTGACTTCCCTCTCTGTAAACCGTAAAAATGATTTCATGTCCTTATCGTCACTTTTCGTTCATGTTTATTTGTTAACTCATTATACTCGCATAAAAAACAAAATCAATACTATTTTTTAATTATTTTCAATTTTCAATCTCTAAAACTATAAAAAAACACACTCATCCCTAAGAAAGGGACGAATGTGTTTTCGTGGTTCCACCCTTGTTCCAATCTAGACATATTTCTCCCTAGATTGCTCAAGTTCAGATAACGGCTGATACCGTCAATAATTACTAGATTACTCGTTCACTATTGAAGTTCAAAGGTGGTAAAACCATTTCTCGTGTTAGGAAGCTCACACCCTTGACTTCCCTCTCTGTAAACCGTAAAAATGATTTCGTGTCCTTATCGTTACTTTTTCGTTCATGTCTATTTGTTAACTTATTATAGTTATCAACTTTTTAAAAAGCAAGCCTATTTTTACTAACTATTTTCAAAAACTTCTTTTATTATATTTTACAATAGCGTTATTCATCTACAGATTGATTTACCTATTTGTAATTTTCTCTACTTATAAATTAACAGTTTATATATAAATATCCCATTTTAAAACACATAGATACTTGCCAAAAAATATATTAATATAATTTTGTTAATACAATCTTTTCGTATAACTTTCTTCTAAAGAACGTGCAACATCTTCTTCTGAAGTATTTACTTTCGCATGCTCCAGCAACATTTTTGCTGCTGAAGGTAACTCTTTTTTATTTAACCAAGATTCTGGATCCCACATTTTTGAACGAATAAAAGCTTTTGCACAATGGATATAGCATTCCTCTACCTCAACCACAATTCCAAGTAACGGATTGCGTCCATTTGCCTGCATTTCTTGCAAAATTTCTTCGTCATTTGTTATATACGCTCGGCCATTTATTCTGAGTGTCTCCCCAAGGCCTGGGATAAAAAAGATTAATCCTACACGTGGATTGGAAATAATATTCAAAATGGAGTCTATACGACGATTGCCTGGTCTTTCTGGAATGATAATTTTATTATTATTAAATACGAATACAAATCCAGGTGCATCTCCTCTCGGCGAAGCGTCACACTCTCCTAATTGATTTGCAGTAGATAGTACTAGAAAAGGAGATTTAGAAAGAAAATCTACGCAATGGTGGTCTAATGATGAAATAACCTTTTTCAAAGCGCGCTCACTTGGTTCCCCTAATATTTTCCGTAATTCTACCTCAGTTGAAATAATCGATTTTATTTCCTTACTCTCTATTCCCACTAATACCGACCCCCTTTTTTCTTTATTTTCCTAAAATTCAATACAAATATTGTATAATAAAATTTGCAGAAAGGGGAATTAAAATGACAGAGTGGTTAACGATATTTGATTCTGAAAGAAATACACTTGGGAAGAAATTACGTGATGAAGTGCATCGTGACGGTGATTGGCACGAAACATTTCATTGTTGGTTTGTAGAAAAAGATGATGAAGATATGTTCTTATATTTCCAATTACGCTCTAAAAATAAAAAAGAAGCCCCATGTATATGGGATATTACTTCAGCTGGACATATAATGCATGATGAAGATGTACAAATTGGCGGTCTTCGTGAAATTGAAGAAGAATTAGGCCTTTCCTTTCAAACGACCGATTTAGCATACAAAGGAATCTTTACAATAGATTATGAAATTTCAAATCTTACGGATCGCGAGTTTTGCCATATGTATTTTCACAATGTCATCGATCCACTTCCATTCGCACCAGGTGAAGAAGTAGACGATGTGATGAAAGTACATGCAACTTCTTTTCTACAACTATTAAAAAGAGAGATTTCATCTTTTACAGCTATTTCTGTCTTAAACAATAAACCGATAACGATAACATTTGAAGATATTTATCCATATGATATTGCATACTATGAATTTGTTATAGAGCAAGGAAAAGAATTACTAAAAAATAATGATTTGTAAATAGAATAGGACTCCCTACTAATATCGGTCGGGAGTCCTATTTTTCATTATTGCTCAAGTGTCTTCAACTTTTTCTCTACTCGTATGAATAAGCGAATGATTAGTACTAGCATAAAGATTATTATCGCTAACGTTGTATGGGGATATTTAAACAGTATACTAATAAAACTTCCTATCAACATCATAATGAATCCATTTTGTTTCATCACTTCTGCGCTATATCTGTTCCCCGCATCCCATAGTCCCTTATTTTTCATAGATCGTTTCGTACGGTAACCATATGCAGCGTTAATATCCGTTGGTGGATTTTTTCGAAGAATAAGTGCAGCAAGTATAAATATAACACCAATCAATATGCTCATTCCTATGTTTACTAATGCATAGCTCAATTATATCCCCCCTAACTTACACTTTTATTATACGATACGACTCTATTTTTTCCAATTCATAACACATTCACTTTCTTTCTTTCGATGTCTGGAACATACTTGGAAGTGTTACAAAACGTGCCCCTTTCGTTTTTAACTGCGGAATAATTTTGTCTAGCGCCTCTACGGACCCTTGCAAATGCCCACCTGGAGTTGAATGCTGAAGTATGACACTACCAGGAAATGAGTTCCCTAACACATTATTTGTAATCGTATCAGCGCTTACACCTTTCCAATCAACCGTGTCAACACTCCACTGTACAATCATAAAATTTTGCTCAGTTGCCCACTTCAATTGATCTTCAAGTATTTCACCATACGGTGGGCGAATAAATTTCGGTGCATACCCAGCTAAACGATTTAATATCTCTTCTGTTTTTATAATTTGATTACGGTACTCAGCATCATTTACTTTCGCTAAATTTGGATGACTATACGTATGATTGCCAATTACATGCCCTTCATTCGCAATACGCTTTACGACATTCGGAAACTTTTCTGCGTTTTCACCAAGTAAGAAAAAAGTAGCTTTTACATTATGTTGTTTTAACTTATCTAATATTTTTGGCGTAAATTCTAAATCCGGTCCGTCATCAAATGTAAGAGCGACTTCCGCTTTATTGTACGGTCCTGAAAATGCGTACGCATATTTTTCGACCCATGAAAATGGTGTCCACGATCCACGTTCATCTGCTTTCATTTGTACTTCATAGCTTTGATGGGTATATGTGTATGCCAATGTTCTTATATCATCTCCGTAATAAAATAAGTTATATGGCATATAGGCATACGAAACATCTCTTTCTAGCCCCCATTGATATGGAGCAAACCCTTCTGGTGAATAAAAATAATACATAATAAAAACCTCCCTAAAGTTTCATATGTGATTCATCTGCACTTTGTTAGAGAAATTGTTATTCATAAACAAAAATAAGACTGTCCGTCATTTGGACAGTCTTACTGCTGACTATTATTAATAAATTGATGTACTATCTTTCGGTAAAGCTTTCACATGTTTTAAATAACTTGTCACTCTGTCATCATCACCTTGCGGGTACGGATATCCATAAGCGTTAGCAATTTCGTTCGCCACTTCCCTAAATAAATTACCCATGACAAAGAATGATTCCCATATGTTTTCATATTCTGCATTAGAAAAAGTTCTTTTAAATTGCTCCCACATATCTTTTTCCATATACTGTTCAAAATGCTTTCCAAACTTCCCTGCATTACCTGTAAAGTCTGTTTTCATACCAATATGCCATTCTAGCATTACGATGAACATATCTCGCACTGGACCATCAAGCATTCCTTTCGCATAAGAAAGCTCTTCTCTCCATAATCCTTTTGCCACATTCGTACTACACCACCAAAATTCATTACAGCAATCCAAAAACTCTTTTTCTGTAGGCTTTTTTATTAAGTAGTCTTTATCGCTTGCTGGTGGAAATTCTTCCGTACAATTATCTTTATCGAGAAGTAATTTACTTAAACTATCTTGCCCAACGAAATGATTTATTAATTCAACTGGAATTAGTGTTAAATCGATCCGATTTCCATCCATGAACTGCATTAAATACGGAAACTTACCATCTCCATCTGGTGAAACTAATGACATTTCTTCCGGCATTTGTACAATCATTATTTCTCCAAATCTACGAATCCAGTTATGATTAGACGTAAAAGATCGTATATCTTCTACAACATACATAATATCATAGTCTTGAAAACAGTCTTTTTTCACATTTGGATTTACACGCGATCCATTCATAATGACAGCTCGAATTCTTTCATCCTCTATTGCTGTATTTATAATTAAGTCTAACATTTCTTTTTCAGTTCTCATCTATTCCTGACCTCCAATTTTTAATATAAACTTATATTTTGAAGTACGTTGGAGGTCCACGAGCTAACTGCGTTGTATACGATACATGTTATAACTTTTCAAACATCTTTTTCATTCTATTTATCTCCTTTCGTTATTCTTTTACGACTGCCATTATAAATCCATCGTACCCTTTACTTCCGACTGTTTGAAGCGCCGTAGCACTTACACGTGGCTCAGTAGCTATTGCTCATAGAAGCGACGTATCCCTTGTACGCGAGGGTCATTACTCGTATTGTCAATAACTTCTCCTTCACGTACTACGTTATCCCCAATAATTACAGTACCAGGGCGTGATAGTTTCAGTGCCTATTCAAAATAAGCAGGGTTATTTTTTTTTCAGCGTCTATAAAGATAAAATCAAATGGTTCATACTTCTCATTTTCTATTTGTTGTAAAGAATCTAAAGCTAATCCTGTTCGCACTTCAACTCTATCATTCAAATTAGCGCGTTCAATATTGCTACGCGCAATGTCAGCATGCTTTTCTACTATCCACTTTTGATTATACAGAAAATTCCGTCTCATATACAAAACATAAAGAAGGGACATCTACTTCATTACAAAATAGATGTCCCTTCTTTTTTTATACATGTATCCCTTACGGATTAGTAGACCAAAGTCCTGCCGATTTAATAAATGTACGTTTATTTAATTTCAGCTGCGCTACGATAAACTCTGCAATATCTTCTGCTTGCATTACTTTATCAGGATTTCCGTCAGTTAATCCTAAATCTACAGCCATATCTGTTGCTACTGTACTTGGAGTTAAAGCTGTTACGCGAATGTTATGTTTACGAACTTCCATCGCTAACGATTCTGTTAAGCCAAGAACACCAAATTTAGAAGCACTATATGCACTTGTTACAGGTGCACCTTTTTGTCCCGCTGTAGATGAAATGTTAATGATATCACCAGATTGTTGTTCAATCATGCTTGGTAAAGCTGCACGAGTTGCATAGTATACACCCATTAAGTTTACTTGAATGATTTTTTCCCAATCAGCAACGTCTAGTTCTAAAAACTTACCGAACTTAGAAATACCAGCGTTATTAATTAAAATATCGATAGATCCTAAACCGTTTTTTAACGTCTCAATTGCAGTAGTGACTTCTTCATATGAGGAAACATCAGCAGTCGCAATAACAGCTTTTACGCCTTCTGCTTCTACTTCTTTCGCTACAGCTTTTAAGTTTTCTTCTGAACGAGCTAAAAGACCGACATTTACGCCCTCTTTCGCTAATGCGATCGCTACAGCGCGACCAATCCCTCTACCTGCTCCTGTAATTAAAGCATTTTTGCCTTGTAATAATTCTGCCAAGTATAACACTCCTTAATCATCTCAATTATGTATTATATTAAAATTGTATCTATGTTTATGTAAAAAGGCAATGATGCACTTTCATGTGCGTAGGTTACTTGTAGGTAACTACAGAAATTTTTTATTTATAATTCTCATGTTTTTTCCATAATTCATGTAAAATAGAAATAAATCCCACACAGAAGGGTGTATGTGTATGAAAAGAAAGAAGTGGTTCTTGTCACTAACTGCAGTCGGACTATGCATCATATTTTTGGCTATGTACTTTATATTTGGTAATCCACTACATTATAAAGTAATAGAAAAAGATACTAACGAATATCTCCATACTATAAAAGGATATAAGCAAAAAGAAATACAAAGCATAACCGGAAAATATACTCCTCTTTATAATATCGGCTATTATGCGGAAGTCGTATATAAAGACGAACCTTATTTTACATACTCTTATACATACGATAATAATAAAATAATACAAGACAACGGCATTGTAGGAAGACATACTGAGTCATTTGAAAATCTTAATTTAAACTGGTCATTGTTTGACGAGTTAGTAGACGGTATTCATAAAAACTTGCAAGAAAGAGGTTTAAGTAAAAAGAAAGATTATTCTATACGCCATGTTCAATTCGTTGATATTGATGATGATAAAAACGGTGCAGAAGCATACGTTGACTTTAAAAAAGATAAAGAATCTGATTACTCATACCGTATGAATAGTGAAGGAAAAGCTTATCAGTATAGCTGCAGCAATGGTAAATGTATGTATAAAGAAAAATAGTGTTAGAAGATATGCCCCTAACACTATTTCTCTTTATACTTAGGAATACACACAATAAATTCCGTACCCTTCCCTTCCTCACTCTCGACTTTTATTTCCCCCTGATGAAGATCGAGTACTTTTTTCACAATCGCTAAACCTAAGCCACTTCCTCCATAAGCACGATTTCGTGAAGAGTCCGCTTTATAAAAACGTTCAAAAATATGTTGTTTCTGTTCTTCAGATATTCCAATTCCCGAATCGCGAATACGCACTTCCACTAATGTCTCATATTCTTTTAGCTTGATTGAAATCGTACCGCTACTTGGAGTAAATTTAATACTATTATGAATTAAATTAATCCAAACTTGACTCATACTTTCTTGGTCAGCAGTTATATGCACTTTTTCTAAATCAAGGTCTAATTCAATTTCTTTTTCAGCCCAGAGCGGTTCACTATTTAATACAATTTGCTTTAACTGTTGATCTAATCGATACGTCGCTTTTTCTGGTGTATACTCTTCCGATTCTAAAAGAGTTAGTTTCAATAAATTTTGACTTAGTTTGGATAATCTCGTCGTTTCTGTTTCAATAATGGTAAGATAATGCTTTCTTTTTTCCTCGGAAAGATTATCGTCTTGTAACGCTCTAGCAAAACCTTTTATAGATGTTAATGGTGACTGTATTTCATGTGAAACATTCGATACAAATTCCTGACGCATTTTCTCCATCGCATTCAGTTCATCTGTCATATCATTTATACTTTTTACGAGTACACCAATTTCTCCATCATACTTTTCTTCATTTCGTATCTTTACGGAGAAGTCTCCTTTTGCAATTTTTTGTATCGGTTCAATAATCGTCCAAATCATTGCCTGTCGCTTCGGCCTCATTAATACTGCAATTAATATCCAAAGAAGAATCATAAATATAAAACTGAGTACGTCACTAATGAGATACGTAACAAAAGGTGATAGATTTATTTCAAGCGCATCTATTATACTGGATGATACATAAAATGCGATAGACCAAATTATAGTGAGAAAAGAAAAGAGCGCTATTATCGCTCCTGTTACTTTCAACATCTTCAACTTACCCATTCGTTTTCTTTTTCTCATTTACTTACCTCTAAACGATATCCTAAACCTCTTATTGTTTTAATACTAAAATTCGACTTCTCTTCTTGAAACTTCTCACGTAACCGATTTATATGAACGTCTAGTGTACGTTCATTTCCTTCAAAATCATATCCCCATACATCTTCAATTAATTGCTCTCTCGAACACGTTCTTCCTGCTTTAGAACCTAAAGTAAAGAGCAATTCGAATTCTTTTAGCGGTAACGTAACTGTTTGTTCTCGAATTGTAACTTCAAATGTTTTACGATTTAACAGTACATTTCCAACTTGGATTGATTGCGATACTGTAATTTGGTAACGTTTAAGTAGTGCCTTTACTCTCACTACTAGTTCTATCGGATCAAATGGTTTTACAAGATAATCATCTGTTCCAAGGTGAAATCCTTTTACTTTTTGAGACGTCTCTCCTTTAGCCGTTAGCATTAAAATTGGGATATCATAGTACTTCCTTAATTCAAAACATAAATCAAATCCATCCATATTCGGCATCATAATATCGAGAATAACCATATCGACTTTCACTTCGTCTATTTTCTGAAGTGCATCTAGACCATCAATTGCCTCATATGTTTGAAAACCTTCTCGTTCTAAAAATACAGAAACAAGTTCTCTAATATGCGGATCGTCGTCCACAATTAATATTTTAGGTATCAAAAGAACCATTTCCTTTCTACTCAGCATCTATTTTATTAATGTTAAAAACAAATAATCAGTGAAGTAAATTCCCCACTGATTATTCATTTTATAATGCGCCCTCTTTAATTTTCAATTGTTGCGTTGCAAATTCACGATACATGTCATGTGTGCGTAACAATTCATCATGTGTACCGCTTCCTGTAAGATTTCCTTTTTCTATAAAGATAATTTTATCTGCATCTACAACGGTAGAAAGTCTATGTGCAATAACTAACGTTGTTCTGCCTTTCATTAAGTTATTTAATGCTTTTTGAACGACAGACTCTGATTTACTATCTAGACTGGAAGTTGCTTCATCTAACATAAGAATTTGTGGATTTCGAAGTAACGCTCGAGCAATCGCAATTCGTTGTCTTTGTCCTCCAGAAAGCTTCACACCACGTTCTCCAACTTCTGTTGCATATCCATTTGGCAAATCATGAATAAATGCATCAACATATGCCATCGCTGCTACTTTTTCAATTTCTTCATCTGTTACTTCGCTCTCAACACCGTAACAAATGTTATCACGAATCGTCCCATCGATTAACGGACTATCTTGTGATACGTAACCGATTTGACGTCGCCATGATTGCAATGAATAACTCGTAATTGAGTCTTTTCCTAATTTAATGGAACCGCTAGTTGGCTCGTAAAAACGTTCTAATAATGAGAATAACGTCGTTTTCCCGCTACCACTTGGTCCTACGATTGCTGTTACTTTTCCTGATTCAATTGTGAAATCAATATTCTTTAACACTTGCTCTTCTTCGTTATACTCGAAATGTACATTTTCAAGAATGATTGGCTGCTTAGCATTTGTGACCTTCACACCAGTTTCATGATCTTCTACTTCATATTCTAAAATTGTATTAATTCTTTCCGTTGCACCAATTGCCTTTTGGAATTGTGTAAAGAACATAGATAATTGACTCATCGGCATTATAATTTGAACTAAATATAAAATAAACGCTACTAGTTCCCCAGTTGTTAATGCACCGCTAGAAACTCGCATCCCGCCATATCCTACGATAATAACAAGCAATGCCATTAAAACAAACGACATAACTGGTGAAATTAACGCTTGCACTTTTCCCTCTTTCAAACCAAATTGCAATAACTTCTCTATACCTTTATTTCCAGTTTCATATTCTCTTTTTTCTGTGTTCGAAGATTTCACTAAACGAATTTCTGATAATACTTGCGTTAGCACACTTGTAAAAGAAGCAGTTTCATCTTGAAGTGCTTTTGAAATCTTATACATTTTTCGTCCTAGTGGAACTAAGATCAGTACTGATAATGGAATAACCGTTAAAAGTAAAAGTGTCATTTTCCAATCTAAAACAAATAATACGATTAATGATCCGACAATTGAAATACCGCCTGTTAATAAATTTGACAAATGCTCAGAAATTAATGTCTTCACAACACCTGTATCATTTGTCATTCGGCTAATTGTATCGCCTGTTCTATTTTGATCATAATAAGATACTGGCAATATAAGTACCTTTTTCCACAAACGTTCTCTCAGTCCGGCTACAATCTTCTGTCCTATATAATTTAGTAAATATATAGATAATCCTGCAGCTATAGTTTGCATAATAAAGAATGCAACTAGCCCAACAATTTGTCCTGTACTAATTGACGAAAGTGAAAAATTATCTACTAATCCTTTTGTTAACATCGGAATAAATAAACTCGCTCCCGTAGAAAGCAAACTCATGAATAACGCAAAAACAAGAATCCCTTTCGGAGGATTTGTATCTTGAATAAGGCGTAAAAACTGCCTCCAACTCCCTTTTTTCTTTATTTCATTTCTAACTTCCATTTCTGTCATCTCCTCGTGTTAAACAAAACTGTTCTTTCTAAAAATAGAATACAATACAAATGTAAACTGAATGTAAACACACTTTTTCTATTTTTACAAAATATACATAAAAACTCATCTTTACAACAGATATAAATATCTGATATTATTACCTGGTACTTAATATTATTCTATGTGAATGATAGATAACTAATTTACAATACTATATAAATCTCCAGTTATTGAAAGGAGTATCCTTTTTGCAAACAAATATACATTCTAAAAAGGAAACAATTATTTTTATTCATGGTTTAGTCGGCAATCGTCGTGCTTTCAAAAAAGAGCATAAACGATTTTCCGCCTCTTACAACATTATCACTTATGACTTATTGGGTCACGGCGATGATAAAGGAGAAGCTATCGAATTTTCATTACAGCGTCTCGTTGATCAATTATTGAATTTATACGAAAAAGAAGGCATTCAAAAAGCTCATATTTGCGCTTTAAGCTACGGCTGTTATATCTCTACCATTTTTGCACAAATGCATCCAGAAAAAGTTTTGAGCATTTGTCATATTGGTGGACATTATAATAACCCTTCCCTTTTATATAACGTATTTCAAAAGTTTTGGGAGAAGCGAGGAGACGATTACTCTAAATGGCTCTCTCAATACGCAAATACCATTTTTCCAAGTGGCATACTAAAGGCAAATCCGTTCGCAGTCATTTCAAGAAATATTTATTATCGGTTCGGATTGCAATTACATTCATCAATTATTGCTCAATCATTACGTCACCGGTTAGAATTCGATTTAAAATCTAAATTAAAATCACTTCCCCACCCTATTCTATGGGTAATGGGCGAACATGATCATCTCTATAAATCTTGTCTTTTTGATTTAAAGTCCATTCTTCCTAACGTTTTATATAAAGAAATACCGTTAGCAGGACATGCAGCAAACTTATTCCGCCCCAACTACTTTCATGATCTATACGCTCGATTTTTAAACGGGAAGTTACAGTAAAAACTATTACATCCCAATTTATTAAACTATAAAAAGGCTTCCCAAGTTTCCCTGGAAAGCCTTTTCTCTATACGAAAAGTATATAATCTACTTTTTCTTAGTATGCTTTTGTGTAACCTAATAGGTGCTTGCTCCAGTAAGAGTTACTCACAGAACTAATACGTACACCAGTTGCATCAGTTTCTGCACTAATGAACTGACCGTTTCCTAAGTAAACACCCATGTGAGAAGGACCTGATTTATAAGTGTTTTGGAAGTATACTAAATCACCTGGTTGTGGATTGCTAGTTTTTGTTTTAGAGCTCCAGTATCCAGCAACTGTTTGACGAGCGCCTTTATGACCAGTTTGATTTAATACGTAGTGAATGAATCCACTGCAATCAAAACCAGCAGGTGTTGTACCAGCTGTTCTGTATGGTGAACCATTTAATGATCTAGCGAATCCAGCGATTGAAGATGTATCTCCACCAGTTGTTGGTTTTTGTACGTCTTTACCTGGTTGTTGAACGTTATTTGTAACGTTATTGTTATTTGTAACGTTGTTTACTCCGCCTTTTACAAACTTAACGAAGTCTGCACTTACGTAACCTGTGCGGCCGTTATGGTTAATTTTGTACCAACCATTTTCAGCGCCAGTAACGTTTAATACTGTACCGTTTGTTACACCACCGATTACAGCGTTGTATGTAGCTGGGCCTGTACGTACTTTTAAAGCACCAGTGTTAACAACATAAGAACCACCAGTTTGAACTGTAGTAGTATTGTTGTTTGTAGTTGGTTGTTGTGTTTGGTTAGATACAGCAGAACCACCTTTTGTTACGAAGTCTTTGCTTACGTATCCAGTTCCACCATTGAAGTTGATTTTAAACCAATCTTGTACTTCACCAACAACTTGTACTGTTTTACCTTTATTTACAGAGCCTAATACTGTATGAGATGTACTTGGGCCTGTACGTACGTTAAGTGAAGAAACGTTTACTGTGTAAGTACCAGTTCCTTGTTGAACAGTAGCTCCTGTTTTACCACCAGTCGTTACGAAGTCACCACTTACATAACCAGTTTGACCGTTTACAGTTACTTTGAACCAACCGTTTTCTTGTCCAATTACTTGCAGTACTTGACCTTGTTTTACTTTAGAAATAACGCTATGTCCTGTACCAGCACCTGAACGAACATTTAATACATCAGCAGTTACTGTGTATTTTAAGTCAGATTTTGTTTCTACAGTTTTTGTTTCAGTTACAGTCGTTTGTGTTTGAGTTTGTCCATTAATTTCTTTTAGCGCTTCGTTTGAAACTTGTGCATGAGCAGAATCCATACCTGGAACTGCAACACCTGCTACTGAAGCTGCTGCTAAACCTGCAATTACTTTTTTCATAAGTTGTCTTTACTTCCTTTCCCTACTATCCTCTTAAAAAAAACTTATAAACTTAATACTTTACAATATTATCAAAGTAAAATATTCATTAAGTTCCATTTTTTAACAAGAGTTTTATTTTTCACACAGAGTTCATTTTAAACGAACGAAGTGAAATCCGTGTGAACTTCATGTGAACTTTACCATTAAACTTACTCTTTTTGCAATGCTTTTTTTATATTTCCTATGTATTTTATTGAAAATTCGACATACCATTCATTATCTTAGTATATATTTTTTATCCACTTAAAAAATTCTATTCATCTAACACAATGCAAAGAATGTATTTCCTAGTATAGTTCCTCCTATGAAGTATACTCTTATCATGACAAAAAACACTTTTTTTATCAATAGTATAATATTTTTAGAAAACTATTTTTGATACTATCTATCACTTTTAAAAGATTTGACGATTTGTAAGATTTAACTTCAAAAATTCTGTTCTAATTTGACGAAAGTACACATTCCGCTACCCATTTTTAACTGTCTATGGAATTTATAGGTTATTTATATTATCATATATATAGTAGCGTTTTAATCTATACACATTTTATTTACCCTACACGGAAAGCAATTGAATTTTAAGATGATCGTTTTATTGCTTGCAACTAGTGAAATCAAAAGGGAGGTATATTTATGAAAAACATAATAGATGATCCTATAAATAAAAATATAGAACTGTACTATGCTTTTTTTCAATTCGTTTCAATTATTACCTTACAAAAAATATCAACTATTGAAACACGTAAAAACGAATTAAAAAATCAGATAAAAAATTCCTATCAAAAAAATCCTTACTACTTATAAAAAGTGGGGGATAAACAATTCCCCCACTCGTTCCTACATTATTTATAAATTTTCACACGGTTTTCTAAAGGCTGGTATTCTTTTTCACCTGCAGGTACAACCGGTTTACCAAACGGCATTTGCGCAATAAGCTTCCAATTTTCTGGAACTCCCCATTCTTTTCTCACTTCTTCATCAATTAATGGATTGTAATGTTGCAATGTAGCACCAAACCCTTCAATTTCCAAAGCTGTCCAAATTGCAAATTGTAACATTCCAGAGGATTGCTGAGACCAAATTGGAAAGTTCTCTTTGTATAATGCAAATTTTTCTTGCAGTTGTTCCACCACTTCACTATCTTCGAAGTATAGAACTGTTCCATAACCACTTTTAAATGCATTCATTTTTTCTTCCGTAGAATCGAAGTTATTTTCAGGTACAATTTTTCGTAACGTTTCTTTCGTAATATCCCATAACTTATCGTGTTGTTCTCCAAGCAAGACGACAACGCGAGCACTCTGAGAGTTAAAAGCTGAAGGTGTATGTTTTACAGCATGATAAATCACTTCTTGAATTTTTTCATCAGAAACTACTTGTTCTTTACTAATTGCGTAAATAGATCTTCTGTCTTCAATCGCTGAGTAAAAATCTTTTGCCATCATAATTCCCTCCAATTTTCATTTGAGGCTTTTTCCTATGTACACATCATATGCCCCTCAAAACTTATCATTAATAAGTTTCTAACTTTATAATATAAACAAACAATAATAAACTCAAATAATAACACTCACATTTTTTACCTTTTTACTTTATTAGTGCTAAAAAATAAAAGGCAATTTGTTGTTACCGATAATACGTAACAACAAATTGCCTTTCTTATATGATAATCCAACTCAGTATTTCACTTAATTAACTAAGCCAAATGCATAAGACATTAGCTTATTCGTCTCTGTAAAACGCTTTGTTTTACCTTTTGTTCCCATAACAACTGTAATAATACGAGTATCACCTTGTTTTGCTGTACCCGTAAAACAATACCCTGCGCTATCTGTAAATCCTGTTTTTAATCCGTCTATTCCTTCTATATATAAAGCTTTATTATTTTTGTTTAACATATCATTTGTACTTATAACATTAATATTATTAAATGCTAACTGACTTTGACGTAAGTGAGTCACTTCTAATATTTCTGGGTAATCTTTTATAAGATGATACGCCAAGTTTGCTACATCACCAGCCGTCATTTTTGTTTCACTTCCATCGGGCTCTTGTAATCCAGAAGCATTTGCAAATTTAGCATGTTCCGACATTTTTAACTGTTTCGCTTTTGCATTCATAAGCTGAACGAAATCTTTCTCCGATTTTGCCATATGTTCTGCTAAAGCCACAGCTGAATTATTAGCTGACTCAATCATTAATGCATGATATAAATCTTTAACAGTTAATGTGTCATTAACTTGTACTGGGATTCTCGCTCCCTCTGTTTGTGCCGCTTTCGCACTCATTTTCACCGGATCTTCCCAGCGAACTTTCCCATTATGTACATTTTCTAATAGAAGATATGCTGTCATCATCTTAGACATACTTGCTGGCGCAAAAGCCTCATTTTCATTATGTTGATAAATAATATCTCCATTACTCGCATCAATAATCATAGCTGCTTTTGCATCAATTTCCGGTGGTATGTACTTTGGTGGGACTACTTTTTCAACTAATCCTGTTTTAGGTAGTTCTGCCACTTGTAAAGGTTGTCCCTCTATACTTGTTGCACTCTTTTGAGTTCCTTGGAATAAGAACCAACATATCCCTAAAACAATGACTAATAGGACTGTCAGCCTTCCCCATTTTAACCGCTTCATTTCAAAACTCCTTTAACAAACCTTTTATACACTCACATTTAACCATAACAACTTTCCCTTTATATCGTCAAGGTAAAAAGCATATTTATTCATCTACAGCAATTATTATTTCAATGCATGTATGTTACAATAACAATACTGAAATATAAGAATATTCAATGATAAATCCTTATGAATAAAACTATTAATAGAAAGGATTCATACAAATGCCACTTCCAAAATCATTAAAATACGGAGACACAATTGGGATTTACTCACCTTCTTCTCCAGTAACCTACACTTCTCCTAAAAGATTTGAACGAGCGAAATCTTACTTACAACAGAAAGGATTTCATATATTAGAAGGTTCACTAACAGGTCGATATGATTATTATCGTTCGGGTAGTATACAAGAGCGTGCTGAGGAACTAAATGCTTTAATAAGAAATCCTAATGTTTCTTGTATCATGTCAACAATTGGTGGCATGAATTCAAATTCCTTATTACCTTATATTGATTATGATGCTTTTCTAAATAACCCTAAAATAATGATTGGGTATTCAGATGCAACTGCTTTATTACTAGGAATTTACACCAAAACAGGAATCCCTACATTTTATGGACCAGCTCTCGTCCCTTCTTTTGGCGAATTTGAACCTTTTGTTGATTGCACATACAAATATTTTGCTGAAACTTTACTACATGATCATTCTCTTCCTTATCATATAAAACAACCATTATTTTGGTCAGATGAATTTATTAATTGGGAAGAAAAGACGAAGGAGAAAGAACTTCGACCAAACGATTGGATTTCAGTAATTGACGGAAAAGCTACTGGACGTATTATTGGCGGGAATTTAAACACGATTCAAGGAATTTGGGGTAGCCCTTATATGCCACATATTCAAGAGGGTGACATTCTCTTTATTGAGGACAGTTCAAAAGATTCAGCTACTATTGAAAGAAGCTTTTCATTCCTTAAAATTAACGGTGTATTCGATAAAATTTCAGGTATCATTCTTGGAAAACATGAGCAATTTGATCATTGTGGTACAAATCGAAAACCTTTTGAAATACTATTAGAAGTACTTCAAAATCAAAGAATTCCTTTTCTAGCAGACTTCGATTGTTGCCATACACATCCAATGATTACCATACCTATTGGTGTTCAAGTAGAGTTGGATGCAACAAATAAAACGATACATATTATAGAATCTTGGAAAAAATGAATACATGGCTTTTATTGTTTTACAATAAAAGCCATGTTACTATATAATTTGGAATGTGAAAGATTAAACTAAATACGTTCCAATATCTATCATTAGAAAAATTAGGTATAAATATATATTTATATGCAAAAGAGAGTGAATAAATGAAACCAACTATTAAAAATTACTTATTTTTACATGTAGCTTTTTTGATATATTCTATCATTATGGTTTACATGAAATGGGCGGCTAAATTTCCCATTGCTTCCATCTCATTTTTTATTGCTTATTTCGGACTAGTTATACTTTTATTTGGATATGCAATTTTATGGCAACAAGTAATTAAACATTTCGAAATATCAAAAGCATATTCACATCGCGGGATTATTATACTATGGTCAATGCTTTGGTCAGTATTTCTATTTGGAGATACGATTCAGTGGAATCATTTACTTGGTGCAGCTATTATTATCGTCGGAATTGTGGTGGTGACAAAAGATGAATAGTTATATGTTATTATTTATTTTCGGGATAATTTTAGCTAATTACTCACAAATATTATTAAAAAAAGCTACTTTGCAACAATACGATTCTAGAATAAAAGAATATGTGAATCCTTATGTTATTATCGGCTACTCTTTATTTGTAATTAACGCTGGATTAAATGTTATCGCCATGAAGGGAATGGCATTAAAACAAGCATCAGCATTAGAATCCTTAAGTTATATCATCATATTAATTTTCGGTTGGTATTTCCTAGGTGAAAAAATAACGAAACGTAAACTCATCGGCAACATGATTATTATCGTTGGTGTAATCGTTTATTGTATCCAATAGTAAAAGGCTCCGTTTATCACAAACGGAGCCTTTTACTATTGACCTAAATTTTGCACCTTCTCTTTCAAATCTCGAACTTGATCTACCGTCTGCATAAGCTCCGAGTTTTTAAACTCTTCTACATTCACTTTCCCTTCTTCTATTTTTGTCATCGCCGTATCAATTAACGTATTTAACTTTTCGTTATATCCGACGATTTGCTGATGAAGATCCTTTGCTACATCAGGCGGTGTTAATTCATTAAAAGCGGGTATATCTTGTTTAATTTCACTAAGCTTCGTTTCTAATTCTTTCCGGGCTTCGCTATCATTAACGGCTTTTTCAGCTAATGCTGGTGCATCATTTGCAAACGCACTTATTTCATTTACATAGTCTGTCGCTTTTTGAGCATAATCTATGGAGTTCTTTCCTTGTTCTACTAGCGAACATCCCATTAAGCCAATTGTAACTATAAATACTACTAAAGTTGATTTTATTTTCATTTTAGGCTCCCTTCGTCTTTATAATTGCCTGTAAGTTTCTCTATCCTAACTTCTAGCTACATTACTTATAACCTTTTTTCAAATAGCTATTTACCCTCTTACATGCCCGATTACTGTTACAACATCTACTTCTATATGTACGCTAATAATATCTTCAATTATATCCGTATATCCTTGTCCTATAGCTGTTCCATAGTGTAATGTAAGCCCCTTCTTTTCATACACTGACTTTGGTACTGAAAAAATAAATCTCCTCAAATTTCTTTCATCAGCCGGTTCCATAATTAAAACAATCCCATCCTCATCAAACATATACGCTCGCCCTCCAACTTTACATTCACTATGGCTCAGTATTGCCTTGGTCAGCAAAATTTAAAACATAATACGTTTATATACACACTCTGCTGCACCATAAAAATAAAAAACATTCCTTCTTTTTTGTTAAGAATGAATGTTTTTTAAAAAATCAATTTCTAACTCCAGCATCTTTCTTTGACGAGGTTTTATTTTTCTTACGGGAACTCCAGCATAAATATACCAATCTTCTAAACTCTCTTTCACCATACTCATCGCACCTACTGCTGTGCCTTCTCCTATAGTTACATTTGGAAAAATAATAGAATCAGCGCCAATAATCGCATGTTTTTTAAAAATAACTTTTCCTGTTTCCACATTCCTATATTGATTCGGGACAGTTGGCCCCATTAAAGTATTTCCACTGAAATCATCAAGTACCGCATATACTAAGGTTTTAGCTGATATATTTGCAAAGTCATGCATTTCAATTCCAACTTCCCCTCCATATAACGCTGTATACGCTGATATATGCGAATAACTTCCAATTGTGATTTTGCCACTTAAAATGCAAAAATCATCAATTCTTACATGATTACCAACTGATATAACACCTGGATTATATATACTTGCTTTTTTACTAATCAATACATTTTTCCCAACAGATAAAAATCCAATTTTCTTTAGCTCTTCTTGACTATAAAAACTATTCATCTGCCGACACCACCTTCTGTCCTAAACAGATTACAATTTGTTCTACTATTTCTTTCGTCATTCCTTCCCATAAAGGCAAACTTACTATTCGTTTTGCTATTTTATTCGTTCTTGTTAAATCTGTAGACTTATAGTTTCTAAAAAGAACTTGTTGGTGGCAAGAGGGCGAAAAGTATAATCTAGCTTCTATTTTCTGTTTTTTCAGGTCTTCTATTACTTGTTTGTTGCGAACTTCTTCCGGACAAAGAATAGGCATAAATTGCTGAATAACTGCTTCTGTCTTTTGGAGTTGCCACCCTTTTTTCATTAACCCATTACTTTGTAACAATTGTTTATACCATTCAGAAATACGGGTGCGTTCTTTTAATTTGTCATCCCATTTTTTCATAGTTGCAATCCCAATCGCGGCCGCATATTCAGACATTTTACAATTTAACCCCATCATCGTACATTCACGATTTGTATCAAATCCGAAATTCCCCATTCTTTTAATACGTTGTATATCTTCTTCATTTTTACTATATATGAGCCCTCCTTCACCAATTCCGAAAGGCTTTGTTGCATGAAAGCTATATATGATCATTCCACTAAAATCTTGACCGTAATGCATCCCTCCATTCATTAATCCAAATCCCGGTGCCGCATCTACGACAACCGGAACACCTTTTTTCTCTAATTCTTCATATTCTTCTAAGTTCATCCATGAGCCAAAAGTTGCGTACGGGACAACAATCGCAACCTCTTCTTTTAATTCTTCAATCTTATCCCAGAGTACTGTTTTATCCATATACCAATCATCTATTGAAATATCAATAAAATAAGGTTCCAACCCACACCAAATAGCCGCTAATGGAGTTGCAGGGAATGTAAAACTAGGCATGAGGGCATACTTTCCTTTTTTTCTTTTCTTAAGTTGAATGGCCGCCATTAACCCTAACGTTGCGTTTGCTACTGTTGTAACAGCTCCCCTGTTCTGAAAAAATCCCGACATAATTGTTTGTTCAAAACGTTGATTTATAGGTCCATAATTCGTATATATGTGCGATGCATCAATTTCCTTCAATTCATCTAAATACTCAATTACTGGTACAGTTGAAGCACGTAAAAAAGGAATATTCTCCATATCTATTTATTCCTTCCTATCATTTTCGGACAATATAGAGCATATCTGTTTCAGATAATCCAAATTTCCTCGCACTTTTCATTCCTTGTCTTTCAGCTATGTTATATAATTCCACCTTAAATCCTGCATTCGTTAATCGTTGAATGAATCCCGATTGATTATAAATTCTCACATGATCTTCTTGACCAAAAGCTAATTTTCTCAATTGTGGTGTTACAATTAATTTATTCTCTATAATAGAATCTACATTCATTACAATTGGTACTTGAATAATTCCCCATCCATTTGGTTTTAAAACCCTATATAACTCTCGCATTGCTTTATCATCGTCAAGAACATGTTCTAATACATGGCTACATAAAATTACATCAAACGTATTACTATCATATGTAATACTTGTAACATCAATTTCCTTCATTAATGGATCCTTTGGTTCTATATCCCCACATACATACGTAATATTTTTATACTCGTTAAACCAATCCCTTAAATTTGCTTCAGGTGCAATATGAAGCATAGTATATTTTCTACTTAACAAGTCCGTTTCCGTTTCAATGTACGCACGATACAATCTTTCACGATCCATTGAACTACAAACTGGACATATCCCTGTATCTTTATTCCACATCTCAAATTTATATTTCGGAAAATCATAATGCGCTGGCCAAGGTAAAAATTTTTCAAATTGTTGATTGCAATATTGACAATAACAAGATTCTTTCTCAAACATATGAGCAACTAGCTTGTTTAATCCTTTTTTAATCTTTTCATTATAAATTTGATCTACTTCTCCATTTCTTACTGCATCCTTAACTATAAATCCTGCATTTTCTAGACAATAAGATAGGCTCTCTTTATAATCCCTCTCAGAACTTAAAAAACCACTATTATATGCATCTATAATTAATTCAATCCACTCGTCAATTGTCATTAAAATAAAATGCATTTGTTTTTGATTTTGTCCACTATGTTGTCTAAAATAACTAAGAGGCTCTTTTATATAAACTACTTTCCCTTTCCTCATCATATCTAACCAAGTTGCAATGTCATTAATAGCAGAATAAGCCTTCCCTTTAAAATACCCAAACTTCCCTTCAAACATATCTCGATTAAATAGAACAGTTGTCGGCTCACCCACTATATTTTTTAAATTTTTCAATATGTAATTCCCTAACTCTTTTCCTTCAAAAAGTGTAGTTTCTTTCGCAATTTTCATATTCAATGTTGAGGCTGGTAATATCTCTCCGTTCTCATCAATCAGTTCACGATAAGACGTCACAAATGAAATATTTTCTAACGTCAAAAAGTATTTCATCATTCTCTCGATCTTTTCATGATGAAATAAATCATCATCTAATAAAAAGTTTATATAATCCCCGTTCGCAAGTTCTATACACTTATTAAAGTTTTCAGCAACTAACGGAGTTTCATTTTTAACATATGTAATACACTCATATTCACGTAAATACGGTTGAATCATCGCATTGACTTCATTATTTGTACTGTCGTCAGAAATAATAATTTCAATATTTTCATATGTTTGATTCAGAGCGCTGTTAAGCGCCAATTCCAAGTAATACGGCCTATTGTACGCAGGAATCAGTATACTTACTTTCGGTAAAGGCGAATTATTATTTATATGTTGTTTTTTCTTTTCTATGTTTATTTTCTTTTCTTTAATTTTTTGATAATAGTCTAATGTATATAATATTGATGATGGAACTATCCTTCTTGCATAATCTAGAAAATTAGTTATCGCTTTATCTAACTCTTTTTCGTTAGATAAGAAACCATATTTTTCTCCTGCTAAAATACTATGTGAAAAATCTTCTAATCCATCCATCATTTTATTAGATTCATTTAACTGTTGATCTGGATGTAATCGAAAGTAACTAAGTGTCTCTGCTATATATACAGCTTTTCCTTTACTTAATAAAGATAACCATGAAGCTATATCTACGTTACATAAATACCGCCTCTTATCAAAAATCCCAAACGGTTCTTGTAAATCATTTTTACGAAATAAAACTGTTGTCGGTTCTCCAATATAATTTTTTTGATCCACAATTACCTTATTTCCTAATTCTGTTCCCGCTATAATGGTATCCTCTTCAAATAAACGGACAGTCGAATAAATATGTCGTAGCTCTTTCCCTTTATCATCAATGACTTGACGATGAGATGTTACAAGCTTAATTTCATTATCTAAATCATCGAAAAAATACTTCATCATTTTTTCAATTTTATTCACATGAAATACATCATCATCCATTAAAAAATTTATATATTCACCGTTCGCTTCATTAAATAACATGAGCGCATTTTCAAATTGTCCGAGAGTTGATCTGTTTTTTATATAAATAATATTTGAATGATCACATAAGTATTTTTGTAACACTTTTTCTGTTTCATCATTCGTGCTGTCATCTCCAACTATAATTTCTATATTAGGGTACGTTTGTTCTAACACACTACATAGCGCCTTTTCAAAGTAACGAGGACGATTATACGTAGGAATTAATACACTTACCAACGGAAGTTGCTCTACCACCTCTTCATTTCTTTCAATACGAGTTCTCATTTTAACTCTCTCACCTCTTCGCATATTATTTATATACGCGACACAAAAATCACATTACTTTAACTGTATGGAGCCTATATACTTTTATGCAAACATGAAACAAATTATCATACTTTTCGTTCCTGAATAAACATATTTAATAATGCGGACATTTTATTTGCACCTTTTTTATTCATATGATCACTATCATAAAAATCATCATCACAAAATAATGGTGAATCAAATAGATCTATAATTTGAAAAGAATATTGAGTTTGAAAATCATTTATAACTTTATAAAAATCTTCTTTTAATTTCTTACTACTACAATTGAAATAATGTGAAGTAACTGGGAATACAACAATTAGTGGTTTTATATCATGTTTTAACAGTAATTCTAAATATTTTTTAAAAATTATTTTATTTTCAACTAAAGTTTGAGGATACGCCAATTTAGCATGTGAAGCCGCTCTTATTTTCCCGTGTTCTTCAAAAGGAATATGAAGAGGAGTAGTATTCCATTCAGCATTTATCCAGGGCAGTATCAATGATTCATCTTTTAGTTTATCTAATAAAATATATTCAAAATGCAAATTAAAAATAGAAAGAAGTGGTTTCGGAGTATTTAGATGGGAGAATCCATCAGTGGGTAGAGGAGAGTGAACTACAGTATGATGACCATCTTGAAACAATGGATAATATACTTTGTGAATTCTATATGCTTCAGATGATAACGACATGTCAAAGTAAAAAGAGAAATAGGCTATTCCTATCAAACAATATTGAAAGGAATGATCGTTTGATAGCAGTTGTGACGCTATTAAATAATCATAGTACAGGTCTTGCGATGGAAGTGTAAATTTTATTGACTTTTTTGAGAGGATCTCCGTACTTATACCACAATGCGGGTAAGATAAACCTGTCGCAAACAATTCATACGTTGGATCACTCTTTGCTTTTTTCATAGCAATATATAAAGACATAAGATCCGGATTTATTTGATAGATAGAAATTAATTTATTCCTCCATTCATACATGTATTTTGTTAAATTAATAATTTTTGAACTTTGCACGCCCCTATTTATCAATTCATTTGTAATTTTTTCTGCGTCCATTCTCCAAATGACTATATATTGAAAAGAATTTTCTATTTGAACAATGGCTGAAACATCTACAACATGAACGATTGTTTTACATTTATTTTTGTCTAATGCATTTTGAATCTTCCCCTTTGATAATTCATCACTTAAAACAATAATTTTATACTGCTCCTTCACGTATATCCCCTCCATTATATGTATAATATGAAATTCATTTTTCATTCGTAACGATCATATACATTTGCCATCCATCAAAAAAAGAATAGAATATTTATTTCAAAACAAAAAATAGCTCCACCATTAGGCGTAGCTATTTTTCCATTACATACTTAATAAAATTATATTCCTTTGTCTAACTCATAAAGCATACGATACTTTTCGTTTTCTTTCAGAAGTTGTTCATGACTACCTTGCATCACAATTTGACCACGATCAAGGAATATTACTTCATCAACATGCTCCATTCCTACAAGATGGTGCGTAATCCAAATTACTGTCTTTTCTTCCGTTGCAGAAAACATCGTTTCTATTAAAGATAATTCTGTCTTTGGATCTAAGCCGATTGTAGGTTCATCTAGTACAATGATTGGTGCTTCTTGCATTAGCGTTCTTGCAAAAGCAACTCGTTGTCTTTCCCCGCCAGAAAATCTTTTTCCCATCTCATGCATTTTCGTTTGTAATCCATCTGGAAGAGAAGCAATATGCGAAGCTAATTGTGCTTTCTCTAAAGCTTTCCATATCTCTTCATCTGTTGCCTCTGGTTTGCCTATCCTCACATTATTTCCAATTGTCGTATCGAATAAATGCGGCTTTTGATTCAATACAGAAATATATTTTGATAAAAGATTCGTATGAGCATGTTCACTATTCAATAAAACTTCACCATGTAATGGGCTTAGTGCACCTGTTAACAATTTTAACAAAGTAGATTTTCCAGTTCCGCTTCTTCCTAAAATGGCGATTTTTTTTCCTGCTTTTATTTGTAATGATACGTCTTTCAATACAACTTCATTACTATGTGGGTAACTATACGATACATGATTTAATTCAATGTCTATATGTTTAGATGCAATATAATCTTTATCTCTAGGTAATTCCTTTTCATCCTGTAAAACACCATTACCTTCTACTTGATTGAGACGATGAGCGGATTCTACATATGATGGAATTCGATCGATAGCATCTGAAAGAGGAATAAGCGCGTTTGTGACAGATAACGTCATTAAGACGAAAGCCGCAATAACAGTAGGTGCAATCTGTTCACTTGCCGCCTCATTTCCAGTCCATATGATCATTGAAATGACTACAATCCCTACTACTAATTGAATGATACTGTCCCGAATATGATTCCAGCGCTTCATTCTTTTCTCAATTTTTAACAACTGATCATTTTGCTCTACATACTTATCAATGAATTCATCTTTTCTACCACTTGCTTGCCAATCAGATAATCCAAAAACAGCATCTGTTAGTTGTTGGTACAAACGGTTTCTTCCTTGCTTTAAAGTAACATGATGTTTCTTCATTAAAAGTAATGATATAAATGGAAGAAGAAAAACGATAATAGCCAACATACATGCTGCAATAAGTGCAAACACTACGTCAAATGTACCGATAACAAGTACGAATATGCTATATACGACTAATGCTAATATGCTAGGAAATATTGTACGTAAATATAGGTTTTGTAAATGTTCTATATCTTCGGATAATACCCCTAACATATCACCCGTTTGGAATCGCGAACGGAAAAATAACGCCTGTGGTTCTACTATCCCATATAGTTTCGTTCTCATCTTTTCTAATATGCGTAATACAACATCGTGTCCAACTAAACGCTCTAAATAATGAAATACCGCTTGTCCTATACTAAACGCACGTGTTGCAACGATAGGTACATAAACTGCCATTACATTTTCTGGTCTAAGAGCAGATTTAGAGATTAAATAACCTGAAATAAAAAGTAACATCGCCCCTGAACTAACTCCAAGAAGACCAAGGAAAATAGTTACAGTCATTCTACCTTTATTTTGCTGTATATACGGTTTAATCCAGTTACTCATCTCTATCCCCTCTCTTTCCTATGAAAATGTAATGCCTCATTCTTTAAAAGCTCTTCATACGTTCCACTTTCTATCATTTTCCCTTTATTTAAAATAAAAATATGATCCATCTGTTTCATCCAGTGAAGACGATGCGTTGCAAGAAATACTAACTTACCTTCAAACAGACGTAACATCGCTTGCTTTATTTCAAATTCAGTTTCAATATCAAGATGTGCTGTAGGCTCGTCTAATAAAATAATTGGCTTTTTACTTAAAAGGGCTCGTGCCATTGCGACACGTTGTTCTTGTCCGCCACTAAGCATACGCCCACCTTCTCCAATTCTTTCATACATTCCATTTGGAAGCGATGTAACAAGTGAACGAAGACCGACTTCATTCATAACTCTTTCCACTTCTTCATCAGTTGTATTTGTTTCATAGAAACAAATGTTATCTTTTAATGAAAGCGGGAAAATATAAGGTTGCTGCGGAATATAAGCAATATTCTTTTGCCACTCTTCACGAGTAGACCCGTCAATTTCCACACCATTTACAATCATCTTTCCACCCGAAGGAGTTAAAAACCCTGCTAATACGTCGATTAAAGTCGATTTCCCTGCCCCACTTTCACCAATTACACCTATAGCGCCAGTGCCTTTCCAAGTAAAATCAATTCCCTCTAATATAGCTTTTTCAGATTCATCATTCTTTACTTTTACATCTTGTAATTTCAAGTTACTAGTTGAATTCCATATTAAGTCTACATTAGATTCTTTCTTCCCTATTTCTTTTTGTCGCTGTAAAATCTCTTCTATTTGCTCCATTGCAAGTTGTCCATCTAACGTAGCATGATAATTTGCTCCAACTTGTTTAATCGGTAAGAAGTATTCCGGAGCTAAAATTAAAATCGTAAGGGCTGGCAATAGTACAATTGTTCCATCTATTAAACGTATCCCTAATCCGACCGCTACAAATGCAATTGATAAACTCGTAAAGAAATCTAATGCAAAAGAAGAAAGAAAAGCAACTCGCAAAGTACGCATCGTTGCTTTTCTATATCTTTTACTTACTTTTTCAATCTTACCTTCGTGCTGTTTACTTTTGCCTAAATACTTTAATGTTTCTAATCCTTTTAACGTGTCTACAAAATGATTAGAAAGTACACGATACGACTCATACTGACTATCCGCCATTTTCTGTGCTGCTAATCCTAGTAAGATCATAAATATAATCACGATAGGAATCGTTACAACTAAAATGATTCCAGACTCAATATCTAGCGTAAAAACATATAGTACAATTAATCCCGGTACGATACTACTTCTAATCATTTTAGGAATTGTTAATTCAATATATGTTTTAAATTTCTCAATACCTTCTATCGATAAGGTAACCAGATGACCTGTTCCAGCAGTTTGAACATACCGTGGACCTAATGTGAAATATGACTCTATTAATTGTTTTCTAAGTAGAGAACCTGTTTTTTCAGCGAAACGTTCCACTAATATTTGTGATATTCGTACTAGCGTGTGACGTACTGCAAACATGATTCCAAAATAAACCGTTTCATTTAACACAGATTGCACTGTTTCTCCTTGAAATAAAAACGTAATAGCCCGCGCTAAAAATACTGTTTGTGCAATAATACTTAAAGCTTCTAAAATGCTAATGATTGTTAACACTACATATAAAACTCGGCTACCAGGATACGACGGAAGTCCTCTTTTTCTTTTCATTAGTACTCCAAATCTTTATCTGACTTAACAGGTTGTCTAAACACATAGAAACTCCATATTTGACTTCCCAAAACAAATGGCAATATAGCAATTGAAAAATACGTCATCAGTTTTAGTGCATAATCTCCCGATGCTGCATTATAAATTGTTAAATCGTATATTGACCCTAACGAGCTAATTAAGACACGTGGGAACATGCCGGCAAACACGCTCGCACTTAGTAAAATGATTGTTAAACTCGTCATAACGAAAGCCCAACCATCTCTTCTTCTTTTATTTAATAATGTTGACGCACATAATGCTACAAAAGCTCCGATTGGAACCATAATCCACTCTGTACCATGGCCAGTGAATATATCCGTTTTCCATAACCCTACACCGGCAAAAATAAGAAGTGCTATAATTGCAATTGGTGCAATTTTCAACGCAGCAATACGGGCACGTTCTCTTAACTTACCAGTTGTACGTATAGTAAGGAATTGTAATCCGTGAACAATACATAGCAGAAGGAACATAACTCCTCCAAGTAATGCAAATGGATGAAGTAATGGTAAGAATCCACCTACAGCATTTTTCGTCTCATCAATTGGAATACCTACCATAAAGTTAGCAATGGCAACTCCCCAAAGGATAGGCGGTAGTAAACTTCCTAAAAACATACCCCAATCCCAAAAACCTTTCCATTTATGATTGTCTATTTTCGCACGGAATTTAAAGGAAACACCTCTTATAATTAAAGCGAGAAGCATAAATACAAATGGAATGTAAAACCCGCTAAATAAAGTTGCATACCAGTGCGGGAATGCTGCAAACATAGCTCCACCTGCACAAACAAGCCATACTTCATTCGCGTGCCAAAATGGACCAATTGTATTTAAGTAAATTCTTTTCTCTAAATCGTTTTCCCCTAAAAACCTTGAAACTATACCTACACCGAAATCGAAACCTTCAAGAACAAAGAAGCCTACGAATAAAATTGCAATAATAATAAACCACAACTCATTAAGAGATAACATACTCATCCTCCTTATCAAATGGATCATGGCTTTGAGAATCCTGTTTCGCTTTCTTATTCTCATGTCCTTTAATAATACGAACGAATAAGTAAACTGTAATTCCACCTATAATTAAATATAATGATGTGAACGAAACTAAAGAGAATAGCACTTCTCCGAACGTAACATTTGGAGATACAGCATCTTCCGTTTTCATAACACCGAAAACTACCCAAGGTTGACGTCCCATTTCAGTCATAATCCATCCTACTGTATTACCGATAAACGGTAGTGAAATTGCATACACCATTAATTTTAAATACCAAGTTTTTTCAACTAATCGATCTTTTCTTGATAAGAACCATCCGTACGCTCCTAGAAGAAACATAAATGTTCCACTCATTACCATCGCTCTAAAACTCCAGAACATCGTGTGTACTGGTGGAATATAATCTCCAGGCCCATATTTTTCTTCATATTGCTTTTGAATTTGATTCATCCCTTCTACTTGACCACTAAATTTATCAAATGATAGTAGACTTAGCATATAAGGAATTTGAATTTCAAACGAGTTTTCTTGCTTTTCTGCATCAATTTTCGCAAATACTGTAAATGGTGCTGGATCTTCACTCGTATTCCATAACGCTTCGGCTGCTGCCATTTTCATTGGATGTGTCTTAATTAATTGTTGTGCTTGCGCATGGCCGAAGAATAATACTAGTGCAGTTGTAAGTGTTCCAACAATGATAGAAATGCGGAACGATTTTTTAAACACTTCAGTTTCTTTAGCTTTCGTTATTTTCCATGCACTCACACCCGCAATAAAGAATGCACCAGTTGCAATCGCCGCTGTAATTGTATGCGGGAATTGTACCCATAATTGTGGGTTTTGAATGATCGCTAAGAAATCATTCATTTGCGCACGTCCATCTGCTGCCATTTCATATCCTACTGGCGATTGCATAAATGCACTTGCAGTTAAAATCCAAAATGCTGATAACATTGTTCCAATTGAAAGGAGCCAAATACATAAAAGGTGAATGCGCTTCGGTAATTTATCCTCACCGAATACCCATAAGCCTAAAAATGTAGACTCAATGAAAAATGCTAATAAACCTTCAATCGCAAGTGATGGACCAAACACATCACCTACGAAACGTGAATAGGTTGACCAGTTCATACCAAACTGGAATTCTTGTAAAATACCAGTTACTACACCTACCGCAAAGTTAACAAGGAATATTTGTGTCCAAAACTTCGTCATCTTCTTATAAATTTCTTGTCCCTTTACCACATATAACGTTTGCATTAACGCAATGATAAAAGCTAAACCAATAGACAGCGGAACAAAAAAGTAATGGAAAATCGTTGTTGATGCGAATTGTATTCGTGCCAATTCGAGCGTTTCCATACTACAATCACTTCCTTCATAGTTTTTATAATAAAAGTTAATTGAGCAATCTTATCAAACTCAATTATTAAGAAATACGAAAAGACAAAAACATTTTGTATGTATTGTCGAAAAATACGAAGTTTCAGTTTTTCAAACTATTTTAATGCTATTTTTTACCTTTTCACTATTTCTGTAGTGTTTTATTCGTTAATCGAATTGTATAATATACCTGCATAGTAAATTCAGCTGATTTTTGACGTATTATTGACATCATTTTGTCTGAAATATGTCTTTTGGTATTTTTTTGAATTAGATTTTTCTTATCGATAAAATGTGTTTTTTTAATATGAGACTTATCTTTGCATCAATAAAATAATCGTTCCTCTCTTTATACACTTGACTTTCCCACGAAAAAATGTCCTATTAACCAATGGATAATTCCGTTGTTTTTTTGTCAAGATAAAAATGTATTTCTAAAATTCAAACATGAAATATTGTTATTCAAAAATAGGAAATAACCTCCTCTTTTCAGATTAAAAATTCACTTTTTTGTCATTTTTTCAAACTAAAATAAATTAAAAAATACCGAGAATCGATTAGACTCTCGGTATTTTTTAATTTATTTTGCTGTATGTTTTCTAATAGCTGGTAAAATTTCAGTAGCAATTAATTCGATGTTTTTCTCAATTTTATCAAATGGTACGCCACCAAAATCAATTTGTGCCATAAAGCGTTGTTGCCCAAATAATTCATATTGGTAAAGCATTTTTTCAATAATTTGTTGCGGGCTACCAACCATTAACGCGTCACGGTAATCTATTGCATTTGTAAATTGTTGTTTCGGATACCCGCCACCGCGTAGCGTAAGCATACCAGCATTAATGTGAGGGTAGTATTCACTAAGTGCATCTTGTGAATTTTTCGCTGTATAAAATAAACTCGTTGTTGCAACTGGCAAACTCGCTGGATTAAATCCACTTTGAGCAGCCGCCTCACGGTAAGCATCTACTGATCCTTTAAAGTTAATAGCTGGGCCACCTAGTGTTGTTATCATCATTGGTACACCTGCACGTCCTGCTTTAATCGCACTAGCTGGTGGGCCACCAACTGCACGCCAAATTGGTAAGTTATTATTTTTAGCTCTTGGAATAACCGATGCATGCGCAAGCGGTGCTCTGAACTGTCCATTCCATGTTACATGTTCCTCTTTATTAATTTTTAATAAAAGATCCATCTTCTCTTCAAATAACTCTTCATAATCATTCACATCATAACCAAGTAAACTATATCCCCCAATACGAGATCCACGACCAGCCACAATTTCTGCACGTCCATTAGAAATCAAATCAAGTGTAGCAAAGTCCTCGTATACTCGTACCGGATCAGATGTACTTATTATCGTTGCTGAACTTGCAATTTTTATATTTTTCGTTGCTTGCGCAATCGCTCCTAAAATAACTGTATGAGCTTGCGTTGTAAAGTGTGTTTGATGACTTTCACCGACAGCAAATACATCAAGTCCAGCTTCATCCGCTAACTTTGCTGTTTTAATTAATTCATGAATTCTTTGTTCAGCACTAATTTTCTCTCCGTTATGTGGATTTAAAACATGATCCCCAATTGAATATAATCCAAACTCCATTCCTTTACTTGTATTCATACGGTATTTTTCCATCATTACTCTCTCCTTTAATGAAGTGTTATTAGTTTCTCTTTTAAAAACTTTTGTAAGTCCAATGTTTTTCTCTATTGTTTACAACATCACTTGATTAGTCAATTGATAATGTAAAAAAAATTACTCTTTCGGTAATTCTTTTTTTTCACTGTGCTTATGAACTTTCGTCATTAGCTCGTATAATATTTTCTGTTCTTCTTCATTCAATACATCATCAAAAAAAGATGATTGAAATGCAAGTTGCTCTGGCAATGCTTTCTCTAAGGCAGCTTCCCCTTGCTCTGTCAGACTAATTGTTTTCGTTTTCCAATCTTGTTTTCGTACAATATATCCTTCTTTTTCAAGACGCGTTAACATTCGAGAAATACCGCCTTGTGTAACAGTTACCTTTTCAGCTAACTCCATTTGTGTTAGTGGTTGATACGTACGTATTTGTAAAAGCACATCAAATTGAGCAGTTGTTAAATCAAAACGTTTTAAAAACTCATTTGACATCTGATTACTTTGGTTCGTAAATCGTATTAAACGTAACCATATTAATGATCCTATCGTATTATCACGCATGTTTGATCACTTCCTATCGTGAATCTCACTATCACTTTACTACGCAAGTGATAAAAAAGCAAGAGAAAAAGTGAAAAATATCTCATTAAAGTATTACATAAATAACGATAAGAAAGAATTCATGTTTAAATGAATTCTTTCTTATCGTTATTCTTAACTTTCCATATCATTCATTGCTATATGTAAAGCGCCTACTGCTTTGGGCCAACCAACATAAAAAGCCATATGTGTTATTAATGCAATCATTTCATTTTCTTTAATTCCATTTTGTTTGGCCAGTCGCAAATGAAATGGTAATTGTTCTGTATTACCAAGACTGATTAATACCGACACTGTACATAAACTCCTTTCTCTTAATGTTAAAGTGTCATCTCGCCACACTTCCTCGAACAATATTTTTTCACTATAATGAGCAAATGCAGGTGCCTTTTCTCTCATTTTCTCTTGAATACAATATTCAATGGATTCATTCATCATTTCACTCCCCCTTCACTTTTACCAATTGCGCCAATCCTTGACCAAACGACCAATTTTCAGCGGCTGTCTCGTTAAGTGTAATAAAAATGTCTGCACTTTTTATACTAGAACATTCAGAAACCCTCAAAGATATTGACTGATACAGATCGCGTTTCTGCTTTATCGTTCTTCCTGGTCCACATGTGATAGAAACATACATCATATTCTCTGTTCTCTTTTCTCCTCTTTCTAATAAATAATATGGATCATATAAAAAATGATTTTGTTGATAAGGTACAAACATTTCAAAAAAATCATTTTCAGGGATGTTAAAATGTTTAATTAATGAAAGATGAATACATTCACCTATCTTTTTCAATTCTTCTTCATTTAATATATTTTCATGATAATAAATGTTCACAAAAGGCATATATTTTCACCCCTTTACTTAATTTAGCATTCAACAAGATATCATTGTGAAATGTGCAAAATCTCATATACTGTAGTACCTTTATTCGTTACCATATCAGGCTTTTCTTCATAAAAATTAAACTTACTATATCCCCATTTATCTGGATTATATACTATTACATTTCCTAAACAATTTTCTACCTTTTGATCCACAATGATAGATTGAATCCCACTCAATGATTCACTTGCAGAAATACTTCCTTCATATTCAACAACATATCTACATTTCTTAAAATCACCCTTTACATTAACAACTAATGGAACACCTATATTTATTTGTTGCCATCCAAAAGATTGTAAAATATTATCGTAATACCCTTCAAAGATAAATTTGTTCATTCCTTCATGACCATTCCAAATATATAAAGGTGCATAACAGTTATAGAAATTTCCGTCCTTATCTGCCTCAGTAATTAAATAAGCTTTAAAATTCAGGTCTTGAAAACCATCCGTTTTATACCCATTATCCTTTACCCTTTTCTTAATAATCTCCATATCATAATCTTTCGGCAAAATGACCTTATATTGCATTCCAATCATGTTTATCACTCACTTTCCATCTTATATACACAATGATAAACCGATGATTGACTAACGTAAAATAGGTATAAATTATGTTTGGTATCATTTATAATGATATCGTATAAGGGGCTGTGATAAATGGAAATAAATGATCTGATTATATTCAAAACTGTAGCTAGCGAAGGTTCTATTAGTAAAGCTGCGAAAGAATTAGGTTATGTTCAACCGAACGTAACTGAAAGAATTAAAAAATTAGAACAAGAGTTAGAAACACCTTTACTACATAGAGATAACAAAGGCGTTTCTTTATTACCTTCTGGTGACATTTTATTAGACTACACAAATCAAATATTAACGCTAGTAGAAGAAGCAAAAAATAAAATTAAAACAAGTGGGTCTTCTTATATAATTGCAACGTCACAATCTATTTTGACTAATTATGTCAGCAAGCGCATTAAAGAAAATTTTAGGAGTTATCAAATATATGTAGAAAATAGTAGTCATTTGCAAAAATTACTGCAGCAACAAAAAGTTGATATGGTCATTACTTATGAGGATTACCCAGACATATCGTTTAAAAAAGTATTTTCCACTTCAATTTCTATCGGCTTATTAAAACCGAAAGAAAAGTGTACCATTGAATTTTCAAAGGAACTCTTCTTCGTTAGTAATGACAAAAAGTGCCCTTTTAGGAATAAGACGATACAATTTCTAAAAGAAAATAATTTATCTCAGCGCCAACTTCAACAATTAGATTCTTATTCGCTTATAGAAGAGTTTATTCAGGACGGAAAAGGAATAGCCTTTTTACCAATTAAAAATGATAAATTAGTACCAATTGAAGATGTTCCAATTGAGAAATTAGCTGTTCATTTCTTTACGAATCAAAATTCTTTCAAACAAATCCCTGATGAACTATTTAATTAATATAATATTTATAAAAGAACTAAATTTACATACAGCAATAAAAATCCCTCCTTTCCGAATCTAAAAGAGGGATTTTCATATTCTATACAATTGATTTTTCACACATTTTGCTCCACTTCTGCACTTTTCTCCTTCTTATTCCGTTTCATATTCTTCGGTCCCTTAACCGTGCCAACTAATCCTTTCGGGAAAACTAGCAGTACGATAATGTACAATACACCAAGGATAATCGTCCATCGTTCAAAGATCGGATACTCTGTAGCTAGTTCTGATAAATAATATTTTAGGGATTCAATAATTCCAGCTCCTGCAATGGCTCCTATTAACGTTCCAACGCCTCCAATCATCGTCATCAATAATGCATTTAATGTCATTTCAATTGAAAATACAGTTGTATTAACAAAGCGTAAAGTGATAACAAATAAACCACCGCTAATTGCAGCTACTACTCCTGCAACAATGCTAGCAATAATTTTATAATGAAGAACTTTATATCCTAGTGCTTCAACACGTTGCTCGTTTTGTGAAATTGCCTTTAATACTTTTCCAATAGAAGATTTGGTAAAAAGACGTAACAGAACAAAAATGATAAGTAAACATATAAGTGTTACATAATAAAACGTAAAACGATCACGAAATACGTCTGGTACACCAAATGTAAAACCATCTCCTCCGTGAGTGAGCCCACGCCATTTTTCAGCAAGTACGAAAAACAACTGTGAAATAGCAAGTGTTAACATTGCATAAAAATGACTTTTCAGCCGTAAAGAAAGCAAGCCAATTATATAACTAACAATTGCTGAAATGATGATTGCAGCTATTATCCCTATTAAAAAGTTCGTTACGGATACTCCTTGCCAATCAAATAAAAGCGCTACGCCATATGCTCCTATTCCAAAGAACATACAATGACCAAATGATACAATCCCTGTATACCCAAGCAATACATCAAAACTCATTGCAAAAATAGCAAAGATGAAGATTTGAGTGAACAAAATTAACAAGCTCCGTGAATCATTTACGAATGGAAATACACTTAAACAAATGAGCATACATACTCCGAAGTATACTTTAATTCGATTTGATGTGCTGTTCACCATTTCACCCCTTTTCACCAACAAGTCCGTTTGGCTTCACGATTAAGAAAAACAGTAGCATTAACATATTGATTGCAAGTGATAAATCCGGTATAAAATACGCTGTAAAAGCACCAGCTAATCCGACAATTAAAGAAGCAATTGCTGAACCTTGTACGCTTCCTAATCCTCCAATGATTACTACTATGAAAGCTAAAATCGCATACTGCATACCCATTTCGGCGAAAATAACACCTGAATACGGTGCTAATAAGAAACCTCCCAACGCTGCCATCCCTGCTCCTAATAAAAAGACGAAAGAAAATATCGCTTTTACGTTAATACCGAGCGCTTGAACCATCTCTTTATCCATTACACCTGCGCGTATCATAAGACCTATCTTTGTTTTTTTGAGCAATAATAGTAAGGCGATGTAAATGATAATCCCAATTAAAATAACGAATAGACGATATTTAATTAATATAACGCCTCCGAATGTAAAACTTCCTTGTAGCCATAACGGTAACTTTGCCCCAATTGGATTTGGTCCCCAAAATACTTTAATACATTCACTAAGTACAAGCATTCCTCCAAGCGTAACAAGAAGCTGGCGAACATGATTTCCATATACCGGTCTAATAAGGAATCTTTCTAAAATGAATCCAAGGAACATTCCCATAGCTATTGCTCCAATTAACGCTAATACGTAACTACCTGTCATATTAAATAACCAAACACCTGTAAACGCTCCCCACGCAAATAAACCACCATGTGCAAAGTTTAGAACACTCATTAAACCGAAAATAAGCGAAAGACCTGATGCTAATAAAAAAATGAGCATCCCTGTTGAAATCCCATTTACAAATAAATTGATTAACACATCCATCCTTCTCACCCCGGATTCATGTTAAGAGATCCCTAAATATTTTTGACACATTTCCTTATCCTCTTTTAATTCATGCATAAAACCGTTATGAACAATTTTTCCATTATCCATAATATAAAAGTAATCACCAATTTGACTAGCCATCATAAAATTTTGTTCAACGAGTAAAACTGTTGTTTTCTCCTTCATTTTCAAAATGGCTATCATTAACTTTTCTATCATAATAGGAGACAAGCCTTTACTCGGCTCATCAATAAGTAATAAACCATCACTATTAATAAATGCTCTTGAAATTGCTAACATTTGCTTTTGTCCTCCACTTAGGAGTCCGCTTTTTTTGTGCCAAAATTGCTTTAAATCTGGAAATAGTTCAAGCATCCATTCTATTTTTTCTTCCGCTTCTTCACCCTTACCTCTAGCAAGAGCGAATGTTTCTTCTATTGTCAGGTCGTGAAAGATACCTTGATTTTCTGGTACATACCCTATTCCTTTCCTTGAAATTAAATGTGTAGACAATCCATTTACTTGTGTACGATCATAATAAATTTCACCATGTGCAATATGGTGAAATCCCATAACCGAACGTAATGTCGTAGTCTTCCCTGCCCCATTTCTCCCAAACAGTACAGTAATCGTTCCTTTTTCAACAGCAAGAGATACGCCTTGTAAAATATGAAACTGATCTAAATACGTCTCTATATTATTCACTTGTAATAGTGCCACTATATAATCCCCCTAAATAAGCACTTTGTACACGCTCATCTTTCATAATTTCTTCGGGTAAACCTTCAGCCAATAACTCTCCATGAAATAAAACGATTAGATGGTCTGACAAACCTAGTACCATATCCATTTTGTGTTCAATAAGTACAATTGTACTCTCTGGATGTTTCTTAATATTTTCAATCACTTGTAGTATAGCTGGGACTTCCTCAACCGAAATACCTGCCGTCGGCTCATCAAGTAATAACACATCTGTTTTTAAAGCTAATAACATCGCAAGTTCTAGCTTTCTTTTCTCTCCATGTGCCAAATCTTTCGCTAATACATTCTCTTTCTCCTGAAGTAATACTGTTTTTAAGAAACGTCTCGCCTCTCCAACTTGTTGCTTTAATTTTGCTGGACTCGGGAAAAAACTATAGTAATCTTGTACGAATGATTGAACACTTAAACGGACATTTTCAAGTACCGTTAATTCTGGGAATATGTTTGTAAGCTGAAAAGAGCGACCGATTCCTAAGCGTGTTCGATCTGAAATCGATAGTTTTGTAATATCTTGCCCTTTAAAATACACTTCACCTGTTGTGGGTGAAATCTGTCCACTTAGTAAATTAAATAATGTTGTCTTACCCGCACCATTTGGCCCGATAATAGAAATGAGTTTCCCTTTTTGTACAGTTAAATTTACATCTTTAATAACATGATGCTCGCCAAAAGATACACTAAGATTTTTCGTTTCTAGCAAATGTGTCACGAAATCCCTCCCTTTAAAGCTTTCAGTATGAAAGAAATACGTATAAAGAGGGTGTACCCCTCTTTATACGTAAACAACAGAAAATTCAGTCTATTTATTTTGAACTGGTGGTTCTGTTTCTTTCATCGTTAATTCTCGCTCTAACACTGGCACCGGATAATCAACACCATCTTGTTTTTTCAATGTGATAGAATACAGCGTCTGCATCGCTTGATGATCCTTCTCTCTAAATTTCATCTTTCCTTTCGATGTATCAAATTCCATTCCTTCCATTTTCTTAATTAATGTATCTACATCTGTATCACCTTTTGTTTTCTTTAAAGCTTCTACAATTGAAATTGCCGCTGACATTCCTCCTGCTGTAAATAAATCTGGCACCGCACCATTAAATCGTTTTTTATGTTCTTCCACTAACCAATCATTCACCTTATTTTTCGGGAGTGTATGATAATAAACAGAAAAACCTTGCATTCCTACTAATGCATCCATCGTTTTTAATGCTGGTATATCTGGCGCACCTGTGGAGATTTTAATACCTTGCGCTTCCACATTCATATCTTTCAACTGTTTCCAAGGTGAATTCGCCCCTGCCCAAACGATAAATAAATAATCTGGTTTTGAGCTAATGATATTTTGAATATTAGCTGTGAAGTCAGTCGAATTTGTATCTGCATATTGCTCGTTTACAATATTTGCCCCTAATTTCTTCGCTCCAGCTTTAAATGCTGCAATTCCCTCACGGCCGTAAGCATTATCTTGTGCTAATGTTGCTATTTTCACATCTTTTTTAGCGATTGCCGCCGCACCAGCGACTGCATCTTGAGATGAATTTCTACCTGTTCTAAAAATATATTTATTCCAGTTCTTCCCGGTAATACTATCAGCTACTGCTGGTTCTACAACCATTATTTTTTCATATTCTTCAGCTAGTGGTAAAACCGCTAATGTATCACTTGAACTAGACGATCCGACTAAAAAATCAACTTTCTCTTCTTCTAATAACTTCGTAGCTTTTTTAACCGCTACATCAGCTTTTGTTTCTGTATCTTCTACAACAAACTTAATCTTCTTTCCTTCCACTTTCCCAGTTCCATCCGTCGCATAGTCTAACCCTAATTCAAATCCGTTCACTGTTTGTTTTCCATATGATTCTAACGGACCTGTTAATGATGCAAGAACCCCTACCTTAATCGTCTTTTCATCCTCTGTACTTGTTTTCTTTCCTGAACAAGCTGCCGTTATTAATAACGAACCTAAAACACAACCAGCAGCCATCATTTTTAGCCATTTACGTTTTTTCATCGACATTGTGATCCTCCCCATACTTTTCTTTCTGATAGAATCAATCTCGCCAAAGTTATCCATCCGTAATTATGACTTTTTCTTTGAATCATACAAACAAATTTATTAAAAAATTAATGAAGTACCATTACATTCGCCGCCCCTTTCCAAATACCTCCATTTCCCATATGTTCATTTGGAATTTTTCACCACCTAATCACAGTAGCTGCCCACGTATACCCAGTTCCTGCACTAACTACTACTGCAATATCTCCGGCCTGTAATTTTCCCTGTTCATTTGCAAAGTGAAGACCAATGCAAGGATCAAGCGCTGACATATGTCCATAATGATCTAAATATACAACTTGTTCTTCTGCTAGCCCTAGTCCCTGTATCAATTCTATTAACATAGAACGTTTTGTATGCAGTGGTAACAATACTTTAATATCTTTAGGAGTTAACCCACTTTTTCTTAACGCCTCCCGAATCACCTTATCAAAATTAGGGATTGAAACCTGATCTAGACGTTCTTTCATACTATTAGGATCTATTACATCAATATAATGCTGTCGATTCTCAACTGTATCATAGCTCGCAACCTTCTTCGATCCACCAGCTGGGATACGAACATCTTCATGAAATGAACCATCTGTTATTATCGTACTTCCTAATATTTCACCGTTTCTAGCGTCTTTTTTCACTAAAGCTGCACTTCCGCCATCAGCGAAATTAAACATAAAACGCGAACGTGGATTATCATAATCTACAATTTGAGATTCTTTACATCCACCTACTAATAATATATTTTCAATTGAGTTATCGGAGTAGAGCATATCTTTTGCGACTTTGAGAGCGATTGGAAAGCAAGAACTAACATTCATAATTTCGAAAGCATAAGCATTTTTCAATCCAAGTTCATGCTGAATTTTTGGGGCACTAGACCATACGTGGTAATCTTTATGTGGACTGCCAAAATAAATGACTACATCAATAGATTGAGGATCTACTTGTGATAATATTGGTTTTGCAGCAGCAATAGCTAAATCTGATGCATGCATCGTTTCATCTGCGACATGTTTTTCATATAATCCAAACTTTTCTATAATAATATGCTCAGGAATACCTGTTTTTTTAGATAGGTCTGCAGCCGTCTCTACGTCTTTTGGGAAGAAAACACCAGTCGCTTCAATCCCAATATTCATTAGACTACTCCTCCTTCTTTTGGCACCATCATTGTAGCTACACCTGTTAATACTAAATCTCCTTTTTGGTTATGACACTCTGTTAACAATTTCAAAACTCTCTTTTCCATCATAAATTCTTGTACTGTAGCCGTTGCTGTAATTGTATCTCCTATAAAAACTGGTGCTGTAAATTTAATAGTTTGCTCCATGTAAACGGATCCTTTTCCAGGTAAATGAATACCAAGCAATTGCGATAATAAACTAGAAGTTAGTAAACCATGTGCTATTCTTTGATTAAATCTAGTTTGTTTCGCATACTCATGATCAATATGGATTGGGTTAAAATCCCCACTCAAACCTGCAAATAATACAAAATCCGTTTCTGTAATTGTTTTACTACATGACGCCTGTTGACCAGTGATATATACCGTCATCTCTTCACCTGCTTTTCAATTGATTTGCTAACTGTGCTTTTTGAATTTTACCAGTTGCATTTTTTGGCAATTCCTCTAGAAAAACAATTTCTTTCGGTATTTTATATTTTGCTAGAAATAAACGACAATGCTCAATGACTTCTTTTTCAGTTAATACACTGCTACTCTTTTTCACAATAAAGGCGATTGGAGTCTCTCCCCACTTTCCATGTTGCCTACCAACGACCGCTACCTCATATACGTCCGAAAGCTTATTAATGACTTGCTCTACTTCAAGTGGATAAATATTTTCACCACCGGAAATTATCATTTCTTTTTTTCTACCGACAATGTATACAAAACCATCTTCATCAACTCTAGCTAAATCTCCCGTATATAACCAACCATCTTGAATCGCTTCTTTTGTTGCATCTAGCCGGTTCCAATACTCTTTCATTACATTCGGTCCTCTTATTAGTAACTCCCCAACTTCACCAACCTCAACTTTATTTTTGTTTTCATCAATAAGTTCATACTCACAAAACAGAACAGGTTTCCCAATCGAGCCTACTTTACGTCTTGCATCTTCTTCTGAAAGCATAAATACGGTTGGTGATGTTTCAGTCATACCGAATCCTTGACCAAATAAAAATCCTCTATTTATAAATTCTCTCATCAACTCTTCTGGACACGGAGCACCACCGTTATAAAACCAGCGAACTGCTTGTAAATTTGTAGTTTCAAACTTTGAACAATTTATTAATGCTTGATGAATTGTAGGTACTCCCATCACAACAGTCACTTTATGTTTTTCTATCATAGAAAGAGCTTTGGTTGGCTCAAATTTTCTTGGAACAATGATTACACCACCTGCAAATAAAGTTGGAAATGCGAATAAACCAATACCACCAATATGAAATAAAGGCAATAATACAATAGAGCGATCGTGCATAGTTAGATCAATCGCAAATGTATTATTAAGCGCATTCCAAAACATATTTTCTTGTGTAAGTACAGCTCCTTTCGGTTTTCCAGTTGTCCCTGAGGTATAACATATAATAAAGGATGCGCTTTCATTTATCTCTTCAAAGTTATCAATTTTTCTATCTTCTATTTCTTTTAAACTTGTAATCGAAATAACTCTTTGTACATACGATACCTTCTGCATTGACAATGCCATATTTTGAAATGTTTCCTCTACAAATAAAACTGTAGTTCCACTATCCTTCAACTGAAATATAAGTTCATTTTCTGTTAACCGTATATTTAGTGGAACAGCAATACATTCTACCTTTGCTATAGCGAATAAAAGCACAATATATTCCAAGCTATTTTGCGATAAAATAGCTATCCTTTCTCCTTTTTGCACATGTAAGTCGTAAATGAAATATGCGGCTACTTTATTTACATACTCATGTAACTGTTTATATGTCATTTCCTCCTCATCTGTAATAATGGCAATGCGATCTGGATGTAAATAGGCCCGTTTTTCAATCCAATAAGCAATGCCTTGCATATGTTCCCCACTCCCTTATCTCTTTCTCAATCCTTCAAATATTAATGACATCGCTGCTTCAAATACATCTTCTGGAACATCTTTCTCTTCCCAATAACCCCATCGCATACCTAAAAATTGTCCAATTGACATAAGACAATACGCAATTGTTTCTGTATCAAGTTGTTTAAACTCTCCCGCTTCCATACCAGCTGATAAACTTTTTAAAAATCCATTTGCGAGCTTTGCATAGTACCATCTATATAAATTATCATCAACTACTACCGCCTGTTGTACAATGTTATATAGATTAGGACGATCTTTCACCCACCGAAAAAATGCCTGAAAACCTCTTCTTTGTGCCTCTTCATAACTTGATATCCCCTTCATTTCTTCTTTAATAATTAAGCGTAACTCACGGTTCAATCTGCGAATCAATTCATCAAATATATCTTTTTTAGATGGAAAGTAATTATAGAAAGTTCCGTGCGCTACCTTTGCTTCTTGTGTAATATTCACGATAGAAGCCTCGTAATATCCTTTACTACCAAATACTTCTTCTGCAGCACACAATAATTTCTCTCTCGTTTCTAGTCCTTTTGTTGTTAAGTTTTTTACATCCATTATTATTTTTTCTGACACCTGAATCACCTCTTAGATTTGATTATAAATATATTTCCGAATTTTACAATTATTATTGTTAGACAAAATCTGCAAGTGTTTTTCTATCCCCCAATAAAGATCAGCTTCTTTTGACTAACTATTAATTAATGAGCATTTTATAATGCATTCCTAATCAGAATATATAAACGCCCGTCAGTTGAATTTTTTACACTTCCCACCCTCTCATAACACCATATACATTTAAGAAATATTATGAAAATAAATCCATATTTCACAAAATCAGAATATCCTAATATAATATATAAATGATTATCGCTTATAAGTATCGGATATGAGTGAGGAAAATTTTTATATACCTAGGAGGAATCATAATGAATTTTAAACATGTACTCGCAACAGGCTTAATTACCGCCACATTATTTGGTGCAACGAATGCTCATGCACAAACTGAACATTTCATTGATGTACCAACGAATCACTGGTCTAAAGATTCGATTGACCATTTAACTGAGCAAAAGATTATTAGTGGTTATGGTAACGGAAAATTTGGATTTGGGGACAATGTAACTCGTGGGCAAGTAGCTGCGATTATTTCAAGATACTTAAAACTAGAAAATACCGGATCTACAAATAAACATTTCTCTGATATTCATGGGCATATGTTTGAAAACAATATTAAAGCAGTTGCCCAAAAAGGACTTATGACAGGGGACAGTAACACTGACAAGTTTAGACCTGATGATACATTAACTCGATATGAAATGGCTGTTATCTTACAAAAAGCATTTCATCTACCTGTAAAAACAAATGACCTTTTCTATGATGTCCCAAATAATCATTGGGCAACAAACTCTGTTCGTTCATTGTATAGTAATGGCATTACAAAAGGAATTGGAGACTATAAATATGGCGGAGAAATGAATGTAACAAGAGAACAATTTGCAACGTTTATGTATAAAGCAATTAATGCAAGCCCTTATTTTATTCCTGATTCTATTCCTGCAAAAGATGAGGATGCGTACAAAGAAATTGAAAAAATACTGATTGATTCTGGGTTTTTCAAACGCTCTTCGGAATATGTATATAATAAAAATGGTAAAGACGGATATGATAACAATATGTATTTTTACTTTTCTTCTGAAGATGACAGCGCATATAGCATGTATATTACGCGTGATGACACTGTATTAAACGAGCCTGTGAAAAAAATCCTAAATATACTACTACCAACCAAATCGGATTATCTTTATAATCTAATTAAAAATCCTACTGCAAGCTCTCGAACAATAGAATTAGATGGTCGCAAAGTTGAAATTAAAAGAGGCTCTAGTCTAAGTGTTTCTATTGGAAAACGAAAATACTAAAAGAGTGACTATTTAAAATGAATACAAGTATCTATATGCTTATTCATAAAAAATAAAAGGACTGCCCCATAAGCCGTTTTCACCAACTTATGGGGCAGCTCCCTTTAATCTTAATTAGAATTAAATTCCACTTTCTCTAACCCTTCAGCTAATTGGTTCTTATCTAGCCCTTCCCCTATTACTACCAAGTTCGTCGGGAAACCGAAGTCTTGTTCCAATAAAGTAGGTACCCCAAATGAATATTGGAATAGGTGAGGGTATTTATTTCCATGGAATTTTACAAAACCTTTTACACGATAAATACTATCTGGTAAGCTCGAAAGCCATTCATATAATTTGTCTTGATCAATCGGTTTCGTAAATTGATACGTCATCGTTTGTATATGTAAATGCTGTTTTACATGTAGTGTCTCATGTTCCCCATCATTCGTAAATTCAGCTTCTTCTATGTCTTCTAAAGATATATTACAATATTTTGTTTCAAACAATTTTGCATGATTATTTATTGCTTTCACTTCTTCAATTACTTTGTTCTTATCCGCATCTGTTAGTAAATCTGATTTATTAATTAAAATATGGCTACCAAACTTCAATTGCTCATGTAATAATTGCTGAACATTTGCACTTAATATACTTCGATTTAACCACCTTACTGCATCTAAAACGACTACTATTGATTTCACTTCTAAGAAAGGTGCTAAAATTGGTGATACACATGCATCTAACACTTCAATTGGATGCGCAACACCTGTCGTTTCTATATAAATGACATCTGGTCTTTCTTGCTGGTATAACGAATGCAACTGTATTTCAAGCTCTTCTTTTAACGTACAACAAATACATCCTTTCAGAAGTTCCCTTAAAACATTCTCTTTTCCAATAATATCGGTATCTACCGAGTATTCACCAATTTCATTCATCAACACTGCAACTTTTCTATTCTTCTTTTTCTCCGCTAACAATAAATTTTGTAATAATGTTGATTTTCCGCTACCTAAAAAGCCACCTAATATATGAATTTCTACTTTATTCATTTGATCGACCATCCATTTCTTTATTTCAAAACGTATTCAAAGCGTAATAATTACGATTTATATTTATTATTTTATTAAAAGAGTCGTGATTTGTAAATATATGTTCACTGTTCATTTACTTCATATGCAACTCGAATTCCAGACTCTATTGCTCCTTGCATCCATCCATGTGTTAATGTCGTATGCTCTCCTGCAAAGTGTACTTTGCCCGCTGGCGGCGTAATATACGGAAATAACTCGAGCTCTTGGCCTGGTTCGAAAGCTGTAAATGCGCCGCAAGAATATGGATTTTTACTCCAGCTAACAGATGTTCCAGTAACAAATTCACTATAGACGATGTCACCATATATTTCCGCTAAATTTTTTAATGCGTAACGAATACGATCTCTGTGCGAGAGACTATCCCATGTTAACGCCTCATCTGCCCACGTATAACTTGCTATAACGATAGCTGGTCCTGGAGTGTGAATGCCATAACTCGGATAATATGTAAATCGAATCGGTAAATCTGTAATAGATTTACCACCACACTGTCCCGCTTTCTCCCAAAATCTACTTTTAAACTCTATCGCAATTTTAGTTGCAGCAATATAATTTAATTCACGAATTGCTCGTCTTTTAAAATAAGAGAATAAATGGTATGGCTGAACTTCTACAAATCGTAACGTTGAAAATGGAATTGTAATAATAGCAAAATCACTTGTTATTGTAAATTGCTCTAACGTTTGTTCATGATTTCCTTGTAACATTACTTTATTATCTTCTTGTATGATTTTATCAACCTTATACGGCATTAAAATATGTTCTCTTAATTGTGGTAAGAATGCATTCGATAACTTATCCATTCCACCAGTTATTTCATAATATTTCGTTGTTGAAGTAAAGAAAATCATTTCACGTAATACTTCAATTAAGGACATTCCCATATAAGCTTCCATATCAAGAAGTACCCCAATCATATCTATTGCACCATCTGAATAATACTCCATTAAAAATGAACCAAGCGAATACGTTTTATACTTTTTTTCAACGATAAGCCAATTTTTATCAGGATCCTTCTTAATGTAATTTAGTATTGGTTCTAATACCTCAAGCATTAGTTCTTCTGCCGTTTTTCCTCTTTCTTTATCCAAAACCGGATATTCAAGTACACTTGGATCATTTTCAAACACATTCAATCTTGTTTGAATGTTATTCGTGTAAATGATATCTGCAAAAGTTTTATTTATAAAAAGGTTTAAAGGTAGTTTAAATTTATGAATATACGCTAAGGTTAACTTATGGGTATCAGGGATTCTCATCGGTCCAGCATTAAAATATAAACCCACACTAAATGGTTCCCGAATCGTATGCACCCTGCCACCTATTCTGTTATTTGCTTCTATAATCGTTACTTCATGCCCAGCCTCTTTTAATAAAGAACCTGCAACTAATCCAGAAATCCCTGCACCGGCAATTGTAATTCGTTTTGGGTTATTCTTTTTAACAAGCCCTGCATGAATAATATGAAGCATTTCTTCCATTGCTAATGGGTTCCCCATGCCATTTCCCCTTTTACAAAGGATTTTACTGAATTATATTCGGTTACCTTACTTCCTATGTTTTATGCAAGAAATTGCACGGATACATTTTCAAATACTTGAATATCTTTTATAAAATGTAATAAACTAGATATGAATCTATAGAAGTAAGACGTATTATCTTACATAATAAAATCAATGAAATTGCGAGGAATTTTGAAATGAAAAAAGGGATTAACCGTGTTGTATTAGTAGGAACAGGAGCAGTTGGATGTAGTTATGCTTACTGCATGATTAACCAAGCTGTAGCTGAAGAATTTGTTTTAGTTGATGTAAACGAAGCAAAAGCTGAAGGAGAAGCGATGGATTTAAGTCATGCCGTTCCATTTGCTCCAGCTCCAACTAGAGTATGGAAAGGTAGCTACGAAGATTGTAAAGATGCTGACCTTGTAGTCATTACAGCTGGATTACCACAAAAGCCAGGCGAAACACGTTTAGATTTAGTTGAGAAAAATGCAAAAATCTTTAAACAAATCGTGCGCAGTATTATGGATAGCGGATTTGATGGTATCTTCTTAATCGCAACTAACCCTGTCGATATTTTAACTTACGTAACTTGGAAAGAATCTGGTTTACCGAAAGAACGTGTAATTGGTTCTGGTACAACACTTGATTCTGCTCGTTTCCGCTATATGTTAGGTGAGTACTTCAATATTGGTCCACACAACATTCATGCTTATATTATCGGAGAACATGGTGATACGGAACTTCCTGTTTGGAGTCACGTATCAGTTGGTATTCAAAAACTACAAACACTGCTTGAAAAAGACAATACGTATAATCAAGAAGATTTAGACAAAATCTTCATAAACGTTCGTGATGCAGCTTACCATATTATTGAGCGAAAAGGCGCAACATACTATGGTATTGGTATGTCACTTCTACGCGTTACTAAGGCAATTTTAAACGACGAAAATAGTGTATTAACTGTTTCGGCATATTTAGAAGGTCAATACGGTCAAAAAGATGTGTATATCGGTGTACCTGCTGTTTTAAATCGCGGCGGTGTTCGTGAAATTTTAGAAGTAGAATTAAGTGAAGACGAAGAATTAAAATTCGATCACTCTGTTCAAGTGTTGAAAGAAACAATGGCTCCTGTTCTTTAATCATATATGTGAAAAAGCAATCCAATTTATTTTGGATTGCTTTTTGTTTATTTTCTATTTTTTAATCGATTCCTCATTATTTACATCAAGTACATCTAATAAAAAGATGAAGATTGGTATCCCGATAATAAGCCCCCATATTCCAAGGAAATGTTCTGAAAAGATGAGAATCATAAATGTATAAAAGATTGGTAAATTTGTTTTCGCAGACATAAACTTCGGGTTTAAAAAATAACTTTCAAGAGCATGGATGACTGTAATGAACACAAGTATGTACACAACGTATATAACTCCGCCTACGTTATAAGCAATAATACAAAGTGGAAATAAAGAAATAATCACACCTGCAACTGGAATCAACCCTAGTAGAAAAATCATAACAGCTAATACGAGAAGCTGCGGAAATCCTAAAACAATTAATACAATAACAGTAAGAATACAATTTACAACCGCAATTAAAAACTGTGCTTCAATTACTTTACCGAACGATCTTGCAAACCTTTCGCCAAAATATGCAATCTCCTCATAAAAAATCTTTAGCTTACTCTCTTTAAATTTAGAAGTAAAGGTAATAATACGCTCTTTTTCTAATAAGAAAAAGAGACTTAATATGAGAGACAATAATATTTGTAAACTTACCTTCCCTATATTTGCTATCGATTGATAGATGACATCTACACCTTGTTCTATATACTTTGATACTTCCATTCCGTTAATTGTCGAAAGTGCATATTTAATGATTTCATTATCAGGCGGGTTTTGAAAAAACAATTTAAATTGATAAATCAATTGCGAAATTTGTATCGTTAACACAGGTAAATATTTATACAATGTCGTGCCAATAAAGGAAACTAATATGATATACAAACAGGCGATAACAATTTTCCGGTTCACTTTCAATTTCTTTGAAATAAAACGTTGAAATCGATCCATTAAAAATGTCAGTATAAACGTAATTAATATTAAATTGATCATACTTTTTAATCCATATAATACAAGCGCTACTATTATTAAAACGAGAAACCGTTGAAACCCTCTACTTCGAAAGAAATTTTTCACTTCATTCATTAAGATTTAACCTCCCCCTTCAATGGATGGAAATTGAATATATTACATTTTATGAACTTCTATAGACAATCTTTCTTACTAATTAGGAAGAATCCTTTTTTTCTTTTTATATTGTTAGATTCTATTTATATTAGCCCACCTACTTACTTCAGTTGAGCTCTTTTTTTCGTTTAAACTTTTACAGTTTAGGTGGTTTTCTATTTTTAGACTGCTGCTCATACGCATATCCAATATTGAAAAGCTCTTTTTCACCAAACTGTTTCCCTACAAACACTACACCGATTGGTTCTCCATTTTTATCATATTCAGCAGGAACCGCTAATTCCGGATAACCAGCGACAGCGGATAGAAGAACTTCATCGTTGTTAATCATAACTAGAGCATCCAAACCTTTTTCTACTAAATATCTATCTAGCTCTTTTCTTGCATTTTCTTGACTCGTTTGCACTACTTTTTCAAACTCATCTTTCGTTATAGCAGATTTTTCAGATCCCTCAATTAATGTTTGTCCATATTTTATTCGTCTATTACTATCCTTTTTATTAAACGCTATAATCTCTTCTAACGATTTTACCGGTACATTTTTTTGCTTTGAAAGAAAATCGTTAACATTATGTTTGAATTCATATTCTAACGTTTGTAGATTATCTACACCCTCAGCGTTTAACTGAATATCATCAGTCAATATCGCACCTGCATCTTGAAGGTCTTTTCTAATCTTTTCTGCTACTGCTTTTCTATTTTCATCTTGTTGGTCTACAGAAAAAAGAAGCCCTATCTTTTTCCCTTTTAATCCACCTATTGATAAATCCTTTGTATAATCAATTCTTTCTTTATCTTTCACTTTTTCTGTCATAACATCTTTTTCGTCATAACCTATCATTGCATTAAATAACGTTGCTGCATCCTTTACCGTTCTTGCCATAGGTCCTGCTGTATCAAGCGTTTCAGCTAACGGAATAATTCCTGATCTACTCACCATACCTAGTGATGGACGTAACCCAGCTACTGATTGCTGCGTCGCTGGTGCTACAATTGATCCAGTCGTTTCTGTCCCGATTGCAAGCGGTGCAAAATCTGCCGCAACTACTGTAGCAGATCCAGAGCTTGATCCTGATGTATCAAACGTAATCGGACCATACGGATTCAAATTTTGTCCTTTTTTCCCGCTATATCCGCTAGGCATTGTAAAGGATAAATAATTTGCCCACTCAGACATATTCGCTTTTCCTAAAACAAAAGCACCTTCTTCTTTCAACTTTTTCACAATCGTCGCATCCTCATCTGCAATCCAATCTTTTAACACATACGTTCCTGCACTAGTCGGCATCACTTTTTCCGTCTGTACATTATCTTTTACAATGACAGGAATACCATATAAATTCGATTTTTTATTTCTACCTCGCTCTTGATCTAACTTTCTTGCTTCCTCCATCGCATTAGGGTTTATCTCTGTAACAGCATTTAATGTTATTCCATTTTGATCATGTTCTTGTATTCTAAAAAGATAAATACTCGTTAATTCTTCATATGACAACTTTCCATCATCAATCATTTTTTGAAGCTCATCTACAGTCGCATTTACGACTTCTTTTTCTTTTATCTTTACATTTTCTATGTTAATTCCTTTGAGCTGATTATGTATCGGTTTTAACACTCTTTCTTTATCATATACAATACGCTCAGGTTCCTTTGGAAAATAATTTTTATACACGTAATACCCTCCGGCACATGCCAATAGGACAATACCTCCAGCGATCGATAACGTTATCTTTACCCACTTCTTCATGTTGTTTCCTCCACTCTAACAGTTGCTCAATTGTATTGAAAAAGAGAGTTATCTTTATAACTCTCTTTAATAAAAATGCTAAATGAAAAAATGAAGAATTTCAATTTCATTACTTCTTTTTTTGCATTTGCTTCGCTAATAATTCCTTCACTTGATTATACGTTAACCCTGAATTTTTATTTAAACGCTTTACTTCCTCAACATCAGTACCTACCACTGTATATTTTTTCTCATCATTCATTTTTCTAATTCCCTTCTCACCGGATTATTTCTTATATTTCTTCCCTAAATGCGCATAATTTAACACCACTACAAAAAAGGAAGCTGTTTTTAAGCACAGCTTCCTTCTCGTTACATATTGTATTTCTTAATAAAATTTCACTACATCTTCAGTAGGCAAGAACGTTCTTTCTGCTGGTTGTTCGTTTGGTTCACCAAATGGCATTTGACCTACTAAGCTCCACTCTGCTGGAATGTTCCAAGTTTCTTTCACTTCAGCATCTACGATTGGGTTGTAATGTTGTAATGACGCCCCAATTCCTTCAGCAGATAATAACATCCACACAGTATGTTGTAACATTGCATTTCCTTGATGAGACCAGAATGGGAACTGATCTTTATATAATGGTGCGTTTTCTTGCATTTTTTCTACAGTTGCTTGATCTTCAAAGAATAGTACAGTCCCTACACCTGCATGAAAACCTTTTAGTCTTTCTACAGTCGCTTCAAAGTTTTCTGCTGGTACGCGGGCTCTTAATGTTTCTTTTACAATATCCCAAAACTTTTCATGCTCTCCATCCATTAATACAACCATACGACCACTTTGCATATTGAAAGATGTTGGTGCGTGTAAAGCTGTTTTTAACACTTCTTCAATTCTTTCTTTCGTAATTGCATCGTTTTTTGTTACTTTACGAATCGAACGGCGGTTCACGATTGCTTCTTTTAAGTTTGTTGTAGTTGCTGACATTTTAATTCCTCCAAATGTTTGTTTTATGATCTATTTTGTTATTTCATAACAAGTGAATTAGCAATATCCATCGGTATTACATTGCATACCTTCAAATGAATTTGTTTTATCCTTTTCAATTTCTTTATCAATGACCCTTTGTAGCGTTTCTTTACTAGCAAGCCCTTGAATGACTTCATCTCCAATCATGACAGTTGGAACAGCCATAATATTAGCTTCATCATATGCGTGCTGAATTGCTTCTTGATGCTTTTCTTTATATTTACGAGTTACTAAAGCATCCTTAAATTCAGCCTCAGGAAGTCCTACTTCTACCGCTAATTTTGTTAAAACATCGATATCTTCAATGTTTTGCTCTTCTTGGAAAAATGCTGTGAATACGCGGTGATGATACTCATTACCTAGTCCACGTTCTTTCGCAAATTGACATCCTTCAAAAGCTAAATGTGTATATGGATGTGGTGAAACACGTGGCAAGCGCATATCAATTCCTAATTTCTTAGCAGTTGGAAGAATGAAAGCATCCCATGAACCTAATTTTTCCGGCTCATTCCATGGATCTATTTTTGAATATGGACTTGGACGTAATTCAAATGGCATCCATTCAATCTCTACATCGTTCTCTTTCGCTACCTCATCTAATGGACCTTTTGCTAAAAAACAAAATGGACATATAAAATCTGAGTATACTTTCATTTTTACAGTCATAACTTTTACACCTTACCTTTATCGTTGTAATCAAATCAGTTACATTAATAACAAAAAAATATAAATATGATTTAAGCATTCATTTTTTCTTGCAAAGTTTCAAATAAATGCCCCATCGTAATATTTCTCAAAACTTCTTCCATCGCGGATTGCGCTTGAATTAAAATAATTTCTAACACCGCTTGAATGTTCGCCCCAATTGGACAATCTGGATTCGGTTGCTCGTGAATATGAAATAACTTGTCTTCTTCGACTACGTTCACTGCATGATACACATCTAACAATGTGATTTCGTATAAATCCTTTAGTAATCCCGCGCCACCCGGTCCACGATTTACGTAAACAAAGCCAGCTTGTTTCAAATATGACATAATTTTACGAATGACTACTGGATTTGTATTGACATTCTCAGCCATATAGTCTGAAGTACAAAGTGAAGATGGATTGTTTTTCAAAATAGATAAAATATGAACAGCTATAGAAAAGCGGCTACTAATTTTCATCGTGATTACCACCTCGATGTAATCATTATAGTTACAACAAAAAGATAAGTCAATCCTTTTCATAAATTTTTTATAAGCAAAATAAAAAATGCCCCATTAATATACATGAGACACCTCTTTTTATTCTGCAAATAGAACTTGAAATTCCTCAATAAATAGCTGCACAGCGATTGAAGAGTCCTTTAATGAAGGAACAGCTAAAGCAATTTCTCTCCATACTTGCGGTTCCAACTCTCTCGTTTGCACATTCTGTGGTAAATTCGTTAAAGATAATTCAGCTAATATCGCAATGCCTAATCCTTCTTGAATCATATTTAAAGCGGTAGTAACGGTAGAAATTACATACTCAGCCCGAAGTGGTACGTTGGCTTGTTTAAACATGTCGATAATGGGTGGTTCGTATCCGCCCTTACATAATATGATCGGTTCATTCTCCAAATCACGAATTGTAATAGCATCCTTCTTGCAAAGAGGATGATCCTCTCTTAAAATAACAACCATTTTTCCCTTCGTTAACGGGACAATCTCCATCTCTTTATTAGGCAAAATAACAATTCCTATATCAACAACCCTCGATATTAACCAATCTTCAACTTCTTTAATTGTTCCTTCGCAAAGAACGACCTCTAAGCTCGGATACTTCTCCTTAAAATGGTTTATCATTTTCGGTAAGAAATGCGCAGAAGCACTCGGAAAACTCCCAATTCGAATCGTCCCCACTTCGTGTCCTTTCTCCATCGCAACTTCTTGTTCAATCTTCTCTACACCGTTCAAAATCTCTCTAATATGTACAAGAATTCTGTTTCCTACATCCGTAACGAGTAATCCTTGTCGTTTATCACGTATAAGAATCGTAACTCCTAACTCTGACTCAATACTTGAAATGGCATGACTTACAGCTGGCTGCGTCATATTTAACACCCTGGCAGCCTTCGTAAAACTACCTAACTCAATAGTTTTTATTAATACTTGCAGTTGTGTAATAGTCATAACTAATCACTTATACTCCTTATAAAAAAGATTCATTTTATTTATTACATTCGATATCATATCATAGTGAAATGAATAACAACAAGGAGGTCTTACCGTGACACAGCTTTCTCGAACTAAGACGGCCATAATCCTTACCTTCCTCGTTTTTATGTGGGGAATCAATTGGCCTTTATCTAAGTTTGCCCTGCATTATACACCACCCGTTTTATTTGCAGGCGTTCGAACTTTAATTGGAGGATTCATTTTACTCCTTTTCGCTCTACCCAAATATAAAGAATTACATTTAAAAGAAACGTGGCATTTATACGTTATTTCTTCTTTACTTAACATCATTATATTTTACGGGTTACAAACTGTTGGTCTTCAATATATGCCTGCTGGTCTATTTTCCGCTATCGTATTTTTACAACCTGTTTTACTTGGTATTTTCTCATGGATATGGCTTGAAGAAGCAATGTACGGTTTAAAAATTTTCGGGCTTGTACTCGGATTTATTGGTGTAGGTGTTATTAGCTCTAGTAGTTTAACTGGACATATTTCTGTCATTGGCATTCTTCTTGCATTAGGATGTGCGATTGGCTGGGCACTTGGAACAGTATTTATTAAGAAAACTGGTCACCGTGTGAATGCCATTTGGATGGTAACAATTCAGCTTCTTATCGGTGGTCTTTGTTTAATCGGATTTGGCTCAGAATTTGAAAGTTGGTCTAGTATTGCTTGGAGTATGCCATTTGTTAGTGTACTACTCTTTATTTCATTCTTTGTTATTGCAATGGGGTGGCTTGCATACTTCACGCTTGTTGGAGCTGGTGAAGCAAGTAAAGTTGGGGCTTATACATTTCTTATTCCACTAATCGCTATTATTGTAAGTTCAATTTTCTTACATGAGGCAATTACTATTAGCTTATTCATCGGACTATTATTTATTGTAGTGAGTATTTGTTTCGTAAATATAAAGCCGAAAACACTTGCTGTAAGGCAGCGGGTTGAAGTGAAATAGACATATAAGAAAGAGCCTACTGTTTGTAGGCTCTTTCTTATGTCCTATTTTTTACGTCGCACTACAAAAACACACGTACCTACCGACGATACAATCGCCAAAATAGATAAAACAATCGCTATCAATTGCATATTACTAGTACCTTCATTCTTTTCTACATTAGATACTTCACCATGTTCTCCTGTTAATGACGTACCTTTTGCAATTGTTGTAAGTGAATGTGGTTTTTCAGCTTTTTCATCGCCCGTCCATTCCACAATTTCACCGTCTTTATATTGTTGGTATGCATCCCAAGCTATTTTTTGCTCTTTATCCGGATTTTTAGCGACAAAAGTAAATCGCTGGAACTGACCAGGTAAAATCCCTTCTCCTGTTGCTTCCCATACTACAGTTTTCACTTTTCCAGCATTATCTTTTTGCTCTGCCACTTTCCATCCTGGCACTGGTTCATACTGTTGGAACTCTACTCCAGACGGTATTTTCAGTGTAACTTTTGTTGTTGCTATATTCTTTTCAACTGGTACTTTTATCGTGTAAGTCTCCCAAGAACCGATGTCAGAAGTTGCTGGCTTCACAGTAACGTGCGCACTAACAGGTAACGAAAAAATTCCCATTGCAATTACTGTTGCGATCATTGTTGTTCCTAATTTTTTTATGCGTTTCATTTTCAATTAGCTCCTTTTTATCTATACCTACTCTTTATCCCGCTATTTACCGGGTAGCCCAATTGATGAGGGCTGCTTAAAGTTTCACTTTATCTGCCACCTACAACAAATTTATAATCCGTATCAAAGCTATCAAGCGATTTCGTTAATCCATGTACTTGTATATTCCAGTTGCCTGTCATGTTAATATACATACCTTCTGCTTCATATTCTCCCGGTGAAACTGCCGAAACTTTAAATGATCCTTTTCCCATATTCATATCTAACGATTGAGTCGTTAATATGATTTGTTCCATATTAGTAACAGGTTGTCCGTTCTCATCCTTTAAAGTAATATGGAATATATTTTGTCCTACTCTATTAGGACTTACATTTAGCGTCATTTCATATCCATTATCTAATTGTTTACTCTCTGTAAAAGGTCCAGTAGGAGGCATCGGTGGTGTTTGTACGTTTGTCATAAAAGCTACGATTACGAAAATGATAATTCCAATGATAAACTCTACTTTCACCGTAGCACCTAATCCTTGCTCCTCTCTCATTCTCCCTTTCACATAATGAATAATTCCCAATATCCCCATGAAAATGAATAAAAGTACCTTTGCTAGTAAAGCTAATCCATACTTCGTATCAAATAACGAGTGGATTGTTGGAATAAAAAATGTACTGTTAAAAAGACCAGTTATTAAAATCACAATGACAGCGCATGTTGCCCACGGTGAAAAACGCTTAATCATATCCCAATACATATTCCATTTGTTATCCTCTTTACGTAACAGAAGAATAATGGACGATAAACCACCAATCCATAATGAAGCTGCGAATAAATGTAAAAAATCCATAACAACAGCAATGTCTTTAAACTTTAAACCATATGCGTGACTATTAAATGCTTTCATAACAAGTATCCCAATAAACAATACTATTGGAATGCTCCATACTTTAAACGACGAAAGCTTCTCACGCTTCATCACAAAATACGTAACGATTATAAGCGAACTAATAAGAGTCATTTGAGTAATCCATACATAACCAAAAACAGAAAGCTGTAATGTTTCTTTTAATAGTAAAGGATTGAATGCTTCTAGCCATGAAACATCCGCATTTATTTTCGCTTGCAATGGTAGATTAAATAACAAGCTAATCAATATACCAAATAAGGAGATCCATATTATGTTCTTACTCCTTGATCGGACCGAAGTTGCATTCCCTTTATACATAATAAGATTAAAGAATAGCACGCCTATAAATAATGAGAAACTTGTATATAAAATTCCACGTTCCATAATCATATCGATTTGTGGGACGTAACCCATCTCTTCCACTTGTATATCGTCTGCTCCAGCTTCCGCTAATCCAATACGGAATGGAATAACTCCTTGAATTGGATGTCCATCAGCTGAAATCACTTTCCACTGAATAGAGTAGAGACCATTTTTAAGATTCTCTTTCAATCCAGCTTCTAATAGCTTTTTATTTTTTTTATCAATATAAGCATCTTTTAAATCTACCCTTTTACCTGATGTATCTCTCACGTACAATGTATTAAAACTTGAGATTTGTATGTCCTCATCGAACTCGATTTTCACAACAGACGGTGCTTTCTTCAATGTTTCATTTTCAGTAGGGTTTGATTTCACAACGTATGCATGAGCAGATGCACTTTTCGGTATCAATATGATAAGCACACATGCAAGTAATAGCCATGTCCCTACCCTTCTCATTACTTTCACAATCATTTCACTTCTTTCTTACTCATCGCTCTATTTTCATGCCTTTAACTTCCTAAGTTTAATTCTCGGGCGAAATATTAACCTAATTAAATATAAATTTCTATACAGTATAACTCTTTATTTCTCTCTCACCTCTAAACTTCTAATAAAATAGTAACTACCTGTATAGATACAACTTACATTTTTAAAGTCGATTGTTATTATATCATAAAATATATTTATGTAAGTTCCTGAAGAAGAAAAGTTATCGTGAATCATTTGTGAAGAAAATGTGAAATACATAAATAAAAAGATGTTACTTTATTACGTAACATCTTTTTAAAAATATCTTTTTTCTATTTCTCTTCCGGATAATCACAATACTCTATGATTGTTCCCTCTGTATCCGCTGGATTAAGATAGATTAATCTTCTGCCGTGTTTATTAATTCGAAGCGTATGCTCTAACGTTCGAATGCCTTGTTCTTTCAATTCCTCTAAAGCTACATCTAAATCATCTACTCGATATGCAACGTGATGAACGCCTTTACCTTTTTGTTTTATAAATCGGGCAATTGGTGAAGTCGTGTTATTTGTCGGCGCAAGCAATTCAATTCTATCTCCATCCACTTCAAGAATGGCTACTTCACTTTCAACACCAGGCGCTTCACTTACGTAACGATCTATTAAAGTTCCTGACAACACCTTTTCATAAAAATGTATCGTACTATCTATATCTCGAACTGCTATGCCGATATGATCAATTGTTTTTTTCATTTTATTTCCCCTACTACTTTATTTTCTTTCATTATTAATAGTAACAAAAAAAGCTATAGAAACAAGTTCTATAACTTTTTTATTTAACCTATTTTCTTATTCGTATTTGCTGCTGGTTGAATTTGATTTTTTAATTTTAAAACGCTAATGCCATATCCGATACATCCACTGATAATCGCTGGGAAGATCCAGCCTAATCCTACTTCCTGCATCGGAAGGAATTTAGTGAACACTTGGGTTACTACTTCAACGTTAACTCCAGCTGCACTTAATCCATCGAATAAGCTGATAATAAATGTTACAGTTAAGCTCACTTGATAAACTTCAGCTCTTCCTTTGAATAATGAATGGAAGAATGTTAAGAAAATCAATACGATTGCTAGTGGATAAATTGCTGTTAATACTGGAACAGAAACTGCAATTAATTGTGTTAATCCTACATTTGCAACAATTGCACTAAATACACATAGCGTGATTGCAATTGCTTTGTAAGGAACATTTGGGAATAACTTATGGAAGAATGAAGAACATGCTGATACAAGTCCCACACTAGTTGTTAAACAAGCTACTGTAATCATTAACCCTAATAATACTCCGCCATATGATCCAAAATAGTAGTTGGAAACTTTCGCTAATACTTCTCCGCCGTTCTCTAAATGTCCAAGCTTTGCAACACTTGAAGCACCCATATAAGAAAGTGCTGTATAGATAATTGCTAAAATAGATGCGGCAATGATTGTTGCTTTCGCACAAACGACCATAATTTGTGTTTTCGTTTTTGCACCTTTTTCTTTAATTGCATTAATGATGATGATTCCGAATACGAATGATGCAAGCGTGTCCATCGTTAAGTATCCCTCTTGGAACCCTTTAAAGAATGCATGTGATGTATAAGCTTCAACTGGTGCTTGCATTTCTCCAATCGGATGAATAAAAGCAACGATTACTAAAATACCGATGAAAGTTAACTTAATTGGCGTTAAGATTTTTCCAACAATATCGACAATTTTCGCAGGATTTAGCGAAAAAAAACAAGTGATGCTAAAGAATACAATTGTGAAAAGAATTAAAGGTGTAGAACCTAATCCCTCTGGCATAAACGGTTTAAGACCAATTTCATAAGAAACATTTCCTGTTCTTGGTATTGCAAATAACGGGCCAATCGCCAAGTATAAAACTGTTGTAAACACAATCCCGAATACTGGGTGAGCACGACTTGCTAATGACTGTAAATCATCTTTACCCGAAAAACCAAATGCTAGTACACCTAGTAATGGTAATCCAACACCTGTTACTAAAAATCCAGCGTTAGCAATCCATACATTTTCTCCTGCCGATTGACCAAGCATTGCCGGAAAAATTAAATTTCCTGCTCCAAAAAATAGTGCAAATAACATTAATCCAATAACTACTATGAACGAAAACGGTACTTTATTCGCCATAATATAACCCCCATTCAAATTTCCTTATCTCATTTTCCAATTTTAACTAATTGAATTTTCTGAATATTTAATTTAAGTATCAACTATTCTTGAACTCATTATAGTTTGCTATATAATATTTTGCAATACTATTTTCAAACTTTTCTTTTATTTTATAAATATACATTTTTTAACATAGAAATAGACTAAAAAACCAACATGGTCATCCATGTTGGTTTTTTACATTTATTATCAATTAAAATTTCGCCGCTACTTTTTTAACGTTCTCTAAACCTTCTTCAACAATTTGTTGTGAACGATCTGGATATTGATTGTGCCCTTCAATTACAACAGTCTCTGGATTTGTAATTCCCCAGAACCCAAGTACATTCGTTACATAATTAACTGCCATTTCCATAGGAGCCATTTGTTCTGAAGAGTAATCTGAACCACGAGCACCTAACACAACTACTTTTTTACCACCAGCTAAACCTTCTGGGCCATTAGCTGTATATTTAAACGTTTTTCCAGCTTGAGATAAGTATGAAATATATGTGATTAATGGTGCTGGTACAGTAAAGTTCCATAATGGGAATGCAAATACAACTTTATCAGCTTCTAAAAACTGATTTAAATATTGATCTACTGTAGCAACTGCCTTCTCTTCTTCTGCTGTTAATTCCATACCTTGACTACGTTTATATCCACCTGAAATAGCAATATTTCCGTAATAAGGAAGATCTAATGCAAATAAATCTAACTCTGTAATTTCTGTATTCGGATTTGCTTCTTTATAAGTAGTTACAAATGTTTCATACATTTTTGAACTAACTGCTTGCTCCGCTGGACGATCGTTTGCTTTTACAAATAATACTTTTGACATTGTTTTATTCTCCTCTACTTTTGTATTTTCTTCTTTTTTACCAAATAACGAGCTAAATAATCCCATTTTCTTCACCTAAACTTTCTTATCATATTCATTATTCATCATCACAAAAATTCTTATTCTAATAAAAAGTTCCAATAGATACCTTAAGTAAAGATACAAAAAACTTTTTGTTATTTAATTACCTTATGTAAGTAATTGTAATATAGTCACTTACTTTAGTCAAGTAACTTTTAATAAGAAAATAAATCTCAAATTAAAAACATTTACTAAAATACAATCGAACACCAAATACGACTTTATTACTTGTATAATAAAATTAGAGAGGAAAATTCATATTTAGAAAGGATTCATTCATGAGCACGATAGAAAAGATTCAAACTTTTATTATTCTTTTTGCTGTTACATGCGGCATCATACTCGGGCAATTTAATTTCATACATATGTATTCAGAGCAATTTATTGTCCCCTGCTTATTTTTTATGCTTTATGGATTATTCCTCAGCATCCCATTGAAAGAAATAAAAAATGGATTTCGCAATTTAAAATTTGCTGGAACAAGCCTTACTATTAACTTTTTATGGACACCTTTACTCGCTTGGGGATTAGGAGCACTATTTCTTTCAGATCACCCTGCGCTTTGGGTTGGATTTATTATGTTAATGGTTACTCCATGTACAGATTGGTACTTAATCTTTACTGAAATAGCGAAAGGAAATGTAGCACTTTCTACGGCGATTTTACCAGTAAATTTAATTTTGCAAGTACTACTACTTCCCATTTATTTATTTTTATTCGCTGGTGTTATGAAGACTGTAGCGGTTTCTGTTTTAGTAGGAAGTATTGTTATCGTAATCGTCTTACCATTTTTACTTGCACACGCTACAAAATTCATTATGAATAAACTGAAAAAAACTGAAACGCTCGAGAATAAACTCATTCCGTTTTTCAGCTCTGCCCAAATTGTATTTTTAAGTTTAGCAATCGTAGCGATGTTTGCATCACAAGGTAAATATTTACTACAAAATATGAATGTCGTTTTATTATTACTCATTCCTGTTCTATTGTTCTTCATCATTAACTTTGTACTAGGACAATTTATCGGGCGCGTTATGCGTTTATCTTATAAAGATACAGTAAGTCTAAACTTAACAACGTTAGCAAGAAACTCACCTGTTGCTCTTGCTATTGCTGTAACAGCTTTTCCAGATGAGCCTCTTATTGCTCTCGCATTAGTTATTGGGCCATTGATTGAGTTACCGGTACTTGCTTGTGTTTCACAAGTTTTGTTGCTTATTAAGAAAAAACGGCAGTATATATAATAAAAAACGTCCTACTATAGGACGTTTTTTATTTTTGAAAAATCTCATACAACACTTATTTCTTATTTATCATTACAAATGAAATAACCGAAACTAAAAACGTAATAATACCAATAATAATAAATATAATAGACGTGGAAATTGACTCTAAGGAATATCCCGTTATTGCAATTCCAACCGGGGTTGATACTAATAATAACGAATTTAAAAAACCAAAAAATCTTCCTTGCACTTCATTTGGAATTAACTTTCTATACAACACTCCAAAATATACATTACTTACCCCAAATGCAATTCCTGACAGAAAATAATAAACTGAAAATAATACCGGATTTAACGTCGTACCCATTGCAGCATTAAAAACCCCCATAATAGCTGTAAATATAAAAGCAGTCGTAATCGTTTTATATGTACGAATCTTTTTCGTAATAAATGCTCCTATTAAAATCCCTATCGGTGATGCCGCAAAAACTATACTATACCATCCCGTAGAAAGGTCCATTTCTCTAACAACTATTACTTGTAGCGAAAGCATACAAGCCGCTCCAAGTAAATTAATAAGCGCAGCGCTCATAAGCAATATTTTCAATGATTGATTACTATTAAATATGGAGAAACCCTCTTTAAAGTCTTCGTAAAAAGGCTTTTTCTTTTCTACTTTTAATTCACGTGGAAATTTAATTTTCATTAAAATTAAAAATGATATAAAAAATGTAATTGCATCTAACACAAATACTCCATGAAAATTAAAAAGACTAATTAAAAAGCTAGCCATTAAAGGAATGGCTACCGATATGATTTGTATTGAGATTTGTCTCAGTGTAATCGCCTGTTGAACATGCTTTTCTTCCACATATGTCACTAATGCTGCATTTGAAGCTGGAGTAAATAAAGCACTTCCAATTGAACGTATTATAAGTAAAATTAGTAACGGAATGTATAGCATTTTATTATAAAATGCTATAACTGCAATTAAAATCATGACGATACATCTCATAACATCCGCAATTATCATAAGCTTTCTTCTCGACATTCGATCTGCTAACGTTCCTGTTACAGGTGCAAATAAAATCGCCGCCGTCGCAATTGCAACGTTTACTCCAGAAACAAGTAATGGAGAATTCGTTAATTTCATTACCCATAACGGTAAAACGAGCGTAACCATTGAATTGCCTATCAAAGAAATGCAACTTGCTAAGAAAAAATACAAAAAAACTTTATTGCTCCAAATATTTGTGCTATTCTCTTTTAAATCCTCAATTCCATTATTCACTGCGTCCTCCATTTTCCTCTTGTATATTTTCTTTAATTCTTCCTCACCACCTTTCAAAACCTCTATTTAAATGAGAAAAAACCTTCTTCAAAATAAGAAGAAGGTTTACTTATAACCGCATTCTTATCTATTGGGACTTTTAGTTCCTACAGGATTTAGCACCTTTATTTAACATTAGGTTGCTGAGGCTTCGAAGGGCCAGTCCCTCCACCTCTCTTAATAAGAAGTTTTTATTTAATTATCTAAATTCATTATATTTTACATCAAAATAATTTCAATATGTTTTTCTATACAGTTAAAAGAAGATGACATCTATCATCTTCTTTTAACAATTTTGTCGTTACGTTAACAAGACCTTTCTAATTAAAAATGATAGGAAAAGTAAATATAACGAAAGCTGCCCAAAGTCCGTAAATTGGCAAATACTTCGTAACGGCATCTTGGATAGCTGTCGGTCCTGATTTGTTTTGCAAGAAACGCATATAGGAAAACATAATCCAAATTAAATTTGCCCAGATCAGTATGTTTACCCCTAAAACAGCAAGTCTATTAGGTGTAATCCCGTAAGAAGAAAGTCTAAATACAATGGCTGATAAAGCGACAGTGTCAATAATAAGCGCCAGAACAATTAAGGCAAAATTTATATAGTCTGAAATGTTCTTTTTCTCATCTGAATCACTCTCAACGATAGAAAATATAGTAACCGCCAATACACCAAGGAGTATTCCGTTAAAGGCCATTAAGAAATTGCGGTCCAAGAATGGATTTTTCCCGACCCAAATTACCGTTATTAGATAGATAAACAATGTAATCAAGACAAGTGGACTAAAAATTTTAGATATGTATGGTGTAATATTTTTAGCAAGTTTAAGATTCAATGATACTAAGTATGCAGCCACTACAGCGAGAGCGGCAGCTCCAAATAAAACAACATTACTAAAATAGAACTCTCCTATATCCAAGTCAACAAAGCTAAATAATCGCATGGTGAATACTGCTAGTATCATTCCACTCACTGCCATGCTCGCGTAGAGAAGACCATATTCTAAATTAAATTTAATATAAGCTAATCTTGTACTACCTTTTGAATATTCATTTCCTGTAAAAGCAAGTCCCAATAAGACCCATAACAATATAGGAAGATGTAAATACGCAAGGATACTGCTGTCTTTATAATTTAATGGCAACATATTAAGATACAACCCGGCAATTAGGAACAACGCTGCAAGGAAATAAATAATACTTTTTTTCGGGGTATTATTGTAAACAAAATAAGCAGCGATAAAGGGAATTACACCAAAAGCTAGGTTAATTGGAGCAATTGCTTCCTGCTCTACAAAGTGGAAAATGATTCTAGTGCTTAGCCCAGCTAGAATAGCTAACATGCCCATGAATAAGAAACCTTTTTGAAACAGTGATATTTTTTCTGCATTTGTCTTTCCCTTGAAATGCAATCTTTCATACCAGGCAGCTAGCACCTGAGAATCAGAGTTTTCATCCCATGCTTGTGAGAATGACTTTTTAAAAGCTTTCGGGTCTTTTCTATACATTCTCTCCAACTCATGAGGGTTATCCATATTTTCAATAATCAAATTGTGATTGTTCATCATTTTACCTCCTCTAATAAAAAACAGCTTTGTTACCTTTCTATAAAAAGCATCTCACTGATTTATTATGATAATGATTTTAATACACAATTTATTGTTTTACAATAAAAAATTATCAATTATAAAGATTTTTTTATTGTATATTTTATTCCGAACAAAAATATATAGTACTACTTATTCAAAAAAATATCCTATAGAATAGACTTTTTTAAGCGTCTATTCTATAGGATATAATTTAATTATCATATTTTTATTTGTTAAAACAAATTAATTCTCAAACACAAAATTAATCTTATTATCTTTCCACTCTAACTTCGCATCAAATGTTTTCTCGCCCTTTTTAAAGCCTTTAATTAAATCGGTCTTTTCACCTTTTAAGAGCTTTGTCATATTCTTTTGCGAAATTGTTTTACTTAATATCTTCTTCGAGATGGTAAAGTCACATTGTGTCGTGTTGTAATTAGAACAGCCGTAAAACGTTGACTTATCAATCACATCGCCATCACATTTTTTACAGCTACCAACCTTTTTACCTGTTGTAAATTTCGATCCTTTTCGCTCAATCGATTCAACATGTAATCCAGTAAAGTCCCATTTCTCTGACATTTCCACTGCATCTTCAATAATTTTAGCTGATAGCTTTTTCGTTTGTTCCATAAATGTAGCTGGTGAAGCCGTGCCTTCACCAATTTCTGCAAGGCGCTGCTCCCATTTCGCTGTCATTTCTGGTGAAGCTAGTATTTTGTCACCGATTGCGGTAATTAATACTTTCCCTTTATCGGTCGCATACACTTGGTTCTTCTTCACATCTATATATTTACGATCTTTTAGCATCGTAATAATACCTGCACGGGTCGCTTCTGTACCTAAACCTTCTGTTTTCTTTAATACTTTCTCAAGCTCTTCATTCTCTAAATACTTACCAGCTGTTTTCATTAACGTAATAAGTTGTCCTTCTGTATAACGCTTCGGTGGTTGTGTTTTTCCCTCTTTCACTTTCACCTTTACAACTTTTCCTTCTTCACCTTCAGCTACAATTGGAAGAATTGTTTCGTCATCTTTATCGTCTTGGAAAATAACTTTACGCCAGCCTTCTTGAATTTGCTGTTTTCCTTTTGAAATAAATTCAGCACGTTCATCTACAAGCGTTACAATCGTTGTATAGTCAAAGATTGCAACTTCATAATGAGCTGCAATAAGCCTTCTTACGATCATATCGTAAATTTTCTTTTCATCACCTGATAATCTACTTGGATTTGTAACTTGCTCTGTCGGAATAATGGCATAGTGATCTGTTACTTTCTTTTCATTCACATAACGCTTATTGTTCATAATCGATTCAACCGGAGCTGGTAATAAATCTTTATATTCATCAAACTGACTTAACTTCTGTAAAATATCAGGGAACGTCGCTGCCTCTCCTTGGGTAACATAGTTGGAATCCGAACGAGGATAAGAAACAATCCCTTTTTGATATAGTGCTTGGGTTATATCAAGCGTCTTTTTCGGTGAAAACTTAAAGGCTTTATTTGCCGTTGCTTGTAGTGATGATAAGTTAAATAAAAGCGGCGGCTGAAATTCTTTACGCTCCGTTTTCATTTCCTTCACTACTGCCGGTTTACCTTGGCAAAATGCTGCAATTTTATTCGCCATATCAGGGTCTTTTAAGCGGGATTCACTATCCTTCTCCCATTTCCCCTCATACTTCTTTCCTTCTATATTAAAGGTTGCGAACACTTCCCAGAACGGCTCTGACTTAAAGTTTTCTATTTCCTTTTCACGCTTTACGATTAACGCGAGTGTCGGTGTTTGTACACGACCAGCTGAAAATACATCATTCATTCCTTTTTTCTTTAACAAAATACTAAACACACGCGATGCATTCATACCAACAACCCAATCCGCACATGACCTTGTATACGCCTCATAGTACGTATTGATTGTATCTGATTCGTCAAGCAAATTTTTAAATCCTTGGTAAATAGCTTGCTTCGTTAAAGAGGAAATCCAAAGACGCTTCATCGGCTTTTGTACGTTACAAAGATTAATAATGTTTCGTACAATTAATTCCCCTTCACGCCCAGCATCGCCCGCATGAATAATTTCTGTTACCTGTGGATTATGTAACAGCTGTTTCACAATGTTAAACTGCTTATACTTTGACTTTGTTACTTCAAATTGAAAACGCTCTGGAATCATCGGTAACGTATCAAGTGACCATTTTTTCCACTCTGCGTGATAATGTTCTGGATTACATAACTGCGTCAAATGACCAATTGCCCATGTACAGTACGCTCCATTTGGAAATAACTCATTCGCTTCTACTTCTAAATATCCATCTTTCCGGCGATATTTAAACTGTGAAACAAGAGCCAAACCTTGATCTGGTTTCTCGGCAATAATTAATTTCATTTTATAACTCCCTATCTGTATTCCACTGTTACTTTCATTGTCTATCTGTTTAGAAGCGATGATAAAACAACAATCTTATTTATCATTCGCGGGTTGTCCCGAGTAATGGGATAACTATAATATTATACGCTTATTCTTTATTGCTTCACAATAGAAACTCATTATATAACACTTTCTTTCACATGTTCACCCGTAAAAAAAGACGTAAAAAAATCAAACGCCACCTTGCTTTCATTTATGAAATTGTGCAGATAATATGCAGATATAAATAAGCATAAGTACTCTCTATATGAACATATGATGAAGTGAATGATAGGACAGGGAGGTATCATGATGTTTGCTTATACATTAACTGCCTTAATGCTTTGCTGTATCTCAATTATTATTACATCATATATTTCGAAACGTAGTGGTACCCTAATGGAGTATATGGTATTTATTATGTCTTTTAGTATGAGTATCGGTTTAAGTATAGGTTTTTATTTAGGTATTCTATTTAAAGGAGAATTGCTATATTCTACTTTGCTTGCTATTTTAATTAGTGGATTTATCGGCTTTTTTACCGGTCTACGTTTTCATCTGTACACTGCTTTAGAAGGAATGTTCTCTGGATTAATGGCAAGTATGATGGGAGCAATGATTACAGAAATGCTAAACGCTCAACAAGCTCATAGTATACTGTTCATTAGTCTTTTACTTACTATAACGATAACTATGTCATGTATATTTCAAATTTTATCAGAAACCTTTTCTACTTTTATTCAACGGCGTTTTTTGTTATTACTTTCAATTAGTGTGGTAATTATCGTTGTCGTATTCGTGACATTCCCAGATCATACTCCCCCATCTTCATCCGGGCATGATCAACATATACATTGACATTTGGAATATAATTGACTTTATAAATTGAAGATGCTTTCCGAGGAAATATCGCCGTTTCAAATGAACAAAATAAAAAGACGCTCAAACTTGAGCGTCTTTCCCAATCATTATTTCGTAACAACTTCATCTTTTTTTACATGTACATTATTTTCTCTCATAAACGCTTCAATCTCTTCAACTTCTCTAAGGATATCTTTTGACAAGTTTTCGTATCCGTCTTTCGTTACAAGAATATCATCTTCAATACGAATTCCAATCGATTCTTCTTCAATATAAAGACCAGGTTCAATTGTAATAACCATACCTTCTTCTAATACTCTATCTTTGTATGTCCCTACATCATGCGTATCTAAACCAAGGAAATGGCTGACACCATGATAATAATATTTTGATAACTCTTCATCTTCTTGAATTAAACCAACCGCTTTACACCCTTCTGCAAGTACTTTTTTAGCATGCTCATTTAATGCAGCGAACTTTAAACCTGGCTTAATAATCTCTGTTGTTTCTTTTAATGCTTTTAATACAATATTATAAATTTGTTTTTGGCGACTAGAGAATGTTCCATTTGCCGGGAATGTATAACTAATATCAGCGTTATAGTAGTCTTTTTGAGCGCCTAAATCTAGTAATACTAAATCACCATTTTGAATTTGTGCATCATTATCTTCATAATGAAGAACTGTAGCATTTTTCCCACTTGCCAAAATTGTATTGAACGCATGATGCTTAATGCCAGATGACTTCAATATGAAATCAAAATAAGCTTCTAATTCATATTCCATCATGTTTGCTTTTGCATGCTTAAGTACATTGTAAATACCGTCTTTCGTTACAGCAATCGCTTCTTTCATAATTTCAATTTCTTCTTCTGTTTTAAACACTCGCAATTCACAAATATTCGGATATACATTACCAATTATTACGTGTGGATATTGTTCTCTTACATGTTTAGCAAATGCTAGCGTTTTTGTCTCTGTACCATTCCACTCACGACGCTCTAAATCTAAATATAGATGCTTCACATTTTCTGTGAAGAGTATATTTGACATTGTCTTCTCAAAACTATCTAAATATACAACTTTCTTTATACCAGAAATTTTCTCTGCTTCTTCTTTAGAAACTGTTTTACCGACCCATTTTTCCATTACTGGATCTGATTTTTCAATGAAAAATGTCTCTTCTACACAATTCCCAAACTTTTTCAGCATAAAAATAACATTTGGTTCATCGATTCCTGTTACATAATAAAAATTCCGATTCGGCACAAACTTATAATGTGCATCCGCTGACATATGAGGTGCTTGACCAGCAAATAAAATTGTAATCGATTCATCTGGTAATGTGTTTACTAATCGTTCTCTATTTTGAGCAAAAAATGTTGATTTCATAATAATCCCCCTAGCGTTCTATGTATAATTAAAAAATAATTATCTAATCAATTCATTTTATTATTGTTACAATTTTTCGTCAATTTTTAACCTTTTTTGATGGTGTTGACATAATTAAAATTACACGTTACAATAACTATACATTAGTAAGTAACTAATGTAATTAAATTAAACTAGAGGTGAAACAAATGAAAAACATTTTATTCCGTATTAACGAATTATCAAAAAAAGAAAAAGCAACTGGATTAACAGTTGATGAAAAACAAGAACAACAAATGTTGCGTCAAAACTATACACAAACATTTCGTGGAAGCTTAGATTCCATTTTATTAAACACAAAAATTGTTGATCAAAATGGCCTTAACGTTACACCAGCTGCATTACAAGATGCTCAAATACGTTTAAAATTAAGCAAATGAGTTCCGCGCAAAAGAATTTCAATAAAACATAAAAAGAGTTGGATTTCCTATATAGAAATTCCAGCTCTTTTTATTGTTTTTTCTAATTTAGCATACGAACGATACATCGTAAATGCGAGTAAGAAAAACATTCTACTTAACTGTGCTAAATCAATCGATTGACTTAAATATAATTTCAATGCTACTCGTACAGCCAATAGCCCAACTAAAGTAAATATTATATTGTATGTTCCAAACAAAAAGCCATTTTGCAATTAGTAATTGCAAAATGGCTTTTAACTTATTTTAAATCGTCATTTGTAAAAGCACCAGGCAGTAACTGCTCAACAGTCACTTCTTTTTCATCGCCTTTTACATTCGTTAGTAATACAGGCATTTTCGGATTACAGAATTCAGCAATTACTTGTCTACAAGCACCACATGGTGAAATCGGTCCGTCCGTTTCTCCTGTAATAACTAAGTAACTAAAGTCGCGCTCACCTTCTGATACTGCTTTAAAGATCGCTGTTCTTTCTGCACAGTTACATAAACCGTAAGAAGCATTTTCTATATTACAACCAGTATAGATTTTACCTTCTTTCGTAACTAACGCTGCACCAACAGGAAATTTCGAATACGGAATATATGCTTTTGCTAACATCTTATTTGCTTCTTCAATATATTTTTTCTTATCCATATTATTTCCTCCTCAAAGTAAGTGTACTTATGATTAGTCAGTAATAACTGTATGAACTAATTTAGGAGCCTCTGCTGTTTCAGCGATAGAAATGTTCTCATAAATTTTAGCTTTTACATCTTCTACATTTTCGCGATTTGCATAGATTGTTACGAATGGCTCGCCTTCTTTTACTGTATCGCCCACTTTTTTACGTAACATTAGTCCTACCGCTAAATCAATTTCGTCTTCTTTCGTTGCACGGCCAGCACCAAGTAGCATAGCTGCGATACCGATTTCATCTGCAACAATGTTAGAAATAACACCTGAAGTTTTAGCAGGTACATCAATTACATACTTCGCTTGTGGCATTTTTTCTGGATTGTCTACAATTGAGCTATCTCCGCCTTGATTGCTTAAGAACTCTTTAAACTTCTCAGTTGCTTTTCCGTTCTTCATCACTTCAATTAGCATTTCACGAGCTTCTTCTAATGTATTTGCTTTTTTCGCAAGTACGACCATCTGACTTCCTAATACGAGTACTAATTCTGTTAAATCTTCTGGACCTTCACCTTTTAACGTATCAATCGCTTCTTTCACTTCTAGAGCGTTACCAATTGCAAAACCAAGTGGTTGTGACATATCTGAAATAACAGCCATAGTTTGACGTCCTACATTATTTCCGATACGTACCATTGCATGCGCTAATTCTTTTGCATCTTCTTCTGTTTTCATAAATGCGCCAGCACCTGTTTTTACATCAAGTACGATTGCGTCAGCACCAGCTGCAATTTTTTTACTCATAATTGAACTTGCGATTAAAGGAATTGAGTTAACCGTTCCTGTTACATCGCGTAATGCATAGATTTTTTTATCTGCAGGTGTTAAGTTCCCTGTTTGTCCAATAACAGCTACTTTGTCACGGTTTACAATATCAATGAACTGCTCTTTCGTAATTTCAACGTGGAATCCTTCTACCGCTTCTAATTTATCAATTGTTCCGCCTGTATGTCCTAAACCACGACCAGACATTTTTGCTACTGGTACATCTAAAGCAGCTACTAATGGTCCTAATACTAATGTTGTTGTATCACCAACACCGCCAGTTGAATGTTTGTCTACTTTAATTCCTTCAATTGCTGATAAGTCGATCGTTTCTCCAGATTCCACCATTGCCATCGTTAAATCTGCACGCTCACGATCTGTCATATCTTTGAAGAAGATTGCCATTGCAAGTGCACTCACTTGATAATCAGGAATACTTCCGTTTGTATATCCATTAATAAAGAATTTGATTTCTTCAGTCGTTAATTCTTTACCGTCACGTTTTTTCGCAATAATATCTACCATTCTCATTACAATCACCATTCCTTTTTATATGATATGAATCTACTAAAATAATAAGCCTACGATTGTTGCTGATAAGAAACTTACTAATGTTGCACCGAAAAGTAATTTCAAACCAAATCTTGCGACTACATTCCCTTGCTTTTCATTTAAGCTCTTAACTGCCCCTGCAATAATTCCAATTGAGGAGAAGTTTGCAAATGAAACTAAGAATACAGATATAATCGCTGTCGTTCTATCTGAGAAATTAAAGTTTCCTTGTGCTAAATCTGTCATAGCGACAAATTCATTTGATACTAATTTTGTTGCCATAATATTTCCAGCATTAACTGCTTCATGCCAAGGTACACCCATAATAAATGCAAATGGTGCAAATACATAACCAAGAATTTCTTGGAATGAAATACCGATTACACCTTTAAATACTGCATTAATGAATGCGATAAGAGCTACGAAACCAATTAACATAGCTGCTACTGTAATCGCAACTTTAAATCCATCAATAATGTATTCCCCTAATACTTCAAAGAAGGTCTTCTTCTCTTCTTCTTGTACTTCTAACATATCTTCTTCTTCAGTAACTTCATACGGGTTAATGATAGAAGCAATGATGAAGCCACCGAATAAGTTAAGCACTAAAGCGGTTACAACATATTGTGGTTTTAATAACACCATATATGATCCAACGATAGACATAGAAACGGTAGACATTGCTGATGCACATAATGTATACATTCTTTTCTCTGGCAATAACCCTAATTGTTTCTTAACTGAAATAAATACTTCAGATTGTCCTAAAATCGCAGATGCAACAGCATTATATGATTCTAGTTTCCCCATTCCATTTACTTTACTTAATGCTAGACCGATAGATTTCACAATAATAGGTAACACTTTAATATGTTGCAAAATACCGATTAAAGCTGATATAAATACAATTGGCATTAATACACTTAAAAAGAACGAAAACTCTTTTTGATTTACTAATCCACCAAATACGAAATTCACACCGTCAGCGGCATATTTTAATAGCTCTCCAAAACCATCTGCTATTCCGCTAATTAATATATTCCCTATACTTGTATTTAATAATAAAAATCCCAAAATGAATTGTAATATAACCATCGTTATGATTGGGCGATATTTGACTTTCTTTCTATCATTACTAGCAAGCCAAGCGATACCTAAAATCAATACGAGGCCTAAAACACCGATTAAGTATTTCATAAGCCGTCTCCTCCCATTCGTATCCGCTTACATCTTTTTGAATTGTTAAAGCAATAGATACACTTTACTTTGTGTATCTATTGCTTTTGACTTCATTAATGATTAGTAGTTATCTGTAGCACCTTTTGCATCATTTAATACGATTGCAACACTAGCACTTGCTCCAACGCGAGAAGCTCCAGCAGCTACCATTTTTTCTGCATCTTCACGTGTACGAACGCCACCAGATGCTTTTACACCAACGTTTGGTCCAACTGTTTTACGCATTAATGCGATATCTTCAGCAGTTGCTCCGCCAGTTGAGAATCCAGTTGAAGTTTTTACGAAATCAGCACCAGCTTTTACTGATAATTCACAAGCGCGTACTTTCTCTTCATCTGTTAATAGGCAAGTTTCAATGATTACTTTTACAAGAGCTTTTCCTTTTGCTGCTTGTACTACTTCATAAATGTCTTTTTCAACAAGTTCGTCGTCGCCATCTTTTAAAGCGCCTACGTTGATTACCATGTCAACTTCAGTTGCACCTTTTGCGATAGCATCTTTTGTTTCGAAAGCTTTTGTTTCAGTCGTGCTTGCTCCTAATGGGAAACCGATTACAGTACAAACATCTACATCATGTCCAGCTAATTCTTCAGCAGCTAGCTTTACCCATGTAGGATTAATACAAACAGAAGCGAATTTATATTCCTTTGCTTCTTCGATTACTTTCATAACATCTTCTTTAGTAGTATTAGCTTTTAAAATTGTATGGTCAATTAACTTTGCAATGTTCATTATCTTCACTCCTCATATCTTTTAACAACTTCATTCTAACTCTTAGTTGAACAAATGTAAATACACTTTTGAAATTTTGTTCATTCTTTTTGGAAAGGCATTTTTCTGTAGTAAGTAAAGCTTATTCTAACTAAGAAACACTTCCTATTTAAAATCAAAACTTTTATATTAACAATGGTAGTATGTATCTCAATATCCATAATTATTTTAAAAAAAGCAATTTGTATTCAAAAATAATCCCATAATTCATACATAACAAAATAAAAGGCTTTCTCAAGATTAATATCTTGAGAAAGCCTTTTATTTCTAATCTTCTTTTTGATAATGTAACAATTCTTTCGCCGTATGCTGATCGATAATTAATACATTTGCATATCCGCCACGTAACGCACCATCAATTGCTTTTATTTTTCTATTCCCACCTGCAACTAAAATAGAGCGTTTCTTTAATTTTAGTTCTTCTAACTCAATTCCGATGGTTCGCTTATTAATTTCTTCACTACTAATATTTCCGTCTCCATCAAAGAAACGTGAACAAATGTCACCGACCGATTGTTTTTTGAGTAAACTCGTTTCATCCTTATCGAAATAACCTAATCGGAATAATAGCGCTTCGTCTCGCACTGTTCCTACAGTGAAAATTGCAATATTCGCTTGTTTCCCCATTTCGATAATGTGATGAATATGTCGATCCTGCTCTACTAATTCTTTTGTCACTGCATTATCAAATATAACTGGAAGAGGTAGATTTCTTGGCGTCGTTTGAAAAGCATCTGCAAATAATGCAATGGTTTCATTTGCATATGTATTTACACTCGAATGGCTAATACCACCTTTTAGCTGGACAACTTCTACACCTTTTACATGTTGTGGTACGATTTTTCTAGCGATTTCATACATCGTCATTCCCCAGCTTACACCAACGATATCACCGTTTTTAACCGTCTTTTCCATATACTCAGCTGCATATTTACTTATATACTCTGTAATCGTTGCATATTCTGGCACTGGGGAAAATACAACATGTGCTTCTAACAAGTTATATTTTTCTTTCAGTAAATTACCGACATTATCTAAATCAGCGAATGGATCGGCTATACTAATTTGAACAAATCCTTTTTCTTTCGCGTACTTTAATAACCTGGAAATCGTCGGTCTTGAAATATTTAATTTGTTAGCAATTTCTTGCTGACTATAATCTGATTGATAATATAATCTTGCAACTTCAACACTTAATTGTTGTTTATCTTTATCCATAGTAACTCAATACAAATCCTTTCCTGTATTTCCTTTTCGTTACAAGCATTATACAGCTTTATGCAAGAAATTTCGACTACTGAATTTTATATACCTGAACTTCTACTCCGCTTAGTATATACAATGAAATTTAATCAATGGGGAGTTTGTCCCTCCCCTACTGATTATCATCCCTCACAAATTGGGCGTTTACGGACGACTTGTCTCCCATAATGTAGAATCTTTTTATTAAGCAAACAGGTCGGATTATTGAGAAACTCATTTTTAAAACTCAAATTAGTATGTAAGTGTGAAATAGTATTAGAATAAATAAGAGAAATAACCACTATTGATTATTTCTCTTTTCATATACATATTTATTTTTGGAAAAATAATCTAACCCCAAATACTAATAATACTGCGCCCGTAATACCCTCCATTATACGGTTCACTCGTTCTTTTCTTAAAAAAGTTCTTAATTGACGTATTAGCGAGATATAAAGCAAATACCATATTGCGGTCAAAGTCGTAAATGTGACTCCTAATAAAAGAAATTGGAGGAAATGATTTTGATTACTTACAATAAATTGAGGTAAAAAACTAAGGAAGAACACAGCAGTTTTTGGATTTAAAATTGCCGTAGTAAATCCTTGTCTAAAGCTTTTAATTGCCCCAATATTCTTAGAGTCCATTTCTATTGGACCTGACATATCTTCTTTTTTATGTAAGGCACTTTTAATTGACTTTACAGCTAAGTAAATTAAATAAAAAGCCCCAGCACATTTTATAAATGTAAATAACATAGCAAATTTCATTAGAATAGCAGAGAGTCCTAACGTAGCCATTATTGTATGAATCATCATTCCAGATATCGTTCCTAAAACTGTCTTTATCCCACCACTTTTACCATGCGAGATAGTATTTTTTGTAACTAGTGCAAAACCAGGACCAGGCATCATTATGATTAACATTGCTGTAAGGATAAATAATAGATAATTTTCCATGTTCTAGTATTTCCTTTCCAATTTTTAGTTTTGCTTACAGTATAGCTTTTTTCATTAAAACATTAAATATAAAAGACTTGATCAGAAATTTATATATCAAATTACAAGTCCACCTCTCACAAAAACAGGATAAAAAAGTAAACAGCAGAACTAGTCCACTGTTTACTTCGCTACGCCTTCATGTAATTTTTCTGTATAATCTTTTACGTCTTTCCAGCTATCTTTTGCTGTATGTAAATCTTCTTTTATAAACGTAAACTCTTCAGGAGTAATTCCTTTTACGTTTTGTAATAAGTTATTATATTTTGCCCCTACTGTATACCATTGATTTGATATGTTTTGCAGTGCTGTAATTGCTGCATCAATCGTTTCAGTCATATTTGTTGTTTTATTTTTTACATCTGTCAAAATTGCGACTTCTGCTTGCGCTCCAGAAATTCTATCTTTTAAATTAGCGATTTCTCGTTCTGCATTTGCGATATCTTTTTTCGCAACCGCAATCATCGGTCCGCCAGCAAGACATGTTATTAGAGCTACGCAAAGTACGCCACCAGCAATAACCATATCATTACTCTTTTTAATCGAATCGTTATATGTATTTATTTGTTGCTCTAGAGCTGGAATACCCGCATTCGTACTTGCCAATATCGCTGTTAACTGATTTGTATCCTCTTTGAAACTATTTGTATCTTTCGCCATTCTATCGCGAAAGGCTTTCAAATCTCCTAATAATACATCTACCTCATTTTGATTCTTTACAATATCCGCATACAATTTTTCTAAATCCGCTTTTAACTTTACGCTATCTTTTTGATCAATCGCAGTTAGCATGCTATTATAATACCCTTGAAAAGTATTATTGTAATTAATAATATTTTGATCCGTTTTCATAATTTGCGGCTTCATATGATCTAACCAATACGCCGCGTTAATTTTTGCATCTCGTTGGTGCTGAATCATATTTCCTTTAAACTCACTATTAATCGAACTTATTTTACTCAAATCCGTCTCTTGTTGATTTTGAATTAATTTTGCATATGAATCCATTGCAAACATGCTTGATGTCGTTTGTGCCATTACATCTTGGAATCCAGCTGGTCCAAGAGAATAGTTTTTCACATTTTCTTGTAGCACCTTTACATTTTGTTCTGCTGCAAAAGGATGTAAAGGAAATGCATTACTCGTTGCCACCCCAGCAATCATTAACGTTAAAAGACATTTTTTATAAAATCGTTTCTGCATACTTTTCACCTGTTTTCTTTATAAGGATATCAAAAGCTCCTGCTCACAACTGAACAGGAGCTTCAAATCATTCATCAACACTTAACGCCCTAACGATTCGTATTCGATTATGCTTTTTTCGTATCTACTACTTTAATATCTTCAGCATAAATTTTTTCTGCATAGTCTTTAATGTTTTTCCAGCTATCTTTCGCAATGTTTAAATCTTCTTTAATGAAAACAAGGTCATTCGGACTAATTGAATCTACATTTTGAAGTAAAGAATTGTATTTTGACCCCATTGTGTACCATTGGTTTGAAATGTTTTGCAACGCTGTAATTGCAGTATCAATTGTATTTGTTAAATACTCTGTTTGTGTTTTAATGTTTGTTAATCCTGCTACCTCTAATTGAGCAGTTGTAACTTGTCCTGTTATTTTTTGAATTTCAGCTTGTGCATTATCAAGCTCCTTTTTTGCTAATACGATTCCAGCTGTACCACCGCCTACAGCTGCTGTACCACCTGCAATTAACGCCACTCCTAACGGCGTTCCTGCACCTGTAGCAATAACTACTGCACCACCGATAATTGCAATTGGCCCTAGAGCTGTCGCAACTGATGAACCGATAATAATTGCATTATATTTACTAATTGCTTCATTGTACGTTGTAATTTGATTTTGCAATAGCGGAATTCCAGCGTCTTGACTAGCTAAAATAGATGTAATTTGATTTGCATCACCCTTAAAGTTTTGCGTATCCGACGTCATTTTATTTCGGAATTTCTTTAAGTCTTCTACTAACTGATCTACTTGCGCTTTATTTTCATTAATACTACTTGATAATCTAGTTAATCCTTTCGTAAGCGTCGCTTTATCTTTTGCATCAACCGCAGCAACTAAAGTATCATAATAGTTTTGGAATTTCGTATTGTAATTAATGATATTTTGATTTGTTGAAATAAGCTGTGGCTTCAATACATCTAACCATTGCTTCGCATTTCCTCTAGCTGTATCCTGGTGCTGAATCACTTTTCCTTTTAAAGCAGCATCAACAGACGATACATTTCCAAAGTTAACATTACCTTGTTTAATAATTGTTAAAGCGTACAGATCCATTACTAAAGCGTTTGAACCTGTTCTTTCCATTGCATCTTTTAGGCCTTCTGGTCCTAATGAGTATTCCTCATAGTCATTATAAGCTTTTGCTACCTCATGAACTGGAGCTTGTTTCACTGTACTTTCAGCTGCATACGTATGAGCTGGCATCATGTTTCCTGCTGCAAATACTGCCATAAGTGCTGATAGAGCCATTACTTTATAAGGTTTTTTTGTCATTTTTCTTCTCTCCCTATATCGTTACTTATTTTTAATGTACTTCAACGTTTGTAATGTAATCTTCAAATTGATTCGTTTGTTTATTCATTTCATCACTTACTTTTTTAATTTGGTTGAAATGTTTTTGTAGTAAACTACTATCTGTATATGTGCCTTCTTCAACATTTTTTTGAATTTGGATCATATTATTGTTTAAAACTTTCCAATCCGTTAACAACGTTTCTAATGTTGTAATTTGACGATCAATTAGTTCTGTAAAGCTACTTACTTGATCTTCAACGAATGTAATTTGAGTCGCCTCTGCTTCAGTTTGTGATAATTTTTGAATAAGTGGCAATAGCTCTTTTTGCTTTTGCTGAATGCGAAGAGCTGCTTCCCTCGTTTGACTATCGGCAGCATTTACAATTTCATTACTTAAAGTACCGATAGAAACGAAATCAATTGTTTTCGTTTGTGCAGTTTGATTTGTAATTGTAAATACTTGTTTACCGATATTAATAGAACCTTTAATAATTTCTTGAGGTCTATTCAATATAGTAGTTAGTTCAGCTTGAATTTCCCCTTGAATTCTTTTAATATCTTCTCTTAACTTCACAATATCTCCACTTGATCCTTGTAGTGTTTTTATTGCTTCATCAGCCTTTATCGATAAGTTATTACTATCTTTGTCTAATACTGTTTTAAATCGATTTAGCTCTAATAAATCTTGCTCCATACTCTCTTGGATGCTTTGTACTTGCAATTGTAATTTTCCATATGCGCCTGTAAAATCTGCTTTTGCCTGTTCATTTTCATTTACGTTTTCTGCTAGTTCATAGAGCTTACTATAATAGCTATTAAACCTAGTACTATACCTCATCATCTCTTGATTTAAATCGATTAACTTCGGATTATATTCATCAATCCACTCTCTTACATTTGCCTTTGCAAATTTTTGATGATTCGTCAAACTACTCATCGCGTTCACCTTAATGTCTGGCTGTTGTAAAATAACTAATCCATATGCTTGTATAAGTGGTGATTGTGATCCTAACATTCTAATTGAATTCGATAATGTATTTGGAGCAATTACATTTTGTGCATATACTGTTTTCACTTCTGTTTGCCCCTCCTTAGCGTAAGCGCTTACAGGAATAAAACAACTCGTAGATACTGCTGTAACCAATAACCCTGTAATTAAAGTCTTTTTCACTTTAACTCCTCCTATGTATTAGCAACTATTACTATCGCATTTTATTATTCTATTTTCTTACCCATAATTTGAGATGGTTAAAATAGAGAACGTTCTCACCGCAATCCATGTATGAACCACCTCTCTCGTATTGCTACAGTACTTACTTATCGTCACAAAACATTTTATTATTTTGTCATATGTGATTAGTATGAATAACATTGTATAAAATTTCTATTTTATAGCAATTTCCACATTCACACAGTGAATATATTACATAAAAATATTATTCATATTAAACTAAATAACGTACGTAAATATGAAATTCCGTTTTGTTTTCATATAAGTTTTATACTGTAAGGTCATTTAAACACAGCTATTTATATAACGTAAAGAAGTATTTTCATTCCCTTTATTTTCAAGCTTTCATGTCTTTATTTTAAAATATAATCCACTTTACTTTTTCAATTGGAATATCCATATATCACAACAAAAACCTCTACTTACTCACAGACATAAAAATTATATCAATATATCTTTCGGATTCGTATGCAATTATGCATAGCGTATACACAAAAAGGATAGCTTCACTTTCGTAAAGCTATCCTTAAAAAACCTTCTTATTTTTTCAAATGATATGGTACTGTTGTAATAACAACATTTCTTTTATAGAGTAAATACGCACGAATGAGTAAACTAGACTGATTATGAAGAATGTTATGCCAACCTTTTTTCGGAATGAATTGTGGTATAACGACCGTAACTCGGTAATTTGATTCACTCGCTTTATACTGTACTGTATCAATGAACTTTGTTAGCGGTTGAATAATACTTCTATAATGAGAATGTAAAGTAACAAGCCTTACTTCAGGTTGCCACTTCTTCCATTTCTCTTCAAATTTCTTTTCCTCTTCCCTGTCAAAAGCGACATATACAGCAATAACTTGATCTGCAGAAAGAGACTTCGCATAGTTTAATGAATTCTCTACTACATGCGTCATACCAGCCACCGGAACGACAATTACATTCCCCTCAATTGGAATAAGAGGTTCGCAAGTTTTTAAGCTTAATTGATCACCCACTGCATCATAATGCTTCTTAATTCGATGGAATAAGAAGATAATAACTGGTAAGAAAATAAGAATTGACCAAACTTGTGCGAATTTAGTTAAAAAGAACATACTCATTACGATAAAACTAATGACTGCACCAATTAAATTGACCGTTAATCGTAAAGCCCATCCTTCCGGTTTTTCACGAAGCCATTTTAATACCATACCACTTTGAGAAAGGGTAAATGGAATAAATACACCTACTGCATATAACGGAATTAAATGCTCTGTTTGCCCTTGGAAAGCTACAATTAAAATAATCGATGCGATTCCAAGTATAATAATTCCATTTGAGTAACCTAGGCGGTCTCCTCTAATCGTAAACATTCTTGGTATAAACTTATCTTTTGCAAGGTTTACTGCTAATAACGGAAACGCAGAATATCCTGTGTTAGCAGCAAGGATTAATATTAGAGCTGTTGTACCTTGTATGAAATAGTACATGAAATTACGTCCAAATGTTTGTTCAGCAATTTGTGAAACAACTGTTACTTCTTTACTTGGAGAAATTCCGTAATAATAAGCTAGGAACACAATTCCTGAAAATAAAACTGCAAGTAATGCACCCATTGCAAGCAATGTTTTCGCTGCATTGTTTGGCGCAGGATCTTTAAAGTTCGGAATTGCATTTGAAATTGCTTCAACACCTGTTAAAGCAGAACTACCTGATGCAAATGCTCTTAGTAATAAAAATAAACTAATCCCTGCAACTGGTGTTCCAATCGGCGTGTGTAAAGTTGGTGACACGTGCCCCGTTAAAATATTGTATATCCCTACACCAATTAATATAAATAGTGCCAAAACGAATAAATAAACAGGATATGCTAAAACGGAAGCTGATTCCGTTACACCTCTTAAATTTAAGATGGTAATAAATATAACAAATATAATCGCAATGATTACATTATGTGCATGTAAACTAGGAAAAGCAGATGTGAGCGCATCTGTACCTGCAGACACACTTACTGCAACAGTTAAAATATAGTCAACTAATAAAGATCCTCCAGCAATTAAGCCTGGATTCATCCCTAAATTTTCTTTTGATACAACATACGCGCCCCCGCCATGCGGATAAGCAAAAATAATTTGACGATAAGATAAAATAAGGGCCGTCAATAATACTAATACCCCAACAGCGATCGGAATGGAATACCAATAAGCGATCGCTCCAACACCTGCTAAAGCAATTAAAATTTGCTCTGGACCGTAAGCAACTGATGACAATGCGTCAGAAGATAAAATAGCTAAAGCTTTCGTTTTATTAAGCTTCTGTTCTCCAAGCTCTGTTGATTTTAACGGTCTTCCAATTAAAAATCTTTTAATAGATGAAACCACTGCTGTCCACTCTCCAATAATTTTGTACGAACTTTTCTGCTAGTTATAGCGGATAAACGATTTCTTCAGAAAACAAAAAATGTCTACAAGCCATAACGAAATAGACTTGTAGACATTATTTTTTTTGTCGCACAAGCTCCACCTTCCTTCTCAATATAACGCTTACGAGGTTAGCTGTCGGATTCGGGCCCATGAGTAGCCCTACCTTTTTCAAGGATTCACCCCATTGGATTAAGAACTAATCCATAAGAACGGGTCCCCCGCACCATGCGGTTTCAGCGATTTAGAAAATTGAAACTGTGGATTATAATACTCCTTTATTTTCAAAATGTAAACAAAAATTTTTAAAAAGAAAAAATTAAAATGATTGCGCATAATCCGCCGGTAAATATACATAATGAATACTAAAAAATCAATAAAGGAGATCTATATGTCTAAAGAAAAGAAGCCTATTTTTTCCGATTCCTATTTAGATGCATTAGCAAATGAAATTAATCAATTATACGGTAAACGTGAACAGGAAATAAATTTGACAGATAGAACAAAAAGAAATAAATGATTTGTCATAAAAAAAGAAAGCAATACACTTATATATTGCTTTCTTTTTTATTTTTTCATACATCCAATTGTATTGCTGATTTGTTAAAGGTCATTTCTTCATACACTTTCAAATTTTGATATACTGCTCCTAATAATGGTGTTTCTATAGAAATTTGTTCTGCTATATCTAGTAAGTATCCTTGCAAGTGCTTCCCTTCAATAAGCGAACCTTTTTCCATATCACGCTGCATCGATGACTTCATATTATACGAAATTTTATCAATTGTTTTCATATGTTCCTCGGCAATATCATCTTTAATTGGCGCTTCCATAGATCTCATAATTTGTACACATTCTTCAAATAAGTTTTGGATAAAATCGCGTCCACCTTCGCTTTCACGAATCGGTCCTATCGGTGCCCGCATTAATGTCGTCACACCCGACATTACAGTAATAAATAAATATTTATGCCACATATCTTGCATAATGTTTTCACTTAAAACAAAACTAGATTTCGTACCTGCAAATGCTTTTGAAATATGCTTTATTCTCTCTAAATCTTGAGACTTCATTTCTCCAAACACAAGTCTGTTGGCAGCGCTAGTTTGTACAATTTCTCCTTGATCGTTTAAAGTCGTCTCGATAAAGCATAAACCGCCAATTACTTTTTCCTCACCGAATTCCTTTTGTAATAGTGATACATGAGCGATACCATTTAACAATGGAATAATCACAGTGTTTTCACCTACAAAAGGCTTCACATCTTGAATTGCCTCGTTTAAGTGATATGCTTTTGTTGAAAATAGAATCACATCAAATGGAGCAGTTTGATCTTCTTTCGTTATTAAATTTGGTTGAAAGGAAAAATCCCCGTTAACACTGCGGATTACAAGTCCTCTTTCCTCCAATTGTTTTTTCCTTTTACTGCGAACAAGAAACGTAACCTCTTCTCCCTTTTCTACTAAGCGACCTCCAAAAAAGCCTCCAACGCCACCAGCTCCTAATACTAAAATACGCATACAACATCCCCCTTTTCAAAATACAATTTTATAACATTCAGTATACATAACATTATACATATCCCCTACTAAATAAGCTGAATTTTCATTCTTAATCAAGTATAAAACAGTGGTTATTTTCAAATGAATTTGGGCATGTTGTTTTTATAGCATATTTGGAAAGGAAACAATGTAAATGGAGGCAATACATACAATCGAGGAAAAAGATGTAACAACAGCTATATTTCAATTTATATTCCCGTTTTCTTTTAAAACTGGTTATGAACAAAATATGTTCCCTTTCTTACAGAAAAATGACTTTCGTCCTTTTCGACTCGATCATCTTGAAAATGAAAATACATACTATGGAAAGTTTCAAGTTTCACATCAAAATATGGAAGCATACTATCTTTCATTTACAAATAAAATACTCTTTCCTCACTCAGAACATCAAAAAGGATTGCAACGCTATTCTAAAGACCTTAACTTAACTGGACATTTAACAACAAATCTTATTTCCGTTCCATTTAAGATTCATTCTATTGACGTAACACTTTGTCCTTATGAGCTTGGCTTCTTAACAATTCGGACAGAAGTAGAGACCGCTCCAAACATGACATTATCAGAAGCAATTGAATTCGCCGCCCGCTTCCGTGTACTTGAAACTAAAAATGATACAAATGAAACGATTTGCATTGAATGTAATGGAAAAAAATATTCCCAAGTGGAAAGATTCATTTTTGGCTATTTATTTCATGGCGTAACAGATTTCTTTGAGAAGAAGAGATTAAGAAGTTCTTACTTTCAAACCTTTCCTTTCTTTGAAGATCAGCGAATGTACGTACAAACTTTATTATCTATAAAAGAAGATATGGAACTGAATGAAGTGGATGTTTATCGTACTTCTAGTCTTTCCGGATTAACAAGTGATGGCAAGCCATATGTGAGTGCAAATAACCTTCCTTACATTCATGACTATTTAAAAAAACACGCTTACCAGAGATGGGCTCCAAATCGTTATTTCATAATGGAAGAACATATTTTTACATGTGTAACAAATGAAGGAGAACGTGAAATCGCTAAACTTGCTAGTCAAATGTACGGAGAATTTTATTACGCTTTATTATTAAACCTATTCCATAAAATTGTTTTATTAAAAATGGCTAACGCCTATGCTGAGCTAAACATTGAACAAGATACTAATGAAATAGAGAAATTAATTTATTCGATCAATTCGTTCACTGCTAATTATTTTTCTTTAGAATTAGTATCCCAATCACAAAGTGAAGATATTTTCTTTCGTTTAAGAAAACTTTTTAATATTGAGGTTCTATACTCGAACGCGAAACAAAATCTTGATAGTTTGTTTAAATACCAAGAAAATGTCGCTTCCAAAAAAGATAGCCTATTATTATTAATTTTAACGCTCTACTCTGTAGTAGGCCAAATGTTAGGGTTTACTATGATTGATTTGTTAAGAAACACCGATTCAAACAAAATATCATCGCCACTTGAATTTTTCGCCCTTTTAATAGCAATTAGCGGCATCGTCATTTCACTTATTTTAGGTGCACAAAGTTTATACCAATGGGGTCTACAGCATAAACGAAGAAAAGCTTGGGTAAAACAAACTGTACTTTCTGCTGTGAGAGAGAAAGACGAGGAGAAGTAAAGAAGGCTATTTTCAAATTACAAATACGCAGTGCACGTTTCAGTAAATGAAATTTTTATCGGCGATTTTTCAATTATATCAGCGCAACTCGAAATATATCAGCGATTTTTCAAATATATCGGCGCAACTCAAAATATATCAGCGATTTTTAAGATATATCGACTTACCGACAAAAACTGACAAAAAAACAAACATAAAAAAGTACTCCAAATTTTAGTTTGGAGTACTTTTTTACACTATTATAGCTTACTTCCCTGCTTCGATTTTCTCTAATGCAGCAGCTACTTGTTCTTCCGTTAATTCATGTTGTATTACGTAGCGGTTACGTGGGCTTACACGGCATTCGTGAGAACATGCACGTAAATATTTCGCTTCGTTTTCTTCAGAACATAAAATTTTCTTGTTACATTCTGGATTTGCACAGTTTACATAGCGCTCACAAGGTTCACCTGTAAAGTGGTCTTTACCAACGATAACATGTTCTTTTTGGTTTACTGGTACAGCGATACGCTCATCGAACACATAACATTGTCCATCCCAAAGCTCACCTTGTACTTCTGGGTCTTTTCCGTACGTTACAATACCGCCGTGAAGCTGACTTACATCTTCATAGCCTTCACGAACTAACCAACCAGAAAACTTCTCACAACGAATTCCGCCTGTACAGTACGTTAAAATCTTTTTACCTTCAAGTACTTCTTTATTTTCACGAATCCAATCTGGTAATTCACGGAATGATTCGATATCAGGTTTAATCGCACCTTTAAAGTGACCTAAATCAAATTCATAATCATTTCGCGCATCAATGATAACTGTATCTTCTTGTTTCATTGCTTCATAAAAATCTTTTGGCTCTAAATACTTCCCAGTTATTTCGTGTGGGTTAATATCATCTTCTAGACGAAGTGTAACTAATTCTGGGCGAGGACGCACGTGCATTTTCTTGAATGCATGACCATCAGCTTCATCTATTTTAAATACGATGCCGTCAAAACGTGGATCGTTGTTCATAGCTTCCATGTATTTCTCTGTTTGTTCTACAGTACCAGAACAAGTTCCGTTAATACCTTCTTTTGCTACAAGAATTCTACCTTTTAATTCAAGTGAATTACAAAATGCTAAATGCTCTGCCGCGAATTCTTCTGGGTTTTCAATTGTTGTGTACATGTAATATAGTAATACTCTGTATGGTTTTGTAGTTGCCAATGTATTTCTACCACCTATCTAATTTTTAAAATCATGTATAAGTTAACGTTCATATCAAAACATATATAATAAGAAAATGAATCCCATTTTCTTCTCTTTATACTATTTTCTATCAGTTAACAAAAATAAAAAAACAAGATTACACATCAAAACACTGTGGTTATGTTGTAATCCCAATATATTATATATCATACAAATGCAATTCCATCAATTAATATGCTGTATTATCGGCTTTATGTTCACATAAATTTCAAAAACAGCCCTTTAATTCATTATGTTTCCCCGCCTCATCACACCATAAACTCCCAATTTTTAATAACACCACACCATTCATTGTATAAAGGCATATAATTTGCACTAAGGAAACATTTGTGTTCAAATAAAAAATATAACCTAGTACATTTAAATGTATTGAAATAAAAAATAAGAATACTTACAATAATTTCATCAAGTTAACATTTCAAAGGGGAAAACGACTATGAATAAAGACATATCAAAAGATGAACATGTCCCTTCTCAAAGTACAACTGTTCAATCAGCGCATTTAGCATTAAGCGGACAAACGAAAGGCTTAAAAAGACTATTACCATTCTTAGGTCCTGCTTTCATCGCTTCAGTCGCTTATATTGATCCTGGCAATTTCGCGACAAATATTGCCGCTGGATCACAATACGGATATTTATTACTCTGGGTAATTCTCGCTTCTAATTTAATGGCTGTATTAATCCAAACTTTATCAGCTAAATTAGGAATCGCTACAGGTAGAAACCTTCCTGAAATTGCTCGAGAAAACTTCCCAAAACCTGTTTCCATCGGCTTATGGATACAAGGTGAACTCGTTATTATGGCGACTGATTTAGCTGAATTTATCGGGGCAGCACTCGGATTGTATTTATTATTTGGAATTCCAATGTTACCAGCTGCTTTAATTACAGCTGCTGGATCATTTATTATTCTCGAATTTCAACGTAGAGGCTTCCGTCCATTAGAAGCGATTATAACAGGAATGATTTTTATCGTTGTTATCGCTTTTGGTGTACAAGTCTTTTATGCAAAACCGGAATTAAGTCCTCTACTTTCAGGACTTTTCATCCCAAAATTCCAAGGCGTAGACAGTATATTACTTGCAGCCGGAATTTTAGGTGCGACAGTTATGCCGCACGCAATCTATTTACATTCCGCCTTAACACAGCGCCGCGTAGTCGGAACAAATGATGAACAAAAGAAAAAGATTTTTCGTTTCGAGTTTATTGATATCATTATCGCAATGATTATCGCTGGAGCAATTAATGCAAGTATGTTAATTGTTGCTGCTGCACTATTCTTTAAAAACGGCTTGCATGTTGAAGATCTTGATGTCGCTTTTAACCAGTTTAGCAACTTAGTCGGTCCTGTATCAGCTGCTTTATTTGGAATTGGTCTCTTATCAGCAGGACTATCTAGCTCTTCTGTCGGTACAATGTCAGGTGATATTATTATGCAAGGTTTCATTCGAATGCATATTCCGTTATACTTACGCCGATTTATTACAATGATTCCACCATTAGTTATTATCGCTTTAGGTGTAAATCCAACTTACGCTCTAGTCATGAGTCAAGTTGTCTTATCGTTCGGTATTGCCTTTGCGTTAGTACCACTTATTATGTTTACAAGTAATAAAAAAATTATGGGTGCGCTCGTTAACTACCGTATAACAACCTTAATCGCTTGGATCATTGCTATACTTGTTATCATTTTAAATATTTTCTTACTGTATCAAACGTTTGTAGGATAATGAAAGAAGAAGGCTGTCTCAAATTTTTGTTGAAGACAGCCTTCTTCTTTTTAAATTATAGATTTTCATCATCCATTTACATGACAGACCGTGCTTTCAACAAATTTTATAAACTCTTCTTCCTCCTCAATAAATGGAAAATGATTACTGTATTCAAATGTCGACATTATCGCATTTGGCATAAGCTCCGCTACTTCCACTGCAAATTCATACGGACACTGCGCATCATAAATTCCAGCGTAAATATGGGCTGGTATATTTACATTCTCTAATTGTAAACGTAAATCAAATGTAGGTAACTCCTTATAAGAAAAATAATCAAGACGCTTTGATACTGTTTTACCGCTGTTCGGTCTAGCAATCATTTCATCATACGCTGATTCATTATATAAAGACATCATTGTCCACTCTTTATTTACGTCACGCCTCTCATCAATTGTAGAAGCTACGTCCCTGAGCACTGCAAATATTTCTCTTAAACGAGCATTTTGATTATTATCTCTACAATAAATACTATTTTTGTGATTCATATACTCGGCTGATGCACATAATCCGCCAGCTATAATTTTTACAAGCCTCTCTGGACACATTATCGCATATTGTAAAGCTAGCATTCCACCTGTTGAATGACCTGCATACGTCCAATCTTTAAAATTCAACGCCTCACGTATCGCTTCTAAATCACGTACTGCATCTACCATTCCCAAATTATATTTAGTGGTGTCATGTGTAGAATTTCCGCATCCTCTTAAGTTTATAAGATACACTGTGTAATGATTCGTAAATGCAGAAGCAAATAAATTACCATTACTATTAAACTCACTGTATAAATGTGTTACACAAAGTGGTTTTCCTTCTCCCTTTTGAAAATACTCAAATTTCCCTCTATCAGTTTCAATATAATATTTCTCCCACATCAGCGCTTCCCCCTAATTACCTCTTATATATTCTCCTCTTTCTGGCATCATCGCACCTTTTTCAGTTTGAAAATACAGCGGCAATCCTTCCGCTAAAAACATACTTACCTTTGATGGATCCTGCCTTTGATGATGAATATGTAAATGTGGCTCACTTGAACTTCCTGAGTTACCGACCTGAGCAAGAAATTCTCCTTCATTTACATGTTGTCCTTCTTTAACTTTAATGGATCCTTGCTTTAAATGGGCAAGAATTAAATATGTCCCTGATTCATCTAGTCGTATATAAATATGATTACCCGCCATTGATTGAAAATCATCCGATCCAGGCTCTACATCTTTTTCATCATTATTGATGGATACAACTGTTCCAGTAGCTGGTGCCATTACTTTCGCTCCATATATTCCATAATCCTCTAACTTACTACTTTTCACTTCAGCAGGTGGAATGAGAATATCATATGCCCATCGTTCATTCGGTTTGATAACGTGATAGTTCGTTTCTAATCGATCGCCACCCCATCCTACTAATGCTCGTTCATTCAAGGGAAAACGAACAACTATTTTAGGGCTCACAGACTGTACATTTGCTGGGTAAGCAAGTCCGCCTATGTTAGCGAACCATCCTAAGGGCCAAGCTCCAATTATAGAAAAAAGCACAATGAAGAGTAGCGTTCTATCTATTCGCTTTCTGAAAATGCCTTTCCACACAAATAGTAATACTGACCCTATCAAAATAAAGCTTGATACGAAGCTAAAGGCTTGTATACTCCACCAAAAAACGACTGATATAATACCATTAACTAAATAAATTACACTCCAACTTGTAAGTAAAAAAGCAACTAAAATTACCAACACATATTTCTTCCACATGTCGTATCCCTACTCTCATATCTTTGTTCTACATGATACGAATTAAAAATTACGACATATAAAAGAAATACTTACGACTTTCTTACATTTCTTTATACTGCGGTAAAACGATAGTAAAAACTGTTTCTTTATCGTTACTACGTACAGCGATATCTCCTTTATGAAGTTCTGCTATACTTCTCGCAATTGCAAGCCCCATTCCTTTTCCACCTGTATGAGAGCTGCGTGATTTTTCACCGCGATAAAACTTCTCAAAAACGTAAGGTAAGTTCTCATCCGGAATACATTGCCCAAAATTTTTAATTTCTATTTCAACATTCATGTCTCTTTTAGAAACTTGAATTACAATCTCCTTTCCGTCTTTTCCGTACATAATACTATTACTAATTACATTTTCGAATACCCTCACCATAAGCGCTACATCCATTTCCACATGTAACTCCGTATCACCTTTTATACAAAAGCTCATATTGGCATCATCTAGTTGTGGTACAAAATCAATCATAATTTGTTCCATTAATGCTTTCATATTTACTACACTTTTATGTAATTCAATCTCTCTATAATTTATTTGACAGTATTCTAATAAATCATCTACTTGATTTTTTAATTCATAACTTTTTCGCTTTAATATACTTACATACTGTTCACATTCTTCTCCATTTGCATGCAGCTTATTTCCTAACAAGTCCGCGTAACCAATTAAAGATGTTACTGGTGTTCGTAAGTCATGCGAAATATTACTAATCATTTCATTTTTCATTTCCTGTGATTTTTTTCATTCTCGATAGACTCTTTTAAACTTTTGGCCATTCTATTTACATTTGCCGCTAGTTCATCAATCTCATCGCTTTTCGAAATAGGTATATGTATTTCAAAATTACCTTCACTTATTTCTTTCACGTTCTTGTTAATTTGAGACAACCTTTTCATCAGCGTTTTTGTCATGAATGCAAAGTATGTTGTAGTAAAAATCAAAAAAACTATAAAATATAAAAATGAATATTTTTCCTCTAAAACATTAACCTGACTATATATATTTCCAACCAAAATTTGAAACACTATTATACTTACAGTCGCTAATAAGATGCTACATATGAATGCGATAAAAAACTTAGCTCTAATGCCTTGTAATAATTTAATTTTCAATTTTATATCCGACTCCCCAAACATTTTGAATAAACTTCGGTTCTTTTGGATTCTCTTCAATTTTATTTCTTAATCTTGCGATATGAACCATTACTGTATTATTGCTTTCATAAGCCCTTTCTTTCCAAACGCTTTCATATATTTCTTCAATAGTAAAAACACGATTCTTCGCAGCCGCCATTAAGTACAAAATATCATATTCAGTTTTCGTAAGATTGATTATTTCTCCGTATAACATTACTGTTCTAGACACTTCATCTATTTCTAAACCTCTAATACTTATTTTCTTTTCTATTACTTGGACAGCATTTTGATTGAAATATGTATACCTTCTTAATTGAGCTTTCACTCTCGCTATAAATTCAATTGTACTAAACGGCTTCACAATATAATCATTTGCTCCCGTACTAAATCCTATTATCTTATCTACATCCGATGATTTTGCGCTTAAAAACATAATTGGTAAACTATGTTTCTCTCTAATCCTTCTGCACAATTCTATCCCATCCATTTGTGGCATCATAATATCCAAAATAGCAAGTTGAATACTGTTATTATTTATGATTTTTAAAGCCTCTTCTCCGTTATGAGCACTTAAAACTTTAAAACCTTCTTGCATTAAATTCGCATTAACAAATCGAACAATATCTTGATCATCATCTACAATTAAAATTGAGTTTTTCACCATATACAAACCTCTTTTTGAAATATATTCCACAATCAATTTTATCACAAATTAAAACCGTACTTCCCTCTTGAATAATCTTTATTTTCAGACTAGATTATATAATAACAACACATTCTAGTTTCAAAAGAAATGGAGTGAAAGCATGTTTCCTATATTGAAAACCGACCGACTCATTTTAAGAGAACTTACTGAAGAAGATGCACCGAGTATACTACAATGCTTCTCTAATACTGACGTACTGCGCTATTATGGCCAAAAACCATTACAAGATATTGATCAAGTGAAACAAGTCATTCATAACTTTAAACTGAGTTACAATGCAAGAAGCGGTATAAAATGGGGAATTGAATTAAAGGACAAAAAAGAACTCATTGGTACCATCGGTTTTCACGATTGGTCTTCTGAGCATAAACGGGCCAATTTAAGTTATGCCTTTTTACCTGAACACTGGGGAAAAGGATATGCAACTGAAGCTGTTTCTGAAGTTATATCATACGGTTTCCATACCATTCATTTAAAGCGTATTGGGGCAATTGTATTTCTTGAAAATGAAGCTTCTAATAAAGTGCTATTAAAATTAGGATTTGAAAAAGAAGGCGTTCTAAAAAATTATATGTATCAAGATGACATTCCTTATGATACGAATTTTTATTCTTTATTAAAATCGGTTTAATAGAATACATGTGTAAAAAACTTGTTTCAATACAGCAGATATAGGTAGTGAATTTTTAATGAAGGATGCGAAGTACTCTCCATTATAAAACATTAAAGAAGGGCTATGAGTATGCTTTTACTCATGTCCCTTTTTTTATGTTCTTTTTCTGTTTTCGCAATGCTTTTGGTACGTATACGCAGAAAGGCTCACTTTCCATATAATCCCCCGTCATTGCATATGCTCTAGAACGAGATCCCCCACAAACATATCGAAACTCACAAACACCACACTTTCCCTTATACTTGTCAGGATTACGAAGATTTTGAAAAACAGGGGAGTTTCGATAGATTTCAGCTAGCGATGTTGTTCTAATATTCCTGGTTTTAATCGTCAATACCCCACTTGGATATGTTTCTCGGTATAAAGTTAAGAAATTAGGAATTTTTCATTACTCTAAAAATACGCTCTTTAACTGAAGACTATTAAATTAAGTTTCTTAAAATTATATTTTTAAAGGTTTTCAACATCATTGCCTCTTTTCTAAAACCATAAAGAATGTACTATCCGGTAGCGCAACAGCATTCCCAGACTCATCTTTAAACTCGATTTTCTCGCTAAGATGTTGTGTATATCCATCCTGTAAATAGTTCATAGCTTGAACGATGTTTACTTTATCTCCAAAGATACCCTTTACGAAGTCCTTATATTCGTTTGGCGTAAATATTCCAAACTGCTCTTGCACCTCGTGAACGAAGGAATCCTCGCCCCATGTATACGTATATAAGAACTCCATTGCATCGTTAACAGACATTTTGACTGTATTGTCTGCAAGTACCTCATACTGGATTATACGCCCCTTAAATTCATGGGCATACTGCTCTAAGAACTTCATTCCGCCTGCATCTTTAAAATGAATCACACGCATTAACGTTTTATCTTCGGTCATGATGCCATCACGAATGATAATACGACCTCCAGGTTTTAACACCTCATAGGCACTCTGCAGCCCCTTTTTAATTACTTCATGATTGAATTTCTTACCTTCATACTCGATATAAGAGAACAGCTCATGAAGGATAGAAGAATATACAATCGTATCAACCGATTCTTTTTCAAACGAGCTGCTTAAGTTGATTGCATCCCCTTTAATGACGTACCAAGAACGCCCCTCGTTCTGCTTCTTCTTTTTCAACGTATCAATTACGTTTTCAGAAATATCGATACCGTAGATTCGTTTATCCTCGGTCTCTTCTTCGATCATGTCTAACATGACACCGCCACCGGCTCCGACATCTACAATCGTATCTCCCTTTATATAATCAAGAATAATTCGTTTATCATCAGCTGAGCTATTCATATGCTCTAGATACACTTCTTCGTTATGGAATCTATCATATGCATCCTTTCGTAACCCGAAGAAATCAAACAGCAGCACATTTGCCCGAGCATGCATCATATCTATCTTTTCTGCCTCTACACAGAAGGTAATTAACGCCTCACCTACAGCAGAAAACTGAAACGACACATACGCAGTTTTCATATCTTCATCGACTTTAACCTTAAAAGAAACATGCGTTGTATTCGGCTTCTCATTCTCACGGTACTCCCGTAGATACTTCTCAATAACCCGCTTACGATATACGTTGTCCTTTTTCTCGCCTTTGAAATCATAGTGCAACTGCTGCATCAATTTCTCGAAATGTATATGCTGAACCTTTCTAGTGCCTATCTCATTCTTTAACATAACAAACACTGTCCAAATATCCTCGAAGCTAAGAGCATGCATAGACGGTTCTACATACCACAAATCCTTATCGGATAAGAATGTTTGAACGTCACTCTTCTCGCTTCCCATAATTATATCTTTTTCAAATACCGACTCCTTATGTTTTGGCGTGAGTCTATGTATACGAGAAGTAAATGGCTCCATATAACCATCAAACAGGCCATCAATTGTAATCTTCACATCGTTCTTCACTTCACTCCACAAAGCTTTTGATACACCTTCAATAATACATTGGTTAAGATAGTATAGAATCTCCTTTAACCTAACGTCTCCGTATTCTTCTTTATATGTGTTAATTAAATCAACATGAGAGTCCAAACGAGCCTCCCCGCGTATATACTGCCCGATTAATCCATGTGTTCTAATTAAATCTCGAATAAACAAATACTCAGTAGAGTTTAAGTTTGTCTCTACACGTTCAATAAACTGAATATCACTAAAGATATCAGCAGAACCCTCGTTATGTACGAATAGATTAATCCCTTTTTTCTTCCATTGCTCCCGCTGTTTTAAAGATCCTACCTTTGCAAGTTCACTATACGTTAGGACCTTTTCAATAATACGATACGCTTCTTCATCTAAAGGCAGTCCATCTAACACTTGTAGCGTACGGTGTACATAGTACAACACCGCATCTGTTTTCAATGTTCCAAGTACTTGTACATTCTCATAGTTTTGATGTATCTCCTCTGCCTCAATTAAATACTTTAACCACGTAGGGAGAGTATCGGAAAACCCTTCAATGTATTTATTTAGAATCTCAACGTTTTTCAACTTATTTACCCCCATTTATAATCAATATCTGTAGTAAAGTCTGGGCACCTTCTCTAAAAAGACCCTCACCTTATGCCTCCCTTTACCATCTAGAACTCTTTCAAATACAAACGTATCAAACCCAGTCTTTTTCTCTTGTAAAAAAGAGTTATCAAGTTTGTAACACTTTCTTTTGTCCATCTCTTATTTTAACTTCATCAGGAATTTCGGTGGAATAAACAGTAGGACTCAGCGGATCACTTCTTACATTGATAAACATATATTGTTATAGAATCAACCGAAAATGAAAACGGCAAGCGGGTGCACTCCACTTGCCGTTTTTTCATAGCTTAGTATGTATTTGAATTTCTTTTGCTTTCTCTTTTTCACCCTTCACGCGTACAATTAAATCATATGATCCGGATTTTGGAGCTTCAAAAGAAAGCAAACCTTCTTTTTGAGAAGTGATTTCTTCTTCATAAATAACCTTATCATCTTTTGTAACTTGTAATAAAATCGTACCTTCTTCAACAGCTGCTTCATAAGGGATTTCCACATTTCCTTTTTCAGCTTTAAGCGTTTGTACATCGTAATACCCTTGCAACGAACCAATTTTCAAAGTCGTTTCGCCATTTTTTTGAACCTTTGTAACTTGTGTCGCTGTATTGCACGCGCTTAACAATACAACAAGAGTGAGAATCATAAATAAACGTAATGATTTCATAGAAATCCCCCTTTTTTATGTATATGTGAATTAAGATCCATTCTTTAACTATTTCAAAAACACCAACACCTAAAAAGAATTACTGCTTTTCTTCAATTTCTTTTTTAAATAATTTTTGAAACTCTAATCATTAAAAATCCTACTCTTTCTTACTTTAATTGTTTCTAAAATGTAGAAAAGAACCCCTAAACCAAATATCTTTTCAGCATTAGAAATATTATTACCTATTTTAATAATAGGTACATTTAATCCGAATCTTTCGCTCCATTCTAAAGGCATATATCCTCTCTTACAATTTATTAATATACGATCATCCATTGTACGAAAAGACGTTTCAAAAAAGTCAAATTCTACTTCAATCTCAGAAAGTTTTATCTCTTTTTCATTCATTAAAGAACCACGTACCATTCCAAATCCTTGTATCATATTTTCTTTAAACATACCTACACAATTATAATTCGAGTCATAAATAGCCCAATCATAGTTTTCAACTTCACTATGAAAATATGCAAGAATTTCCCCATCCTTTGCTTCCAATCCAATAACTTGCTTGTTTTTTAAAAAAGGTAATTTTGAAGAAATTATATCAGCTGAAACCATAGTTGTTCCTACTATATAGGTCCCATCAGGATTATATAAACCGTAATGTTTATTATTTTGAGGTAATTCTAGTAAAACATAAGTATCAATATCCCAAAACTTCAAATCATTTTTAGCTATATTCTCTTTTAATAAATTCCCTTTTCTTAATTGCCAAAATCCAATTCCCCCAAAAACAAACGAAGCTACAACTATAAATATTATTTCTCCCCAATTAACATCACCCCAACTATTATACAGACAATATAATCCAAAGAGAAAAATCACTGTCCCAATTAAACACTTAAACCGTCCCCTTTTTTTATAATACTCAAATAATTCCACCCAAACACCTCTATCAATCCATCTTAATACCAAAATTACCTTTTAAGTATACCAAGGACAAAATATATAATCTAATATTTTTTGTATATAATTAAAACAAACATAGTTATAGCAAGAGAATGCTTGTATGCTAATCTCCACTGCATTCCCTTATTCCATGTATGCTATATTTCTATTCTTCTTTTTACTTAAACAAACTGCTCGATAGTATTTGTTGCAACTTCTTATGAATGTGTAACTACAATTTTGCACTTCCCTTCTTTATATGCTAGGAACACTACCAAAGGATTTCCCTGCTCCTCTGTAAAAAACCTTACTTTTAAAAAGTAAGGTTTTTTGTATTTATTCATTAGCGATATAAGCATTCTTATAAGTATAAACACCACCAAATTGATGCTTTTCAATTCCCTTTACGTAATCCTTTTGTACATATGCTGAACCAATATGATACAGCGGCGCTACAGCTGCATCTTCTAATAATACCTGCTCAGCTTCTAGCAATGCTCCCCATCGTTTCTCTGGTTCTAGTACGAGATCAGTTTTTGCTTTCTTTATTAATTCATCGTAACGAGAATTAGAGTAATTCATTTTGTTATTCGGATTACCTGTCGTAAATAATTCTAAATAACTAATTGGGTCTTTATAGTCAGGTCCCCAATTTGCCATAGTTATATCGTAATCTCCTATTTGTTCTAACTGTAATTTTTGCTTAAATGGCTGTTGTTTAATTTGTATCGTTAGTCCTTGCAAATGCTTTTCTAAATCACCTTTTATATATTCTGCCATACGTTTTGCATTATCTTGTTCAAACGTTAATAACTCGAGGTTTACTTGTTCTACCCCAAGCTCTTTTTTCGCTTCTTTCCAAATCTTTTTCGCATTTTGCAAATCATATGAAGAAAGATTTCCGTTTTCTTTTCTAAAATCTTTACCAGTCTCTTCATTTATATGACCAGCTGGTACAAGTCCACTTGCAGGTTTTGCTCCGTTATTAATAAAATGAGTAACGAAATCCTCTTTATTTAACGCGAATGAAATAGCCTGACGCACTTTCTTATTTGCTAACGCACTATTTTTTTCATTAAAACGTAGCATAGCAATTGCAGGTTCGCTCGACATATGTAACTCCTTATGCCCTTTATACTTGTCTACAAATTGAGAATTAATAGGCACCCGGTCCAAATTACCAGCTTCGTATAAATTAACAGCGGTCATTGTATCCTTTACAATTTGAAAGTTTATCTCGTCTAATTTCACTTTCTTTTCATCCCAATATGTAGCATTTTTCTTTAATTGAAACTCTTGTTCATGCTTCCATTTCTCTAATACAAATGGCCCATTATATATGAGATTACTAGGTTCTAATGCATAATTCTTTCCTTGTTTTTTCAAAAATGATTCATGCTGTGGTAAATATATAGGTAGTGCTAACAGCTGTAAAAAATACGGGATTGGCTGTTCGAGTTCCACTTCTAACTTATAATCATTTATAACTTTAACCCCAAGTTCATCAAGAGGCATTGTTCCCTTATTTATCTCTTTCGCATTTTTTACATGAAAGAGCATGTACGCATATTGAGACATTGTTTCAGGTTTAATTGCACGTTTCCACGCAAACATAAAATCATTTGCTGTCACACTGTCTCCATTTGACCATTTTGCATCTTTACGCAAATCAAATGTATATTTTTTACCATCTTCACTTCTTTTAAACGATTTTGCTACCGCTGGAATAGGCTGATCTTGATCATCTAATACATACAAACCTTCAAATATGTTTTGCATAACATGTGCTGATGTACCATCCATCGTTTTCGCAGTATCAAGAGAAGGAATTTCTTCAGATACTGTTACATGTAATACTTGTTTTTTTGCCTCTGTTTCACTTTTATTCGCTTTATTATTACAAGCTGTTAATAATAAAGATGTAACAAGTGCCATTACCATTAAATGGCTCTTTTTTCGCTTCATGAGTTGTTCTCCTTAAAAATATAATATTATAAAACGTTATATATTATAGCAGAAATGCTAGCAGAAAGATGCGACATTCTTTTGAATATTTATTCGTTCAAGAAAAAAGTTTTCTTATTTAACAGGGTACGGACTATCTTGGAATCTTTTTGATTTTCAACAAAAAACACATATAAAATAATAAGGTGAATTTTTGGTTATAATTCCCACATATCCAACTGGCCGTCCATCTTTAATTTTAATTACTCTTGTATCTTCTCGCAGCTTATTTACAGCATGTGAAAATAATCATGATCCCGAAGAAGATGAAAAAGAAGGAAACGCAAAAGATTTCAAAGAGTTATTCACTCCTGAAGCGAAGAAAATCGTTGCTATACCATAAGCTACATAATGCTCTCTACTTTCCAGATCCCCATTCCAAAATTTATTCATAAACGTATCTGATACGGTGTTCCATGCAGCAGGAATAGTCTCCCTATAGTTTACAATTGCATCTTTCATATTCAGCCAGGTTTCTTTATCACCTAAGGATATCAGTCCTTCCCACGCATCCACTGCACCATCTACAAACCCAGTAGAAATACCAGTCCATGCAGCATTTAAATCTTTTTTATTGAAAAATGACTCTTCTGATTTTGGAGGGAGTTTTCCACACATGGCTCCTTCTTGAATATCAGAGTCAACTAAATTCCCTCCATACAATTCATCCACTTCTCGGAATTTAACAGCTGCACGTTCTAATTCTACTGCGATTTTATCTAATTCTTGCAAGATGTTATACATCATTGGCTTTGCTTCATTAAACATCTAATAGAAGGGATCACAAACTGCTCCAATTCCTCATTAAAAATTTGGGGCTGTTTTTGTTTTATAAATTTCAATAGTTTTATATTTTCATTCCCGCTAATATGTCATATTTTTTTCAAAATTCCTTAATAAAACCAAAACGAATTGTTGCTTAAATCACACAAAAGAAATGATTTTGCAGAATTAACTCTTCTACTTACACAGATACACGCTACTCACAATCATTTTTTAAGCTCCCCTCATAAAAAATCTATCCTTTCCCTCTTTTTATCAATGTTGGCACCAAAAAAGTTCAAACACAAAAACAGGCTGTGGAGAAAACCTTCTCCACAGCCTAAAAATACCTATCTTTGTAAACCTCGTTTATATCGACTTGCTTCAAATATAATACGCTCTTCATCTAACGTTTTACATTCGCCATTCCAAACGACACGTTTTCCGTTAATGATTACATCGCTTATATCTTTTCCACTAGCAGCATATACAAGATGCGATAATACTTCATCTGCTGGTTGTAAATGAGGCTTATTAGACGGATCAATTGTAATGAAATCAGCGCACTTTCCAACCTCAAGTGATCCTGTTTGTTTCATGCCGATTACTTCAGCCGCTCCTTTAGTTGCAAGTGTAAGAGCTGTTTCAACCGGTAACGCTGTTGCATCTTGGTGAATACCTTTTTGTAGTAAAGTCGCTATGCGCATTTCTTCAAACATATCTAAATTATTGTTAGATGCAACACTATCTGTTGCAATTCCTACTTTCATTCCTGCTTCTAACATCGCTTTTACATTCGCTATACCAGACCCTAGTTTTAAATTACTATTCGGATTATGAGCTACTCGAACGTCATGTTCCGCTAAAAATGCACGCTCATTGTCATTTAATACTACACCGTGTGCAATCACTGTTGGTCGTTTAAACAATCCGCAACTTGCCGCATATTCTACTGGACGTTTTCCGTACTGCGCTTCAATATCACGTACTTCACGCTCTGTTTCGGAAAGGTGAATATGAACCATCGTTTGATTTTCTACTGCAATACGTGCACACTCTTCTAACAGTTCTGTACTGCATGTATATGGACTATGCGGTGCAACCATCGTAGTTAACATACCACTTTCGTTATAGTAACGCTTCACATATTTCTCAGCTTCTTCAATTGCTTTCTTTTCATCCTCTTTCGTTCCGAAGCTAAATAAAGTTCTTGAAACAGCAGCTCGCATCCCGCTCCTTGATACCGTTTCCATAATTGCATCTTGATCTACTCCAATTGGATTAAACATATCAGAGAAAGATGTTGTACCACTTTTCACCATTTCAAGTAATCCTAATTCCGTACTAGCAACCGCAAGTTCTGGAGTAAATTGACTTTCAAGTGGCCAAATTCTTGTCTCAAGCCACGGCTGTAATAACATATCATCACCAATACCTCTTAAGAGACTCATTACAACGTGTGTATGTGTATTGACAAGCCCTGGTAAAACCCATTTTCCTTTCATGTCAATTACTTCATCTACTTCAAAATCATTAGCGAATTCTCCGCTCTTCACATCTATAATTTGATCATTTTCTACAATGATATATCCATTTTCTATCACTTCATTTTGTTCATTCATCGTTACGATTGTAGCGTTTACATAAGTTGTTTTCAAAAGTATTTCCCCTTTCAACTCTATGAAGTTCCCTTTAATAAGTTACCACCATTATAGTAACTTATTAAAGATTAAGAGTCAAAAGATAATTTCAATTCTTTCGTTATCTTTTTCTTCAACATGCAATATTGTTTTTCATTTGTATCTGCAAATGCTTCTTCTCGATTTGATTCTATATCCATATAATTCAGTTTTTCATTAAATTGAGCCTCTGTAAAATCAAACCTCTGTCCATCTATAAAGTTATAAAAGTGCCACGCCTCTCTTACTTTTGTCTTTTTAATCTCTCCTCCGTATATGTCTTGAACGACCAAAGCCGTTACACCACACTGTCCCTTTGCTGGATTCTCAGTCGTCCACTTTGAACTTGTTTCAATCGACCACGATCTTATTAATGCTTCATATATTCTTTTTTCCTTTACATCATCCACTCTAATCTTCCCCTACTATTAATAGTTTTACACATCATATTTCAAAAGAGGCAGTAAACGATCCTTAAAGACCGTTGATGGTGTCTCTCCGATTAACTGTGCGCCCATTTTCAAGTAATATCCTTTTGCATTCGGATCACTATCAATCGTAAAACTTTTTAAGCCTAGTTCATTTGCTTTTTCTATTACATACTTCCAAATTATTTTCCCGTATCCTTTCCCTTTGTAACGAGGATGAATATATAGAAAATCAAGAGCATTTTCATTACGTAAAAATGAGAAAAATCCAATCATCGTATTATCGTTTTCTAAAACATATACAAAATTATTTTTTATGTACTCATCAGTAATTGTTAAATCTTCCTTACAAGCAAGTATGAATGCTTCGCTATAGTTCCACGTTGCTTTTGAATGTAGTGCAAGTTCACTTAATTCATTTACTTCACTTAATAACGCATTTCTTATCTTCATGATTCTTTCTCCTCACCTTCGATATGTAAACTATTAAAATGATTCGAAAAGTAATTAAAAACCCCTCTTATTTTCATAAATCTTTATTATAATCAGTACGGCCTGTAACAATATATTTAAAGAAAAAAACGCCATCTTTGAAAGTTGGCGTTTTCTTCTTCTAAAATTTTTTCAAACTCAATCTTTCGTTTTACTATTTCTAACGATACACACCTATACAGTTTCTACTACTGCTTCAAGCATTGTTCCATTTTTAGCATAATTCATATGCCAAGAAAAAGCTTTTTCTAAAACATGAGGAGTTTGTCCACCTCTCGTTTTAGCTTCTTCGTAATAAGCTCTTAGCTGATCACGATACATTGGATGTGCGCAATTCTCGATAATTAATTCCACTCTTTCTCTTGGGGCCAGTCCTCTTAGATCAACATACCCTTGTTCAGTGACGATAACATCTACATCGTGTTCCGTATGGTCCACATGTGAAACAAAAGGAACGATACTTGAAATGTTGCCACCTTTCGCAATCGATTTCGTAACAAAGATAGCTAGGCGAGCATTTCTCGCAAAATCACCAGAACCACCGATACCATTCATCATTTTTGTGCCTAAAACGTGAGTAGAGTTCACATTTCCGTATATATCTAATTCTAAAGCAGTATTAATCGAGATTAATCCGAGGCGACGAATGATTTCAGGATGATTAGAAATCTCTTGCGGGCGCATCATTAATTTGTCACGATATTTTTCAAAGTTGGAAAATACTTTTTGCATTTTCTCCTCAGAGAGTGTGATTGAACAGCATGAAGCAAAATTGACTTTTCCAGCATCCATAAGATCAAAGACCGCATCTTGTAAAACTTCAGAATACACTTCTAAATCTTCAAACTCCGAATCTAACATTCCATGAAGAACAGCATTAGCCACTGAGCCAATTCCTGATTGTAACGGTGCTAAACGATTTGTTAATCGGCCTACTTCGACTTCTTTTCGAAGGAACTCTATTAAATGCTGTGCCATAATAACAGTTTCTTCATCCGGAGGAACAATTGTCGATGGTGAGTCTAATTGGTTCGTAAACACAATCCCTTTCACCTTTTCAACATCGATTGGAATGCCAATCGTTCCAATTCGATCATCCGTTTTCACAATCGGAATTGGAAGTCTTTCTCCTTGTTTACCTGGTTCATATAAATCATGCAGTCCTTCTAACTGCGTGGATTGAGCCATATTCATTTCAATAATAATGGACTTAGCATTTAAAGAAAACGCTAAAGAATTTCCTATTGAAGTTGTTGGAATAATCATGCCATCTTCAGTAATCGCAACCGCTTCCAAAATAGCAAAATCTACATCCATAACGTCAGCGCGAAGTAACTCTGATGTATGAGATAAGTGCTGGTCCACAAATAAAAAATCTCCGTTATTAATTCCTTTTCGCATAGTCGCATCAGCTTGGAAAGGCAATCTTTTCCCTAAAATTCCTGCTTCCGCAAATAATTTATCTACATCAGAACCTAAAGAGGCACCAGTATAAACATTTACTTTAAAAGATGTATCATTCTTAACTCGGTTTACAAGCGCAAATGGGACTGCTTTTACATCACCTGCACGTGTAAACCCACTTAAGCCTAAAGTCATTCCACTTTCAATCCATGAAGCTGCTTCTTCAGGTGTAACTACGCGATCTTTCAGACGTTCATCCCTAATTCTATCCAAATTATTCTCCATATGTACTCCCTCTCCTTATGAATATTCATAATTATTTTACACTTTAACAGTATCTAAATAGGGATTTCAGTATACAATGGCAAAAATTCAGACAAAACAGCGAATCTAACCTCTAAAGCAGAATAATTTAAAATCCTAGAAGCTTACGAAAATAACTAGCGTATGACTGACTCACTGGTACCCTTTCACCATTATCCATAGAAAGTAAAAAAGTTGAATGCGTATCAGGATAAATCGCTTTAATATGATTCACATTTACAATAAAGGAACGGTGGCATCTAATAAATGAATCTTTCGGAAGTAAGTATTCGAATTCTTGTAACGAGTATTTATGTGTCCCTGTTAACTCTTCTGCATTTACATACGTCTTTTTATCTTTCGCCTCTAAATACATGACTTTTGAAAAAGGAACCGGAATCCAGCCGTCCGTTGTTTTTAAAGTAACGACTGATTTTCCGTCCGTTAAAGCTGGGTAAATAGCTGTCACGCAACCTTCAAGCTTTCCATTGTCTGAAAATGGCACTGCCATACCATGATAAGGAATACCAAAAACATCCCGATTCATAAACTCAGAGGTTTTTTGATTCGTCACCATTGCTTTATGAGCAATTGTTCCTTCCTTAATAGGATCCCCTACGCTAATCTTTAAATCAATTCGTTTACTTGGCCGATAGTATATATATTCTTTCGTATTCGATACAGCAATTGAAATTTCATCTGAAAATAATTCCCCAACAACATCTAATAGTAAACCTAATGTTTTATCTTCCATTCTATTAACACCTCATTCACTATTATACTACTATTATGAATGGACTCTGTTGCTTTATAAAAAGTTTGATTATTAATTTTATACATTTATCTCCTCATTTGCACAAGGCTTTCTATCTATTTAATTATATAGAAGATAACCTACCTTCAAATATGTAAAAATGATATGAACACTACATCAGTAAATACTTGCAACACCTACAAACAAAAAGTCCAAACTATAAACAGTCTGGACTTAGCTTTCATTCTCATTTATTATGTTCTTCTAACCACGAAATCACATCTTTAAATACTTCTTCTCTATTTACTTCATGGAACATTTCATGTCTTCCATTTTCATATAAACGCAGTGTTACATCTTTCACGCCACATTTTTTATAATTCTCGTATACTTCTTTTACGCCTTTCCCCATATCCCCAACAGGATCACGATTTCCTGAAAAAATATGTATTGGAAGGTTTTGCGGTGTTTTCTTGAACTCTTCTAGTTTATTTACTTCTAATACACCAGAAAATAATTCTCGATAAAAACTCGTCGTACAAATGAATCCACATAACGGATCCGCAATATATTTATCTACTTGATTATTATCTGAAGATAACCAATCAAATTTTGTACGATTTGGTTTAAAGTGTGAATTGAAGTTTCCGAAAGATAAAAAATTTAGCATCGGACTTTTCGTTTTTTCCCCGCGTAATTTCATCTCAATTGTCGCTACTTTATGCCCGATAACTCCTAAAAACCCTGGATTCCCACCAGTTCCTGAAATAAGGAATCCATCATATAATTCACCTTTCAGTTGTACAGCACGTCTTGATAAAAAAGAACCCATACTATGTCCAAGTAAAAATAACGGGCATGTCTGCTCTTTTCTTACCGTTTCTGATACAAAAATAACATCAGATACAGCCTTACTCCAACCTACATTCGGTTCAAAATGACCATAATCTTCTTCTCTTTTCACTGTTTTCCCATGACCTTTATGATCATGCGCATAAACACCATAGCCCGCTTCTAATAACGCATCAATAAAGTCTGTATAAACACCTGCATGTTCTGTCATACCATGTGCAATTTGAATAATCCCTTTCAGTTCACCTTCTGGTAACCACTTACGTAAATAAATTTCTGATCCATCCTTTGCCGTAACGAAACTTGCCTGTACGTTCATTTCGTCAGCTCCCAACTCTATTATGTATCTCAAAAAATGAATATCCATTCATTATTCTTATTATGTATTATATGCAATTGCTGTCATTATGACAAACGTCTTCCTTTTCCGATTAGCTGTCAAACTATTCTATTGACGAACATAAAATAAAATTATATAGTTACTTACATAAAGTAACTATATAATTTTAGGAGGTTCTACTATGATGCCATCATTATTTTTAGCACACGGCTCACCGATGCTCGCTATTCAAGATACAGAATATACAAGGTTTTTAAAAACGCTTGGAGAAACATATAAACCGAAAGCAATTGTTATTTTCACCGCTCACTGGGAAAGCGAAGTATTAACGATTTCTTCATCAGATAACGAATATGAAACAATTTATGATTTTGGAGGTTTTCCCCCTGAGTTATACGAAATCAAATATCGTGCGAAAGGCTCTTCTAACATTGCATCTATGTTAGAAACAAAATTTAAAAATAAAGGTATTCCAGTCCATCATAATATGACGAGAGGTTTAGACCACGGCTCATGGACACTCTTGCACCGTATGTATCCAGAAGCAAATATTCCTGTCGTACAAATATCAGTCAATCCATTCCTTCCTGCGAAAGAGCAATTTAAAGTTGGAGAAGCATTAAAAGGACTTGGACAAGAAGATATTTTAGTAATCGGGAGCGGTGTTACCGTTCATAACTTACGAGCACTGAAATGGAATCAAAGTACACCCGAACAATGGGCAATTGAATTTGATGATTGGATTATAAAACATATGCAGACTAACAATAAAGATGCATTATTTAATTGGGAGAAAAATGCCCCTCATGCTCAATTAGCTGTACCAAGAGCAGAGCATTTCGTTCCTTTATTTATCGCTATGGGAAGTGGTGAAAATAGTGGTGAAGTCATTCACCGCAGTTACGAGCTTGGTACGTTAAGTTATCTTTGCCTCCAATTTTAAATAAAAAGGATGAAGCAATCATTGCTTCATCCTTTCCTTTTTTATTCACCTAGTTAACTAACTTCCAAATGTCGTTTCTCTGATACTTCTTCGTTCTTATTATGAAAATAAACCCAAATACAAGCAATAAATAATAGTGATGATGTAGAGAAGAAAACATATTGGAAGCCTGCATGTGCTGCAATTTGTCCACCAAGTACTGGTCCAATCATATTTCCTAAAAACTGAAACGATTGATTATATCCAAATATTCGTCCCGTTACATGGGTTGGTGTATGTTGTTTTAGTAGAGTTTGTACGGAAGGTAATAGTCCTGCTTGTGCGATACCTAATAAAAATCGAAGAATTAATAGTTGCCAAGCTGAGGTTACAAATGCTTGCGGGATAAAAATAATTCCTGCAGCAAACAACGCTACAACTAACGTTTTTTGAGGACCAATTTGATCTGATAATCGTCCAAGTCTTGGTGCTGCCAAAATAACCGCTAACCCTGTCGCTGACATCACTGCGCCTGCAATCATTTCAATATGAGCTGTTCCTGGGCCTTCTAAATTCTTTACATACAATGTGATAATAGGTTGAATTGACATGTTCGCAAGTTGAATAATAAATGTTGTTACAAACAAACTAACAATTAAATGCTTCGCTGGAACCATCGTCCATACTTTTTTCGGTTGTACTTTTTTTGCTTGAGCGGAGTGATTCTCTTCATGTAGGAAGAAAAAAACGATGAGAAAAGAAAGGAATAAAAAAGCTCCTGTAACAAGAAAAACATGGCGCATTCCAATTAACTCAGACAAATATCCTCCAAGTAATGGACCAAGTAAAGAACCGCTCACTCCACCAGTTGAAATTGTAGAAATTGCCCAGCCTGAATGCTCTTTTGGAGTTTCTGCCGCAATAAATGTCATCGCCGTTGAAAGGAAACCAGATACTGCTCCCATTAAAAATCTTAGTGCGACTAGTTGATACACATCCGTTACAAATCCCATAAGCGTCATAATAATCGCCATACCTAGGCTCGCACGAATAAGCATCAATTTCCGTCCATGTATATCACCAAGTTTTCCCCATATTGGTGATACGATCGCACCCATTAAAAATGTTATACCAAATGCAAGTCCCGACCACTGTGCAATACTTGAAGTGCCAGTTACTCCTAATTCCTCAATATAAAAAGATAAAAAAGGAATTACTAAACTCATACCGGCTGCAGTGGTAAAACAACCTAGCCAACAAATCATTAAATTTCGTTTCCAGCTGGCCATTTTCACACCTTCTTTCTTTAGATACCCATTCTACACCCTTTCTTGTAAAAAGTTTAGTAATTTGCTTTATTTGTAAGATTTACTACAAAACCCGCTATTTTCTAGTAAAAATCACTACATTTCCACATTGTTTTCATAATAAAACCAACTCCACTTAAATGAAGTTGGCTAGTTATCCATTATTGGTATTAAACGCGCATTACAACATCGCTCATAAAACTCAACCGGACCCGCTTGTCCAATAATTGCATATTCATATCCATCTTGCTTCATACTATGTAAACAACGATGTAACAATTGCTTCCCTACACCTTTCACACGATTTTGTTTCGCTGTGCCCATTGGACCAAACAATCCTTTCTTTCCTCTCACTACATCATAGCAAGCAAAACCTACTATCACTTCTTCTTGTTCTGCTATATAAATAGGTACATTTTCTTTATATGTACGAAATCCGTACTCTATCGAATGTAACCACCGTTCACCAAATTCTGCTTCAACAAAGCTTGCTAATTGTTCAAGATCAGAAGCGTTAGCTTTTCTAACAGTACAAGTTAAATCATTATAAATAGGAACGAAACCTTTTAAATCGACTGCTAAATCTCTTGGCTCAGCTATAATACGTAATATATCTCTTTGAATCTGTGCATTTTCAACAACTGGATTTACACAAAATAATGCATATATAACATGTCCTTCATTAATTATTACTTGCTGAAAACGTTCCATACGTTTCTTCGCTATTTGTAAAATTTCTAGCACCTTATAAGATACCTTATATTGCCCTATTTTTTCATACTCTTGATCCGTTAAATCGTCTTGTTTTCGTAATGAAAGTTTTTCTAAAAAATCCGTCCCCACGTTACGAAATAAATACATATACAACTCGCTGCATACGCCAGTACCTTCTTTACACATGCCAATAAATAAATGAACTGGTTGAATGATATTACTTTCTCCCTCTTCTGCTGCAATCTTCAATATGTTATGAACACGTTTTGTAAATTGAAATTCTTCCATATGTACCTTCATCCCCTACTACTTTACTATTAAACCGTAACCATAAATAAGTGAAACAATGATTCCAACTATCAATATACCTGGCAGTAAATTTGCCACTTTAATTTTAATAATACTAAGTAAGTTCAATCCGATAGCGGCTATCATAATACCACCTGTAGCTGTCATTTCTACTATAAATTGATTCATTAATTCTTTCGGGACCAAACTATTAATTTGTGTTGCAAAAACTGCGATGCCACCTTCATATAAAATTACTGGAATCGCTGAAAATACTACGCCAATCCCTAGAGTTGTCGTTAATATAATAGAAATAAATCCATCGATAATTGCCTTTGTAAATAAAATATCGTGATTTCCGCGAATCCCACTGTCGAGTGCACCAAGTATACCCATCGCACCAATTGCAAATATTAAAGTAGCTGTTACAAAACCTTCTGATATACTCCCTTTCCCTTTCGATCCAACTTTATTTTCTAGCCAATCTCCTAACTGTTTTAACTTTCCCTCTAATTGTAACCATTCCCCGATGACGGTACCAATTACTAAACTTAGTATGACAACAAGAAAATTTTCACTTTTCAATGCCATTTGAAGTCCAAGTACAGTAACCGCTAAACCGATTGCATGCATAATTGTTCCCTTCATACTTTCTGGTATTCTACTAAATAATTTCCCTAGTAAAGTACCAAATATAATGCAAATCCCATTTACAACTGCTCCTAATATAACCATTTCTCATTCTTCACCCTTCGAATTCTTTATTTCTATATTTTGGTTTATTCATTGATTTACAGGTTATCTATATGTTAACTTAATATTGAGAATATTAACAAATATTTTTTCAATACATAAACCGCATTTTTTATATCTGTACATAAACCAATTACTTTTTGTAGACTCATTGCTAATTTAATTGCGGGATAAACTCAAAAGGGAAGGTATTTATGAAAACTTTACTAAAACGATTTCTGTTAATAGCCTTTTGCATTACACCAATTGTTTTATTAATTAACTACTCTTTTACTTCAAAAGCGAAAGACAAACCTGATTTGCAAAACAAATCTAGTAAAACCGCTTCAACAAGTGAAAAGAAAATAGAAGACCCGGAAATCACACTCACCTTCTCTGGTGATACAATGTTCGATTGGCAATTACGTCCGGTAATCGAAAAAAACGGGGCTGACTATCCATTCCAGCATGTAAAAGAAGAAATAACAAAAGCTGATATTTCCTTCGTTAATTTAGAGTCAGCATTTACAACGAGAGAAAAGAAAGCACCTGGACAATTGTTTTGGATTAAAAGTGATCCATCCACACTTCAAGCTATAAAAAACACTGGATATGACATCGTAAATATTGGGAATAACCATACACTTGATTATGGTCAAGAGGGGTTACTAGACACAATCTCTCATGTAGAAAAATTAAAGTTCCCTTATATCGGAGCCGGGAAAAATGCAAAAGATGCATATACAGCACGAGAAATGACTGTAAAAGGGAAAAAGTTCAAATTTCTTTCCTTTGTTCGATTTATGCCTGATACGAATTGGGTAGCTGGTGACAATAAACCTGGTGTTGCGAATGGGTATGATTTAAATCTTGTAACAAAAACAATTAAAGAACAAAAGAAAGATGCAGACTATTTAATCGTCTATATGCATTGGGGCGTTGAGAAATCAAATCGTCCTGTAGAATACCAAAAACAATATGTACCTAAAATGGTTGAAGCAGGGGCTGACGCAATTGTCGGAAGTCACCCACATTGGCTTCAAGGATTTGAGTATTATAATAAAGTTCCTATCGCTTACTCATTAGGAAACTTTTTATTCCCAAGTTATGTGAACGGAAAAAGTGCCGAAACTGGCGTATTAACTTTAACTTTTAAAGGAAAGGATGTCCAAATGTCATTCAATCCTTACATCATTCGTAACAACCAAGTTTCCCCTGTGAATGAGGAGGAAAAGAGAAAAGCTCTACAATACTTACAAACAATTTCAACTGATGTAGAAATTGATGATACAGGGAACATAAAAAACAAACGGAACTAGACAGCTCAAAATCTATTTCTCTGTAATACACTTTATAGAATAGGTGATGAATATGCTGAAAGATTTATTAGAAAATGTAAGTTTGTTAGAAAACATTTATAAAATTTCTATAGCCGTTCTACTTTTATGTTCATTTTTCTCTGTTAGACTTCTAAAAAAAATAAAACGTGAACGAAAGCTTACTACCTTTGAATTTACTATGTATGTAATCATTCGTATTGCAATATTTTTTTGGTTAACTAGCTTTATCCTTCTTGAATTTAATGAGTATCTAGTTTAACTATAAAAAAGATAGAACAAGCATTATATTTCCCCGCTTGTATCTATCTTTTTTATTTGGGTGCTAACTCTTTCCTTCTATTAAATAAGCAAATCAAACAAAACAGGATTTTTATTAAGCTCCATAAATTGAATATTATTTTCTTTAAAACGGATAATTAACTGCTCGTAATCTTCTTTATGTTTTAACTCTACTCCGACTAATGCTGGACCATTTTCCTTATTATGTTTCTTAATATACTCAAAGCGAGTAATATCATCTTCTGGCCCTAATCCTTTATCAAGAAATTCTCTTAACGCACCTGAACGCTGTGGGAATTCAATGATGAAATAATGCTTTAACCCTTCGTAAATAAGAGATCGTTCTTTCATTTCTTGCATTCTATCAATATCATTATTTCCACCACTTAGCGTACAAACAACTGTTTTACCTTTTATTTCATCTCTATATAAATCAAGCGCTGCAATAGAGAGTGCACCAGCTGGTTCAGCTACAATCGCATTTTTCTTATACAGTTCTAAAATCGTCGTACAAACCTTTCCCTCTGGTACTAAAACAATGTCATCAATTACATCTTTACAAGTTTCAAATGTTAACTTTCCTACCTTTTTAACCGCTGCCCCATCAACAAAACTATCTATTTTCTCCAATGTGACATTATCGTTTTGAAGAAAAGCCTCTTTCATAGATGCTGCTCCCATTGGCTCTACCCCAATAACCTTTGTAGCAGGACTAACACCTTTCACATATGTACCAACACCTGATGCTAATCCACCACCACCAATTGCTGTAAAGATATAATCAACCGGTTTCTCCATATCATGCATAATTTCAACTGCCACTGTCCCTTGACCAGCAACTACGTACGGATCATCAAACGGATGAACAAATGTCATTCTATTTTCTTCACAATAACGCTGTGCTTCTTGGAAAGAGCTATCAAATGTATCACCAACTAATACAATTTCCGCAAAATCACCACCGAAAAATTGTACTTGTGACACTTTTTGTTTAGGTGTCGTCGTCGGCATGAAAATTTTTGACGGAATCTTCAATAAATTACACGTATAAGCTACTCCTTGCGCATGATTACCAGCACTTGCACAAACAACACCGTTTTGTAATTGCACTTTCGGTAAACTTTGAATTAGATTATACGCACCACGAATTTTGAAAGAGCGAATTAATTGTAAGTCTTCTCGTTTTACATAAACGTCACAATCATATTTCTCAGATAAAACTGTATCACGTTGTAACGGTGTTTTAATAACGATATCCTTCATGCAATTATAAGCCATTAAGATATCTTCAATTTTCACTCTCTCCTTTACCTTTTGCACCATTATATATCATCCTTATCTCTTTTATATTGGCTCAATCAAAATTTGGGACTTTTAAGACTGCACCTGTATTCGCCGACGTTACCATCTGTGCGTAACGCCCAAGCCATCCCGTTTTCACTTTCGGTTCTGGTCGTTTCCATTCTTTTTTACGCTTATCTAATTCTTCATCACTAATTCTTACTTCTAACAACCTTTCCTCAACATCGATACAAACGATATCCCCTTGCTTGAGAAGTGCAATCGTTCCGCCCGCAGCTGCTTCTGGCGAAATATGCCCTACTGAAATACCACGTGAAGCACCAGAGAAACGACCATCGGTTAACAACGCAACATCTGCACCTAATCCCATGCCAGCAATCGCTGACGTTGGTGCTAACATTTCCGGCATACCAGGACCGCCTCTTGGTCCTTCATAACGAATAACAACTACATCTCCTTTTTTAACCTTCCCAAGCATAATGCCGGCAAGCGCCTCATCTTGTGAATTAAAAATAACACAAGGTCCTTCAAATCGTTTTACTTCAGTTGCCCCGCTTTTAATAACTGCTCCGTCTTTCGCAAGGTTTCCTTTTAATATACGTAATCCACCTTCTTCACTATGAGGATTTTCAAGAGAATGAATCACTTCCTTATCTTTAATCTCTGCATGAGCAATGTTTTCTCTTAATGTTTGCCCCGTAGCAGTAATACGATCTAAATGAAGTACCCCTTCTTTTCGGCTCATCTCTTTCAAAATGGCACTAATCCCGCCCGCGCGATCAATATCTTCCATATGCCAATTGGACGCAGGGCTTACTTTACATAAATGTGGTACACGTCTTGAAACGGCATCAATACGGCTCATATCATAATCTAGTCCTGCCTCATGTGCGAGTGCGAGTGTATGTAACACTGTATTTGTTGAGCCGCCCATCGCCATATCAAGCGCGAACGCATCATCAATTGCTTCTTCCGTTACAATGTCTCGTGGTTTAATATCTCTTTCAATTAAAATCTTTAATTTTTCTGCTGCTTCTTTAATTAACTCCTCACGTCTTGGATCAATGGCTAAAATACTCCCGTTACCAGGAAGTGCTAATCCTAATACTTCACATAAACAGTTCATAGAATTCGCTGTAAACATACCAGAACAAGAACCACAAGATGGGCAGCCATGATCTTCAATATCCTTTAATTCTTCTTCTGAAATTTTCCCAGATTGATAAGCTCCTACTCCTTCGAAAACAGAACTTAAATCGACAACGTCTCCTTTTGACGTTTTTCCAGCCGCCATCGGACCACCTGAAACAAAAACAGTTGGAATGTTAATACGAAGTGCAGCCATCATCATACCGGGTGTAATTTTGTCACAGTTTGGAATACAAATCATGCCATCAAACCAATGTGCATTTACAACCGTTTCTACTGAATCTGCAATGATTTCACGACTCGGAAGCGAATAACGCATACCGATATGCCCCATTGCAATACCGTCATCTACTCCAATTGTATTAAATTCAAATGGAACCATACCTGCTGCACGCACTGCTTCTTTAACAAGTTTCCCAAACTCATTTAAGTGCTTATGACCTGGAATAATTTCAATAAAAGAATTACAGATAGCTATAAACGGTTTATCAAAATCTTCATCTTTTAAACCAGTTGCTTTTAATAAACTACGATGCGGCGCTTTATCAAAACCTTTTTTAATCATGTCACTTCTCATCTTGTCAAATCCCCTCTTACGTATTTTTCACTTACAATCTATTACTCTATTTCTTTACTAATTCTTTCGGTGCATGAATCCAGCTCATCATTTCACGAAGCTCTGCTCCTACTTTTTCTAACCCATGATTTTGTTCTGCTTTTTTCATCGCATTATACGTTGGACGCCCTGCTTGATTTTCTAAAATCCATTTCTTCGCGAATTCGCCTTGCTGAATCTCTGTAAGTACTCGTTTCATCTCTTTCTTCGTTTCATCTGTAACAATTCTCGATCCTGTTACATAATCCCCAAACTCTGCCGTATCTGAAATAGAATGGCGCATGTTCGTTAAACCACCTTCGTACATTAAATCAACGATTAACTTTAATTCATGTAAACATTCAAAGTATGCAATTTCAGGGCGATATCCGCCTTCCGTTAATGTTTCAAAACCAGCTTTCACAAGTGCAGTTACCCCTCCGCAAAGTACAGCTTGCTCTCCGAATAAATCCGTTTCGGTTTCTTCTTGGAATGTCGTTTCAATTACACCTGCACGTGTACACCCTACACCTTTTGCATACGCAAGTGCTACATGTAAAGCTGTGCCTGTTGCATCTTGATGCACTGCGACTAATGCTGGAACACCATTTCCTTCTTGAAATACACGGCGAACGAGATGACCTGGACTTTTTGGCGCAACCATCGCTACATCTACGTAACTTGGCGGATTAATTTGGCCGAAGTGAATGTTAAATCCATGTGAGAAAAGTAACATTTGTCCTTCACGAAGATTCTCTTCTACCTCTGCTTTATACACATGAGCTTGCTGTTCATCTGGCAGTAACATTTGTACAACTTGTGCGGTTCGAACCGCTTCTGATACAGACATTACTTCAAATCCATCCGCTTTCGCTACTTCATACGACTTACCAGGACGAACACCAACTACAACTTCTACACCAGAATCACGTAAATTTTGCGCTTGTGCATGACCTTGTGATCCATAGCCAACTACTGCAACAGTTTTCCCTTGTAGTAAATCTACATTTGCATCTTTCTCATAATACGTTTTCATATTCCATACACTCCTTATAATGTATTTACTTGTAGTACATCAATTAATTTTTTCAACTGACTAACAAGTAATGTCGCTTCATTTTCAGTACAAACTGCTGTGAGTTTCATTTCAGAAACACCATTATTATCTCTTTCGTTTAAATGTAAAGAAGAAATATAATAACCACGCCGAGCAAAAATCCCACTTATACGTAATAAGACGCTTGGCTCGTTATGAATAACGAGTGAAAAAGTATGACTCATTCTTCCCACCTCTTCATAATCATTTCGTTATTCCCTTTATTTGGTGGAACCATCGGAAATACGTTTTCACCTTCTTCTACACAAAAATCAACTACGACAGGTCCTTCATGAGCAAATGCTTCTAACATCACTTGTTTCGCCTCAGTTGAATTTGTCGCTCTTAACCCTTTCACTCCATAAGCTTCTGCCACTTTCACAAAATCTGGCGATCCAATTTTCGACTCTGATAATCGATTTTCATAAAACATTTCTTGCCATTGCCTTACCATCCCTAAAAATTTATTGTTTATAATAAATACTTTTACAGGGATGTTATTTTCAGCAATTGTTTGTAGTTCTTGAATATTCATTTGAAAAGAAGCATCACCCGCAATACAAATGACGAGTTCTTCTTCTTTTGCAAGCTGAGCACCAACTGCCGCCGGGAAGCCAAATCCCATCGTTCCTAATCCACCTGATGTTAGAAAAGTCCGCGGGTTTTTCGCTTTATAAAAATGTGCAGCCCACATTTGATGCTGTCCTACTTCTGTCGTAACAATCGCTTCACCATTCGTTAATTCACTTACTAAGCTAATAACATGCTGTGGTTTTAACTCACTTTCTTTTTGATTATAGGAAAGAGGGTATTCCGCTTTCCACTCCTCGGTTTTCGTAATCCATTCATCTGTCTGTGTACAAATCGGCATATGTAACAACATGTGTAACGCTTTTTTCACATCTCCAACAACTGGATATTCCACAGTTACATTTTTATGAAACTCCGAAGGATCTATATCAATATGTACCTTTTTCGAATGCGGAGAAAAGAGTTCTAATTTTCCTGTTACACGGTCATCAAAACGAACACCTAAAGCAAGTAATAAGTCACATTCTGTTACTGCCATGTTTGCAGCGTACGTTCCATGCATACCGAGCATTCCTAAAAATAATGAATCTCCCGGCGGATACGCACCCAGTCCCATTAAAGTTGACACGACTGGAATACGATTTTCTCTTGCAAATTTGATCAGTTCATCAGATCCACCTGAATGAATGACACCTCCTCCAATATAAAGAAGTGGACGTTTTGCTTTTGAAATTTCTTTCGCTACCTCTCTAATCTTCATACTGTCTGGCATAGGCTCTAGTTTATATCCTGGAATCTCAATCACTTCATTATAAAAACTTGTTACATTTTCATTTTGAATATCTTTTGGAATATCAATTAATACCGGCCCCGGCCGCCCGCTTTCGGCGATGTAAAAAGCTTCTTGTACAATGCGCGATAAATGATTCACATCACGAACTTGGTAATTATGCTTCGTAACAGGTACTGTAATCCCAACAACATCTGCTTCTTGAAATCCGTCTTTACCAATTAATAGCCTTGCAACTTGCCCTGTAATGACAACTAAAGGAATCGAATCCATATAAGCATCTGCTAAGCCCGTAACTAAATTTGTCGCCCCTGGGCCAGAGGTAGCAAAGACTACCCCGACCTTTCCAGAAGCTCTCGCATATCCTTCTGCCGCATGAATAGCAGCTTGTTCATGACGAGTTAAAATGTGCTTTAAACCACTTCCGTATAACGCATCGTACACTGGCAAAATCGCTCCGCCCGGATAACCGAAAACAGTCGTTACGCCTAAATTCTTCAAACATTGAATAACGTGTCCAGCTCCTGTCACATCTTCACACTGTAATTTCTCATATGTTGTATACTGTTGCTCCATTTTAATTAACTCCTCTCCCTACCTACAGTAAGCTTTCCGCCAGTCCTGGAACACGTACTCCTCTTTCTCTCGTTAATTTTTTAAATTCCTCTGTCAATTGTTTCGTTACACTTCCTGGCTTCCCATCTCCAATTTCTCTTGAATCAACTTTTACAACTGGAATTAATTCTGCTGCCGTTCCTGTTAAAAACACTTCATCTGCTACATATACGTCATGGCGAGTAAATGGCCTTTCCTCACACGAGATATGAAGTCGCTCACAAAGCTCGATAACACTATTTCTCGTAATACCTTCTAGCGCTCCTAAATAAGAAGGAGGTGTTAACACCTTTCCATCTTTCACAACGAAAACATTATCTCCAGATCCTTCACAAACATATCCTTGTTGATTTAACATAAGTGCCTCTAGCACTCCTGCTTGCGCCGCTTCAATTTTTACAAGTACGTTATTTAAGTAGTTCATTGACTTAATGCGTGGGTCCAATGCATCTGGCGTGTTACGTCTTGATGCAACAGATACAACGCTTAATCCATTATCGTAAAATTCCTGTGGGAATAACTTTAATTGTTCTGCAATGATAATAACGCTCGGTTTCACACAACTTCTCGGATCCAGCCCTAAGTCACCTTTTCCCCTTGAAACAATTAACCGAATGTAAGCATCTGCATACTCATTTTTTTGTAATGTTTGTAAAACTGCTTCTTCCATTTCTTCAACCGTCAGCGGGATTGTAAGTAAAATAGATTTTGCCGATTCATATAATCGTTTTACATGTTCTTTTAAACAAAATACATTTCCACCGTAACTACGAATCCCTTCAAATACACCGTCTCCGTATAAAAAACCGTGATCATATACTGAAACAACTGCCTTTTCTTTTTCTACAAATTCCCCATTCATATAAATGTACTGGTTTCCCATCTCACATCGCTCCTCTTTTTTTCTCTCTATTTTGCAATCTATTTCTATATCGATTGCTGAGATGAGTATTTTTAACAGAATATTCAGTATATAAATATTAAAAATATACTCGTCTCAACAATCGATTACATACATACTTGTAGCAATCCATTGCTGAGACGAGGAAATCGTGGTACCACTCAGCTTCCTTACACTTCTCACGAAATATAAGCTCTGCAAGTCCAATTAGACTTTTGTTTTTCTATCGGAAACAACTCCGCTACTTTTTACTAGTTTTCAAAAGTAGTACTCCGAGGTGATTTTCAATGATGAAATTGTTACTACCCTCACAGCTTTTGGGCAGCTCTCTGAAACAATTTTTATCATTTACTCTCCTCTTCTACGCATTCTCTTATTCTATTTTTTAAAATAAAAACTCTCGCCTCAGCAATCAACTACTACAATTTAGTAGCTTTGATTGCTGAGGCGAGAGTTCCGCGGTACCACTCAGCTTCCTTATACTTCTCGCGAAATATAAGCTTTGTAGGTCCAATTAGACCCCCGTCTTTTTACCGGAGACGATGCCGTCGCCCTCTACTCAGTTTCCCCTTTCGCAAGCGATGCTCCGAGGTGATTTTCAATGATTCGATTGTTACTACTCTCACAGCCTAGGAGCAGCTCTCTGAAACGATCATAACCATCTACTTTCCTCTTCTTTGCATATGTAACATATAAAGTTAGAAAATTCTTAATTAACTTTTATTTGTTACACGTATTATAGGACGTTGTTCTTTTCATTGTCAACATGTTTTTTAAAGTTTTTTTTAATAATACATATATTTTTGAATCTTTTTTATTGCTCAATAAAACTTTTTGTATAATACTATATAAAACACATATATTTAGGAGGATTACAGCAATGTCCGAAAAAACATACGAACTCGCAACCTTCGCAGGCGGTTGCTTTTGGTGCATGGTAAAGCCATTTGATGAACTTCCTGGTATTCATAAAGTACTTTCCGGCTATGCAGGTGGTCATGTAGAAAACCCAACATATGAACAAGTTAAAGCTGGTACATCTGGTCATTTAGAAGTCGTACAAATTACATTCGACCCTTCTATTTTTCCATATAAAAAATTACTAGATTTATACTGGCCACAAATCGATCCAACTGATGATGGCGGACAATTCTTTGACCGTGGTCCATCTTATCGCACCGCTATTTTTTATCATACCGAAACACAAAAAGAGCTTGCTGAAAAATCAAAACAAACTCTTGGAGAAAGCGGTATGTTTAAAGAGCCAATCGTAACTGAAATTCGCCCAGCTGCACCTTTTTATGAGGCTGAAGAATACCATCAACATTTCTATAAAAAGAACCCAGAGAAATATGCTACTGAGCAAAAAGAATCTGGCCGCGAAGACTTTATAAAAGAAAATTGGCAAAAAAAATAATAAAAATGCATCGTACCTTTTAAGTACGATGCATTTTTATCTTTGAAAAAAGTACCATACAATGATGAGAACAACCGCTGTTAATGTCCAAAGTGCGATTTCGTTTTTCACTCTACTCTTTTTCTTAGTCATTTCGTTTCTCCTAGTATAGCAATTAAACATAGTCAAGACTTCCTTTGTTTAATTGTCCACTTCATAAAAGCAAATAAATCCTTACAAATTCTTATAACAAGACCACCAACGATTCCGATTGTAATTGAAATTACTAACATCTGTACAAAACTAAGAGTAGTTGTGTATGTTATGTAGATAACAATACATATAAGTAAAACATCCGGTAAAGAAAGTAAAAACTTTTTAAACATTTCTTTAGCTCTCCTATGTTTTATTTATAAATTATATCTTTTAAAAAAGAAATCTATTACCGTTTCTTAAATAAAAAACCTCCAGTTTAAGCACTAGAGGTTTTCCATTTTATTTCTTCAATCTCTCAATAAAATCCTGTAATTTATCAAGTGATTTCATATTCTGATTACAGGCCACGGCATCTTTGCAAATATAGTTTCCCTTTTTCACGAAAGTTCCTGGTATATCACCTTTAATTTCAACTAAAAACATCCCTACTTCTTCATGTCCGTGACATAAAGAACAAATGCTCTTTTTATTTAAACTTTGAAACGTTCCTTGCAGACCAACAAACTTATTTTTATCATTTTTCGCTATAATAAATTTCCTGCTTGACCCTTTATCAATCCAGCTTAAATAAGATAATTCTTTCATGTCCATTTCTTCCATATCAGGAAGTTTTAATTTTTTCACCTTAGGAAATAATTTTTTTAATGTTTGTGCTGTAACTTCCTGAAACGGAATGACGTACGGATTTATTTTCATTAAAAACGATTCTGCATCTTCTCTATTTTGAACTGTTAATACCGTATCGATTAACTCTTTCTGCTCATCCGTTAAATTCTCAAATACATGTATTATCTTTTCAATTGCTAGTGATTTTAACGCTTGAATGACACCTCTATCATTTGCCGTTGCGTGCCCATTCGCTAAAATATAAGCTTGTGATTTTATAAAATTATATTGATCACTTCTAATAAAAGCTTCCATCTTTATCACTCCATACAAATTGTTGATCTAATCTTATTGTATACAATGATTTAGCTTTTTGGTATGTAAAAGATAACTTAGAAACGAATATTACATACATCGATTATATTTTACCGCTCCATTTCCTGACAAAAGAAGCCATCATCTGTTTTCCATTCCGCATATAACACGTCTTCAAATTTAGTAATTCCTTTTTGCTTTATTTGCTTATACAGCCATCCTTCATCAAAGCCCGCTTCTCTCAAATTATCTTTCACTACTTTTCCATCACTAATTAATGAAATTGGTAAGTATACAGGCTTATGTTTTAAACTTAAATCATTTATAGTGGGAGATTCGTATTTACTTTTTTTCAGAACACTTATATTTCCGTTAGGTTCTAATATCATATATTCAACTTCTCGAATCGAAAATATATCTTTTTGTTGCCTAAGCATTTGTTGTAATTGATTAATATCCAAATGATTCGATTTTAATTGTTCTCTGTCAATATGCCCATTACGAATGATAATAGAAGGGTATCCTTCAAAGAACTTTCTTGTCCTTCTAAATTTTTGTGTTATTACTTCTATTGCGTAAATTAATATTACCCATACAAAAACAGCGTATAAAATAGACCCCACTCTCACCTCAGGATCGTATACAGTGTTTCCAACGAGTTCTCCGATTACAATGGCAGAAATAAAATCAAAAGGAGTTAGCTGCGATATTTGTGTTTTCCCTAATATTTTAGTAGCAATTAATAAAACAAAAAAACCAACAAAAAGTTCTATCGTTATTTGCCCAAGATGATTCATAAGCGTTCACCTTTCTGTAATATGAAATATAACATTTTTATCCATCCTTATTCACATTTCTATACGATACAATTGCGATTCATTTTTTCTATTATGATGCCCATTCACGCCCTATATATCCAATATATACAAAGCAAAAAGAGTCTCGTTCAAAATAATATTTGAACGAGACTCTTTTGTTTTCATTTAGAATACACAATCTTTTTAATCGTTTCTCCGGAAAGAAAATACTCCTCTGCAAGTTGATGAACAGTAATCCCACTTTTAAACGCTTCTTTAATGGCTTTATTTCTTTCATCTAGTTGTTTTCTTCCTCCAGATCGTGTACCCCATTTATAATGTTTTGTTTCTTGTTTTGGAATGTAAATTGTTTCACCTTGTATATACTTTTGAATTTCAGCAATTAAACTGTCCGGTAAAACGGCCTTAGCTTTTACGTATTTCATTTCTGCTCGCCCCTTATTTTTTATGGTTCATTTCAATAAGGTGCAAAGCCAAATACAAAAAATGATACGAGCTCATTTTGGCGATGAATTGTATATTACTTGTCTACCTCACGCAAAGTATCGCCATTTCCATACTTGGCTTTGCATGAGACGCTGCAGTGTCTGGCAATTGAATGATAATCGCCATGTAAACACCTCCTAATATACCTTTTTCATTACATTATATGATAAATTCCTTCCCCTTGCATCCACATCCTTTTTACAGCATGAAACTACTTAGTTTGATATAATACTTTTTAGTCCAATCAAAAACTATAGTGAGGTTGCTTTATGAAAAAGAAAATAATTATTACAATCGTTACATTATTCATTATTACTGTAGCATTGTTCGGAACGTATAAGTTGATGAACGCAAGAAGTCTTCAATTGTTTGGAGATTTAACAAATCGAGTAGAAACAAATGAAAAAGTGATTGCTTTAACTTTTGATGATGGCCCTACTAACAATGTAAAACAAATATTACCTCTACTAGATAAGTACAATGCGAAAGCTACTTTCTTTTTAATCGGAAATGAATTAGAGAAAAACCTATCGTTAGGAGAAGATATTGTACACTCTGGACACCAAGTTGGAAACCATACATATTCTCATAACAGAATGGTTTTTAAAACACCTTCTTTTATTAAAGAAGAAATAGAAAAAACAAATTCATTAATCCGCCGAATAGGATTTACAGGCGAAATTGATTTTAGACCACCTAATGGAAAAAAATTAATTGGACTACCATATTATTTAAATAAAAATAATATCGAAACGATTACATGGGATCTTGAACCTGATACTTTTTATAAATCTGCTGCTGATAAAATTGAATATGTTAATAAAAATGTAAAACCAGGTTCTATCATTTTACTGCACTCTATGTATGATGAGTCTAATGAAAGTTTACAGACCATTGAAGGTATTTTAGACTCTTTATCTAAGAAGGGCTATCAGTTCGTAACAGTAAACGAACTACAAAAAAGAACAAAGTAAGAAAGGTAGCGTATCATTGTATGATACGCTACCTTTTTGTTTAAATAATGCCCAGTACATTTAAGAATACGATAATAATCGCAATTGGTGCGATGAAGCGAAGTAAGAATAGCCATGATACGAATAATTTATAGCCTTTATTTTTACTTACACCAAGCTCTTTCATTAATACATCTTTCTTCATTTTTAAAGGAACAAAGATAGAAACTAATAAAACACCAAGTGGCATTAATACGTTACTAACTGCATAATCAGCTAAATCAAAGACTGTCTTTCCGAAAATCTTCAGATCACTTAATATACCGAATGATAGTGCTGATGGTACTCCAACAACGAAAATTAATAAACCTACGATTAAAGCCATTTTTTCACGTTTCCCTTTACCTTTTGCAGTTAAAGATGCAACGCTAATTTCTAACATCGAAATTGCTGATGTAATAGTAGCAAAGAAGAATAGTAGTAAGAAAACGATGAAGAAGAATTTTCCGAATGCCATTTTACTAAAAATAGCTGGCAGTACGATAAATAATAGTCCCGGTCCTTGAGATGGTTCCATTCCAAATGCGAACACTACTGGGAAAATTGCAAGTCCTGCAAGTAATGTAATCACAAGCGTTAAAGCTACGATAGAAAATGCTGAACGCGGTAAACTTTCTTCTTTCGGTAAGTATGAGCTATACGTTACCATTACTGCTACTCCGACTGATAGTGAGAAGAACGATTGTCCCATCGCATATAAAATAACTTCTGATGTTACATGTGAGAAATCAGGTTGTAAGAAGAAACGAACGCCTTCTCCAGCACCATCTAACGTAAGTGCACGAACGATTAATACAAAGAATAAAACGAATAGTGCTGGCATGAAATATTTATTTACTTTTTCAACACCATTTTGTACACCTTTACTTACGATAAAAATAGTAATAAGGATGAATAATAGCTGTGATCCAACGGCTAAATACGGATTGGAAATAATTTCACCAAACGTAGCTTCGTATGCGCCATTTCCTTCCCATAGTCTACCTGTAATTGCATTCCATAAATATAATAAAATCCAGCCTCCTACAACACTGTAGAAAGAAAGTAATATGAAACAAGTTACAATCCCTAATTTCCCTAACCATGGCCATAATGTTTTTGGTGCGATTTCTCTATATGCATCAACAGCCTCTTTTTGTGTACTTCTTCCAATTACGAATTCAGCTAATAATAGCGGTAAACCAATTAATAATGTGAAACCGATGAAAATAAGGAAGAACGCGCCGCCCCCTCCAATTCCGGCCATATACGGGAACTTCCAAATTGCCCCTAGACCAATCGCTGAACCTGCCGCAGCTAATACGAAACCTAATTTCGATGTCCATTGCTGTGAATTCATTTGTTAATCTCCTCTCTTTATCTTTTTCTGTTTTACAATTCGGTATTTATATTGTTCTATCCACACTCTTTTCTAATACGTTCACTTCCTCTCTACTAATAAAAAACGCCCCTACGTAAATACGTAGGGACGACAAAAATATCGCGGTACCACCCTAGTTATGAAGATACACCAAAGTTAGGACCTAAATAAAAAACGTCCCTACGCAAATACGTAGGGACGATAAATTATCGCGGTACCACCCTAGTTATGAAGCCACAACAAAGTAAGACCTAAATAAAAAACGTCCCTACGTAAATACGTAGGGACGATAAATATCGCGGTACCACCCTAGTTGTGAAACAATCTTCACCACTTTATTTGATAACGGTATAAACTACCGTCTTTCATTTCCTCATAATGTGAGATTTATGAAAGATGCTCCAGGACGAACTTCATGAATAATCTATATACTGATTCACACCAACCATCAGCTCTCTGTAATAGGGAGATATTCACTACTATACCCTTTCATTGCCCAAATATTATTTTCCGAATTGATTACTATCATTTTTATCACACATTAAAAATAGTGTCAACTTATATTTTGAATTTTTACGTATTACATTCTATTTGAAAATGTAAAATATGACTTTTAAGTGAATAATATTAGAATATTTATGTTCCATACTATATTAACTACTCTAACAGGTTTATAGTAATATACGATAAACGTAAGACAGCACGAGTAGGAGGAAAGAATTTTGTCTACTTCAAAAGTTTTAAAAGGAACTGCTTTATTAAGCGGCGCAACAATGATTTCACGTATATTAGGTTTTATATACTTCTTCCCTTTTCAACTATTAGTCGGAACACAAGGGGTCGCTTTATATGGATATGCATACTCTTGGTACGGAATTTTATTAAGCTTTTCAACTGCCGGTATCCCTATTGCCGTTTCCAAATTCGTTGCAAAGCATAATGCGCTTGGTGATTATAGTACAAGCAAAAAATTATACAAATCTAGCGTAAAATTAATGTTGTTTATGGGCTTTTTAGGATTTTTAATTTTATTTATTGGAGCACCGTACATATCACAATTTATTATTCGCTCGAAAACGCCAGATCCACACTTTATCGCTGACGTAACACTTACGATGCGAGCATTAAGTTTTGCACTTATTATCGTACCAGCTATGAGTGTTACACGTGGTTATTTCCAAGGTTTTCAACATATGAAACCAAGTGCTGTTTCTCAAGTCGTGGAACAAATTGCACGTGTTGTTTTCATTTTAGTTGGTAGCTTCATCGTCTCAAAATTATTAGGGGGTTCAGTAGCTTCTTCGGTTACAGTTGCTACGTTTGGAGCTGTTATCGGAGCACTTGCAAGTGTCTCTATTTTAATGATGTACTGGAAAAAATATAATGGGTTAAAACCTCCCGAAGGTGAATTAAAATCAAGAACATCCCATATCCCATTAAAAAATATTTATATAGAATTACTTCGCTATGCAATCCCAATTGTATTTGTCGGCATCGCAATTCCACTTTACACGTTAGTAGATCAATATACTGTAGCTGATGTCCTGAGAGCGATGGGAGAGCCGTTAGAAACAGCAAATGCAGTTTTCGCTTATATAACGAACTATGCCCAAAAGTTAATTATGATTCCAGCTTCACTTGCAACTGGATTCTCCTTAACGATCATTCCGGCTATAACGAAATCTTATACAAGCGGGAAATTAGAAGAATTACAAGAACAAATTTCAAAGATATTTCAAGTCTTGTTATTCTTCACGATCCCGGCTGCATTTGGTCTTGCTAGCATCGCTTACGATGCATTCCGCATGGTTTATGTAAATCCTGAAATCGCACTTGGTGGATCACAATATTTAATTTCATTCGCACCGTCTGCTATATTAAGTGCGATTTTCACAGTTTCAGCAGCTATTTTACAAGGAATCGATTATCAAAGAAAAACAATGATTGCATTCTCAGCCGGGATTCTCGTTAAAGTTGTAGTAAATACACCGCTCTTACATTTATTTGGCGGACACGGTGCTGTACTTGGAACCATTCTTGGATACCTCGTTTCCAATAGTATTATGTTGTACTGCATCGTTAAGTTTGCGAAATTTAAAATTGGTGAGACAGCAAAAACAGTATTTCTTATTACAATTTACTCCGCAGCAATGTCTGCTGTTGTGATGGCATTAAAATCAATTTTAACATGGTTAATTCCTGGACAAACTTATATGGAATCACTTCTCATTGTCGTTATATGTGGCGCTGTAGGAGGGCTTGTTTACCTTTTATTCGCATTAACAAGTGGACTTGCTTCACATATTCTCGGTGATAAGATTCAACGATTACCAGTACTAGGTAAATTAATTAAATAAAAAAAGAAGGGATGTAACGCATTGTTACATCCCTTCTTTTGTCGAATACGTTTCCGACCATTCTTCTTCCTCGTAAGGATGATATGACAAAATCGTTCCACCAATATGGTTAATAGGCCCTTTTCGATCCTCATCCTTTAGTGGTGCTGACCATAAAATATGCAACTCAATATCTGAATGTTCATCTTCTAGCTTTCTAGCTACTGAGCCCGCTAAAATAATAGCCTCCACTTTCGGATTTTGCCTATAAATCTCCGACATTTCTATTGCTTTCTCTTTTAATCCCACTTCATTTCCCCCTATAATTGCAGCACATCTTTACTTTTTCATTTATCTATTTCGATATTAGCTTTTCAAATTCCTACTAGATCATATTTCTACCCAATAACGCTGAACAATTTCGCCTGTATGAGAAGAAACCACTTCATCTTCTAACACACCGCCAACCTTTTGAATTGTTTTAGCCGAAGCGATATTAACTTTATCGCAAGTTATTAGCACTTTCTTCAATCCTAATTTTTGCGCTTCACCCAATGCAAGTTTCAATTGTTTCGTCGCATAACCTTGGCGACGTTTATTTGGATGGACACTATATCCAATATGACCACTTTCTCGCAATAATTCTTCGTTTAATCGATGTCTAATATTCACAAAACCTATAAGTTCGCCTTTTTCAAAACTTAAAAACTGACTAGATGGTACTCGATTAGCCAGTAATTTTTCTCCTAGTTCCTGCTTTCTCACTTTTTCAAACCATTCATCGAGAGAATCGAAATTTTGTAGGGAACTACTGCCATGTGGTTGTTCATCAGCATGTAAAAACGCATCGCGATACTCCGTAATTTGTTCGCTATATTCGTATATTGGTTTTAATAATTTCATTGTGCTTCTCCTCTCTAAATAACCTACAACAAACCCCTTAATAGCTCTCTTTCACCATTAAGGGGTTCCTATTAATTTCATTCAAATAATCCCATACTCAAATAACGCTCCCCTGTATCAGGTGCAATACATAAAACTTTTTTACCAGCGCCTAATCGTTTTGCAATCATAATCGCTGCGTAAACAGAAGCTCCTGAAGACGGCCCAACTAATAATCCCTCTTGTCTAGCTAAGTTTCTCATCGTCGTTAAAGCCTCTTCGTCTGCAATTTGAATAATTTCGTTATACACTTCTGTATTTAAGTTTTTTGGGATAAATCCTGGACTTGTTCCTACTAGTTTATGAGGACCTGGAACCCCTCCGGATAGTACGGGAGATCCTTTCGGTTCTACTACTGCAACATATAAATTGGGTAGTTTCTCTTTTAACGTTTCACCAGTCCCAGTAATCGTTCCGCCTGTTCCTGCCGTTGCTACGAATGCATCAAGCTCTCCATCCATTTGTTCATAAATTTCAAGTGCAGTTGTATAACGGTGAATATTCGGGTTTGCTGGATTTTCAAATTGCTGCGGAATAAAACTATTTGGAATTTGCTTTTGTAGTTCTAACGCCTTCGCAATTGCTCCTGGCATTCTTTGTTCTGCCGGTGTTAAAACTACCTCTGCCCCGTATGCTTTCAATAAGTTAATTCTTTCTTTAGACATATTATCCGGCATAATTAAAATTGCTTTATATCCTTTAGCAGCTGCATTCATTGCTAAGCCTATTCCTGTATTTCCACTTGTCGGTTCAATAATTGTATCTCCCGGTTTGATGGGACCATTTTCTTCTGCAACGTGCAGTAAATTATAGGCAGCACGGTCTTTCACACTGCGCGATGGATTAAACATTTCTAGTTTTACATACACATCTGCTGCGTCTTCTGGAATAAATTTAGATAATCGGACGACAGGTGTATCTCCTATTAATTCTGTTACATTTTCACATAATTTCATAGTGCATCTCCTATTCTATCGTTTTCTTATCACTTGGTAATAACCATGAAGTAAGTCCAATTAATGGTAGACAACTACATAGTAACATAATGAATTGTAGACTATATATATCAGCCAATTTCCCAAGAACTACAGATCCTAAAGCCCCGAGTCCAAACGCAAGCCCTACAATTAATCCAGATACCATTCCTACTTTTCCAGGAACAAGCTCTTGCGCATAAACAACAATTACACTAAAACTACTTGAACTAATAAAACCGATACATAAAAATAACGGTACGACCCACACGAGCGAAACATGTGGTAATAGCAAGGCAAGTGGCGCTGAACCTAGCATTGAAAATACAATAATTGTTTTCTTTCCAAATCGATCTGCTAGTGGACCACCAAAGAAAGTTCCTAATACACCGGCAATCATAAATGCGAAAACGAAATACTGGGCATTTTTTATAGATAAACCGTAATGCTCAATTAAGTAAAATTGATAAAAATTCCCGATACCAGCACCATACCAAGAGCGTACAAAAGTAAGGAAAACAAGAAGTAAAATAACAAATTTAATATGTGTACTTACAATCGCATTTTCCGCCTCAAGCGCAGCCCTCTTTTTTCTTCTCACAGCGCCAGTCGCTAATTCATTCCTATACCAATTTGATACGAAAATTAATAATACAATCCCTACTGCTGCAAAGGCCGTAAAACCTAAAGAACCAATTTGCCCAAGCGGAACGAAAATTAACGCTGTAAAAATAGGAGCTAGAGAATTACCTGTATTTCCTCCCACTTGATAAATCGCTTGCGCTAAACCTCGTTTCGTCCCTGCTGCCATATAAGCAACCCGGGCACCTTCTGGATGAAAGACTGCGGAACCTAATCCGATAAATAAAACAGAAATAATAACAATAATAAAGTTCGGTGCAAATGCAAGTCCGATCATCCCAAGCATACTTGAAAACATACCGAGCGGTAATAAAAATGGTGACGGCTTCTTATCCGAATACATACCAAAAACCGGCTGCATAATCGATGATGTCATATTTAACGCAAACGCAATCCACCCTACTTGCATATAGGATAAATTCATCGTTTTTTCCAAAATAGGAAACAACGCGGGCACAACTGCTTGCATCGAATCATTTAAAAAATGACCGAAACTAATCGCAAATAATATTCGATATATTGTCGGTGTTTCTACTGTGTTTTTTTTCGAAACTGCCTGCATATGTGAATCTCTCCTTTCTGTAAAATATATATTTATTACAGTAGGTGCAATAAATTCTGACTTTTGAAACATTTCTATTCTATACTGGTTTCATTTCTTTTTCCAGAAATATCACCTTTTAAATAATATATTTTTTCTATATGCTTTATCGGATTTATTTATAGAAATTTTCTATATTTTCTTTTATACTAAGGCAGAGATGAAGGAAAGGATGACAACTATGAAGAAAAAAACAAAGGGAATCGTTGCACTCTCAATCACATTATCTATGTTTTTAACAGCATGTGGTCAAAAACAAGAGGCAACAACTACTGGAGAAAAGAAAAAAGAATCTTCAAAACAAGTATTAAACATTGTAGAAGCTGGGGAAATTTCTACACTTGATTCATCTATCGCAACCGATGGGTTTTCTTACGCTGCTTTAAACAACGTAATGGAAGGATTATATATGCCTGGTCCTGACAATAAACCTGTTCCTGCAGCAGCTGAATCATACAAACTGAGCGAAGACGGAAAAACATATACATTTACATTACACGATTCAAAATGGTCAAATGGCGATCCAGTAACTGCCCATGATTTTGAATATGCATGGAAACGTGCCGTTAATCCAGAAACTGCTTCTGAATACGCACATATTATGTTCGATATTAAAAACGCTGAAAAAATAAATAAAAAAGAATTGCCAATTGATTCATTTGGTGTAAAGGCGATTGATAATAAAACTCTTGAAGTACAGTTAGAACACCCTGTTCCATACTTTTTAGGTTTAATGGGATTTGCAACATTTTATCCTCAAAACCAAAAGATAGTAGAAGCGCAAGGGAAAAATCACGGGCTTGAAGCTGCAAATGTAGTTTATAATGGGCCGTTCCAATTAAGTGAATGGAAACATGATACAAGTTACAAAATGACGAAAAACCCGAACTACTGGGATAATAAAAATGTGCAGCTAAATGAAATTAATGTAAATATCGTAAAAGATACTTCAACAGCTGTTAATTTATTTGAAAGTAAACAAGTAGACCGAATTACGATTAATTCAGAGTTTGTTGATAAATATCAAAAAGATCCGAGCTTAAAGAAGATGGAACGTCCTTCTGTGACATTTTTCCGATTTAGTCAAAAGAACCCTTTGTTAGCAAACAAAAATGCTCGTAAAGCTATTTCGCTTGCTTTTGATAAACAAGGAATCGCAACAACGATTTTAAACAATGGTTCTATACCTGCGAATGCATTCGTTCCAAAAGGATTCGTAAAAGGACCTGACAATAAAGATTTTCGCAGTACAAGTAATGTAAAAGTAGAAACAAATGTGAAAGAAGCTAAAACACTATGGGAAACTGCGAAAAAAGAAACAAATTTACAAAATGCTTCTCTTTCAATCATAACAACTGATGAATCTAACGATAAAAAAATTAGTGAGTTTTTAAAAGGTGAACTGGAGAAAAACTTACCTGGATTAAAAATCACATTACAACCACTTCCAGTAAAAGCATTTTTAGATCGTGAAGGAAATGGTGATTTTGAAATTTCACTTTCTACATGGGGACCAGATTATCCTGATCCTACAACATTTTTAAATATGTTTGTCACTGACGGACCGTTTAATAAAATGAGTTATTCAAACAAACAATACGATGAATTAATTGAGAAAACGAGCTCTACTTTAGTAACTGACTTACCAGCACGTTGGAAAGCGTTCCAAGATGCTGAGAAAATCTTACTTGAAGATGATGCAGCTATCGCTCCAATCTTCCAATCAGGACTTGTATATTTAGAACGTCCAACAGTAAAAGGTGTTGTTGTTCGTCCATTTGCAGGAATTTATTCTTATAAGTGGGCCTCTATTACGGAATAAGAAAAAGGCGATCCTAAAACATATTAGGATCGCCTTCTTTATTAAATTGCAAAACGCTTATATTTTTCGTAATCGCTCGTCTTACATTCCACTTCTAGTTTCGTACCTTCGTTTTCATAACTCGTAGATAGAACGTGCGCATGAGTATTGAAATAAGAAACTACCTGTCCTTGATCATACGGAATTAACATTTCACACTTCGTATACTCTTTATAAATGTGTGTGCGAATCATTTCGACAAGCTCTTTTATTCCAACATGTTTCTTCGCCGATAAATAAACACGGTCTTCTTGTACTTTCGGAATTTCAACATCTACCATATCTGATTTGTTATAAGCATAGATTGTTGGAATATTTTCTACTCCAATTTTCTTTAACGTTTCATTTGTAATATCAATTAACTGTTCATAATTCGGATTTGCATAATCTACAACGTGAATAAGTAAGTCTGCTTCCGCTACTTCTTCTAACGTTGAACGGAATGCTTTCACAAGATGATGCGGTAATTTACTTACAAATCCAACTGTATCTGTTAATAAGAATGATTTATTATCTGGTAAATCAATATTTCGCACCGATGTTTCTAACGTCGCGAATAACATATCTTTTTCAAATACTTGTTTTTCTTCTGTCCCATTATAAATTTCAAGCATCGCATTCATCGTCGTTGATTTTCCTGCGTTCGTATAACCTACTAATGCTACAACAGGAATTTCATTTTTTTTACGTTGCTTTCGCTGCGTTTGACGCTGCGCAACAAGAGCTTCTAAATCTTTATTTAAAACTGAAATTTGTTCTTCAATTTTACGACGATCCAACTCTAATTTCTTCTCACCGACACCTTTATTTTTCGTACCAACACCGCCGCTCTGTCTTCCTAACGACTCACGAAGACCAATTAAACGAGGCATCATATACTGAAGGTGGGCCACCTCTACTTGCAGCTGCGCTTCCTTCGTTTTCGCACGTTGCGCAAAAATATCTAAAATTAATATGGTACGGTCAATTACTTTACAATCTAAATCCGCTTCTAAATTTCGAATTTGCGAAGGAGATAATTCGTCATTAAAGATGACCATATTTGCATCTACTTCATTTACATAGGCTGCTACTTCTTCAATCTTTCCTTTTCCAATATAATGGGATGGATTTACACGTTGCAAATTTTGCGTCACTTGTCCAATTACCTCTACATCACAAGCTTCTGCAAGATTCGTTAGCTCTTCCATCGAATATGCAAAATCATCCTCATTACCTAAATTTACTCCAACTAAAACTGCTCTTTGTAATAATTCTTCCATATATTTATTCCTCCATTTCGATTACGTAAAATAAAAAACACAGGTCGCTGCCTGTGTTTTCGTAAACGGATAAGGGTTCACCAAAGAAATAGAAGAAAGTTGTGCTTTCATCCTATCTCATAGTCAATAAGTCCCAAAATCATATACGTATCCACAATAAGTGTTCACCTATACGATACCATTCTATTTATAAAGGCAAAACAAAAAGAGGGCGTATTCGTCCCTCCCTCTTTTTCACATATAAGCTTAATAAAGGGTTCCTTTAAAATAGGCAGACCAATCCCGTTCACTCTGTACACAGACAGAGCCTTTGAGCGCTATTCAATTATTGGCACAAAGTATTGAGACGTAATCTGATTAAGATCAAAGGAAGCCCCTCCGTTCATTTTAAGTTACATAAAGTGTAGCATAAGTAATTCGCTTTCACAAGATTAAACCACCTATAGAAACAGAAAGAAAATCTTTATATATTTACTTTAATCGTCATTTTTTGCGAGTTCTTCCCACAACAAAAACAATGATTAATAATAGACAAATGGAAATGATAGCAACTTGCCACCAACTGAAACCGCTCACCATCTCCCCTTTTAAATCCACTTTCTTCGTTGGAACAGACTCTTTTGCAATTTGACTTAAAGCCACTTTGTCCGCCCCTGCCTCATCTAATCTCTTCGTTCCACTACAACTATTTGTGTGTCATTGTTTTTCAGATCCTCTTTGAGAAGAATATATTAAGTACTCTCCTCCTTCCACAAAATGAAACACACAATCACCACCATTTGTATATACAATAATTTGTCCCTTTCCAAATTTTCTTCACTTCAAATAATACTTCAATTCCACCTCCTTCTTTCCTTCCAACCTCAATTACTTGTCCCTCAAACACTACATCGTTTTTTTGAAAAGCCTCTTCTGCTGATACGTTAATACAATCACAAGCATAAGATTTCTCTGGAAAAATAATAAAAATAAAGCTACAAATAATGACAAAAGGTAACATACGTAAAATTCTTTTCAAGGAGCCCAACTCCCTTCATTATCAATTTTAGAAACTTCTCGTATATTATTTTTACAACACTCGCTAAATTCCTCCATAGTAAGCTACGTCGTTCAATACACTAAAAATCTATATTGACATTTTATAACCTGATATTAGTATCAGGTTATAAAACAAAGTTAGGAGCTGTTCCTATGCATTCTAAATCTCGTATTACTGCAATCGGTACTTATGTTCCAGATCAAATATTATCTAATCATGATTTAGAAAAGATGATCGATACGAATGATGAATGGATTGTACAAAGAACCGGAATGAAGGAAAGAAGAATTGCTTGCGAAGACGAATACTCCTCAAACTTAGCCATTAAAGCAATTGAAAATTTATGTACAACATATAAGAAAAACTTAGAAGATGTCGACTGTATCATTGTCGCTACTACTACTGCTGATTACGTTTTCCCTAGTGTTGCTTGCCAAATACAACAATACTTCAACATACCTCATACAATGGCATTTGATTTAAATGCCACTTGCGCTGGTTTCACATATGGCTTGCACGTCGGTAATAGCTTGATTACTTCTGGATCACATAAAAAAGTACTTGTCGTAGCGACAGAGACATTATCAAAAGTTACTGATTACTCCGATAGAACGACCTGCATTTTATTTGGCGATGGTGCTGGAGCTATTTTATTAGAAAGAGATGAAAACAAACCAAGCTTTATCGCGTATCATATGGGCACAAATGGGCACGGCGGTATTCATCTATATAGAACAAACTTATCTACTACTATGAATGACACCCCACTGCAAACAAATGAAAAAATCGTTCAAAATGGAAGAGAAGTATATAAATGGGCAACACGTACGGTGCCAGCAGGTATAAAAGAACTATTACATACTGCAAATATGCAAAAAGATGATATAGACTGGCTCATTCCTCATAGCGCTAACTTACGCATGATTGAATCTATTTGTGAAAAATCTCAAATTCCAATACAAAAAACATTAACGAGCGTGGAATATATGGGGAATACATCTTCTGTCTCTATTCCACTCGCTCTAGATTTAGCTAGAAAAGAAGGGAAATTAAATAACGGAGACACACTTTTACTGTACGGATTTGGGGGCGGTCTTACGCATTTAGGGCTTATTGTGGAGTGGGATTTGAGTTAAAAACGGATGAAAAAGAGGTTCTAGTCAATAACTAGAACCTCCCTTTAACTTCTTTCTCCTTTTCGAGACCATATCACAACAGGAATCAGCATGAAAGCTAAAACGCCCCCGGCTAATGACAACGTCGCATAACTTGAATTCGCCACTACCATACCTGACATCGCTCCGCCTGAAGCTCCAGCTAGCGCAATAAACACATCTATTTTCCCTTGTGTTTTTGCACGTGTGGAAGGTATAGTTGCATCAACAATTTGAGCCGTACCACTTATTAAACCAAGGTTCCATCCTAATCCAAGTAAAGACAAAGCAACGATTAATAGTATTAAAGAATCACTCGGCGCTAGCGCCGCTATGACACCTGCTGCTAGTAAAATTACTCCGCCAGCTATACTCATCGTAGTTCTTCCAATTTTATCAATTAGCATTCCCGTAACGAGAGATGGAAGGTACATTGCACCGACATGAAAACCAATTACAAGACCTACGGCACTTAATCCATGACCGTGATGCCCCATATGAACTGGAGTCATCGTCATAATGGCAACCATCACAATTTGCGTAAGTATCATTACGATAGCTCCCACAGTAATGCCTCGTTTGTTTTCTGTCGCTTCTTCTATTACTGGTTGCCCTTTATATGTATGCTCTTGTTTATATGTTTCTATCATATTAGCAACAAGTAACGGATCTGGACGTAGCATAACAAAAAGTACAAGACCCGCCAATATAAATGCCGCTGCTGATAATATGAATGGGCCAGCAAGTTCAGGAATTCCAATTGAATGAGCAAACCTTCCCATTACACCTACTAAATTTGGACCTGCGACTGCACCAAAAGTCGTCATTACCATCGTAATACTAATAGCGGTTGCTCTTTGCTTCTTATTCGCTAAATCCGTTCCAGCATAACGCGCTTGTAAATTTGTAGCTGTGCCCGCGCCATATATGAGTAAAGAAACTAGTAAAAGAATAATACTATTTGTTAAAGCTGCCATCACAACTCCAATAGCCCCTAACCCGCCTACTATAAAACCTCCTGCAAGCCCTACGCGGCGACCATACTTTTGCGATAACTTCCCAACAAAGAAAGCTGCTACCGCAGATCCCATCGTAAACATAGCTGTCGGTAATCCTGCATATGCATCTGTCCCAAGCATTTGCTGCGCAAGAAGTGCACCTACTGTAATCCCAGCAGCCAACCCAGCTCCGCCGAACATTTGTGAAATGCTTACGATTAGTAACGTTCGTTTATATAATTTTTTTTGTTCTTCTTCTGTATACATATGATTACTTATTAAAGCTCCCGCCTCATCTAACAAGTTCTCATCCTCCCTTTGAAATAAAATCCCCTTGTTAATGTACTATGTTTTCCATTACATATACAACGACATTTTCTATTCGTTCTTTTCATTCTAAACACTTGCTAACCATAGACTACTTATCTCATGCTATATTAAAAATACTACTATTTACAATATGCAAGGAGAAAACAATGAAAAAAAACCTAGAATTATGTGAGGCTTGCAAACAAAAACCAGTACATAAAATAGAAGAATCCGGTGAAGCAAATCAATCACAAAACTTTTTAGTTATGAATGGCAGCGTACAAATTCATGAAAATAGACTGGATGAATACGTAGACTTCATTAATACAAATAACTTTACCGATGTTTACATTAATGATCTTAGGTATAGTTTAAATCATATTAACTTTCTAGAACGCTGCCCGCAAATTGAAAGCTTACATATTAGTAGTACATGTATTACTGACTACTCATCATTATATAATTTAAAAAACTTAAAATCTTTAGCACTAGAAGAATCACAAGTTCCACTAAACTTAACAGCACTAGAAAGCTATACAAATTTGGAGGAACTTTACATACAGTGGAATAAAAACATTACAGGATTCGAATCTTGTCCTAATTTAAAAGAACTATACATTTGGAAATACAAACCGAAACAAAAAAACCTTGAAGAATTAATGTCTTTACAAAAACTTGAAAAACTAAGCATTACACAAGGGAATATTAACTCATTAAAGGGATGTAGCGCATTCCCAAAATTAAAGCATTTAGAAATCAATTATTTAAGAAATTTAGAACATATTGATGAAATTGAACACAACGCTTCAACTTTAACATACATCGAATTCAATAATTGCAGTAAAATGAAAAACCACGACTATTTACGTTATTTAACAGAGATAGAAACAGTCATTCTATCAAGTTGTGGTAACATACAAAATCTACAATTCGTTAAAGAGCTACCTAAATTAAAGCTTTTAAGCTTCTTGGATTCTACAATTGTAGACGGCAATTTAGAACCTTGCGTCGGAATTGACTTTATTGGATTTAATAATAAGAAGCATTATACTCATAAGTTTAATGAATTAAACAAAGATCATAAATCCACTCTAGTATAATAAAAAAACTATCCCATAAATATACTTATGGGATAGCCCTATTCATACCGCATATACAGGTCTTTTACTATTTAACTCCTGCATCTTGCACAGATTCAATTCCTTCCGTCTTACCCTCTTTCATCTCATAATAATACGAAGGTAATTCTATATTATGTTCTACAAGGTAATCCTCAATTAATGAAATAATCACTTTCAACGTTTTCAAACGAGCGTATAATTTATCGTTACTCGCGATAATTTGCCATTTCGCATTTGGCCTATTTGTTTTTTCAAACATTTCTTCCATTGCTTCAACATACTCGTCCCATTTTTCACGGTTACGCCAATCTTCATCTGTAATTTTCCATCTTTTTAAAGGATTGTTCTCTCTATCTTTAAACCTCTTTAATTGCTCATCTTTACTAATATGATAGAAAAACTTCCCGATTATATAATAATCATCTGTTAGTAGTTTTTCAAAATCATTAATCTCATCATACGCTCTCGTCCACTCTTCTTTTGTAGCAAAACCTTCAACACGCTCCACTAACACACGGCCGTACCATGAGCGATCAAAAATAGTAATTTGCCCGTACTGAGGTATTTTCCGCCAGAAACGTTGCAAGTAATGGTACCGCTTTTCATGAGGTGCTGGTGCTCCAATTGGATTTACTTGAAACCCACGCGGATCAAGGTGCTCTGTCACTCGTTTAATCGCTCCGCCTTTTCCTGCCGCATCCCAGCCTTCCATAACGAGCATAACTGCGATTTTTTCTTCTTTTACTATTTGCTGCAACGCTAATAAGCGCCTTTGATATTTTTCAAGTTTCTTATTGTACTTAGATTTCGATTCAATTCTTTTCGTTACATTTACTTTAGCAAGATATCCATGTTCCATAAAACAAATCCCCCTTGTTGTATGACACTGTTATTTTAACATATCCATTGGGATTTTTTTCAAATTAAAATTTTTTTCGAAAAACAATCTCTACTTTTTTATATCGATAAATTAACTTCACCAATATAACTTTTAAGCACACCTATTATTAATTACAAAAACAAAAAAGGAGACTATGCAAAAAAATCTCTACACAGTTTCCTTTTTTAAGATATATGTCGCTTACTTAGAAAGACTAACAATAAAAATAGGAACTCGATCGATTCATCATACTACAAACGAATAACAGGCGGAATACCTCCTTCTGGTAAAAAATAAGCAAATACTGTAAATCCAATGATTAACATTGAAAATAATGTTATTATAATTCCACCTGGTAATGTTAGAAAAAGAGTATTCGGCCTTCTCTTCATAGAGAAAATCATCGAGTATACCCCCAGAAGAAGACTTATTATAGCAATAGTCACATAAACAACTACTGCATACCATGGATTGAGTTCTAATAAAACACCAGAAATAAATATATACAAAAATAATAATTGTAGAAAAATACTGCTTCCCATACTTACGAGTTCTTTCAATATATCTTCCCCCCCTAAATCGAATGGTATATTATCTCAAAAAGAGAAGAAAATAACAAACAAATTCATTAAAGAATGGGAGCTCTCAAAAAATGAAACGAAAAATATTAACTCTCTTTACGCTTATATGCTTAGCACTACCAATACAAGCTAGTGCATACACATTTCAATCACTACCAATTGCATCAAAGTCTAAACAATGGTATATCGAAATTGATAAATCTCATAACGTAAACAAGCAAGCAATCCAGCCAAAACAAGGTGTATTTGATACATATAGTTTACTCGTAAAAAACATCGGTCATGATGTATCAAACGTATCCGTGGAAATACTTGATAACAATCCTACCTCTAAAGCTACCTTTAAACCTACTACACCTAATGAAAATATTTCTAAAAGTCATACAAGCTTTGACTACATGGTATTCCCATTAGACTTTAATAGCCATAATTTTAAAGTTGTGATTACTTGGGAAGAAAAGAACTTTTCTTACAACGGCCATCCAGTAAATGAAAGTAAAAAACTGAAACAAACATTTGTATTTAATGAAGAGTAAGCCCTAATTTAATTAGGGCTTACTCTTCATTTACAAAACCAGTTTGAATGGCTTCTGTCACTTCTTTTGTGATGTCCAGTTTTGTTGCATCGGTGCTAATTTTCTTATGCCAAATATGCACGGAAGGCTTTTCGTTACAAAAATGTTTTATTAATACTAGTTGATTATATGCTAGCTTATTTTCTCTATGGGTAGCAATATAGACTGTGAAATTTTTTGCTTCAAAGATCTTTTCCTGCAAAGTATATTGGTTGTCCCATTCCTTTGCGACTATATCGTTCAAATTTTTTATAAGCATATAAGTCGTTCCCACCTTCCCTTATATCATCAATCAAATCTTCGAATACTCGGCACACATAATGCTACTCCAATTGTTACAAGTACTAAAATAGCTAATGTTACAATCGTTATCTCGCCACCTATGACAGTAGCTAACCATCCTACAACTACATAACCTAGTGGCAATAAAGCAAATGAACCTAACATATCAAGGCTTGCCACTCTTCCAAATGCTTCTTCTGGCACGAGCTCTTGTAAACTCGTTTCCCAAATGAGTCCAAATATCATCATACCGAACCCTTCAATTGCCATTAATACAATTAAAACAGGTGCCCAAGTAATGAACGGCATTATTAAAAGCGCACAACCACTTATTAAAACACCACCATAGGCAAGTATTCCCCGCTTATACCACCGTTCTCTCCCGCCGAATATTAGCGCAGCAACTACAGCTCCAACACCAGAGGATGCCATTCCTAATCCATACACATATGCTTCAAAATGATGATGAACATTAAATAACCATGGAATTAATACGACGATAATTCCTGCATAACAAATATTGATGAAAGAAAAGACTAAAATTGTAATCCATAGCCACGGATGACTTTTTAAAACAAAAACACCTTCCATAAACTCTTGTTTATAATCGACTTTTTTCTTTTCAATAGGTTTTACTTTTTTAAACTTTATTTCTCTTAAAAATAATAAACAAAAAAATGATAGCAAATATGTTACTGCATCTAGTCCAAACCCTATTCCGGCAGATGCAACTGAAACGATCAATCCTCCAAGAGCCGGTCCAATTAGTCGTATACCTTGATTGCTCATTTGCGTTAATGAATTAGCTGCATTTCGAATTTCTGGTACAAATACTTTCGCTCTTACAGCCGCATATGCTGGCTGAAATATCCCTTCCATAAGTCCATATAATGCTACAAGTACATATAGAAGTGGAATTGTTAAAACATCCATAAATATAAGTATTGCAAGTAATAGCATTAATACGCAGCGAATTATATCTGTAAATAACATTACTTTCACCCGATCCATTCGATCTACTACTAATCCAGCAAACGGTAACGCAAGAATATTAGGAAGCATGTACATTGCCATAGTCATTCCCATTACAACTGTTGAACCAGTTAATGAATACACAACGACTGGCAAAATAACCATTGTTATCGAACTACCTAAAGTCGAAAGCAATTGTCCAATCCATAAAAACTTAAAATGTGGTGACGCTTTAACTGGCAATAGCAATTTACCGATGTAACTGACATTTTTCTCTGTTTGTATTTCTCCTTGCATATACCTCTCCTCTTTTCAAATTAAGTTAACAATAAAACAAAAACAGAAAATTCAATCTTCAACACTTTTAATTATATATGAAACGGTTTAATTATTGGTAAAAACATAAAAAAGAAACTCATACTGAATCTAAAAATATTACATGTTAAATATAAATAAAAAAGGTGTTTTCATAAGTGAAAACACCTTTTTTATTTATAATTTTAAGTTCTTCTTCAATGTCCAATATTTTTCTTGCGCATTTTCAAATGAAAATTCTACCCAGCCATTTGGATCTTCACGATATACATTTACTTTTGTACCATTTTCTAGTTTTCCAACTTCATTTTGTGTCACATTTGGTACACTCTTAATTGGATTGTTGAACGGGAATGGAACTTGATAATAAGATCCTACCGATTGGACAGTAGCTTTTGCATCTTTTGCATAATCTGTATAAGGAATCGCTTCACTTAATACTTCTACATTTAATGTATTAGGGTTTTTCGGTAGTCGTTTTGCATTTTGGTAATCTGCTTTATTAAAAGGCTTAATACGTTCCATGATATTAGCGATTTTCCCAGCCCATGCTGTATCTGTTGAATACATAACATTCATTGCTGGCAATGTGTAACCTTTGAAATATCTTGCACCATCTTCTAAGTAGTTCTTTTTTACATAATCAGCGTTATATGAAATACTTAGTCCGTATGACGGTAAATATTTTGCATATGCAAATGGATCACGATCATATGCTCTTAAACCAAATAAATTATGTTTACGATATGCAATTTCTGATTTACCGTAACCAGATTCTAAGATTGCATGTGCAGCTAAGTATAGTGCATTCACACCATACTCATTTTGCGCTTTAATAAAGTCTTGTCCAATTCCAACTAACGGGCTATCTGGATGGAATCTTTGAATATAATTATCAATCTCTTGCGCTGTTACGTTAGATGGTAATGTCACATCTAGATTAATATATGATGGTTGTTCAACAGGAACATCCTTTTTTATTTGCATCGCTTTATATAAAAGTTGTGCATAGCCTTCACGCGTTAATACACCTGATGGATCAAATCCTCCAAGTCCATTCCCTGCCGCTACACCATTAGATTGTAATGCACTAATTGCTTCCTTTGCCCACCAATATGTTGCATCTATATCATCAAATGTATGTGGTGCTTTTACTTCTAATTTAAATGCTTTTTGCAAAATAACAGACATTTCAGCACGGGTTAATGATTCTTTCGGTCTAAACGTTCCTTTATCATCACCTACAAAAATCCCCATATCTGTTAATGCTAAAATTTCCTTTGGGAACATTGTCGTTCCTGCACTAATATCAGAGTATGGATTTTTATAATCACTTTTTGCTTCTGGTTTTAATGCGCGATACATTAATGCTGCTACTTGCTCACGAGTTACAATATCTCCGAAGCCGAATTTACCATTATCGTAACCTGCAATAATCCCTTTTGACGTTAAATCATTAATTGCTTCAAGTGCCCAATGATTTTTTGGAACATCTGGAAATTCTTTTGTAGATGCAAACGAAGTTGCTGGAGCCATCACTACTTGAAGCGCGACTGTCACTGCTAACACATTAGAAATAACTTTTTTCATAAATTTTTTAACACGTTTTTTATATGCTTGTCCCGTGTTAACTTGCCTCCCTTTATCGTATAATTTTCCCTATTAAACTAACACACTCTTAAATAGTCAACAGTAAAAGTATACGTGATAAAAATCAACTAATCTACCATTATTTTATTTATAATCAACATAATACGATATATCTTTTTATTTCGATACAAAATTACATAAAAAGCCCATCTCTATGTAGACGATGGACTTAGCAATCAATATTGTTATTTAGCTAAACGATATTTTTCAACATCGAAACCTTTCCACTCATAATAATCTAAAATCCCAGCATAAACTGCCTCTGCAGCAATTTGTCTTCCTGATTCAGTAGCTAATTTACCATTATCTATATCATTATCAATAAAGGCAAGCTCTGTTAAAACTGCTGGTACTGTATTATTATTTACTACATAAAGTGAGTGATTGTCTTTTATATTTCTATCTCTTGTATGTAGTGCTTCTACTACTCTATTTTGAATTTTCTTTGCTAACACTTCACTATCCTTTTCAATCTGTGTCTCTTCTCCACGCTTGGATTTTTTATAATAATACGTTTCCGTTCCATGACCATCATGATTTTCAGAAGAATTTGCATGAATGCTTACAAATATATCTGCATTGTTCTCTTGACCAAATTTCACTCGATTCGCAAGAGATTCATTTTTGTTACTTCCTGGATTTCCATTCTCTTCACGTGTTAATAAAGCTTTTAAAGGTGTATTTTTTTCTAACAACTTCTGTAATCTTAAAGATGTATCAAATACGATTTTACTTTCCTCTACACCTTGCCCTGGATTCCCTGGATCAAATCCTCCATGACCAGGATCAATAATAACTACCTTTTCTACTAAAGGGTTACCTATTTTAAGAGAATCTGCCTTTTTTATAAATTGAGCTGCCTCTGCTTTAGTTAGAATTTTTTCGGGCTCCCATTTGTCACCAGTTCCAATAGAAATCCCTAATTCAACTAGAATGTTAGCTTTTGCTTTACCCCAACTTTTTTCTAGATCACTAAATTTAGTTGCTGGAGTACCATTTACTTTAGAATCTAATTTGTAAGCTTCTACAATAAGAGAGGCCATTGAAACTCGGTCAATTTTCCCAGTTGGATCGAATACGCCCGCTCTTTTCCCTTTTACAACGCCAGCTTTTTCTACAGCTGCGATGAATGGGGTATACCATTGGTTTTGAGAATCACCGAAAGATGGTTTAGCATTTTTATCGATTGGTAAGTTTAAGATTTGAGCCATCATTGTAGCTGCTTCTGCACGAGTGATTTCTTTTCCTGGCTCAAACATTCCTTTTTCGTTACCTGTAACTGCACCTTTCTCTACTAAATAGTAAATAGAGTCTTCTGCCCAATGTTTAGCTGGGACATCTGGAAATTTTTTCATTTGCGCGAAACTACTAGATGAATAAGATAATATACTAGCTGCAATTACTCCTGCTGCGATTATTCTATTTTTCATAGAATATATTCCCCTCTCAAGTACGATGTATTGATGTAACAGACTAATTATAGTTCTGAAAATTAGTAATAGTCAATTGTAATTTGTATAATTTTGTATTATTATTGTATTTTTTGTCATATTTAACTATAGTTAAAAATTATAAGGTTTTATAAGGGGAGAGGTTCGAATGAGCAACAATTGGAAAAATATAGAACACCGTATTTACACGATGTGTATGATTCAGCGGGATAACGAAGTACTGCTAATACAGCGCCCCGATCATCTAGGCTTCCCTGGCTACATCGCTCCTGGCGGAAAAGTAGATTTTCCAGAAAGTATCGTTCACGCTGCTAAACGGGAAGTAAAAGAAGAAACTGGATTACTTGTTTCAAATTTAAGTTTTAAGGGATTAGATGAATATGTAAATCCGAAAGAAAATGTTCGCTATATGGTATTCAATTATTGGACAGACTCATTTGAAGGCGAACTTCTTATGAATCCTCCAGAGGGCGAATTATTATGGGTGCCAATGGATAAAGCATTAAATCTTCCTATGCAAAATTGGTTTAAAGAGAGATTCCCATTATTTTTTGAAAAAGGTACGTTTGAAATTCAACGTGTTTGGGATCGCGATTTAGATAAACAAGTTGCTATGACCCTTACCCATACGTAAAAAAGCTTGGAATCCCTCCAAGCTTTTCTTACTTCTCCTCCATTTTCTTAATCTCATAATCAATTTCTAAAAACTTAACTCCGAATATCCACATTCTATGTTTTGCTACTAATATTTGATCCTTGTTCTCTTTAATAATAAAAGTTTCTGCTAATGGTAAACGTATTGTAAAGAAACGAGTATGCAAATAAATACCCTCATCTCCCTTACCATTTCTTCTCAGCTTACTAGTAATAATTAAATTATTATTATCATTACGTAATTTTAAAACCCCCGTCATATTCGAATATGGTAGAGGCAATGTGATATTCATATATGTCTCATTCTTATACGTATGTTTTGAGTAAAGAGCTACAAAAATAGATGCTCCTGCTTCATTTTTCCTTAACCAAGCTCTTACATTCTCCCTTCCATCCTTCTCATCCATTATCCCTATGATAGAGCCGTGCATCGTTTCCCACTTGCCGCCCATTCCTAAATGTATTTGTCCTACACGCTTACTCATTTTCTCATAGCAAAATGCTACCGGACGGAACCAGCGAGTCCATTTAATATGTGATTGTAACTCATACTCTTTTGTATTTTCATAAAAGCGAATAATACTTAAAGGAATCTTCGTCACGTCAAATGCCTCACTATGAAAATCATTCATATTATCAACTAAACCTTTGTATTCTTTACTATCTATTAAATTTCTGTTATGCAAAAATGCTTCACCAACTGTCGCATTTCCTCTTAACCCGCTCATTGGCTTCCCGTAATATTTATAATTTGGAACACTCTTTTCAATCATCCAGCCGACAAATGCCGGCAACGCTACTCCAATTCCATTCACAACACCGTGGATCCAAACCATTTGAGCAATTGTAATCGTCATTACATGTTTCAAATTCCCATACGAATATATAAGTGAAAACATAATTGTTACCATAAGTGTACTAGACGATATGATCAGAAGAATCTTTGCGTTGATAGCATTAAATTTCGTACGCCAAACATAAATTCCATAACCATAAATAGCGCATAAATATAGGAACACTGCAAAAAATTCAAATACCCTTGAGTACGTAATTCCAATCGCAACTGTCATCGGTGAAATGACTATAATAAACATAATTGCATCATATACTTTACTGCTCTTTTCTCTCTTCCGCCCTATTAAACCAGCTGATAATGGCAATAGAAACGCCGAATAATGAAAGTGTGCAGCTGTGAGTAAAACAATGTCAGAAGTAAACTGCATAATCGAAATCTTTGCTACAGAAGCAAAAAACCAAAAACCACCTAAAAACAAATAAATAAACGCACTATCGATAGCTGTCTCTTCTAACGGTGTCCATCCTCTTTCTAGTAATCTATTTATACCAAATAACGCAACGATCCCCGTATATACAAACCAAATTATCGCAAAGATATATTGATTTGTTACGAAAGCTAACATTGCACAAATCGCTGCTATCGGATATAAAAACGATACGGATTTATAAAATAATACATACGATCCATTTCGTGCTCTTTTATCAATAATACAAAAAGACATCGGTATACATAACAAAATAGATAATAAAATAATTGCTTCAACTGGGTTTACATTTGACCACTCACATATTAGAAAAATAATATAACAAGCAAGCCCAACTATTATATTTTTCATATCCTTTATTTCCTCTCCACAAATGTTCCCCTATATGAAAATAATGAACCAATTAACGGATTGCATACTTGTACATGAATTCGAAAGCACTGTTTTGTTTCATCATAACTTTCTACAATGTTGGCCTCTCCGTATAAGAATCTAGGTAACGGGATTTTTCTTCTAAACATGTAAAACCATTGTTTCTTTGAGGAAATATGCATTGCCCCCATCTCATCAATATGAAAATTCAGCGTAGAAACAAGTATGTGTGGTTCACCAAAATAATCTACAATTTCATTATTCTCTTCATCCAACTGCATAACGGCGTTAAAATATCTTTTCTTATTTTGAAAATAAAAAGTACGATTCCACTGCACAAATTCATGTCCATGTTCATCCCGCTCAGCAGTATTATGTATTGTAAATGGCACTTCCTTCCCCCGCTCAGAGAAAAACATACGAAACTTTGATGCAATTTTTAATATGAATTTTACGAAAAAAGAACCACCATAAATCTCATCCATCTTTCCTTCTCCAGTAAAACTATTTTCTTCCGTAATCTCATAGCGTTTCTGTAATTTCGGATGAAGTTTTTTATAAGAATCCCCTAACAGTCTTTCATACATATTAGCCATACATTATCCCTTTCTCTTCCTCTTGCAATTTTTCACACTTGGCAAGTTCGTGCTATTTATATAACCGACAATTGATAACCCCATTAGTAAAACGTTTAATGTAATTGGATTAAACGGCTCTGTAAAGCTTGCGATATTCGTAAATCCTGCTGCGATTGTTAAGGCTATTAACACGCAAATATGTATTATGAATACATTTCGTTTTGGAAATGGAAGTAACCATGTGACACCAAAAATAACTTCTAACAACCCAATTATTTTAAGAATAAAAATACTATTTTCAGTTGAACCAATTATGACCGAAAGCATTTTCACTTCTTCCGGATGGATAAAGATTATTTTCGGTACAATCCCTTGATATAGCCATACAAAAGCAATTAAAAAACATACGAGCCAATATGTCATCGTTCTTCTAATTAGCAAACTAGGATGAATTCCCTTTTCTAGCCATAATTTTAATGCATCAAAGCTCCAAGCAGTCGCCCAGCCTAATAACGGCCGAAACATATAGAAATCTATTACATTCCCTATACGACCAAACCTCGTATCATAATCATATTGCGTCTCAAAATGAATGTATTCTTTACGAGGGGTATACTTCCAATAACCACGCCCTGTTTGAATAAGAGATAATCTATTATTCGTCCAAAATTTTAAAGAAGAAATCCGTTCACCTGTTTCTTTTCTTATCTCACCTATCGATTCACCTTCTCCAGCTATTTCAAGTCCAAATCCGATCTTTGTTTTATATAAAAATTTCTGTGGTTCTCCTTCTTGTTTTTCTAAATACGAAATTTCAGTAAAGCGAGCATCCCATTCTGTATGTATATGTGGTTCTTGCGTGTATTCCCATAATTTCTCCATTGTTGTGTTCATTTCTGCTGAAACATAAATAGGCTTTTTCCCTTTCATTCTTCCACCTCCAATGAACTATAATTTTAATGTACATGTAATAAATTTATTTCGCTACATTTTTCACAAACTCCCTCATAAAAAGATAGAATTTTTAAAATATATATAAAACACTTGATTCCTCAAAAAATTTAAATTATTATAAAACAAATGTTACCAACAACTTCATAAATCAAACACTCTCGCCTAAAACGTGAGATAGAGGTTGCGATACTTATGAGTATTTTAATGGAGACACAGAGATGTCTATGAAATTAGATGAAAGGAAGTATTGCCGAAATCGATATATTTCTCTGTATGTATCGATTGGGGCTGTTTTCGAATAGAAACAGAACTGTCATATGTACAGACATGTACGTATGAAGAGCTATCTACAAAAAAGAGATATCATTTTTATGGTATTCCTTTTTTGGCGGTTTTTTTATTAGCTCCGTTTTCTGTTTCCCTTTTCCTGTAACAGCACCATCCTCACTTATTTGAGATGGTGTTTTTTGTTTTTCTCTGGTAACTACAGGAATATTGGGATTTATATATGTCCTAATCTATTCTTAAAAATGGATGAAAGAAGGAATTCGTAATGGAAACGATTGTACAAAAATTTGGTGGCACTTCTGTCGGAAGCGTTGAACGCATTCAACATGTAGCAAATTTAATTATTGAAGAATATGAAAGAGGACATAGTATCGTCACTGTCGTTTCGGCAATGGGAAAAAGTACAGATGAACTTGTCGCACTCGCTAACGCGATTACAGAAAATCCGAGTAAACGCGAAATGGATATGCTTCTATCAACAGGAGAGCAAGTGACTATTTCATTATTAACGATGGCACTACAAGCAAAAGGTTATAACGCAATTTCATTAACAGGATGGCAAGCTGGTATTACGACAGAATCTGTACATAATAGTGCACGGATTACTGACATTCATACAGATCGAATTCAATCTTATCTTGCTGAAGGTACGATTGTTATCGTAGCTGGCTTCCAAGGCGTTAGTGAAAACCATGAAATTACAACGCTTGGACGCGGTGGTTCTGATACAACTGCTGTTGCATTAGCTGCTGCACTGAACGCAAAAAAATGTGATATTTACACAGATGTGACCGGCGTATATACGACGGATCCACGAGTTGTAAAAGATGCTTATAAATTAGATGAAATTTCTTATGACGAAATGTTAGAACTTGCAAACCTCGGTGCTGGTGTATTACACCCGCGTGCTGTTGAGTTTGCTAAAAATCATAATGTCATGTTAGAAGTTCGCTCAAGTATGGAACAAGAAAATGGAACAATTGTAAAAGGAGAATGTAACATGGAACAACAATCAATCGTTAAAGGTATTGCATTTGAAGATAATATTACACGTATCACATTGAAAGGATTGGAACAAGGCTCGCTTTCAACAGTTTTCGCTACATTAGCAGCGGCACATATTAATGTAGATATCATCATTCAAAGTATTACAAATGAAGGAACTGTTCATCTCTCCTTCTCCATCCATTCTAATGATTTAAGAGAAACATTAGAAGTATTGGAACAAAATCAAGAGGCACTTCACTATGAATCAGTAGAATATGAAAATCATTTAGCAAAAGTATCAATTGTAGGATCTGGTATGGTATCTAATCCAGGTGTTGCTGCGAATATGTTCACTACTTTAAAAGAAGAAGATATTCATATTAAAATGGTAAGTACATCAGAAATTAAAGTGTCTGTCGTTATTGACCGCCTTCATTTAGTAACAGGTGTCGAGGCGCTGCATCAATCATTTATGGCGAAAATTGAGCCTTTAGTGCAACTAATTTAACATTTTTCTTTAAATTTCATAAAAGTCATATCAATCTATTTTCTTCCTATATAAATAAAAAGCTGTTTTGTATAGATTTCAAGACTCTATACAAACAGCTTTTTAAAATATTAACAATATCCCGAAATCATTATAAAGAAATAACATTATTCACCATACTCTTTCCTAGGAAATATAAATGACTCTTCTCATTTTTTATCACATATATCTTTTGGCTCTCTTCCTCGAAAAAAAGATCGATATTCATTCAAAATAACTTTTTTCATATCAAAATAAAAAACCATCATGAATAACGCAATTCCTAATAACATCTTTTGAATTCCTTCATAATCAATGAAAGCACTCATTATTAACAAACCAAATCCAATATAAAAACCAAACTCGTTCTCTTTCTCAAAATCCTCATCTTCTTCATTAATATGTATTTTTTCTTTAATGTTTTGATTCCCTTTTATTAACTCATCGAGCGTAACATTGTACATTTCACTTAGTAAAATTAAATTATCAATATCAGGATAACTTTTATCATTTTCCCATTTATATACCGCTTGCCTCGTCACGCCAATCTTTTTAGCAACATCCTCTTGTGAAAATCCCTTTGACTCTCGTAGTTTTTTTAACTGTTCTCCTAAGCTCATAACGTCCCCTCCTTTAACAAATTATGACATAATGGGAGATGAAAAAGAAAGAAACCATTAGTAAAACTCACTGTAAACCATTCGTTTACACAGTAAAAAAAGAGAGAATAGCTCTATATTTAAGCTATTCTCTCTCTTCTATTAAAATAGATGAATGTTTTCCTTCTTGCAAGCTTCACGTAAATCGTCAGGCCATACAGAAGATTGAACTTCACCGATATGTGCTTTACGTAAGAAGTACATGCACATTCTTGATTGTCCAATACCACCGCCAATTGTTAATGGTAGTACGTCTTCTAAAATACCTTTATGGAAATCATACTCACGTTTGAAGTCTTCACCTGTTTTCGTTAACTGCTCATCAAGTGATTTACTATCAACACGAATTCCCATTGATGATAATTCGAATGAAGATTGTAATACTGGGTGCCAGAATAAAATATCACCGTTTAATTTCCAATCATCATAATCAGCTGCGCGTCCATCATGCTTTTCACCTGAACGAAGTGCATCACCAATTCCGATAATGAAGACAGCACCGTGTTCTTTTGCAATTGCATGTTCACGATCTTTCGGTGTTAATTCTGGATATTTATCTTCTAATTCTTGAGAAGTAACGAAAACAATTTCTTCCGGTAAATACTTTCCAAGGAACGGATATTTTTCAAATAAGTGATCTTCTAAATCTTTGAATATTCCATAAATTGTTTGTACTGTTTTTTGTAAGTATTCAACAGTACGCCATTCTTTTTGAACGATTTTTTCCCAATCCCATTGGTCAACATAAATGGAATGCGTTGCATCAAGTTCTTCATCACGACGAATCGCGTTCATGTTTGTATATAAACCTTCACCAGCTTCATATCCGTATTCATGTAATGCAAATCGTTTCCATTTCGCTAGTGAATGAACAATTTCTAATTCTTCTCCTGAATGTAACATATCAAATTCAATTGGACGTTCTACACCGTTTAGGTGATCGTTTAATCCTGATTTTTTCGTTACGAATAATGGTGCAGATACGCGGAATAGTTCAAGGCGTTTTGCTAATTGGTCCTCGAAAAATGTTTTAACTTCCTTAATTGCGATTTGAGTCTCTCTTACTGTCATTAATGATTGATACATGGTGGTTTCCTCCTAAAATGTTTGGATGTTGTGAAAAGAAGCCAACAAAAAAAGCCCTTCTTTCCCAAAAAAACTGGGACGAAAGGCTTTGGTTCCGCGGTACCACCCAAATTAGCAACAGAGGTTGCTCACTTATACAATACGGAGATGAAATATCTCGATACTGTTCTTCTTGTAACGGCGAAGTTCCCGGCTAAGTCTACTTTCCTATAAAGGATTTCGGTTAGCAACTCCAGGAGGTTCTTCATAATAGGCTTCGTATCAGGCTCACACCACCCCTGACTCGCTTAAACTACGTCCTACTACTACTCGTCCTTTCATAGTCGTTTTGTTGTCACATCTCTGAAACATTTTATTAATGATTATTCTATACAAAAAATAAAGAAAGTCAACAAAAAGTTTTAAAATATTTTTCAATTCTTTATTTTACGGCTTTATTGATTGTTGTTAATTTAATATCTTTACTTTTTCTGCCTCGTCAATCCAAAAAATGTTTCACTGACCGAAACTAACGTATACACAATAATTAATGTGATCGTTCGGAATATAGAATCCGCAGTATTTCTTATTATTTTCATTTTCTTTGTAATTCCTTTCAGTTTACTTGCAAATTCATGATATACTATAGCATTCAAGCAGTTTGTTTTCCTTAAAGCAAACATAGTCATTTATAAAGAGTATTTTCTAAATCATTGACTATTATCAAATTAGATTTTTATATAACGGAGTGATTATATGAGTAAAACGAAAGCAAAACCGAAAAAAGGTGTAGGACAAGGTACAGGAAGTAAAGGGTGGAACCGTTGGCAATCAAGTGCAAAAAAGAAGAAAGCTGCAAAGCCATACAAAAGTAAAGGTACAAAGAAATAACATTTAGTTTCTTTACTTTGTACAAAACAAAATATAATTATTACAACGAAAAAGCTATGCCCTCATATATTTGAAGGCATAGCTTTCTTTATTAGATCATTAAAATATCTCGAATTTCTTCTTCCGTGATTGATGATAATTTCTCTTCTCCTGGCTCAATCACTTCAGCAATTAAATGTTTCTTACTCTCTTGCAGTTCGTGCATTTTTTCCTCGATTGTTCCGTGAGCCACTAACTTAATAACTTGTACCGTATTTTTCTGTCCCATCCGATATGCCCGATCTGCTGCTTGTTGTTCAACAGCTGGATTCCACCATAAATCGTATAATATAACCGTATCAGCGCCTGTTAAGTTAAGACCTGTACCACCAGCTTTTAAAGAAATGAGGAATAGGTCTCCTTCTCCTTCGTTAAACCGATTACATAGTTCTACACGTTCTTGCGAAGGTGTATTCCCGTCTAAATAAAAGTATGGAATTGCTTGACGATTTAATTCACGACCAATAATGGACAGCATCTTCGTAAATTGAGAAAAGATTAAAATTCTCTTACCAGTACTTCTACATTCCTCTAATATGTCTAACAGTTGCTCAAATTTAGCTGAACTTCCCTTGTAATCATCAACGAATAAAGCGGGATGACAACAAATTTGTCGTAATCTCGTTAAGCCGGCTAAAATTCTAATTTTATTTTTACGTAACGTATCTTTGTCCAAATGCTTTAATGTTTCTTCCCTTAATTTCGCTAAGTAAGCAGCATATAGTCTCTTTTGATCTGGTAATAACTCCGATGACTGTAAGTGCTCTATTTTATCTGGAAGCTCCTGTAATACATCTTCTTTTAGTCGTCTTAATACGAACGGTTTTACGCGCTTCGCAATATCTTCACGCCTTAAATCACCGAATTCTTTTCTTCCTGGTAATAATTCTGGAAATACGACGTGAAAGATAGACCATAGCTCTTCTAATGAATTTTCTACAGGCGTTCCCGTTAGTCCGAAACGATATTCAGCTTGAATTGTTTTCACTGCTCTTGCAGTTTGCGTTGTCGGATTTTTAAACGCCTGTGCTTCATCAAGAAATAGTGTATGAAACGGCCTCGCATACGATCTTACATCTCTTCTCAGTAATGGATATGACGTAATTACGACATCAAATTCTGCTACATCTTTTAAGATTTTTCGCCGTTCTGTTTGATTTCCATCTGCAATAACTGCTCTAATATGTGGAGCGAATTTTTTCAATTCACTAAACCAATTATAAACAAGCGAGGACGGTGAAACGACTAATATAGGCAGCTTCTTCTCTCGAATTTCAGACAGAACAGAATCTATATAAGCAATACTTTGCAGCGTTTTTCCAAGTCCCATATCGTCTGCTAAAATACCGCCAAAACGGTAATAGGCGAGTGTCTTCATCCACTCAAATCCGTATACTTGATACTCTCTCATTACAGCATGTAAAGTTTGTGGCACTGTAAACTTTAATTTTTTCGGGTTTTGAATACTTTCCACTAGATCTTGCACAGACTCATCTAAACTTAAAACATTACCTTCATGAAGTCCGTTCATCCATTTTACACTTCGAATGAGCGGAACATTCACTTCTTCCCCACGTAAAAATTCTTTTCGAATACCTGATTCTTTTACAAACTGATTAATTTCATTAAACTCTTTACTCTCTAGTGATAATAAAGAACCATTCGCTAGTCGGTAATATTTGCGTTTCTCTTCCAGAGCCACTAACACACCTTTAATTTCCGCTTCCGGTATTCCTTTTATATCAAAACGAAATGATAACCAATCAATTCTTTCTTTTCTTCTCACTCTAATAAGAGGTGCTGTATCCCCTTTATGAATACGTAATTTGATTGCTGTTGTCGCGTAAATATCAACTAAACCTTTTAACGTTGGAACGATGTGATATAAAAAGTTATACTCAGCTTCTTCATTATGCATAAAGTAGCCACCTTCTGTTTTCGCAAAAGCACTTTCACTCATAATGTCTAAAATCTCTTTTTCCTTTTTCTCATCGCGATTAAAAACAGACGGTTGTCCGTCTTCTTCTAGCGGATTGATCATGACGTTTCCATAATGAAATTCAAGACCTGCTAACAAACGATTTTTCACTCGATCTAAATACAGTTTTGCTTTTAGCGACGGCGTTTCAACACGATCTGATATTACTTCGTCAATTCGTACCGTTCCAAGTTTCATTAATCCTGGCACAACTTTCGCTACGAAATGTTCCATCTTACTTTCAGGAATATAAAACTGACTGCTATTAGAGCGACTCATCATTTTTTGCAATTCAATAAGTCGCATACAATCTTCTATAGGTAAATGATATAGTTTCCCATCGTAAAGAGCGTTATTATACATCTCCATAACTCGAACACGATTTAGGCCGTCTATATGAAGTGTAAACCCGCCATTATTCCCTTTCGTAAACTCAAAATGTAATGGCAATAAACCTTTTGAAATTTGTAACCCGTGAAACAGTTGCTCATTTTGTTTCAGCTGTACATACTCGGCTCTAGAAAGTGCAGCGAGCATATCATTCCACGAAGCTGGCGGTATAAATATCATACTTTCATCTTGTTTCGCATGTACTTCTAGTGCATCTTCATACATTTTTTCATTATGATATATTTTAATGAGGTGTTGTATAATCACGTCCGTTTCTTGTTTAAAACTGTGTATATCTGGCGTGTATGTAAATTCATTGGAACAATGAAAAGTCTCTCTCTTCTCCACTTTAGAAAGAAATTCTCTAATATGATTTATAAAATATGTTTTCGCAAGTTTTAACTGAATTCCAAGAAGAGCCCCACCGCTTTTCGTCGCTACTGGTGAACATATAAACGCAACATCTAATATTTCACGTGTATCAAAACGATGTTGTTTACTTTTTGGCCTCAGTGGTTTGTCTGCAAACAACTGAAACATCCCATTTGTTAATTGATCATTTCTGCTACTAACAGAGCCCATTCCACCCGTTTGCTGATTATAATTTATTTGTATCAGTACAGCTGCAACATGTTGACAGTACGTTTGGAAAGAGGCTAATGAAGGACAACTACATCTCGCAACAACATCACCTTTTTTAGCTTTTTCTACTGTAACATGAAAATCTTCGTTCCCTTTTACCGTCGCCTCGCAAATTTCTTTCGTTTCATCATAGTGATTGACGATTACTTTATTTGCTTTATAATAAGCTTCGCCTCTTTTATATGAGGTTTCTCCGCAAACTTCTTTAATAATCGATTTATTTAATGTAAAACTCATTGTTTTGACACTTCCTTAATGTAAAACCATTTTCTCTTACTTAACATTTTACATGCTTCACGAGAAAATATAAAATGTTGATTTAACAAAAAAAGATGCTTATTTATAAGCACCTTTTCACTCTATCTCCATCAGTCGTTTCGCCTCAAAATACAACACTTGAATAAATTTTTTCGTATTAATTCGTATATGGCCAGAAGTCGCTACCTCATCCTTTGTCATTTCTGTCATCCGTTTTCTAACTACAGTGAAATCAAAAAACTTCGGAGCATAACTTTCAAATTTCGGATTTGAAAAGTCTGTTAGTCCAAGGGAAGCTAAATGATTTAATGATTGATAAATTGCTCTTCTTACACGTTGTTCAGATGCTTTTCTCTCCTTCTCTATATCTGCATCTGAAGCTAGTTCCCCTAATTTTTTTACTGTTATTTGGTGAAAGATATCTTTTAAAGCAGGAAATCCAAACTCAAATGTTTGCGCCTTTTCTTGTCCATATAAATATTCCAGCATACTAAGTAAATCTTTACTTCCGTTCTCTCCCGCAATACCGAGTTCTGATAGTAAGAAGCGTCCTGAATCTGATATCTTTTTCCCTTCTTGCACTGTTTCATTACGCATTTGCGGCTTTTCCCACTGAAACACATTATTCAATGATTTTTGAATGTCATATATAGAACGTTCCAAACGAATACGCTCTATCACTTTTCGTACAACAGATACTACTTCTATTTTGTTTAGTGGTTTTGTAATATAATATTCCACACCAAGTGTATACGCCTCACCAATGAGCTGTTTCGATTCAACTTGGGAAATCATAATAATTTTCCCAGTAAATGAAGATGCAATATGGCGAACTGTTTCAATGCCGTCTCTCATCGGCATTAGTAAATCAATAAATAAAATGTCCACTTTTTTATAATTTAACTGTTCTGCTTCAATAAACGCTCCATCTTCCGATTCTCCAATTACTTCCCCAAGATCGCCATCCTCAATAATTTGCGAAAGCATCGAACGGAAAACTTCATCATCATCTACGATATAATAAAACAAACCTATTCCCCTTCCCGCTTTAAACTGCACTCCGGTAAACAAACAATAAACTTACACCCGTTCCCATTTTCATTGTCTTCTAACCTTACTTCTCCGCCGAGCTCTGTTACCATTTCGTCTATGTAAGAAAGTCCAATACCTGTGGACGGTGTTCCTGTTTGATCATACTTTGAAGTAAACCCGGGCTTAAATACTAATTTCTTATACTTTTGCGTTATACCAGGGCCATCGTCAATTACTTCGAAGATTACATGTTGCTCTCGTTTATATAATTTAATATGAATGAGACCTCTATCTTCAATTGCTTCTACTGCATTCGCAACTAAGTTATTAAAGATTGATAGTACTGTATACACGTGGTATGCAGCGTGTTCACCTTCTATATGTTTAGAAAAACGTATATCTTTCTCTAACATTTCAGCATACTTTTCATTTATTCTTACAATCATTTCTGTAAGCTCATGACCTTCTACATACTCAGCCACATTTTTATCTAATAACAGTTTAGATAACCCTGCAAAAATCCTTTGATTATCCTTTTTTATTTCGTGCACTTCTCCTGCTATTTTCAATGCTGTTTTACTGCTGGAATCATCGTTCGCTTGTAAGTTTCGATATAGTTGATACGCTTCTTGTGTAATCAACTCTGCATTTTGTAACGTTTTTTTCAAATGAACTGATTCTACATATAAATTTGAAAGGTGCATGAACATTTTTTCATTTTCTTTTCGAACTTGTGATTCTTTTAATTTCGTTTCATATAAATTCATCATATTTAAAAAACCGAGTGCAAAGAAACTACGAAAAATAGCAATAATAATAAGTTTATTTAATTCAGAAACTGTTATTGTTGTACCGAGCACTACCATATGATAAATTGCGAGTTCTGACATACTTGCAATAATTTCAATTGTAATTCCAAGGCACCCTATAACAATTGGCTTCTGATGAAACTTATTCACCCTACAAAGTGAAAAAAGACTTCCATAAATAAAATAATAAAAGAACACAGGATAACGCAAATAAAATGATTCTGTCATATGAAATGAGCCTTGCATGACCCAGTCAAAGCATACGCGGAATAAGACTACACATATACCGACAAGAATACCTGCAGCAGCTGCTGGTATTCTTCTTAAAAATAGTAATAAAAAGAAGAATAACGGCGTCCCAAAGCTAACCCGAAACGTATCATTAAAAGGATGAAAATTAAGCTCTCCTGCAATCGGAACAACTACCATTAATATAATTAAAAGGGATATATCTTTCTTCCATAATTGATTCCAACTCAAAGGTGCCACTTCCTATACTCTTTTTTTCAGTAATAAAAGTGAAAGCCCGCTTATATTATAAACGGGCTTTATTTCTATATTCTAACCTTTTCTACCGCTTTTATTTGGCGATACTCAGGCTCCCAGATTGCTTCTTTCACTGCAATCTTAATATCGTTATCACTTAAGTTCTCTCTAGCTACACCTTCTGCAACGGCAACTTTCGCTACTTCAATTGCTACCATTTCCGAGATATTACGTAGCTCTTCAACTTCTGGCAAAATAGGTGCTCCTGGCTGACTTGTATCAACCATACTTGCAACTGCTTCAGCTGCTGCTGCGAACATTCCATCCGTCATAACGCTTGCACGTACGACAATTGTTCCAAGACCAAGACCTGGGAAAATAAGTGCATTATTTGATTGTCCAATCACATACGTTACACCGTTATATGTAACTGGTTCAAATGGACTTCCTGTTGCAACTAACGCTCTTCCTTCTGTCCACTCGATTAAATCGGCTGGTTTTGCTTCAGCAAGTGGCGTCGGATTCGACATTGGTAAAATGATTGGTCTTTCTACGTGAGAAGCCATTTCTTTAATAATTTCTTCTTTAAATGCACCAGCAACAGTTGATGTACCGATTAAAATTGTCGGTTTCACATGTTTCACAACTTCAGCAAGTCCGATCACACCATTTTGTTTCCACTCACTTACTTCCGCTTCTTTTCTTGCATACGGAATTTGGAAATCAAGAAGATCTTCCATATTATCTGTAACTAATCCGTTACGATCAATACACCAGAAACGCTTATATGATTCTTCTTCTGATACGCCTACGCGGACCATCGCATCTCTAACTTGATCTGCGATACCGATTCCAGCCGTACCAGCACCAAACACAACAACGCGGTGTTCACTTAGTGGTACACCCGAAGCTTTCACTGCCGATAGCACAGCAGCAAGTGAAACTGCACCTGTACCTTGAATATCATCATTAAACGTACAAATATCATGACGATATTTATCTAGAATTTTTCGTGCATTTCTAGAACTAAAGTCTTCCCAATGTAAAAGTGCTTTCGGGAATTGCTTACTTACCGCTTGTACAAACGTATCAATAAATTCATCGTAAGCTTCACCAGTTATACGAGGATGACGATTTCCAATATAAAATGGATTGTCTAATAATTCTTCACGATTTGTACCTACATCTAAAATTACCGGTAATACGCGGCTAGGATCGATTCCAACTGCGGCTGTATAAACAGCTAATTTTCCGATTGCGATGTTAATACCACCAACGCCCCAGTCACCAATTCCTAATATACCTTCTCCATCTGTTACAACGACTAAATCAATATTTTCTGCTGTTGCACCAATATTGGCAAACGCTTCTTCAATACCTGACGGATCGTTAATTGATAAATACACACCTCGTGGTTTACGATATTCATGACTATATCTTTGAATCGCTACACCAACAGTTGGTGTATATACGATTGGTAACATTTCGCGTAAATGATCTGTTAAAATACGATAAAATAATACTTCATTTCGGTCATGTAACGCTGTTAAGTATACATTCTTTAATAAATCATCCGGCTGAGAACAAAATTGTTCGTATGCTCGGCGTGCTTGTTCTTCCAATGTTAAAACTGCTGGCGGTAATAACCCTTTTAAACCTAATTCTTCTCTTTCTTCTTGCGTGAAAGCGACCCCTTTATTTAAAAGCGGTGTTGATAATACTTCTACTCCTCTTAATGTCGTTTCTAATGAACCATTAGAAGCTACTGTAAACTTGCTCATAACATCCCTACCTCTATTCATATATAGCATTTCTATATTGTAAACAAAAAAGAGGGGCTTGTCCCCCCTCTTCTTTTAATTTTTCTTTAAAAGAGTTGCTCCTGCAATCCCTGGGTGTGTCATTTCGAATGGATCTAGAATTAATTCTAAGTCTTCTTGTGACAGTACACCATTTTTCACACACAGTTCTCGAACGGATTGCCCTGTCGCGATTGCTTCTTTCGCAACGCGAGCTGCTGCTTCATAACCGATATGAGGGTTCACGGCTGTAATAATTCCTACACTCTTCTCAACATACTCTTTTAAGCGATCTTCATTCGCTTCAATTCCTTTTAAGCAATTGTCTGTAAAGGCACGGAAACCGTTATTCATAATGCTAATTGATTGAAGTAAGTTGAAAACAAGTACTGGTTCCATAACGTTTAATTCCAATTGTCCTGCTTCTGAAGCAAGACAAATTGTATGGTCATTACCAATGACTTGGAACGCAATTTGATTAATTACTTCTGGCATAACAGGATTTACTTTCCCCGGCATAATAGATGAACCTGGTTGACGAGCAGGTAGCATAATTTCCGC